>Ga0326727_10000344_pt1 | contig 193642 bp, 173 predicted proteins | sample MB2enrmetagenome_FD_207643 | JGI IMG/M metagenome (GOLD analysis project Ga0326727, IMG submission 207643) | Lab enriched peat soil microbial communities from McLean, Ithaca, NY, United States - MB29MY | ecosystem: Environmental > Terrestrial > Soil > Wetlands > Peat | place: USA: New York... | reverse complement strand
ACCCGGCGCAAGCCACACCCAGAAGATCATCGTTAAGCCGTGTGCCGGAAAACGGCACGCACGGTTTGAAAGGGGAAATTAGAAACGGGCTGGCGTAAGTCAGTTCCGCGCTAAAATCTACCAATGCGGAGATCCCCTCTCATTCTGGCTATGGCCTGCGCCGCGGCTCTGGCCGCCGCTCAAGGACGAGGGTCCGGCGCCGCCGCCCAGGGAGGCCGTGGAGGTGCGTCTCCCTCTCAGCCTGCCGCGACTGGCGCATCGGCTGAGCGCGCCGCCTTCATCCGCGAGAACTACTCCAAGTTCGAGTACCGCATCGCCATGCGCGACGGTATCCGGCTGTTCACGTCGGTTTACGTGCCCAAGGACGTTTTCTCGGACGGCAAGACGTACCCCATACTCATTGAGCGGACCGGCTACAACGTCGCACCGTATGGCAGCGACCTGTACCGCACCAATCTCGGTCCCTCGGAGCTGTTCGAGCGGGAGAAGTTCATCTTCGTCTACCAGGACGTGCGCGGCCGGTTCATGAGCGAAGGCGACTTCGTCACCATCCGCCCGCACAAGCCTGTGAAGAACGGGCCCCAGGACACGGACGAAAGCACCGACACGTTTGACACCATCGACTGGCTGGTGAAACACGTGCCCGGCAACACCGGCAAGGTGGGGATGTGGGGCATCTCGCAGCCGGGGTTCTACGCCACCGCGGGAATGATCGACGCGCACCCGGCGCTGGTAGCGGTGTCGCCGCAAGCGCCCGTCACCGATTACTACATGGGCGACGACGTCTACCATAACGGCGCTTTCATGCTGGCGCACCGCTTCGCCTTCTACATGGGGTTCCGCAATCGCGAGGGCGAACCCGCGCCGCCCCCGCGCACGCTGCCGTTCGACTACGGCACGCCCGACGGCTACGACTTTTATCTCACCCTGGGTCCGCTCTCGAACGCCGACGAAAAGTATTTCAAGCATCGGCAGCCTATGTGGGACATGAATATCGGCCACACCACCTACGACGAAGTGTGGCAATCGCGCGCCATCTGGAAATACCTGACGGCCATCAAGCCGGCGGTCATGCTGGTGGGCGGCTGGTACGACACCGAAGACCCGCAAGGCCTGCTGCGCCAGTTCGATTTCATGGAGAAACACACTCCGCCCGCCGACATGCTGGTGATCGGCCCCTGGAACCACGGCGGCTTTTCGCGCGGCGACGGCGACCGGCTGGGCAACGTCAACTTCGCCTCCAGGACGGCGCAATATTATCGCGAGCAAATCGAGTTTCCGTTTTTCCTCCACTACCTGAAGGGCCGCGGCGACGGCAAGTTTCCCAAGGCGTGGGTGTTTCAAACGGGCATGAACCAGTGGCGCCGCTTCGACGCGTGGCCGCCGCGCGAGGCGCAGGCCACCGACCTGTTCCTGGATGCCGGCGGCAAGCTCGCCTGGAGCCGGCCGGCCGTGGCGGGCGTCGAGGAATATCTGTCGGACCCCAACAAGCCGGTGCCCTACGTCGGCCGCATCGTCCAGGGAATTCTCAATACCTACATGACCGAGGACCAGCGGTTCGCCGCCATGCGTCCCGATGTGCTGGTGTTCAAGACCGAGCCGCTGGACCACGACGTCTCGGTGTTCGGGCCTATAGGGGTCGACCTCAGGGTCTCGACCACCGGGACGGACTCAGATTTCGATGTGAAAGTGATCGACGTTTTCCCGGGCGATTATCCGGACTACAACAATCCGGCGCCGGGCCCACAGGGCACCCCTCTGCCCGGTGCGCCGCCGACGGCAGTCATGACGAGCGCGCCGATGGGCGGATACCAGGAGCTGATTCGTGGCGAGCCTTTCCGCGGCAAGTTCCGGAAGAGCTTCGAGAAGCCCGTTCCGTTCGAGCCCAACCAGCCGGACCGGATCACGTTCCTTTTACCGGATATCGCGCATACGTGGCGGCAGGGGCATCGGATCATGGTGCAGATCCAGAGCTCCTGGTTTCCGCTGACGGACCGCAATCCGCAGAAGTTCATGGAGATCCCCAAGGCGCTCTCGAGTGATTTTCAGAAGGCCTTCGAGCGCGTGTACTTCGGGGGCGCGGATGGTTCGCGCATTCAGTTGCGCGTGGCGCAGTAAGCAGCGTAATCCGTGGATAAGAATTTACCGCAGAGGCGCGGAGACGCAGAGTAAGACAAGGGTAAGAAGAGGCACCTGGTGATTGGGGATGGCGTGTTTTCCCCGGGGTTGAAGAGGGCGCAGAGGGGGCAGAGAGCGCGGATCCCACCGGGTTATACTGCTGAAGAAGGAGAGCTCCGATGTCCAGGTCCTTTTTTGCCCTTTTACTGGTTCCCGCGGGCTTGTTGGCGCAGGATCTTAAGCCCGTTGCCCTGCCGGCGCCCCAGACCAGCGGCGGCAAGCCGCTGATGCAGGCCCTCAAGGAACGGAAATCGACGCGCGAATTCAGCCCGGAAAAGCTCTCGCCGCAGATGCTTTCGAACCTCTTGTGGGCCGGCTGGGGGATCAACCGGGAGGACGGCCACCGCACCGCGCCTTCATCGTCGGACCGGCAGGAAATCGAGATCTACGTGGTCACGGCGGATGGCGCCTACGTATATGACACCAAGGGCAACGCCCTCAAGCCGGTGGTGGCCGGCGATCTCCGCAAGCAAACCGGAACGCAGGCATTCGTGGGAGAAGCGGCGCTGAACCTGGTTTACGTGGCCGATTTCTCGAAAATGGGAAATGGGGACGAGAACTCGAAGAACGCCACTTCCAACGCCAATGCCGGGTTCATCGCGCAAAACGTATACCTGTTCTGCGCCTCCGAAGGCCTCGGCGCGGTAGTGCGCGGTGGGGTGCCCCGTCCCGAGCTGGCGAAGGCTCTGAACCTGCGCCCCGACCAGCGGATTGTGTTCGCGCAGACGGTGGGCTACATCAAGAAGTGAAGCTGTGGGGCACCTTGTTAAGCTGCGGGCTGATTGGCAATCGGCCATTCGGCCACGGCTGCAAATGACGTGGCGTCCCCAATCGGCGGGTCGGAACCAGCTTTTGGAGTGGCCGAAACGGCTCGAAACGCTGCGCGAATTCGTCTAGACTAGACTAGCCCCGAATGTAGCATAGACCCGTGACGAGGACTTCGAGTCCAAAAAACACGGCCAGTGCTATCCTCCAACAGGTCCATTTGAACGTGCCGGGGCCAACAAAGAACGGGGCGGCCAGCACTTGCGCAACAAGGATCTGAAGCAGCACCCATCCCGTCCACGTCTTCCAGATGAGCGTACAAAAATCATATGGGGAGTGCAGCTCATGGAGGGCTGCCCGGCGTGTATTGAGATCCTTCCCGTTAGCAGCGTGCTCAAGACTCTCGATGTAGTTCTGACGCGAGTACGTCGTCGAGATTAACGTCGAAGCCAAGCCGTCGTAAGGCGCACACGCGGCGGCTGGCGTCTGATCTGCACAGTGCCGTTGTGTCTGCTCGATGCTGACCGCGGTGTACAGAACGGGCTTCATGAGGGGTGCGGTTGCGAGCAGGACCGCAAGAGCAGCTGACGGCAAAGATGCCCCAATAAGCCAAATGAACGGCTTCTTCCATTCTCCCTCGGATATTATGACGTGCCATATGACTGCCGCATCCGCCATCATGAGGAGGGTTCCAATCTGAATCATCAAAGAGTACTGCCAACGATAGGTTTCAATTGCCTGCTGCAACTGTAGCTTCAGATACTCGTCCATACAGTCCTCCAGCTAACGATAGCCCAGGGTTCTCAGGAATCCTGAACAGGCCGAGGATACAACCGTCCGCCCTTTTGTGCAAGTTGGCGGTCCAGACTGTCCAGTTCGGCTCCGAGCACGGTCTAGATCCCGAGGTATTTGCCTGAGTTTGCAGGGTGGATGCTGGGCCGAACGGCAGGTATCTGGAGCAGCGCCTCATTTGCCCAACAAACTGCGCATCCAGACTGTGCTTTTCCCACAAGGGCTGGCAGTCTCAAAGGAGGGACTTGGAACCCCCTCACGCCCGTTGTTTTTTAAACGGTTCCAGGTGATTCCCGTGGAGGAATCAGGTTTGGCGTCCCCAAGGGGATTCGAACCCCTGTTACCGCCGTGAAAGGGCGATGTCCTAGGCCGGGCTAGACGATGGGGACTGGCTGGCCGGATGGAAGGTGAACAATCCTACTGTAGCGTTCGAGGAACCTCACCGTCAACCTGGCGCGAGCGTCGCGGGGTCCGCTCTTCACCGCCCGGCGTTGCCGTCTGGCTCGATACCCTGCGCCTGCCCGGAGCTGCCGGCGTGGTATGCCTCCGCCTCTTCCACGGCCGCCTGCAGGGCGATGATATTGGTCTGAAACGCGATCTCATCGATGACCCGCATGATCTCCGGCATCCTGTCGCTGGAAGGATCGATCCGGGCGGTCATGGCAGTTGGCATAGCTGGCTCCGGTTCTCGATTCAAATCTCCAGGGCGCAAAACTGGCCGGCTGCGTGCGACATGGCGTGAGCCGCCTTTCCCTTGGGGGCCAGGCACAACTTGACGAGCAGAACCTCCGTCTCCCAGGGGAACTTCACCACGATCCATTCCGTGCTGCCGGCGCTCTTGGTCTTGAAGTTTCTGCCGAAAACCACCGTCGGAAGGCTCAAGCCCAGGGGGCCAAGATGCTCCTCCAGGTCGGTCTTGACGTTGCCGACGATCATGTTGGTCAGCTCCGCCACGGCGTCCAGAACTTCTTCGTCCACCGACACCGTTTCCGTCATCAGCATCCGGGAACAGATCCGGCAGGCCAGTGCCGGCGAGCAGGTCAGACTTCCGGTTCCGGTCCATTCCCCCCCCGCCACCCCGATGAAGGACATCAGCCCATCGTTCGAATCCAGCGCGCCGGTTTCAATGGTAACCTCGCCGCTCGCGATCTGGACGTCGAGCATGGTCGAAAACACGTTGGAAGTGGACCGGCCTATGGAATCGATAATGATGTCGCGCAGGTTCATAGCGCCACCGCCGGGTCGAGAATTCCCGCCAGCTTCTCCTTGATTTGATCGGCCGTGAAGGGCTTGCGGACATAGCCGGCGGCACCCAGTCTTACCGCCTCGCCCACCTTGGTTTCACCACCCTCGGTGGTAATCATCACCACCGGAATGTGCCGCCACTGGACCGAGGTCCTTACCGAGGCAAGCAGTTGGAGACCGTCCATCTTGGGCATGTTGATATCCGAGAGCACCAGGGCAATCTTCTGCGCTTTCAGCACTTCCAACGCCTGCTGGCCGTCGCCCGCCTCATAGATCGTGCGAATCGACATGCCCGTCTGGCGCAAGACGCGCTGCAGGATCTTGCGGATCGCGGCAGAGTCATCTACCACCAGGACGTCTGACTCCATTGGACTCCTTACATTCTATTTATCGGAGGGAACGCCGCTTTCCTTAACACCCAGGGCGCGAGATCTGTTCAAAAGCTGCGTTATGCGCCGGACTAAAGTTTCCCGCCATCAAGCCGATAGTAGCCCCAGGAGCGCGGAATTTGAACCGGCAGCTTTCGCAGCAGGAAATCGATGCTGTCTTTCAGCGCATGCAGGACCGCAAGCGCGAAACTCCCGCCGTCAAATTCGATTTCCGGCGGCCCGACCGCATTCCCAAATCCCAGGTCCGGGCCATTCACCTGCTTCACGACACCTTCGTGCGCAATCTGGTATCCAGCCTCTCGGCCTATCTGCGATCCTACCTGACGGTCAACCTGGTGAGCGTCGAGCAACTCTCCTACGCGGAATTCCTGGATGGATTGCCGTCCCCCACCTGCATGGTCTCGTTGGGCCTCAGCCCTTATGATGGGAACGCCGTGCTCGAGCTGAATCCTTCCCTGGTTTTCCCCATCCTGGAGATGCTGCTGGGAGGAACGGGAAAATCGTCGGCGGCCATTCAGCGCGATATCACCGAAATCGAACAGAAACTGCTGGACGGATTGTTCCGCATCATTCTTCATGATTTGCGGGAGGCGTGGAAGGGCGTGACCGCGGTCGAGTTCACCATCGAAGCCATGGAAACCGAACCGCAGTTGCTGCACTTGCTGGCCCCCAATGAGGCGGTGGTTTGCATCGGAGTCGAGCTGCGCATCGGGGAAACCGTAGGCATGATGAATATCGCCATGCCCTCCATCGTCATTAAGATGATGCGGCATCGATTCGACCAGCAATGGTCGGTGCGGAAAACCCACGCCAGCGAGGCGGAGCAGATGCGCATCCTCAGGGTTCTGCGCGAGGCCTCCCTGTCGCTCGAGGTGCGTCTGGAAGGGCCCACCCTCACGGTCCGGGACCTGCTCGAGCTGAGCGAAGGCCACCTGCTCACCCTCGATTACCCCGCCGGGCGTTCCGTCGAGCTGCTGGTGAACGGCGCACACAAGTTTGCCGGACAGGTGGTGAGCACCGGCAAGAAGAGGGCCTACCTGGTCAAAACGGTCAGACCGTTGCCGCCTCAGGGCAGGATCAGCGACGACGATGCCGCCGGAGGCCCCGAGCCGGCTTCATCGGCGTAGATTCGGCTCAGGGCATCCAGAAACGCCCGGCCCTTGCGCCGGCCGTTGTTCTGGTCCAGTTCGAACCGTTGCAGAAAGACCAGCAGCCCCAGGATGTCGCCATCCCGCGTCTTGGTCATCCCCAGGGTCTCGGTCTCCTCGCGCCGAAACTCCGCAATGCCCGCCTGCACCACTCTGCAAATGTGCGCCGCCAGAGGGTTGTTCGGGCGGCTTTCATAATAAACCCCGCTCTGCAGCGTACGGTACGTGCGGGTCAGCGCATCCAACGCTTCCCGCATATCGAAGTCCACTACCCCCGGCGTCTCCCGTGCGGCGCGCATGAGGACCAGCGATAGAAATGCGAGGAGTTTCTCATTCTCGCTCAACAACTCGTCTTTGACGTCGATGTCCCGATTAGGGATCTGCTCCGGGTCGATGGGCGGCGCTTTATCATGCTTGCGCGCCTCCCGCAGGTATTCGCATTCCAGCGGACAAGTCACCGTGACTTCGCGCTCGGTGCCGCAACAGGTGGTGCAAATATCGCCCCGTACTCCGGGACAGAAGCGCCGGGGACGCCGGGTTTCGCAGAGGGCGCAAGCCATTCCCCTAGTATAGAGGTCGGGGCGAGCCGCTACTAGCGGCCGGCCCGATCATCTGCTCGTAAGTGCGGCGGAAGAAAGCGTCGGTCATGCCGGCGATGTAGTCGCACACCACGCGATGCGCGGGCTCGGCCAGCGCCTGCTGGCAGTATGGCGGCGGCAGGCACCCGGGGTGGGCGAGGAAGAACCGAAACAGCTCTCCGATCATGGTCATGGACCGCCGCCGGTCTTCACCCAGCGCCGCCGAAGCATACACCTTGGCATACAGGAATCGTTTCAGAGCGCGGCTGGTCTCCGCCGCCTGTGCGGTAAACGCCGCCAGTCGCCGTGGGAACGCCCGCACCTCGTCGGCATCCGCCACAGCCGCGTCCCGCGCGCGGCCCGCGGTTCCTTCGATCAGCCCCGTAACCAACGCATCGATCAGGTGCCGCAAGCCCTCGTGGAAGCGCTCGCGCCCGCTGGCCTCCGGGAACTGCGCTTCTATGGCCTCGTGAATCGCGCGGTATAGCGGAACGCAATCGGCCACGTCTTCGGCCGCCAGCATGCCGGCGGAAAAAGCGTCGTCCAGGTCGGCGGTGTTGTAGGCGATCTCGTCGGCCAGATCGATCAACTGCGCTTCCAGAGGAGGGCGGAGAGTGGGCAGGTAGGCGTCCAGCTCGGGGCTCTCGCCGGGTGTCAAATCGCGCGAATGCTTGACCATTCCCTCGCGCACTTCATACGTCAGGTTCAGGCCCGGAAAACGGGCGTACCGCTGCTCGAAACTCTCCACGATGCGCAGCGCGTGGAGATTGTGATCGAACTGGTCGCCGAATCGCTCCATCTGCCGGTTCAGTTCCTCCTCGCCGGCGTGCGCGAACGGAGGGTGCCCGATGTCGTGCGCCAGCGCCAGGGCCTCCGTCAGGTCCTCATCGAGTTGCAGCACCTTGGCCACGGTGCGCGCCATCTGCGCCACCTCGATGGTGTGCGTCAGGCGGTTGCGGAAATGATCGGAGAGACCGGATGTGAAAACCTGGGTCTTGGCCTCCAACCGCCGGAATGCTCGGGAATGTACCACGCGGTCGCGGTCGCGCTGGAAGGCGTTGCGGTACGGATGCTCGGGTTCAGGGTAGCGCCGGCCCCGGCTTCGCTCCACGGCAAACCGCAGGCGCGCCAGCATGACAGGACCGAGCGGCCTACTGCGGAGGAAACTCACCGTAAACCTGAAGAACCACCTGGCCCACCGCTCCGGGCCGGTTGCGCAGTGGATCCAGAAGCTTTCGCGCCTCGGCGGGCTTCTTCAGCATGAGATAGCGAGCCAGCATGATGGTCGCTTGTTCCTTGGAAACGAAAATCGTGGGTTTGGCGATCAACTCTCGCAGCGTTCTCTCCCCCAGATCGGAGCGGCCATCGGCGAAGTAGATCTGGGCCAGCGAGAGTTTGGCCAGCGAAGCGTATTTCTCGTCGCCCTTCTGAGCCACCTCCTGGAAGCTCTTTTCAGCCTCCGTGAGCTTTCCCTGGTCCGCCTTGATGGCGCCCAGGTAGTACTCTGCGATTTCGCCCTCCTCACTCCCGGCGTCCTTGTTCCGCAAATCCGTGAATACTCTCAGGGCTTCCTGATCCTTGGCTTCCTGCGTGGGGAAAGCGAGACCGCCGTTGACCGAGGGCCCCACCGGCGCCTCCTGAACCTGGATCGCCTTGGCCAGCGCGGCTTCCCGCACACCGTGCTCGCGTCGTTGATAGAGCACATAGCCGGCCGCCAGCAGGCCCACCACCGCCGCAATCGTCCCATAGCGGACAATCTCTTGTTTGTGCTCTTCGAAGAACGTTACTGTAAGCCCGACTTCCTGGGCAAACTTATCGCTCTTTAGTTCTTTGCGGGTGATTCTAGCCACGAAAACCTCAAATGGAATTGAATGTTCATGGTATCACGACACTCCGCGCGGACGAGGTGCATCTCGTCGTCATCCAGTGAGAGAATATCGCTTATGCCCCGCCTTGCGCGCTCCGTGGAGAACGTGCCCCACTCGCGCATTCGCGAGCTGGCGGAAATCGCCATGTCGATGGATGGAGTTCTGCGCCTCTACTTCGGCGAATCCAACCTGCCCACGCCGGATTACATCAAGCAGGCCGCCATTCGCGCCATGCGGGATGGCTACACCTTCTATACCGAAAATGCCGGCCTCGCTTCCCTGCGGCGCGCCATTGCGGAAAACTACCGCCGGCTGCATTCGGTGGAGCTCGATCCTTCCACCGAAATCGTGGTCACCGCCTCGGGAGTGCAAGCCCTGAACATGGGAATCCGCTGCGCGCTCGATCCCGGCGACCAGGCCCTGGTGCTCACTCCGGCCTGGCCCAACGGCGCTTCGAGCGTCATGCTGGCCAACGCCTCCGTGTGCCAGGTGCCGCACCCGCTCCGGGGCGAGCGGTACCGCATCGATTTCGACGCCCTCGAGGCCGCTCGGTCGCCACGAACGCGCCTGCTCGTCTATACCTCACCCTCGAATCCGCTCGGCTGGGTGGCCACCGAAGAAGACCAGCGGCGCTTGCTCGATTTTGCGCGCCGCCACGATCTCTGGCTTCTGGCCGATGAAGTTTACGACCGGCTCTTTTACGCCGGCGCGCGCCTCGGCGACCCGGTTCCCTCCATCCTGCGCCAGGCCACGCGCGACGACGCCGTGATGGTGGTGCACTCGTTTTCGAAAACCTACTGCATGACCGGCTGGCGCGTTGGCTGGCTCGTCGCGCGGCGGGATCTGGCGGCCAAGGCCACCCAGTTGAACGAGTTCATCATTTCTCACGCGCCCAGCTTCGCCCAGAAGGCCGGCGAGACGGCCCTGGCGGAGGGCGAGGGTCCGCTCCTCGAAATGCTCGAGCGGCTTGAACTGAACCGCAATCTCTGCCTGGAGGCCCTGAACGGCATCCCCGGCGTGACCGTCCCCAAGCCCGACGGCGCGTTTTACCTCTTCCCGCGCATCCAGGGCTTGGCCGATTCCTTCGCCTTTTGCAAGCGCCTTCTCGAGGAGACCAGGGTCGGTCTCGCCCCGGGTGTGGCTTTCGGCGCCGGCGGGGAGGGTTCGGTCCGGATCTGTTATGCCGCCGAGCGTTCCATTCTCGAACCCGCCATGGAGCGCCTGACGAAGTTCCTCCTCCGCCACCCCCAGGCCTGACTCACGTCCGCGCCCCGCGGCAGCTTCACTTGTCGCCGAACTGCGCTTTGGCCTGTGCCGTCACGGTATAAAGGTACACCGTACGCCAGTCCATGTTGATCTGCTTGTCAGGCTTCCATTCTCCCATGTCGAACTGGTGCGAGACAATGCGCGTCCCCACCTTCAACTCCTTAAGCAGTTTCGGGCGGAGCCTGATGTTGACTTCCGGCAGCAGGTACAGCGTAACTACCGTGGCCTCATGGAAGTCGGCGTCGAAGAGATTCTTCTGAAGGAAGCGCACCCGGTCGGTCACCCCGGCCTGCTTCGCATTGGCCTCCGCTTCCCTGATCCGTTCCGGGTCTATGTCCACCCCGGTGCCAGTGGCGCCGAATTTCTGCGCCGCCATAATCACGATCCGGCCGTCTCCGCAGCCGAGGTCATACAGGATGTCTCCCTTTTTGACTCCGCCCAGCTTCAGCATGGCCTCCACCACGTCCGGCGGAGTAGGAACGTAGGGAACGTCCCGGTGGACGTCTCCCTGTTGGGCGGCCAGCGGTACTGAGGCCAGCATCAGGCTGCACACGACTTCGACGAGGCAGGCGCTTCTGCGGCCCGCAACAATAGCAGATCGAGTGATGGGTTTCATGCTGGAAAGCTTATCACGGAGCGCTGCCGCGTGAGTGGGTATTCCCCTCGCGCCGGAATCCGTGATTCCGGCTAAAATAGAGTGCGGGTGAAAGGAAGCCACCATGAAGAGTCCCATCGCGGCATTGCTCCCACTTCTGGTTATGGGCTTATCGGCGGGCGTCGTTGCTGGACAAACCCAGCCAGGGGCACCGCCAGCCAATCAACTCAATAAGCCGGTCCAGGCCATTGGTTACCGGGTTGGCGGCGGCGCGACAAAAATAGCCCTGATCTCGACAGGCGCCACCCCAGAAGCCCACGGCGAAGCCAAGGTGGAGGCCAAGACGGGGGCGACCTACATCGAGGCGGACGTTAAAAGCTTGGCGCAACCAACCAAATTCGGGGCGGAGTTTCTTACCTATGTGCTGTGGGCCGTATCGCCGGAGGGCAGCACTTACAACCTCGGTGAAATTCGCATCGACGCCGCCGGGGATGGCAAGCTGAAAACCAGCACCCAGTTGCAGGCCTTCTCCTTGCTTGTCGCCGCGGAACCGTACTTCTCGGTGCATCAGCCCAGCGAGGTTCTGGTGCTGGAAAATGAGATCACGAAGAACACCAAAGGCGAGGTTTTCCCGGTCCACGAGTACAAGCTGATGGCGCGCGCCCAGTACCAGCGACTGGGAAATCCGCTGGCGCTGTCGCTGGACCTCAAGCACGTTCCACTCGAAATGTATGAAGCCCGCAACGCCGCGGAAATCGCCCGGTCGCGGGGCGCGGATCGGTACGCGCCCGACATTTTCGCCAAGGTGGAAGAGAGCTTGAAGAAGGCTGAAGACGCCCTGGCGCGAAAGGCCGGCAATCAGGCGATCGTTTCGGCCGCGAGACAGGCGGTGCAATTCGCCGAAGACGCGCGCGCGTTGGCCGCTCAACGCCAGGAGGAAGAACGTATCGCGCGGGAGCGCGAGGCCGCGGCCGCCAAAGCCAAGGCCGAGGCCGAGGCCAAAGCGGCCGCCGACGCGGTCGAGGCCCGGCGGAAGGCCGATGAAGAAGCCCAGCGCCAGGCTGAGCTGGCTGCCGCCCGTGAGGCCAAGATTAAAGCCGAAGCGGAACTTGCCGCTGTAAAAGCCAAGATGGAAGCGGAGGCTCAGGCGGCCAAGGCCAAGGCCGAGGCTGACGCGCTGGCCCAGGCCAAGGCCGATGCGGAAGCGTTGGCCGCCAGAACCAAGGCCGAGGCCGACGCGCGGGAGGCCAAAGCCCTGGCCGAAGCGGAACAAGCCCGTCAGGCTGCCGAGGCTCTCCGGGCGCAGTTGCTCGAGCAGTTCAACCGTATCCTCGATACTCGGGACACCCCGCGCGGGCTGGTCATCAACATGGCCGATGTGCTCTTCGATACGGGTAAGTTCGACCTTCGTCCGATCGCGCGGGAAAAGCTGGCCAGGCTGGCCGGCATCGTGCTCGCTCATCCCGGATTGCATCTCGACATTGAAGGACACACCGACAGCACCGGAAGCGATGAATTCAATCAGAAACTCTCGGACCAGCGCGCGAATACGGTTCGAAAGTACCTGATCGAACAGGGATTACCGGAAACCAACTTGATCGCCGTGGGGTTCGGCAGTTCGATGCCGGTGGCCGACAACAGCACCGCGGCCGGTCGCCAGCAGAACCGGCGAGTGGAAATCATCGTCTCGGGAGAAGTCATCGGCACAAAAATCGGCAGGCAGTGATTTCCGGTTGAAGGTCAGCCGCGCGCCGTACGGCCCCCTGAGAGAGGATCCCGTGTGTAGCTGAGGGCCAGGTGCCGCAACAAATAGCGGCAGGCCGCGGTGCGATGGGGATCCGGTTCCGTGGTTGCCATCGCCTGGAGCACGCTCTCCAGTACTTCCCGCCGCTCGTCTTCCCAGGGCGACCCTCGGTTGAGCCGCCAGGGATGGTCCGGAGTTTTCTCCCAGCGTGCCAGGATTTGCATGGCCTAGAAGGCGGCTTGAGCGCCGCTGAACGACGTCCTCTGCCTCTCCCAGAAATCTTATCGGCCGGCGGTCCGGGTCTGTGAACTAATGGTTTACCCCGCCGCGGCCGATAAGATGCGAGGAGTCCTAATGATTCGGCTGACTCGGCTTAATCACGTTCCGCTCGTTCTCAATTCTGACCTGATTGAGCACATTGATGTTACGCCGGATACTGTCATTACGCTCACCAACGGGCAGATCCTGCGAGTTCGTGAGACCGCTGATGAGGTCATCCAGCGCATTGTGGATTTTCGCAGAAAGATTTGCGGGCCGGATGCGAAGCTTACCGAACTTCGCCAAGAAAGGGGCGACCTGGAATCCATCGACCATCCGGACCAGCCGGAGAATCTGGATTGAAACCCCATGGCTGAAGCCGCGGATCCAAAGAAAAAGACGCCCGCAACAGTGCCCAAACGCGGAGACAGGCCGGACCTGGCCACCTTGGGGGGGATTGCCGTTGCCCTGACCGGACTCATCGGGGGGCTGCTCTTGGAAAAGGGCAGCATCATGGATGTCGCCCAATTCACCGCCGCCATGATCGTTTTCGGCGGGACCTTCGGCGCAGTGCTGGTGACCACGCCGCTGCCCATCTTCCTGAGCGCCATGAAGGGCCTAAAGAGCGTCTTTTTCGAAAAGGCCAGCTCCACTTCGGAAACCATTCAGGCTCTGGTCCAGTACGCCACCGCGGCCCGCAAGAATGGCATCGTGAGCCTGGAGAGCGAGGCCGCCAGGATTGCCGATCCGTTCTTGCGCAAATCCCTCAACCTGGCCGTGGACGGCACCGATCTCCAGGAGCTCCGCAAGATGATGGAGATCGATATCGCCTTGAGCGAAAACGCGGCCGAGGCCGAAGCCAGGGTGTGGGAAGCCGCGGGAGGCTACTCGCCCACCGTGGGGATCATCGGCGCGGTAATGGGGCTGATCCAGGTGATGAAGCATCTGGAGGACATCAAAGAGGTGGGACACGGCATCGCCGTGGCCTTCGTTGCCACCGTGTACGGTGTGGCCTCCGCCAACCTTTTCTTCCTGCCCGCCGCCGCCAAACTGCGCGCGCGCATGCACGATGCCTCGCTGCTCAAAGACATGACGCTGGAGGGCGTGATCGGAATTGTGGAAGGCCTCAACCCCACGCTGATCCGCCTAAAGCTGAGCGCCTACGACCCTGCGCCGCAACCACCCAAGACGCCCAAAGCGGGCAAGGAGGCCAAAGCGCCCAGGAGCGCTAAAGCACCCGCTCCGGCCGGCAAGCCCGGAACATCGCCGCAGCCCGCCGCGGCAAGAGGCTAGGAGACTGGCATGAAACGGAAGAAGACTGCTGCCCACGCAAACCACGAACGCTGGCTGGTCTCTTACGCCGATTTCATCACTCTGATGTTCGCGTTTTTCGTGGTGATGTTCGCCTCTGCCCAGTCGGACAAAGGCAAGGCCAAGGAGGTTTCCGAGTCGGTGCGCGAAGCCCTTGAGCACGGCGAGTTCAGCACCGCGATCTCGGTTGTGCTGGGGCGGGGAAAGCACGAGGCGGCTTCGGCCACCAGGCTTCCGCCACGCCCGAAGGCCAAGGACAATGTGCCTCCACCCCCTCCTCCGCCCCCGAAACCGGCGCAAACTCATCCGGCGGACTTGGTAAAGTCGCTGGACACGCTCCAGCGCGGGCTGGACTCCGAGCTGAAGAGCGGCAAAGTTCAACTGACACTGGAGGGCCGCGGATTAGTGATCAGCCTGCGGGAAGCCGCCTTTTTCGGCTCCGGGGACGACGCCGTGGCGCCAGCCAGCTTCCCCATCCTGGCTAAGATCGCCGCGGTCATCGAGGATTTGCCCAACCCTCTGCGGCTGGAGGGCTACACGGATTCCGTTCCCATCCACAACTCGCGCTTTCGCAGCAACTGGGAACTTTCTGCGGCCCGCAGCGTCGCCATGCTGGAAGTGCTGCGCCAGCGCTACAAGATTCCGCCCGAGCGCATGTGTGTGGCGGGTTACGCCGAAAACGCGCCCTCGGACAGCAACGAAACCGAGCAAGGCCGCGCGCACAACCGCCGCGTGGACGTAGTGATCCTCTCGGCTGAAGGGCTGAAGACCGAGCCGCAAGACACCTCGCAGAAACCTTCCCCGATGACGCCCCCGGCTACGCCCCCAGCGCCGCCCGCCGCAAAACACCCGTGATTCGGCGGAGTCTTACAAGCTGGTTCGAACGCGGGCCGTCCGCTGTGAACGAGGGCCGCCGTAGGCCTGCGCCACGCGCATCGAGTTGCGCATCGCATCGAGGCGCTTCTGCGCATGGGAGCGGAAGCACAGCACCGCGCGGCGGGACCATTCCACCAGCTCGCGCATTTCCGCCATCCGGGCCGCGGTAACCGATCCCTTGGGCAACTCCTGGCGGAGCAGGGCCGCGTAACCGTCCCAGAGCAGTTGGGCCTTTTGGAATTGTCGGGTGGCTATCGCCTGGCGAATCGGTTCGGTCAGATGGCCATCCATAATTATTGTCCGGCGTCGGCGTACTGCAGATCGGCCGTTTGCTCGGCCTGGAACAGATCGGTCATGTAGTTATACTGCTGTTCCATGGTAGCGATCGCGGCATCGGCCGTGGTCATCTGGTTCTCCATATTCGTCTGCATTTGATCCACCTGGGTCTGCTTGGTCGAAATCTGCGCGCCGATGTCGGAAATCTCGTCCGTCAGGTTGGCCTCGGTGGTCTTCACCTCGCCGGTGGTCGGGTCTTCCAGGTTATTGAGAGCATTGGTGGCAACCCCCAGAAATCCGCCGCCGTTGGTGGTCTGCTGCGTCTGTAGGCTGGTCCCGGCGGAATTCAGAATATCCAAATTGATGGAGCCCGGGGTGGCGCTTTGGAGCGAGATGCGGTAATCCGGGGTATCGGTTGTACCTTCGTTCACTACCGTGGCGTTGACCAAGCTGCCGTACTGAGCATCGATGGCGCCAGCCACGGTGGTGGCGCTGTCGTCGGCGGCCGAAATGTCGTAATCGCTGCTGCCGACAACCAGTGTATACGTCGCCGGATTGCCCGTGGAGACCCAGGTGTTGGTCGTCAGGCTGCTGGCACTGGCACTCGAGGAGCCGAGAAACGAATTCACGTCCGAGGAGTTGGTCAGGTCGGTGCCCGCCATGGTCAAGGCATTGTAAGTGAATTGGCCGTTGACGCCCAGGTCCAGCCCCAGTTGTTCCAGGTTGGTGACCTGCCCGCTGGATGAATTGTAGATCCCGATGCTGCTGAGGGCGTCGGCCAGATCGAAGATGATGGATTGCCCTTGCAGCGCGCCGGCCGCCCCGGTGGTGGCGGACGTGCCTCGTTGAGCGGCGATGTCGGTGGCCGCCGTGTTATAGGCATCGGCGAATGCGGAAAGAGCGTCGCTAAGCGTGGAGGTGGAGCGCGTAACGGTGATATTCGTCGTTCCGGTTGCCAGCAGGCTCAGCGTCAATCCGGTGGCAATGCTAACCGTGTCGGAATTGCTCGAGACCGTCTCCCCGGAGCCGTCGACCTCATAGGAAGCCACTACCCCCAGGGTCTGCTGCGTCTGAAGACTGACCCCGGGGGTTAGCTGAATATCCGGAGCCGTGGGGCCCAGCGCGACGCTTTGGAGCGAGATGCGGTCATCGGGGGTGGTGCTCGAGCCCACGTTGACCACGGTGGCGTCGACCAGGTTGCCATACTGCGAATTGATGGCGGCAGCCACGGTGGCGGCGCTGTCGTCGGTGGCCGAAACAGTGTAATCGGCGCCGTTGACGACCAGTGTATACGTCGCCGCAGCGCCGGAGGAGGCCCAGGTGCTGGTTGTCAGGCTGGTGGCGTAGGCGCCGGGGGTGGTCACGGAAATGGAGTAGTTGCCCTCCTGGGCGCCATCCGCCACGGTAGCGCTGACGATGGTCGGGTCCGAGATGGTGGCCTGGAAGGAGGACCCGTCGAGCGCAGACTGGATGCCCTGGACCGCCGTCTGGAGAGCGGTGAAATCGGTATCGATGCTGGTCAGCGCGGTGGATTCGTTGGTCAGCGTGGTCTGTTGGTTGGTCAGCAGCGTGATGGGCAAAGAGGCGATAGCTACCGCGCGCGTGATGACGTTCTGGAAATCCTGGGAATACTGGCTGGTCCCAGTGAACATGGTGCTGCCGCTTGCGGCACTGGCCGTGACCGGTGTGCTGGCGGTGCTGGTTAAAGAGTTGCTGACGGTTCCCATCTAAAAAACTCCAGGGCCGGATAGAACATATCGTCCTATCCGGCCCGAAGCTTTAGACCGGCGAAAGCGCCTTTGTGGGGCGCTTCGCCGGGTTAGTGGTTTACAACTACGTCCTCAGGAGTGCGAGTACCGCCTGGGGCGCGGAATTGGCCTGGGCCATGGCAGCGATGGAGGCTTGCTGCAGGACCTGGGCCTTGGTGAGGTTGGCCGCTTGCTGCGCCACATTGGCGTCGCGGATATTGGATTCGGCGGCAGCCTCGTTGGTGACCTGGGACTGTGCCAGGTTGATGCCGTAAGCCAACTGGTTTTCACCGATGCCGACTGCGGCTTGAGCCGAACCCAACTGGGTGACTGCGTTGGCAACCGCGGTGACGGCCGCTTCGGCGCCGGCCTGGGTGTCGATGGCCATGTTGGCGCTGCTGCCCCACGGCGTCGCGGTGACTGCGGTGGCCGCGCCGGCATTGACCCCGTCGCCATTGGCGGTGCCGGCCACGCTGACGGTGAAGCCGCTCAGCGAGCTGACGAAGTTGATTTGCTCCGCGGTGCCCGCGGCATTCGATTGTTTCACCGCCACGATGCTCTGCAAGGCCGGGGTGGTGGTGCTCTGTTGGAGCTGCTGGTTGATGTAGTCTATGGCGCTGTCGATGTTGTCGCCGGCGCGATTGCTGGCCGCGTTGTCTTGCAGCGAGATGGTCTGTGTTTCCAGCGCCCCGCTGCTGTTGGTGGCCGAGAAGGTGATGGCTTGTTTGTCGTCCCCGTACTGTAAGGCCGTGAACGAGAGCGCCGCTGAATTGGAGATGCCGTAGGCATTCAGCGTGCTCATAGCAGTGCCGGTGGACGATGGGAGGTGGACGCCCAGCGCGGCGGCGGTGAAGCTGGTTCCGGCGGTGCCGAATCCGAGGTTCGCGCTCGCGGGCCCCGTGGCATTCAGGCGGAACTGCGTGCCATTGGTGGATGCAATGTTGATTTCGCCGCCGACGTTGGTAGCCTTCAGATCGGCAGGAGCCAGTGTCCCGGTGGAGAACTGCGCGTTGAGGTTGTCCAGGACGTCCTGGATTGAGTCGCTTACTCCGGTAGCGGAACTGACTGAGAGACCCGCCGTGGTGGGGGCGCCACCGCCCAGGGCGGTGACAGCGAGTGTGTAGCCGGCGCCCTTGGTGTTGACACCGGCGGTTGTCGTGGCGGTGGTAAGGCCTAAGGCCGCCGTTGCTGTCCCGGCGGTGAGTGCGATAGAGGAACCGGCGCCGGCGGTATTCGACGCGATCGTCAATAAGCCGCCGTTGCCGGCGTCGAAGAACGCATGTGCGCCGATAGCGCCCAGTTTGCCGGCCCCGTTCAGGTCGGCCAGCAAAGCGGCGCCGTTGGCGTCGTTGCCCAGCGTGATGGTGTGATTGCCAGTACCGTTGACGTTGACACCGAAGGTCAAGCCGGTATCCCCGGCATAGGTGATTCCGCCCGTTGCCAGGGTCCCAGCCGCCTGGCCGTTACTGCCGACGGAGGTGAGCACGAGTTGGCTGTTGACCACCGCTCCCGATACTTGCCCGTACGTTTGGGCCTGAATCTGGGAAGCGACATCCGACAGGGAGACGCTGCCGTTCGTACCGGTTGCGCTGGGAGTTCCCGCGAAGCCAAAATCGGCCTCGCCTGCGCCTCCGGTGACGGCGACACTGGAGCCAATTCCGGTGGTGGCCGACGTGATGACCAAGTCGCCGGCGGTGTTGATGCTTGCAGTTGCAAAACCTCCGAGCTTTGTGTTGAGGTCAGCTAGGAAGGCGGGCTGGCCGGCGTCGGCGGCAAGGACTACGTTCTGCGTGTGAGTACCGTCGACGACAATATTGATGGCAACCCCCGCCGTCCCAAAGGCGGTGTAATCGCCGGCGGTGAGGGCTGAGCTTGCGGTCAGCGCGGCGGCAGTGGGTCCCTGGGTAGCGGTCAGACTGACCACCTGTGTTGAGGGGCCTCCGGCGCCTATGTTCATCGCGGTTCCGCCCAAAGTTACGGTATCGGCGCCGGTGAGGTTGATCGAGTCAGGGCTTCCAACCGTGGTACCAGTCAAGATAGCCCCGGTAGCGTGGGCCCCTGCCGTCAGGTCGATGCCCGTGAGCGCGGTGGCAGCCGCGCCATTGAGGGAGACCTGAAGGTTCGCCGTGCCGCTGGCGGTGGTGGGCGCGTAGGTGGCGGCCGCAGTAACGCCAAGGTAATCGACGCCGTTGGTGGTGCCGTCCAGGAAGGAGCCGAGACCCAACAGATTGGCGGTGTCTCCGGTCACTTGAACATTGAAGGCCTGGCCGGTGGCGCTGGTGAAGACCAACTGGTTGGAGGCGTTCTCGCTCATGCTCAGGCCCGCGGCTTGCAGGGATGCGTTGGCGGAGAAGGCGGTCTCCAGGTTGGTGATAGCGGTGGCAGTGGACACAGTGCCGGCGGCAGTGCTGAGCGACAAGCTCACGGGGCTGGCCAGGCCGCCGCCGTTAACGACGAGCTGCACGGCCTGATTTTGGGCGAAAGTGCCGTTGGTCACGGCGACGCCGGTCACGGTGGTGTTGGCGGTCGAGGCTACGGCGGTGCCCTGAGCTACGCCGCCCACCATGGCCACATTGCCCAACAGGGCGTTGGCCATCTGGTCGCCGGCTTGCACCTGGAAGGCCGCCGTGCTGGAACTGAACGCCAGTTCCTGGCCGCCGTTGCTATCGGTGTGAACGCTGGCGACGATGTTGGCGTTCTTGAACGCCGTGGCCGACGCGGTGGTGCCGTTGCCGGCGGTCTGGATGGCGGCATTGACGGCCGCGGCCAGGGTGGTGGTATCGGTCACTCCGGCCAGGTTCACCGATATGCCCACGTTGTTGGCATCCGAGAAGCCGGCTCCCGAGAAGCTGAAGGCGGCATAGCCGGCGATGGCTTCCTGGTTGGGGTTGGCGCCGGTGGTGTTGCCGACAATGGCCTGCACGGAAGTGGGGGAGCTGGCGCCGATGCTGGTGCCGGCGTTGGTCCCGGACAGGCTGCCGCTGGTGAGATTCACGGCCTCCATGCCCTTCAGGCCCAGGCTCTGCGAGTCCACGGCCGACCCGGTCAGGTTGAGCGTCACGATCCCGTTGCTCAGGCTCTGACTGCCGCTGCCGGTGCCCAGGTAAACATCCAGGCTCTTGTTGAAGATGCCGCCGGCGTTCAGCCCGATGGACTGCGCCTGCCGGTCGACTTCGCCCAAGTCCGTCTGGAACTCGTCATTCAGGGTGGTGCGGCTGCCGGTGAATGTGCCGGACGCGGATTGCGTGGCCAGGGTTTGCAGCCGGTCCAGGATCTGAGAAATGTTGCTGATCCCACCGTCCATGATCTGGAGCTGGGCGGTGGCGTCGTTGCCGTTGGCCACGCCCTGGGTCAGTTCCGCTTCGCTGTTGCGGAACTTGTTGGCCACTGCCAGGCCGGCGGCGTCGTCGCCGGACTCGTTGATCCTGTAGCCGGAGGTCAACTGGGTAATGGTTTTGCTTTGAAATGTGTTGTTGACGTTCAGATTTTGCTGAGCGACAAGAGAATTTACGTTCGTTTGGATGGAAAGCATCGTGAAATCCTTTCAAGATTTGTACCGGCATCTTGCCGGTCAACGCTCTTATCGGCTCCGGCTCCGGAGACTTGAACCGGGCGGCCGGAGTGCCTTGCCAATCCACGAAACAGAAAACCGCGGGCGCTTCCCCGGGTTAGGGGTTTACAACTACGTCCTCAGGAGCGCCAGTACCGCCTGGGGCGCGGAATTGGCCTGGGCCATGGCGGCGATGGAGGCTTGCTGCAGGACCTGGGCCTTGGTGAGGTTGGCCGCTTGCTGCGCCACATTGGCGTCGCGGATATTGGATTCGGCGGCGGACAGGTTGGTGATCTGGGACTGTGCCAGGTTGATGCCGTAAGCCAACTGGTTCTCGCCGATGCCGACCGCGGCTTGAGCCGAACCCAGCGCCGTGACCGCGTTGCCCACCGCGGTAACGGCCGCTTCGGCGCCGGCCTGGGTGTCAATGGCCATGTTGGCGCTACTGCCCCACGGCGTCGCGGTGACTGCGGTGGCCGCGCCGGCATTGACCCCGTCGCCATTGGCGGTGCCGCCCACGCTGACGGTGAAGCCGCTCAACGAGCTGACGAAGTTGATTTGCTCCGCGGTGCCCCCGGCATTCGATTGTTTCACCGCCACGATGCTCTGCAAGGCTGGGGTGGTGGTGCTCTGTTGGAGCTGCTGGTTGATGTAGTCTATGGCGCTGTCGATGTTGTCGCCGGCGCGATTGGTGCCCGCGTTGTCTTGCAGCGAGATGGTCTGTGTTTCGAGCGCCCCGCTGCTGTTGGTGGCCGAGAAGGTGATGGCTTGTTTGTCGTCCCCGTACTTCAAGGCTGTGAACGAAAGCGCCGCCGAATTGGAGATGCCGTAGGCATTCAGCGTGCTCATGGCGGTGCCGCTGGACGACGGGGTGGCGGCGGTGAAGTTAACCCCGGTGGCGCCGAATCCGATGTCCGCGCCCGCCGTGGCATTCAGGCGGAACTGCGTGCCATTGGTGGATTGAATGGTGATGATGTTGCCGGCCTGGGTGGCCTTCAGATCGGCCGGAGCCAGTGTCCCGGTGGAGAACTGCGCGTTGAGGTTGTCCACGATGTCCTGGGTCGAGCTGCTTACGCCGAAAGCGAAAGCGCCTAGTGCGAGACCCACGTTGGCGCCCGCGCCGGCGCGGGCTGAGACAGTGACAAACGCGGTCGCCCCTTTGGAGTTGGTACCCGCGGTTATCCAGGGGGCGGAGAAGCCTAGCGCCGCCGCCGCTGTCCCGCCAGTGATTCCGATAGTGGAACCAGCGCCGGCGGTATTCGAGGCGATGGTCAATTTGCCGCCGTTGCCGGCGTCGAAGTACGCACGTGCGCCGTGGGCGTTCAGTTGGGTGTTCATGTCGGTCAGCAAGGCGCCGCTGCTGAGATCGTTCCCCAGCGTGATGGTTTGCGCGCCACCACCGTTGACCGTATAACCGAGGGTCAAGCCGCTCAGCCCGGCATAGGTGATGCCGCCCGCTGCCAAGGTGCCTGCCGCCTGGCCGTTACTACCGACAGTGGTGAGCTGGAGTTGGTTGTTTACCACCGACGCTGATACTTGCCCGTACGTTTGGGCCTGGATCTGCGAAGCAACATCCGAGAGCGAGACAGTGCCGTCTGTACCGATTGCGGTGGGGGTTCCGGCGAAGCCAAAATCGGCCTCGCCTGCGCCTCCGGTGACCTGGACACTGGAGCCAATTCCGGTGGTGGCCGACGTGATGACCAAATCGCCGGCGCCGTTGATGCTTGCAGTTGCGAAACCTCCGAGCTTTGTGTTGAGGTCGGCTAGGAAGGCGGGCTCGTTGGCGTCGGCGGCAAGGACTACGGCCAGCGGGTGAGTACCGTCGACGGTAATATTGATGGCAACCCCCGCCGTCGAAAAGGCGGTGTAATCGCCGGCGGTGAGGGCTGAGGTTGCGGTCAGCGTGCCGGCAGTGGCGGGCTGGGTAGCGGTCAGGTTGATCACTTGTGTTGAGGCGCCTTGGTTAATCGCGTTCCCGCCGAGGGTTATGCTGTCGGTGCCGGTCATCGCGATAGGGCCTACAACCGTGGTACCAGTCAGGATAGCCCCGGTAGCGTGGGCCCCCGCCGTCAGGTCGATGCCCGTGAGCGCAGTGGCAGCCGCGCCATTGAGGGAGACCTGAAGGTTCGCCGTGCCGGAGGAGAAAGCGCTGTTGTACGCGTTTGGTGCGGTAACGCTAGTGTAATCGACGCCGTTGGTGGTGCCGTCCAGGAACGATCCCAGACCCAACAGATTCGAGGTGTCTCCGGTCACTTGAACATTGAAGGCCTGGCCGGTGGCGCTGGTGAAGCTCAGCGCGGTGCCGGGAGTGGTCGAACCGGTCATGCTCAGGCCCGCGGCTTGCAGGGATGAGTTGGCGGCGAAGGCGGTCTCCAGGTCGCCGATGGCGACGCCAGTGGCCACCGTGCCGGCAGCCGTGCTGAACGACAAGCTCACGGGGCTGGCCAGGCCGCCGCCGTTCACGACGAGCTGCACGGCCTGATTTTGGGCGAAAGTGCCCGCTGTCGTGACGGCGCCGGTCACGGTGGTGGCGGCGGTCGAGGCTACGGCGGTGCCCTGAGCCACGCCGCCCACCATGGCCACATTGCCCAACAGGGCGTTGGCCATCTGGTCGCCGGCTTGCACCTGGAAGGCCGCCGTGCTGGAACTGAACGCCAGTTCCTGGCCGCCGTTGCTATCGGTGTGAACGCTGGCGACGATGTTGGCGTTCTTGAACGCCGTGGCCGACGCGGTGGTTCCGTTGCCGGCGGTCTGGATGGCGGCATTGACGGCCGCGGCCAGGGTGGTGGTGTCGGTGACGCCGGCCAGGTTCACCGATATCCCCACGTTGTTGGCATCCGAGAAGCCGGCTCCCGAGAAGCTGAAGGCGGCATAGCCCGCGACGGCTTCCTGGTTGGGGTTGGCGCCGGTGGTGTTGCCGACAATGGCCTGCACGGAAGTGGGGGAACTGGCGCCGATGTTGGTGCCGGCGTTGGTCCCGGCCAGGCTGCCGCTGGTGAGGTTCACGGCCTCCATGCCCTTCAGGCCCAGGCTCTGCGAGTCCACGGCCGACCCGGTCAGGTTGAGCGTCACGATCCCGTTGCTCAGGCTCTGACTGCCGCTGCCGGTGCCTAAGTAAACATCCAGGCTCTTGTTGAAGATGCCGCCGGCGTTCAGCCCAATGGACTGCGCCTGCCGGTCGACTTCGCCCAAGTCCGTCTGGAACTCGTCGTTCAGGGTGGTGCGGCTGCCGGTGAATGTGCCGGACGCGGACTGCGTGGCCAGGGTTTGCAGCCGGTCCAGGATCTGAGAAATGTTGCTGATCCCACCGTCCATGATCTGGAGCTGGGCGGTGGCGTCGTTGCCGTTGGCCACGCCCTGGGTCAGTTCCGCTTCGCTGTTGCGGAACTTGTTGGCGACTGCCAGGCCCGCGGCGTCGTCGCCGGACTCGTTGATCCGGTAGCCGGAGGTCAACTGTTGAATCGTATTACTTTGAAATGTGTTGTTGACGTTCAGGTTTTGCTGAGCAACAAGAGAATTTACGTTGGTTTGGATGGAAAGCACTGTGAAATCCTTTCAAGTTCCGTACCGGCATCTTGCCGGTCACCGATCCTGCCGGCATCGGCTCTGAAGACTTGAGCGGTCCGGCTGGGGGTCTTTACAAGTTGTGCCGGGCCCAGGAGCCGGTTGCAGCCGGGCGACCAAGCTGGACAGGGCAGCCGGGGGAGTCGCAACCGCGGCGGCCAGGTTCTCCTCCCGCACCAGCTTCACTTCGCGGGCGATCACCAGTGTTTCCCGCGGCGCGCGAATGCCCACCTTCACGCGCGACCGGCCGATGTGCGTAATGACAATCTCCACATCGTCGCCGATCAGGATGGTTTCTCCCGCGCGGCGCGACATTACGAGCACACCGGCGCCTCTTCCGGCAGCAGAACATGCTGCAACGAGTACTCCGACTCCGGCGCCACCGCCTGCACCGCCTTGAGGTTGCGCAGGTTGACGATAATCGGTGCCAGCAGGTTGGCCGTGGGGCCGCTTTCCCGAATCGAGATCACCGTCAGGCACAGCACGTCTGCGCCAATGCGCGGTTGCTTTCCGGGCGCGAGACCGATCTGTCCGAGATCCTCGCCGCTTACCTCCAACCGGTATTGCGGATCCACCACCAGGACGGGCAGCGTGATGAAGCACAAGGCCGGGTCTTCCAGGCTCTGCAGAAACACCAGGGGAGCGCTCTTCTCGAACTTCACGGCCGCAAACCGGCGGCGGTCTTCAAACCCGGGAAGCCCGGACGGGAATTCGATGGTCCATTCCGGTTCGTAGGAGATCCGGCCAAAACTAGTCGTTTCAAAATCTGGCATACCACCTCGTTCTGAACGACTATCGGCAGTTCCTGGAAAATCTTTAGTGCAGGGAACGCGGAAAGTCTGCGGGTCGCCTGCGATAGAATCAGGTAATTATCATGAATACCCGCCGATTAACGTGTTTCCTGCTGGGCATTTGGATAGGGGGTGGACTGCTCATGGCCTGGGTGTCCGCCGAAAGCTTTGGCTCGGTGGACCGCCTGCTGGCCCGGCCCCATCCGGTGGCTACGGCGCAGTTCAAGGCGCTCGGCCAAGCCGACGCGCGCCTGCTGCTTCGCTACCAGGTCTCCGAGCAGAACCGCTGGTATCTCGAAAACTGGGAAGTGACGCAGATCATCATAGGAGCGCTGTTCTTCTTTTTCATGCTGTTCGCCACCAGGGAGAACAAGTTCGCGCTCTCTCTGGTCCTGCTGATGATTGGCGCGGTCCTGGTCCAGCGCTTCATGCTCACGCCGGGCATGATTTCCCTCGGCCGGATGATCGACTTTGTTCCTCCCGAAGCGCCCTCCGGGGAACGTGCCCAGTTTTGGGTGCTGCACAGTTGGTACTGGGGAGTGGAACTGGGAAAGTTGGCCCTGGGACTAGTGCTGGCCGCGCGGCTGATCTCGCACCACAGCGCGCGCTCAGGAAACGCCCGGCAGGAGTTCAATTTGGTCGATAAAGCCAATCACCGCCATGTCAATGGGTTGTAGAAACCGGCCCACGGAGGTGCAGGCGGCGAAACCCTCGGTGGCCACCAGTACCTGGTCGCCCACGCCCGCATCCACCGCATCCAGCGCCACCACGGCCACACCGCGGTTGGTGCCATCCAGGTTGAGCGGCTGAACCAGCAGGATCTTGCGCCCTTCGTGGCTGGGGTGCTTCTGGGTGGCTACTAATTCTCCAATGACTCGCGCGATCAGCATGAGCTAAGACTTCCGTGACGGCTTGCGGCCTCTGGCTGAAGGCGCGGGATTAGGCCGCGCCGCGGGAGGCAGCTCCGGCGCGCCCGCCGATTTCAGGTGGACCGAATCCACAATCGCTACCACCGTGGTGTCGGTGGCCGGCTCTTTGGGCAGAAGAGCATAGCTGGCTTCGCGGCCGCGCACCCAGTAGATCAGTTCGCCGGCGCCCGCCCCGGTGCAGTCGGTGCAGATCAGCCGCTGGCCGGTGTTGGCCAGTTCCGGAGTCAGCGGCTGAATCACCAGCATGCGCTGACCCTCCAGATTGCTGTTCTTGACGGTGGACCAGACGCAACCTACCACGCGGCCAAAATGCATGAGCTAGTCCAGGCGCACCTCGTCGACGATGCCCACGATGGCGGTGTCGACGGGCTTATCTTTGCAGCCCTCGGCCATGCGGGCCGAGCTTCCGGAGACCGCGATCACGCGCTCGCGGTACCCCGCGCTCACGGTATCCACGGCCACCACATAGCCGGCCTCGTCCTTGCCTTCCGGAGAAACCGGTTTGAGGACCAGCAGTTTAAAGCCTTCCAAGCGAGGGTCTTTCCGTGTGGCAACCACGGTGCCCACCACGCGGGCGAGAATCATGAAGCCTCTGCCGCCGGCTACTTGCCGGCGTTCTGCGCCTGAGATTTGCCGATCGGCAAAACGTCTTCCAGGCTCTGGTGCGGGCGCGGGATCACATGCACCGCGATGAGTTCGCCCACGCGTCGCGCCGCGGCGGCCCCGGCATCGGTGGCAGCGCGAACCGCCGCCACATCCCCACGCACCAGCGCCGTCACATAGCCCGACCCGATCTTTTCCCAGCCGACCAGGTTTACCTTGGCGGCCTTCACCATGGCGTCGGCGGCCTCGATCATGGCCACCAGGCCGCGCGTCTCGATCATTCCTAACGCTTCACCCATCTATGCTCTCCCAAAATACTGTCAAGCCAAACCGCGCGCTTTGAGCGCCTCATCCACCAGGGCGATGAGCTCCGCGCGCGTAACGTAAAACCTTGATTCGCCGCCTTGACCCGGATCGTCGGCGGCCACCGGGCAACCCGGCTCGCCGGTGTTCCGGGCCTTCACGCCATAACGCGTGCGGGCATCCAGCAGCTTGTCGACTTCCTGCCGCGGCAGCACCTTGGCGCCGCCCAGCAACTCTGCCACCAGCGCGATGCGCGCGTAGTGTTCCATGGTTTCCATGCGGAAGTATGCCCTGTAGACATCATCGCCGTAGGATACTGCGCCGTGATTGGCCATCAGCACGGCATCGTACTTGGGGATCAGCGGGAGCATGCCCTCGGTGAGCGCCGGCGTTCCGGGCAGGCCATAATCCGCCAGCGGCACGCAGCCCAGCGAGATGATGACCTCCGGCAGCAGCGCCTCGTTCAGTTGCCTTCCGGCGGTGGCGTAGCCGGTGGCCACCGGAGGGTGGGCGTGCACCACAGCTTTGACGTCCGGCCGCATCTTGTAAACCGTCAGGTGCATGCCGATCTCGCTGGTGCCCTGGAGGCGCCCCGAAATCTTGTTGCCCTGCATATCCATGACGATCAGATCGTCGGGGTGCATCATCCCCTTGGACACGCCGGTGGGAGTGGCGAGGACACGCTCGGGATCCAGACGGATAGTAATATTGCCATCGTTGGCCGCCACCCAGCCTTTTTGAAACACCAGCCGCCCGATTTGGACAATATCCTCTCGATATTCGCGCTCCGACTTCGCCATACGAGATCTTAGATTGTAGCAGAATACGTCCGCAAGAGGGCTTTTCCGGCGGGGTAGTAGAATGGTGCAGATGGATCAACGCCGCATGTGCCCGCATTGCCGGGCATTCATCACCAACAGGGACCGCACCTGCCCCTACTGCAACGAGCCAGTGGGTCCCCGCGCCATTGATCGCCGCAACCCTTCCCCGATCCTGGGCGGGATGATTCCGCATGCGCGTTTCACCACGGTGGTGATCCTGGTCATCAATTTCGGAATCTTCCTGGCCACCGTGCTTTACAGCATGGGGGCCGGCAACTCAGACGCCGTGTGGAATATCGACGTGAGGACGCTGGTGGCGTTCGGCGCCAAGTACAACGCCGGGCTGGCCGCCGGTCAATGGTGGCGCTTGGTCACGGCCGGCTTTCTGCACGGCGGCCTTTTCCACATTCTCATGAACTCCTGGGTGCTGTTCGACCTGGGCGCGCAGGTGGAGGAAATTTACGGCGCGGCCCGCATGCTGGTGATCTACTTCGTTTCCACCGTCTTTGGCTTCTACCTGAGCGCGGTGTGGAGTCCGGCTCCTTCGGTGGGCGCCTCGGCCGCGTTGATGGGTTTGATCGGCGCCATGATCGCGCTGGGCGTGCGCCACAAGAGCCCTCTCGGCAGCGCTATTCGCGGGACCTACATCCGCTGGGCCGTGTACATCATCCTGTTCGGACTGTTGCCCGGTCTTCGCGTGGACAACGCCGCCCACATCGGGGGGCTGGCGGCAGGCTTCGGGACCGCCTACCTGGCAGGCTTGCCCCGCTTGGAAAGCTCCTGGACCGAGAAACTCTGGCGCGCCGCTTCCTGGGTTTGCATTTTGTTAACAGCCGTAAGCTTCCTAAAGATGTATTTGTGGTTTGCCCGCGTGGCGCAGTAACATAGGGACATGAGATTGCGCGCACTGGCGCTGGCGCTGGCGTTGAGCTTCGGCTTGACGGCCGGCATAGAAGCCAAGCAGACGCCGGCGGCGCAGCGCTCGAAGGCCATGAAGAAGGCTGCCAAGAAGGCCCGGAAGGCTGCGAAGTCCAGGCAGTCCAAGCGGGCCAAGCAGTCCAAAGCCGCGAAGGTCAAGCCGCGCAAGGCTTCCAAGCGCCGCGTGTAGCCGCCCGCCGCATCCGAGTCATCCCGCACCCCGCCTCCATCGGTTAGAATGGCACATCCAGCCAAATGTCCGACATACGCATCAGACCGGGCGTGGAAGAAGATATCCCGGTCATTCTCGCGCTCATACGCGCGCTTGCCGAGTATGAGAAAGCGCGCCCCGAAGAGGTGCCTGTAGGCCAGGCGGTTCTCCGCCAGTCGCTGTTTGGCGCCAGGCCCGCCGCCGAAGTGCTGCTGGCGGAGGTGGACGGCGAGACCGCCGGATTCGCCCTCTTTTTTCACAACTTCTCCACCTGGCAAGGCCAGCGCGGGTTATATCTGGAAGACCTGTTCGTTCGCCCCGCCATGCGCGGACGCGGCATCGGCAAGGCGCTGCTATGCGAACTGGCGCGCATCGCGATCGAGCGCGGCTGCGCCCGTATGGAATGGGCCGTGCTCGATTGGAACACGCCCGCCATCGACTTTTACAAGAGCCTGGGAGCGGTCCCCATGGACGAGTGGACCATTTTCCGGCTCACCGCGCCGGCTATTGGCCGGTTGGCGGAGCGCTGAACCAGAGGAGCGCTGAACCAGAAAGGAGGCGCCCATGTTGGTCAAGGATCTTGCATTCGCGTGGCGCACCTTGCGGAGGAGCCCGGCGTTCGCACTTACCGCGGTGGTAACCATTGCGCTCGGCATCGGCGCCGGCACGGCGATTTTCAGCGTGACTCACGCAGTGCTGTTGCGGCCGCTGCCGTATCGCAATCCGGACCGGCTGGTCTTGGCCTGCGCGGACCTGCGAAAGCGCAATGTGAAGGACTTCCCGTTCTCCAACGCCGACTTTTTCGATTTGCGCAACTCGGCCCGGAGCACCTTCGAGGAGTTCACCGCACTGATGACCGGCCGCGTGAATTTGCCGAGGGAGGATGGCACTCCGGAGCAGGTGGCCCTGGCAAGAGTCACGCCGAACTTCTTCCGCATGATGGGCGCGAACATCGCGTTGGGACGCGACTTCGTGGAGGCCGACGGCTTACCCCAGCCGCCGCTTTCGGGCCCAGGGGGCACCCCCGCCGGCGCCGCCCCGGTCCCAGGGGCCGCTCCGCCGCAGCCTCTGCCGGTGATCGCCATCTTGAGCTACGACTATTTTGAGCGGCGCTATGGCGGCAACCCCGCCGTCATCGGCCATTCCATTCAAGTGCCCGGAGCCGCCGGTCCGCAAGTGGTGGGTGTGCTGGCGCCCGGCTTCGAGTTGCTCTTCCCGCCCGATGCCGATATGGAGCGGACACCCGATGTCTGGACCGCGGCGCGCCTCGCCTATGACGCCGCCCAGCGGAACAACGTCTCGCTCCGCGTGATCGGCAGGTTGAAACAGGGCGTCACGCTCCGCCGGGCGCAGGCCGAAGCCGACTCGTTCTCCGCCGAGGAGCAGCGGCAATTCACCATTGAGCGAACGGCGGATTGGCATGTCCGGCTGGAACCTATGCAACAGCACCTGGTGGCGCAAGTCCGGCCGGCCATCCTGGCGCTGATGGGCGCGGCCATCTTCCTGCTGCTGATCGCTTGCGCCAACGTGGCCAATCTCCTGCTGGTGCGGACGTCGCTGCGCGCGCGCGAACTGGCAGTGCGCACCGCTCTGGGTGGAAGCTGGTGGCGCCTGGCGCGCCAGATGCTCTCCGAAGCGCTGGTGCTGGCCGGCATCGGCTCGCTCCTCGGCGCCGGACTGGCATGGCTCGGCGTCCACGAGTTGCGGATCATCGCGCCGGCCAATCTGCCGCGCCTCGATTCCATCGCCATCGATCCGGCGGTGCTGGCATTCACGGCCATGGCCGGTTTGGCGGCGGCGGTCATCTTCGGCATGGCGCCGGCGGTTCACGCCGCGCAGCCCGACGTGATGCGCGTCCTGCGAGCGAGCGGCCGCACGGCGGGCCTGGGCGGCGGAGCGCTGCGCAACGGCGTGGTGGTGGCGGAAGTCGCGCTGGCCTTCGTGCTGCTGATCGGATCAGGCCTGATGTTGCGCAGCTTCCTGGCCTTGCAGCGCATCGACCCGGGTTTCGATGCGCGCGGTTTGCTCACCTTCCAGTTGCTCGGAGGCGCGGGGCAGAACCCGCAGCAGCGCGCGGCATTCATACGCCAGGTTCACGACCGCCTGGCGGCCCTGCCTGGCGTCCGGAGCGTGACCGCTTCTTCTCCCTTCCCGCTCACCGGAGGATTCAACCCCATACGATGGGGCCTGGAGCCGGCGCTCGCCGACCCCAGCAAGTTCCAGGCAGTGGATTTCCAATTTGTGCTCCCTGGCTATTTCGATACGATGCGCACGCCGCTCCTGGCCGGCCGCGCGTTCACCGACGCCGACAACGCACCGGAGCGGAAACTGGCGATCATCGACCAGGTTCTCGCCGGGAAGGCATTCCCGCGCGAATCCGCGGTGGGGAAGCGCATCCTCATACGCCTCAATACGCCCGAGCCCGAATGGGTCGAGGTGATTGGCGTCGTCGCGCACCAGAGACAAACTTCCCTGGCGGAACCGGGCCGCGAGCAGATCTATTTTACCGACGGTTTCGTCGGCCACGGCGCTGCCAGGCGTTGGGCTGTCCGCACGGCCGGCGATCCCGCCCAATACGCGGGCCAGGTCCGCGCGGAGATCGCCCGAATCGGCCGGCAACTCCTGATCACCGACATGCAGCCCATGCGAACCTACGTCGAGCAGGCGCAGGCGGGGACGCGCTTCTCACTTTTGCTCATCGGCGTGTTTGCGGCGATGGCGGCGCTGCTCGCCGGTGTGGGTCTTTACGGCGTGTTATCGACCCTGGTGCGCCAGCGCACCGCCGAGATCGGCGTTCGCATGGCACTCGGAGCTGCTCCCGGCAGCATCTTCCAGCTTGTGGTAGGCCAAGGCTTGCGCCTGAGCGCGGGCGGCATTCTGCTCGGCCTGGCGGCGGCATTCGCCCTGACGCGCGTCATGACCAGCATGCTGGTGGGCGTCCAGGCGACCGATCCACCCACTTTCGCCGCTGTAGCCGCGCTCTTCTTTGCGATTGCCGCCCTGGCCTGCTGGCTCCCCGCGCGGCGAGCCGCCGCCCTGGACCCGGCCCAGGCGCTGCGCGAAGAGTAGGGTGGGCATGGCAACGAAGTTCTTGTGACTCAGGTTGAGGTGCCGGTTGGGTAGGCTCCGAGTTCTTTCGGGCCCGGAGGTTTGTCACCGAAAGCGGACAACTGCGCATCCGGCCAATAAGGGCTAGAATGAGGAGCGGGACCACAATGAAGGTGTTCATCACATACGGGGATGTCGCAGACCAAGTCACTGCGCTTCGCCTCCAAGCTCTTGGAGCTGTGAACGGCTTAACGGTATACGTGCCGCCAGCTCACACCCGTCAGGGCGTGCCGACGCTTCTTGATCCGGAAGCAGGTCAAAAGCTCAATCAGGCCGAGGTCGTTCTAGGGGTCGTCGGCGCCGGTCTGACGGAGGCCTGTCGCCAAGAACTCAACACCGGCTTGGCGCTTCACAAGAACATGATCGTGATGTCGTACCCCGAGTTCGCGCCGCAACTTCAAGCGTACTTTGGGTCGAACCTCGTTGTAATCGATCCAGCTAATCCGGACCGAGCGGAGCTTGGCATTGTGCAATATCTGAAGGCCCTCGATGCTCAGCAGACCGCAAAGACCGCCCTGTTGGCCCTGGGGACTCTGGCGCTTGGCCTGCTTTTGCTAGCGCCGGCGGACCGAAGCTGAAAGGAATGCGGTCCCGCCGCTGCACAATTGATAGTTCCTGCATCATCGCCTTGGACCACCTTCAACTGGTGCCCCAGCTCAGCGTGCTGTTTTCACCTGTCCTCGTTCCAAAGGCTGTTCGCAACGAACTCCGTAAACGGCGCGCGACAAAGGACCGCTTGCAGTTTCTCTTCAGTACCTATGGCTTTTTCCAGCGATGCGACGGCTATGAGCAGGGCACTGTCGATTTCCTCCTTGGGGAACGATCTCGACTCGGAGTGAAGGATCGGGGAGAGGTTGAAGCAGTCGTCCAGGCTTCGCAGTTCGGTGCCACCGTGATCGTCGATGATCCTTGGGGCCGAGATCTGGCCACGCGCGAGGATCTTGATTTTCACGGTACTGTGTGGGTTCTTCAACGGTTTTACCAACTCGGACTGCTCTCCTCGACGCTGGGCGAATGCTTTGCGGTACTACGCGATCGGGATGTGCGCCTGCCTTGGGATACGGTCAACGAATTGTTGGTGAGCATTGGCGAGGAGGCTTTGAAGGCATAACTCCGTGCCTCATTTTTGGGGTTCACTCCATGTCGGTATCACAATTCCTCCGGTGAAACGCAGCCCACGGAATCAGTCCCCCAGCGATCGCCTGAGCGCCCAGCCTCTACGGCACCTCCGCCGCCTTCGCGCTGCCGTAATACAGTCCGTTAAACAGTAGCTTGTATGTCCCGTGCGGCTGGTCGCGGAAATTCACTTCCGGACCTAGCAGCACCACTTTGCCTTCGCCCACGGAAGCTTCGGCCACCGCGGTTCCACCATCCAGGTACTGCTGGCCCCAGGCCCAGCCGCTGTCCAGAACCTCCGCACCGGAGAACCACGCCACCGCCGCAGTGTGCTTCAACTCCGCGTCCGGCTCCAGCCGGAAGACCGGGCTGCTGTCGAAGAAAATATCCAGTTGCTGCGGCATGCCATAGGCCAGAGGGTTGGTATTGTCGACGTTGGTCTTCAACAGCGATCCCGGAATATAGAACTTCTCGCGCGGCAGCGGGCGGTCTTTGCCGTCCGGGCCTTTCTCCGTGAGGTAACTCTTCACGGGGACGCCCAATAGCTCCGCCACGCTGGTGGAGCTTCCGATGGTCACGATGGACCCGCCCGATTCGACGAATTTCTTGAGCTGCGGAACGGTCTTGTCTTCCGTGATTCTCCCCACGCGGCCGCGGTATTCCTCGGGGATGCTCGCGGGGTCGGGAGCGCCGGGCCCAAAGGGCGCCCCACCGCCACCACCACCGCCGCCGCGTCCAGAGAGGGCCGCGCCAAGGCGGATGGCTCCATCAGTGAAAACCAGGACATCAAACTTGCTCTTCAAGTCGCCGGCATCGAGCGCCGGAGGGTAGACTACCTCGAACGGAAACTCGTACTGCTCGAAGAGCCAGCGTGTCCAGCCGGAAGGCATCGATCCGCCATACTGGTCTGCCAGGCCGATGCGGATGGGCTTGAGCTTCAGCGCTTCGCCGGCGGGCGCCTTGGCCACGGCATGCACGGCCACGCCCAGCTCCTTCGCGCCACGCTCCAGCACCGGGCGGGCTGCCGCCGAGGACGGAACCCAGATGGCGCCGGTGCCCAGATCCTGACCGTCGGCCGTCTCCTGTTTCTTCAGCCAGTACACGTCGGCATTGGCCTTCAAGAGCCGGTTGATCAGCACGAAGGAGTTGTTGATGCGGTGGCTGATCAGGTAGCCGGCCGGGTTCGAGGGCCCGCTAATCGAGCTCGCCGGCGCGGGCAGAAGCCCGTTGATCCTGGTGAACGGACCATCGAAGCCGTCGCGCACGCGGTCGAACTCCACGCCCATCTGGTACGCCAGCGTCCAGCCGGTGATGTCGTACGGCGGATTGGGAGGGCCGCCGGGATACGCAAAATCGTTGGGGTGGTCCTGCGGCTCGAACATATCCATGACGTGCGGGCGGAATGCCTGCGCCGTCTTCACCACGTACGAGCCGGCCGGATAGCTCTTGCCGGCCACTTGAAATGCCGAGGTGGCTTTCAGCACCGTGATGCCGGTCTTGAGGAGAGCGTTGACGAATTCCGTCGCAGTGGCGAAATCCGCCTGGTCCGACGGAATAATGTAACCGCGCGGATCGCGCATCTTGGGATCGTGCAGGACGGTGTTGTAAAGCTCCATGGGAACCGTGCGGACGTTGAATCCGCCTCCACCGCCGCCGGGGAGCGTGTCCCCGCCCGCGGCCGCCTCTCCGCCCGCGCCTCGTCCGCCTCGTCCGCCCCGTCCGCCGCCCTGCGGCTGCGGATTGGCCGCCGCCGCTTCCAATGCCGCAATGCGCTTCGGCGTGACCGTCCAGTAATCCTTGCTGCCTTTCTCAATCGAATTCATTCCCATGCGCCAGATGTTGAAAAGGAAGGTTTCGCGATAACGCGACGCCAGGTCGAGCACGGCCCGGTTGTTGGTGATCTCATACTCGATGGATTGCCGGTAGTGCCACAGTTGCGGAACCACCGGCATGGGCCAGTCCCCTTGCGGCAACTGCTTGCTGGGCACCACTGGGATGGTCATGGGCGTGGGACTGCCGATGATCTCGGTGAGAATGCCGATCATGTTGTGGAAGTACGTGATGGTGCGCAGGCCGCCGTTCCACCACGTCGAGTAATTGGCTCCGCTGCGCATGGCGCTGCCGCCCTTGCCTTCCGCCACCAGGCGGCTGTGCATGGCCGTGCCCACCAGCTCGATTCCCAGCGGGATCAGCGGATCGAAGTTGTAGTTGAACGGGTCGCGGAACGGCGGCATGAAAATCACCGCGCCGGCCGGTCCCGTCTGGTGGTGGTTGTACATCATCTGCGGAAACCACTCCAGGAAAAGCTGGTGGTTCATGTTGGTGGTCTCCGGCATGTTGGACATGTAGAAGTCGCGGTTGTCGTCGTGGCCGATGTACTTGGCCCACAGCCTCGGCAGGCCGCCCATGGTGCGTTTGAGCGGGTCCTTCAGGGGCGCGTCCGGTTTCTCCGACCCGCGCATGTACCAGTTGGCGACCAGTTCCTGCCCGTCCGGGTTGGCCAGCACGCACAGCAGAATCACGTCGTTCAGAAAACGCATGGTTTCCGGGTCCGTGCGGCTCACCATCTGGTAGACCATCTCCATTTCCTGCTGCGACCCCACCGACTCGCTGGCGTGCAGCCCGCCATCGATCCACACCACCGCTTTGCCCTCGCGGGCCAGCGCGTGAGCCTGGTCTTCTGTTAGCCCCTCGGCCAGCGCCAGCCGGCGCGAGATGTCCTTGTAGTGATCCAGCTTCTGCATGTTCTCCGGCGAACTGATAATCGCCATGTACTGGCGCCGGCCTTCCGCCGTGGGGCCGATGTCCACCAGCTTCATGCGATCCGACTCGCTGGCGAGTTTTTTCCACCAGGCTTCGAGCTGCGTGTAGTTGGCCACTTGGTAGTCGTCGCCCAGGTTGAATCCCAGCGCTTCGTTGGGAGTAGTGACTTTGGGTGCGGTCTGGGCCGCTAACGGCCAGGCAGACAACGCTGCCAGCAGAACCAGCACCGGCACATGCATCCGTCGTGACTTCATGAGGTTGAGTTTAGCCTGCTTTAATCCAGTCTGGTGGTATGATGCAGAGGAATCACGGCGAAAGGACGGAATCGATGAACCAGAGCGCGATCGGAATCTTGCTGCTTATTCTGGCCGGAGCGATGAATGGCAGCTTCACCCTGCCCATGAAATTCACCAAAAAGTGGGCGTGGGAGAATACCTGGCATGTGTGGACCATCTTCGCGCTATGCGTCTTCCCCTCCGTGCTCACAGTGCTTACGGTGCCGTCGCTTGGCCGGGTTTACTCCGATGCGGGCTCGGGGCCGATTGCCATCGCCGCGGGCTGCGGCGCCGGGTGGGGAGTTTCGCAGGTGTTCTTTGGCCTGGCGGTGGATGCCATCGGAATTGCCCTGGCCTTCTCCGTCATCCTGGGCATTTCGGCGGCGGTGGGGGCGCTCATCCCGCTCTTCACCACGGGCTTGGCGTTCACCTCGCAGGGTATCGCGGTGATGGGAGGGGTGGCGCTGGTGATCGTCGGCGTGCTGGTCTGCGCCAAAGCTGGCCGCGCCCGTGAAGCCGCGTTGGGCAAGGGTCCCGCGGGGAAGCCCTCGGTAGCCAAGGGTCTCCTGTTTTGCACCTTCAGCGGTTTGGGATCGGCGCTGGTCGGATTGGGCTTGCAATATGGCGGCCGCCTGGCGGATGTGGCCAAAGCCGCCGGCGCCTCGGAGACCTGGAAGAACAACGCTATCTGGCTGCCGCTGATGTTGGCCGGCGCTCTACCCAATTTCACCTATTGCATTTACCTGATGGTCAAAAACAAGACCGGCAGCCGCCTGGGCGCCAGTGGGACCGGCGGCTATTGGTTCCTGGCCGCCATCATGGCCGTATGCTGGTTCGGCAGTACCGTGATGTACGGCGTATCCAAGAACATATTGGGCACGGTGGTGGCGTGGCCCGCGTACATGTCGCTGATCGTCATCACGGCCATGGTTCTGGGAGTGGTCACGGGCGAATGGAAGGGCAGCGGCAGGAAACCGCTTCAGGTGATGTTCGCCGGCCTCGTGGTGCTGGTGCTCTCCATTGTGGTGCTTTCGCTGGCCACATCCTGAGGAGACCGATCCATGCCCGAAGCGATGACGATTGGAGTTGATATCGGCGGCACCAAAGTGGCCGCCGGCCTGGTGGATTCGAGCGGAGGGATCTCCCACAAGACACGCGCGCCGATGGTGGCCACGGGCGACGCAGCCACCGGTTTCGCGGCGGTGAAAGAGGCCGTGGATGCGGTCTTCGCCGAATTCCCCGAGGCGCGCGGCGCGGTGACGGGGATTGGAATCTGCTCGCCCGGCCCGCTCGATCCCAAGACCGGGGTGGTACTGAATCCGCCCAACGTGCCCTGCTGGCGCAACTACCCTCTAGCCGCCGAGGTGGAGCGCGTATTCGGCGTTCCCGCGCGTGTGGATAACGATGCCAACGCCGCCGGCCTGGCGGAAGCGCTGTGGGGCGCGGCGGTCGGATACACCAACGTTTTTTATGCCACGCTCGGCACCGGCATCGGCACCGGAATCGTCTTCGACAAGAAGATCTACCACGGCCGCACCGGTAGCGCCGCCGAGGGCGGGCACATGACCATCGACTTTCACGGGCACCGTTGCGGATGCGGGAAGCGTGGTTGCATCGAGGCTCTGGCCTCCGGTCCCAACATCGCCCGCCGGGCGCGGGCCAGGCTAACCCGCGCCAGCGCGTCGAGGATTGTCGAACTGGCCGGAAGCCTGGAGCAGGTTCGCGCCGAACACGTGGGCCAGGCTTTTCGCGAGGGCGATGCGGTAGCCACGGAGGTTCTCACCAAGACCGCGCACCTGCTGACCGTGTGGCTCGGCAACATTGTGGATCTTCTGGAGCCTGACGTCATGGTGGTGGGCGGCGGCGTAGCCGAGCTGATGAGCTCATTCTTCGAAAGCATCTCGGAGAACCTGCCGCACTGGGCCATCAACAAGCGCGCCGGCGAGATTCCGCTGATGATGGCCAGGTACGGCGCCGATGCCGGCATCGCGGGCGCGGGCGCGCTGTGCCGGGCAATGGCCGGCATGCGTTAGTTCGCCGCCACTTCCAGCACCGCGTTCCACAGGTACTCGATCATGGTCATGAGCGAGCGTACGGAGATGTGCTCGTCGTCGGAGTGCGCGCCGCCTAGCGGGCCTTCCTCGGGGGTGACCATCGGGCCGACGCCGTAGGCCTGCACGCCCTTGGCGCGGAGCTGCGCGTTGTCGGTGGCGCCGGTCATCATGCCGGGGAGCGTGGGAGCGTCGAACATGCGGCGGCCCACCGTTTCCAGCGCGCGGAACATCTCCGTGTCCATGCGCGAGGGCGCGGCCAGCGGGCGCTCGTCTCCCGAGGGCGGAATCACGTCCACGGCGGGGTCGTCAATCACGCGGCGCAATTCCGCCAGGAACTTCGGCATGTCTTCGTCGGGCAGCGCGCGCACGTCCAGATTGGCTTCGGCTTCGGAGGGAATTACATTGTTGCGGAAGCCGGCCGTCATCATGGTGGGAACCACCGAAGTCCGCAGAATGGAATAGTGGCCCGGGTCGTGCTTCCGGAAGTAGCGGTCGATTTCGGGGGCGCGCGCGGGGTCCAGAATCCCGCGGTAACGGGCGGCATCGGCGGGCGGCGAAATCGCGGCCAGCCGCTCGAAATAGGCGCGCGTGGTGGCGTTGAGCCGCATGGGCGTTTGCCAGGTCCCGGCCCGCGCCACGGCTTGGGCCAGATGCACCACTGCGTTCTCCATGATGGGGCGCGAGCCGTGGCCGGCGGGGCCGTGCGCCACCAGGCGTATGCGGCGCGGCGCTTTCTCCGTGGCGCTGATCAGCACGTGATGCACCTTGCCGTGGTCTTCGACAATGGCGCCGCCTTCGGCCAGCGCGTACTCGCTCTCTATCTCCGGCCAGTTTTGCTTCACCATGAAGTCGATGCCGAAGCTGGTGGTGCCCTCCTCACCGGCCTCCGCCAGGAAAATGACGTCGCGGTCGAGTTTCACGTGGAGGCGGTGGAGCAGCAGCAGGATCGTCATGCCCGCCACCACGTGGGACTTGTCGTCGCTCGACCCGCGGGCGTAGATGACGCCATTCTTGCGGATGGCGGCGAAGGGGTCGACGGTCCATTTCTCGCGCTGCACGCCAACCACGTCGGTGTGGCCCATGATGAGGATGGGCTTCTTCGAACCGTTGCCCGGGATGCGCGCCACCAGGTTGGCGCGCGCGGGGTCCAGGGCGAACAGCTTCACCGGGATACCCTCGCGCTCCAGCACGGCCCGGACAGCGTTGGCGGCCTTGGTTTCATTGCCGGGCGGGTTGCTGGTGTCGATCTTGAGCAGGGTGGTGAAGCGATCCAGGATCTCGGGTTCCAGCTTCCGCCAATCCACCGGATAGCGGTCCTGAGCGGCGCCGGCGACCGCCAGCCACAGAAGGCAGGCAAGGGTCTTCATAACCGAATTGTGGCATGATGGCGGGAATCTTCGAAACCACGCCACGCCGCCCGCTGATCGCGCACCGCGACCGCTGGACCGGCGACCAGCGTCCGTCGCTTCTCTCGGACTTCCGCGACATGGCCCCTCTGATCTACTATTCGCTCTACGAATGGTACAACCCCCTGTGGCTCGCCGACCGCAAGCGCTACGCCGCCGAACTGCGGGACCTTCTTGGGCCCGCCACCTGATTCACCACGAATCGCCACCGCTCCACATAGCACCTTCTCCGGCAGCACGTTGGTCACTCGGCCCTGGTCGATCACCGGCGCGCCGTTCACCAGCACGAAGCTCGACTATTCGCAGAGCTGGTTGGGATTCTCGAACGTCGCCACGTTATGGATCGTGTCGGGGTCGAAGGCCACCACGTTCCGAGTTAACGATGCGGCGCGCGGGAGCCTCCCGCCAACTGCTCCGTGAATTTACGCTAACCTGATACGCAATGCCCCCCGACCACTTCACCGCCGCCGAGCGCGCCGTTTTCGGCCGCCTCGGCACGCCCGAAAAGATCCAGCGCTTCTTGGACGAGCTGCCCTACAACAAGGAGCCTCATGGCCCCACCTGCCGCTCCCCGCGGCGCGTTCTCCGCGACCGCACGGCGCATTGCATGGAAGGAGCGCTGGCCGGCGCGGCCGCGCTGCGCATGCTCGGCCACCCGCCGCTGCTGCTCGACCTCGAGGCGGTGCGCGACGACGATCACGTCCTCGCCATCTTCCGCTGCCGCGGCCACTGGGGTGCGCTCGCCAAATCCAATTATTCCGGGCTCCGCTACCGGGAGCCGGTCTACCGCACGCTGCGCGAGCTGGCAATGTCCTATTTCGAGCACTACTACAATTTGCGGAGGGAGAAGACCCTGCGCCGTTATTCCCGCCCCGTCAACCTCCGCCGGTTCGATTCCATCCCCTGGATGACGGCCGAGGAGGATGTCTGGGCCGTGCCCGAATACCTGACCACCATCGCCCACACGCCGCTGCTGGCGCCGCGGCTCATCCGGCGCCTGGGCCGGGTCGACAACCGCTTATTCGCCGCCGGCCTGGTCGGTCGCGCGAGCCGATGATCGCCGCGCCTTCACTACCTCGCTGAACGTCGGCAGCAGCGACACAAAAATGATGGCCAGAATTGCCACGTCGAAGTTCCGCCGCACCAATGGGACATTGCCCAGCCCATAGCCCAGCATGGTCAGCAGGAAGACCCACCCCGTGCTGCCGAACACGCTGAAGGAAAGGAAGCGCGGGTAGGGCATCCCCCCCACGCCGGCCAGGAACGGTGCGAACGTGCGGATGATCGGGGCGAAGCGGGCCAGGATGATCGTCTTGCCCCCGTACCGCTCATAGAACGCCTTGGTGCGAGTCACGTATTCCTGTTTGAACAGGCGCGAATCCGGACGGCTGAAGATGCGCGGCCCGGTTCTCCGGCCCAGAAAGTAGTTGGTGGAATCGCCCGTCATCGCCGCCGCCATCAGCGCCAGGTTTACCAGCACGATGTTCAACTGCCCCGCGCCCGCCACCACCCCCACCGTAAACAGCAGCGAATCTCCAGGGAGAAAGAAGCCCAGCAGCAGACCTGTCTCGGAAAACACCACCCCGCACAGCGCCACGTAACCGAGCCAGCCGGACAGCAGGGTGCTTAGCAGTTGGATGAGCCGCTCGGGGTTGGTCAGCGACCGGAGAAAATCGACTGCAGCTTGGATCATCCGGTTCGCTAGCCGCGGTAGCTCGCCAGCAGCCGGTTGATCACATCCTGATGGATCTTGATCTTGCCCTGCTTGATCAGCGCGTCGCGCAGTCCCGCTTCGAAGAGCGAATTCCGGTCGCGCGCCTTCTGGCTCTTGATTTCGTCGCGAAGAGTCACCCGCTGCTCCGGCAGTTTCGACATGTCCGGATCGACGTGCTGGAGCACCTTGGCCACCACCGTTCCATCGGGTGTGGAGATGGGGCCAAACACGGTTCCATCGGGACGCGTGAAACCTTCCTGCACATAACTGGCGGAGCCCAGTCCTTCCACCGAACCCGACCGGTCGATTTCGCCCGAGGTCTTCACCTCTAGGCCCATCGTCTTGGCCGCCTTCGCCAGGTCGCCGCCCATCGACTTGGCCTTCTCCACCAGTTCTTTGGCGTGGTTTTGCACGACCATCGTCAGCCTGTTCTGGGTTATGGTGTCGCGAATCTGGTTCTGGACTTCTTCGAATGTCTCCGGCCGCGGCGGTGTCACGTCCGTCACCAGCACCAGCCCGACCTTATTGTCCGGCAAGACCAGCAACTGCGAGGCCTCTCCCTTTTTCAGGCCCGCAACGGCTTGGTCGAAGTCCGGGTTGGGGCCAATCTCCTTGACCAGTTGACCTGCCGCGTGACCGTTCACGCGCACCAGTTGCATGTCTAGGTCGGCTGCAACCTTTTCCAGGTTCGCCGGATCCTTCTGAAGCGCCGCCTGGGCCGTGTCGGAGATCTTGTTCATGGCATCGTTGGCGCTCTGCTTCTTCCACTGTGTCGCCAGCTCGCTCTTGACTTCCTCGAAAGGCTGCAGCCGCGCGTCTTGGTGTTGCAGCACCTGGATGATGTGGTACCCATACTGCGTCTTGACCAGGTCGCTGGTCTGCCCCGGCTTGAGGGAAAACGCCGCTTTTTCGAACTCCGGCACGGTTTGGCCGCGCGTCACCCAACCCGGATACTCACCGCCATTGGCGGCCGAAGCGGTGTCCTCGGAGTTCTTCTTCGCCAGCGCCGCGAAATCCGCCCCGCCCCGGATCTGTTTCAGCAGATCCTCGGCTTTGGCCCTGATCGCCGGCTCTTCCGATGCCGGCTTGCCCTCGGTCTTCAGAAGAATATGCCGCACCTTGACGCGCTCCGGCGTGCGGAACGAGTCCAGGTTCTGGCTGTACATGCGCCGGAGATCGGCGTCCGTCGGAGTCGCGGCCTGCTCCATCTTCGCCGGGTCCGCAATCAGAATGGCCAGGTCCTTCGTCTCGGCTGTCTGGAACCGCGCGTTGTTCGCTTTGAAGAAGTTCTGCATTTCTTCGGTCGTCGGCTGCACCTCGGCGCGGTATTTGTCGTTGGGGATCTTGACGTACTCGATCTTGATCTTCTCGTTTTTCTTCCGGTACGCCTGCTCGATCTCGAGCGGTGTGACGATGGTGCCTTCGATGGCCACTTCGCGCAGCCGCGTAATCAGTAGCTGCCGTCTCAGATCGCTTTCGAATTCCGCAATCGTGACATTCTGCTGGGCGAGCATCGCAGCATAGGCGTCCTTGCCCACGAACCTGCCGTCCTGAAACAGGTTTGGCGCCTCTTGGCGGATGGTCTCCGCCACGTCCGCGTCGGTCACTTGGAACCCCAACCGCGTGGCTTCATAGGCCAGCGCGTGGTCCGTCACCATCTGGTCCACCATTGTCGGGATGTAGGTTGGCAGGATATCCGGCGGCAACTGCCGGCCGCGCACCGTGTTCTGGATCAGCCTCTGCACCTCCGGCAGGGTAATTACGTCGTCCTTGCCGATCTCGGCCACGATCATGTCCGACGCGTTCGACCCCGTGTTATAGCTGGGGACCAGGTACGTGAGCATGGAAAGCGCCACCAGCAGCAGCAACGCGCCCAGAAGGATGCGCACGGACTTCTCTCGGCTGCGAAACAGATCAAACATTTCTGGAAAAACTCCTGTCTTCCAAAGGGGGAATTAATAGTATATCAGTGGGACAAGCCTCCCTGGCCTGTCTGGCCGCTCCGGCGCCTCGGCGGTGAAAACGGAAACACCGGAACCGGAGGCCGCTGGCCCAGGCCGCACTCGGCATGCACCGCCCGCACCGCCCGTTCGAGCCCATCGCGGCGAACCACCACCGCAATCGTCAGCTCGCTGGAACCTTGCGCGATGGCGATGACATTTACCTGCGCGCGGGAGATGGCCGTGAAGATGCGGCCCGCCAGGCCGGGCTTCCCCTGCATTCCTTCGCCCACCGCCGCCAGCAGTCCCACGTCCCGGTCCACGTGGATCGGATGCACGTAGCGGTGGGCCAGTTCCAGCGCCAGCGCCGATTCCAGCGCCGCAACCGAGCGCTCCAGTTCCTCCTCGCGCACCAGGAAGCAGAAATTCTGGCGGTAGCTCGAACTGGAAAACAACAGCACCTCGACGTTGGCCCGCGCCACCGCGTCCAGCGCCCGCGCCATCACCTGAACCCCGCTCAGTTCCGGGCTGGCGGGCTCCAGCGACACCAGCGCTACGTTGGCCATGGAGGTCACGGCGCGCGCACCGTTGGCCGCCGAAATCGAGGGGACTATCTTGGTCCCCGGCTTCTCCGGCGCGAAGCTGTTCTTGCTCCACACCGGAATCTTCTTCTCCGCCAGCGGCGCCAGCGTCCGGGGATGCAGCACCTTGGCGCCGGCGTAAGCCAGCTCCGCCGCCTCCGCGTAGGTCACCTCCGCCAGCACCTCAGCGTCCGGCACCAGCCGCGGATCGGCGCTCATGATGCCGTCCACGTCGGTCCAGATCCACAGCTCGGAAGCATCGAGGGCGGCCGCGAGGATGGACGCCGAGAAGTCCGATCCCCCGCGTCCCAGCGTGGTCGGGCGCCCATCGGCCGTGGCGCCGTTGAAACCCGTGATCACCGGCAGCGTGCCCTGGCGCAACAGCGGCAGCAGCTTGGCCCGCGCTTTTTCGCGGGTCGGCTCCATCAGCGGAGAAGCATTGCCAAAAACCGCATCCGTCACCACCACGTCCCACGCGTTCACGGCCGCGGCCGGCGTGCCCTCCGCTTTCAGGTGCTCGGAAACCAGCAGCGCCGAGAGCCGTTCCCCCACCGCCACGGCCTCGTCCACCGAGCGCGGAGGCCGTTCGCCGAGCATCGCCATGCCGTTCACGATGCGCTCGAATTCGCCGATGAGCTTGTGCACCCTGGTCAGCACGCCGGCCCGTTTCGCTTCCGGCAGCAATTCGCGGCAAGCTTGCTCGTGGCGGCTCCGCAACGCCGCCAGGTTGGCCTCTATGCCCGCACGATCGCCCGCCTCGGCGTGCCGCATGGTGCCCAGCAGCAGGTCCGTGATCTTGGACATGGCCGAGACCACCACCGCCACCGGCCGCTTTTTCCGTTCCCCGGCGGCGATCCGCGCCGCCACCCGCATGCGTTCGGCCGAACCCACGCTCGTTCCGCCGAACTTCATTACCAGCAGGTCCTTCAACTGAAATCCTTTCCGTTCGTCACCCGCGAACGCACAATCTTGAGAATCGCCTCTTCCACTTCTTCCACCGTTAGCGAGGTGGAATCCAGGTACGCCGCGTCCGGCGCCTGAGCCAGGGGCCCGTCGGCGCGCGTGCTGTCGCGCTGGTCGCGCTCCTTCATCTGAGCCGCCAGCGCGTCCTCGGGAATCTCTTCTCCGCCCGCCCGCACGTCCGCGAGCCGGCGCCGCACGCGCTCGCGGGGGTCGGCGTCCAGAAAAATCTTGACGTCCGCGTCGGGGAATACCACCGTCCCGATGTCCCGCCCTTCCATCACCACGCTCGAGCGCTCGCCCATGATGCGCTGTTTGGCCACCATGGCGCGCCGTACCCCCGGGATGACCGCTACCCTGGATGCGCCGCCCGAAACCTCCGGCGTGCGGATGGCGTCCGTCACGTCCTCGCCGTTGAGCCGGATGCGCCCCGGCGACAGTTCGATTTCCGCGGCCATGGCAAGCTGCTCCATGCGATGCATGTCGCCCGGATCCACCTTCTGCCGCAGCGCCCACAGCGCCACCGCGCGGTACATCGCGCCGGAATCGATATACGTGAATCCCAGCCGCGCGGCCACGCGTTTGGCGATAGTGCTCTTGCCCGCGCCCGCCGGCCCGTCGATCGCCACCACTACGCGCTTCTGTCCCAGGTCTGTCAAGACAGTAGAATAACAGGACAGATGCGCCTCCTATGAACCCTGCCGAATTCGACCGCATGGTGGCTGCGGCTTACGCCCGGATCCCCGCGCGCTTCCGCAGGCGTCTGAAGAACATCGCGGTGGTAGTGGAACCGGAGCCTTCGCCGGCGCAGCTCGCCCGCGGCCGCGCGCCTTGGGGGAGCACTTTGCTGGGTCTCTACGAAGGCCGCCCGCTCACCAAGCGGAGCGTCTTCGAGCCCTTCGCCATGCCCGACCGCATCACCGTCTTTCAAGGCCCGCACGAGCGCCTCGCCCGCGGCCCCGAGCACCTCGCCAGGCTGGTAGAGGATACCGTCTGGCACGAAGTGGCGCACTACTTCGGCTTGAACGAGCTAGAGGTCCGCGCGGCCCAGCGGAGGCGTCGCGGACGCGGCACACAACCGCAGCCGTGAGCGCGCCGGCAGACAGCCCTACTGCTTGCTCCCCGGCATCGCAGTCTGGCCCCCTGAGTTCAGGGTGGAATTGCCCTGGCTGGCGGCGCCGAAGGGGCTCGTCCCCGCTGGCGTCATGCCCGCCTGGGAGCCGACCTGGGACGCCGGCGTGCCCACCCCTCCCCCGCCGGCCGGGTTGGGAAGCGGCTTGTCCTTGCTGGGATCGTAAACAAACTCCCACTCGTTGTACTTCGAGCGGTCGTTGTAAACCATGATGGAGTCGTCCTCCATCTTGCTCGCCACGCCGGCAATGCCCCCGCCCATCATGTTGCCTTGCGCGCCCTGAACCCCCGCCAGTCCTCGCGGATTGGGACTCATCAGGATCTGGTTGATGATGGCCGCGGCGGCGGCCTGCTGCGCCGGGTTGACCCCCTGCAAGCCCGGCTGCGCCAAGTTGGGCGACTGGCCCTGAGACCCGGGCTGCGTCGAATACGGCGTGGGCGAGACGCCGCCCGTCTGCGAGCTCACCGGAGGCCCTGGCATTCCAGGATACTGCGTCACTTGCCCCGGATACGCCCCAGGCTGGTACACCGGCACGGTGCTTCCAGGACTGCCCGGCTGCGAGCCGAAACCATACCCGCCGCCGGGGATCGATGGCGCACCGGGAAACGGCTGAGTACCCGGAGAAGGCTGCATCGTTCCGCCGGACGGAACCGTGGAAGTACCGGTATACGTCTGCGCACCAGGATACGATTGCGCACCAGGATACGATTGCGTGCCAGGGTACGGTTGCGTGCCGGGATACGGTTGCGTGCCGGGGTACGGTTGCGTGCCAGGATACGTCTGCGTGCCAGGATAGGGTTGACCATCCGGGCCGGTCCCCGGAGCGCCCCCCGGGGTGCCCCCTGGGCCCGGTTGCCCGTCCGGACCGACCGTCACGGGGTTCGCGCCGCCCTCGCTGGCGCGCCTGCGCACCGCCGGGTTCAAGTTCTGCTGCGCCGGATCCAACGTTGTGCCCCCGGCGCCCGGCAACGCGCTGACGCCCGACAGCGCGCTCACGGACGACTGCACGGCCCCCGACGACGCGTCCTTCTGGTCCCCGTCTTTCTTTGCCTTGTTCACCACCGAATCCGTCAGCACGCCATTCATAATGTGGACCAGACGCCAATCGTCCTTTCCGGTGAACGGGTCCACGAACCGGTGCCGCAGAAAGCGCCGGTTATTGGTGTTCTCCAGATCTTCGATCTTGGCCGGCCATCTGCCAATCCCATGCGGCGAAACGAAAAGCTTGATGGCGCGCTTGTATTGCTCGCCGCGCTCGACCAGCAACTGCTCCTTCTGCCGCTGCGTTTCGAACGCCACGCGTGGAATCTCCATATACAGCGAGATCGCCACCACCGCCGCCATCAGGAAGACCAGCAGCAACGCGAATCCGGACTCGTCTCGCCCGTGCCTCATCTGGGCGTTCCGCCTGCGCATCAACTGGGCTGCTCCTCCGTTAACGGCAGCGATTGCTGACGCTTCGATTCCGTATCTTCCATCACTACCGAGTTCACCCCGATGTGCACCACCCGGTAGCGCTTCTTCACCGTGTCGCCCTCAGCCGCCACTGTGATCTCGTCGCCATCCAGAAAAAACGCCTTCTTCATTCCATTATCGCGCGCCGTCGAAAAGCCGTAATACTTGAGATTGATGGGCGGAGGTGGTGGCGGCCCGGCCGGCTTGGCCGGATCGTCCCCCGCTTTGGCAGACTGCGATCCCGGCTTGGGAACGACCTTGGGCTCCGGCCCCTTCAGCGCCTCGGTCTTTACCGGCGGCGTCGAGTACTGGAACAGGTTGCGGCTCCCGCCCGCCAACTCCATCCCCTGCACCTTCGCCAGCAGGTCCAGCCGCAGGATGGGGTCGATGGTCATGGGATCGATGCGGTCTTCCGGCCGCTTCGAATGCAGCACCGGGTGAAACTCCTCGTTGCGCGCGCTAGAGGCACTCCGGTTGGAACCCGGCGGGGTGCCCTTTGGGCCCGGAGCCTCCGTCCGCGCGGTGTCTTGCTCGGGGGTGCCCTCTGGGCCCGGCGGCGCCGGCGCGCTCACCCGCGCGGATGCCTGCGGCGGCGGTGGAGCCCCCCCCGGGGCGCCCTCTGGGGTGCCCCCTGGGCCCGGCTGCGAGAACACGTTGGTATACACCAGGTACCCCGCCACCACGGCCAGCACGGCCAGGAACCCTACCTTCCTCCGGTCTTCCGTCCCGATTTTCATGATGGCGGCCCTGCCGTTTCCCGGACGAAAGTGTCCAGCTTCAGCGTCACCGTCAGCGCCTGCCCGCCCTGCTGCGGCGCCGTCTGCATGTTCTCGATGATCAGAAACCGCGGAGACTTGTCCAGCAGGTTCACGAATTTCGTCAGGTCCGCGTACGAGCCCTCATACCCCGCCGAGATGGTCATCATCTCCAGCGTATCGCTGCCCTCGATCGCCTCCAGGTCCAGCGTGGCGGGAAGCGCCTTGATCCCCGCTTCCTTAGCCGTCCGGTTGAGTTCCTCCTGGATGGTGGAGGATACGATGCGCCGGTCGGTCACGTACTTCGCCAGGAACTGGTCGCCTTCCCGCCGCGCCGCCTCCACCTTCTCCACCAGCCGCTTACTGGTGGCTATCCGCGCCTGCAATCGCGCCAACTGCGCGCGAAGCGCCTCCTGCTGCCGCCGCAGATCGTCGGCCGACCCGCCGAACGGTTTGAACGCCATCACCGCCGCCACCAGGTTGGCCGCCAGCAGCGTCCCGATGGTCGCGCGCAACAGCACGCGCGGCTCCTTGATGGCCAGGCCCTTCCACTTCAGTTTTCCCCCGAGCTTAAAGTTTCTGGGCATAGATCACCGTTATCCGATAGCGATAGAGCGGATCCGACTGCGTGGGAGGCAGACTACTGTGCTCCATCACCGAGCCGAACAGCGGAGACTCCTCCAGCGCCTTATAAAGCTGGATCACCGGCTCCGGCGAGTCCGCTCCCACCGTCATATCCAGCATCACCTGGTTCTCGGAGTTCACCGAGGGCCGTATGGCCAGCACCTTCACGTTGTACGGAATGGTCTGCTCCAGGTCGGCGAAGATCCGCGTCCAACTGATCCCCTTGCGGTATAGCAGCGAATTGAGAAAAACGCTGCGCTCCAGCACCTCCGCGTTCTCCGGCTTCCGCAGCACGGCATCCAGCCGCTCCTGTTCCGCCGTCGCCGCGCGGATCTGCCGGTTGAGCCCATCCACATCGCCCCTGACATCCGCCAGAAGTACGCGGTCCGTCATAATCCACGAGATCAACGCCCCCAGCGTTCCCACCAGGATCAGGCTCACCGCAATGGACGCCGCCAGCATGGCCCGGTCGCGCCGGAACGGCTGGCTGGCGAGATTGATCGGAATCTTCATCTCAATTGTTCCTGGCGATGGATCGCAAATACCCCAGCAGCCCCGCGTTATTCTCCCCCGGTGTCCCGAGCGGCGAACGCAACGGTTCCGCCGTCACGCCCAGCTCATCCTGGAACCGCCGCTCGGCCTCGTCCGTGCGCGCGCCGAACCCACACAGCACCAGCTTCTCCGGCCGCCCGCCCAGGTTGTCCTCCACGTACACAAACGTGGGCACAAGCACCGCCTCGACATCCTCCAGCTCGGTCGACGGCAGCTCCAGGCAGCGCGCCAGCTTGAGCGCCCCTTTGTCCCGCACCAGAACCGTGAGCACGCGCCCGCTGATCTTCGCCATCACGCTCAGCCCGTCCTCCGGCGCCAATTCCAACGTCGCGATGGAAGACGTGGTCACCAGGCCCGGATTCATTCCCGCCGCGCGAAACGGCGCCTCGTACCGCGCCACGATCTCGAGCGGCGCCATCACCACCACCACATCGACCTTCTTGTTGGCCGCCGTCTGCACGCAGTAGCTCATGGCCGCCGACTCCACGTCGAACGGCACGCTCCGCTTCAGCCGAAACCGGATGAGAGCCCCCTGCTCTTTGGCATCGGAAGGAAAACTGTCGAAATCCAGCACCGAAATCCGCGCGCTGAAGTCCGGCAGGATCAGCGCCACGTCCTTGCGTCTGCGCGCCGCCGGGGCGCCCTTTGGGCCGCCCGCCAGCGTCCGCACGGCCATCGAAAAATCGTCGGGATCCACCACGTTTTCTTTCAGCGGCGAAACCGAAAGCGTGCCGCTCTTGAGCGGCTGAAACTCCAGCTCCGCCCTGGCCCCGATGCGCGCCGCGGCGATCCCCGCTTCGGAGATCTCGAACGCCATACCCGGCGGCGGGTCCCGCAATAGCGATTTGAGCCTCTCCAGCAGCATGTTCGCCTATGTCTCGATAAACGTCACCTTGTTGATCTCGCGCAGCGTGGTGACCCCCGCCCGCATTTTCGCCACCGCCGATTCCCGCAGGAACGTCATCCCCTCGTCCCGCGCCGCGCGTTTGATCTCCGATGTCGACCGCTTAGCCAGGATCATCTCGCGGATCCGCTCCGTCAGGTCCAGCAGCTCATGGATGGCCGTCCGTCCGCGGAACCCCGTGCCGCCGCACTCGAAGCATCCCGCGCCTTCATACAGCGGCACGTCCCGCCACTGGCTGGGGTCGAGCCCGCTCTCCGCCAGCGCCGAGTCCGGGTGTTGCACCCGCCGCTTGCAATGCTCGCAGATCACCCGCACCAGCCGCTGCGCCAGAATGCAGTTCAGCGCCGAGACGAAGTTGTACGGTTCCACCCCCATGTTCAGGAAGCGCCCCAGCACGTCCAGCACGTTGTTGGCGTGCACGGTGGTGAACACCAGGTGCCCGGTCAGCGCCGAATTGATGGCGATCTGAGCGGTTTCCTGGTCGCGGATTTCGCCCACCATGATCTTGTCCGGGTCATGGCGCAGAATCGACCGCAGCCCGCGCGCGAACGTCAGCCCTTTCTTCTCGTTCACCGGTATCTGCGTGATCCCTTTGATCTGGTACTCCACCGGGTCTTCGATGGTGATGATCTTGTCTTCGTCGTTCTTGATCTCGCTCAGCGCCGCATAGAGCGTGGTGGTCTTGCCCGACCCGGTCGGCCCCGTCACCAGCACCATCCCGTACGGCTCCAGGATGTAGCGCCGGAACTTGGCCAGGTCGGCGTCCATGAACCCCACCACGTCCAGCGACAGCTTGGCGAACTTCTCGCTCATCGATTCCTTGTCCAGCACTCTCAGCACGGCGTCTTCGCCGTGGATGGTAGGCATGATGGAAACGCGGAAATCGATCAGCCGGTTCTTGTAGCGCACGCGGAAACGCCCGTCCTGCGGCACGCGCTTCTCGGCGATATCCAGCTCGGACATCACCTTGATGCGCGAGATGATGGTGGACTGCCAGTCCTTGGCGATGGGCGGCATGGCGTAGTGCAGCACGCCGTCGATGCGGTACTTGATGGCCACCTCCTGGTCGCGCGATTCGATGTGGATATCGCTCGCCCGCCGCTCCAGCGCATTGAAGATGGTGGTGTCCACCAGCTTGATCACCGGCGCGATGTCGCTGTCGGTGGCGGTCAGCTTATCGATCGAAAGCGTCTCGTCCTGATCGCCGTCCTCCAGCACCACGTCCAGCGCGAAGCCCTCGGTCACCTCTTCCAGCACGCGCTGCGACTGCTCGGTCTTCTTCAGCAGCTCGGCGATCTGCGATAGCGTGGCTACCTTGACGCGCAGTTTCTTGTTCAGCAGCAGCGTCAGCTCGTCGATCAGGTTCAGATTCTGCGGTTCGGATAGCGCAATCTCCAGCGTCCCGTTCTGCGCCTTCATGGGCACGAAGTTGTAACGGAACATCAAGTCCACGGGGATGGAGCGGAACAAATCGTGATCGATCGACGCCTCCCGCAAGTCCACGTACTCGCAGCGGTAGCGCGCCGCCATGGCCTTGGCCTGCTCCACTTCCGCCAGCGGGATGCCCTCTGGGCCCGCCAGCCTTATCTTGTCGCTCGCCGCCATATCTTAAACCGCCTCACCCGATCGTGTCCGCCAATGAAAAGATCGGCAAATACAGCGAAATCAATACAAACGCCACAAACGTTCCCATCACGATCATGATGGCCGGCTCAACCAGCGAAAGCGTGGCCGTCATGCGGGTGTTCACGTCCTCCTCGAAAAACTCCGCCACGCTGTTGAGCATGGCCGGCAGCGCCCCGGTGGATTCGCCCACCTCGATCATATCGACGGCCAGGCCGGGAAACATGCGCGACGCCTTCAGCGATCCCGAGAGCGGCTGCCCTTCCCGTACGCTCTTGCCCGCCGCCTCCATCGCGCGCTTCAACAGCGGCGTGTTCAAGGAATCCGCGGCCGTTTCCATGGCCTGCACCAGCGGGATGCCGCCCGTCAAGAGCGTGCCCAGGATGCGCGAGAGTTGCGCCACCTGGTATTTCAGCCAGATGTCCCCGGCCACCGGCATCTTCATCTTTATACGGTCCACTTTTTCGCGCCCCGACTCCGTGCGCGACCACCACCGGAACAGGAAAATCCCGGCCACCACGGCTCCGGCGAATACCACGATGTAACTGCGCGCCGTGGTGCCGATGGCGATCAGCCACACCGTCATAGCCGGCAGCTTGGCGTTCATGGTGGTGTAGAGCGTGGCGAAAGTCGGCACCACGTAGGTCACCAGGAACACCATCAAAATGATCACCAGCACGATCAGCACGCAGGGGTACATCAGCGAAACCATCACTTTTTTCCGCACCGCCAGCGCTATTCTCTGGTAACTGATGTAGCGGTCCAGCACCTCTGTGAGGCTGCCGCTCTTTTCGCCCGCCATCACCGAGGTCACGTACATCTTGGGAAAAATCCCCTGCAACCGGAACGCTTCGGAAAGCAACGTCCCGTTCCGCACCTCGTCGCGCACCGATTTGATGTACGGCCCCAGCGCGGGGTCGGTAAGCCGATCCGCCAGCAGGTCCAGCCCCTTCAGAATCGGCAGCCCCGCGCGGATCAGTGTCACAAACTGCTGGTTGAAGATCAGGAACTTTTCGAGGTTGAGCTTCTTGCGCCTCGTGAACAACCCCGTGGCTGCCAGCCCCGAGGCCGTCCGCGGCTTCACTGAATAAATGAGGAATCCCTGCTGCGAGTACCGCTCCCGTAATTCCTTCTCGGATGGCGCCGAGGTAACCTGCTGGTGGATCTGCCCCCGCCCGTCCGCGTACTTCAGCACGAATTCAGCCATGGCTTACTATCCCCCCTCCACCACTTCCGCTCCCGGCGGCGCGTGAAACTGAAACAGCTTGCCATCCAGCCGCGGGTTGAGGCTCTCCTCATCGAAGGTGAAGTCCAGGATGGAGTTGTCGAACCCCGTCACCTTGACTTCGCGGATGCGATTCTCCACCGTCACCACGAATTCCACCGCGGAATACGGCAGGTTGTCGGTTTTAGGCTCGGCGGTGATACGGGTATCGGCCCCAACACCTTCGGGCCGCACCTGAAGATTGCGGAACTCCTTTTCGAAGTTCAACTTGCCTAATAAGAAAGCCAGCGGCGCCCGCATATCTTCGGTCTCCTGGAGCTTCATTCTCTCGGCTCGGGGGTGCCCGCTGGGCCCGGCCGGAGTGTACAACCACATGAACTTGCCATCGGAAATGAAGAGCTTGCCTTTGGGCTGCGAATAATCCCAGCGCATCCGGCCTGGCTTCTCTAACATCAGCCGTCCACTTTCCGACCGGCGGGCCGGACCACCCCCCGGGCCGGGAGGCGTATATTCCTCATGGAAAAGGACTTGAAGTGTCTTCGCCCGGTTATAGCGGGTTTCCACGCCCTTCAGCAGGCGATCCACGCCGACATCGCCGGCAAATGCCGACACTGCCAGCAGGCCCAATAATAGCCGAAGAGGGCTCACAAGACCTTTGACGCAAGCGAGCCCTCAAACGTGGAGTGTGGCTTGCGTCGCCTACTGTACCGACACCGTCACGTTGCTCTGGCTGAAGTTCCCGCCGACCGACACTATGATCGGCAGGTTGCCCGACGCCGCGTTTGCCGGGATCTGCACGTTGAGCTGCATCAACCCCGCTGCAAAGGTCGGCGCCTCCCCGGCGTACACCGGCAGCGCCGGCAGGCCGTTGATCAGCACCCCAACCGGCAGCAGCGGCGCCGGCGTCACCTGCGGCGGCGGCAAAGTCGCGGTCGTAATCTTGCCCGTGACCCCCGCCGGGCTGGTCTGGCCTTCGCCCGTCATGTACACCGTCACGATGCTGCCCGGGGCCGCTGGATTGCTCGGCCCGTTGACGGTGACGCCATCCTGGTTCAGGATGGACCCCGGCCCGCTGCCCGACGAGTTCTGCGTGAATATCCCCGGGGCCGTCGTCGCCGAGCTCAACACGTACCCGTTGGAAGTCTGTCCCACGTACTTGACCAACACCGACGGGCTGGCAATAGGCGCCATCTCATACGGCACCACCGCGTTTATCTGTGTGGCGCTGGCGTAGAACAAGGGAGCAGCAATACCATTGAACAGCACCTGCACGCCGCCGATGCTGGTCGAGAGCTTGCCGGTGGTCGGGTCAATGGCAGCGTAGGCCGCGGTGACTGGTCCCATGGCCGTGCCATAGATGGAAACAATCTCGCCCGGAGAAACCGCGCCCAGGGCGCCGCTGGCTGCATTCTTCACGCTGATGATGGTGGGCAGCGGCGCCGCCACCGTCAAGGTCACGCTGATGTTGGTCGATCCAGTAGCGGTGCCCGTGCCGCTCACCGTGATGGCCCCGTTGTACGAGCCCGCGCCCAGGGTCCCTGGAGTCACCGTCACCGTCAGTGCGGCCGTCCCCGTGGTGGGCGTGGTCCCGCTCGTGGGCGATACGGAGAGCCAGTTGCTCCCACTCGTGACCGTCGCCGCGAAGCCCAGGCTCAGCCCGCCGCCGGAAACATTCACCGTTCCCGGTGTGGGGTTCGCGCCGCCCGCCTGGTACGTAAACGACAGCGTCGTGGGCGTGGCCGTTACCGTCGGCGCCGCTACTACCGTCAGGGTGACGGGAACGGTTACCACCGTCCCGCCATTGGGCGTGATGGTGATGGCGGCGTTGTACTGTCCGGCCGCCAGGTTGATCGGAGTCACAAGGCTGACCAGGAATCCGGGACTGTTATACGGTGTGTTAACCGAGGCGCCATTTGAAACACCCGCCGAAAGCCAGGTGGCGTTGCTCGAGATGGTGAACGCGACGGTCGAGTATCCCGGTGCGCTGACCACCTGTAGCGTCTGAAATGTCGGCGCGCTTCCGCCCACCTGGTAAGTGAAACTCAAAGATGGCGTCCCCGCTACGCCATTGGCGGTAACCGTGACATTGCCGGTATTAGTGATGGGCGTCGTGCTGGTTACCACCAGGGTCACCGTAACCGTCTGCGTGATGCCATTGGCCACCAGCGTAATGGTGCCATAGTAAGTACCCGCCGACAGGCCCGACTGGTTGACCGAGACCGCGAGGCCCGGGTTGGAGGTGGTGTTCAGACTGTTGCCCGAAGGCGAGATGCTCAGCCAGTTGTCGGTGCTGGACGCGCTCGCCGTATAGTACGTAAGGCTCGAAGCGCTCACATACAGCGTCTGAGACGCCGGGGCAGTGCTGTTCTGTACTGCGCTGAACGTGAGCGACGTGGCGCTCAGAGTCAGGGCGCTGCCGGTGCCCGTCGCCGAGCTGCCGGTCACCGTCAGCACCACCGGAACATTCACTGTACCATTGGCCGCGCCTGTTGCCGTCACCGTCACACTCCCGGTGTAAACCCCGTTCGCCAGAGACAACGGGTTATTGACCTGGACCGTGACCACGGTCGGCGTGGTTGTGGAGCTCTGCCCGCTGACGCTCAGCCAGGTCTGCGGTGTGGTCACGGTCAACGGCAGATTGGAGCCATCGCTGGCGTAAAACCACATCTGCGAAGACGTAGTCCCGCTGCCGGAATTGAAAGTGAAGTTGAGCGAGCCCGGGTAGGCTACCACCACCGGGCTGGTCGGACCGGTCACCTGGAAAGTGACCGAAACGGTGGTGGCTGAGGCGCCGGCGAAGGGAGTCACCGACACCGTGGCCGTGTAAGTGCCCGTCGCAAGCCCTGCTGGGCTGACACTCACCGCGATCGTCCCCGGCGCAGTTCCGCTGGTGGGCGTGACCGTCAGCCAGTTGATAGTCTGGCCGGTGGGGTAGACTGGAGCCGTCACCGAGAACGCCCCCGTCCCCGAAACCACGATGTATTGCGGCGACTGTAGGGTCGACGCGCTTACACTTGTGCCGGTCTCGAAAGCGAACGTCAGCGACGTCGGCGTCACTGTTCCGAATGTCGTGGTTATGCCGCCGGAACCCACCACGAAGGTAATCGGGATCGTCTGATAGATCGTGCTCCCGCCACCGCTTGGTGTCAGGGCCACGGATAGATAGCCGGAGTAAGTGTTTGCCGAAAGGCCGGTAGGGTTCCCGGATACGACCACGTAGGCGGCGGCGGGAGTCGTGCTGGTGGTGGTCACCGCACCAACGGACAGCCCTGGGCCGGTATAGCTTGAGATGCCGAACGTGCCATTCGTCGCGCTGCTCAAGCTTACAGTCACCTGCTGGGTGTACCCGCTCACCGCAGCCGTTATGATCACGGGGTTCGGAGACCACGTAATTCCGGTCGGCGATCCTCCATTCACCACCAGATTGACGGTGATCGTGACTTGATTAAGGTTCGAGTCCGTCACCGACACCAAGCCGGTGTAGTTCCCGGTACTCAGCGAGCTTAGATACGACGTGTTAGGCGCAATTGTGATCCCCGAGTTGATATTGCCCGAGGTGCTGGGGTAGGAGCCGTTCACATAGAGCCAGGTGCTGGAATTGCTCACGATGGCCGTGTAAGTGGTGGCGCCAGTCGCACTTGCAAGCGTTACCGCCTGAGGTGAGGGGTACACTGTGGGGGTTGCCGTGTTGTAGGCCCAGGAGATCGGGTTGGGGCTGGCGGTCAGATTCCCGGTTGTCGAACTCGTCCCCACGTTGAAGGTGACGGAAATCGTTGACGACGTCCCGCCGGTAGGCGCGATTACAACCGAGCCGTAATATGTGCCGTTCGACAACACCAACCCATTGGGCGCCGCGATGGTCAGGGTCGCGAAACTGCCGGCGGGCACCGTGGTGATGTTCGCCGACGCCGTCAGCCAAGCGCCGCCCGTGGTCGTCGTAGGCGCGGGGATGGAGAACTGAACCTGATTGCCGGTGTTGTTGATCAGGGTGATTGCGGTCGAGGTAGTTGCTCCTGACAACGCGCTCAAGGTCACGGAACTGACGCTCGGAGTGAGCGTGCCGCCGCTGCTCGACGTGCCGTTCGTTAAGGAGACGGAGATGGTGCCGGTTATGGCCGAGTTCGCCGTCGAAGTCAGGGTAACTGTGGCGGTGTACGTTTGGCCAAGCTGCAATCCCGCCGTGTCGAAAACGGAGAGGTTCAGGACCGTCGGCGTGGTCGACGTTCCGCTAACGCTCAGCCAACCCCCAGGGGTAGGAGCGTTGGCGTACACTATCTGTGTCGTGAACGTGATCTCGGTCCCGCCGCTCACGGCCGGGTATCCAGTCGAGCTGTTGACGGTGACCTGCGTCGTCACGTTCACGTTTGGCAGCGTAACCGGGTAGCTATTCGAACCGCCCTCCAGAACGAACGTCTGGGCGCGTCCGGTCACCACCATGAGCAGCGCGGTCGCGAGAAATAGAACGGTCCTCTTTAAATACGTTTGTGCGGCGTCCATGACTTTTTCCTCAACCAGATTGATGATACACCATCATCAACCCGAATAACAGACTTTAACTCTCTGTTTATATTGGGATACGGACGCGGCTACCTCTCATCATAGCGCTATTTCAAGATCCGGAAAAGATTGCTGTAGTCGTCCGTCCACAATCGCACAGTCCGCTGCGACCCGATTTCCGTCGAATTCTTCAGTTCCTCGCCGTGGAAGCCGCTGGCGGGGGAAGTCAGGAGCACCCAGGTGGCGCCGAAAACATCCTGCGTATCATCGTCGTCGGTGTCCACCAGGCGCGCCATCTTCCCGGTGGCGCGGGTCTCCCCCGCCAGCACCGGCTCCAAATCCAGATAGCGATTGGAAATATGCACCGCCAGCACGCCGTCCGGCCGCAGGTGCCGGAAATACAACCGCATGGCTTCGAGCGTCAGCAGGTGAACGGGGATGGAGTCGCTCGAGAACGCATCCACCGCCAGCACATCGAAATTCTCGGGGGACTCGCGCTCCAGCGACAGCCGCGCATCGCCCATGGCTACATCCACTTTGGCCTTCGAATCGCCCAGAAAACTGAATTCCGTGTGCGCCAGCCGCAGCACCAGCGGGTTGATTTCGTAAAAGCGGTAATAATCTCCCAGCCGCCCGTACGCCGCCAGGGTCCCCGTGCCCAGCCCGATCACGCCCACCCGGATGGCCCCGCTCTTCTCCTTTTCCCGGATGGCCAGCCCCACCCCGGTGTCCGGACCGTAATAGGTGGTGGGCAGATCGCGGCGCGCCGGATTCAGAAACTGTTCGCCGTGGTTGATGGTGCCGTTGGTCAGGGTTCGGGTGGCGCCGAATTGCGTGGCCGGGCCGTTATCGCGCACCTTCAGCGCGCCATAGAAATTGCGGTCCAGCTCGCGCGACCCGCGCACCGAATCGCGGATCTGCAAGCCGACGAATACCGCCAGCGCCACCGTCAGCACCCCCGCCACAATGGGCGCCGGCTGCCGCCAGCGCTGAAACCATTTCAGCTCCGCGTCCTGCCGCAGCACCCACAGCACCAGCACCGCGCAGGCCACCAGGCCCAGCGGCATTTCGTAGATGGCGTTGAACAGGTGCGGCGCCACCAGCCCCACCAGCAGTCCGCCCAGCGCGCCGCCCGCCGCAATCATCAGGTAAAAATGCGTGAGATACCGCGGATCGGGCTTCAGCCGCGCCAGCTCGCCGTGGCACACCATGCAACAGGTGAACAGCCCCATGGCAAACAGCGGCACCATCACCCGGATGGGAACGCTGCCGGTCGCGTCCACACTCAGGGCGTATGCCATGGACCCCAGGGCCACCGCCAGAAGCTGGAGATAGGGATTGCGCCGGTACCAGCCGCTGCCTTCAAAGCACAGGATGAACGTCAGCAGGTAGATGCTCAACGTCAGCACCCACAGGAAGGGAATGGCCGCCACGTTTTGCGAAATATGATTGGTAATGGCCAGCAGCAGCAGCGAGGCCACCGCCGGCAGCAACAGCCAAGTCAGGTAGCGCTTGACCGGAGGCTTTTCTACGGCTTCCGCTTCGGCCTCCGTCACCGCCGACGGCGCCATCCCCGAGTTGATGGCCGTCACCCCGCACAGCACCACAAACACGCCGTACGCCGCCGACCACATCCAGGCCTGCTGGTGCGTGGTGAACACCGGCTCGAAGAGAAAAGGGTAGCTCACCAGCGCGAACATGGAGCCGGCATTGGAGAGCGCGTACAACCGGTACGGCATGGCGTTCTGGAACCGCCGCGCGTACCACGCCTGTAGCAGCGGCCCGGTGGTGGAGAGCAGAAAATACGGAAGCCCCACCGTCACCGCCAGCAATCCCAGAATGCGCAGCGTGGGATCTGCCCCGCCCAATGGTTTCCACGAAGCGCTGGGGTAGACGGGAAGCGCCAGCGCGCTCCCCAGCAGCAGCCCAGCGTGAACCAGCATTTGCGTGCGCGGCTTGAGATAGCGCACCAGCGCGTGCGCATAGAGGTACCCCAGCAGCAGCGCCATCTGAAAAAACAGCAGGCACACAGTCCAGACGGCAGCCGAGCCGCCGAACCACGGCAAAATGATCTTGGCGATGACCGGCTGAACCTGAAACAACAGGAAGGCGCTCACCACGATTGTCAGTGCGTAAAGAATCATGAAATCAGCCCGGGCCTCGAAGGGCCGTTTTGCGCAACCTTCTATTTGAACACGGATGTACCGTGTAGCGCCGACGGTCATCGCCGCCGACGCTGTGCGCGCTATGGAGGCCCGGCTCGCCTCACGGATACAGCCCGCGAAGTTTAATCGCTTCGGCCACCCGTCCGACCCCCAGCATGTTGGCCGCGAGCCGCATGTTCACCTGGCGATCGGTGTGGATCTTGAACACCTCGACGAACGAGGTCTGCATCACGCGTTCCAGCCGGTTGTAGACATCCTGCGCGTCCCAGAACAGGTGCTGCTCGTCCTGCACCCACTCGAAGTACGACACGGTCACGCCACCCGCGTTGCACAGGATGTCGGGAATCAGGAACACGCCCTTCCCATCCAGAATGCGGTCCGCCTCCGGTGTCACCGGCCCGTTGGCGGCTTCGGCCACGATGCGCGTGCGAATAGTGTGCGCGTTGGCCTCGGTGATGGTGTTCTCGAGCGCCGCCGGGATGAGGATTTCGCACTCCAGGCTCAGCAGCTCCTCGGGCGCGATCTCCTCCGCGGCCGGGAAGCCTTTCAAGCTGCCCGTGCGCTCCTTGTGCATGATCAGCTTGGGGATGTCCAACCCGTGCCGGTTGTAAAGGGCGATGCGCGAATCGCTGGCGCCGACAACCACGGCCTGCGCGCTGTGCAAAAGGTGCGCGGCAATGGACCCGGCGTTGCCGAATCCCTGCACCACCACGCGCGCACCCTTAACCGGAATACCGAGTTCCTCGCTGCTGCTGACCACGGTGTAGTACACGCCGCGGCCAGTGGCTTCGTTGCGGCCGAGCTTTCAAGTGCTACCTCGTATGCGTTCTTCTCAAGTGTTGCGGTTGCCGACATGGCCGAACCTCCTACAGCCGGAATCATAGACGCAATCAGGCACCACGTCAATGGGGTGCTGGCCGTCCTACGGCATCAGATAATCTTGTGAGAATCGCCCGCCTCACCCCACTATCTCCTGACAGCGAGATGCGCGGCGTAGTGTTTCTTGCGGTTTGCGGATTGGCGTTCGCCCAGGCGCCGGACCTTGCCTACGAGCCACTGGCGCACGCCTATGAGGCACTTCACGCGCGCGATTACGATGCCGCCATTGCGAGTTTCCTCAAGGGAATAGAAGCTGCCCCGCGCCGCGCCTCCATCCGCAAAGACTTGGCCTACACCTACTTGAAGATCGGCGAGAACGAGCTAGCCCGCGACCAGTTCGGCGAAGCCATGCGAATGGAGCCCAATGATACCCAGGTAGCCATGGAGTACGCCTTTCTGTGCTACGAAACCAAGGAGCAGCAGCAGGCGCGGCGCATCTTCGACCGCATCCGCAAGACCGGCGATGCTAGCGCCGAGCAGGCCTTCCGCAACATCGACGCGCCGCTGGCCGCGGGCATCGAGCGCTGGAAGAAAGCCATCGAAATGGGCGCCGATAACTTCAGCGCGCATTTCGAGCTGGCCACTCTCGCCGAACAGCGCGACGAGCTGGCCGTCGCCGCCGAGCACTACGAAAAGGCCTGGCGCCTGCTGCCCGACCGGCGTTCCGTGCTGGTCGACCTGGGCCGCGTGTGGCAGGCGCTGGACCGCACCGACGACGCCACGGCCGCGTTGCTGGCCGCCTCGCGAGGCGGTGAGCCGCGCGCCGCCGAGATGGCCCGGGAGTTGCTGCCACGCCGCTACCCCTACGTTCGCGAATTCCGGCGCGCCCTGGAATTGGACCCTTCCAACGTCGAACTGCGTCGCGAGCTGGCCTACCTGCTGCTGCGTATGGATCTGCAGCCCGAGGCCGAGCAGGAATTCCGGGTACTTACCGAGACCGCCCCGGACGATCTGCTCGCCGCCACGCAACTGGGTTTCCTGCTTTACGCCCGCGGCGAGCATATTGCCGCCGTGCCCTTGCTGGAGCGCGTGCTGGCGGGGAAGGACGAAGACCTCGCCAACCGCGTGCGCGCCGTGCTGCGGATTCCCCAGGTGCTCACGGCGCGCGGCGATGCGCCTCCCGCATCCATCGACGCCAAGGTGATGGCCGAGCGCAGTATCAAGGCCGGCTATATGCAGGACGCGCTGAAGTACCTGCAAATTGCCCACGAAGACGACCCCGGCGATTTTGAGGTCATGCTGAAACTCGGTTGGACCTACAACATTCTTCACCAGGATGTGCTGGCATACCGCTGGTTCGATCTGGCGCGCATGAGCCCTGATCCGCAAGTCGCCTCCCAAGCCGGGCGCGCCTGGCACAATCTGCGCGCCGTCACCGAGCGGTTTCGCATCACGGCCTGGCTTTACCCGATCTTTTCCACGCGCTGGCATGATTTTTTCTCCTACGCGCAGATCAAGACTGGAATCCGAACGAGTTTTCCGATCCAGCCGTATGTGAGCGTCCGATTCGTGGGCGATACGCGCGTCACGATTGGGATCACATCGCCACAGTACCTTTCGGAGAGCTCATTCATTCTCGCGGTGGGTGTGGCCACCACGCCCTGGCACGGAATCACCGGCTGGGCCGAGGCCGGCTCGGCCATCGGCTACATCAGCGGCCACATGCTGCCCGACTACCGCGGTGGCATCTCGCTGGCGCGCGGCATTGGGCACACCCTGCGCGGCGAATCGTCCGGATGGTTCGCCGACACCACGCTGGATGGCGTCTTTGTGAGCCGTTTCGGCGACGATTTCCTGGTCTACGATCAATCCCGTTTCGGATATGCCTTTGGCCCCCAGACGCTGCGCAGCCAGCTTTCGTGGAACGCCAACCTGACCTTCGACAGCCAGCGCCAATACTGGGCCAATTTCGGTGAAACAGGGCCTGGACTCCGAATTGCAACTTCTTTGCTGCCACAATCGACGTACGTGACGTTTAACCTGCTGCGAGGCGCCTATCTGATCAACACGGGCAATCCGCGGCGGCCGAATTTCGACGATTTCCGCGCGGGGTTCTGGTATGCGTTCACTCATTAGCCTGGCGCTCGTCCTGGCAGGATGCCCCCTGGGCGCCGCGCATGCCGCCGATCTTCCGTACTTCAGCGTCCTCTCCGACGATGCCGGCGCGTGGCGGGAAATCCTCTCTTCCATCGGCCTCCAGCGGCAACCCGCTGGCCTCGCGCGCATTTTTGTGGCTCGCACCGGCGCACCCGCGTCCGTGGAATGGAACGGCCGCGTGGAAAAGGGCGACATCCTGATTCTGGAAGGCCAATCCTCGCTAGCCGAGATGTTCGGATTTCGCCCCGGCAAGGAGAGCGTGCGGGTCAACAGCCTGACCGACATCCACCGTCCGACGCTTTCCATTGTCTGGGAGAAGGGCCTCGAACTGCCGGTCTTTGAACTGCCCGCGGGCGTGCAGGTATTCGCCAGCGAACGTTGGACCGGAGCGCCCATGACGGCGGGGATGCGCCGCGGCGCCGGGGCTGTCCTGTGGGTAGCGGTTCCTCCCGGCGAGAAAGGGTACGAGCGCTTTCCGTACCTGTTGGAGGCGCTCTGCGATCTGGGAATGGACCCGCCATTTCGCTCGTCGCGGCTGTGGGTTTTCTTCGATTCGTCGTACCGTTTGCGCGTGGACCTGGACCATTTCGCGGCGCGCTGGCGTGAAGCCGGAATCGCCGCTTTGCACGTGGCGGCGTGGCACTTCTACGAGCCTGACGCCGAGCGCGATGAGTATCTCGCGAAGCTGATCGAAGCTTGTCACCGCGAAGGCATCCTGGTTTATGCGTGGTTCGAGCTACCGCACGTGAGCGAGAAGTTCTGGGACGACCATCCCGAGTGGCGCGAGAAGACCGCGATGCTTCAGGACGCTCAGCTCGACTGGCGCAAGCTCATGAACCTGACCAACCGCGATTGTTTCCGCGCCGTCTCAGCCGGCGTGACACAGTTGATCTCGCGGTTCGATTGGGACGGCGTCAACCTGGCCGAGTTGTACTTCGAGTCGCTCGAGGGCATGGGAAACGCCTCGCGGTTCACGCCTATGAACGACGATGTCCGCACCTTGTTCCAAAAGCAGAGCGGCTTCGATCCGATCGAGATCTTCGGCGCGCGCAAAGACGATGGCTCGCGGACGGCGTTTCTCGATTTCCGTAGCGAGCTGGTGCGACGGATGCAGGAGGAGTGGATCGCCGAGTTGGAAACGGCGCGACGGCAGAAGCCGCATCTCGACCTGGTGCTGACCCACGTCGATGACCAACTCGATGCGGGCATGCGTGAAGCCATCGGCACCAACGCCGGCCGCGTGCTGCCGTTGCTCGACACCCACGCCTTCACCTTCCTCATCGAGGACCCCGCCACAGTGTGGCACCTCGGCCCGCAGCGCTACCAGAGCATCGCGGAGCGCTATCGCGCGCTGACCCCCCATCGCGAGAAACTAGGCATCGACATAAACATCGTCGAACGCTACCAAAATGTTTACCCCACCAAGCAGCAAACCGGGACAGAACTTTTCCAGCTTTTGCACCAAGCCGCCGGCAATTTCCAGCGGGTGGCGCTGTATTTCGAGAGCTCTTTGCTGCCGCCGGACTTGAAACTGTTGCCTTCGGCCTCCGCGACCGTCACCCGCATCGAGAAGATGGGTCCGAAGACCATAGTGGATTCGGCATCCGGCGTCGGCCTTCCCTGGAAAGGCCCCGCCATAGTCGACGGCCAATTGTGGCCCGCCGCCGATGAAGATACCGTCTGGCTCCCCGCCGGACCGCACAGCATCGAACCCACCGACCAGCCACACGGGGCACTCCTAGTCCGCCTGAATGCCGACTTAAAAGCTGCGCGCACGGTGAACACCACTACCATCGAGTTTTCCTACCAAACGACGGCCCGCGCCATCGCTATCCTAAACCGCCCGCCGCTCCGCACCCAGATTGACGGCGCCGAGGAACCACTCCAGCGAGCCGGACCGAACACCATTCTTCTGCCGCGCGGCCAACACGTCGTGACAATCACCACCGAGTGAGTTAGGATGTCGAATGGCCAATGACGGATGTCGCATTGCAGTCCGGCTCTCCGGAGATCCCGGATAAGCTGTATTTTAAGATCGGCGAGGTGAGCGAGCTCCTGGGAGTCGAGCCGTACGTGTTGCGCTACTGGGAAACCGAGTTCCCGGCGCTGTCGCCAAAGAAATCCGGCACGGGCCATCGGCTTTACCGGCGTAAGGACGTGGAGTTGCTGCTGCGGATCAAGCACCTGCTCTATGAGAAACGGTTCACGATCGAAGGCGCACGGCAGTCGCTGCAGGCTGCGGCGCGCGCGCCCAAACCGCGCGCGACCGAACGGGTACAACAGAAACTCTTCACTGAAGATCCGTTACCCGAAATACGCAGAGAGCTGCTGGATATCCTGCAGATTCTGAAGTAGTTTACTCTTCGCGCACAATGGCTGCATAAATGCGGTCCAAGTCTTCTGTCGAATAATAGTCGATCTCGATGCGGCCTTTCTGTTTGGCCTTCTCGACAATCCGAACCTTGGTACCCAGCACGCGCTCCATCTCCTGAATGGCCGCCTTCACGTTGGGGTCGATACCGACCTCGTCCACATGCTTGGGTTTGCGGCCCTCCATCATCCTCTGCGTGGTGCGCTCGATCTGCCGCACAGACCAGCCTTGCGCCACGGCCTTCTCGGCGACTTCGCGTTGCAAATCGACGGAAGGCAACCCCAGCAGACACCGTGCGTGCCCGGCGGAAAGGCGGCGCTCGGCAACCAGTTGCTGGAGGTCGGCCGGAAGCTGGAGCAGACGGAGGAGGTTGGTGATAGTGGTCCGGTCTTTGCCTGTACGAAGCCCGATCTGCTCCGGACTCAGCAGCAGCTCAGTGCCCAGACGCGCGAAGGCGTTGGCGGCTTCGATAGGATTGAGGTCCTCACGCTGGATGTTCTCGACCAAAGTGATTTCCAGCAGGCGGTCATCCGGGATTTCCCGAACCACAACTGGAACCTGCTCCACCCGGGCGAGTTTCGCCGCACGCCACCGGCGCTCGCCGGCGACTAACTGGTAGCGGTCTCCCACCTTGCGAACCACCAGGGGCTGAATGATGCCGTTGGTACGGATGGACTGGGCCAGTTCCGAAAGTCGTTCGCTACTGAACACGCGCCGGGATTGCAGAGGATTCGGATCAATGGAATCAATGGGAACCGTCTGAGAGGATTGGTCGGGCATGGGACCCAGGGGGTGCGGCGGCCCCGCCGCCGGACGAGTCGGCAGCAGCGCGCTGAGCCCTTTACCGAGTGCCCTGCGCGAATTGTCTGTTTTGTTCATGGTCCAGAATCTCTTTCGCCAGTTTGATGTAGCTCTCCGCACCTCGCGACCGCGGGTCATAGCCTAGAATTGGCTTGCCAAAGCTAGGTGCCTCAGCCAGCCGTATACTGCGCGGGATAATGGTCCGGAAGACCTGGTCGCCGAAGAACTCCCTCAGGTCCGCGGCCACTTGACGGGTGAGATTGGTGCGGTCGTCGTACATGGTGAGGAGGATGCCCTCCACCTGGAGTGGATGTTGGAACGAATCACGTATGCGGTCGATTGTATCCATAAGCTCCGAAACGCCCTCCAGGGCGAAGAACTCGCACTGGATGGGCACCAGGACAGAGTCGGCAGCAATGAGCGCGTTGACCGTGAGGAGATCCAAGGCTGGAGGGCAATCTATCAGGACGAAGCGGTAGTCCTCCCGAATGTCCGCGATGCGCTCGCGCATGCGAAACTCGCGATCGGGGACTCCCACCAATTCGAGGTCAGCGCCGACCAGGTTCTTATCGGCAGAAATCAGGTGCAGCCCTTCGAGTTCGGTTACCTGGATTGCGTCCCTTGCGGGAACGCCTTCAAGAAGAACCTGATAGAGGCTTGACCGATCCGGATCCTTGGCAACACCCAAGCCTGTGGTGGCGTTGCCTTGGGGGTCGGAATCTATGACCAAGACTCGAAGGTCATTAGCGGCCAACGAAGCTGCCAGATTAATGGCAGTTGTAGTCTTCCCGACCCCGCCCTTCTGGTTAGCGATTGCGAAAACTCTGCTCAAGCGGCCATACTAACATGAACTCACATCTTGCGATTGGGTTTGTTTCACGTGAAACGGGGCGGCGGCAAATGGCTGTTTCACGTGGAACACCAGTGCCCCATCCGCAGGAAGCGCTGTCTGCCCCAGGGCACCGGGATCGCTGGTTCCCAAACGAACCCAATTCCGTTCAGAGGCGCTTCGCCTCCAGTCAATAGATCGGCATTTGGCGCGAGGTTCTTTAGGAACGAAGCCAAATCCTGATAGCTGACCGCCCGGGAAATCGCCCAATCGAATTGCTCCTTCACATCTTCAGTCCGACTGGCAAGCACGCGAACATTCGGCAGGTCGCGGCTGGCTTCGCGCAGAAAAACGGCCTTGCGCTGGTGAGCTTCGATCAGAGTGATAGAGCAATCCGGGCGGAGCACGGCCACGGGGTAGCCGGGGAAACCGGCCCCGGAGCCGATGTCGGCAATTCGCAGGTTGCCTTGAGGCAAATGTGTTCCCAGAAAGAGCGATTCGCAGTAGTGCCGCTCCACGGCTTCTTCCATCCTTTTGATGGATGTCAGGTTCAGGATACAGTTCCAGCGGAGCAGCAGTTGGTAATGCGCCTCGAGCGCTTCGACCTGGCCGGACGATAAATCGACGATCCCGGCGAGGCGCTCCCTCAGCAGATCAGCAAACATGGCCGACGCTCAGATAAACATCCAGAACGGCAATTGCCGCCGGGGTGACACCTGGAATGCGCGCGGCTTGGCCCAGCGTCGCCGGCCGTACCCGCTCCAGCTTGTCGCGGATTTCGCGCGACAGGCCGGGAATGCCGGCAAAGCCGAATTCCGGTGGAATACGCCTCTTCTCGGCGTGCTTCAGGCGCTCCATCTGCCGCTCTTGCTGCGAAATGTAACCACTATATTTGGCTTCCGTCTCCACCGTGTTCAGGAGACCGACGGCGGGCTCCTCACCGAGTATTTGACGGACCCAGCCGCAGATCTCTGAGATGGAAGCTTCGGGGCGCTTCAACCACTGACCGTGACGGTGCTCTTCCAAGATCTTGCTGAGGCGCTCCTTTTGCCGCTGTTTGCGCGTGAATACCTCCCAACGCCGATCAGTGACCAGGCCGGCACGGCGGCCTAGCGGTGTCAGCCTGGCATCGGCATTGTCGATACGCAGGTGCAGCCGGAACTCGGCGCGCGATGTGAACATGCGATAAGGCTCGTCGGTGCCCTTGGTGATGAGATCATCGATGAGGATTCCGGTATAGCCTTCGGTGCGGCCGATGACGACGGCATCCTTTCCGCCCAGACGGCACGCTGCATTTATGCCTGCAATCAGGCCCTGGCAGCCGGCTTCTTCATAGCCTGACGTACCATTGATCTGGCCGGCGAGATAGAGTCCGTCTATGGATTTGACCTCCAGCGTGTGATCCAGTTCCCGCGGGTCGATGGCGTCGTATTCTATGGCGTAGCCGGGACGGATCATCTCGGCGCGCTCCAGACCCGGGATGGACGCCACCATCGCAGCCTGTACGTCGATGGGCATGCTGGTGGACATGCCGTTGACATACACCTCGTTGGTGTCGAGACCTTCGGGTTCCAGGAAAATCTGGTGACGCGGCTTGTCCGGGAACTTGACGATCTTGTCCTCGATGGAAGGGCAATAGCGCGGGCCGATGCCTGCAATCTGGCCGCTGTAAAGCGGGGAACGCGGGATGGCCTCTCGCAGAATCCGCCGCGTTTCCTCGGTGGTATAGCCGATGTGGCAGTGGATCTGCGAGCGATCAATCCTTTCGGTGAGGAACGAGAATGGCGTCGGCTCGGTATCGCCAGGCTGCGGTTCGAACTGGCTCCAGTCGATGGTGCGGCCGTCCAGGCGCGGCGGCGTCCCGGTCTTGAGACGGGTCCAGTTCAGACCGAGGGTGCGAAGTTGATCGCCCAGCAACTGCGAGGGCGCTTCCCCGTTTCGGCCGCAGGTGTACTGCATCTCGCCGACATGGGCCAGGCCGTGCAGAAAAGTGCCGGTGGTGATAATCGCTGCGCCGGCCTCGAGGGCGCGGCCGTCACGCAACTGAACGCCCGCGACGCGGTGGTCCTGAATGGTGAGCGCGGCCACTTCGGCCTGCTTGATCCGAAGGTTGGGCTCCTGCTCGAGAACTTCGCGCATCCGGACTCGGTACATCTTCTTGTCCATCTGCGCGCGGGGGGACCAGACGGCGGGGCCGCGGCTGGTGTTGAGAAGGCGGAATTGGATGCCGACTGTGTCGGCGAGTTCACCCATGACGCCGCCGAGGGCGTCGATCTCGCGCACCAGGTGCCCTTTGGCAATGCCTCCGATGGCCGGGTTGCACGACATCTGCGCGATCAGGTCGAGGTTCATGGCGACCATGGCGGTCCGGAGACCCATGCGCGCGCAAGCGCGGGCGGCTTCGCACCCGGCGTGACCAGCGCCGATGACCACGACGTCGTACCTCTCGTGCATTGATATGATTGTAGCGAAATGAGAATCCTGATCCTTGGAAGCGGCGGGCGTGAGCATGCGCTGGCGTGGAAACTGGCGCAGTCGCCGGGGGTATCGGTGTTTGCGGCGCCGGGCAATCCGGGAATTGCGAAGGTCGGGACGTGTGTCCCGGTTGCGGCAGGCGCCTCCTATCTGGAGATTGCGGAAGGCATCGGCGCGGACCTGACGGTAGTAGGGCCGGAAGCGCCACTGGTGGCGGGGGTGGTGGATGCGTTCCGGGCGCGCGGGCGGAAGATCGTGGGGCCGGACCGGAATGCGGCGCAGCTAGAAGGCAGCAAGGTCTTTGCAAAGAACTTTTTTGTGCAAAGCGACATTCCGACAGCGGAATTTGTGACCGTCGAAAACGAAACCGATGCGCGCAAGGCGCTCGACCGTTTCGGCTTTCCGGTCGTGCTAAAAGCCGACGGGTTGGCGGCGGGCAAGGGAGTGATCGTCGCGCACGAGCGCAAAGAGGCCGAAGCGGCGTTGGGCACGCTCAAGGGCCGGCTGGTAATCGAAGAGTTTCTGTGCGGTGAGGAGGTGAGCTTCATCGCGCTATGCGACGGGAGGGACGTTGTGCCGCTGGCGCCAACGCAGGATCACAAAGCTGTCTTCGACGGCGACACGGGTCCGAACACCGGCGGGATGGGCGCGTATTGCGATGGCGCGATTCTCACCGAGGCGCACACGAAAGAGATTCTGGATGGCGTCATCTATCCGACGGTGGAAACGATGCGTTTCACAGGATTCCTGTACGCAGGATTGATGATGACGGCGGAGGGACCGAAAGTGCTGGAATTCAACGTGCGGCTGGGCGATCCGGAGACGCAGCCACTGATGCACCGGATGGCGTCTGATTTTGTTCCGGCGCTGATGGCGGCGGCCAGCGGCGAGCTGGCGGGTGTGAGACTGGAGTGGCGCAGCGGGCCGAGCGTGTGCGTGGTGTTGGCGTCGGGCGGGTATCCGGGGGCGTATGAGACGGGAAAAGCCATTCGCGGCGTGGAAGCGGCAGAAGCATCCGGCGCAACAGTGTTTCACGCGGGAACACGCATGGGCGCGGCCGGCCTGGAGACCGCGGGTGGGCGTGTGCTCGGCGTGACGGCGGCGGGGCAGGATCTGGCCGACGCGATTCATGGGGCGTATGAGGCGGTCCGGCAGGTGGACTTTGAGGGGATGCACTACCGGAGGGACATCGGGCGGAAGGGGCTGGAACGGTACAATAGAAAAACAGTGGGGACGTAGCTCAGTCTGGATAGAGCGGTCGCCTCCTAAGCGACAGGTCGGCAGTTCGAGTCTGCCCGTCCCTACCACTCTCCATGGCGAATTCCCGGGTGTACGCGTTCGGGCCGTTCCACTACGACGCGGAACAGCGGCTGCTGTTCCGGCAGGGCGAAGTGGTTCCGCTGGTGCCCAAGGCAATCGACACACTGCACGTGCTGCTGGAGCGGCGCGGGCGAGTAGTGGAAAAGGCCGAGCTCATGAAGTTGGTGTGGCCGGACACCACCGTGGAAGATGTCGGGTTGGCGCGCAACATCTCGCTGCTGCGGAAGGCGCTGGACGACGAACCGGGCCAGTACATCGAGACCATTCCGCGCCGGGGATACCGGTTTGCCGCAGAGGCGCCGGCGCAGGGACCGGAGCAGGGGCCAGGGGTCGGGGGCCAGGGGCCAGGAAAACGGATGCCTCGGAAACGGTGGCTGGTCTTGGCGGGCGGCCTCGTGGCGCTGGGCGGAGTGGCATATTGGCAGTTCTACACGCCGTCGAGATTCCTGCCACAGGGGTCAGGCATCGCCAGCCTGGCGGTGGTCCCGTTTGAGTCGCTGAGTTACGAGTTAGACCGGTCCGCCTTCTCGCGGGGCCTGAGCGATCTGCTGGTGGCGGACTTGTCGAAGCTGGATGGGGTCCAGGTGATCTCGCCGAGCACGGTACGGCGCTATACATGGCTGGGAATCTCGACGGGATTGATGGGACGCCTGCTGGGGCTGGAAGTCCTGGTCGAAGGAACGGCCCAGAAGGTTGGAGCGCGGCTCATCATCACGGCACGTCTGGTGGATGTGCATACTGGGAGGCTGATCTGGGCCGAGCACTACGATTATCCGGCGGCGGACTTGGGCCAGATCCAGGCCGAAGCGGCAAGGGAGGTGGCCGCGCAGGTGGGAGCACATCTGGCCATCCACGGGCAGTTCCCGCGGTCGGATCGCTGATTCCGGGCGCCGCGAAGGGCTTCCGCAGGGATTCCGAAGGGAAACAGAAGCTTTCTTCGCGCCGCGCTGGGCGATCCTGGTGCTGAAAGGAGTCCGATTTCATGAGACTTTTGAACTTGGCGGCGACCGCCCTGATCGCGACGCTGGCGGTTGCACAGGCCCCTGCGCAGACGGTCCGGGTGGGCACATTTCACAAAGCGGCCATCGTGGTGGCGTTCTACCGGTCCCCGTTGTGGGCCGAAACCCTGAAGGCGAAGATGGCGGAGATGGCAACGGCCAAGGCGGCGAACGATACCAGGAAGGTCCAGGAGCTGGAGGCGTGGGGCAACACTGGCCAGGAGACGGCGCACCAGCAACTGGTGGGCGAGGCGCCCATCGCGAACATCCTTGCGGCGTTGGCGCCGGGCTTGCCGGAGATTGCGAAGAAGGCGCGGGTGGCGATGATTGTGGCGGACTTGCCGTACGCCGACAGCCCGGTTGAAACGGTGGACGTTACGGAGATGTTGCTCGACTGGCTGAAGGCCGACGAGCGCACACGCACGATTGTGCGGGGGCTGCAATGAGCGTCACGTGGCGGGCAGCGGTGGTTGGCCGCTGGACAGCGCGGATTGCGGGCACGTTGATGGCCCTGTTCTTCCTGGCGTTCTTCGTCGGAGAAGGCTTCCCGAACATCTTCCGGCTGCACTGGCGGGAAAGTCTTTCGGTCCTGGCCTTGAGCGCCATTGTGGTGGGGTTGCTTCTCGCTTGGATATGGGAGGGGCTGGGAGGCGCGGTCGCGCTGGCCGGCATGGCTGTCTTTATGCTGCTGATCGGCTTCCGGGGAGTTGCGCCATTGCTGTTGCTGCTACCGGCAGCGGTCAGTCTGCTGCACGTGGTGTGTTGGTGGAGGCTCAGATCGGGCGCGCCAGGCGCGGGGCTGGGCTGGGAGGTGCCAAGGAAGATCCTGATCGTCGTGGGGGCGGCCGTAGGAGTTTTCATACTGCTTTGCGCCAACGAGATGTTCGGCATGCCACCGCTGATGACGCCGGCTTTCCATCCGCCGCCGGACATGGTGGGGACCTGGGCGGCGGATTTGACCACCATGGACGCGGTTTTCACCATAAATCCCGATGCGTCGGTGTCGGGCAGGATTGGGAACGCGGCCGTGGTCGGCGGGCGCATCATTTACAACCGAAGCTGGTTTGGGAGACTCATGCATTGGCGCACCGATTATCTGATTGTGGGCAGGTTGTCACGAGGTGACCGGTTTACGGCGCCGCTCATGCCGAGTGGCGCGGGTTTGGAAGGAGCGCTGTTTCTGTCGCAGAAGCCGTTGGGGCTAAGATTGAGAAAGCATTAGTTCGGAGGGGATCATGCGTATTTTGCGAGCGATTGCTTTTCTACCGGTGGCGCTGGCGCTGGCACGCGCGCAGCAGGCCGTCGCAATCCGGGTGGATGGCGAAGTGAGGCAGGGCCCGTTCCTCCCGATTTTTTCCTACTTCGGCTACGACGAGCCTAACTACACGTACTCCGTGAACGGCAAGAAACTGATTGGCGAACTAGCCGCGCTGAGCCCGGTGCCCGTCCAGATCCGCGCGCACCATCTTCTGGTGACCGGCGATGGCACGCCGGCTTTGAAGTGGGGCTCGACCAATGCTTACACCGAGGATGCCGGCGGCAAGCCGGTCTACGACTGGACCATCCTGGACCGCATCTTCGACACTTACATTCAGGCCCATGCCCGGCCGTTCGTCGAGATCGGATTCATGCCCAAGGCGCTTTCCACGACTCCCGAGCCGTACACGCGGCACTACCCCAAACCCGACGACGGCAAGGGCTGGTCCTATCCGCCCAAAGACTACGCGAAGTGGGCGGAGTTGGTGCGGCGGTGGGTGGCGCACTCGGTGGAGCGATACGGGAAGGCGGAGGTCGAGGAGTGGTCGTGGGAGCTGTGGAACGAGCCCGACGGCGGGTATTGGCGCGGCACGCCGGAGGAATACGACAAGCTGTACGATTACACCGCCGACGCCATTAAGCGCGCTCTGCCTGCCGCGCACGTGGGCGGCCCGGCCACTACCGGTCCCGGCGGCGCCAGGGGCGCCACGTTTCTCAAGCAGTTTCTGGAACACTGCGCGCGCGGCGCGAATGCCGTGACGGGCAAGCGCGGCGCGCCGCTCGATTTCATCAGCTTTCATGCCAAGGGGCGGACGCTCATGTTCGAGGGCCACCCTCGAATGGGACTTGACAAGAACCTGGCCGATGTCGCCCGGGGGCTCGAGATGGTGAACGGGTTTCCGGACTTCCGCGCGCTTCCCATCGTGCTCAGCGAGTGCGACCCGGAGGGCTGCGCGGCTTGCTCGGCGCGGCTGTATCCGCAGAATGCATACCGCAACGGCACCATGTACCCAAGCTACACCGCGGCGTTGCTGAGCAACATCTTCAAGCTGGCGGAAAGGTACAAGTCCAACCTTGCGGGGATGCTCACCTGGGCCTTCGAGTTCGAGGATCAGCCGTACTTCGAGGGCTTTCGCACGCTCGCCACTAACGGAATCGACAAGCCGATTTTGAACCTTTTCCGCATGGCCGGGCTGATGCGCGGGGACCGCGTCAAGGTGGAAAGCAGTGGCGCTGCCGGGCTGGACGCGATTCTCCAATCGGGCGTACACGGCGTCGCGGACATCGACGGCCTGGCCACGCGCGGCGACCGCGAAATGGCGGCGCTCGTCTGGAATTATCACGACGACGATCTGCCGGCCGATCCCGCGTCGGTTCACCTGGCGCTGGCGGGCATTCCGAAGACGGCTGCCCGAGTGCTCATGGAGCATTACCGGATCGACGACGAGCACAGCAACGCGTACACGGCCTGGAACCGGATGGGGTCGCCGTCGCATCCGTCGCCCGAGCAATATGCGCAACTGGAAGCGGCGGGCGAGCTGCAATTGCTCGATTCACCGCAGTGGCTGGAGGCGAAGGACGGGAAAGTGGAGATCCGGTTCCCGCTGCCGCGCCACGCGGTCTCGCTGGTGCGCCTGAGTTGGTGAGCGCATATCGTACGTGCGAGTATATACAATCGTACGTGTGATATGATGAGACCTGGAGGATAAGATGCGCGTGACCGCTTCGAAACTGCGCGAGAATGTCTACCGGATTCTGGACGAGGCGATCGAAACCGGCGTCCCGGTCGAGGTCATCCGCAAGGGCAAGGTCTTGAAGATCGTGCCCGACAAGCCCGTCTCCAAGCTGGACAGGCTGAAGAAGCGGAAGGTGTTCGTGGGCGACGTCGAAGATATCATCGGCATGGATTGGTCCAAAGAATGGACCGAACTGAAATGACGGTTTACCTGGACACCCACGCTGTCATCTGGGTGATTCAGGGCGATTGGGATCAGCTCGGGCCAGCCGCCCGCCGGGCCATCGGAGAGTGCGACCTTGTGGTCTCGCCGGCAGTTGTCCTGGAGTTGGAGCTACTCCACAAAATCGGCCGGCTGCGTGTGTCTGCCTCGAGTATCGTGACGGCCCTGACAACGGATATCGGTCTCCGGGTTTGCGATCTGCCGTTCCGGATGGTGGTGGACTACGCGCTCAAAGAGAACTGGGGCCGGGACCCCTTCGACCGTCTGATCGTGGCGAATGCCAAGGCGGCGGAGGCACCGCTGGTCACTAAAGACGCGAGAATCCGCCGACACTATTCCCGCGTCATCTGGTAAAGACAGCGCCACCGGCGCTACACCGCCCGCAGCCGCTCCGCAGCCGCCTCCGGCGTAATATCGCGCTGCGGCGTGGCCAGCATTTCATAACCGACCAGAAACTTGCGCACGGTGGCCGAGCGCAACAGCGGCGGATAGAAATGCAGGTGCAAGTGCCATTCCTCGTGCTCGAGGCCGTCCGTGGGCCGCTGGTGAAACCCCATCGAGTACGGGAACGAAACGTCGAACAGCCGGTCGTAGCGCGCCGTAATCCGCTTCAGGATGTCCGCCAGGCCGTCACGCTCCGCATCCGAGAGCCGGTCGATGGACGGCAGGTGCCGTTTGGAGATGACCGCCGTCTCGAACGGCCAGACGGCCCAGAACGGAACCACCACCAAGAAGCTGTCGCTCTCTTCCACCACGCGGAAGCGTGCGGCCCGTTCCAGTTTCAGGTACTCGCAGAGAAGGCATCCGCCGCGTTCTTCGCGCCATAAGCCTTGCGACGCCTGTTCCTTGGAAACTTCGTTCGGCAGGGCGCGGCTCGACCAGATCTGGCAGTGCGGGTGCGGATTACTGGCGCCCATCATGGCGCCGCGGTTCTCGAAGATCTGCACGTAGTTGATGACGGGATTCGACCCGAGCTCGCCATACTGCTCGACCCAGACGTCCACCACTTTCCGCAGGGCGGCCAGGTCCATGCCGGCCATGGTGAGGTTGTGTCGTGGCAGGAAGCAGACTACCCGGCAGATGCCGGGTTCAGATTCTGCGATCAGTAATCCGCCCTCTTCGTATCGGTCCACCGGCGTTGATGGCTGGAGCGTGGCGAAATCGTTGTCGAAAACAAACGTCGAAGTGTAGTTGGGATTGCGCACGCCGCCCGCGCGCGCATTGCCGGGACAGAGATAGCACTCGGGATCGTACTCCGGCTCAGCGGCAGCGCCGCCGCTCTCCACCTGCCCCTGCCACGGCCGGGCGGTGCGCTGCGGGGACACCAGCACCCATTCGCGAGTGAGCGGGTTATAGCGTCGATGAGGTTCCTGCTTCCAATCGAACATAGACTTCCATGTTAGTCGCTGAGGGGTTTCAAGATGACGAACCGCAACGGCAGCTCGGCACACTGAGTGATGCCTATGCGAGGGGTCACCGCGATCTCAAAGGCTCGCTGTCCGGCGGGCTCGCGGACCACCAGCGGGCCGCGCGTCAGGTCCGCGCCGTTGTGCGCGCGCGTGATCCCCAAAGCGAGCGTCAGTTTGCCGGGTCCGGAAGCCAAGTCTTCAATCCTCCGAGCGGCCGGCCGGCGCCGGCGCATGATCTCGATTCCAGCCACCGGCTGCAAAGCCCGCAACAGCACGCAGCCGGGTGTGCCAGCCGGCTCAGCCACGATATTGAGGCACTCGTACATCCCGTAGATGAGGTACACGTAGGCGTGGCCCGGCGGGCCGAAAATGACGCGCGTGCGGTTGGTGAGGCCGCGGGCGGAATGCGACGCGAGATCGCCGCCGCCCAGGTAGGCCTCGGTTTCGACGACGATCCCCGCAGCCTCTCCATGCACCAGCACCTTGCCGAGAAGAGCGCGCGCCACCTCGATGGTTGGCCGCGCGTAGAAACCGCGCTGGAGGATGGGACCGAACCGCATCGGGTAACATCTTCTCGCATCCGCCGGTACAATGGGAAGCGCGTACATGCGATTATTCACCGGCCTGGACCTGCCGGCCGAAGTGGTCCACAACCTGGAGCGGCTTCTCGAACGGCTGCGTCCCACCGCGCGAATTCACTGGAGCCTTCCGGCGAATCTGCATATCACCACAAAATTCATCGGCGAATGGCCCGAGGAACGGCTGGGCGATCTGAAAGCCGCGCTGGCGGCGCTGGAATCTCAGCCGCCGATCACGGTGCATATCCGCAGGGTCGGGTTTTTCCCGAATCCGCATTCACCGCGGGTGTTCTGGTGCGGCATCGAAGCGCCCGGCCTCGAGGCGCTGGCGGAGCATACCGACCGCGCTACGGCGGCCCTGGGAATCGCCCGTGAAACGCGCGCCTTTTCCCCGCACCTGACGCTGGCGCGCATTAAGGAGAAGCTGAACCTCCAACCGCTGCGCGAAGCCGTTGCGGGGCTGCCTTCGCTCGATTTCGGCGAGTTCCAAGCGGCCAATTTCTTTCTTTACCAGAGCGCCTTGAGGCCATCCGGTTCCGTGTACACTAAACTTGCGGAGTTTCCGCTCGAAAAGCGATGATCCCCATTCTGGTTCTGCTGGTCGCGTATCTCCTCGGCGCGATTCCGTTCGGATATGTTCTGGTCAAATGGAAAACCGGCGCGGACGTGCGCTCGGCGGGGAGCGGCAATATCGGCGCCACTAACGTGCTGCGCACCACGGGACGCGCGGCCGGCGCGGCCACGCTTTTGCTCGACATCGCCAAAGGCTACCTGGCGGTTTGGATAGCGGGCCGCCTCACCGGCCACGACTGGCTGTGGATGAGCGCCGCCGCGCTGGCCGTGATGGCAGGGCACGCCTACCCCGTGTTTCTGAACTTTAAGGGCGGAAAGGCCGTGGCAAGCTTCGTGGGCGCGTTTCTGTGTCTTACGCCTGTAGCAATTGCTGCGGACCTAGTGGTGTTTGTGGTGGTGGTGGCCTGGACGCGCTACATTTCCTTGGGTTCGATCATTATGGCGGCCACCTTGCCGCTGGCGGTGTGGCTGATTGTGCATCCGCCGCTGCCGCCCATTGTGGCGGCAATTATCGTCGGCGCATTCATTATCTACAAACATAGTAGTAATATCCAAAGGTTGCGCTCGGGGCAAGAGCACGTCTTCGGCTTCGGGGCGCGCAAGCCGTGAAATGCCTTGCCATCATTGGGGGTGGCGGCTGGGGCACCGCCCTGGCGATCATCCTGGGGCCCCGGTTCCGGCGCGTCCGCCTGTGGGTGTACGAAACTGACCTCGCCGCGCGCATGGAAGAGACTCGCGAAAACGATGTCTACCTGCCGGGTTGCCGGCTGCCCGGTAACGTGGAGGTCGTCAACCAGCTTCCGGCTGCGTTAGACAGCGCGGAGATCGTCCTGAGCGCGATACCGTCTCACCTGGTGCGGGGAGTGTACCAGCAGATGCTCCCGTTTCTGCACGAATCGATGATATTCGTGAGCGCCACCAAGGGGCTGGAGAACGGTACACTTCTACGAATGTCGGATGTGATTCGGGATGTTTTGCGGAACCGCCTGGCTCCTCGCGTGGCTGTAATCTCCGGTCCGACCTTTGCCATTGAGGTTGCACGGTTTGAGCCTACGGCCCTGGTGGTGGCTTCCACCGATGGTACCCTGTCGGAAATCGTCCAGGCGGCCTTCTCAGGTCCCACTTTCCGGCTGTATGTCAATTCAGATCCTATAGGTGTCGAAACTGGGGGCTCAGTCAAGAACGTAGTCGCCATCGGCGCCGGCGTGGTGCACGGTCTGGGGCTTGGCCATAACACAATGGCGGCTCTCATCACGCGCGGTTTGGCGGAAATCACAAGGCTGGCGGTGGCCATGGGAGGCGCGGCACAGACGCTGGCCGGCCTTGCGGGGCTCGGTGATCTGGTATTGACCTGCTCGGGTGATCTCAGCCGGAACCGCATGGTAGGAGTCGAATTAGCCCACGGCCGGAAGTTGGATGAGATTGTCAGCTCCATGAAGATGGTTGCCGAGGGAGTAAAAACTACAAATGCCGTAGCAGGTCTCGCCAAGCGGCACTCGGTGGAGATGCCCATCTGCGAGCAGATGTTCGGGATGCTACACTTTGGGATATCTCCGCGCGAGGCGATTCAGCGGCTGATGGACCGCTCGTTGAAAGGGGAGTAAGGCAAGTCGAATTATTCCTTTGCGGAACGCAACCTGGGATGCCAGAACGGGTTAAGACCGATATGGGAGGAGCCACAGCGGCTCTGGACTATGACGCCGAGTTAATGCTCCGCGTTAAAGAGGGAGATGGTGCGAGCTTTGGACTTCTGTTGGAAAAGCACCGCTCGCCGGTTGTTCACTTCCTCTACAGAATGGTGCAGAACCATGCTGAGGCCGAGGAATTGGCGCAGGAGGTTTTTCTGCGAGTGTACCGTTCGCGGAGCTCGTACGAGCCGACGGCCAAGTTTACCACGTGGCTGTTTCGGATAGCGACACATCTGGCATTGAATTCGCTTCGCGACGGAAAGAGTGAGCGGTTGCATGAACGGTTGGATAACGATTCCTCCGACATGCCAGTACGACAGGTATCGGATAGCCGACCATCAGTGGAGCAGAAGATGGTTTACCGCGCCAGGCTCGACGAAGTTCGCCGAGCCGTGGCGGCGCTGCCCGAGAAGCAGCGGGCGGCGGTGCTGATGCACAAGTATGAAGAAATGGAATACGCGCAGATCGCCAGGGTGCTAAGATGCTCGGAATCTGCGGTGAAGTCTTTGTTGTTTCGGGCGTATGAGACGTTGCGCGCCCGTTTAGCCCATATGGCATAGGGAAGAAGAGGTTTGTATGAAGTGCCCAATTGAGACCCGGGAAAACGCGGAGTTGCTGCTGGCGTACTGTACCCGCAAGCTGGACGCCGAAAGCACCGCGATCCTCGAGCGACACATGGAAATCTGCCCGGCCTGCCGCGAGTTCTCGAGCGGCCAGCGAGCGGTTTGGGAAGCGCTGGACGCCTGGGAAGCTGCGCCCGTGACACTGGATTTCGACCGGCGGCTCTACCGGCGGATTGATCAGGAAGTCTCGTGGTGGAATCTGGTAATGCGGCCTTTGCGCCCGGTGCGGGTTCGCCAGGGGCTGCCCATCGTGGCGGCGGCGTGCGTGTTGGTGATGGCGGGCGTGCTGTTGGAGCGTCCCGCCAGTGCTCCGCCCGCAGCACAGCCGGAATCCGCACAAGTGGAGGCTCTGCAGCCCGACCAGGTGGAGCATGCCCTGGACGCCATGCACATGCTGGGAGAGTTCAGCTACCGGGTGCGGGGCGATGCCAGCGACTCGAAGATGTAAGCGATGAGCCGCGCTCCCCAAGTCGGTGCAGTTCTATGGCTGGCGATGGCTTCCAGCGTGTGGGGGCAAAAGGCGCCGAAGCCGGCCCCGGCACCTCCGCCGCGCGCGGCGTCCGCGCGTCCGAATGCGCCGCCCAAGAGCGCTCTGAAGCAAGGGAATGGTAATCCCAAGGCCGGAGGCGGGCGGATTCTGAATCCCGGGAACCCGGTTCTACGGATGATGGCGATGCCTCCCGAACGGCGCGAACAAATGCTGGAGAGACTACCGCCTCAGCAACAGGTGCGGCTGCGTCAGGCCCTTGAGAATTTCGACAGGCTTCCGCCCGCGGAAAGGAGCCGGCAGCTCGGAATCCTCAATATGTACGCGAACCTGCCGCCCGAGAAACAGGCGGCTCTGACCAAGCAGATCCAGTTTTTTAACCATCTTCCCGACGATCGGATTGCGGTCCTCCGCCCGGAGCTGGTGAAACTGCACCGCATGTCGGAGAGCGAGCGCAGCGACCGCATGGCGAGTGAAGAGTTCAAGAGCAAGTTCACGCCGGCCGAGCAGCAGGTGCTGGCAGGGATCTCCCCGTACTTCCCATTTACCGGCAGGTAGCCGGAACCCGCCTCCTAGCGAAAATAAATATTGTTTTCAATCGAGAATTCTGCTACCTTTTCTGAACCAATAAGGTATCCGGCGTCCGAACATCGGATGCGGGAAGGAGGGCCGATGAAGATGAAAAGGAGCGCGCTGGTTCGGGATGGCAGCCGAGCCTACCGCGAGATGCTACTCGAAAAACGAGCGGAGGTGCTGTCGGGTCTGGGTATCAAGTTCGACACACTGGCGCGCATGGGACGGGTTGCCGAAGAGGACCAGGCGCAGTTCTCGAATGAAGAATCGGTGTCGCTTCATCTGAACATTCTGGATTACGCGCAGCTCCGCCTGATCGAAGAAGCCCTTGACCGGCTGGATTCGGGCGACTACGGCATCTGCCTTTCCTGCGACGAGCCGATCCCGCCCAAACGGCTGCAGGCGGTCTCTTGGGCGCGGTATTGCGTGAGGTGCCAGGAAGCCCTGGGGACGGAGCGGGAGTGGAACGAAGTACGGTCCGGTGTACCGATCGCAGCGAGGCAATAGAGCGGATTACACGTGCGGATCGAGCATCTTCTGCACTTCGGACTTCCCGATGGCTCCCACGCGCTGCTCCACTACCTGGCCACCCTTGAACAGTAACAGGGTGGGGATGCCGCGAACGTTGTAGCGCATGGCCGTGCCGCCGTTGGCATCCACATCGAGCTTGCCAACCTTCACTTTCCCGGCATACTCGCCGGCCACGGCATCCACCGTGGGCGCCATCTGGCGGCAAGGGCCGCACCACTCGGCCCAGAAATCCACCAGAACCGGCACGTCTGACCGGAGGACCTCCTGGTCGAATCCCGCATCGGTAAAGGTTAACGTGTTCTGACCTGCCATTTCATCTCCTGACTTATTAGAATATCTTTCCGGCCAAAGGATTCACTCCCGCCCCGGCAAGCAACTGCCGGTAGAGCGCCGAATAGCGGGCGGCGGAAGTCCTCCACGAGAAGTCTTGCGCCATCCCGCGCCGCATCATGGCGCGCCAGGCATCCTGGTCCGCAAACACCTGGGCGGCGGACCGGACGGCGTCCAACAGCGCCTTTCCGGAATACTCCACAAGCTTGAACCCGGTGTCTTCTTCGATGGTATCATCCAGGCCGCCGGTGGCCCGAACCACCGGAACCGTTCCATATCGTAAGCTATACATCTGGTTCAATCCGCAGGGCTCGTAGCGGCTGGGCATCAGGAACAGGTCCGCGCCGGCTTCGATGCGGTGGGCCAGTGCGTTGTCGAAGCCGATGCGCACGGCGATGTGCCCGGGGTACTCGGAAGCCATCCGGAGGAAGAAGTCTTCATACTCCGGTTCGCCGGTTCCGAGGGCCACGAGGCAGATGCCCTCGCCGGCGATCTCGCCCGCCACTTCCGCCAGGATGTCGGCGCCCTTCTGGAGCGTGAACCGGGAGACCATGCCAATGAGCGGGCCACCCATGGCATCCGGAGGCAGGCCGAATTCCTCGATCAATTGCCGCTTACAGGTCTGTTTCCCGCCAAGATCGTCGGCGGAGTAGCGGGCGGGGATGAGCGGATCGGTTTCCGGATTCCACTCGCGGTAGTCGATGCCGTTGAGGATGCCGGTAAGCACATTGGCGCGAGCGCGCAACGCCCCATCCAGACCGAAGCCGCACTCGGGTGTCTGGATTTCGCGGGCATAGGTGGGACTGACGGTCGAGAGCGCGTCCGCGAATTCGATGCCGCCCTTGATGTAGCTGATGCGGCCGAAGAATTCCACGCCGTCAGGTCCGTAGACGCCGGCGTCCAGCCCCACTTCGGGCAGCGCGGTCTTGGGGAACAGGCCCTGGTAACCCAGGTTGTGGATGGTGAACAGCGTCTTGACGCCCAGGAAGGTCGGGTCGGAGGCGAAGGTGGAGCGCAGGTAGGCGGGCACCAGCCCAGCTTGCCAGTCGTGGCAGTGGAACACCTCGGTGCGGAAGAGAAACCGGGCTACCGCCAGCGCGGCGCGGGCCAGCACCGCGAAGCGGATATGGTTATCCGGGTAGTCCACGCCCGATTCGCCGTAGAGATCTTTGCGTTCGTAAAGCGGCGGGCAATCCACCAGGTAGAACGGAAACTCCGCCGGGGCCTGGTAAATTGAGATGTCATACCGCGCCGGTCCAAAGTGTATGGAAAGGCGATCGTAGACGCGCCGCGCGTTCTTGAGATCGATGGAGGCGTAGCGGGGAATCACCACAGCAGCTTCGTCGCCAAATGCGCGGAGAGCGGATGGAAGGGATCCGACAACGTCGGCCAAGCCTCCGGTCTTGGCGAGCGGCGCAGCTTCCGAGGAAACCATCAGGACGCGGGCCACAGAGAAATTGTAGCAAGCCTTCAAATGGTGCCGCCTTCGGCGACGCCGGCCACCGCCTCCACAAAGCGGCGCGCCACACAAGGAGCGTCGAACTGTTCGACCCACTGCGCGCCGGTCGAGCCGAGCGCGGCACGGGTTTCAGGGGAGCAATAGAGCGCCTCGATGGCGGCGGCCAGCGCTTCGGGGCTATCGGGCTCGACCAGCATTGCATGTGGCGCCACCTCAGGAATGGCGGCCGCGCGGGAGGCGACGATGGGCTTGGCGGCCGCCATGGCTTCCAGCAGCACAATGCCGAAGCCTTCCTGAACACTGGGCAGGCAGAAAAGATCCGCGCGGTTGTACTCGGCCAGGAGCTGGGCGCGCGAAATATCGCCCAGCCACGCCACCGTATGGCCGAGTTTCAACTCGCGCGAAAGTCGGTGCAGCGCGGGGGCGCATGGACCGTCGCCGGCGATCCGCACTTCCAGGCCAGGAATGCGGCCGGCAAGCGCTACGGCGGCGCGCAGCAGCACGTCCAGGCGCTTGCGCCGGTACAGCCGGCCGACGAACAATACGGTGAAACGCGACGAATTGGCCGGGTGGAGTGGCAGCAGGTGGCGCCACTCGCCGAGATCGATCAACTCCGGCACGATGACCGGGAACTGGCGCAAACCATAGAACTCCTGCGCGCGTTCGCCGGAGTAGCGGCTGGTCACCAGAACGCGGGCCGCGTGCTCCACGTGCAAGCGTTCGCAGCGCGCCTGCACGGACATACTGAGGCGCGTCACGCCGGACTCGAAGCGGACTTCGTCGGCAATGACGCCCTTCAAAGAAGCGACGTGCGACGGGCTGCGGGCGATCCGATAGCCATCCATATCGAAGCCCACGGTGAGATCGAAGTCCGGGGAGGGACTAAGCCACCGGTTGAACCACAGGCGCTCGAATGTGTATACGGGCAGCCGGACGCGCGGGGTAGAGAACTCGACGGTGTGGCCCAAGCGTTCAAGCGCCTTTGCCAGGACGCAGATGCCGACGTAGGTACCGCTGCCGCGCTGGATATCGAGCGGAGTGGAAGTGAGGAATCGGATTCGCATTTGCGGTACGCGCAGGACTATGATACCGGCTTGTAGGGAGCGTAACAAATGCCGCAATGGGATGCCGGGCAGTACCTGCAATTCGCGACCGAGCGAACACAGCCGTCGATCGATCTGATTCAGCGGATCGCACTGGCCGATCCGCAGCGCATCGTGGACCTGGGGTGCGGACCGGGAAACAGCACCGAAGCGCTCCGGCGGCGGTGGCCCCGCGCAGCCGGACGGCTGGGTATTTGGATTTGTCCGACTCGTGGGGAACGCGAACTCTTCGTTCCCGCCCTGCTTTTGACGATGTCTGCATCGCTGCTCTGACCGAAGGCCAAAGTGCCCAACAATGCCACAGCCAGCAGTTCTGTAGCTTTCCGAATACCTCTTCTGGACATACCATTCCTCCTTCGGCGTGGGTCGGGACTATTGCTTCTCTACCCGAAGATTGTTGTCGACTGAGAACACGCCAGACACCCCTTGCGCCCGGATGCCGGCAAGGTTCTTGTCCGCCTCGGTGGCGACGACGCCTTCCAGGCGGACACCGCCGTTCTTAACGATAATGTGTATCGGGGGTATAGCTTGCAGTGCGTACCGGCTCAGACTCGCTTGCCGGTAAATCGCCCGATAGACCGCCAATCGGATGCGGTCATCATTGGGCGACAACGGAAGCACTTCTATCCGGTTGTCAACGCTTTCGACTCCCTCAATGCGCTTAACGGCCGCTTCGGCGTCAGTCTTCAGGGTTGGACGCGTAACCTCACCCAGGAGCGTGACTTTGTAGCCGTCGACCTTGAAGGCGAGGTTGTCAAACACGCCATAATACGGCAACATCACCAGTTCATGGCGAACTTCCCGCCCCAATCGTGCTTGCGGGTCGGTGCCTGGTTGACCAAACACTATGCCGGTCAATCCAAAGGCCAGAACCAGGAACAGAACAGTGGATCGGTTCACGGAAGTCTATCTCCTTTCGAATTCAATAGTTTAGCGGCAATCCAAACAGCCCCGCGAGGTTCGCCGGGCTGTCTCCGCAGGGGTGGACGTGTGGTCGTTTAGCCGCGTTTCAAGAATATTAGTATAGGACACGCATAAAATCTTAGTCCAGGCCCTCTCAAGAGTCCGCCCGAGAGACATACATGTTTCTTCTGGCCTGTAACGCCAACCTCTGGGTGGTGCGTCTATTAGGTCGAGAGTAGATCAGGTAAGGCCGAACGGCCTTGAGCCCCCCATTCGCTGGGCGGGCGGAAAAAACTTCAAAAAAGAGAGGCTTGTATCAGAGAGAGAGGTGTGTTATGTCCAAAGTCAACAATATCCAAAGTCGCATTCGCCAGGCGGCTTTTGCAGCGCTGTGCCTGGCAATTTTAGGCCCCGCGTTTACGCCCAAAGCGTGTGCGGATGAGATCGACAAAAGAACCGTTGTCACGTTTTCGGAACCTGTAGAAATACCCGGAAAGGTTCTGCCAGCGGGGACATACGTGTTCAAGCTCCTTGACTCCACTAGCGACCGGAACATTGTTCTGGTATTCGACAAAGATGAAAAACAACTCTACGCGACGGTCGTGGCCATTCCGAACTATCGTCTTAAGCCAACAGGGGAAGCTGTGATTCATTTCGAGGAACGCCCCACCGGCACTCCAGAGGCAATCCGGGCGTGGTTCTATCCCGGCGATGACTACGGTCAGGAATTTGTATACCTACACGATCGAGCCACCAAGCTTGCGAAAAAGCATAATCAGAATGTCCTGTCGATGCGGGATGATATGAAGGGGAACATCTCGGCGCAGGCCAATTCTCGGAGTGCAGCCAGCGTGCAGTCGCTGGAGAAGACGCCGGTCACGGCTGTGAATGCGTCGGGTGAGCAAGTCTCGACCGAGCAAACGGTGTCCACGAACAAGACAAGCTCCAGACAGTAGGCCGAGAACTGTTCGCTACACCAGTTGGGGCTGCGCTGACTTGCCGAAGGCGGTGACACAATAGAACTGATATTTGCCCGCCTTCGGCAATCAGCCCCGCCCGAAACGGAGATACCGCGGAAAGCTCGCGTCCATTGTGCACCCGCGGCGGCAAAGATTACACTAAAACCGGAATGCCGAAAGCGGTTTGCCTGTTGAGCGGCGGCCTGGACTCCTCCACCTGCCTGGCGCTAGCGCGACGCGAGGGTTACGCCTGCTATGCCCTCTCGTTCGACTACGGGCAGCGCCACAAGATCGAGTTGGAGGCAGCCAGACGTGTGGCGGCCAGCATCGGGGTGGAGCGGCACCTGGTGGCGACGATCGGCCTGGACGCGTTCGGCGGCTCGGCGCTCACGAGTGACATGGCCGTGCCCAAGGCGCGCTCCACGGTGGAGATGAGCCACGGCATCCCGGTGACCTACGTCCCCGCGCGCAACACCATTTTCCTTTCCTTCGCGCTGGCGTGGGCAGAGGTGCTGGAAAGCTCGGATGTCTTCATCGGGGTGAATGCCCTCGATTACTCGGGCTATCCGGACTGCCGGCCGGAATACATTGAAGCCTACGAGCGCATGGCCAACCTGGCGACCAGGGCGGGGGTGGAGGGTCGCACGCGCCTCAAGATCCACACCCCTCTGATTCGCCTGACCAAGGCTGAAATTGTGAAGCTGGGGCACGAGTTGGAACTGGACTTCAGCCTGACCTTCAGTTGCTACGATCCCGGTCCGGAGGGCCGGCCGTGCGGCGAGTGCGATGCGTGCCTGTTGCGCCGCAAAGGCTTCCAAGAGGCGGGAATTGAAGATCGCTGAGCTGTTTTACTCGATTCAAGGCGAAGGCTCGCTGGTGGGCGTGCCCTCGGTGTTCATCCGCACCAGCGGATGCAATCTGCGGTGCGCGTGGTGCGATACGCCATACACCTCATGGCAGCCCGAGGGCGCCGAGCTCACGCTCAACCAGATTCTGGATGAGGTGAAGGCCCACCCCGCCAGGCACGTGGTAGTGACCGGCGGCGAGCCGATGATCGCGCCCGATATCATTCCGCTGACTGAGCGGCTGCGCGGGCTGGGCTGGCACATCACCATCGAGACCGCCGGGACGGTCTTTCAGCCAGTTGCTTGCGACCTGATGAGCATCAGCCCCAAGCTGGCCAATTCCACACCCAACGACCGCTGGGCCGCACAGCACAACCGCCTGCGCATCCAGCCGGAAGTGCTCCTGGAGTTGATGGGCCGCTACCAGTATCAGCTCAAGTTCGTGATCGAAAAGCCAGGCGACCTGGAGGAGGTGCGGGCGCTAATCGGAGCACTGGAGGCGGATCGCAGCCGCGTGATTCTGATGCCCGAAGGCACGGACCGCGACCGGCTGCGCGAGCGCGCGGTGTGGGTGGCCGAAATCTGCAAGCAGGAGGGGTTTCGATTCAGCCCGCGCTTGCAGGTGGACCTGTGGGGCAACCGACGAGGCGTGTAGGGCTGCATCACGCGTCGGGAGCTTTCGCGGGCGCGCCCAGATGAGACGCGATTTTGGTGGCTTCCTCGACGGCGCGCGCCAGCACGGAACGGACCCTTCCATCTTCGAGTATGAGCAAACCGCCGATGGTGCAACCCGCCGGCGTGGTGACATCGTCGCGCAGCGCAGCGGGGTGACGGCCGGTCGCCTGCACCATTTTAGCGGAGCCAAGTACCGTCTGAGCGACCAGTGTGAGCGCTAGCTGGCGGGGCAGCCCAACGCGCACTCCCGCATCGGCAAAGGCTTCCATAATCAGGTACTGGTATGCCGGACCGCTGCCGCTCAGCGCGGTGATGGCATTGAAGTGCTTTTCGTCGACAGGGAGACACTTGCCTACAGCCTCGAAGATCTGCCGCGCCCGCGCCAGGTCGCGGTCGGTGGCATTCTTGCCTCCGCAGACCACGGTCATACCTTCGCCGACAATGCATGGGGTATTGGGCATGGCGCGCACCAGCGGATTGCGGACGCCCAGAAGAGACTCGAGCCGTTCCGTTGAAACACCGGCCAGGATGGAGATCAGCAACGTTCCGGGAGGCAACGCCGCCTTGACCAGCGCTGTCATGACCGCGCCCGCGTCAGCCGGTTTCACGCAGATGAGGATCAGGTCCGCGGTGGGCACGCGCCTGGGGAAATCGGTTTCGACGGGAATTCCCAAGGCCCGGCTGGCGCTTTCGCAGGTGGCTGCATTCTTCTCGCCCGCCCAGACACGCTCACGGGCGATCAGCCCGCTGGCCAACAGGCCTTTGATGAGCGTCTGGCCCATGACACCGGCGCCAATGACACCCAAGGTCATTCCATCGGCAATGAGCGGGGCTTCCGCAGGTTGAGGTCTTGTTCGTTCTTTAGGCATGGACTGGTTTCACTCCGGATGGTGCGCTGTGTACGGGTATCCGCGCACGATTCTTGACGATAGCACAAGAGGATTGTGTCCGGGTTCGGATGGACACGGTACGCTACTGCCCGGCTACTGCATACGCAGCTTGTGAATCCGTGCGCAAACGTACAATTTCCGTTTCACATACAGTCTCGACAGGATTGCCTGCTCCGATGGCAAATCTAAAATTGAAGTTAGGTGCGTATCTGCGAGCAGATAACCACCCCCGGGCGCCCAGCCCGCGGCTGATATTCAGGGGAGCGGGGGAGTCACATATGAAGCTTAGCCAAGTCACTATCTTGTCTGTCTTGCTGTCACTTACGGCAGCGAGCCAGGAATTCCGCGCCACCATAAGTGGCGCTGTGACCGACGCCAACGGCGGAGCGATATCTGGAGCCAAGGTTACCGCTACGGAGACCCGGACAGGAACAGCCACTAGTACCGTTTCGAATTCTGCCGGTCAGTATACGATCCCCTTCCTGCCTCCCGGAGAGTATGAGATTACAGCGCAAAATGCAGGGCTCAAGACGTATACACGCAAAGGCATCACACTTGGCTCGGGTGATCATCCGGTACTGGACATTCAACTCCAACTCGGGTCTGTTACGCAGACGGTCAACGTGACGGAACAGGAGCCGCTGCTCAATACCGCGGACGCCTCCACGGGCCAGGAGATTACCACCAAGCAGGTGGAAGACCTTCCGCTGAACGGCAGAACTCCTATGATGCTGGCGCAGTTATCCATTGGGGTGCAGCCCACCGCTCAGCCTTCACTGGTGCATCCGTTCGACAACGCGGGGGCGGCCGCCTGGAGCATCGGAGGCACTCCGTCGCAATCGAGCGAACTGCTCATGGATGGGAGCCCGGACGCCACTTGGGACAATCGCCTGGCGTACAGTCCGCCGCAGGACGCCGTACAGCAGGTCGCGGTCAAGGCGTTCGACAACGATGCCGCTTACGGGCACACGTTCGCAGGCACTGCCAACCAGATTCTCAAAACCGGGACCAACTCTCTTCACGGCTCGCTCTACGAGTTCACGCAGCCTTCGACACTCGATGCCACCAATTTCTTCACGAACCGGGCGGGCAGCGCCATTCCAGTGACGCACTTCAATCAGTACGGTCTCACGGCTGGCGGGCCGGTGCTATTGCCGAAGGTCTACGACGGCCGCAACAAGGTGTTCTGGTTCTTCGCGTGGGAAAACCTGTCGGATGCTCAACCTAACAACAGCACGCTTTCCAGCTCTACCTCAAATTTCACGACGGTCCCCACCGATGCGGAGCGCCAGGGCAATTTTTCGGCCTTGAACTACGCGCTATACAACCCGTACAGCGGCGTGCTGAATGGCAGCACGGTGACCCGCACGCCGTTTCCGAACAACACCATTCCGGCCAACCTGCTCAACCCGATCGCCCTGGCATATCTGAAGTACTACCCGGAGCCAAACACTACCCCACTTGGCGCGAACGGCTTCGACAACTACGTGAGCAACTTCACGGCAAACGACGCATACAACAACGAACTCGGGCGCATGGATTTTAATATCGGGGAACGCAACCGGTTGTTCTTCGACATCCGCCACAATGACCGGACTCAGGCAAAGAGTAACTACTTTGACAACATCGCCACCGGCACCGACCTGGCCCGGGAAAACTGGGGCGCCACGGCCGACGAAGTGTATATCTTTAACGCGGTGACCGTGGCGGACGTTCGGGTCAATCTTACGCGCATGAACGAAGTTCACTTCGAGCCCAGCGCGGGCTTCGACCCGACGCAACTGGGCTTTCCCTCTTATATTGGGGGTACGTCGCAGTACGCGTTGATGCCCTATATAGAGTTCGGAAGTTGCGGCAGCCAGACCAGTTTCCAGTGCCTGGGCGACAACGGGGCTTCCAAAGACCCGTCCCAGTCATACCAGCTTTTCGGAGACGTCATCAGGACCGCCGGTAATCACACCATCAAATTCGGCACCGATCTCCGGCAGTACCGGCTGAACACCATCATCTATGGCAACTCCGCCGGCGGTTACACGTTCGGAAACGGATGGACACGGCCGGCCAGTAACAGTTCCTCCACCCTTGACATAGGCCAGGACTTCTCCTCGTTCCTGCTCGGGTTGCCGACCGCCGGCCAGTTCGACCTGAATTCCTTCGGCTCCTACTCCTCGTACTACTACGCCTTCTTCGTGCAGGACGATTGGCGCATCAAGCCAAACCTGACCGCGAATTTAGGCCTTCGTTACGACCACGACACACCGTACGCCGAAGCGTTTGGCCGGACCGTGGACGGCTTTGCTACCAATGCGACCAGTCCAATTGCGGCGGCGGCCATCGCGGCTTATGCCGGGCATCCCATTTTGCAGATTCCGGCGACGAGCTTTGCGGTGCCTGGCGGATTGACATTCCCCGGCTCCGGCAGCGGCGACGTTTACCAGAACCCCTCGCACCTGTTCAGCCCGCGGGTCGGCATCACCTGGAGTCCCCGCGCGCTCCACGACAAGACCGTGATCCGGGGCGGATTCGGCATCTTTGTGGCGCCGATTACCATGGCAAACCTGAGCGAAACGGGCACCTATTCTTCGAATCCGATTGTCGATCAGGAAGGATTCAGCCAGACCACCACCATGGTGGTGCCGACCAACTATTTGAGCCCTTCCGCCACGCTCTCCAATCCCTTCCCGTCGGGAATCCTGCAGCCAGTGGGCTCGTCGCAGGGCCTCGGGACCTTCCTCGGGCAGACAGTATCGTTCCTCAACCCCAACATGGAGAGCCCTTATTCGCTCCGGTGGGACATTGACTTGCAGCACACAATCACTCCGAACCTGCTTTTGGAAGTGGCCTACATGGGAAACCACTCGGTTCACCTGCCGATTTCCGTGACGCAGCTCAATGTGATCCCCCGGCAGTACTTGAGCACACTGCCGGTGCGAGATCAGACTGTCGTCAACGAGCTGACTGCAACCACGCCGAACCCGTTTGCAGGCTTGTTGCCAGGCACCAGTCTCAATAGCGCCAATGTCACGGTGGCGCAATTGCTATCGGCTTATCCGGAGTTTCCTGCCGGCGAGGACAGTGGCAGCACGGGCGTGATCGAGCAGAACCTCACCGCGGGCAGCTCTTACTTTGAGAGTCTCAATGTTCGTCTGGAGAGGCGCCTTTCGCACGGGCTGTCGGTCATCGGCAATTACATGTACTCGAAGCTGATGGAGGAAGACGACTGGTTGAACGATACAGACCTTGCTCCTGAAAAGCGGGTCTCCCCGTTCGATCATACGCATCACTTTGTGTTTGCCACCAGCTATGAACTGCCCATCGGCAAGGGGCACGCGCTGGCGCTGAATTCGCGTCTCGCCAACGCGCTGCTGGGAGGCTGGGTGGTCAACGGGATCTTTACCTGGCAGACCGGCGCGCCCCTGCTATGGACGAACGGCAGCACGACTTCGATCGGCGACTACGTGTATTTCGGACAGCCGCTGGACCTCAACGCGCGCCAGGTGAATGGCCCCGCCTTCAACACCTCCGCGTTTGACGCCAAATCGGCGGACGCGTTTCAATACCACGTCCGGACGTTTTCGACGACTTACGGGGATTTGCGCTCGGACGGGATCAACAACCTGGATTTTTCAATGCTGAAGCGCTTTGAGATCACTGAAAGCAAGTATTTCCAGCTCCGTTTCGAAGCCTTCAACCTGATGAACCACCCGACGTTCTCGGCGCCGAATACCACGGCCGCCAACAGCAGCTTCGGACTGATTACGGCGCAGGCCAACCTGCCGCGCCAGATCCAGTTAGGCGCGCGTTTTGTTTTCTGACGAAGGAAACCGACAGCATCACTTCGTCTCGACAATATTGTGAAGTGGCCGGCTATTCTGATCTTCGTATTGTCAACCGCGTGGTCGGACTCCACCCAACCAAGCGTCAGCGATATCATCCGGCGTTCGGTCGAAGCTAACGAGCACGACTGGACCGCGGCACCCGGCTACGCCTATTTTGAGCGCGATCAAAATGGCCGCGATACCCGAACATACGAAGTGTCGGTCCTTCTGGGATCTCCTTATTATCGCCTGATAGCGGTCAATGGAAGGCAGTTGTCTCCTCAAGAACAGAAGGAAGAACAACAGAAGTGGAGAGAAGCGATCGCCCACCGTAGAAATGAGTCTCCTAAACGGAGAGCGCAGCGCATTGCACAGTACGAGCGCGACCGTAAACGGGATCACTTGCTAATGGAGCAACTGGCGAAGGCCTTCGACTTCACACTACTGGGCGAGGCACAATTGGGCCCATACGGTGTTTATGCGCTTCGGGCAACACCTCGTGCGGGCTATCAACCTCCCAATACCGAAGCGCAGGTGCTGACTGGAATGCAGGGTAAGCTCTGGATCGACCGGAAAACCTCTCAGTGGGTCAAAGTCGAAGCAGAGGTCATGCACCCGGTCTCAATCGAGGGCTTTCTGGCGCGCGTCGAGCCGGGCACTCGCTTCGAGTTCGAGAAGATGCCCATTGCCGAAGGCGTGTGGTTTCCGAAACACTTTGCGATGAAGTCCCAGAGCAAGATACTGTTTCTGTTCACCCACAAGACTCAAGCCGACGAGACGTATTTCGATTACCACAAGAGCTCCCCGGTGCAAGCCGCTGACGGCCGGCACTGACCAGCGTGAACAGAACAGGCGTACGCGAAATCGCAACCGCTCGGCATGTATCATTCGTACTCCGGACGGGAAAGAGGCTATCGTTTTGGATGTAGTACATGCCTCCTGATCCTGCGGCGCAGTAGACCTCTCGCTCGAGAAAGACGAGTTTTCACACACTGTTCGCTGATTCCCAGATGAGACGCAGCTTCCAAAGTGTTCATTTCCTCGATGTGCCTCGCCGTGAAGACCCGGCGATACGGTTCTGGCAGCGACTCCATCGCCGTCTCCAGGATTCTACGCAATTCCGCATCAACCGCAAGGTGTTCCGGACTGGGGATCAAAGAGGTAAGCGTGAGCCCGTCCGAACAATCAGTTATGGAAAGCATCTCACGTTCATTGAATCGCCGGCGTTCCCGCAGCCGCGAAAATGCTTCATTCGTCATGATCCTGGCCAACCAAGTGAGAATGCTGCAGCGCCCCGCAAACCTCCCAATACTCTCGAGGGCATGCATGTGGCCCTGCTGTATGGCGTCTTCCGTTTCGGCGTCATTCCGCAGAATTCGGTGAACAATGCCATACAGGCAACGATGATGGCGGTGCGTGAGGGTTTCGTAGAGCGCTTTTTCGCCGCCTCTGATCCGAGCTACCAACTCCTCGTCGGACAGAGGGGTGGTGCCAGTGAAATCAGAGTGTCCATTCCTCATTGGCTGGCACTCTGCTCCCATGGCACCTTGTACAGTCGTCGGCATTTGGGACATTGATAATGACCATGCCGGGGCCACATTGGAGCGGGGTGCATTATCTGGCACCAGATCACCGCTAGCCTCGTAACAAAAACCATAGTCCTCACCTCCTACTCAAATTAAGAACCTCGCAGAATAGAAAAGCGGAGGCGCGACTTGCGTGGCGCGCCCCCGAGGTACCTCATCGAAGACAGCGGAAGAGGGTACCGGTTACACTTGCCCCCTGATCACTCCCGGCTCACCGATAGGCCTGGTAATTGGGGCCATCTGTTTCGCATAGGTGCTCTTGCCTAAGCTCCATACTTCACGGCCAAAGGCTTCGTTTAGCATCAGAGCGCTCGCCGTGTACCACGAAACGACCGCACAGATCAGGAACAAGTAGCCGGACAGGATCATTAATCCTTCGCTTCCAGCCAGCAGGCCGATCGCCGAAATAGTCGAGCCAGCGGCCAGAAACACCAGGACGGTGACCAGCGCCTTGTTCTCGGCGGTGGCCGCCGCTGTGCACACCCAGGTAATAGCGGCCAGAACGATGAACCAATATCCCAATGCAGGAAACAGCGGCCCGGCGGGGACGGGCGCTTTCCCGCTGGACAGCATCAAAGCCAGGATGCCGAAGGCCATCCAGAATGCGCCCCACATTCCATGGACTGCGGTAGCCACACCATCCCTGGCCTTGTATGCCCACATGCCGGCCAAAAACTGAGCCAGCCCTCCGAAGATCGCCACGAACGGGACCAGTAACAGCGTTGTGTCAGACGATCCAAACCAACGTGCCATCAGTGCGGCCACCATAAACGTGGCCCCTGCGAGTCCATACAGTCCCAGAATGGATGGCGCGGCGATTGGCTGCAAAACCACTCGTGGTTGGGCGTCGTCCCTGTTCACCAAGGGCGAGGCCGAATCCATATCCTCGTTAATCATATTCTCGTTCTCCTTTCCCTCCACGGTCAGCTTAATGAGTCTTGTCCATCGCTCATCGCTGCCGAGTTCAATAACACCATCACATGAACTCCTATTCATAGATATAGAAAACGCCAAATCAAAACGGCATCAAAAGTGAAGCCTTCGCCGTCAAAAATGGGTCAAGGTGGCTGTCTGTCACGTGATGCCCGGCTCGGCCTGAGGCTTAATTCTTTCTTGACGACAGCACGCCCATTTTTGATTTCGGCTTGACTTTGGTTGCAATACACTAAGAGCTATGAGGCGAAAAGCTGAACTCAGCTTCGCCTCGACCGGGAGGAGGAAAACGAAATGTGCGATTACTCACTGATGGGATTACCCAATCGTCTGGCCACAGAAGGTGAAGATCTTGTAGTTCATCACTACAGTACCGGCTCAATGGGCCTGGGACCGGCGGTCGCACCGCCGCAGGGGTTCTGGGCCACCGTTAAGGCATTCTTCAGCTCGGCGCCTGTGCCAGTAGTGTGCATCCCGCCGGGTGCCAGGCTGTTGCTTCGAGATATCCCGGTGGCCCTTCAAAACGAGTTTGGCGTCGGTCCGGAAGAAGAGGTGCTTTTCACCCAGACTGGTGCTCTCGTAAACAGTCACCGGGATACGATCAGATTCAGGAACAGAAAGGAAGTCCTGCTCCAGCGGCTGCATGCCGGCCAGCGCGTGCGAGTGCTGGACTTGTCGACGGCTGAAACCCGGATACCGGCCAGGGAGGAACGGCTGCAATCAACGTTGCGGCCGATTTGATGGTGACCCCTGGCCCCCGCTGGTACGCTAACAGAAGTGTTGGATTCCGGTCAACGATGGCGTGCACGCCACCCTTCCGTTCGTATCGATGATGTTCAATTCGCCCAGCAAGTTGGGGAGGCTGTTCAGCATCCTGTTGCATCCGGTATCATGATTACAGGGTAGGGCCCGTTCGACGTTGGTGGGACGAGGAGGCGAACCTGTGAGGGGGGCTTCACGCGACAATCCGGCTGGCTTGCGGCTTGGCCCTAACCTCATGTTTGGTCCGATGAAGCGGGTCTCCGCGGCGGCACGATTCCAGCGGTCCATCGCAAATTGGATCACCTCCCCTACGCCTCCGGGCGAAGCGGCAATTTGGGGTGAAGAACTCTCGCAGCCTTGGCCGCGATACCTGGAAGCCCTCGGACTGATAGCCCTGGTCACACTGGCCAGCCTCGCAATCGCACCCCATCTAACGCCTACCAACCTGGCGATGTTCTATCTGCTGGCGGTTGTGATTGCCGCGCTGCGCTGCGGGCGAGGACCCGCAATTTGTTCCGCGGTGGTCGGAGCAATCGCATTCAACTTCTTCGTCATACCCCCGCGCCTAAGCTTCGCTGTTTGGGACATCTGGTACCTGATCACGCTACTAAGCATGCTGGTCGTGGCGTTGATTATCAGCACGCTCGTCTCCCAGGTTCGAGAACAGGCGAAAACGGCACGCGCGAATGCGGCCTACATGGAAGCGGTCTATGCATACGCACAGGCCCTGGCCGAGGCAGGCAGCGAGGATCAGATTGTGAAGGTGGTTGCCCGACACGTCACCGAGACCTTCCGCTGGCCCGTGTTACTGGCGCTTCCAGGCGGAGGAGGACTGACAGTTCAGTTTCGCAGCCCCGAATTTATTTATGACGAGGCCGAACAGACGGCAGCGATTCGGGCCAACGAAGTCGGCCGAGCTGTTGGTCGCGGGACGGAGAGATTCCCGGAACTGCGGGGGCTTTACGTGCCGCTAAAGACGGCGTGGGGGGTAAAAGGAGTGCTCGCACTCCAAGTCCCAGACGCGGAATCCCCGCTGGCAGCCAGACAATACCGCATCTTGGAGTCATTCGCCACGCGGGCGGCCCTGGCGCTGGGACGGGCAGCGCTGGAGCAGAAGGCGCATGAAGCCCAGATGCTGCAGGAAACCGATAGGCTGCAAAGCGCGCTGCTGAATTCGGTGTCGCATAACCTGCGGACACCACTGGCAACAGTGAGTGGAGCGCTGAGAAGCCTCCTGGAGGATGCCGCAGTTCTGGATGAATCTACCCGTCGGGAGATGCTGATGAATGCGGCAGAACAAGCCACGCGTCTGAACCGGCTGGTGGGGAACCTTTTGGACATGTCACGCCTGGAGGCAGGCGCGGTACGCGTCAAGCCGGAGCCGTGCGATATCCAGGACATTGTGGGAGCCGCACTCGAGCAATTAGGCGAGGCGGCCGGGCGGCGGCCGATTCTCCTGAACCTGCCGGAGCATCCACTGCTGGTAACCCTGGATTTTGTCCTCGTCACTCAAGTGCTGGTTAATTTGGTAGATAATGCTCTGAAGTACTCTGTTGCCGATCGACACATTGAAATCCGGGCCGGAGAGGTGGACGGACGCCTCGAAGTGGAGGTGACTGATCGCGGTGAGGGTATTCCCGAAGAGCATCTGGAAAAAGTGTTTGAGAGGTTCCACCGGGGCGGGCGAAGCGACCACGCCGGAGGAGCCGGCTTGGGCTTGTCCATCTGCAAAGGCTTCGTGGAGGCCCACGGCGGCCAGATTTGGGCTAAGCGTGGCCCTGAGGGAGGAACTACGGTCACGTTTGCAATTCCCATGAGTCGGAATGCGGAACGGCATCGTGAGATTGACGATGAGCGAACAAGGGCCACGAGTACTTGCAGTTGACGACGAACGATCCATCCGGCGCTTTCTGCGCAGCCTTTTGTCGACTCACGGCTATACGGTCTACGAGGCGGAGACGGGCCAGGGGGCGCTCGAGTTGGCTAGAATCAACCGCCCCGATATAATCATCCTCGACTTGGGCTTGCCCGATATCGGTGGGGTCGAGGTCACGCGGTGCCTGCGCGAATGGACGCAAACACCCATCATTGTGCTCTCTGTTCGAGAAAGCGAATCCGACAAGGTCGACGCCCTGGACGCTGGGGCTGACGATTACCTCACCAAGCCATTCGGTCCTGGAGAACTGCTGGCGCGCATCCGAGCGGCTTTGCGGAGGGTTGCCGGGCTGGAGAAGGGATCGGTTTTCCAGTCCGGCGACCTGACGGTCGATCTCGCGGCCCGGGAAGTGCGCATCGGTGACCGGCCGGTGCAATTGACTCCCACCGAGTATGAACTCCTCAAGGTCCTCGTTTCGCACGCCGGAAGAATCATGACCCATGCGCAGCTCATCCGGGAAGTGTGGCGGGGCTTCCACTACGAAGACGCTCTCCACATTCTGCGAGTGAACGTCAGCAACCTGCGACATAAACTCGAACCAGACCCGTCGCGTCCTCGTTATATTACGACGGACCCGGGAGTTGGATACCGTTTGCGAACGGAACACAGGGCCGCCGCGGGGAAATCCAGTCAGTTTTGATCTTTCCTTGACTTGAACTTCGGAATCTTTGATCCGTTTTTGACATGTTATGTATTACAAAAGAAGAAAAGAAGTGTCCCCAGCCGCGATAAGGGACATTTGTTACGGAGCTATATTTGAGCGAACAGAAGACACGAATACTGGTGGTAGACGACGAGGAGGCGATACGGCGGCTTCTGCGTGCTTCTTTGTCCGCGCATGGATACTCCGTCCACGAGGCGTCGACGTCGGAGCAGACGATCGAGGAGGTTCGAGGCAAGCAGCCGCATGTCATCATTCTCGATCTCGGGCTGCCGGACCTGAGTGGCACGGAACTCACGCGCCGCTTGCGCGAGTGGACCCAGATCCCCATCATCATCCTGTCTGTGCGGGGTGAGGAGTCCGACAAGATCGCGGCGCTTGATGCGGGCGCCGACGATTACCTTACCAAGCCGTTTGGGCCGGGAGAACTGCTGGCACGCATCCGAGCTGCGCTTAGGAGATCCGAAACCGAAGACGCCGATCCTGTCTTTGTGAGCGGCGCGCTCACGGTGGACCTGAGCCGGCGGGAAGTAGAACTAGGGGGTAGTCTGGTATCGCTCACGCCTATCGAGTACGATTTGCTCAGTGCCCTCGTCCGTCACGCCGGCAAAGTTCTGACTCACCGGCAGATCATCCGCGAGGTCTGGGGGGGCATTGACTACGACGATGCTCTGCATCTGCTTCGGGTCAACATCAGCAATCTTCGTAATAAGCTGGAGGACGATAGCGCGAGGCCTTCATTTATCGTCACCGAGCCCGGCGTGGGATACCGGCTCCGAAGCAATTCCTAAAAAAACAGACGTTCCGATTCGCGGAATTGGACCTCAACGCGCAGGCCAGCCTTTCACCCCAGATTTAGTCAGGCACGCGTTTCGTTTTCTAACATCCCGGCCTGCGCCGTACAATCAAGATGAGGCCGGCGCCATGCCCTCAAACCCAAATGGCTCATTTTCGGCGTCTTACGATTCGAACACCAAAATTATCACGGCTGCCATCCTGGTCTTGTTTCTGACGATCGTGGTGGCCGCTCACAGCGTGGATGCGGGATGTCTTTGCGCCCTGACCGTGGTTGCGGCGTATGCCTGGTCGCCGAGGGGTTATGCGGTCGCGGAGCGCACCATCGCGGTGAATCGGCTCATCGGAAGCGCCCGCATCCCGCTCGAAGGCATTCGGGAGGTCAGAGCCGCCACCACGGATGATTTGCGGGGCTGCCTTAGGTTATTCGGCAACGGTGGACTTTTCGGTTACTACGGCCTGTTCCGAACGTCGAAACTCGGGAAATCCACTTGGTATGTTACAAACCGCGGCAAGGCGGTGGTGGTTATCACCGCCGCAAAGACAGTGCTGTTCAGCCCTGACGACGTTGACGGCTTCATGGCAGCCATCCGGGCATCCGCCCCGGTCCCGATGACTCTTCCAGGCGGGCCCGGGCTTGATTCGATGCAATACGGTGGTGGCGGAAGCCAGATCGGCAAGCTGGTTGGAGCCGCCATTGGAATCGTGGCGATTGCCGGGGTGGCGTTCGCCTTTTGGTACTCACCCGGTCCTCCGAGCTATACCTTGACCCCGGAATCATTGACCATCCACGACAGGTTCTATCCAGTCACTTTGAATCGAACCAGCATTGATGTCGAGCACATCCGAGTTATTGATTTCGGCGTAGACACGGACTGGCGACCGACCCAGCGCACGAACGGTTTTGCCGCTCCGCACTACCGCTCCGGGTGGTTCCGGGTTGCCAGCGGCAAGACCGTTCGCATGTACCGGACCGACAGCCTGCGCCTGGTGCTACTGCCACCGAAAGGCGATGGCGCTGCCGTTCTTCTCGAAACCAGGGAACCCGAGAAGTTCGTGGTTGAGGTGCGCGAGAAGTGGCTTCCGGCCGGGTAGCCGCGCTCAACGGTATCGGTAGAGCGTTACACGCTGGATACCTCTGTTGCGCAGCGACAGGTTTTGCCCTTGCCCAGTATCGTCGCCCGCCAAACGGCGCCCGGGCACCCAGCGGCCGTCCACAAAGTTGCCGTCTTCCACGGTAGCCAATCCGTCCAACTCGGGCCCGGGCGTGCTGGGAGAAAACTTGACGCTTACGCCGCTACCAGCCACGAAGTATTCGTCCGGCCCCGTCGCAATGAAAATGGCCGCGGCGGAGGGCAGAACCTGCTGCGATGCCTGTGCCCCAGGCGCAGCGCGGGGCCCCTGATAGCTGGCCTCCACAATGTGATTCCCCACCTGGACTTTCTGCGGCGGGTCTTTCGGGCCCATCAGGACGGCGGACATCGTGCCGTTGCCTTGGTGTTCGAGAATCAGGGGCGCCAGTCGCGACAGGAGATCGTAGCCGGCGGCGAGTTCGGGATCGTTGCCGGCCATCCTGTCAATGCCGAACGGTGAGATGCCGATGGCGTCGTGGCGTCCGAAAGCGTAGAGCGCTCTGGCTGCGCCTTCGGCTCCGCCCTGCGTCTCGGGTATGAACAGCGGATTCCCGTTCCGCGTGTACTTGGCGCTAAAGACCACGAAGTCGTTGTAAAGGTCGGGGGCGAGAATATCGATTCGCGGCGCCCCGGCTCTCCAAACATCATGCACATGGGGCAGAGGGCCGCCGCTCGGCGTTCTTCCGGGTTGGTTTACCGTCCCTCCGTACAGCCATGTGTTCGCGTACATCGGTATCGGGTATTCGGCTTTGCCCGCCTCGGCCACCCGGCCGACGTAGCGCGCATAGTTCCAGGCCATGAAGATTTCATCCGTCCCGATGCCCGGACCGAACACCTGTTCCCAAGTTCCGGAGGTCTTGAACCCGGCCGCTTCCCATACTTGGCGAAACTCCGGAATCAGGGTGTCCTTGTGCCTCTGAAGGTAGTCCATCAACTCCTTTGGCACAGGGCCCTCGAAAGCCTTATTGGCCGCAGGCGAGCGGTCGCGGGAGTCCCCCAGCACTCCCACTTCGTTCTCCACCTGGATCATGACGACCGTGTGCTGCTGACCGTCCACTTCCTTGACGTGCCGCATCAGGGCGGCAAAGGCGCGGGCGTCGGCGTCGCGGTTCGCATCGCTCAAGGCGCTGAGCAGTTCAATGCTCTTACCGCCTGCGATCTGGATGCGTGGGAACCGCTCGAAATCCTTTTTAAGCCAATCGGGCGGGTAGCTGGAAAGACCGTTTTTCCAACTTGCGAACCAAATGAGGATGAGCCGCAGATTGTGGCTCCTGGCTTCCCGGATCACGCCATCGACCACCTGGAAGTCGAATTTGCCTTCCGCCGGTTCGATCTGGGCCCAGGAAACGCCCGCCACGACGCTATTGAGGTTGGTCTCGACGAGCTTGGGCCATACCGGCTTCATATACTCGAGGCTGGTGGCGCTGTTATTGAACAGTTCTCCCGACAGGGCCAGGAACGGCTTGCCGTCAACGATCAATTGGGTGGCCGTACCCTGCTTTTGCAAGTGAGGGATGTCCGCAGCAGAGGTGGCTGAGACCGATCTACTGTTGCTCTGACCCGCAACGAGGGCGAGAGAGCACATCAGGGTCAAGCAAAACAAAGTTCGAAACTTCATAATTGTTTGAATTGGAATCTCCATTTTGGACTCCTGGGTCCCGTTCAGTATACACCTGGCCGCCATCCTGTGATCCAGCGAGTTGCATCGTCTGTTAAGCTAATCCTGAATGACAGTCGATGAGATCCGTGAACTGATCAACCTGGCGGCCGAAACCGGGATTGCGGAACTGGAGGTGCAGCGCGGCGAGAACCGCGTCCGCATCCGCCGTGCAGCCTTCGCGGCCCCCCAGGAATTCACCGTCGCTCCACGCCCCGAAGCGACCTACGCGCCCGCCCCCGCAACCCCGCCGCCTCCCCCATCCGAAGCTGCCAAGGACACAGACCGCGACCGGCCCGCCGACCCCAACCTGACGCTGGTGAAGTCTCCCATCGTGGGCACGTTCTACGAGGGCCCTTCGCCCGGTGCGGCGCCGTTCGTCCGTATCGGCGAGCGCGTCCAGCCCGGCAAGGTGCTGTGCATCATCGAATCCATGAAGCTCATGAATGAGATCGAGGCCGAAATCTCCGGCATCATCGAAAGCAAGCTGGTCATGAACGGGCAACCGGTGGAGTACGGGGAGGCCCTGTTTGCCATCCGTGCGGTTTAGCAAGGTTCTGATCGCCAATCGAGGCGAGATTGCCGTTCGGATCATCGCCGCTTGCAAGGAATTGGGAATCCAGACGGTGGCCGTGTATTCGGAAGCCGACCGTTACAGCTCGCACGTGCGTTTCGCCGACCAGGCCATCTGCATCGGCCCCGCCAAGAGCGCCCGCAGCTACCTCGATACCGCTTCCATCATCAGCGCCGCCGAAATCACCAACGTGGACGCCATCCATCCGGGCTACGGCTTCCTGAGTGAGAACGCCGGCTTCGCCGAGGTTTGCGAAGCCTCCCGCATCAAGTTCATCGGGCCGCGGCCGGAGGTCATACGGCTGATGGGGGTGAAGGAGCGCGCCCGCGCGTTCATGCGGGACATGGGCGTGCCGATTCTGCCCGGTTCGGCGGGGGTGCTCAAGAGCCCCGAAGAGGCGCTTGAGGTGGCCGCCGGGATCGGCTATCCCGTCATCCTCAAGGCCTCCGCGGGCGGCGGCGGGCGCGGCATGCGCATAGTCAACCGGGCCGAGGATCTGCCGCCGCTGTTTGCGCAGGCGCAGCAGGAGGCCGGCGCCGCTTTCAGCTCTGCCGACGTGTACCTCGAGAAGTTCATCGCCGCGCCGCGGCACATCGAATTCCAGATTCTGAGCGACGAGCATGGCAACGTCGAGATCCTGGGCGAGCGCGAGTGCACCATCCAGCGCCGCCATCAGAAGCTGCTCGAAGAGTCGCCGTCGCCCGCGGTCAACGACCGGCAGCGCGCCGAAATCTCGACGGTCCTGAGAAAAGCCATCGCCGCCGCCGGCTACTCCAACGCCGGCACCGTCGAGTTCCTCATGGACGAGAGCGGCCAGCTCAACTTCATCGAGGTCAACGCGCGGGTGCAGGTGGAGCACCCGGTCACCGAGTTCGTGACCGGCGTCGACATCGTCAAGAGCCAGATCCGCATCGCGCAGGGCGAGCGGCTGGCGGAGATCCTGCCCGGCCCCGTGGAGTCGCGCGGCCACGCCATCGAGTGCCGCATCAACGCCGAGAATCCCGAGACGTTTGCGCCTTCGCCCGGCCGCATCACCGGCTTCCACGTGCCCGGCGGCATCGGCGTGCGCGTGGACACATTCGCCTACACCGATTGCGTGATTCCGCCGTACTATGATTCGCTGGTGGCCAAGCTCATCACTTACGGCTCCGATCGTGGCGAGGCCATCCGGCGCATGCGGCGCGCGCTCGACATGTTTATCGTCGAGGGGATCTACACCTCGATCCCATTGCATCGGCGCATCCTCGACGACCCCGATTTCCAGGCCGGCCGCTTCGACACCAATTTCATCAAGAGATTCCCGCCGACTGCCAGGCCCGAGGCTGCGGAGTAGCAGCCGGCCATGCGGCGAGCGTGGGTTCCCGCCCTGGTTTGCACGCTGCTCGGGTTGAGCTGGCAACTTCTGACCGTCCATTACAATTACGGCGGCAACCTCACCGCTCTTTTCTGCACCGGCTCATACTACCCGACGCCGCCATCACTGACGGCCGAACACATTTACGTCTTCCGCAACAGCGGCGGGTATGACGGGCAGTCCTACCACTACGTGGCTCACGATCCTTTGTGCCGAAGCGACATCGGCCGCGCGGTTCCCGATCCGATGCTCCGCTACCGGCGGATTCTGCTCCCCGGAATGGCCTACCTGGTGGCGCTGGGCCGGCAACGGTGGATCGATGTCTCCTATGTCGCCTGCAACCTAGCGTTCCTGTTTCTGGGTTCCTGGTGGCTGGCTCTGCTGCTCATCCGGCTGCGGATCCACCCCTGGTTCGCAGCATTCTACGTGCTTGTGCCCGCCTCGCTGATTTCCCTCGACCGGCTGGTTGTCGACCTGGCGCTGACGTCCCTGTGCCTGGGGTTCGCGGTCTACGCCGGCTCCGGCCCAAAATGGAAACTCTACGCCGTGCTGGTGGCGGCCGCGCTATGCCGCGAGAGCGGCTTCCTGCTGACGGCGGCGTATGCTCTCGACATGCTGGCGCTGCGCCGCTTCCGCCTGAGCCTGCTCTTCACCACCGCCATTCTTCCCGCTGTGGCCTGGAACGCCTATGTCAGCCTGCGGATTCCGGGTGGCCCGGCGTTCGAGCTTCGATATGCAATCCCGCTATGGGGGTTGATTCGGACACTGTGGCTCCCCGCGTCCTATCCCTTCGGCCCGGTTACAAGTTTCGTTATTCGGGCTTTCGATGGTCTTGAGTTGGCAGGCCTCACTCTGGCAATGGCGCTCGCCTTTGGCGATCTGCGCAAAGCCCTGTTCGACCCGGTCCGCACGGCGTGTTTGCTGTGGGCGGTATTCGGACTGACCCTTTCCGAGTTCGTTTGGACCGACTGTTACGCCACCGCCAGAATCCTGTCGCCGCTCCTGTTGTTCCTGTTCCTGAGGAGCCTCTCCGGCGAGGGGAAACTGGGACGGTTGCCGCTGGCGATGGTGGCCCCGCGCGTGTGGCTGGAGATTATGCCCCAGGTCTTGGGAGTGCTTCGGGGGCTGTTGTAGCCCTAATAAGGAAACGGCCGCCGCGGCATCGGGACCGCGGGACCACTCTTCCCTTTGCCTGCCTCGGACCCTGTCGAAGCCGATGCGCGGGGCGGCTGGTAGTTTCCAAAATTCAGTTCGCTTTCGCTGAAGCTGAGCGAGCGGTCGAGCAGCATCTCGATGGTGGTGCCCTTGGCCAGAACCGCGTCCGGGCCCCGCGTCAGCAGCACGCCAGCCATTCCCGCAGCGGCACCCGCCGCCGCGCCGATCCCCGCGCCCATGCCCAAGTGGCCCGCGGCGTTGCCCGCGATGATGCCCACCGACGCTCCCGCGGCCGTCGCCTCGCCCACGTTGCGGGCATCCCCGGCTTTGTTGCCCTCGCTGCTCACTTTGCCTTCGTCGCGGTCCAGTTCTTCGTTCGAGCCCCCGTCCATGCCGCCAATCCGTGCTCGAAAGTCGCGCGTCACGCCGTTAGGCAGGGTCAACGAGTCGAAGCGCACGTACAGTTCGCCGCGCCCCTTTACCCGGCCCGGCTTCTTGACCTGGGTCACGGTACCAGCCACGTAGCTGCCCACCGGAATGACAATCCGCCCTTCCGCCAGAATCGGAAATGCAGTCTCGAGATACACGCGATCACCCACTGCCGAGTGCTTGGTGCTGATGCTGTTGATCAGGCTCAACGGCACTTTGGTTCCAGCGCTGACGGTATACTCAGCGGCCTGTGGCGCGTCCTGAGCGAGGCATACCACTCCCGCCGCGACAAAACCCACTGCAATCAAAGGCCGTAGGAACATCACCGTACTCCTCAACTGATTGTAGCCTATATATTTAACGTGTTCGAGCCGGATAAAGTTGCGCACCTCCTCACTGAACCGCCAATTTCAGGCCTGCCGGACTGGATTGGTCCGCAATCGCCACTTGGATCTCCGGGTCCGTGCCCAGATTATCGGGCAGAACCAGGTTAATCTGGTAAAGCCCCGCCGTGCCGGGGCTCAGGCCGGCATACTGGATGCTTGCAGGATCGATCGTGGTCCCGCCCAGGTACACTTTCAGATTGCTCAGCTCTTGAATCAGCGCCGCACTCTGTGGGATCACCCCCGGCGCCGGATTGGGTTGAGTCATCCCTAACCCGCAGGCGTAGACCACGATGATCTCGCCTGCCTGGGCCGGCGAACCGGGCGTCACCAGGGAATTATCCGCGTGCGCCGCGATGGCGTAGCCGGCGGCCGTCTGAAACAGCGCGGGCACCGCATCCACCAGTGTCACGGTGATCTCCGGCCCGGTTACTCCTTCGCGGACCACCCGGACCGTCACATCCCCGTCGATTTGGTTGCTGGGCACCAGGAAATTGACCTGGCCATCCGAGACATACAGCAGCGGCGCTGGCTCATTCATCACGTAGACACTGGTGCCGTTGAGTTCCACCGGCAGGGTGTTGTTGACGATATCGCCAGCCGTCAGCCCCTGGGTCGACCACGCCAAGCCCGAGCCGAAGATGCTGACGATGGAATTCGGCGCGAATGGGCCGGGGGTGTAATTGGATGCGTTGACCATGCCGGCCGCGGAATAAGCCGGCGCTTGTCCCCAAGCGGCGCTCGCGAGCAGTAGAGCGAGGACCAACCACGTTCGTAACATTTATATCTAGTGCCCGCCACCCCGCTGAAATCTCGCAAGATTCGCGGGCGCTCGGGCGGTCCCGCCACAAACGGAACTCGCGGGTGCGCGTCTGCGTATTAGCGCAAGAGGCGCTACTGTGCTGCAAGATTTCATCTTCGGTCTCAAACTTCTTTTCAAGCAGCGCGCTTTCACGGCTGCCGCGCTGCTGACGCTGGCCCTGTGCATCGGCGCCAATACCGCCATCTTCACGGTTCTCGAAAACGTGGTTCTCCGGGAGCTGCCGTTCCCTCACGCGGAGCGACTGGTGACGATGTACAACATCTACCCCGGCGTGGGCGTCGACCGCGGCGCGAACGGCGTCCCCGACTACCTGGACCGCCGCAAGATGACCAACGTCTTCAGCGAAGTGGCGCTAATTGGGGGCGCTGGCTACGAGGTCGGCTTGGAGGGATCTCCGCAGCGCATCCAGGGAGAATACGTCACGCCATCGTTCTTCCAGGTGCTGGGCGTGCGGCCGCTCATCGGGCGCACATTCACCGAAGAAGAGGCCGTCCTCGGCAAGGAGAAGGTCGCGGTCCTCACCGAAGGCTTGTGGAAGGACCTGTTCGCCCGCGACCCGAATGTGATCGGTAAAGATATCCGGTTGAGCGGCACGCCCTATCGCATTGTGGGCGTGATGCCGGCCACTTTTGGAATCCCCGGAGACGACGATGTCCGCGTCTACACCCCGTTCGCCTTCACGCAACAGCAGACCAGCGACCAGGCCCGGCACAGCAATAACTGGGGGATGGTTGCGCGGCTGAAGCCGGGAGTCACCCTGGCCCAGGCGCAGGAGCGCATCAACGACCTGAACCGTCGCAACCTCGACATCTTTCCCCAGCTTCGCCAACTGCTCATCAATGCGCGCTTCGCCACCAAGGTGATCGGCTTGAGGGACGAGCTCACACGCGATATCCGGCCCACGCTGTATCTGCTGCAAATTGCGGTCGCGGTGGTACTGCTCATCGGCTGCGTGAACCTGGCCAACCTGATGCTGGTCCGGTCGAACGTGCGGATGAAGGAGTTTGCCATCCGCTACAGTCTCGGCGCCGGCCGTTGGCGGCTGGTCCGCCAATTGCTCACCGAAAGCGTGGCCTTGGCCCTGATGGGCGGCGCGCTGGGAATCGCCGTGGCCTACGGCGGCGTCGGCCTGCTTTCCTACCTGGGTGCGAAAGACCTGCCGCGGGGCGCGACTATCGAGATCGACCCCGGCGCGCTGGCCTTCACCGCGGCCATCGCTCTCCTTACTGGAATGGTGTTCGGCGGCGTGCCTCTGGTCCACGTGCTGCGCCGTGATCTGAACGCGGTGTTCCGCGGCAACGAGCGCACGGGAACCGCCGCGCGCGGCGCAGTCTGGGTCCGCTCGTTGTTGGTGGTATGCCAGTTCGCCTTCGCGTTCGTGCTGCTCATCGGAGCGGGGCTGCTCACCATGAGCTTTGCGCGGCTGCTTCGGGTGGACCCAGGCTTCCAGCCGGAAAACGTGGTTACAGCCCAGGTCAGTCTGCCGCGGGTTCGTTACGGGGATGACGCCCGCGCGCGGAATTTCCTGGCTGACCTGCTCGGGCGGCTGTCCGCGATTCCCGGCGTGCGGCACGCGGGCGCGACATCGTATCTGCCGTTCAGCGGCGAACTCAACTCCAGCGTGATCGGAATTGTGGGCCACGCCCTCGCGCCAGGGGAGAATCCTCCGGTACCCGGCTGGAACACTGCGACTCCGGGCTATCTCCAGGCCATGCGCATCCCCCTGATTCAGGGACGCGACATCTCCGATTCCGACGGCCCTGACTCGCAAAAGGTCGTACTCATCGACCAGTTTCTCGCGCGCAAGTACTTCCCCAAGGGCGACGCCATCGGAGCCAGGATCGCCCGTGGGATCCAGGTTCCGGGAGACCCGCGAATACCCGACGAATGCACCATCGTGGGCGTGGCTGGCAGCGTAAAGACCGGCAACCTGGCCGAGAACAACCCCGTGGGGCAGATCTACTTCTCCTACAGACAGTACGTGCCCCGAAACGTGCACCTTACGTTGCGGACGGAGCGCGACAACCCGCAACTGATCGCCGCCATCCGCCGCACGCTTCACCAGGCGGACCCGGAGATGCCGTTGTTCGACGTCAAGACCATGCCCGAACGGCTGGCGGGTTCGTTGACGAATCAGCGCGCGGCTATGGGGCTGTGCCTGATCTTCGCGGGCCTGGCGGTGCTGCTGGCGGCCATCGGCATCTATGGCGTGCTGGCATACTCGGTCTCGCAGCGCACGCGCGAGTTCGGCATTCGCGTGGCCCTGGGCGCCGGCGGGCGGGAACTGGTCGGCATGGTGGTAGGACAGGGCCTGCGCATGGCCGCCTTGGGGCTGGCGGCAGGCGCCGCGGGCGCTTTAGCTCTGACGCGCATGATGTCGGCCCTGCTATTCGGTGTCCGCCCGTCGGACCCGGCGGTGTTCCTGGCAGTCGCGGCCGTGCTCGGCGCCGTAGCCTCCGTCGCTTCGTTGATCCCGTCGGCGCGGGCGGCCCGCATTCCGGCGGCAGTGGCACTGCGCTACGAATAGCGCTCGATTCCCGTTAAACTGGTCATATACCGCGTCCGACTTTTTGGGGGCGCAGTGCGTCTTCTCACAAGGAGCCAGATTTGATCTTTCGGGCGGTTGAAGATGCCGACCTGATTCAGCAGGCTGCGCGGGGCGGCGTGGAGGCCTATAACCTCCTCGTGTCCCGGTGGGAGAAACGTGTGTACAACTACCTCCTGCGCATCACCGGCAACCGTGAAGACGCTCTGGACTTGACGCAGGACGTTTTTTTGAAAGCCTATCAGAACCTTCGCAAGCTCGACGATCCAGGGCGGTTCGCCCCGTGGCTCTACCGCATCGCGCATAACGAGGCCTACTCGATGTTCCGCAAACGCAGGCCCGAAACCGATGTGGAAGAAGCGAAGCCGGAGGCCACCGGAACCGGAATCACAGTGGGCGGAAGCCCGGTCTTCCCTATCGAATTGAGCCTGGCCGTCGAGAGCGCGCTGGAACGGCTGTCGCCGGAACAGCGCGAGTCGGTGGTGCTCAAGATTTACCAGGGATTCAAATTCGAAGAGATGGCCGAAATCCTCTCCTGCCCGGTTTCCACCATCAAGTCCCGTCTATACACGGCCCTCGAACTCCTCAAAATGGAACTGGCTCCGATTAAGGCGCGAGGTGTCTCATGAGTTGCTCACCGTTCGATTTGAGGGATTACTTCCTCAGGGAGCTGCCCGATTCCGAGCGGCGCCAGGTGGAAGCCCACGTCAGGAACTGCCAGCCGTGCCTCGAAGAGCTGGACCGGCTGCGTGTCACGGAGGCCGCCTTGTTTGCGCTGCGGGAAGAAGAGATTCCGCAGCGCATCGGTTTCGTCTCCGACAAGATTTTCGAACCGTCGCCCTGGCGGCGCTGGTGGGCCGCGTTGTGGGGATCCACGGCGCGGCTGGCCTTCGCCTCGGCGGCCGTGCTTTCCATCGCGATTGTGGTGTCCGCGCTGCGCCCGGTGGGGCAGATCGCCTTTTCGCCCGGCGCTCCGCAAGTAGTCAAGACCGTCTCCGACACCGAAATCCAAACCCGCATCGACACCGCGGTCGCCAAAGCGGTGGCTCAGGTGGATGCCCGCCAGACGGAGAAAACCAAACAACTGGTGGCCGATCTTGAAAGCACCCGCCAGCGCCTCCTGCTGGCAGCCGAGGAATGGGATTATTCCCAGCGGCGCGCCAACGCGATCAGGATATCCGCCAGTAATTACGGTCCGCCGCGCGCGGACAATGGAGAATTGAAATGAAGTACGCAGCCGTTTTGTTAGTACTATCCCTGGCTCCGGCATGGGCCCAGCTTCCCAGGCCACCGGCCGTGGCATCGGCCGCAACACCGGCCGCGGCGCCGCCCGCGACGGTAACCCCCACGGAGAAGCCCCGCGTACCACGGCAGACCCTGGCCGATATCGAGAGACGCCTCGACACCAAGCTCGCCAGTCTGGGAGGCGCCAACGATCCCATCGACCTGCTGGGCGCTTCGCGCGGTATCTATCTCGACGGTTACGGCGCGGTCTTCACCGTCGAACTCAGCCCCATCGTCACTCCCGGTCTCAACCCCTTCCATACGGTCATCACCGAACCGGAGAAGGAAAAAGTGCGCCAGCGAAAGCTCGATCGCCTGCCCATGCTGAAGGAGTTGATGCGCGACATGTGGCGGGACTCGGCCACGGCGCTCACTGCCGTCCCGGACAATCAGCAGGTGGTGATCGCAGTCCGCCTGCTGTACCTTCCCTGGGAAGACACGCGCGGCCTGCCGGGTGAGATCGTGATGAAGGGCGACCGCAGGGCTGCCGTCACCGGAGCCGTCCAGATGGAAGAGCAATAAGTGACCTCGACGCCTCCTCCCGATTCCGAGAATGAGGCCGCCGCGGCGGTCTCCGGGGCGCCCCCTGGGCCCGGCCCTCGTTCCATGCGCCTGGGCGAAATCCTGGTGGATCGCAAGAAGATCGAGGCCGAAGACCTGGAGCGCGCCCTCGAAATCCAGAAGGAGCGCGGCGACAAGCTGGGCAAGATTCTGGTCGATATGGGCCTCATCGCCCAGCGCGACGTGCTGGCGGCGCTTTCCGATCAGCTCGGCGTACCGGTGGTGGCGCTGGACAACCCCCCGCCGTCGGCGCCCGAGATCGACGGCCTTTCGCACCGCTTCCTGCGGCAGTGCCGGGCCTTCCCGGTGGCGCTCGTCGATTCCACCCTGACCATCGCCATGGCCGACCCGCTGGACTTCGAAACTATCGCCGCCGTGCGCGCCTTCTCGGGACTGCAAATCCAGACGGTGCTGGCCGCGGAGCAGGAAATCCTGGACGCCATCGAGAAGCACTACGGAGAAGGCGAGCGGCACGCGCAGTTGGGCGAGGGTGAAGACGAGCAGGCCATGGCGGACCTGGAACACCTGCGTGATATGGCCAGCGAAGCGCCGGTCATCCGCCTGGTCAACGCCATGATCGCGGATGCCCTCGAAAAACGCTCGAGCGACATTCACATCGAGCCGTTCGAGAAAGAATTCCGCGTACGCTTCCGGGTGGATGGGGTGCTGTTCAACCAGGAACCGCCGCCGCGCGAGCTGAAGGCCGCCATTGTTTCACGCCTCAAGCTTATGGCCAAGCTCAACATCGCCGAGCGTCGCCTGCCGCAGGACGGGCGCATCAAGATCAAGGTTGTGGGCCGCGAAGTGGATCTGCGCGTCTCCACCTTGCCCACGCTGTACGGCGAGAGCGTCGTCATGCGCCTGCTGGACCGCTCGGCCGGCGATTTCTACGACCTTCGCCGCCTGGGGTTCGACAACCACATGCTGGCGCGGATGGAGCATTTCACCAGCCTGCCCCACGGCATCTTTTTGGTCACCGGGCCCACCGGCAGCGGCAAATCCACCACGCTCTACTCGGCGCTGAAACGCATCAACCTTCCGGACAAGAAGATCATCACCATCGAAGATCCGGTGGAGTATCAAATGGACGGGATCAACCAGATCCACGTCAACCCCCAGATCGGCCTGACCTTCGCCGCCGGCCTGCGCCACATCGTGCGCCAGGACCCGGACGTCATCATGGTGGGTGAAATCCGCGACCGCGAAACCGCCGATATCGCCATTCGCGCCGCGCTCACCGGCCACCTGGTTTTTTCCACGCTCCACACCAACGACGCTCCCAGCGCCATCACGCGCCTCACGGACATGGGCGTGGAGAACTACTTGATTACTTCGTCGCTGGTGGCGGTGCTGGCGCAGCGCCTGGTGCGGGTGATCTGCCCGCACTGCAAAGTGCCGGCGGGTCCGGCCCTGTCGCCGGACGGCGAATCGGTCGAGACGTTCCGCGGCGCCGGATGCCCCGAGTGCAACGGCACGGGCTACAGCGGGCGCATGGGCATTTTCGAGATGATGGATGTGAACGATGAGATTCGCAAGCTCATCATGAACAACGAAGACGCTTCCGTGCTCACCAGGGCCGCGCGCCGCCACGGCATGCGCAACCTGCGCGAGGACGGCTGGAAGAAGATCCGCGAGGGCGTCACCACCGTGCAGGAAGCCATGCGCGTGACGCAGGAATTCTGATGGCGACCTTCTTCTTCAGGGCGGTGGCTTCGGATGGCAAGGTCCGCAGCGGCAGGCTCACGGGCGACAACGAGAAACTCATTGCCCGCGAACTGCGCCAGCAGGGGCTCATTCCCGTTTACGTGGGAGTGGCTCCCAAGGAAACGTCTTTCGAGATCAAACTGCCCTCCTTCGGCAAAGGCCGGCGCGACGTTCTGTTCTTCACCCAGGAACTGGCCACGCTGCTCACCGCGGGGGTTCCACTGGACCGCGCCCTTTCGATCACCGGCGAGCTGACCGAGAGGCCCGCGTTCCGCTTCATCGTGCTCGACATCCTGCGCGTGCTCAAGGGCGGCAAGTCCCTGGCCGAAAGCCTGGCCACTCATCCCGAGTACTTCTCCGAACTGTACGTCAACATGGTGCGGGCGGGCGAAGCCTCCGGCGCGGTGGCCGTGATTTTCGAGCGGCTGGCCGATTTCGAGCGCTCGCGCGACGATCTGCGCAACTACATCGTCTCCTCGATGATTTACCCGGCGCTGCTGGCCATGGTGGGGCTTGGCTCTATCCTGATTCTGCTCACCTTCGTGGTGCCGCGTTTCGCCGCGGTCTTCTCCGATTCCCATTTAAAGATCCCCGTGCCCACCAAAATGATGCTCGAGGCCAGCGCGTTTATTCAGGCATACTGGTGGATCGGCGTGGCCGCCCTGGTGGCATCCATCGTCCTCTGGACCACGTACACCCGCACCGTTGCCGGCCGCCTCTGGTGGGATGGGGCGCGGCTGAAGATTCCCATGCTGGGTGAAACGCTCCTCAAAGCCGAGACCGCGCGGTTCGCGCGCGCCATGGCGACCCTGGTGGCCAACACCGTGCCGCTGGTGCAATCCATCGCCATCGCCGCCGCGACCCTGAACAACAAAATCATTTCCGGGGCGCTGGAGGGCGTGGCCCAGGGCGTCAAGCGCGGCGAGGGAATCGCCGTCCCGATTCGCAAGTCCGGGGTCTTCCCTCCGCTGGCGTCGCACCTGCTGACGGTGGGGGAAGAGACCGGCCGGCTGGACCAGATGTTCGCCCGGATGGCGGATATATATGAAAATGATACCAGGGCCTCCATCAAGCGTTTCACCGCGATCTTCGAGCCGCTCGTGATCCTGGTGATGGGCGTGATGGTAGGAGCCCTGATTTTGAGCATGCTGCTCGCGATTACCAGCATCAACGACGTGGCGGTGTAACCATGTTCCAACGAAAACGAAGAAACGGGAGACGCGGTCGGGCGGGCATCACCCTGATCGAAATGCTCGTGGTGATGACCATTATCGCGCTGTTTGCGGCGCTGGTCGGACCCTCGATTCTGAAGCACGGCGACACGGCCCGAATCACCGCGGCGCGCGCCCAGATCTACAACTTCATGACCGCGCTGGGCGCCTACAAACTGGACACCGGCACGTTCCCCACCACCGAGCAGGGCCTCGTGGCGCTGCGCGTAAGACCGCCGGATACGAACCAGTGGGCCGGACCGTACATGCCCCAGGAGATCCCCAAAGATCCGTGGGGCCACGACTACGTGTACAAGTATCCGGGTGAGCACGGCGACGAGCCGGATATCGTCTGCCTGGGCGCCGACGGCCAACCCGGCGGCGAAGGGTTGAATGCCGACATTGTCAGTTGGAAGAGCCAGTAAAACCCGGGGCGTCACCCTGGTCGAGATGATGATCGTGGTGGCGATCGTGGGCCTGATTGCGGGCATTTCCTTTCCCGCGATTTCGGCCGGCCTGGACAGCGTGCGCCTGGCCTCCGCCACCGATTCGCTGGCCAGCTTTCTCAACGCCGCGGTGAATCGGGCCGAGCGCCGCGAGCAGCCCCTGGAACTGGTCATTTCCCCCAAGGACAACCTCCTCACGCTTTACTCCAACGAGCCAGGGTTCACGCGCGAGCTGAGGCTTCCGGAGGGCATCGCGATCGAAGCCGTGCTGCCGCGGAATCCGGACGATCCCCAAGCTGCGCTCCGCCTCATCCTGATGCCAGGCGCGACGGTACCGGGTATCGGGATTCAGATTGCCAACCGCCGCGGTGCGCGCCGGATCGTACGGCTGGACCCCATGACCGGCTTTCCGCGCGTGGAAAGCGTCAATACAGAGTGACGGAAAAGCGCGGATTCACGCTCCTGGAGATGGTGGTCGCCACCCTGATCATGGCGATCGCGGTGGTCGGCCTGCTTTCCGGTATTTCGGGCGCCACGCGCAACGCCGCCCGGCTCCGCGAGTACGACCGGGCGGTGCAACTGGCGCGGCTGCGTATGAACGATCTACTGATGGATTACGCCATACCGCGCGATACGCTGGTGAGCGGCACGTTCGACCCCGCCCTGACTGGGGGCATCGAAAGCGGCTGGCGCGCTCGTCTCGCCAACTTTGAGATGCCGCCCTCGCCTGCGGCCGGCCAGCTTGCCCTGGACCGCATCGAGTTGGAAGTCTGGTGGGCTTCCGGCAATGCCCACCGCACGTTTACGCTGGATGCATTTCGCTCGCGTGTCTTGAGGCCCGGGGACGTGGCCCCAGGGGCGCCCCAATGAGACGCGAAGCCGGCACTACCCTGATTGAAGTCCTCATCGCCGTCACCTTGCTGAGCCTGCTCTCGGTTGGCATGCTCACCGCCATGCGAGTCGGTCTCCTGGCTTTCTCCAAGACCGACGACAAGCTCATGGAGAACCGCCGCGTGGCCGGCGCGCAGCGCGTGGTTCAAGAAGAACTGGAGGGCATGATGCCGGCGGTGGCGGCTTGCGGAGAGGCTCCCGGAGCTACCCCCGCGAAGACCGCCTTCTTCGAGGGCCAGCCCCAGACCATGCGGCTGGTGTCCACCTTCTCGCTGCAACAGGGATGGCGCGGCCAGCCGCAGATTCTGGAGCTCTTCGTCATTCCCGGAGAAGACGACCGCGGCGTCCGCCTGGTGGTCAATGAAATCCTGTACACCGGGCCCGCCAGCACCGCCCAGCTTTGCATCGGCCACACGCGGGACCCGCAAACCGGCGGCAACCTGGCGATGTTCGCTCCGGTCCAGGCGGGCCCGAAATCCTTTGTGCTGGCGGATAAGCTGGCTTACTGCCGGTTCTCCTACTTCACCATCCCCCTGGACCGCAACGTGCCGCCGCACTGGACGCCGAGTTGGAACTTTTCAGGCTGGCCTTATGCGGTGCGGATTGAAATGGCGCCTCTCGAGCCCGACCCTTCGCGGTTGCAGCCGATCAGCGTCACCGCGCCGATCCACCTGCATCGCTCCCCGGAGATTCAGTATGTCGACTACTAAGCGGAGCCCGGACAGCCGCGGCAGCGCATTGCTGGCGGTTCTGTGGCTCTCGGCGGCCCTGGCGGCTATCGCGTTTTCGCTCTCCAGTACGGTTCGCGGCGAGACTGAGCGCACCTCCACCGCGGTCGATGGGTTGCGCAGCTACTACCTGGCCGCGGGCGCCATCGAGCGGGCTTCGCTGGAGCTGCTCTGGTCCGTCAACACGCCGGATAAGCGCAGGATTCCGCGAGGCTCCACGGCCGTGGACTACGACTTCCCCAGCGGCGTGGCGCACGTTGAGATCATCCCCGAAGCCGCCAAACTGGATGTCAACAAGGTTCTGCCGGAGGAGTTATACCGCCTGGTAGTGGCGCTCGGCATCGAGCCCGCGCGGGCTCAGGAGATCACTCTCGGAATTGTCGACTGGAGGAGCCCCCTTTCGCAGGGGGCCAGTGCCGTCGACCAGTATTATCTGTCGCTCACTCCGTCTTTTCAGGGGCGCCACGCGTCCATTGAAGAGATCGAGGAATTACTTCTGGTGAAAGGCGTTACACCCGATATTTTCTACGGAACCTACATCCCCGTGCCGGACACAGAGGCGGGCGGCGGACCGCGCCTGGCGCCGCGGGCCGGCCTAGCGGACTGCCTCTCGGTTTTTGGCTCAATCCAGCAGGTGGACGCCAATACCGCGGCTCCCGCCGTTCTGGCTGCCATTGGCCTCCCTCCCTTCGCCATCGAGGCACTGGTGGAGCGACGGCGCACCGCGCCTTTTACGCAGCAGCAACTCAGTGACTTCCTGCAATCTATCGGCGCCAGCGCGAACCGCCTGCGGGTGGAAGGCCACTCCATCGTCACCATGCGCGGCACGGCGCGGTTGCGGCTGGCCAACGGGCAACTCTCGGACCTCAGGCGCACAGTAGGGGCGCAGGTGAAGTACATGCCGGTGGGATACGATTCCCCCATCCACATCCTGCGGTGGTATGACACGGCTTGGAGCAATTGACCCCGCCATGCCCCTCCAGATTCCCATTTCCAAGGATTTTCGCAAGCTGCTGGCATTCGGCTCGGGCGTGGGCATTGAGATCGGCGTCACGGACCTGGAAGTGGCGGCCGCCCGGGTGCGCCCCACGGGGATCCGCGTGCTCGGCCGCGTCACGATACACAATTTCGGCGCGCGGCCAGCGGCCGAATGGGGCGCGGAGTATGCCCGGTTCCTGAAATCGTTGGGGGCGGGCCACATGAGCGCCACGGTGCTGCTGCCACGGCGCGAAGTGATCGTACGCCAGATGGCGTTTCCCGGCGTTGCCAGCAAGGACATGGAAGGAGCCATCCGCTTCCAGTTGGACTCGCTGCATCCTTACGGCGAAGATGAGGTCTCATGGGGTTGGTCCCGGCTGGCCTACGGCGCGGTTCTGGTGGGGATTGTCCGGCGCGCCACGGTCGAGCAATACGTCCAACTCTTCACCGAAGCCGGCGTCGCGGCCTGCAGTTTTACCTTCTCGGCCGCCGCTGTGCACGCCGCCATCCGGCTGAACGGCGGCGGACTCAAAGGGCGCCCCGGGGATGGGTTCATCGCAATTAGCCGGTCCGCTTCGGGCGCCGTGGAGGTGTACGGGGAAAGCGCTGCGCACCCGGTCTTCTCGGCGGAATTCGAGTTGGCCCCAGAACGCGCCGTGGGGCTGGCACTGGCCGAGTTGCGTCTACCTCCCGAAACCGCCCCTTGCAAGCTCGAAGAAGTGCTTCCCCAGCCGGACGTGAATCCGGTGGAGAACGATCTTTCCCGCAACGCACTGCCATACGCAACGGCGCTGGCTGGGGCTTGTCCCCGGCTTGCGCCGGCGGCGAACGTGCTCCCCCCGGAGCACCGGCGCCTCAGTTCCCGCACGGTCTTCATCCCTACCCTGGTTCTGGCGGCGCTGGTGCTGCTGGTGGCCGGCGCCGTGGTGATTTACTCCAGACTGGCGGAACGGCAGTACCTGCGCAGGATCGATGCCGAAATCGCCCAACTGGAACCACTGGCGCGGCGCGCTGCGGCGCTCGACCGCGATATCGCCCGGGCGCGCGCGCGCGCTCAATTGCTGGATCGGCTGCGTAACCAGACGCGCAGCGATCTGGATGTCTTGAACGAGCTGACCAGATTGGTTGAACCTCCGGCCTGGACCAACTCCGTCAATCTCGCGCGCGATACCGTGCGCGTTACGGGCGAAGCCCCACAGGCCGCGCTGCTTCCGAAAATCCTCGATGCCTCGCCGCTTTTCGAGAATTCCGCGCTCGACATGGTCAACCGCGGCGCCACCGGCGAGCTGTTCCAGATCCACACCGCCCGAAGGAGCAGCCGATGACTGTCGGAACACTGGACCGGCGTACGCTCTTGATCCTGCTAGGCGGGCTGCTGCTGATCGCAGTGCTGCGATTCGGCGTGTACGGGGACCGGCCAACACAGGTGGTAGCGCCCTCGGAATCTGTCCCGGCCGCCGAAAATCGCCTCGAGCGTTTGCGCCAGATCGCCGCCACGGTTCCCGGTAAGGAAGCGGTGCTCAAACAGGCCTCCGCCGAACTCGAATCCCGCGAAACCGGCGTCCTCAAGGCCGATACGGCGGCACAAGCGCAAGCCCAGCTTCTCAACGTGATTCACACCGTGGCCGCCGCCAACGGAATCGATGCGCGAGGCGCCGAAGGGTTTCCGGCTCCCAAGCCCCTGGCTAACGATTACGGCGAGGTTTCCGTTCCCGTGACCTTCACCTGCGGGATCGACCAGTTTGTGAACTTTCTGGCGGCTCTCGCCAACGAGCCTGAAATCCTGGCCACCAATGAGATTCAAGTCACTGGGGGCAACGACAAGAAGAAGAACGTGCAGGTGCGGCTCAGCCTGTCTGGAGTAGTGCCCAAGAAGCTGGTGCCGGAGAAGAAAGGAATAGCCGCGTTTTGAACCGTAAACTGCTGATCCTCGACGTGGTGCTGGCCGCCGTGGCGGTCTACGCCGGCTTCCAGTTTCGCAGCCAGTGGCTGGCGGCTAAGGCGCGTGAAGCCGCCATCCTGAACCAGAAACTGAACCCGCTGCCGCCGCCGCAATTCACCCCGCTGGCCACGGCGCCTCCGGTGCTTTCCGCCGGCTATGCCGAGATCGCGCAGAAGCTGCTTTTCGACCGATCGCGGAACTCCACGGTGGTGGTCGAGGTGCCTCCTCCTCCTCCTCCCAAGCCGATGCCGCCGCTGCCGGTGTATCACGGGATGATGAATATCGGCGACGGTCCCGCCGCCATCCTCAGCGTAAACGCAACCTCCCCGGAAATGGAGGTTCATCCGGGCGAGGAGATTGGCCCATTCAAGCTGGTGGACGTCAATACTCAAGAGATCGCCCTGGAGTGGGACGGCAAGGTCATCCACAAGACGGTGGACGAAATACTCGACCGCACGACGCGGCAGGTGGTTGCGGACACGAACGCGCCGGCGCCCGCGGGACCTCCGCCCCCGGTGCTTCCGGTCGTGAAGACACCACTCGGTCCGGGTGAAGATTCCGGCCGGGGTTTTAAGGCTTGTAACGTGAACGACAGCACGCCCGACGACACGGTAGTCGACGGCTACCGGAAGGTATCCGTCACCACGCCGTTCGGCAACGCGTGCCGGTGGGACCCGGTAGGACGGTAATGCTCTCAAGGACTAACGAAATGCGCCCCTTAACGTGTGTTCGACTGATTCTGGCCATGTGCGCCGCGGCGGCCGTGCTTTCCGGCCAAGCCCCGCCGCGCATTTACCAGGCGCCGCAACCAGAAGAGCCACAGCCGCAGCAGCAACAACAGCCAACGCCGCAGCAGGCGGCGCCCCAGCAGCCGAATGCGCCGGGCACGCCGGCCCCCAGCGGCCCTCCGCCGGCTCGCCTCACCGAGAACGGCGGATTCCTGCTTCCCAACGTGTCTCTCACCGAGATGATCGACATCCTCGCCAAGCGGATGAAGATCAACTACATTCTCGATCCCGGCGTCAAAGGATCGGTAACCATCTACACCTACGGCGAAGTGAAGGCGGTGGACCTGATGCCGCTGTTGGAGACGATCCTGCGGGTAAATGGCGCCACCATCGTGCAGGTGGGCGACCTCTACCGCATCATACCGATCAACAGAGTTTCACAGCTTCCGCTCCCGCCGACGGTGGAGCCCGACCCCAAAACCCTCCCCGACGACGAACGCATGATCCTGAACCTGGTGTTTCTCAAGTACGCCACGGTCGCGGACCTGGCCAAACTCATCCAGCCGTTTCTGGGCGAAGGCGCCTCGATGTCGACTTACGATCCCGCCAACCTGCTGCTGATCCAGGATAACAGCCGCAGCATGAAGCGCACCATGGAGCTGATCGGGATGTTCGACAGCGACACCTTCGCCGGCCAGCGGGTGCGTCTCTTCGACGTCGCCAACAGCCGCCCATCCGACCTGGTGAAAGATCTCGAGTCGGTCTTCAAAGCGTACGCGTTCTCCGAGAAGAGCACCGCCGTGAAGTTTCTTCCGGTGGATCGCATTAATACGATCATCGCGGTGGCGCCCAACCCTGGAATCTTTACTCAGGTGAAGGACTGGATCGAGAAGCTCGATGTTCCCGTCAAGATCACGGCCGGCGCAGTCAACAATTACGTTTACCGCTTGAAGTACGGCCGGGCCGAAACAGTGGCCATGGCCATCATGGCGCTGTACACCGGCAACGTCTCGGCGCTTATGAGCATGGCCGCAATGAGCAGCGGCATGGGCGGAATGGGGTATGGCGGGATGGGGTATGGCGGCATGGGCGGCGGCATGGGGTATGGCGGCATAGGCGGCGGCATGGGGTATGGCGGCATAGGCGGCGGCATGGGGTATAGCGGCACGGGATATAGCGGCATGAGCGGATACGGCGCAATGGGCGGCGCATACGGAGGCGGCGGTATCACCCCCATGGGCTCAACCCCAGCGAATTTCAACGCAGCGATGAATTACCCGGCCTCGACCGCGGTGGGCGCCAACCCAACCGGGGCGGCAGGGGCTAACACCGACCTCACGGGAAGCTACCTGGGAAATACTCCGGGAGCGGCGTCCGGAGCCCGAATTCCGCACGTCATACCCAATCCTTTCGACAACACCCTGCTCATTCAAGGCACGCCACAAGAGTACGAACAGATCAACTCCCTGCTGCGGCAGCTCGATGTGCCGCCCCGCCAGGTTCTCATCGACGCCAAGATTTACGAGGTGGACCTGACCGGTGCGTTCTCGGCCGGCGTCACTTCGTACCTGCAGCAGAACAGCACGAGTACGACCTCCAGCGCGCTGAATATAACCGCCGGCGCGGCCGGCTTGGGCCTCTCCGTGGGCGCGCTCGTCCTGCACAGCCAGCAGTTGCTGGGCGTGCTGCAAGCCAGCGAGGCCACTCAGAACGCGCGCGTCATATCCGCTCCCAGTATCATCGCCACCGACAGCATTCCGGCCACTATGAACGTGGGTCAGTCCGTTCCCGTGCTCACCTCGGAGGCCGTCGTCGGCGGCGTCACGACGGGCGGCACGAGCCCCTTCGCGAACACGGTGAACAACGTCAGCACGGGGGTGACGCTTTCCATTACCGCGCGCGTCAATTCGAGCGGCGTGGTCACTATGATGATTAACCAGCAGGTGAGCTCGCCGATAACGCCTTCCACGAGCGGAATTCAATCGCCGTCCTTCCAGAACCGATCCTTCCAAACCCAGCTCACGGTGCAGGACGGCGATACGGTAGCCATCGGCGGCTTCATACAGGAAACCTACTCGCAGAGCTCCAGCGGTGTGCCCTTTCTGCAGCGCATTCCCTTACTGGGAGCCGCGTTCGGCTCGAAAAGCATCAGCAAAGCTCGAACCGAGCTGATCGTCTTCCTCACGCCGCGCGTGATCTACGACACCAACCAGATTTCGGACGCCACCGACGAGATCAAAAGCAGCCTCAAACACATCCAAAAGCTCGACAACGAGCAGTAAGAGCCGGCGGCCCAGAGGGCAGCCCGCGCCTCAGCCGGCCTCGATGAGTTCGAGCAGTTGGCGTTCGTCGAGTACTGCGACCCCGAGTTCCTGCGCCTTGGCGAGCTTGGAACCAGGATCCTCGCCGGCTACGACATAGCTGGTCTTGCCGCTCACCGAGCCACTCACTTTCCCGCCCGCGGACTCAATAAGCCGTTTGGCCTCGTCGCGGCTCAGCGTGGGAAGCGTGCCGGTCAATACGAACGTGAGACCCTGGAGCGGCCCGCCCTTGGGCCTCGCCGATTTGCAGGTGAACTGAAGCCCGGCGGCGCGCAGGCGCTCCACCAGTTCCCGGTTGCGAGGCTCACGGAAGAACTGGGAGATGCTCAGGGCCACCTTCGGCCCCACCTCTTCGGCCTGCTGCAACTCCTCGAGGCTGGCCGAGGCGATCTTGTCCATGCTGCCGAACTCCTCCGCCAGAAACACCGCCGTGCGCTCCCCCACGAAGCGGATACCCAGCGCGGTCAGCACGCGCGGCAGTGGATTCTTCTTCGAGTTCTCAATGTTGCGGATGACATTCCCGGCGGACTTCGCGCCCATGCGCTGCAGCGATGCGAGGTCTTCGGCTTTCAAATCGTAGAGGTCGGCCACGCTCTTCACCATCCCGCGGACCACCAGTTGTTCCACCAGCGCATCGCCCACGCCGTCGATATTCATGACGCCGCGCGAGGCGAAATGCAGAATCGATTCTCTCAGCCGCGCGGGGCAGTCCGTGTTGATGCAGCGGGTGGCCGCCTCACCCTCTTCGCGCACCACGTTGCCGCCGCAGACGGGGCAAGCCGCGGGCATTCGGAACTCGCTACGGTGCAGCCCCTGGGAATGCACGCGCACGACTTTGGGAATTACGTCGCCCGAGCGCTCAATTATCACCTCGTCGCCGATCTCGATGCCCAGCCGCCCGATTTCGTCTTCGTTATGCAACGTGGCGCGAGAGACCGTCACGCCACCCACCTCCACCGGCTTGAGGTGCGCCACCGGGGTCAGGGCGCCGGTGCGGCCCACCTGAACCTCGATGCCCTCGACGGTGGTGACCGCTTGCCGCGCGGGGTACTTATACGCGATGGCCCAGCGCGGCGACTTGGCGGTGAATCCGAGCAGCCGCTGTTGCTCCATTGAATCCACCTTCACCACCACGCCGTCGATTTCGTACGGCAATTCCTCGCGCCGCGCCTCCCACCCGGCGCAGAACACCAGCACCTCGTCCACGCTCCGGCAGAGCTGGCGGTGCGGGTTCACCTTAAATCCCATTCGAGAAAGTTCTTCGAGCGCCGTCCACTGGCTCTCGAGCGTCGGTTGCCCATCCGCCAGCAGGAAGTAGGTGTAGTAATCCAGGCGGCGCGAGGCGGTGATCTGGGGCTCCAGCACCCGCAGCGATCCGGCCGCGGCGTTGCGCGGGTTGGCGAAACGGGAAAGCCCGCGCTCGTCGCGCTCCGCGTTCAGGCGTTCGAAGGCGCGCCGGTTCATGACCGTCTCGCCACGCACCTCGAAAGCGCCGAGCTCCGTTTTGACGCGCAGAGGGAGGGACCGGATGGTGCGCGCATTTTCGGTGACGTCTTCGCCCACCGAGCCATCGCCGCGCGTCACCGCCTGCACCAGCCGGCCTTCGCGAAAGTGCGCCGCCATGGAAAGCCCGTCCAGTTTCAGTTCGGTCACGTAGCGGTATTCCGCGCCCCCCAGCAGTTCGCGCACGCGGCGGTCGAAATCGCGCAGTTCGCCTTCGTTCAGGGCATTATCCAGACTCAGCATGGGAGAGCTGTGCGGGACTTTGACGAACCCCTCCCGCGGCTTGCCGCCCACGCGTTGCGTCGGCGAATCCGGCGTGGCCAACTCCGGGTGCTGCGCTTCCAGGTCCCGGAGCTGGCGCATGAGCGCGTCATATTCGGCGTCGGTGATCTCGGGCTGGTCGAGCACATAGTACAGACGTTCGTGGCGGCGGAGCTCGTCGCGGAGCCTTTCGATTTCGCGCGCGGGATCTTTCATGGGCTTCTCATCTATAATTTAACGAGGAACCCGGAGAACACGCCATAACCATTTTCAAGGACACCGTCCTCATCTACAATTCCTATGCGGGCAAGTTCGGACGGAACAGGGACTCGCTGCTCAGGCGCGTCGTCGAAATCCTGCGTGACAATGGCCATAACCTGACAGTGGTTCCCACCAGGGGCCGGGGAACCGCCGGCGCCATTGCGCGCGAGCACATCGGCCGCGGCGCCGACCTGATCGTGGCCGCCGGTGGCGACGGCACCATCAATGAAGCGGCCGAAGGCATGTTCGGTTCCGACGTGCCCCTGGCCATTCTCCCCGGCGGCACCGCCAACGTGCTGGCCAACGAGATCGGACTCGGATCGAAGATCGAGCGTGCCGCCAGGCGCCTTGAGGAGTGCCGCCCGCGGCGGATTTCCGTCGGCCATTTGACCTGCGACGGCGGCCGCGTTTCGCGGCATTTCCTGCTCATGGCCGGGATCGGCTTCGACGCCTACGTGGTCCACCACGTGGACGGCGAGCTCAAGGCGCGGACCGGCAAGTTCGCGTACTGGGTGGCCGGCTTGAAGCTGTTGGGCCGCCGCCTGGAGGAGTTTCACGTGGACACCGGGGGCGAAAAGCGGCGGTGCTCTTTCGCGCTGGTAAGCAAGGTGCGGAACTACGGCGGCGATTTCGAGATCGCGCGCAGTGTTCGCCTCTTCGACGACCGGTTCGAGGTGGTGCTCTTCGAAGGCCCGCCCTCCGTGCGTTACGTGAAGTACTTCACCGGGGTGTTGCTGAACCGCCTGGGCGCGATGAAAGGCGTAACGGTGCTCAGGGCCGATTGCGTGTCGCTATCCGGCCTAGCGGACGGCCGTGTCTATGTGCAGATCGATGGCGAGTCCGCCGGGTGCCTGGCGGCGGAGATCCGCATGGTGCCCGACGCCCTGACGCTGCTGACGCCACCGGAGTACAGTTAATTTTAGGCTGTGTCTTAGCGGGCTGCCTGCTCTCTTGCCACCAGGACGAAGGAGTCCAGCACGTCCACCAGTCCTCCGCCCGGAAGGGTGCTCTGGTTGAATATCACGATGTCCGTGGCCGAGCGGAAGTCGCGAACGGGCAGGGCGACTGTCTGGGGCTCAGGACCTTTGGCGATGGCGGGCGTGCGGGCGATGATACCTGTGCGGTTGTCAAATGCGGCGAAACCGACGCGGCCGGAAAGCACCCGGAGGCGCAGCACCACCCACCAGGGGGTGACGATGGATTCCGCACGTTCTACCGGGATGAACGCCGAAAATGCCCCCAGCCCCGGGGCTGTTGCCACACGTAGATGGGGCGCCCACTCCAGGCGGGCGGGTCTATGCTCGCGGGTGTTCGCGAAGTCGATGATGCCGTCCACGCGAATCGCGTCCGGCGGAGGCGCCGCACTGGCGGGCAGGCCCACCCCGGTGTATCCGGGCATCTCGTCCAGAGTCCGGTAGAAGTGCATGGGAGGGTCGTCCCGCCTTAAAGCGGCCAACAGGGCTGGCTTGTCGGCGAACAGCAGGATTCCGGGAATTCTCGATATTTCACGGCACCCCCGGCCGATCTCGCCCCCTGGAGACCCCTCGTGATACATGGCAGAGCGCTGCGCCATGATGGTCACCAGGAGCCTGGAGGAGTCCGGCGAATCAATGGGAAAGTTCAGGGTGGAGGAAAACGTCCTTTTCCATGGCCAGAGCCACGTGGTGCTGCTCAGCGGGCAGACGGTGGAAAGGACCTCGTAGTCGCCGCCCGCATCCTCCTGGAAACGGTAGAGTTGACCGTTCCGTGCGACATACCCCACAACTTGCGGCACGCGGCGGATACTCAGAAACACCAGGCGGAGCTGATCGCTGGTTTCGCCAAAGAAAAAGCCCCGCAGCTTGAGTGTGCCGTCGGCGTACCAGGAGGTGAGCGGCCCCGAGCCGCTGTTGTTGACGAAATCGGCCACTGCATCCAGATTCGAGAAGTACGTAGGCGTATCGAAAAGCAGACGGCCGGGATCCATGTCCTGTTGGTTGTCGTACCAGTGCTCCGCTCCCGACGAATACCAGGCCGCCTCGCGGCCCGTCACTCGGGCGTGCGGGCCCAAAATCTGGCGGGACGCCGCTCGCGCCACTTCGGCTTCATGCACTTTTGGGGTCAGCGACACGCTGGCACTCGCCAGCATGGGGCTACGCCAGACCAGGCAAAGGCACAGCAACGCCACGGTCAGCGGAGGGAAGGCGCGCTGCAATGCGGGGCCAACGCGGCGGGCGGCGAGGTCGACGGAGAACAGAAGCCCGATGGCCACGGCGGCAGCGAGGAACGCGCATTCGTAGACCAGGTAAAACTCCGCCTTGTGCCACGTGAACGCCAGAACCGCGAACTGTAAGGGAAAAGCCGCCAACGCCAGACCGCGCGTCGCGCGCATGGCACCCAGAATCGCCGTGGAGAAGACCAGCAGAGGCACTCCCGTGGACATACCTATTCGCACCAGCACGGGACGGTTTGGATCGTGAGACCACCCCCGGTATAGATCCAGATGCCGGGTGATCGACAGGCCGACGCCTCCGGTGCCCTGAACCTGTTGGTGAATGGTCGCCCAAATGTCCCGGAAGTAGGGAAGCAGGTAGAACGCCAGATAGGGGACACCAAACAGACAGACGCCCGCGCACATCGCGGTCACGCAGCCTCGGGCCGCGGGCCATCCCAGGCTGCGCACCGACCACGCCAGGTACACGACCACGCCGGTCCAGGCCAGGGCGGCGTAATAGTGTACGCCTGAAGCCCAAGTGAGAAAGAAAGCTCCTGCGAACAGCCGGCCGCGGTTCCAGTTGTCCAGCCTGCCGGACTCCAGCAAGACGAGCCCCAAAAGCCAGGCCGCGTAGATTTCTCCCTCTGGCCGCGTGCCGAAGCACAGCGTCAAAGTCTCGCCGGTAGTCGCGAGGAAGCCTATGGAGAACAGGAGGCCCAGTTTGACGGAAGTGGGAAAAACGCTGCGTACAATCGCCGCCAGGCACAGCAAAAGGAGCAGGACCACGGGAGTGGCTTCCGCGTAATAGATCGAGAATCCCAGGCGCATCAGCCCGCCGATCCATCCCGTGTGGATCGGCGGATGCGTGATCAGGGGAAGGTCGAAATCCAGGGCGTACCAAGAGGCAGGGAAGGTCAACTTGCCGAAATGGGCGAGCATGTAAGCCGGGTTTTGCAGCACCAATTCGTCGAAGTCCCCCCCGAAACCGCCGCCATCGTGGTCCGTACAGTAGGCGGAGAGCAGCACCAGCAACAGCACGAAACCGGCGAATGCGACGACCGATCTTTCCGGGTTCCCGGTCATGGCTTGCGCCCCGCGTCCTTTCGAGCTACCAAAAGAGAGGCATCCAGCACATCTACTTGTCCGCCGACCAGGAGGCTTTGGTTGAACACGACAATATTCGTCGCGGCGCGGAAGTCCGGCACGGGGAGCGCAACGGTTTGGACGCCGGGGCCCGAAGCGATATCCAGCGTGCGGGCGATCACCCCCGTGCGTGTATTGAAAACGGCGAAACCCACCCGGCCCGCACGCACACGAAGCTTAAGGACCACCCAGCAGGGCGTGGTCACGCTGTCGGCGTGAGTCACCGGGATCATAGCGGCAAACCTGCCGAGCGGGGGGAGGGTGGTGACGCGCGCTTCGGGAACGTTCTCCACACGCCCGCCATTGACCGCCTCGATGGCCTCCGGATCGATCACTTTCTCAATACGCACTGTGTCCGGAGGCGGGGCCGCTTCCGGCGGCAGGCCGACCCCGGTATAGCCAGGCATTTCGTCCAGATTGTGGTAGAAGTGCATGGGCGGGTCAGTCTGTCGTGACCACGCCACCAGCGCCTTCCAATCCTCAAACAGCAGGGTTCCGCGCACTCGAAATACCTCGCGGCAGGAGCGGCCAACCGGGCCGGCCGGTGCCATGTAAGAGCGCGGGGCCAGCACCGTGACCAACCGGCGGGAAGGTTCCCCAGCGCCGCTGGGAAGAAGAAAACCGGCTGAAAAGATGCCGTGCCGAGGCTCGTACCAGCTTCCCACGGCTGCCGGACAGACGGCCGAGAGAACCTCGTAACTGCCGGCGGTATTCTCCTGGAAGCGAAAGAGCTGGCCGTTCCCCATGGCATACCCCTCGACTGGACCGGCGGGTTGCGAACTCAGCAGCAGGTAGCGCAGTTCCTCGTTGGTTTGGCCAAAATAGAAGCCGCGCAGCTTGAGGGTGCCATCGGCGTACCAGGCGGTGATGCGGTCGGATTCGCCCAATGTGGTGCAATCGGCGATCGCATCCAGATTGCGGAGATAGGTGGGCAAGTCGTAGAATAGAAAGGAACTGAAGAGGTCGTGTCCGATATCGTACCAGTGTTCGGCTCCGGCCGAGTACCAACTCATCCAGCGACCTCCCACACGCGCATGGGGGCCCAATACCCGCCTCCCCGCGGCGTGCGCCACTTCAACTTCGTGCACACGCGCCTGGAATGACACGCGCGCGTCCGCCAGCATAGGGCTGCCCGTTACCAACCAGATCGCAAGTCCTGCGGCCGCCACTGCGGCGAAGATTCGTTCGAGTCTCTGCCGCCGCCATCGTGTTACGAGATAGTCGATCAACGCCAGCAGTCCGATGGAAACGGCTGCCGCAAAGATCACCGACTCGTGAACCATGTAGTAGAACATCTTGTGCGGTGCAAACAAGAACAGGCCAAGCTGCAGGGGCAGGGCCGCCAAGGCGACACCACGGGTGGACCGGACGGCTGCCAGAATGGCCGTGGAGAAAACCATGAGTGGAATTCCCAGCGCCATGGCTTTGCGGATCAAGGCGGGATAGTAGGTGTTTTGCGCCCACTGCCGGTAGATGGCCAGATGTTTGCCGATCGACAGCCCAATACCTCCCAAACCTTGGTTCGCACGGATGGCCGAGTAGATTTCCTTGAAGTGCGGAAGCAGGTATAGAGCCACGTAGGGGAGGCCGAACAAACAAACGCCCGCGCAGAGCGCGGCAACGCGGGGCCTGGCCTCGTTCCAACCAAGGCTCCGCACTGCCCAAAGCCAGTAGACCGCTACCCCGGTGAACGCGGGGTAGGCATAGTAATGCACGCCTGACGCCCAGGTGAGAAAGAAAGCTCCGGCGAACAACCGGAAGCGGTCCCAGTTTGCCAGGCGGCCCGATTCCAATAGCAGCAAACCGCAGAACCACGCGGCGTGCAGTTCTCCCTCGGGCCGCATGCCGAAGCACAGTGTCAGTCTGTCTCCGGTGGATGCCAGGTAACCGATGGAGAAGAGCCAGCCCAGCTTTACCGCCGCGGGGAATGCGCTGCGCACGATGATCACCAGCGACAGCAGGAACAGCAGCACCGTGGGTGTGGCTTCCGCGTAGTAAATGGAGAATCCCGCGCGCCACAACAGGCCGATCCATGTCAAATGCACGGGCGGATGCGTGATCACCGGGAGATCGAAGAACATGTTGTGGGGATAGGTAGGAAAGGTGAGCTTGCCGAAATGGGCCAGCATGTAAGGTGGATTCAAGAATCCGAGTTCGTCGATGGACCCATCCCGATCGGTACAGTAAGCGGAAAGGAGAATGAGCAACCCGACAAAGCAGGCAAAGAGAAGGACGGACCTTGGCCGTTCTGCAATCATGAGCATCGCTCGAGCACACTGCTCGAAGGCCGTGCGCGGCGGGAGCGGAGCAATATAGATTGTACCGTTGTGGCCGAGTACAATGGAAAATCGCGTGAGAGATACGATCGGGAGTTCGATGCAGCACCCGTTTCAGGGTCCCTCACAGCCAACCAATGACGCGAGCTTTCTCGTGCACCCGCTCACCCAGTTGGCGCTGGTGACGCTGACGTTGACCGCGGGGCTGCGCCTGGTGTTCTTTCACTTTGCGGAACGGATTTGGGCCTTGCGCGAGGATATACCGATTCGGGATATCACGCCGTGGTCGCAATGGGCCATGGCGGACCGCGATGGCGCCGAGCCTCAGGTATTGCTGCTGCTCGTCCTGGTCCTGGCCGTTCTTACGGTTCTCGGCATGCAACTGCTGAAGCGCGCCCCTGGGTGGCTCCGCGAGGTTCTGATGGCGCTTTGCCTGGTCGCGGCGGCGCTCTTCGCGCTAGCCGTGCCGCCGCGCGCGCCCATGCCGGATATTGATCGTGTTTGGTGGCGCGTGCTCGAAGCGGAGGCGGGGATATTCATGGCAGCGCTGGTGGCGCGCTGGGCGGCGCGCAAACCGGGCTTTCACAGCGTGTTGGCTCTGGGTCTGGTACCGGTGTGTTTTTTGGCGGTCAGTCTGCCTTCGTACTACGACCTCACGTGCATTATGGCGCCGGCGCTCAAGCTGCGGCTGGGCTTTTCCCCGGCCAACGTCTATTTCCAGTACGATTTCCTGCTGTCGATTCTGGCAGTGGCGTGGCACTGGCTGGGCGGCGATCCGTCCGCATTCCCCTGCGTCACTCAAGTCTCGTTTTACCTGCTGCTGATGGGCAGCTTTCTCCTGGCGCGCCGGATGTTCCAGGAACCCCGCTTCGCCGGGATGCTCCTGGTTGCCCTTTGCGCCGTGCGCGTCTACGGCATCCAGGTCGACGCCAACGCCCTTTCGCAGGTAACGCCATTACGGATCGACCTATGGATCCTACTGCTCGCGCCGGCGCTGATATTAGGGCTGCGGCATTGGTCGGTGGGCCTGGCGGCGGGGCTGATCTATTTCTTCGCGCGCGGTTTCGGAATCCTGTATCTGGGGAGCTACGCCCTGGCGGTCTCGGCGGATTTCCTCGCCAGGCGGGCGGTGGCGAAAGAGCGGCTGCCCTTATGGCGTGACCTAACCGCTTGTGTGCGCCAGACGGCGCCAGCTCTGATCTTCGTTGGTGCGGGTCTGGTGGCTGCCCGTCTGGTTTTCGGCACTGTGGTCTCGGATGCTGTGGTCACCTATCGGCGGCTCGGACTGGGGATGATGCGTATCATCCCCAATTCGTTCTATTGGTGGATTGCGCCCATGCTGGCGGCGGTCGGCTGGCTGGCCTTCTCTCTCCGGGATCTCATCGGGGAGCGGCGGGCTGGCGCATCCCTTTTCCTGGTGGCGCTGGCGATCGGCAATTCGATCTACTTCTTTGGGCGAAGCCATGAGCACAACCTACTCAACATCAGTGCCGCGCTGCTGTTCTGCGCTTTTCTCGGTATCGACCTCGCGATAGCTTTGTGGCGGACAGGGCCTCGTTGGGTACGCTGGAGTCTGCATGCTGCACCGTGGCTGACGCTCGCATTCATCGGGTTTTTCTATTCCGGGCGTCTGCTGGCGAAGGTCCACACTCAGTTCGAGACGGTGGCGATGCACCGCGCGCTGCCTGCCCTGGATGACCCCGGCCCCATCGTCTGTGAAGAAATTGCCGCTGCGGCCAAGGACTCGCGTGTGTTTGTGTACAGCGTGGCCGACTACTGGTTCTACGAGCGGTGCGGATATGTTCCCCAGGGATACATCCAACCGCTTTCGCTGCAAGCGTTGACCGGCAAACTCATCGAGCAACTGGACCAACTGCTGGACACCGGGTATAAGATCGTCGTGCCTAAGCCGCCGTCTGTCTATCCCGGTTTCGAATTTAACGACATAGCAGCCAGCCTGGGAGAGATGGAACGGATCGAGACGGCCCATTACCAGCTTTACTACCGAAAGCCATGAGCCTCCCGGCGCGGTGTTACGATAAACACTCCCGCGAAGGCGACTCTTTTGTGGGCCACGACATCTCTCCCAAGCAGGTGCGGCGCATTATATTGAGCCAGTCCCGGCGTGCCAGTGTGGGCCACATCGGTTCCTGCCTGTGCGTCGTGGAAATCCTCTCGGCCCTCTACTCCAGCGTGCTCCGGGCGGCATCTCCGGACGATCCCGATCGCGACCGTTTCATCCTCTCGAAGGGCCACGCGGGATTGGCTCTCTACGCCTCGCTGGTGCTCCGGGGCTGGCTGGACGAGGCCGCGCTGGAGACCTTCTGCGGAGAGAACACGCTTTTCGCCGTGCACCCTGAAGTGGGCGTTCCTGGAGTGGATTTCTCGACCGGCTCGCTCGGCCAGGGGCTATCGATTGCCTGCGGCGCCGCGCTGGCCGCCCGGCTCCAGGCTTCCCGGCGCAGGGTATTCTGCCTGATCAGCGACGGGGAATTGAACGAGGGTTCGACTTGGGAGGCCGCAATGTTCGCCGCCCACCACCGGCTTTCCAATCTGCACGCGATCATCGACTGCAACGGCCAGCAGGCCCTGGGCCGTACGAGCGATATCATGGGCACGTCCAACCTGGCGGAACGCTGGAAGGCGTTTGGCTGGCGGACCCAGGAAGTGGACGGCCACTCCGTGCCCCAATTGGTTGCGGCGCTCGCCGCTCCTTCGGCCGGCGAGCGGCCCCACATCGTGGTGGCGAAGACGGTCTTTGGCAAAGGGGTCTCGTACATGGAGCGGGGCATCCCGGTCACTCAGACGCACCTTCCGGTCCAACCGGTGAACTGGCATTATCTGCCCATGAGCGAGCACGAGTATTGGCTCGCTATGGAAGAGCTGGAGCAATCCAATTGAGAAAGGCATTCGTCGATACGCTCTGCCAGTTGGCGTGCGACGACCCGCGTATCATGCTGCTGACCGGCGACCTTGGTTACATGGCCTTGGAGCCGTTTCGCGAGCGCTTCCCGCAGCGCTTCCTGAACGCCGGCGTGGCGGAGCAGAACATGATCGGCGTGGCCACCGGTCTGGCCGACGCCGGGTTCCGGCCATACGCTTATTCGATCGCGCCCTTCGCCTCGTTGCGTCCTTTCGAATTCATCCGCAACGGCCCCGTGGTCCACAAACTGCCGGTCCGGATTGTCGGCATGGGAGCCGGCTTCGAGTACGGTTACTCCGGGCGGACGCACTACGGCCTGGAAGACATCGGCGTGCTGCGCACCCTCCCGGGACTCACGTTGGTGATTCCAGCGGACTCCGCGCAAGCGGCTGCGGCCATCCGCGAGACGCGCGATCTTCCGGGGCCGGTATACTACAGCCTTGGGAAGGACGACACCATCTCGGTGCCGGGGCTGAACGGGCGCTTTGAACTCGGCAAGGCGCAGGTGGTGCGGGAGGGCCGCGACATCGCCCTCGTCGCCATGGGTTCCATCTGCCAGGAGGCCGTCATCGGCGCCGGGAAGCTGGCCGGTTACGGAATCGAAGCCACGGTGGTGGTGGTTTCCAGCTTCCATCCCGATCCGGAAGACGACCTCGCCCATATCCTCGCGCCGTTCCGGCACGCCATCTCGGTCGAAGCACAGACCGTTTCGGGCAGCCTGGGAGCTCTGGTCGCCACGGTGATTGCCACCCGCGGACTCGCCTGCTGCTTGCATGTCCTCGGTGTCAGGACTGCGTCCGACGGCACCAGCGGGGTGCAGATGGAGCGCTGGCGCAAGTACGGCCTGGACGGGGACAGCATCCTCGCCGCCGCTCTTTGCGCCGTCCGCCAAGGGCTTTAGCGATGAAGCGAGTGCTCATCACTGGAGGGACCGGTTTTGTAGGCGCGAACCTGGCCCGGCGCGTCCTGCGCGACGGCCATGAGACGCATCTCATGGTGCGCCAGCCGCATCAATCCTGGAGACTCGACGAGATCGCGGCCGATGTGCGCCTGCACGAAGCGGATCTCGAAGACCGGGAGGCAGCCCGCCGCGTGGTGAGCGGAGTCAAGCCGGATTGGGTGTTCCACCTGGCGGCCTACGGCGCGTACCCCACCCAGACGGGCTTCGAGCGCATGGTGGCCACCAACCTGATGGGCAGCGTCACATTGCTCGACGCCTGCCAGGAAAGCGGAGTGGAGGCCTTCGTGCAAACCGGGTCCTCCTCCGAATATGGCTACAAGGACCACCGCGCTTCTGAAGACGAGCTGGTCCAGCCCAACAGCCACTACGCCATTACCAAGGCCGCCGCGACGCATTACTGCCAGTTTGCCGCGCGTGCCACCGGCCTGAACGCCGTCACACTGCGCCTCTATTCCGTCTATGGTCCCTATGAAGAGCCGGCGCGGTTAATTCCCACTCTGATCGTCCAGGGTCTTCACGGCCGGTTGCCGCCGCTGGCGTCTCCCGACACCGCCCGCGACTTCGTCTATGTGGACGACGCCGTGGATGCCATGCTGCGCGTTGCCGCCGCCCCGCCGGTGCCGCGCGGAACCGTTCTCAACGTCTGTAGTGGAAGCCAGACTACCCTGGCATCCGCTGTAGCGATCGCGCGCAAGTTGATGCGGATACCCGCCGACCCGGTCTGGTACACCATGAGCGCCCGTTCCTGGGATACCGGCATCTGGGTCGGTTCCCCGGCTGCCGCCGAGCGGGAAATCGGCTGGCGGGCGCGGTTCGATCTCGAAACCGGCATGCAGCATACCATCGACTGGTTTCGCCACAACCCCGAGTGGCTTCGCTTCTATGAGGCGCGCATCACTTGAATCCGACACAGATCAGATTGCCAGCGGGAAGCGCCAGCGGGATTCTTCCCACGCCCGATGGTCTCAAGAGACCGAATAGCGATCGCTTGACCCTACCAGGCAGTGGCAGGAGCTTAATCCAATAGGAAACGGGATAGCGGTTCCAGAGTGAAGAGACCGTCACGTCCCGAAATCCCGCCCGATCGAGTAATTGCCGGGCCGTGGCTGGACAAAACAGTTGGAGGTGCTCCACGTCAAAGATCGGCGACTTTAAACCCAGCAGCCTGGCGGACACCGACTTCCGGTTATGTGCCACCATCAGGAACGCTCCCCCTGGCTTCAGCAGCCCGAACGCGCCCCGCGCGGTTGCCAGCGGGTCCGGCACGTGCTCCATGGTCTGAAAACAAGTTATGAGCGACAAAGCCGCCCCGGGAAAATCCTCGGGCTGGAAAAATCCGGAGCGAATGAGGGGTTGGATGGAGGGTTTTGCGGACGCGATGGGCGCGCTGGAAGGCTCTATCCCGGTGACGTCCTGAAAGCCGAGGTTCAGCAGCTCTTCCAAGAACGCTCCGTCCCCGGCGCCGATATCGAGCGCACCGTTCCGATCGGGCAATCGCCGAAGAATCCGGCGCACCCATCCGGCGTAGGTTGCGCCGGCGTAATGGGCTTCGCTTCCACTGTCGAACGCGGCCCCTTCATAGGCACTGGCCAGCGTTTCGGGCGACAACACCGGGTTTCCATATAAGATGCCGCACTGGCTGCACTCGATCAGGCGCGGATGCATATACTCGGGCAGCTTTCTCGATGCAAATGCGAATTCGTCGAGTTTATCGAGGTCGATGGTCGACTCGGCGAAGACGGGTGAATCACCGTGTTGGCCGCACAGTGGGCAGTGTCGTTTCACCCATTCGGCCTTCACACGGATCGCCTTTTCGCCAACGCAGTGTATCCCAGGCAATCATCTCCACCTTCGCCCATGAGCGATATGTTTGCCACGGCCGCCAGGGCCAGTAGCACCGGCAGGAATGGCAGTGAAAGGACGCGCAGGACCGCGCGAGCCGGCCACGAAGGATTCTGTGGCAGCGCCAGGCGAAGGATCAATGCCATCCCTTTATAGCACGCGACGGTGACGGCATTCCCGCGCGCATACACACATCTGTCGACAAATCCCGCGAGCGCGAGCAGGCGGTCCAGCCCGGACGGTGTAAAGCGCCAGTAGTCGTAAGGGATGAAGTGCCACCGGGCCGCGAACGGAACCGTCAGCAAAAGCGTTCCGCCCGCCACCAGACATCGGAATGCTTCACGAAGCAGAATTGCTGGCTCCGCGACGTGCTCCAGCGTCTCGGTGCAGAGTACGAAGTCGACAGACGCGTCCTCAACGGGCCAATCATCTCCCTTGAAGTAACGGGTATCCGGAAACTCGTAGCCAAAATGAGCCATGGCATCGATCGTATCGATGCCGATATACGTGGTGTCCCGCGAGAACAGCGCTCTATAAGGCTGCGCGCCGCAACCGACGTCGAGTACGTTGCCGCGCACTTGTGGCAGTACCTTGCTCAGGTCGCGCCAGATCGAGCCCGCCTGCAAATCCAGAAATCGCCGGAACGCCGCCGATAGCCTGCGCGCGACGCTATCGGGCTTTGCGAACAGTGGCGGCCGCCACAACTCGGCGGCTCTCAATGCCATGTTGCGCCGTTTCAGGATCAAATCCGGCTGGCTGGCGTCCGTCACGGGTCGGAGGCTCTCTTGGTTTCGCGCCCGGCAGGCGCGTTCAGGATGTGATCCACGACATAAGGCGGCCGCCTCTTGACCTCGTCATAGATGTGCATCAAGTAAGCACCGATGATGCTGAAACACAGCAGTTGAACGCCGCCCATGAATAGAATCAGCACGATGAGCGTGGTAAAACCGCTCGGAACCGACTGCGGCGCGAACAGCCGCATGGCAACCTGGACAACCCCCAGAACCGCGGTAATGGCCACGACGGATACCGCCAGCCACGTGATAATGTCGAGCGGAGCGTAGGAAAACGAGAAGATCGCTTTGCGCGCCCAATCCAGATTCCGCAGGAAAGAGTTGGTGGTGGTGCCGAACATGCGCTCGGGCCGCACGTAGGGCACGCCGGTCTGCTTGAATCCCACCCACGCGCGCAGCCCGCGAACGAAGCGGTTGTTTTCCGGAAGACTATTCAACGCGTCCACGACCCGGCGATCGAGCAGCGAAAAGTCGCCCGCGTCGAGAGGCATGGGAACATAGGACGCGGCGCGGAAGACCCGGTAGAAAGCCTTGTACGCAAACTGAAGAAACCAGGTAGCCTCGCGCTTCACCCGCGAGCCGTAGACCACGTCGAAACCCTCCCGCCATTTCTGGTAGAAGCTCTCGATCAGCTCGGGCGGGTCCTGAAGGTCTCCATCGAGCAGCACCACGGCGTCCCCGGTCGCGATTCGCATGCCGCTGGTGAAAGCGTTCTGCGACCCGAAGTTGCGCGAGTGCCGGATCACCACCACCTTGCGGTCCCGGCCGGCCAGCTCGGCGAGCACCTCGTCCGCGTTATCCGGGCTGCAATCGTTGACGAAAATGATCTCGTAGTCGACGCCGATCTTGGCGAACACGGCCACCAGCCGCTGGTACATGAAAGGCACCGCGGGCGCGTCGCCATAACAGGCGATGATCGCTGTGAGCTTCTTTTGCAGGGACGCTTCGTTCATTCGTTCTGCAATCATGAGCGTCGCTCGAGCCGGAGCGGAGCAACATAGATTGTAACCTTCCGGCCGAGTAGAGTGGGGATTCGCGTGCTACCGCGCCACGCGGACCGCGGTCACGGACTTCATCAGAAAGGAGGCGGGAAGCTGGACGGGAGCATTGTTGTTGGTGAGCCCCAACTGGAATTCCTGGCCCTCGGCCAGTTCCACCCAAAAAGCGATTTCGTAATCGCTTCCCGCCCAATCGCCCTTGGTGGCATAAGCCAGCCACGGGTCGGCCCGGTCGTGCGCGTAGGCGCCAAAACCGAACTTGCCGGCTCCCGGCCAATACCGCACGGCGAAGCGATACCGGCCGCCTACCGGCGCCGTCATAGCTGGATACAAAGCAGCCAGCGATCCCGGGCGTGCGTGCGTACGCACCAGGACGCCGTCCGGCACCCTGCGCAGCACGGCGCTCAAATCCTCACCGCGTTCGACGGTCCAGTTTTGGAGCGGGAATGCGGACGGTTGGTGCGAGCCCGAGGCCTCCCGCAAAACGGCCCGCTTGTTTGGCTCGAATACGGCGGTCAGCGGCAACCACATTCCGGGAACCACCTCGACGCGCAGGATGGGCATGGTGTAGCTGTACGATTCGCGGTCTACGGTATCGGTCTCGACGGGCACCGCGCGCAGCCCTTCTTCGCTCCAGCAGCCGGCCAGAGCGGAGACCGCGAAATCCGTACCATGCGCCCGGTTGGCCGAAATCACGGTAATGATGGTGGAGGGCGGCACCTCCACGTCGCATGGGGGAACCGTCAGGCTCCGGCCCAGCAGGCTTCTCGACCAAAGGTAGGTGGAACTCAACGCCACCGCATCCGGCATGGCGCGGTCCTTATCGTCGTACCAGAACCGAACCGCGTGGCCCTGGCGAATGGATTCGATGCGCGCGCGGGAGGCCGTCAGCGATTGGTACTGGTCGCGGTAGGCGTGGGCGTCGAGGTTGCCGTAGCTCGAGTTCACCAGGATGGCTGTGAAAACGAAGAATCCGGCCAGCGAGAACGCCATACCCGCCGGACGCCGGCGCAACGCCAGGGATGCGGCCAGGGCGGCGGCGCCGACCCAGACGGCGCAGGGCGTTTCCGCCACCAGGCTGGCGGCGTCGTCGAGCCAGGCAATCCCTAATGCGGTGGCAGCGGCGCAGCAGATCCACAAGTAGGTTCGCGGCCGAAGCGCGTCTACTCCGGGCCAGAACCACGCGCCCATCGCCAGGAAACTGAAGGGCAACAAAGCGCTGGCGCGGTAGGGAACACCCAGCATCGGGTTGCCGCGCACCTGGCAGTACATCATCCAGGCCAGTGCGCACAGCAACTGTGCCGAGAAAAGCACGGGCGCGGCATACCCCGGGCCGGTCCGCTTTCGCCATGCGGAAGCCAAAACCACCACCAGCGACGTGGCCGCGGCCACCATCGCGAACCATAACCAGGGGGCCGGCGCTTGGTCCACCCACAGGCCCTGGGACCACGGCACGCGCAAACTGGCAAGCTGTAAGAACTCCAAAACCGAAGGAGCGTAGAAAAAGAAGTGGCCATCCAGGAAATAATTGACCGCGCCCAACGCCACGGTCAGCGTCACGCAGCCGGCGCCGAACCAGCGGCACAAGGCCAGAAAGGACCGCAGCAGGGGGGTTCGGTGCCAGGCGCGCGTCAAACCGCCATAGTACAGTGGCAGCAGCGGCGCCAGCGCCACCCAGTAGAGATCGACGTATACCAGCGCCGCCAGCGCCATGCCCGCGGCCAGCAGCGCCCAGCGGCGCGTGGGCGCCCGGGCCGCCCAGGTCAGCAGCGCCATAGTGAGCAGGCAATAGGCGACAGTCGCCCCATCCACATAATCCCATCCCGTCGCGAACCACAACCACGGGTTGACCGAAAACAGCAGGGCCGCCAAAAATGCCCGGCGCGCCCCAACCACCCACTTCAGGGTTAGAAACAGCGACACGGTCGCCACCGTGTATACCCCCAAGTGCAAAACGCAATTGGCGGTTACGGGAGAGAACAGGGTGTGAACGGCGGCGCCGGGCAGGATCCACGCCAGGCGGCTGCCGTAGCTGGTTCCTGGGAATAGCTTGCCTTTGAATTCAACCAGATTCCGAAAAAAGCCGAAGTAAACCCACGGATCGATGTAGCCGTACCCCGTGAATAACGTATTGTCCTGGCGCCAAAGGGCGATCAACGGAAGCAGCAGAACGGCTGCCAGGTAGCGGATTGCCGTGACCCGGCTTTCCGGTACCGCCGGCGCCGGGAGCGTGGATTTCGATGCCTCCCCGCGCACATTCGGAGTTTGTTCAGTCATGGTGGATCACCTTCCAGCCCGCCCTTAGCATAGGTCACCGCTGGTTCGCCTTCAGCACCTTCTTGCGCAGCCGGATGGATTGCGGCGTCACTTCCACGTACTCGCCGTCGCGGATGAACTCGATGGCCTGTTCCAGGTTCAAGATCCGCGGGGGCACCAGGCGAATGGCTTCGTCGGCGGTGGAGGCGCGCATGTTGGTGAGCTTCTTTTCCTTGACGATGTTGACATCGAGATCGGCTTCCTTGGCGTTCTCGCCCACGATCATGCCTTCGTAGACTTCGGTGCCGGGCGTGACGAAGATTTCGCCGCGTTCCTGAAGGTTGAAAACCGCGTACCCGGTGACTCTGCCGGGCCGGTCCGCCACCAGCGAACCGGTGGGCCGCATGGGGATCTCCCCCTGCCAGTCGATGTAGCCGTGGAACAACGAGTTCATGATGGCCGTGCCGCGCGTGTCGGTGAGCATTTCGCTGCGCAGCCCGATCAAGCCGCGCGACGGCACGTGAAACTCGAGGCGCACGCGGCCGGACCCGTGGTTCACCATCCTGGTCATCTTCCCCTTGCGCGCGCCCAGCTTCTCGATCACCACGCCGAGAAACGTCTCGGGGCAGTCGATCACCAGAAGCTCGACCGGCTCCTGCACTTTGCCGTTGACCGTGCGCGTCAGGATCTCGGGCTTGCCGACCATCAGCTCGAAGCCTTCGCGGCGCATCATTTCGATCAGAATAGCGAGTTGCAATTCGCCGCGGCCCATCACCTTGAAGGTGTCGTGTCCCAGCTCCTCGACGCGAATGGACACGTTGGTGAGAAGTTCCTTGTCCAGCCGCTCGCGCAGGTTGCGCGACGTCACCCATTGGCCCTCGCGCCCCGAGAAGGGCGAGGTGTTGATGGTGAACGCCATGGCGATGGTGGGCTCGTCGATCAGGATCTGCGGCAGCGGCGCCGGTGTTTCGGCGCTGGTGACGGTCTCGCCGATGGTGATCCCCTCCACGCCGGCAATGGCCAGGAGGTTGCCAGGGACTCCCACGGTTTCGTCCACCCTTTTCAGCCCTTCAAAGGAGTAGAGCTTGGTGATACGCGTGTTGTGAAGCGACCCGTCGCGCTTGGCAATGGCCACGGTGTCGCCATATCGCAGCGTGCCATTGAAAACGCGGCCAATGGCGAGGCGGCCCAGGTAATCGCTGTAATCCAGGTTGGCCACCAACATCTGGAGCACGCCATCCGGATCGCCCACAGGCGCGGGAATGTGCTCGACGATGGCGTCGAACAGCGGACGCAGGTCGCCCGACGGATCATCCAGGGAACGCTTGGCCACGCCGGTCTTGGCGATGGTGTACAGGATCGGGAAATCCAATTGGTCCTCCGCGGCGTCGAGGTCGATGAACAGGTCGTAGATCTCGTTGACGACTTCCTGCACGCGCGCGTCGGGCCGGTCGATCTTGTTGATCACCACGATGGGAGGCAGCTTGGCCTCGAGCGCCTTCACCAGGACGTAGCGCGTCTGCGGCAGCGGGCCTTCGCTGGCGTCCACCAGCAGCATGACGCCATCCACCATCTTGAGCGCGCGCTCCACTTCGCCCCCGAAATCGCTGTGGCCGGGCGTATCGACAATGTTGATCTTGACGCCGTGGTAACGGATACCCGTAATTTTGGCGAGAATGGTGATGCCGCGCTCGCGTTCCAGCTCGTTGGAGTCCATCACGCGTTCCACGTGCACCTCATGCTGGCCGAAGATGCCGCTCTGGTTGAGCATGGCGTCCACCAGCGTGGTCTTGCCATGGTCCACGTGGGCGATGATGGCGATGTTGCGAATGTCGGCGCTGCTACTTTTCATGCATCACGTCGATCGGGATAAGGCGCGAGGTTCGAGGCGCCGGATGAGGTCCGCCTTCAAAGTCTATCACGTACCTGGCTCCGTCTCACGCCAGCGGCGACTTCGCGGTATCCGTATCCCCAACCCTCCATCTCACGTATAATTCGTTAGAGGCTGTTGAAGAGCGGCGACGGCCTTCACCGTTCGGTTCGCGCGCCAGCCGTGTATTATGACGCGCCGATGTCGAGGGCGTTCCCTTCATCCTTTCTTCAGTAGCCTCTGGAAAGAGGAACCTTTATGTTCGAGCAGAGCGACCTCCTTGCCGGCAGGACGCATCGGCCATGGACCATCAGGGGGATCAACAGCAGGACGCCCACGACGAACAACTGACCTAGAAATGCACACGCCACATTCCAAACCAGGGCGCCGTACCGTCAAGGATTTGGGTGCAACTCAAAATGGGAAATCGGACGACCGGCCTTCAAGCCAAGCTTCTGGCGGAGCTGGAGCATGGATTCTCCGGAAGCAATGAAGGCCGCCTCGGTGGAAATGACAGTCAAAATCGACGACAACGAAGCGCAGCCTTCCGACTATGGCACCGACGAGTCCACCGCCCTCGGCATCCCCGGCCTCAACATCAACCAGTTCACGAGCGGCATCGTGGGTATCCCGATCAATGACGGCTTTTCCAATCCGGTGGTGGGTTACTCGGCGAGCTTACGCTGGGTCCGCGCCGAAGCCAACGTGGATTTCGTCAACACCGCAGCGTAGTTGGTGGTGATCGTTGAGGTTCTCATAGCCCGGAGCGCTATGCTATGCTGCGGGGGAACCCTGTGGGCTTGCCGGGCCGCATGTGCATTCGGTTATTCGCAGATTCCGGAATTAAAGGAAATGAACACCATGGTATCCAGATTGTCAGCACGCTCGATTGTACTGTTTTCGATGCTCTGGTCAACTGCAGCCTTCGCCGCGATCACCCCTTACCCTCCCTACCCGGGCGCGAAGCCGAGCCCGGCTTATAAGGTGAGCGTGGACGGTCAGCCGGTGTTTGTGCACCGGTTTCTGACCTACGATCAGTTCCAATGGATGGATTATGCCAGTTTCTCCATGACCGGAAAGGTCCGGGTCACGGTGACCAATCTCGTCGGCGAGATGAATGTGCTCACCTGCGACATTAGGCCGCTGGCTTACGGCATCAAGCCGCAGATCAGCGGGAATACGGTCAGCTTCGAACTCGATCGGCCACGTTATGTCCTCGTGTTCCCCAACGAAATGGGGGCCTTCGGCGCCGCTGGGTTGATGCTGTTTGCCGAGCCGCCGGAGAAGAATCCTCCCAAACTCGGCGATCCCAACGTGGTCAACATCCTGGACTACAAAGTTGACAATACGGGTAAGACCGTGGAAACTGCGAAGATCAATCGGGCCATCAGCGACGTCTCCGCCAAGCCTGGGGGCGGCGTGCTCTATTTTCCCACGGGCGGTGTCTACATGACGGGCACATTGTTGATGAAGAGCAACGTCAAGCTTTACGTGGACGCGGGAGCCGTGATTAAGGGGACCGGCAAGTTGGCGGATTACACCTCCGCGCCTGCGCCGCCCGGGGCGCCAGCCGCAGCCAGGCCGCTTCGAGCCCAGGTTATCTTTGACCATGTCGAGAATGCCGGCCTGATGGGACGAGGCGCCATCGACATGGATGGCTACCCCAAATTGTGGTATGACTTCGCACCTGACATGTCGGACGGACGCGCAAGAGACGCCGATGGGCTCGTGAACGACCCTCATGGGACTGGCGCCAGGGGTTATGTAATCAGCAACAGCCGCAACATTACTTTTCAGGATCTGTTGCTACTCCGATCCGCCGAATGGACGGTGCACGTGATGGACAGCGAAAATTTCACCACCAGGAACATCAAGATCGTGAACCGCAAGCGGCAGCACCACGACGATATCTATGATTTGACCGGCAGCAGCAAACACATCTTGATCCAAGACGGGTTCGCTATGGGCATGGACGATACCTGGGCCCTTTACGGAAGCCGGACCACCACTACCGGCCTGGAGGATATCGTGGTGAAGGGATTTGTGAATTACACCTACGATACCGGTGTGGGCACCGGGTATGGCGGTGGCGCTTCGGTCAGGCACATGCGTTTTGAAGATGTGCACTTTGTCAGCAACACGGTCGATTACGCCATCTGGTTTCAACTTACGCCCCGGTATTGGACGGGACGGGCGTATCCCGAGGGCCGCGGAATCGCCAAACCTTATCCAAGCGACGATATACGGTTTGTCAACTGCACGTTCGAAAAGGATGGCGGGTATATCTGGATCGACGCCGGGGATTCGCCCTTGACAAACTTTGTCTTTGAGAACTGCACTTTCTATCATGCGACCCGGCCCAGCCTGCTGGCGGGGAAGAACGTCGGTCCGATACTGTTCAAGAACGTCAAGATCGACGGAGCGGTGGTCCGCAATGCCGATCAGTTAAAGCGGGCTGGCTTCGAAGTTCTCGTCCCCGTCAAGTTCGAGCCGTGAGCCGTCATACTCCGGCGCGCCGGAGACAGTACGGCATAAAGGCCATTGACTCGGCGAAAGTGTCTTGAAACGCGGGGTCGGCGGCCAGCTCCACGTGCCGGGTCAGGGCGCACAGACGCGCCAGCACGGCCTGGCGATGCGTGGGGGTCAGGAGCAGCATTCGAGCGCCCCGAAGAGCGCTGTTGCCAACCGGCTGGATGGCAACATCCTGGGGGAGCAGTCCGATGGCGCTGGCAGCGGCTGGCTTGATGTAATTGCCGAAAGCGCCCGCCAGCCAAAGAGACGGGGTCAGCGCGCCGGCGCTCTGCCGGTGCAGAATCTTCAAGCCGGCGGCCATGGCGCCCTTGGCGAGCTGGAGTTCCCGGATGTCGCCCTGCGTCAGCGAGACGCTTTCGGTAAGGCGCAAGGTTTTGAGGCCGTTGGCGAGGCGGCCACTGGAAAGGATTTGGCCTAGTTCCAGGGCGCAGGCAGCGGCGTCCACCAGGCCGCTGCCGCAAATGCCGCGCGCCGCCTGGCCGCCCAGCACATGGCATTCGTACGCGCCATCGTGGACGCGCACCGCGTCGATGGCGCCGGCCCTGGCGGTCATTCCCGCGCTGATCCGGCCGCCTTCGAAGGCGGGTCCCGCGGCAGTAGAAGCGCACAGGATTCCGTGGCGGTTGCCCAACACAATCTCGCCATTGGTGCCGATATCGAACAGGGCGTGAGTAGCGGACTGCTGGTCGAAACGCGTAGCCACCATGCCGGCCAGCAGATCGCCGCCCACGAAGCCGCCGAGGCAGGGCAGGAATCGCACGCTGTTTCGGATTTCGACCGCGGCGCGCGCGCGCGTCCAGCCGAGATCCCGGGCGCTGAAGCGGCGCTCTCCCAGTTCGGCGGAGAGGAAGGGCACCGCCGCCAGCGGCTCGACGCTAAGGCCGCAAAAGAGGTGGTGCATGGCGGTGTTGCCGGCTATCAGCACCTCTTCCAGAACGCGCTCACCGGCCAGCCGCGCCAGCATCTGCCCGAGAGTCCGTCGGATCATGGCGGTCAATTCGCCGGGATGCCGCAGATCATATTGGATGCGGCTCATGACGTCGGCGCCATGCCGCGCCTGGGGGTTGAGCGCTGTCTCGACGGCCAGCACCTCGCCCGTCGCGAGGTCCACCATCTGCGCCACCAGCGTGGTGGTGCCCAGGTCGATGGCCGCGCCGAAGCCCTGGCGCGGTTCGAGCGGCGTCTTCCGCTCATCCGTGAGCACCGGCAGGGACCACTGCTCCACTTCCACCACGACGCCTTCCCGCGTTTCGGCGCAGCAGGCCAGGCGCCAGCCTTGGGCCAGCTCCGCCTCGGACAAGGCTTGCCGCATGGTTGCCGTGACGGGCACGTGGCCGGAAAGAACGCGGATTTTGCACCCGCCGCAAGCGCTCTCCCCGCCGCAAGGGAACTCGACGCCCAGTTCGAACAGACGGTCGGCCAGGCTTCGTTCCGGCTCGGGGTGGATCTCGAAATGCAAGTGGCTAACCGTTTTTCTTGGCGGCCAGCGCCCGAACGAATTCGGGAGTCGTCCCGCAGCAGCCGCCAACGAACGCGGCGCCGGCTTCGATCAGCGCCGGCAGGTACGAGGCGAACACGCTGGCCGGTGTACCGTAGACTACCGCGCCTTCCTTCATCTCCGGCAAACCGGCGTTGGCCTTGATCCAGACGGGCAGGGAACAGGCCACCCTCATCCTCTGGCAGACCGGCACGAAGCGCTCAATTCCGGCGCCGCAATTTGCGCCCACTGCATCCGCACCGGCGGATTCCATGGCGCGCGCGGCCGCCTCGGGGGTGACGCCCATCATCGTCCGGTCCTTGTTCTTTCCGCTGTCGAAGGCGAAGGAGACGATGACCGGGAGGCCGGTGGATTTGGCTGCGCTCAAGGCGAGCCCGGCCTCTTCCAGGTCGCTCATGGTTTCGATGAGCAGCGCGTCCGCGCCGGCTGCCGCCAGTGCCACGGCCTGCGCTGCGAAGGCAGAGGCAACTTCCTCGCGCCCAACCTCGCCGTTCATGAGAAGCTTGCCGGTAGGCCCGATGGAGGCGAACACCAGGGCCTTGCCGGCCGCCGCGCGCTTGGAGATCTCCACCCCGGCCCGGTTGATGGCGTCTAGCTGGCCGGCCAATCCGGCTGCTTCCAGCGTGATCCCGTTCGAACGGAACGTGTTGGTCAGAATCACCTGGCTTCCGGCTTCCACGTACGCGCAAGCCACCGATTCCACACTCTCGGGACGCTCCAGGTTCCAGGCGTCGGGCAGAGCGCCCGGCGCGAGGCCGAGAGCCAGCAACTGGGTGCCCCATGCTCCGTCGGTGATCAGCGGACCCTCAGACAACCACTTCTGCAATTGGCTCATTTCCCCTCCAGTTGCGATTGAGCGATGCGGGTGGCGAAACGCGCTCGCGGCGCTGGATTCGCGGCGCGCAGCAGAATGCGATACAAACGCTCGCCCCAACTGGAGCGGAGCCGCGCATCCTCCAGACGGATCTCTTCCACCACCGGCGTCAGGGCAGCGCCGTCGTAGAACACCTTCACGATATTTCCCGGAGCGACCGCAAGGGAAAGTCGCCCCGGCCCTTCCTCGGTGACGCGGCACGGCGTCATCAGGGTGAGGGTGACCAGCCTGGCGGCTTGCTTCAACGAGTAGTCGTCCGCAACTTCGATTTCATTGCCGGCGCGATTGAGCCGCAGCGTGCGCCTCCAGCTCTCCAGGTTGGCTTCCTTGGGATACGCCGTGGCGAGATTCAAACGGAATTCGGCGGCGCCGTCATCGGCATGGTACACGACATCGCTGGCGGCGAACTCGCGCCCGGCGGACTGCATGACGCCATCGATGGTAGGGCAGTTGTGATACGCGGACTGCATGGTCCAGATCTCATAGCGCCGGGAGCTGAAGGTCTGCGCGGTGTAAGTCTCCACTCCCACGTCGATGATGGCGGGCAGGCCATTGGAGTAAACCATGAAGTTGCCAACGTCGTTATGATTATGGCTCTTGGCGTTATTTCCGCCCTCGGCCGCCAGGTAGAGTCCGCGTGGCGAGCCTTCCTGGAGGCGCGCGGCCATCACCTGAATGCCGGGCAGCCACATATCGCGGAACAGGGCCTGCGAGCGCGGCGCTTTTCGCAGCGCGGCGAGATTGAACAGCGCCGGCAACTGGCGGCCGATGCTATCGCCCGGGAGGCCGCTTTCATTGCCAAGGAAGGCGGCGAAAGCGCCGTGCGCCATCATGGTTTCGTCTCCCACGCGCTGGCCGAAGCGATAGACGAGGTCTCCGTTGGGGTACAAGCGCGCGGGAGCATCGGCGAAATTGGTGTACCACTCGTTGTAGATATGGGCGCGGCAGATGTAGAGGCCCATTTCGCGGACCAGCGGGAACGGGAACCCGTTCAAAGCGCCGCCGCTCGAGCCATCCAGTAATTCGAGGCAATCGAACAGGGAAGCGCCGGCGCGACCCCAATAGCTGGGGCCTTCGTCGCAGCCGCCATCGTCGTAATACCCGCTCAGGAAATTGTCGAGGCAGCGGAGAATCTTGAATACCGCGGCCTGGCGCCGCCTTTCGTCGCGCTCCAGCAGGAGTGCGGCGGTGAGCCAGTTCGAGCAGATCCAGGGGTTCCAATTGTTGGGGGGAAGGCCCGAGAAGCCCATCCAACTGAAGTTGTCGCGAGTGAGGCAGGGCGTGAGGATGCGGCGATCAACCTCGAGACGGATGCGCTCGGCGAGGAGCGGCGAAACGCGATTGAGCTGCGGCCCGAGCAGGTAGATCGTCCAGGCGAGAAGACTGGCCGTCTCGGCCGAGAAAAGCTCGACGATAGGCTCGGCCGCGTCGGGCAGGCCGACGCCGGCTTTTTGCGCTCCCAGGTGCGCGGGGACGCCCCAGAAAGTCTCCTCGCATGTGAGCCAGATGCCATTGGTGATCTCGTCGATGAAGCGGCCCTTGGCTTCCAGGCACTCGGCGATTACGAGTTGCTGCAACTTGTTGCGTTGGCGGTCGCGGATGCTTTCGAAGCGGGAGCGGTTGCCGTTGCGCGCGTACTCGAGGAAGAGCGTGGCCGGTAGGGCGTCCCACGGAGTTTTCAGTTGCTTCTCGCCGGATTGGAGGAGCGCGGCGGAAACATCGGCGGGGAGCGCATCCCAGGCCGTGCGCTCGGCCGCCGTAGGAAAGGGGTGAAAACGCTCGCGCAGTTTTTCGGGAGTCCATAGTGAGCCGAGCAGATTGCGATGATGCTCGGGCTGCGCCGCCAACAGGGCGGAGCTGGCCAGAAAAGTGCGTCGGGTGAAGCGGGCCATCACGTATTGTTGTAGCGCAGTGGGGCATGCTTTAGCTTGCCCTGATGCCTGTTAGAATTGTCTCCACATCATGAATACGGACAAGAAGGGCCTTTTCGTACGCGATGACGGCATCAACCTGATGTACACGTTCATCCTGGTCAGCTCGTTGTTTCTCCTTTGGGGAGTCTGCAACGGGATGATCGACGTGATGGACAAACACTTCCAGGAGGAGTTGAGCCTGACCAAGTCGCAATCCGCCTGGGTGCAGTTCGCGCACTACCTGGGCTACTTCCTGATGTCCATACCAGCGGGGTGGCTGGCGACAAAGCTCGGGTACAAGTTCGGAATCATCGCCGGCCTCTTGATTGTGGCGCTGGGCGGATTCTGGTTCATTCCGGCCACTCATATCAGTGACCTGGTCCATGTAGGACGTGTATCGCCCAACCTCGGGTTCGTCGCCTTTCTGGTGGGCGTTTGCGCCATCGCCACCGGCCTCACGTTTCTGGAAACCATCGCCAATCCTTATACCACTGTGCTGGGCGGCGCGCGCTATGCGGCCACGCGCATCAACCTGGCCCAATCCTGCAACGGCGTCGGCTGGATTTGTGGTCCCATCATCGGCAGCGTGTTTTTCTATTCCAAGGACACGCTGGGCCGCAGCACCGGCAGCCAGACGCTCTATATTCCCTACGTGGCGATCGCCGTCATCGTGATCGTTCTGGCCGCCATCTTCTTCTTTGCCAGGGTTCCCGACATCAAGACCGAGGACGACTATCATCTGGATGACTCCGCGCCGGGGGCTTCGCATTCCATCTGGAAGCACCCGCACTTTGTGATGGCCGTCGCGGCCCAGTTCTTCTACGTGGCCGCGCAGGCCGGAGTTTTCAGCTTCTTCATTAACTACATGACCGCCGAAGTTCCCGCCATTCCCGGCTCGTGGGAGTCGGCTATGACTAAGTTGTCGATCCACTCCGGCTTCTTACAGAACTGGCTTTCCGGTTGGTTCGAAGCGAATCAGTCCGGCATTCTCGCTATCAGCGACAAAGGCGCTTCGAATCTGGCGTCGCTGGGCTTAGTCTGTTTCCTGGTGGGGCGCTTTACCGGGGCTGGGTTGCTCAAGAAGTTTTCCGCCCACAAGATACTCGGTCTTTATGGCGTGATGAATGTCGCCGCTACTTTCCTGGTTTTCTGCAAGCTGGGCTGGTTGTCGGTGGCTTGTGTGTTCTTGATTTACTTCTTCATGTCGATCATGTTCCCGACTATCTTCGCGCTGGGGATTTTCGGCCTGGGCGCGCGGGCGAAAAAGGCGTCCGCTTACATCGTCATGGCCATCATGGGCGGCGCCATCCTACCCAAACTGATGGGTTATGTGGCCGACAAATTCGACATGTCCCGTGGTTTCATCGTGCCGATGTTCTGTTTCGCTTTCGTTGCGTTCTATGGCTTCAACTGGCCTAAGTTCGCCAAAGCGGAGTCGTTGCACGGAGCGAGGGCCGGCGCGGGGCACTAGGGGCCGCTTCAATTGTGTTTCCGCACCTGCGCTATTCAACCGGTGCAAGTGCCGCCGCGGCGGGCTCGCCGCCGTTGGCCCGCCACCTGGCATGCGTCCGGGTGACGATGGAACTGATAATCTCCTCGAGCCCATACCGGATATGGTTACGCATCGCGCGGTCGGCTGCCTCCGGATCGCCGCCGCACAACACCTCGCTCAAATCCCGGTGGGAACGCGGCGGGCGTTTCTGATGATGGACGGCGACATCGAACAGCCAGTTGAAGATCAGCACCTGATTTTTTTCGAAGGCCTGCATGAGCGCTTTCGATCCACTGCACTCCGCAACGTGCATGTGGAACTCCAAATGGTACGCATGGACCTCGAAGAGAAACTCAGGATCGGTGTCGCCCCCAACGCAGCGATTGAAAAGCACGTCCGTGTGCCCCGCCATGCGCCGCAGTTCCCGGCGTTGTTCGGAGGTGGAGTTCTCCACAAAGAGCCGCGCCGCCTGAGTCTCGAGCGCCTCCCGGAGGATGTAGCTGTCACGGATGTCCTCGGGTGTCGGTATGCGGACCCGTGTGCCGGCGCGGGCCTTGGTCTCCACCAGACCATCGGATTCCAGGCGCTGCAAGGCCTCCGAGACAGGCAACTGGCTCATGCCGAGCATGGTGGCGAGTTTGCGCCGAGACAGGCCAGAGCCGATGGGGAAGATACCTCGTAAGATGCGGTCCCGAATCGCCTGGTAGGCATCTTCGGAGAGCGTCGCCGGGGGAGAACCGTTCATGAGCGTATACTGTCCCACAAACCTATTGTATGTGTAACAGCATTGGAATACCAGATAAACTGCTCCTTGCCGGCCTTGGCGCTTCTATGGACGCTCGCCCCGCGCCAGCCGCCCGTTGATATCATCCAGCGCCGGCATCACATCGGCGATCCCATCCACTACGTAATGAGCGCCCGACTGGCTCATCCGCTGGTAAGCCCGCGCCAGCTTGGCGTCGAGAGTCTCAGTATCCAGCGCGGCAGCCTGTTCTTGCGTCAGGCCAAGTTCGTTTCCGGTCTTGGCCAGGCCGATGGTCCACATCCCCGCATTCAGGCCCTCTTCAATGTCGGGCAGCGTGTCGCCGATTTTGACGAATGCTTCCATAGGGTAGGTCTGCAACTGGATTGCGTTTTGCAGGCACATGTAGGGATGAGGCCGCCCGGCCGGAACCTGGGTGGCGCAAACGGTGGCATCCGGCGAGTAGCCGCGCCGTCGGGCTTCCCCGAGCAAAACGTCCATCATTTCCTCGGTATACCCCGTGGTCGAACCGATCTTCAAACCGCGGCGGCGAAATTCGGCAACCGCTTCGAGGGTTCCAGGAATCAAATCGGCGTACTCGCCCAGACACGCCAGTTGCAGCGGGATGAACTCTTGGAACATCTCTTCGATGTCGCACTCGTTCGGCTTGCGCCCATGGACGGCCTCCCACCGCCGTGCGACATTCTCGTTTTTCGAGATGAGCCCGATGTGGACCTTCTTGTGGGCGCCCATGGGCGCTCGGGCCTCCTCGATGGAGATCTCAACTCCTTTTCGCTTGTAAACCTCCATGAAGACAACCGCCGGGGCGAAGCACCCATAATCCAGGGTTGTCCCCGCCCAATCGAGCAGAACCGCCTTGAGCGGGCCGCGGTATGAACGCTGAAAAACGAAGTCCATCTAGTATCCTTCTTTCCTGATTTTGCCGCACCCGCCGGCTAGGAAACAGCCACGCATGTTTCGGCCCCCTGGCTCAGAGCGATCCTCATCTCGCCCAACGTGGCGCGGATGGCGGCCAGCAGATCACAGATGTCACTTTGGAAGATCCGGCCGATGTGGCCTATCCGGAAGCAGTTGCCTTCGGTCACCTTCCCCGGATAGATGACGTATCCCTTCTCGTTGAGCCGGCGGTAAAACTCTTCGAAGGTAAAGTTCGCATGGTTCGGATACCGGAAGGATGTGATGATGTAGCCCTGGCTTTTCGGGTCGAGGTACTCGTCGAAACCCAGCGCCCGCATACCAGCGACGAGCGTGCGATAGTTTTCGCGGTAACGGGCGGCACGCCCTACCACGCCTCCCTCCCGTTCCAGCTCCCGGAGGGCCTGGTGAAAGGCCAGCAGCGCGTGTGTCGGCGGAGTGAAGCGAAACTGGCCATCGCGCTCGAGGCCCTTCCACTGGGCGAGCAGGTCGAGGCTGACGCTGCGGGCGAAGCCTTCGGTCGCCAGCAGCGCTTCCCGCCGCGCCAGCACAAATGCGAAGCCAGGTACGCCTTCCACGCACTTGTTAGCCGAAGAAACCAGGTAGTCGATGGAGCAATCCGCCAGGTTCAGCGGCACGGCGCCGAAGCTGCTCATGGCGTCGACGAAGTAGCAGCGGTTGAATCGCCTGGCAACAGCGCCAACCTCCTGGATCGGGTTGAAGATGCCGGTTGTGGTTTCGCAGTGTACCATGGCGACGTGGGTAATCGCCGTATCCCGCTCCAGCGCGGCCGCAACCTGGCTGGCATCCGGCGCCTGTGTCTCCGGCGAGACCAGCGGGACGGTGCCGATCCGGTGCACGCGAGCGATCTGCTCGATGCGCCGGCCATAGGCTCCATTGATGACGACCAGCATCTTGCCATCGGGCGGCACGGTAGAGGAAATCACGGACTCTAAGGCAAAGGTGCCACTCCCTTGAATGAGGATGGCTTCATAGCCCTGGTCCTCAACGCCGCCCAGCGTCAGAAGTTCGCGGCGGATTTCGCGCACCATCCCGATGAACTCGATATCGCGCGATCCCAAGTCCCGCAACATGGCCAGCTTGACCGTCCGGCTGGTGGTCAGCGGGCCGGGAGTAAACAGTATCTTGTCCTTCGAACGATCGAGTTGCTGTTTGTCAGTCATAGGTCATCTCCACATGCCACTTCAACCTGCTGTCTTGACCGCTGGGGCGAAGGTCTGCCTGGCTTCTTGGTTCCATTGGGTAGCCAGGAGTGCGCCGCCGACTAACGCAATCGCGACGAAAACGTAAAAAAGCCGGTCCCAACCATACTTCCCAGAGACATAAGCCACCAGGTACGGCGAAAAAAGCTGGCCCACGGAGCCGAAGCCGCTGATGAAACCCGAGGCCGTCCCGACACCCCACTTGGCCCCGGCGTCCTGTGACGCGGCGCCTTGCAGCAAAGTGTCCGGACCGAAGTTCATGATTCCGATGAGGGCGATGCTGACGGCGACGCCGCCACGCCCCAGAGCGGCGAACGTGGGGTGGATCCAGCACATCAAGGCCAATCCCCAAAACATGACAGCAGCAACAGGGAGCCGCCGGGCTTGCATGAACTTATCGGAGACGTAGCCGGCCAGGATCGCTCCGGTGAAGCCGACGAACTCATACAAAGAGGACGTGTAGCCGGCCTCACCGGCTGAGTAGCGGAGCTTCTGAGTCATGTAGAGCGGCAGCCAGTACAGGAACGAGTAGCGAATCATTTTGGAAAAGGCGCAACCCAAGGCGATGGTCCACACCTGCAGGTCGCCGAGCATTTTGAAAAACAGCCATCGCTCGGCCGCGCGCTGCCCATCCGGCGCAGGCACGCCGGGGTCATTCCTCCCCTCCGCATCGCCCTCGCCGATTTCGGGCAGGCCGGCATCGGAGGGGCGGTTCCGGGTCAGTACGGCAAATAGCAGCGCGATCGCGAAAAGAAGCGCCGCGGGCATCCAGAATCCACGCTGCCAGCCAAGACCGGCGCCAGCCCATGCGCTTGTGGCGGCGAAGGTTGCAAAAACCACCGCCAGGGAACCGCCGATCACGTAGTTCGTGGTCCACCAGCCCATCACCACGCCCCGCTCGCTGTGGCGGAACCAAGGAGCCATGTTCTTCACCAAGCCAGGCCAGCCCGCCGACTGTCCGACGCCGTTGGCGCAGCACAACACCATGAGCGCCACCAGCGTCGGCATGAACCCCATCAGTACCGTCGCGCTAATCGACAAGAGCAACCCGAAGCAAACGGTGAGCCGGCTGCCAAAGCGATCGGCCAGCGGCCCGAAACAAAACTGGCCGGCGGAGTAAAGGAGGCTATAGCCGAAAATGAGGTTGGCGAGCTGAAAGTTCGAATAGCCGAAGTCCTTCTCGAGCAACGGCATGACTACGCTGAAATTCCGGCGGCACAGATAGAAGCCGGCGTACGCCAGCCACGTAATGGCGAAGATGCGGTAACGCCAGATACGTTGGGAACGGTCGAGGTCACACACCATTTCAGCGCCCTGCCGGCGGACGCAACTTCTGCGGTTTATGCCACTTCGTCACTCTCGAATCCCCGCTCGCGTCGGTGTTTGGCATTGGGAGTCTGGCGCCGCTAAACGACGTCGCCATAATTCTACAACCCTGCGGGCCACAGAAGCTCCGGGCAATACTGCCATGCCAAATTGACTAAGCGCAAGTATAAAGCACAAGGGCGCTACCTGTCAACGACCGACTTCACGGCCACTCCAGTAACAATCCGTAAACGCTTTCGTAACGGTTTTGAAACAGTGAAATGCCAGTAAAGCCTAAAAATCCTTGACTTGCCCGCCCTGCGCGGGTAAACTTTATCTTGGTTTCCCCTGCGTCGACGCTCCCCGTCCGAGCGTCCGTCGATGGCCAGTGGGCGCTCGATGCCAATGATTCCATAAAGGAGAATACTGTGCGAAACTCGACTGCACTCTTGATTTGCGCGCCTATATTCGGACTGCTGCTGACGGGTACCCTGTTCGGGCAAACCGCTAACGTCAACGGCCAGATCGTGGATTCGCAAGGCGGCGGCGTGCCGGGAGCGGCGATCACGTTGAGCCGCATCTCCACCAGCCAGGTGGTCCAGACCCAGAGCAACCCGGAGGGCTACTTTCAGTTGCCGCCGGTGCCTCCAGGCAACTACGAAATGACCGCGCAGGCTAAGGGTTTCGCCCTGGCGAAGGTCACCGCGCTCACGCTGGAGGTGGACGAATCGAAAGTGGTGAACCTGGTATTGCAGCCGGCCACCCAGACGATAACTATCAACGTGATCGATACCGCCCCCGAGTTGAACCTCGACCAAGCCGACCGGAGCCTCCTCCTGGATCACAGCTTTGTCGACGGTATCCCGCTGAGCGTGAGGAATCCGCTGCAGCTCATTAACTTCAGCGTAGGCGTGACCGTCGGCGACGATGGCCTCTCCGGAACCAATACCAGTAGCGAAAGCCGCACCAACACCTACCGGATCAACGGCGGACTGGGATCCACCACGGATATCCTGGTGGATGGCGCCACGGATACCACGGCTTACTACAATGAGGCGGCTGGCATACCAGGAGTAGACGCGGTCCGGGAATTCCGCGTTTACACGGACGCCTACGCTCCCGAGTTCGGCCGCACCAGTGGTGGTATCGTCAGTTACGCTCTGAAATCTGGGACCAATACGGTTCACGGCTCGGCGTTTGAGTATCTTCGTAATAGCGTTATGGATGCGGAGGGATTCAATGGCGACAAGGCCGGCCTGGCGAAACCGACCTTCCGCAGAAACCAGTTCGGTGGCACAGTGGGCGGCCCTGTCTTCCTCCCAAAGCTCTACAACGGCCGCAATAAGACCTTTTTCTTTGTGTCATACGACGGTCTTCGCGATTCCTCCGAGGGTTCGTTTACGGGTACCATGCCGACCGCCCTGGAGCGCGCCGGGAATTTTTCCAAGACCTTCCAGTCCAATGGAACCCAGATCGTCATGTATGATCCGAGCACGACGACCCTGAACTCGGCCGGCGCATACATCCGCACAGCGTTTCCCGGCAATGTCATCCCGGCCTCGGAATTCAACCCCATCGCGGTGAAACTGCTCTCTTACTATCCCCTGCCGAACCAGCCGGGAATCGGCCAGAGCGATTCGAATAACTTCTTTTCGAACGCCCCCGGCACCGATACCAACGACCGGCTGGACGTACGCATGGATCAGCAGTTGTCCAGCAAGCAAAGTCTTTTCGGTCACTACAGCTATTTCGCCAATCACATTTATTACAGCAACTACTATGGCAATGGACTGGCGCCTGAGGACGCCCCCGACCGCATCCCTGGAATCAATCTTGCCGTCGGCCATACCTGGTCAATCTCACCGTCCTTGATTTTTGAAGAGCATTTTTCGTACGCGCATAACGAGTCTCAGCGGAATGAAATGCTGCACGTCGCTCCCGATACGCTCGGGTTCCCAAGCAGCATTCTGCCGGGCCTGACCGGCACCATGTCGCCTTCCCTCTCCATCGGCGGAGCAAGCGGCCTTGGTGACTACTACCCATACGAAAGAAATAAGTCCTCGGTCTATCAGTACCGCGGCGATTTTTCCTGGCTGCGCGGATCTCACACCTTCAAGTTCGGCGTCGATCTGCGGGATTACCCGACATCGCTCTATGATCCGGAACAATTGGAGATTACCACGACCGGCAACTTTACCGGAGGCCCGAACGCCAATTCGATAGCCTCGGCTTCCGGCAGCGGCATCGGCGACTTGCTTTTGGGCGCAGCGCAGGTCCAAAGCGGCTATGAACCGCAGACCATCGGCCATCATTTCTACTATGGCGCCTATGCGCAGGACGTCGTAAGGCTCACTAAGAAACTCACCGTGACCTATGGTTTGCGCTGGGGCTATGAATCCGGTGAAGTGGAATCGACGAACCAGTATAACTACATCGACCTGCAGTCGCCTTCGCCGATCGCCTCCCAGGTTCCGCAATTTCCCGGACTGAAGGGCGGCGTCGGAATCCCGGGATTGAATGGGAGCAGCCGCGAATTGCAGGCCGCCACATCGCACTTCGACCCGCGGCTTGGCATCAGCTATGCCTTGAACTCGAAGACCATCATCCACACGGGATACGGCATGTTCCACATGCCCGTCGCTTGTTGGGAGCAATACCCGGATGCGTATGGCACCACGCGTGTGTCCAACTCCATCGTGGCACAGCCGAATGGCGTGACGCCGCTGTTCAATCTGAGCAACCCGTTCCCGCAAGGGCTGCCCGCGCCCTGGGGCGGCAGCGCCGGTCTCGCCATCGCTCTGGGACAGACTATCGAGGGGCCTCTGCGGACCCAGAGCATTTCTTACATGAATAGCTGGTCGTTCGATATTCAGCGGCAACTGCCCAGCAAATTCGTCGTGACCACAGCCTACGTCGGCAATAGTGGCGTTCATCTGCCGACGCCGATCGATTACAACCAGCTTCCCACCAGCGATCTGGCTCTCGGAAACGCTCTGCTGGCCGTAGTGCCCAACCCGTTCTACGGCGTCATCACCGACCCCAGTTCCACGTTGAGCCTGCCCACCGTGCAGGCGTCGCAACTGATGCGCCCTTATCCCCAATTCATCGACGTCGGGGCGATCAATGTCGGGGCGGGACATTCCTCTTATCACTCCGGGCAACTCACTGTGGAACGGCGTCTCGGGAATGGTCTGGCGATCTCGCTCGGGTACTCCTTCAGCAAGATGCTGGACAACGTCGGCGATATGACCGACGTGGCCGGCGCTCAGCACGGAATGCAGAACTACGATTGCTTCAGTTGCGACAAGTCCCGAGCCGATCAGGACGTGACGCAATCGCTGCGATGGAGCACGCGATATGAGCTGCCCTTCGGTCGTGGGAGGTCTTTCTTGAACCACGGCCTCGCGTCGAGCGTACTCGGCGGTTGGGCAGTCAGCGCAGTTTATACATTGAACACCGGCCGGCCGATTTATGTCACCTCTAGCAATAATTCAAACCTGCTGGGGGCCGGGTGGCATCCCGATGGCACTGGCAACTACTTGCGGCCCAACGCGACCGGAATCTCTGCGGCGTTGCCCGGCGGTCCGAACATCTGCAATAACTGCGAGTACTTCAACCCCGCGGCGTTTTCTAAAACTCCGGAGTTTACGCTCGGCAACGTGAGCCGTTATCTTCCCGACGTGAATTATCCAACCAGCCGGAACTGGGATGCCATGGTCGAGAAAGGGTTCGCCATCAAAGAGCGCTGGCGTGTGATCTTTCGCGGCGAGTTCCTGAACGCCTTCAATCAGGTGGTTTTCTCCGGGCCGACCACCAGCATCACTTCGTCGAGTTTCGGGTACATTTCGCTCACTCAGAGCAACAACCCGCGCAATGTTCAGTTGAGCTTGCGAACGACCTTCTAAAACGAGAGGACGGATGATGCTTCGCCTCGCTCTTCTGCTATGCGCCGCCGGTGCGGCCTTTGGCGCCGACCTGATCGTTGTCAATGCCAACGTCATCACGGTGGACCACTCCAAGCCAAGCGCCGAGGCCTTCGCCATCGACAACGGCCGCTTCACGGCTGTCGGGACCAACGCCGAGATCCGCCGTTTGGCCACTCCCGCGTCGCGGATCATCGACCTCAAGGGCAAGACCGTTACGCCGGGTTTCAACGATGCACACCTGCACCCGACCGCGGTGTTTGTGGAGGATTCGCCTTACTACGTGCCGTGGCTGGGGCCGGACAAAGTCAAGAGCATGGATGAGCTGATCGCGGCGTTGAAGAAAAAAGCCGATCGGACCCCGAAAGGCATGCTCGTCCGCGGCAGCCGCTATGACGATATTTCGCTTGGCCGTTATCCCAACCGGCATGACCTCGACAAGGTCTCGATGGACCACCCCATAAGCATCTCCCATGCCTCGGGACACGTCATTTCAGTCAATTCGTACATATTGACGGCATCCGGCATCACGAAAGACACGAAGGACCCTCCCGGTGGATCGTTCGATCGCGATCCCGACGGTACTCCAAACGGCGTGATTCGCGAAGGGGCGAGCAGACTTCTTAAGCACGCGTCCGCGCCGAACGTTCCCTGGGATGAGGAGATCGCGGGGCTGGTGCGTTGTTTCCGCGAATACGCCGCCCGCGGTCTCACCAGCGTCGGGATCGCGGGGGGCAGTCCCGCATCGCTGCGGCAGATACAAGCCGTGCGGGATGCCGGAAATCCGGTGCGCATCGGGTTCATGTTCTACGAGGCGCACTTTCCCGCCTTGCAGGCGCTGGGATTGAAGAGCGGCTTTGGCGACGACCTTCTGCGCCTAACCTCCATCAAGGTTTTTCACGGCAATTCGCTTAGTGGACGAACCGCCTGGCTAAGTGAGCCTTACTCGGACCGGCCGGGTTACTATGGCATCCCCCCGGCGCGTTCGCAAAAGGATCTGGATAAGGCGTTCCAGCAGATGCATGACGCCGGCTGGCAGATCGCGACGCACTCTAACGGAGATCGTGAGATCGACATGGTTCTGACAGCGATCGAGCGCGCACAGGCGAAGAACCCTCGGCCCGACCCGCGCCATCGTATCGAACACGCCAGTGTCATGACCCAGGCGCTGCTTGATCGGGCCAAGAAAGACGGCGTGATTCTGGTCTTTCATTCTTACATGTGGGAGCACGGCGAAAAACTTGAATCGTATGGCGAGAAACGTCTGGCGATGATGCATCCTTATCGCACCGCGCTGGACATGGGCATCCACGTTGCGGGGCACTCCGATTCGACGGTTTCCGCAGCCATTCCCCTGCTGCGCATCCAGGACATGGTGACGCGCCGGGGATCGAACCGCAAGGAATACGGCGCCAATCAGAAAGTCACGGTGGACGAAGCGATCGAAGTGTGGACGCTGGGCGGAGCATACGCTACCTTCGAAGAAAAGATCAAAGGTACGATCACCCCAGGCAAGCTGGCGGACTTCGTGGTCTTGCAAACGGATCCGCGCAAGGTGGCGCCGGACAAGATCAAAGACATTGGCGTGGAGGCGACCTACGTCGGCGGTCAATTGGTATACTCCGCGGGGAACTCGTAGGAGACGGTCAGGCCCCCAATTTTGCCATTACTTCGCGGAGCCCAGTTCTTTCAGTTTCTGGTCGAACAGGGAGTACGGCTGGGCACCCACCATCAACTCGCCATCCACTCCGTCGGACGTGCTCTTACCGATCACGAAAGTGGGCGTCCCGCTGGCGCCGATCTTCAGGGCTTCCATGACGTCGGTCTGCACGGCGTTCTTGTACTTCTCGCTTTCCACGCAGGCGCGGAATGCACTCACGTCCATCTTCAGGTCGGCGGCGTCCGCCAGCAGGCTGTCCATGTCGAGCTTGTTGGGATTCGCGCCCATCACGTCGCGGAGCTTCCAGAACTGGCCTTGTTCGTTGGCGCACCGGGCGGCCTGGGCGGCGCGCATGGCGTTGGGGTGGAAATCGAGCGGCAGGTCCCGGCTGTAGAACCGCACCTTGCCGGTGTCGATGTAATTCTTCTTCAGGTCGGGGAAGCTGGTGGTGTGGAACCGCTGGCAGAAGGGGCACTGGTAATCCGTGAACTCGACGATGGTCAGCGGCGCTTCCTTCGAGCCGAGCATGGTGAAGCCTTCCAGGTTCAGCTTCGTCTTGATGGCCTGTTCCTCTCGATCACGCGGCGCCTGAGCCTGCTGCTTTTCAAGCAACTGGCGGATCTGGCGCAGCTCGTTCAGAATCTGGTCGGCCTGCTGACGCGTGATGCCCTCGTCCTTGCCGGCATCCTGCGCGGCGAGCGGCAGCAGAAGCGCCAGCGGCAGCGCCGCGAAGCTTGCATAGCGGAGAAACTTTTTCATGCGGCTCCTATCTCCTTTCCAAAACCAGGATGTACTGGCTATCCTTAATGTGTTCCTTCTCGGCTAGGAGGTGGAAGTGGTTGGCTTCAATCTCCTTGATGACGTCGGGCATGTCCAGGCGTATGTGGGTCATGGCCCTCCCGCCCGGCATGGCCTCCGGACGCTTGTAATACTCCACTACCACCAGTTTGCCACCTGGCTTGAGCGCCTTGTGGATGCCCGCCAGCATCTTCTCGGGATAATCGAAGTGGTGGTACACGTCGAGCGCCAGCACCTCGTCCACCGCGCCTTCGGGCAGGGTCGGATCGGTCTCGGTACCCTTGACGAACGTCACGTTGGCGAGGTTCTGGTTCTGCGCTCGCTGTTTGGCGGCTGCCAGGAAGTCGTCGAAGATGTCCTCGGCGATCACGCGTCCGTCGGGGCCCACGGCGCGGCTCAGAAACGGGAGCATGTAGCCGATGCCGGTCCCCACGTCCGCCACCGTCATACCCTTTTGAAGTCCCATCGCCTGCACCAGGTCGCGAGGCTTTTCAATCGCGTCGCGGCCGGGGCCGCCCAGGCCGGCGGCCATAGCTTTCCGGCCCTGTTCCGTCTGGTACTGGGAATTGGCCTGCGTGGCCACCTGGGCGGAGAGGGCGGCGGCCAGCGCCAGTGTCGCGAGAACTTTCATCATCTTCATAGGGACTTCCCGCATTATGTGTTTTCATGATATCAGCGGCAGGGCGTGGGAAGGCCGGGCTATCATAACAGCAGGTTCTCCCATGAAACCCTGGTTGCGGCGCAGTGCGCTGGTGCTGTCATTCGCGGCCGTCTCCTGCTTTGCGGTGGCGCAACGCGAGACGCGCTCGCAAGCTCCAACTGAAGATCAAACCGACGTCCGCCTGCCCAACGGGAAGCTCCAACGCGATGAGATTCTCAAGGCCGATCGCGAACAGAACCTGAAGGACTCAGCCCAGTTGGCCGACCTGGCGGAACAACTCAAGCAGGAGCTAGAAAAGAACGACCGCTACGTTCTCTCCATCTCCACGCTCAAGAAGACCGATGAAATCGAGAAGCTGGTCAAGAGAATCCGTTCTCGCCTGCGGCATAATTAGCCTGCTCGCCTGGCCCAGAGGGCACCCCGCCGCGGCCGCGCAGGCCGCGCCGGCAAAATCGCCCGCCATCGTATTGGTGGACGGCGCGGACGCCGCGCAGTGGCAGACATGGACGAAGGACCTCGGCTGGCTGGTGATCACGCCCGCGGCGGACGCCGCCAATGCCAATATCGATGTGCGGGTGCAGGCGCTGGCCTCGACGGTAGAGGCTGCCATCCGGAACTCGGGCGTCGATCCGGCGCGCGTGTACCTGGCGGGCCGCGGCAACGCGGCGGCGGCGGTGTTCTATGCCATCTCGCGCATTCCCGATCTGTGGGCTGCCGGCATCGCCCTGGGCGGCTCGCCCAAACCGGCCGTCGATACCAACCGCTTGTTCGCCGCCAATTTCACCAATGTGCCGGTGCTATGGATCGGCGAACCGAGCGACCAGGCGCTGGCGGAAAAGCTGAAATCCGCGGGGCTCAACCTGGAACTGCGTCTGGCGAACGTCATCACCAACGGCGAGGTTTTCCAATGGCTGGCCGGGCAAAAGCGCGACGAGTTCCCTGCGGCCATCGATTGCGAAACCAACTCGCCCACGTTCGCGCGCTGCTATTGGATCCGGATGACCAAGTTCGACGCCAGCGAGCGCAACGACGTGCTTCCCTCGACGCGCGTGGCGGGCGGCTCCGGCGCAATGCTCGACCTGGGGGCCTTCGGTTACAACGCCGGCGATCCCGGTCCCGGCGTGCTGGTTTCGCATCTTCCCGAAAAGTACAGCGGCCCGCTCAAGATGGGAGACCGCATCGTGGCACTGGACGGCAAGCCCATCCAGGACGCGCGGCAGTTCGCCGAAACCCTGGAGCAGATTGTGGAGGAGAAGGCGGTGGTGGCGATGGTCGAGCGGGGCAAAGAGCGCATCCGCGTGGAAACCCGCATCGTTCTCCCCAAGCGCGATTCGGCAGTCACGGCGCGCGTGCAGGCGCAGTATTCACCGGCGGACAAGGAAATCCAGATTATCAGCCGCACCGTGACGGAAATGCGCGTGACGGTGCCGCCGGCATGGACGCCCGCCAAACTTTACTGGAACGGGCTCTCGCTCGAAGACCTGAAAACGCCCGGCTGCTATGCGCTCACGGTCGAGAAAGAACTGCTGCACGCCTCGCCATGCGAAAACTGACGCATCGGGAAGTGGCGCGCCGGCTGATTCGCGCGCCCAGGAGCGAGCAGCGTGACGCGGCCATCCGCAAGGCGGTGCGGCAGATCCCGCGCGGCAAAGTTGCCACCTACGGCCAGGTGGCGGCCGCCGCCGGGTACCCTCTGTTTCACCGGCAGGTGGCGCAGTTGCTGCGCAAAACGGGGAACCGGTTGCCGTGGCAGCGCGTGGTGGGCGCGGGCGGCGCCATCAAGCTGAAGTACGAAGCCGGGCTGGAGCAGCGCACGCGGCTCGAGATGGAGGGTGTGCGCTTTCGCGGCCGGCGCGTGGACATGGCGGAGCACCAGCACCGGTTTCGGACGTGGGAGTTCGAGTGATTGGGTTGACAGCCACAACCCCAATTTAATCACCACCCGATGCTCGCATGGACCGCGACGGATATCCCAGAAAGAAACTGAATCCAATTTACTTTCGCGTAATCCAATTCAGTGAACGCAAAAAGAAATTAGCCGTTCCTAAAAGGATTCACGAGCCGGATGTGGCTGCGGCAGGTGGGCGTTCAGAGATCAGTTAAGGAAGTGATGACGATGAAGAAACTGTTGGGATGTTTGTCAATGGCGGCGCTGGCGGTTGTGCTGGCGTCTCCCGTGTCGGCTCAGAGTATTACGCTGAAGGTCAGCGTGCCGTTCGACTTCTCCGTCGGCGGGCACACCCTGCCCGCGGGCGACTACCTGGTTAGCACAGTTAACATTACTGGGTCTGTGGATTCTGGGTTCTTGGCGGTTCGGAACGTATCCAGTGGCGCCACGCCCGCCGTCATCACGTCCATTCCGGCCGGGCGTCTGGGGGCTTCTGGCCAAGCGTCTGTCGCGTTCCATCATTACGGGAGCGACTACTTCCTCGCTACGATTTGGGACGGCTACACAGGCCAGGGCCGCTCGATCCCGATGTCCCACACCGAACAGGAAAGAGTCAACCAGGCGTCACTCAGTACGCCCCAGGCGGTGATGGTTCTGGCCCGCCGGTAACCCCCCACTTCACGACAGATTTCTAGCGGCCTTAGGCATGCCTAAGGCCGTTTAATTTCCTGCATGCTTCCCACCGGCAGCATCCGCGCAGAAAAGGCGCAGACTTGCGGCCGGCATCCCCCGAAAATCCGGCGTCAAGTCCACTTCAGCCGAAATCCTCCCGAAACGCGCTCGCCGGTTTTCACCGCATATAGAACAAACTCAGCCGCGGCAGCCCCGCTTTTTCCAGCAGGCTGCGCTCCAGGTATTGTCTTTCCAGCATGGCTAACTGGTCGGCCGTCATCTTGCCGCGATAGGCGCGCAACTGACGGTCCATCTCGCGGCGCGCGGTTAGCAGGTCCTCTTCACTCTGTCGGGTGCGCGCGATGGCGATCATCTTCTCTTCCAGAACCGTCAGGCGCTGTTCCAGAGCTTCCAGGTCGGTGTAGTACTGGTCCGATTCCTCGGCGAGGCGCTCCAGTGCGCCGGCGATTTCCGCATAGCCCGCAACGCTGCGGACGATGTCCGAATTCTCGACCAGGTACATGCGCAGGGCGTCTTGGTCGAAAGGCGGCGCGACCTCGCGGCGGGCTCGGGGCTGGGCGGTTCCGGCCATGATTTGCGCTTCGGTGAGCACGGCCTGCGCGCAGAAGGCCAGCGAGTTCACCATTTGAGTCTTCACCCTGCGGGCGCGCCATTTCTCGAAAGCCGCGTCGATGCCGCGCATCACGGCTTCCAGCGGAACGCCGGCGTTTTTCCAGGTTTCGATGAGCGCCCAATCGAGCGGCGAAAGCAGGAACAGGCCGGTGCCGCGCGCTAGCTGAAAGTGCTCCTCGATTTCAGTGAAGTAATTGAAGTAGTTGTAAACCCAGTCTTCGTCGCTCACTGGCAGTGGTTCCGTTCCCAGATCATTTGCAGGCCTTCCAGCGTGAGGTGCTCGTCCACCGTCTTGAGGTAGCGCGAGCCGGAGACAATCAGGCGGGCCTGGCCGCCAGTGGCCACGGTTTTGGTGTCCGGCCCCATCTTTTCGATGATGCGCTCGAGGATTCCATCGATCATTCCGATTGCGCCGTAGTACAAGCCGGAGCGCATGCTGGCCACGGTGTTGGTGCCCACGACACTCTTGGGCGGCCGGAAATCGACCAGGGGCAGGCGCGCGGTTTTGCTGAACAGTGCGTCGACCGAAATGCCGATGCCGACGGCGATGGCGCCGCCGAGATACTCGGCATCTTTCGAGATCACGTCGAAGTTGATGGTGGTGCCGAGATCCACCACCACGCACGGGCCGCCGTACTTGTAGAACCCGGCGACGCCGTTGACCAGGCGGTCTGCGCCCACTTCATAAGGGTTGTCGTAGCGAATGGTGAGACCGATGTCGGTGCGCGGCCCCACGAACATGGCCTTCGTATGGAAGTAGCGCTCCGCCATGAAGGCCAGGGTGGAATCGATGGGCGGTACCACGCTCGAGATGATCATGCCGTCGACGCTTTCGATGTCCAGTCCCGCCGGTCCGAACAGGTTGTGCAGCAGGATGCCCCATTCGTCGGCGGTCTGCTCCTGGACCGTGCGCAGCCGCCACTGGCAGACCAGCTTGCGGCCGTCGAAAGCTCCGATGGTGATATTACTGTTACCTGCGTCAAGAGCCAGCAGCACGTACGCCTCCCGCAACAATCAGGGTATCCGTTCCGTCGTCCTGGCGCACTATCAGGAAACCGGCGGGGTCCAGGCCGGCGGTAGTTCCCTCGATGATGCCCTCGGGCTGCTCGACCGTCACGCGCCGGCCGGCGGCGTAGCTCGAAGCGCGCGTGAACAGCCGCAGGATGGTGTCCTTGTCCAGTTCCACGAAGGCGTCGATGGCCGGCAGCAGGGTCAGAACGATGTCGGTGAGAGAGACCGGGGCGCCTGTGTGGAGGCGCAGAGAGGTCGCTGCGGACGCCAGTTCCGGAGGGAACGAGCTGTGGTTCACATTGATACCAATACCGGCGATGGCGTTGCCGTCCGCCAACTGCACCAGGATGCCGGCGACCTTTTTGCCCGCGAGCATCACGTCGTTGGGCCAGCGCAGATCGCATACTATCCCGGTGGAGCGCGCGATGGCGTCCGCGGTGGCGAGACCCAGCGTCAGCGTGAGGACGGGCATGGGCTTGAGCACAATCGAGCAGTAGATACCGCTGCCCGCTTCTGAGTGCCACGAGCGGCCGTGGCGGCCCTGGCCGGCGGTTTGCTCGCCGGCGAGCACCACGGAGCCGGGCTCCAGGCCAACGGCGGAACGCATGGTGGAATCGACGGACGGATAATGATGGATGCGCCGCGCGGGGAATTCGCGCCGCAGACGCTCGATATCCATCAGACCACCTCAAGGCGGAAGCTGATGTCCATGGCGCGGGCGGAGTGGGTGATGGCGCCGGAGGAAACGAAGTCCGCGCCGGTTTCCGCGTAGGCGCGGACGTTGTCGAGGGTGATGCCGCCGGAAAGCTCGACTTGGGCGCGGCCGCCGATCTCGCGGACCCACTGCGCGGCCTCTTCGGGGGTCAGATTATCGAGTAGCAGCCAGTCGGCGCCAGCATCCAGCGCCTCATGCAGATCTTCGCGGGTGTGGATTTCGACTTCGATGGTCAGGCCGGCGGTGCGGGCGCGCTCGATGGCGTTGCGGATGCCGCCCGCGGCAGCGATGTGGTTGTTCTTGATGAGGACAGCGTGGAAGAGTCCCATGCGGTGATTGGCGACGCCGCCGGCGGCAACGGCCATCTTTTCCAATAGTCGCAGGCCGGGCGTGGTCTTGCGGGTATCGAGCACGCGGCACTTGGTGCCTGCCACGGCATCGGCATAACGGCGCGCCGCGGTGGCCACACCGCTGAGCCGCTGAAGAAAATTCAGCGCCACACGCTCACATTCGAGCAGGGTGCGGGCGCGTCCGCTCACCGCCGCGATCTCTTCTCCTTTGGCGCACAAGTCGCCATCGCGCTTGAAGACATTAAGTTCATCGACGCCGCCGCGCAAGTCGTAAATCTCCGCGAGCAGGCCCACACCGGCAATGACGAGCGGTTCGCGAGCGAGGAAGCGGCCGCGCGCCTTCTGGGACTCGGGCACGCAGGACTGGCTGGTGACATCGCCGGAGCCGATGTCTTCTTCGAGAGCGAGGCGCACCACTTCGTTCATAACGCGGCGTCGATCTTGGACAACTGGGCTTCGTAATCCGCCAGCTTGAGGCGGATGCTCTCGACGACGCGCAACGGCGCCTTGCCGAGGAAGGTTTCATCGCTCAACTGGCGCTTCGAGTTGGCGATATTCTTGGCGAGTTGCTCGCGCTCCTTGGCGAGACGTTTGCGCTGCGCGTCCTCCTGAGACTTAGGCACGTGAAGCACCAGGTCGAACTCAGCCGTGGAGCGCACGGCTCCCGAGGCGCCTCCGGGGGCCGGAGCGGCATCGGGCTGGAATTCCAGTACCACGTTGGCCAGCTTTTGAATCGCCCCGGCGTGGCGCTGCGCCACCTGCAAAGCGGAGCTGCGCGAGTAGAGCACGCCTTCGAGCTGCTGCTTGGGATCGAGCTTGCTCTCGGTGCGCAGGGTGCGGGCCATAGTGACGATTTCCTGGAGAATCCCGATCTCTCGCTCGGCCTTGAAATCGGTGGTGTTCGCGCTGTACCGCGGATAGGAGGCGAGCGCGATGGAGACGGGCCGGATGGTGCGATCGGTGGCCAAACGCTGCCACAACTCTTCGGTGAGGAACGGCATAGCCGGATGCAGCAGCCGCAAAGCCGTCTCGAAGGCCGCCAGGGTGTTGCGCCAGCCGGCGGTGAGGCCGGAGTTCTCCTGGAAGCGGGGCTTCTTGAGTTCAAGGTACCAGTCGCAGAACTCGTGCCAGAAAAATTGCCACAGCACCTGCGCGGCCTCATGGTAACGATACTGCTCGATGGCGCGGCTGGCCTGCTCGCCGCAAGTGTTCAGGCGGCTGAAGATCCAACGGTCCTCGATGGGCACTTCCATGGTGTCGGCGTCGGCCAGCGGGCGGAACTGCTCGAGGTTTTCGGGGACCCAGGGCTGGACGCCGGAGCGCTCCATGTTGAGAAAGAGAAACCGCGCGGCGTTCCAGAGTTTGTTGGCGAAGGCGCGCGAGCTTTCCATGCGCTCTTCGGTGAGAACGATATCGGCGCCGGGGGAAGCTCCCTGAAGCAGGGCCATGCGCACGGCGTCGGTGCCGTACTGGTCGGTGATCAGCAGCGGGTCAATGGTATTGCCGCGGGTCTTGGACATCTTCTGCCGTTCGGCGTCGCGCACCAGGCCATGAATGTAGACTTGGCGGAAGGGCACATCGCCCATGAATTCCATGCCCATCATGATCATGCGGGCGACCCAGAAGAAGAGGATGTCGAAGCCGGTGATCAACAGCGAAGTGGGGTAGAAGATGGCGAGATCGTCGGTCCGATCGGGCCAGCCGAGCGTGGAAAACGGCCAAAGGGCGGAACTGAACCAGGTGTCGAGGACGTCGGGGTCCTGCACGAGATGGGACGAGCCGCAGCGCGGGCACACGGCGGGAGTTTCGCGCGCCACCACAATCTCATGACACTCCTGGCAGTGCCACGCGGGAATGCGATGGCCCCACCAGAGCTGGCGCGAGATGCACCAGTCGCGGATGTTGTACATCCACTCGTAGTATGTCTTGGCCCAGTTGGCGGGGATGAATTCAATGCGGCCGGATTCCACCGCGGCGATGGCCTTTTCAGCAAGCGGCCTGGTCTTCACGAACCACTGGGTGGAGACCAGCGGCTCAACCACAGTCTTGCAGCGGCAGCACTGGCCGAGGCTGAGCGGGTAATTCTCGATCGCGACCAGCAGGCCTTGCGACTGGAGATCGGCCACCACGCGTTTGCGGGCCTCGAAGCGGTCGAGGCCGGCGTAAGGCCCGGCGGCAGCGGTCATGCGGCCGTGTTCGTCGATTATCTGGACCTTGGGCAGGTTGTGGCGGCGGCCGGCTTCGAAATCGTTAGGGTCGTGCGCGGGCGTGACCTTGACGACGCCGGTGCCGAATTCGGGATCGGCGAGATCGTCGAGGATGACGGGAATCTCGCGGTCCATGAGGGGCAGTTGCACGGTCTTGCCGTGCAGATCGAGATAGCGAGAGTCTCGGGCATTGACGGCGACGGCAGTATCGCCGAGCATGGTCTCGGGCCGCGTGGTGGCCACCACCACCGAACGGCCCGGCATGCCATTCACCGGGTAGCGGATGTGCCACATGTGGCCTTGCACGTCGGAGTGGGCCACTTCGAGATCGGAGATGGCGGTGAGGCAGCGCGGGCACCAATTGACCATGTACTCGCCGCGGTAGATGAGGCCCTTTTCGAACAGGCGCACGAAGACTTCGCGGACCGCGCGGGAGAGGCCGGCGTCCAGGGTGAAGCGCTCGCGGCTCCAGTCGCAGCTTGCGCCCATTCGGATCATCTGGCGCTTGATGGTGTCGCCGTACTGGGCCTTCCACTCCCACACGCGCTGCTCGAACTTTTCGCGGCCCAGGTCGCGGCGGTCGATGCCCTCTTCGGCAAGCTTGCGCTCGACCACCATTTGGGTAGCGATGCCGGCGTGGTCGGTGCCGGGGAGCCAGAGGGTGTTATCGCCGGTCATGCGATGCCAGCGGATGGTGACATCGATCTCGGTGTGTTCGAGCATGTGGCCGATGTGCAACGAGCCGGTGACGTTGGGCGGCGGGATAACGAGCGAGAATACACGGTCGGCGGCCCGGTTGGAGGCGCGGAAGATGCCGGAATCGATCCACCACTGCGCCCAATGCGGTTCGAACCGCTGAGGCTCGTACACTTTGTCGATTTGCATGGGGAGAATTCCAATATAGCAGGGGGGTGGCGCGCTTCGCGCGCGGGCGCGGCTGGGGCGCGGTTGCCAGTCCCTGCCTTGGTTCTACCCCATCCACTGTGGATTGCGTGAAGTTCCGTCTTGCCGCGAGGTGGTCTTGAAACCCTCGTATTTGCCCGAGAGCGCTGCCTCGCGCGTCTTGGCCAGCAGCGCGGAAAGCTCGCTTTGGGTGAGCGGCTTGAAGGTGCGCGCGGCTTCGAACGCCTGGTCGAGCAGGTGCTGATCGTTACAACCCGTGATTACCACGGACGTGGGGAGGTTGAGCGCATAATGCAGGCACTCGACGCCGGTGGCGAAGTTGTTCCGCGGAATCGATCCCGCGGCCATGGGTTTCATTCCCAGCACGGCGATTCCCTGATCCACCAGCTTGGGGACCACATCCCGCGCGAAGCTGCGGAACTGTGCGTCCAGGATGTTCAGAGGCATTTGCGCGGTGTCGAAATGAAAGTTGTGCGCCTGCGCCGCTTCGAGCATGCGGTTATGAATGTAGGGGTCCTTGTGCCCAGTGAAGCCGACATAGCGGAGCTTCCCGGCTTTTTTGGCCTCTAGCAGCGCCTCCACCGGCCCCTCGTTGAAAAAGCGGTCCGGATCTTCCATGCGGATGACCTCGTGATACTGCATCAAATCGACGTGATCGGTCTGCAGGCGCTGGAGCGATTCGTCGATCTGCTTGGCGGTGGCGGCTTTGGTGCGCCCATCGAACTTGGTCATGAGGAAAACCTTTTGCCGATAGCCGTCGCGCAACGCCTTACCCATCAGCACTTCGCACTTGCCGTCCATGTAGTCCCAGGAATTGTCCAAGAAGTTGATGCCGCGGTCGATGGCGGAGCGGATCAGGCGGATGGATTCCTGCTCCTCCTGGGGAATGCCGATATGATAGCCGCCCAGCCCGATTGCGGAGACGCGTTCGCCGGTCGGCCCAAGCTTGCGGTAGAGCATGTCGCCTTGATGTTCGTCGGCGGCGAACAGGCCCTGGGAAATCAGAGTGGCGATGGACAGGCCGCCCACCGTACCCAGAAATTCGCGGCGGCCCAGATGGTCGTGGTCATGCATGTGAAGAACCCTCCTGTTGGTTAGCATTCTATCATGCATTTCACGGGTGGTTGCCGGTCACTGAGAAACCGTGAACGTCTGCTTGATCTCGCAGTTCTGGTTGCCGAGGGCGTCCTTCACCTCGACCGCAATGGTGTATTCGCCGGGACGAATGTTGCCCTGCAAGCTGATGCCAAACGAGGCGGCGACGTATCGCTTGGGATAGAAGGACTCCGACTGCTCCATGGCTGGCTCGGGCTGCGTCCAGAGCACCTTGCCGCTGGGGGCAATCACCGAAGTCACGTAACTCACATCCACGCGGTTGTTCGGGCCGTACTTGAAACCGGTGATGTCGAACCTCGCCCATACGCCGTCGCCGGGGCGGTAGATGGGCTTGTCGAGCGGCTGCTCGTCGTCCTCGCCGCGGAAGAAGCGGAAGTTGCGCACCACCGGCGTGTCGCTCGGCTCGACATCGTGCCCGCGCACCTGAAACGGCACCGCCAGCTCGGCGGCCGTCTTGGCCAGCACGTCTTCGGCCTTGACCACGATCTTGTAGGTTCCCGAGGCCACCAGGGGCGGAATCTGCACCTCGGTCTCGATCTTGGGCATCCACTCTTTGTCTTGCGGCGTGACTTCCGTGACCAGCTCGTTCTTGTACAGCTCCACAATCGGGACGCCTTTCGGATCGAACGCCTGCACCGAATAGGCAACGTCGATCTTCTCTTCGGACGATTTCGAATAACCCGCGACGCGGCAAGTGAAGAACAGCGTCTCGCCGGCAACATGCTCGTAGCTGACGGGCGTGGGAGCGCCGCCATCGCTTTGAGCGACGATGGGCCGGACGATTTCGAGCGCCGGAGCGGCGGCCAGCAGAGCGGGTAACACCGCAGCCAACAGGATGGAGCGCATGGCGGAGCCTTATGTACGATTGTAGGCCTTCCGCTCCTACAGCAGCGTTCGCAGGTAGCGGCCGGTGTATGAGGCTTCGGCTTTCGCGATTGTCTCGGGCGTTCCCGCGGCCACCACGTAGCCGCCGCGGGCGCCGCCTTCCGGCCCGAGATCGATCACCCAATCCGCGGCCTTGATCACGTCCAGGTTGTGCTCGATGACGATCAGGCTTCCGCCGTTTTCGATGAGCCGCTGAAAGGCCGCCAGCAGCTTGGAGATGTCGTCGAAGTGCAGGCCCGTGGTGGGCTCATCGAAGATAAACAGGGTGCCCTCGCAATTGGCCATGGCCAGGTGGGCCGCCAGCTTCACCCGTTGCGCCTCGCCGCCGGAGAGCGTGGTGGCCGATTGGCCGAGCCGCAGATACCCCAGCCCCACGTCGTCCAGCACCTTCAGCTTGTGCACCAGCCTGGGGGTGGCGCGGAAAAAGTCCATGGCTTCGCGCACGGTGAGCTGCAGCGCTTGGTGGATATTCAGTCCGTTGTAACGAATCTCGAGGATGCCGCTCTTGTAACGCGTGCCCTTGCACTCTTCGCACAACAGTTCGACGTCGGCCAGGAACTGCATCTCGACGGTCACCGTGCCATCGCCCTGGCAGACCTCGCAGCGGCCGCCGGGAATGTTGAAGGAGAAGTGTCCGGCGGAGTATCCGCGCTTCTCCGCGTCGCGGGTGGAGGCGAACAGGGCGCGAATCAAGTCGAACGCCTTGATGTAGGTCACGGGGTTGGAGCGCGGTGTGCGCCCGATGGGCGACTGATCGATCATGACGGTGCTCGCGATCCGCTCGGCACCCTCGACCTTCCGGCACGGCGCCGGCGCCCCCCCGGAAATCTCCGCCTCCGCATCGATTTCCGGCTCCGATTCCCGCACCCGGTGCATGGCTTGGAGCGACCGGTAGAGCACGTCGTGCACGAGCGTCGATTTTCCCGATCCGGAGACGCCCGTGACGGCCACCATCATGCCCAGAGGAATTTCCACCTCAAGGTTCTTCAGGTTATGCGCGCGCGCCCCTGAAATCCGCAGCACGCGCTGGGGATGGATGGCGCGGCGGGCGCGCGGCACGGAGACATGCAGCTCGCCGCGCAGATAACGCGCGGTGAGCGATCCATTGCCGTTGGCCACCAGCTTCTCTAGAGGCCCTTCGAAAACGATTTCCCCGCCGCGCTCGCCGGCGCCGGGGCCAAGATCGACAATGTGATCCGCCGCCCGCATTACGTCGGCGTCGTGCTCCACCACCACAATGGTGTTGCCCAGTTCGCGCAGTTCCTCCAGAATGCGGATGAGCCGCCCAGTGTCGCGGCTGTGCAGGCCGATGGAAGGCTCGTCGAGCACGTAACAAGCGCCGACCAGCCGCGACCCGAGGCAGGTAGCGAGCTGGATGCGCTGCGCCTCGCCGCCGGAAAGCGTGGACGCCAGGCGGTCGAGCGTGAGGTAGTCCAGCCCGACGTCGTTGAGGAACTTGAGCCGCTGGCGGATCTCGACGAGGATCTTATCGGCGATAGCGCTCTCTTCCGGGCTCAGATCGAGCGCGTCGAAAAACTGCTGCGCCGCGGCGATGTTCATGCGTACCACCTCGGCCAGGTTGCGGCCGCCGACGCGCACGTAGAGGGCTTCCTTGCGCAGCCGCGCGCCCTTGCATTCCGGACACAGCGCGTAGCCCCGGTAGCGGCTCAGGAACACGCGCACGTGCAGCTTGTATTTCTTGGTTTCCAGGTAGCCGAAGAAGCGGCGGATGAAACCGTAGACCGTTTCGCGCTCCTCTTCCTTGAGGTCGGCAAAAGGAACTCCGAAGCGCACCTTGCCGCGCGCGGATTTGCGGAAATTGCCCAGCCACGAGCGGGCCTTGGGTTTGGTCCACGGCTCGACCGCGCCCTGGTCGAGCGAGAGGGACGGGTCCGGAATCACGCGGTCCATGTCGAAATCGATAGTGTTGCCGAACCCCTGGCAGCGTGGGCACGCCCCGATGGGTGAGTTGAAGCTGAACAGGATGGGCTCCGGCTGGGCCAACTCCAGGAGGCAAGTTTTGCACTGGAACTTCTCGTTGAAGCGCAGACGATCTCCGCCAGCCGCGCTCTCAAAGATCACCTCGCCCGCCTCGCGGTAGCAGATCTCGATGGTGTCGACCAGACGCTGGTGCAGGTCGGGCCCGATGGCGATGCGGTCCACCAGCACGAACACAGGCTTGGAGAAATCGATATCCAGCAGCGATTCGGGAGTGGAGAATTCAAACAGCCGCCCGGCCTGAAATAGCCGGTTGAACCCCTTCTTCCTGAGGTCGAACAGGTGGTCTCGCAGAGCCTCGACGGAAGCATGTTCCCCGCACGGAAAGATGGCATACCAACGCGACCCTGGGGGCAGCGCCATCAAGCGCGCGGCGACCTCATCGACGGTGTCCTGGCACACGCGCGTGCCGCATTTCGGGCAGAAGGTCTGGCCCACGCGCGCATAGAGCAGGCGCAGGAAGTCGTAGCACTCGGTGGAAGTCGCCACCGTCGAGCGGGGGTTGCGGCTGGTATTCTTCTGCCGGATGGCCATGGCCGGGGCGATGCCGTCAATCTCATCCACCTCGGGCTTTTCCATACGCTCGAGAAACTGGCGCGCGTAAGCCGAAAGCGATTCGACGTAGCGCCGCTGCCCCTCAGCGTAGATGGTGTCGAAGGCCAGCGACGACTTTCCCGAACCGGACACGCCCGTAACGACGGTTAACTGGTTATGAGGGATGGCGAGCGAAATGTCCTTGAGGTTGTGGACCCGCGCCCCGCGAATCCAGATAAAGTCTTGCACGTGTCGGAACCGGGCACGCCCGGCCCCTACCAGTATACCCGTGTTATCCTGTCTAACATACGAGGGTTTCTTGGAATGCGCCCGCATGTCGGCTTCCCGCTAGTGTGACAATCGTGACCGTTCCCTGATTGAACTTCATGTTCGAGATTCTCTTTAAATACCCGGCCAGCACTTTTCACAAGGGCCATTTTGTCTTCCTGACGCCCTGGCCGCTGTGGCTGCTGGCGCTCGCCACGGCTGCGGCTGCGGGCCTGCTCTTCTGGCACGTGCGCCGCAATCGCGGCATGTTGAGCGGGTTGCGGCCGGTGGCCATCTGGCTGCTCGAAACCGGCCTGGTGGCGCTGGTGCTTTTTCTGCTGTGGCACCCGGCGTTGAGCATCGCCACGCTGCGCCCTCAGCAGAACGTGGTGGCCGTGCTGGTGGACGACTCGCGGAGCATGTCCCTGGCCGACACCTCGGGCACGCGCGAAGCGGCCGCCCAGGCGGTGCTCAACGGCGGGCTGCTGAAATCGCTGGGGGACCGCTTCCAGGTGCGGCTCTACAAGTTCGGCAAGGAGCCGGAACGGATTCAGAAGCTCGAGCAGCTCTCGGCCAGAGCGCCGGCGTCGCGCATCGGCGATACACTCGAGCAGGTGCTCGCGGAATCGTCCTCGCTACCGCTGGGCGCCATGGTGCTGCTCAGCGACGGGGCGGATAACGCCGGCGGCATTGATCTGGAAACCATCTCCGCCATCCGCCGCCAGCGCATCCCGGTGCACACCATCGGGTTCGGGCGCGAACATCCGCAGCGGGACGTGGAAATCACTGACGCGGTGGCGCCGGCGCGGGCGCTGCCGCAATCCAAGCTCACGGCGCTGGTGACGTTCCAGAACTACGGGCTTTCCGGCAGCAAAACGAAGCTCAGCATCCGCGACGGTGCCAAGGTGCTGGCTTCGCAAGAGGTCACGCTGAAGGCAGAGGGCGCGCCCCAAACCGAATCGCTGGTGTTCAATTGCGGCGACGCCGGGCCGAAAACGCTGGCGATCTCGCTGGACCCCATCCCCGGCGAAGAAAACGTCCAAAACAACCAGGTGACGCGCCTGGTCAACGTGGAGGCGCGCAAGCCGCGCATCCTCTATATCGAGGGCGAGCCACGCTGGGAATTTAAGTTCGTCCGCCGAGCCCTGGACGACTACAACAACATCGAATTGGTGACCATGCTGCGCACCACGCAGAACAAGATCTACCGCCAGGGCGTGCCCGACCCGCCGGAGCCGCACGAACTGGAGGACGGCTTCCCCTCGAAGGCCGAAGATCTGTTTGCCTACCAGGGGCTGATCATCGGCAGCGTGGAGGCCAACTATTTTACGCCCACGCAGCAGCAGTTGATCCGCGATTTCGTGGACCGGCGCGGCGGCGGCCTGCTGTTCATGGGCGGGCGCGCCACGCTTTCCGACGGCGGCTACCCGGCTTCTCCTCTGGCCGACCTGGTGCCCACCAACCTGCCGGAGGGCAAAGGCACGTTTCACCGCGATTTTACGGGCCAGGAACTCACAGCCGCGGGCGCAGAAAGCGTCCTCTGCCGGCTGGATGAGGACAGCGCGCGCAACCTCGAGCGGTGGAAGAAGATGCCGCAGATGGCCAACTATCAGGACGCCGGCGATCCCAAGCCCGGCGCCACGGTGCTGCTGGTTTCCACCCCCGCGGGGAATCGCAAACCGCCTCTGCTCGTGACGGAAAATTACGGCCGCGGCCGCACTGTACTGTTCGCCACCGAGGGAAGCTGGCGCTGGAAGATGTGGCTGCCCCATGACGACAAAACCCAACCCACTTTCTGGCAGCAGATGCTCCGCTACCTGGTGACCGATACGCCCGGCCAGGTGACCAGCTCGACGCCCAAACCGGTGCTCTCCGATGAAACCAAGGTGCCGCTGCGGGTGGAAGTGCGCGACAAGCAGTACAAGCCGGTGACCAACGCCAAGGTGCAGGCTCGCTTCATGGGTCCCGATGGCGCTTCTGCTACCCTCGAGCTGACGCCGCAACCGCTCGAGGAGGGCGTCTACAGCGGAGAATGGACGGCCGAAAAGCCCGGTTCTTACGTGGCCGACATCATCGCCGGCAGGGAGCAGGAAGAGATCGGGCGCGACGTGGTGACTTTCCGGAGGGAAGACGGCGTGGCGGAGAATTTCCATACCTCGCAGAACCGCGAACTCCTGGAAAAGCTCTCCGACGAGACCGGCGGCCGTTACTACAAGCCCGATGAAGCGTCCAAGCTGGCGAATGAGATTTCGTACTCGGAAGCGGGCATCTCGACGCGCGAGACACGCGACCTGTGGGACATGCCCGCGATCTTCCTGCTGGCTCTCGGCATACGCGCCTGCGAGTGGCTGCTGCGCAGACGGTGGGGGGTGGTATGAAGGCGTTGCCGCTGCTGCTGCTGGCCGCGCTCGTGGCGCCCGCCGCGACCTTTTATGTGACCATCTCCGGCCTGGGCGGCGAGCCGGACTACGAACAGCGCTTCAAGATGTGGGCCGAAGACATCGATTCGAGTTTGAAGCGCGCGGGCGGCGATTCCAACGTGGTCACGCTGGTGGCGCCCACGCGCGAACAGATCCGCGCGCGCTTCGCGGAAATCGCGAAGGAAGCGAAGCCCGCCGATGCGCTGGTGGTCATGCTGATCGGCCACGGCAGCTTCGATGGCGTGGATTACAAGTTCAACATTCCCGGACCCGACATTACGGGCGCGGAACTGGCGGGGTTGCTCGACCGTGTGCCCGCCACGCGCCAGCTCGTGGTGAACATGACCAGCTCCAGCGGCGGTTCGATCGAGGCGCTGCGCCGGCCCACTCGCGTGGTGATTGCCGCCACCAAGACCGGGACGGAAAAGAACGCCACGGTGTTCGCCCGCTATTGGGCCGAAGCGCTGCGCGATCCGGCGGCGGACGTGGATAAGAACGAAGCCATCTCGGCGCTCGAAGCCTTCCAATACGCCCAGCACAAGACCTCCGATTTCTACGAGTCGCAGAAGCGCCTGGCTACCGAGCACGCGGTGCTCGAGGACACCGGCAAGGGCGAAGGCGAGCGTGTCCCTTCGGCCGAGAACGGCGAAGGCAAGCTGGCTGCGGCCTTCCCCGTGGTGCGCCTGGGCGCGAACGCCGCCGCGGCGCGCGACCCCTCCAAGCGGCCGCTGCTCGAAAAGAAGGAGCAGCTCGAACAAGCCATAGACAAGCTGAAGTACGAGAAGGCCGCCATGCCGGCCGACGCGTACAAGAAGCAATTGATGCAGCTCTTGTTGGAACTGGCGCGAACCCAGGAGGCCCTCGAGAAGTGATCAGAGTGGGCACAGTCGCGCTGTTGCTGGCGTCACTTCTGCCGGCGCAGACGCTGGATCAGGCCGAGGCGTTGTGGAAAGCGCGGCGCTTCCAGGAAGCCAACGACGTGTTCCGCGCGCTGGTGGCCCAGCATCCCGACAATCCCGATTACAAGGTGCGCTGGGGCCGGCTGTACCTGGATCACTCCCAACCGGGCGATGCCGTGGACCTCTTCAACGAAGCGCTCGAATTGAAGAAGGACCACGCCGGAGCCCTGCTGGGCCTGGCGCTGGTGGCCGCAGAAGACTTCGAGAGTGTGGCTGCCGGCCTGGCGCACAAGGCGCTGGCGTCGGACCCCAAGCTGGCGGAGGCCCAGGAACTGCTGGCGAGTCTGGCACTGGAGGACAACGACACCGCCAAGGCCGTGGAAGAGGCGCACAAGGCGCTGGCCATCGACGCCCATTCGGTTGAGGGCAGAGCCATTCTCGCCACCGTCGACTGGCTCGCGGACAAAAAGGACACTTCCTGGGATCCCCACGCGGCCCGCGGCTACGAGACTGCCGGCCACTTTTTCGTGATCAACCGCCGCTACGAGGAAGGCGTTCAGTATTACCGCAAGGCCATCGAGCTCGATCCGCAATTGTACAGCGCGCGCTCGCAACTGGGCATCAACCTGATGCGCCTGGGGCAGGATGAAGAGGCCTACAGCGAGCTTGAGACCTGTTACAACAACGGCTTCCAGGACGCCGCCACGCGCAACTCGCTGAAGCTGCTCGATAGCTATAAGAAATTCGACACCGTCCGGACCGGCCTCATCATCCTGAAGCTCGATAAGAAAGAAGAGGAGTTACTGCGTCCGTACTTCGAATTGGAAATGGAGCGCATCATTGCGACCTACGAGAAGAAGTACCGGATCAAGCTGGAGAAGCCGGTGCGGGTAGAAGTTTACCCCGACCACGAAGACTTCGCCGTTCGCGCCCTCGGAATGCCCGGGCTGGGTGCGTTGGGTGTCACCTTCACCTCGGCCGCCTACGGCTCTTTCATTGCCATGGACAGCCCTTCCGGCCGCCCGCCGGGCAGCTTCCATTGGGCCTCCACCCTGTGGCACGAGATGAGCCACGTGTTCACTCTGACGCTGACCGATTCCCACGTGCCGCGCTGGTTCACAGAGGGCCTGGCGGTGCACGAAGAGACCGCGGTCTCGCCCGAGTGGGGCGACCGCCTCGCTCCGCCCGTCATCGTGGCGATCAAGGATAAGAAGCTGCTGCCGGTAGCGGAGCTGGACCGCGGCTTCGTGCATCCTACCAGCCCAGAGCAGGTGGTGGTGAGTTACTTCCAAGCCGGCCGTATCTGCGATTACATCAACGACAAGTGGGGCTGGGACACACTGCTCGCGATGCTACGCGATTTCGGCCACGACGACGATACGGCCACGGTAATCCGCAAGGAATTGAAGATGGAACCGGCTGAATTCGACACGCAGTTTGTGGCGTTCGTCGAAGGCGGGACGAAAAACGTGGTGGACCACTTCGACGAATGGGCCAAGAGGCTGAAGCAGGTCAATGAACTGGCCCAGAAAAAAGACTACGACGGCGTCATCAAGGAAGGCGCGGCCATCCGCGACATGTATCCGGACTACGTCGAGGCTGGCAGCGTCTACGAGTTTCTGGCCAGCGCGTACCTAGCCAAGGACGACAAGCCCGCGGCCATCGCCGAGCTCGAGCGCTACGTCAAAGCCGGCGGGCGCAATCCCGACTCCATCAAGCTGCTCGCCAAACAGCTTGAAGATGCCGGCCGCAAGAAGGAAGCCGCGGACGTGCTGGTCCGCCTGAACTACATCTATCCGATCGATAACGACCAGCACCAGAGGCTGGGCGCGCTGTGGATGGACGCCGGCGACGTGGCCGGCGCTATTCGCGAGTTCCGCGCGGTGCTGGCGCACAACCCCATCGATCCGGCGCGGTCGCACTACGACCTGGCGCGCGCCTACCAGTTGAACCACGAGCCCGAGCAGGCCAAAGACGAATTGCTGGCGGCCCTGGAAACCGCTCCAGGGTACCGCCCCGCGCAAAAGCTATTGCTGGAATTGACCACTACCGAAGCTAAGTGAGAATAGAACATCATGTCGACAACCGCGACTCCACAGATTGATTCCGAAGCTTTGAGAATGCGCATTCAGCGCTTCCGCCAGGTGCACTCCGAGATCGTGACGCAGGTCCACCGCGTGATCGTGGGCCAGGAGGAGGTGCTGGAGCAGGTTATGATCGGCCTGTTCGTGGGCGGCCATTGCCTGATCACCGGCCTGCCGGGCACCGCCAAGACGCTGCTGGTGCGCACGCTGGCGCAGACCCTCGGCTTGGTTTTCAAACGCATCCAGTTCACGCCGGACCTGATGCCGAGCGACATCACCGGCACAGACATTATTGAAGAGGACCCAGTCAGCGGCCACCGCACGTGGACGTTCGTGCCGGGGCCGATCTTCGGCAACATCCTGCTGGCCGACGAGATCAACCGCACTCCGCCGAAGACGCAAAGCGCGCTGCTCGAAGCCATGCAGGAGATGGCCTGCACGGTGCGCGGCAACCACTACATGCTGCCCGCGCCGTTCTTTGTGCTGGCGACGCAGAACCCCATCGAGCTGGAGGGCACGTACCCGCTGCCCGAAGCGCAGCTCGACCGCTTTCTGTTCAACACAGTGCTGGACTACCTCACGGCCGATGAAGAGCTGGAGGTGGTGGACCTTACCACCATAACCACCATCCCGCACGCCGACACCGTGACGAACGCCGCCGAGATCCTGGATTTCCAGCAACTGGTGCGCATGGTCCCCATCGGCGAGAGCGTGGCGCGCCACGCCGTGGAAATGGTGCGCGTGTCGCGCCCCCGTGACGAGTCGTCGCCCGACTTCGTCAGGAAGTATGTGAACTATGGCGCCAGTGTGCGCGCCGCCCAGTTCCTGGTTTTGTCGGCCAAGGCGAGGGCCCTGATGCGGGGGCGGTATCACGTGAGCTATGAAGACATCCGCTCGATGTACATTCCGGTTTTGCGCCACCGCATTTTGTTGAACTTCCATGCGGAATCGGACCGGCTGAACCAGGACGACATTTTGAAGCGCATCCTGGAGTGGAAGCCCGCTCCTAGGGAGTAGGAGTTGAATTACCGCAGAGACGCAGAGACGCTGAGTTAAGAAAAAATATGAATGTAAGGTCAAAACCTGAGAGCGCGGAGGGGGCAGAGGTAATAAGTGCTCCCCGAGAGTCTCGGTGCAATCAACTGACGGAACTGATTATCGGCGCTGCCATTGAAGTGCATCGCAATACCGGGCCAGGGCTGATGGAATCGGTTTATGAGGAGTGTCTTTGCTATGAATTGAGTCAGTTGGGCTTGAGCTTTCAGAGGCAGGTTCACTTACCCATTTGTTATAAGGGGATTAAGCTGGATTGCGGGTTCAAGATGGATCTGCTGGTGGAAGATTCAATTGTTCTTGAGTTAAAGACGGTTGATCAACTTCTTCCGGTCCACTCCGCGCAATTACTTACGTACTTGAAGCTTTCGGGCAAGAAAGTGGGGCTGCTCATCAATTTCAACGAGCCAATCTTGACAAGAGGTCTGAAACGACTGGTGAACCATTTCAAAGAACCCTCGGCAGTACCTGTTACCTCCACCCCCTCTGCGTTCTCTGATTTTGCCTTCTTAACTCCGCGTCTCTGCGTCTCTGCGGCGGAATAGAATGTTACAGCGATTTCTGGACCCATCCACGCTGGCTTCCATCGCGGGGCTTGACCTCGTCGCCAAGACCGTGGTCGACGGGTTCGTCGCGGGGCTGCACCGGTCTCCGGATTTCGGCTTTTCCCAGGAGTTCGCGGAATATCGCGCGTATTCCCAGGGCGATGACCTCCGGCACGTCGATTGGAACGTATTCGCCCGCACCGAAAAGACCTTCCTCAAGCGCTACCGCGGGGAGACCAATACGCAACTGCTGGTTTTGCTGGACACCTCGGCCTCCATGGCATACGGGTCCCACGCGGTTACCAAGCTGGATTACGCGCGCTTTGTGGCGGCGTCGCTGTGTTACATGGCCAATGTGCAGCGCGACGCGGCGGGGCTGATCGTGTTCGATGAAGATGTGAGCAACTACGTGGCGCCTTCGACCAGACAGGGACAGCTTTTCCGCCTGCTGCACGCCATCGAAAAGGCCGAGCCGGGCACGCGCACCGATTTCGCTAAGCCGTTCGCGCATTTTCAGAATTTTCTGCACCGGCGCGGAATCGTGGTGGTGCTCTCGGACTTCTACGAGCGGCCGGATGTCATCGTTAAGACCATCGAGCCGCTGCGCTACAAGGGAAACGACGTGATCCTCTTCCACTTGCTGGACCCGCAAGAGATCAAGCCGAAATTCGGTGAGCCGGTGCTGCTGGTGGACATGGAAAACGCGGCCGACGCGCTGGAGGTTTCGCCCGAGTATACGCGCGACGAATACCCGCGGAAGATCGATTCGCACGTCGAGGCGCTCAGCTCGAAAACGCGCGGCGCGGGCATGGAATACTTCCTCATGAATACCGCGCGGCCGCTGGATGAAGGCTTGCGCGAGTACCTGGCCGTGCGCAGGGGGAGGCTCTAGATGGGATTTTTTGCGCCCTGGTTTCTGGCCGGCGCGGCGGCCGTGGGCCTCCCCATCTGGCTGCATCTTCTGAAGAAGCACAAGACCACGCCGCTGCCATTCAGCTCCCTGATGTTCTTCGAGCGCCGCATACAAAGCTCCATCAAGCACCGGCGGCTGCGCTACCTGGTGCTGTTGGCGCTGCGCACGGCGCTGATCCTGCTGATCGTGCTGGCGTTCGCGCATCCTTACGTGCGCCAGGCGGTGGCGCCGGCCAGCCGCACGGGGGAAGTCACCGTGCTGGCGATCGATAATTCTCTCAGCATGCGCGCCGGCAGCCGGCTGGGCGAGGCCAAACAGATGGCCAGGCGCATGGTGGCGGGGCTGGGCGCGGGGCAGCGCGCGCAGGTGCTGGCGTTTGGAGCGCGGGTGCAGGCGATGAGCGAAGTGACCGACGACCATGCGCCGCTCAACGCCGGCATCGATGCCATTGAAGCCTCCGACGCGCGCACCTCGTTCGCGGAGCTGGCGCGCTCGCTGCGCTCCATCGCGCAATCCATCCACCTGCCGCTGGCCGTGCACCTCTATTCGGACATGCAGCAGTCCGGCATGCCGGCCAATTTCAACGATTTGCGGTTGAATGCGGCCGTGCGGCTCGAGCCGCACCCGCTGGAGACCAAGGAAGCCCCCAACTTCACGGTGGAAAACGTGGTGGCGCCGCGGCGCGTGTATGACAGCCGCAAGTCGCGCGTGCTCGCGACCATCGCGGGTTTCGGCAATTCCAAGGCGACGCGCAGCGTTTCGCTGGTGCTGAACCATCGCGTGCTCGAGACCAAGACGGTCGAAGTCCCCGAGAACGGGCGCGCCACGGTTGAGTTCCTCTCGCTCGAAGTGCCCTACGGGAGGAACCGGGGCGAGGTGCGCATCGATTCCGCCGACGCGCTGGCGGCCGACGACGTTTTCTACTTCTCGGTGGAGCGCGCCGACCCGCGCCATGCGCTGTTCGTACACGAGGCCGAGAACAGTCGTGATTTGCTGTATTTCAAGGCGGCGCTGGAGGCCTCGGGCCAGTCCGCATTCGAGATGGACCCCGCCACGCCGGACCAGACCGCCAACCTCTCGCCCGCCAAATACGCGTTCGTGGCGCTTTCCGACGTGGGCGCGATACCGGAGAGTTTCGAGAACCAGTTGCGCGAATACGTGCGCAGCGGCGGCTCCGTGCTGGTCTCCCTGGGCCACATGTCGGTGGCTCGCGCGCGGGTGCCAGTGACGGAAGATCGCATCGAAGAAACGCGCTACGCGGGAAGGGAAGGGGAGCGCTTCCAGACGGCGGTCTGGCTGGACCGGTCGCACCCATCCATTTTGAAGGACGACCGCTGGGACGACGTCAAGTTCTACCAGGCCATCCGCGTGGCGCCGGGCAGCGCGCGCGTGGCGGCCAGGCTCTCCGACCAGACGCCGCTGCTGATGGACCACCAGGTGGGCGAGGGCCATATTCTGGTGTTCGCCTCCACCTTCGACAACGTGGCCAACGATTTTCCATTGCACGCCTCTTTCGTGCCGTTCATCCAGCAAACCGCGCGATACCTCGGCCGGCTGGACGACCGGCCACCCAGCGTGCTGGTGGGTTCCTTCGAGGAGCTGCGCGATTCCAAGGAGAAAGGCTCGGCGGTGGAGGTGGTGGACCCCAAGGGCGGCCGCGTCCTTTCGCTGGAAGAAGCCACCCAGGCGCAGAACATTCAGTTCACCTCGGCCGGTTTCTACGAGATCCACCGGCCCAACCGGGCGGATGAGCTGGTGGCCGTGAATGCGGACCGTCGTGAGTCCGATCTGACGCCGACTCCTCCGGAGACCCTCGCTTTGTGGCAAAATACAGCTCAAGGGTCCTCGGAGAGCGGAGGGGCGGCAGCGGGAGAGCAGAAACCGCTTTCGCTTTGGTGGTATGTCATGCTGGTAGTGCTGGCACTGGCGGTAGCCGAATCGCTGTTGGGGAATCAACATCTGTCCGTGGACAAGGAGGCGGCATGAATCTGGATCGCTTGTCCGAATATCTGGGCGTTGTGGAGCGCAGGCTGCGATGGCTGACGCTGACGCGTGGGGCGGCGGCGACTGCGGCCGCGGCCCTGGTTCTCACCGTAGTGGCCGTGCTGGCGGCCAACCACTTCGCCTTTTCCAATCCGAGCGTGATGGGCGCGCGGGTGTTTCTCTTTCTGGGGCTGGCATTCGCCCTGGCTGCGGCGCTGATCGTGCCGGTGATCCGCCTCAACCGGCGGCGCGCGGCGCGTACCGCCGAGCACCAGTGTCCCCAGTTCGAAGAGCGCCTGCTCACCTTCAGCGAGCGGATGGAACAGAACGCGGACGATCCCTTCCTGGAGCTGCTGGCGGCCGATACGCTCCCAGTGGCCGAGCAGGCAGAGCCGAAAGAGATTGCCCGGACCAAGTGGATTTTCAGTTTCTCCTCCGCCGCCGTGGTCTCCGCCCTGGTGCTGCTCTGGCTGGCCACGTCCGGCCCGGGTTTCCTGGGGTATGGCACTTCGCTGCTGTGGGGCGGGGTGCCGAAGGGCGGCGTGAAGCCGTACTACGACATCAAGGTCGAGCCCGGCAACCGCACCGTGCGCAAGCGCTCGGACCAGGCGATTACCGCGCGGCTGGTGGGCTTCACCGCGCCCAAGGTGCGTTTCTTCGCGAAATACGCCAGCTCCTCGCGGTGGGAGCAGGCCGAGATGGGAACCGAGCCAGGCGGCTCCGCTTACCAGTTCCTGATCGCCGGCGTACCGGAATCGCTGGAATATTACGTGGAAGCGGGCGGCGTGCGGTCGCCGTCCTACAAGCTGAACGTGGTGGAGCTGCCCTCGGTCACGAACATCCGCGTCACCTATCGCTACCCGGCGTGGACCGGGATGAAAGACCGCGTGGAGAACCCCGGCGGTGATCTGCGGGCGGTGGAGGGCACGACCGCCGAGGTGGCCATTCAGACGGACAAGCCGCTTGCGACCGGCGCCATCCTGCTGGATGACGGATCGAAGCTGACGCTGCGCCAGGGCGGCGCGAGCGAGCTGGTGGCGAGCGTACCCATTCAGAAAGACGGTTTGTATCACGTCGCCGCGATCGAGAACGGCGAAGACGTGCGGCTCAGCGAAGACTACTTCATCGAAGCGCAGAAAGAGCGCCCGCCGGAAGTGCGAATCGCGAGGCCGGGCCGCGATTTCCGCGCCACGCCCATCGAGGAAGTCACCGTCGAGGTGGAAGCCAAGGACGATTTCGGGCTGAAAGACGTGGCCCTGCACTATTCCGTAAATGGCGGTGCGGAGAAGACGGTTTCCATGCTGGAGGCCAAGAACGCCAGGAATTCTTACAGTACCACGGTGATTGCGCTAGAGGACTTCAAGATCGAGCCGGGCGACATCGTCAGCCTGTACGCCACCGCCAAGGATGCGCGCACGAACAGCAACACCGATATGTTTTTCATCGAGGCGCAGCCCTTCGAGCGGAACTACACGCAATCCCAGCAGGACGGCGGCGGTGGCGGCAGCGGCGGCGACCAGGGCGGGCAGCAGGACCAAATTTCGCAGCGCCAGAAGGAGATCGTCACGGCCACCTGGAACCAGCTCAAAGGCTCCGGCGCCAGGGGCAGCGAGGCGGAGAACGCGGCGTTCCTGTCCTCGGTGCAGTCGAAACTGCGCGACCAGGCGAAATCTCTTTCCGAACGGATGAAGGCCCGCCAGATCGAGGGCGCGGGCGACTCTTTCAAGAGCTTCGTCGACGACATGGACAAGGCCGTCGATTCCATGGGGCCGGCCTCCGACAAGCTGAAGGGTGCGAAGTGGCAGGATGCGCTAGCGCCGGAGCAGAAAGCGCTGCAATACCTGTTGCGCGCGGAGGCCACCTTCCGCGACATCCAGGTGGCGTTCGGCAGCCGCGGCGGTGGCGGGGGCGGTGGTGGCGGCGGCGTCAATGGCGCCACGCGCGACCTGGAAGGGCTGTTCGACCTGGAGCTGGACACTGAAAAGAACCAGTACGAGAGCACCCGGATGACGCAATCCGCCGACCAGCGGCAGCGCGCTATCGACGAGGCGCTCGACAAACTGGAGCAGCTCGCCCGGCGGCAACAGGAACTGGCGCAACAGCAGCGCCAGCAGCAGCAAACCTCGCAACAGCGCTGGCAGCAGGAGATGCTGCGGCGTGAGGCCGAAGAGCTGCAGCGCCAGATGGAACAGTTGAGCCGGGGCGACAGCGGACAACTAAGCCGCAACGGTCAGCCAGGGCAACAGGGGCAGCAGGGACAGCAGAGCGGGCAACAAGGGCAGGGACAGCAGGGACAACAGAGCGGGCAGCAGGGACAGCAGTCGGCCCAGCAGCGCGGCCAACAGGGGCAGCAGTCGAGCGGGTTGCGCGGGGCCGACCCGCAGCAATTGCGGCAGACCCTCGACCGTTTGCAGCAGGCCGTGGAAGATATGCGGCAGGCGGCATCCTCCCAGCAGGCCGGCACGCCACAGGGAGAGGCCGAGGCGCGGCGCGCGGCCGACCGTCTGAAAGAGGCGCAGCAAACACTCTCCGGGCTGCGCAGCAAGGAGGCCGGTGGCGAGGTGGACGACCTGGCCCGCCAAGCCGAGGAACTGGCCAGCCGCCAGCAGGATTTCGAAGGCCAGATGCGCCGCGCCTACGGCCCGCAAAGCAAGGGCGTCAGCCGCGAGCAGACCGAGCAGCTAGCCGGTCAGAGAGACGGCGAGATCAAGGACGTGAAGCAGCTCGAGCAGGACATACAGAACGCCGTGCGCGACCTGATGTCCACCGAGCGTAAGACCTCGACCAAGCTGCGCGAGGCGCTCAGCGACATGCAGCAGGCGGAGTTGCCGCGCGACATGCAGCGCAACGCTGATTGGATCCGCCGCGGGATGGGCGATTACGCGGTGATGTCCGAATCCATGATCACGCAGGGCCTGAACGAGTTGCGGGACCAGTTGAAACAGGTGCAGCAATCGATGGCGGCGGGCGGCAAGGACGGCAAGCCCGGGCAGGGGCAGGACGACAAGACCATGGAGCAGGCGCTGAGCAACGTCGAGCGCTTGCGTCAACAACTGGAGCAATTGCAAGCCCAGCACGGACAACAAGGGCAGCGTAGCGGACAGCAAGGACAACAAGGCGGTCAGCAAGGACAACAAGGTCAGCAGGGGCAGCAGGGGCAAGGTGGGCAACAGGGACAAGGCGGGCAACAGGCTGGTCAGCAGGGTGGTCAACAGGGCGGACAACAAGGCGGGCCCGGCAACCCCAACGGCGGGCAATGGAACTCCGCGGGTCCGGTCGGCGGCCCGGCCGGCGGCCAGTACGGTGGACAGTATAACGGCCCGTACGGCGGCAGTCGTTGGAATGGCAGCCCTGGCGGCCCCGATGGACCCTGGGTGGGCGGTTACTACGGCAACTGGGATCCTCGGAATTACCCCAACGGCCCGGTCCGTCCTGAGGATTTCCAGAACACCTATCGCGATACGCTCGAAAGCCTGCGGCAACTCGAGCAGCAGGCCCAGGCGGATCCCAACATGCTGAAGGACGTCCAGGCGCTCATGCGCGACCTGCAGCGTCTCGATCCCTACACCTACGCCAACGATCCGCTGCTGGCGGAGCGCATTCACGCCGCGCTCGTCTCGGGCGTCGAGCAGGTGGAGATGGAACTGCGCCGGAAGGTGGACGAGGGCGCCGGCAACGGCAGCGTCCGCAGCCCCGGCGAAGAGACCGTCCCGCAAGGCTACGCCGACGCCGTGGCGGAATATTTCCGCAAGCTGAGCAAGTCGAAGTAGGGAAATTCCGCCTTATACGTGCAGGACTGCCGGAGGATTGAGCAGTGAAGCGAATCAACATGACTTTGGCAGCGATGATCGTCAGCTTGGCTACTACCCCGTGCTTTGCGCAACAGCCAGCATTCGATGCGGCGTCGGTGAAGGTGGTTGACCCTGGGGTGGCTCCTCCGCTTGCCAGAACCGGCGGCCCAGGGACCAGTGACCCGGGGCGAATTCACTTTGCGCGAGTCCTGATGATGGAGCTGCTGCGGAGGGCCTACGACGTGGCCCCATTCCTCCCGGAGGACCAGGTGGTGGGCGGCCCCGCTTGGATCCGGGACTTGATGGGACCTAGTTACGTGGTTGACGCGACAATGCCGCCGGGTACCACGAAGGAGCAGTTCCAGTTGATGCTGCAGGATCTGCTCGCGAAGCGGTTCCACCTGGTGGTTCATCATGAGACCCAGAACTTCCCCGGTTACGATCTTGTGGTGGCGAAGGGTGGGCCGAAGTTGAAAGAGGCGAGGCCCACCCCGGAGCCCGCTGCTGCCAGCGGTACGGTGCGTCAGGTTATGGGCAAGGACGGCTTTCCCATTCTTCCGCCGGGGCCTCAGAATTTTGCAGTCATGTCGCCGGGGGCCCAGCGGGTGAAGTGTCAGGAGCTATCCATGGCTCAATTTGCGACGATTTTGTCAGGCAAGATTGCCCTAGCCCTTGATCTTTTCGATTCGGGGACCAAAAGGCCGCGAGTGAGGGACAAAACCGGCCTGACCGGGAAATACAACTTCATACTGGAGTTCTCGTGCGACGGTTGCATCGGCCCGGGAAATATGGCCACGCGGCGGGGGTTTGTGGAGCCACCCCAAGGGGATGTACCGGCGGCGGCGAGCGACCAGTCGGGCGGCGGACTGCCGACCATTTTTACGGCGGTCGAGAAGCAGCTCGGGCTGAGGCTGGAGAAAGCGAAAGATGTTCCGCTCGACGTGATTGTCATCGATCACGTGGACAAGGTTCCGACCGAGAACTAGTCAATTCTGCAGTACGGCGCGCCTGAGCGTGCGCTCGGACGTCGTCTCGATCCCTACACCTACGCCAATGATCCGCTACTGGCCGAGCGCATTCACGCCGCGCTGGTCACTGGCGTCGAGCAAGTGGAAATGGAACTGCGCCGGAAGGTCGACGAGGGCGCCGGCAACGGCAGCGTCCGCAGCCCCGGCGAAGAGACCGTCCCGCAAGGCTACGCCGATGCCGTGGCGGAATATTTCCGCAAGCTGAGCAAGTCGAAGTAGGGGGCGTCGCAGTCCGAGTCGTAAGGTCGCTTGCACTATCGTTAGCCCGCTGCGGGCCGGGCTGAGCGGCCACTTACTTGAAGCGCAGTTCGCGCTTCGGGTCTAATGTCGGGGCCGGGAGCGAATGGGCCGTGTGGGCCGCCGATGGGTGGTTCACCTTCGAGGGCCTCCCCTCCTGCTGAATTCGCTTATGCGCCTCCTCCCAGGAAGGAAGTTCCGTGCCAGACTGCGTCCAGTGAACCAGGGCGGCTTCGTCACACCACTCAAGCAGGCTTCGCATGGCCGGCCCGTGGGGTTTCGCGTGCATGAATGCCTTCATCGAACCCTCGGAGGCCCAACACGTGCCGGTCCAGAACGCGTTGCGGCGATCGCGCAACAGCTTGACCGCCAGGTTGCCGTCGGCCCTCGCAGCTTGCCGCGCAACTCGCAGCGCCTGAATCAAGAACGCGGGAAAGTACAACCACGATCGAACGCGAAGACGCGTGATGGAGACGAACGGCATAGCCGGTGAACCGCCTGCAATGGCCCCCACCAGCAGCACAGGCTCCACGCCCGATGCGACTGCTTCCGGCAGCAAGGTATCCGGCGACTGGTGGGACAGATCCTCGCCACAGGCGAAAAACCTCACGAACGGCCGGCGCTGCCCTGTGAGATGGTCGCGGATGGTCCCGCGCAGCATCGGATAGCGGGCTTCCAACGCGTCCAGAACCGAGAGCAGCGTCGCGTCGCCCGCGACTTCGATCTCTACTTCACCGCCGACACCCGCCAGCGTCCGCAGATGCGCGGGGAGTATGAGCCGGATCATGGCAGCGTTTGAACCTCCACCGAAAGCACGGCCGGAAGATCGCGAACAATCGCGGCCCAGTGGTCTCCACTGTCGGGCGACGCGTAGACTTGTCCCCCCGTGGTACCGAAATACACGCCGCACGAATCGAGCGAGTCGACGGCCATGGCGTCGCGCAGCACATTCACGTAGCAGTCGCTTTGCGGCAGGCCTTGGGTGAGTGCCTCCCACTCGTTTCCGCCCGTCCGGCTGCGGTAGACGCGCAACTTCCCTTCTGGCGGATAATGCTCCGAATCGCTCTTGATCGGCACGACATAGATGGTGTCCGGCTCGTGCGCGTGGACGTCGAGCGCGAAGCCGAAGTCGGTGGGCAGGTTCCCGCTGACCTCGTGCCAGGAATCGCCGGCGTCGTCGCTTCGCATCACGTCCCAGTGCTTCTGCATGAACAGCACGCGCGGACGCGAGCGGTGCATGGCGACGTGGTGCACGCAGTGGCCCACTTCGGCAGTCGGGTCTGGAATGTATTCTGACCTCAGTCCGCGGTTGATCGGCTGCCACGTCACACCGCCATCGTCGGTACGGAAAGCGCCCGCCGCCGAGATGGCGATGAAGATCCGCGCGGGATCCCCGGGATCGAGAAGGATGGTGTGCAGACACATCCCCCCGGCGCCTGGCTGCCAGTGCGGTCCGGTGCCGTGGCCGCGCAGTCCGGGAAGCTCCTGCCAGGTCTGGCCGGCGTCGGTCGAGCGGAATAAGGCGGCGTCCTCGATCCCGGCGTAGACGGTATCCGGATCGGTCAGCGATGGTTCGAGATGCCACACACGCTTGAACTCCCAGGGGTGGGGCGTGCCGTCGTACCACTGGTGAGTGCCGGGCACGCCGTCGTATACGAACTTGTTGCCCACTGGCGCCCAGGTCTTGCCGCCATCGTTGGAGCGCTGGATCATCTGCCCGAACCAGCCCGACGACTGGGACGCATAGAGCCGGTTCGGGTCGGCGGGCGACCCTTTGAGGTGATAAATCTCCCAGCCCCCAAAATGGGGACCGGCAATGTCCCACTGTTCGCGCTTGGCGTCCGACGTCAGTATGAACGCGCCCTTCCGCGTGCCAACCAGTACCCTTACCTCGCTCATGCTTCACCCCTTTGCTCGCAGTTGGGTCTTTTTCATGGGTTCCAGTTTCTCATAGAGCAACCGGGAGCCTCACCTCCGAAAGTCATTGATGAGCGCGAAGCGCGAGTGCCACGCCAAATAAGGCAAGATCACAGTTTGAACAGCTCTCGCAGGCGGCGCGTCTGCACGCGGCTGACGGGGATCTCGGTGTGCTTGCGGTCGTCCATGCGGAGCTGATAGCTGGATTTGAACCAAGGCACCACTTCCTTGATGCGGTTGATATTCACCAGGTAAGAGCGGTGCACGCGCCAGAACAGGTCGCGGTCGAGGTTGGCCTGGAGATCCTCGACGGTGCGGTAGTTGGAATGCCCTTCGAGGGTGGTGGTCACCAGGGTGATCAAGCCGTCGTCGATGGTGGCGTAGATAACGTCGTTGGCGTCCACGATGAAGTTGCGGTTGTTGGCCCGCACCAGCAGCTTGGTGCGCGGCGCCGGCGGGGCGCTCCTGGTGGCGCCGGCAGAGGCGACTGGTTCGGCGGGGGCTTGCTTGTTCTGGACGGCGCGCCGGGCCCGCTCGATGGTCTCCGCCAGCCGGCCCTTATCCACGGGCTTGAGGAGGTAGTCCATGGCCTCCAGGCGGAAGGCCTCGACGGCGTATTGATCGTAAGCGGTGACGAAGATGAAATGGGGCAGCTCGATGCCTTTTTCACGCAGCCGGCGGACCACGCCGAGGCCGTCGAGGCCGGGCATGTGGACGTCCAGAAAGGCTACTTCCGGCTCCAGCTTGCGGATCAGCTCGATGGCGTCCAACCCATTGGAACCGGTTGCAATTACCTCCATCTCCGGGAAATCCTTGAGGAGGTAGGAAAGCTCGTCGCAGGCCAGTTGTTCGTCGTCCACGACAATTGTCGTGAGCGTGGCTGCGGCATGATCGCGCATGAGAGTTGAAGTTGGTATTATAACATTTCGGTTTTCGGGAGCCTATGAGGGTATTGGTTATCGGGGGAACTCTCTTCATTGGCCGTCTCCTGGTGGAGGAGCTTTTGAAGAACGGCCATGAAGTAGCGGTGTTGCACCGCCAGCCAAAACACGATTGGGGAAGACGCGTCGAGAACATCCTGGCCGACCGCAATGACGCGGATGCCGTGCGCGAGGCCCTGTCCACCCGCCGCTTCGAAGTGGTTTTCGACAACGTGTACGATTGGGAGCGCGGCACCACCGCGGCGCAAGTGGAAGCCACCGTGCGGGCCTGCGGCGACCGGCTCAGCCGCTACATCTTTATGTCCAGCGTGGCCGCCTACGGCGACGGCCTGAACCACAAGGAGAGCGACCCGCTGGCTCCCGAGTATCACCCCGCGCCGTACGTAAGCCACAAGGCCACCACCGAGCGTCTGCTGTTCCGGATGCGCCGGCAGACCGGGCTGCCGGTGGTGACTTTCCGTCCGCCGTTCGTGTACGGGCCGGGCAATCCGTTCTACCGCGAACAGTTTTTTTGGGACCGCCTGCGCGCGGGGCGGCCGCTGATCATACCAGGCGACGGCTATCGCCTCATGCAGTTCGTCTATGTGAACGATTTAGTGGGGGCCATGATCCGTGCCATGACGGAACCGCGGGCGGAGGGTGAAGCGTTCAACATCGGGGACCCCAGGCCGCTGACGCAGGTGGAGTTTGTGGAAAAGCTGGCCAGAGTGGCGAACGTGGAACCGACGCTGGTGCGCATGCCGCGCGACTTCATCGCGCAAGCCGGCGGCAACGCCATGGCAGAGCCCTTTTATTTCGGTGAATACTACGACCTGCCGCCCATCACCGAATACATCGGCAAGGTGCGCCGCCTTCTGAAGATGACCCTGACGCCCTTCGAGGCCGGACTGAAGGAGACCTACCGTTGGTACACGCGCAACCACAAGCCGCGGACGGCGGGGTTTGAGTTTGACGACAAGCTGCTGGCGATGGTGCGGGCGGCGTCGCCGGCGAGCGTATAGGGGCGCATATGGCGACGAAGCAGGGTAACCGGCCGCGCAAGATCTCCGAGGTGATCGCCGCCGTGAAAGCCAGCGGCACGAACGCGCTTGTCGATGAGCACATGGTCGAGATGTGGAAGAGGCGATCAGACTCTACAGCCAGCGATGCAACCCGCCGCGCCCGCGCTCCGCAGATGCTATACTCTGGACGTGTTAGACGGCACACCACGCGACCTGGGCGAATACCTGGGCAAGGTCCGCGACATTCGGAAGCATTGGGGGCTTCCCGAGCACAAAGAGCTATGGTTTCGCGGAGAGAACGGAGAATATGCAGCGACTAGGCTCCGGCCGAAGCTGTATCGTCCGCCCGGCGAAAAAGCCCTGAAGTCCGTAGCCGATCTGCTAGACATAGAGGACCGTTCATTCGAAGATTTCCGGCGCTGTGCCGCCCAACTATGTGACACCAAGCCGGAAGACGACTGGGACTGGTACTCCCTCATGCAACACCATGGTGTTCCGACCCGCATTTTGGACTGGACCGACGGGGCACTTATCGCTTTGCACTTTGCCGTCTGGAGGCCCCGGGAGGCAGGCGGGGATTCGGTCGTCTTCGTCTTGGATCCCTACAGATTGCTAGACCAGCTAAACCTGCTTCCGGACTATGCCAATGCAAAAAAGGCGTGGAAGGAGTACTGCCAGAGGAACCCGACGGAGGACCCCGACGAATGGGATCTAGCGTACTTGCCCGATGACGAAGAGGCGCGTAAGGACACGCCCCTCCCCGCAGTGCCACTGCTGTCTGACACGTACCAGATCTCCCGCCGAATCGCCGGCCAACGGAGTCGGTTCATGATATTTGGGACTGATCCGTCGTGGATTTCCGATCTCGCCGACCGACCAGATTCGCCGATAAAGCCGATTGTCATAGAGGCGCCTGCGGCCAGACTAATGGCGCATGAACTCCGAGATGGCGGGATCACTGAGTCCGTCGTCTTCCCCGATCTTGATGGCCTAGGCCGTGAACTGAAGCAGAGCTGGGAGCAGAGGTATTACGAATGAGGCACTGAAACATGTTGGGGTCGTTTGGCCGGCCTCTGTTCCCATCCAAAGGTCCCGACCTGGGAGACTATGCTCCAATCAGGAGCCTGCGAAAGTGCCTGGCGGGAGGGTTGTCTTAACGCCTAAGCCCGAATCCCGAAGTTGAACTGCCGTTATCGGGTAAGGTCTGAGACAACAGAGGGGTGGAGACTCAGACCGCGGACAAATCAGTTCCGCATGAAATCGCCGCTCTGCTGTCCAGCGAGCGGG
>Ga0326727_10000342_pt1 | contig 194438 bp, 131 predicted proteins | sample MB2enrmetagenome_FD_207643 | JGI IMG/M metagenome (GOLD analysis project Ga0326727, IMG submission 207643) | Lab enriched peat soil microbial communities from McLean, Ithaca, NY, United States - MB29MY | ecosystem: Environmental > Terrestrial > Soil > Wetlands > Peat | place: USA: New York... | reverse complement strand
GATTCACGAAGCGGGCCTTGGTCGAAATGAGGAAAGAGTCCCTTCCAGGTAACAAGAAAAAGAGCCGCTCGCGGCTCGCGCACTGGAAGTGTCCCTTGACAACGCCGACACCGTCATAGAGGGTGGCGCACCCCTATCGAACTGATGTGACTTCGGGTGGCCTACCCTTGCGAGTTTGGTTTATGCAAGGGTGGGTCCTGGGTTTTCTTCCCTCCGCGAACCTCAGCGCCCTCTGCGTCTCTGCGGTATCTTTAAGTTTCCACTTCCTGATCGCTGATACCGGATCGCTGATAACCCTCCGATTCCGCATCAGTACCAGTTTCGAATCTAGTACCCACTAAATAATAGTAGACAAACGGTAAATAATGTGCTATGCTCCCTCTGTCATGCTGAGGGGACGGCGTTCTTGTACCATTCTGGAACGCCCCACCCATTCGCCCTTCGTCTCCCCTTCGCTCTCACACCTCCTAACTCCTTTGTTTCCCATTGATGCAAGCCATTCTCCCGTAAGTCCTTTGTTTCCCCTTGATACGCAAAATAGGGGGGTACACCCCCCCTCTAACATGACCGACCGTTCCATTTCGGTAATGCGCTCGCCTCAGCCGATCTCTCCGCTCTTTCTCTGTGCCCTCTGTGTTCCGATCTCTGCGATTTCTGTATTATCGTCCCTCGTTCCTCCTGTTCCGACTGTGAACCGTGCGGTTGGGCCGTCTGGGCAACCGCTCCTCTACGACTCGTACCCACTCGCAGATTTACCACTACATCAAGTACCAATGTCGGCGCGCCGACATTTTGGAGTGCGGCGGCTCGCCGCCGCTTTTTCGGCTGAACCAATGACGCCCCATCGATCGTTTGCTAGCAACGCATTACTTCGCAAAAGCGGGAGGCCTTCGCGAAGAAGCTCTGGAAATACAAGCTCCCGCACTCCGAGGGCAAGAACCCCAAGATGGCCACCTGGAAGGTGGCCGCGACAACGGCGAGGAGCGACCCAAGGGAAAAGCCGTAGGGCTCCAAGGCTCGCCCCGCGCTACATGCGGCAAGCCCGAGAGCGGTCCGCCTCCAGAAAACGGCGGGCGCATACGGCGCGCCCTTACTTCAATCGCCCGGTGATACACTCCCACTACTGGAGGGGGTTGCGGTATGTCCAACGATTCCACGGAGAGTCTGGAGGAACGGCTGAGCAGGATCGAGCGCGAGCTGGAGCGTCAGAAAACAGGCATGGCATTACTTGGGGTTAAGCCTTGCAGTCGCTGTTGCGTCTATTATCAGCGCTCCAATCCGGGCGCCCTGTTCGGCAGCGGCGAGTTGGTTTGTTTTCATTGTATCCAGCCCTGGTGGCTGGACCACTCTCCCAACCTCAGCCCCAGCGAACGGACAAAGATCGAGAGCGAGCTTTGCCGGTGGTTGCTGAACCATCACCAGGCGGAATTGATTCTGCGGCTGGAGCGTCTGCCGGACCCGGAACAACTGCGGCTCAAGCTGGTGGTGGGCTGCGAAACCTGTAACGGCCAAGGAAAGATCGTTACGGGAAAGAAGTGCGGCCAATGCGACGGGCGAGGAACCGTGTGGGTGGTTGTACGGGGGCCGGGGATGGAAGCGGCTGCGAAAAATCTATAGTCGGAGAAGTGAGGAAGTTCGCGATTCGGAGCGGAGGAGTGGCCCAGACCCAAGAGGGCGGAGGGATCCCTCGCTGCGCGGACTCCGCTCGGGATGACGGGAGGCGAGAGGACGGAAAACGGGGGGAGAGACGCAAGACCATAGGCCCTTCGAGGCTCAGGGTAAACAAGAGTGCCTGTGCAAGCAGGCGCAAACTCTTGATCTGTAAACTGATGACTGATAACTGCGAACTGGCTTTGCCGGGGGTGGCGCAAACTTACGCGACTACGCTATCCTTAGTTGTACACACACCGTTGTGCACGAAGCGTCCCCCAAACACAGGATGATGCCTATGAGTGAAACGAAAATTATTGCGGCTGAAACGAATCAAGTGGCGCCCGAAACCAAAGCCGCCCGCCCCACCTGGAAGCCTGCTGGCAAAGTGCATGCCGGCGAGCAGCCGTTCACCTACCCCTTGAAGCGCGAGTTCGTCGAGCCGGACTGGCGGCGCTTGCCGGGCTACCGCAACGTCACGCGCGAGGAGTGGGAAACGGCGCTGTGGCAGCGGCGTCACACGGTCAAGAACCTGAAAGAACTTAAACACGTTTTCAGTGACCTGATTCCGGACACGCTGATGGCCAGCCTGGAGCGCGACATCAAAGAGCGCGCCACCATGTCCATCTTGGTGCCGCCGCACATGCTCAACACCATGGACGAAAAGGATTTGTGGAACGATCCGGTGCGCCGCTACATGCTGCCCGCGTTTGATGATCGGCATCCCGAGTGGCCAAGCCATCCCAAGGCCAGCCGCGATTCCTTGCATGAAACGGACATGTGGGCCGTGGAAGGCTTGACGCACCGTTATCCGACCAAGGTGCTGGCGGAATTGCTCTCGACCTGCCCGCAATATTGCGGACATTGCACGCGCATGGATCTTGTCGGAAATGATGTGCCTCAGGTAGTGAAGCTGAAATTCCAGATTCCGCAGAAGGATCGTTATCACCAGATGCTGGAGTATCTGCGCGTGACGCCTTCCGTCCGCGACGTGGTGGTAAGCGGCGGCGACATTGCCAACACGCCCATTGGCACGCTGGAAGAGTTTTGCTCCAAGCTGATGGATCTCCCGAATATCAAGGATATCCGCCTGGCCACAAAAGGCTTGATCGCCATCCCGCAACATTTCCTGCAAGCGGACGTGCAGGCGGGGCTCGACCGGCTGGCGAAGAAAGCGCGCGAACGCGGCGTGGACATTGCCGTACACACGCATGTGAACAACGCGCGGCAAGTGACGCCGCTGGTGGCCAAAGCCGTGCAATCCCTGCTGGACATGGGCTACCGCGATGTGCGCAACCAGGGCGTGCTGCTTCGTGGCGTGAATACCACGCAAAAAGAAATCCTGGATTTGTGCTTCATGCTGCTGGATTACGGCAAGATCATGCCCTACTACTTCTATCAGTGCGACATGATTCCCAACGCCGAGCACTGGCGCCTGGCCATCCACGAAGCGCAGCAACTGCAGCACGACATCATGGGCTATCTGCCGGGATTCGCTACGCCGCGCCTGGTCTGCGACGTGCCGTTTGTGGGCAAGCGCTGGGTGCATCAGGTGAAGGAGTACGACCGCCACCTGGGCATTTCGTATTGGACAAAAAATTACCGCACGGGCATCGAAGCCGATGACCCGGACGCGTTGAGCCGCCGCTATGAATATTACGACCCGGTCTACACCTTGCCGCAGCAGGGCCAGGAATGGTGGCGCGACAAGCCCGTTCCTCCCAATCTTTCAAAATAGTCCGCGCGTCAAACCGCACGACTTAAGAATTTTCGCTAAGTTTCGTGCACCACGCGCTGCTTGATGGCAAAGCGCAGCAGTTCGGAATTGTTGGACAGACCGAAATCCTCCATGATGCGGTATTTGTGAAACGCAACTGTCCGCGTCGCCACGTGAAGAATGGCCGCCGCTTCCTTCATCGTATGGCCTTCAGCCAGCAACTGAAGCACCTCTCGCTGGCGCGGCGTGAGAGTCCGCGGTCCCTCGCCGTTTGACTCGCGCGGGGAAAGAGCCTCCAGCGCCTTCTGCACCGCGGGTGTCACGTACTTTTCGCCGCGCAGGACCTCCTGCACTGCTTTCAGGAGTTCGGAGCCTGCCGATTTCTTCAGCAAGTAGCCGGAAGCCCACTTCCCCAGTGTTTCCGCGGCGATTTCCGCGTCCTCATTCATGGTCAGCACAATGATTTTGAGTTTCGGCAGCGCCTGTTTGAGCTGCTCGCCGGCGTCGAATCCATTCAGCAGCGGCATATTGAGATCAAGGAGCACCACGTCGGCATTCAATGCCGGGGCTTCACGCAAGAGCGCGCGCCCGTCCGTGGCAATCCCCACCACTTCACATTCAGGTTCCAGCAGTTTCTTGAACGCTTCCGCGACGAGAACGTGGTCGTCGGCAAGGAGCACGCGCGGCTTTCCCAAGGAGGCCTCCCGGAGAGCAGCAAACCCGGCAATTTCGCGGTAAGACTCTGGATTTCTCTGTAGTGAGAATACTAGGAAAAGAAGCGGGGATGAAGAGGGAGAGGCTGGCGCAGGAGAACTGGAATCAGGGAGCGTTAATTAATCAATAAAGTGCGCCAACTATAGAGCAACCCAACGTAGTCCAGAAATTCTCCGCCCAAGAATTTCTGAAAGAACTCCGCCCCGTCAAATAGCAACGAAACGATCTTGCTGACTTCGCGGGCTGCTCGATAGTTGGCGCACGAAAAGCAAACGCAATCTCGGCAACCTTTTGGAGACACCCACAACGCTACTCGGGGACTCCGATTAGCCACAAGCATGACGGAACGGAGGCGGCCTGGGAACTGTCAATAGTTACAGTTTTCAGGGGAGTGTGATTCGTTCGCTGGCTCGGCGTCCACTGATAAGAGATTTAGTTGCAGTGAGTTGTAGAAAAAAGACGAGTCAGGGGTGGAGTGTCACTCGCGGTCGTAGGACTTTGGTGGCAGCAGGAGCTGAATCCCAAAATAACCGATGAAATAGGATTGATTGCTCCGGGCGGGTTCCAGGCTGCGTCCGGCCATGAGCAGGAGGATCACGGGGCGATGCAGTTTGTAACGAGCGCCGAAGTCGATCGTGGGCTGATTTTCAGAAGGATGGAACGTCCCTTGGGAATAGAGTTCCATGTCAATCTCGAGTTTTGGCGTGAAATTGTGGCCGAGGACCAACCCGGTGAGCCAGCCGTCGGGTCCGTTGTGTACAAACTGATAACCGATTTCGTAGTCCACATCGATAGGGCCAAATTTCTTGGAGAATTCCACGGGCAGGAGGAAGGCATCGTTCGGCGGGGTAATCCCTCGGCGAACGGCGTCGTTGGGATTGTTGAGGAAGAGTTGCGGGAAGACCGAAATGGAGAGGCCGGACTCGCCGGCATCATAGAAACGCCACTTCACGCCAGGATTGGATTGGTTCATGCCATATTTGATTGGCGAACTGGGATTCTTGACGCGCAGCCATGCGCTTTCGTAAGTAAGCTGGACGCGATCGCCAACGCCGAAATTGATGTCCAGATCGGGGATATGGGAGACAGACTGGTTGCTATAGAGAAAAGGCATGTAGCCAATATTGATTTCCCAATTGAGATTGCCGGGCGTACCCGGATCGTTGGTGTAATACGGCGGACCGCCCTGGGCGTGCGCGGAGGCGGCAGCGCAGCATAGGCCGAGGAGGACAATTAGGCTCCGCAACATGGCTTTACGAGACTTGGGGTGAACATCGCGTAGGACTCTTCCAGGGGAAAGCCACGAACGAAACACACACTCACAACGTAAATTATATTAAAGCCATGGCGCATGGATATATTTTCCCAGATTTTCGGACAGAATTGCACCGGCACTTAGTGATTGGCTATTTTCGATTAAAAGCTAGTCGCCTGTTTCGCTCAGGACAGGCTGCGGGGTATCCATCTTGGCCATCTCGGTGAGTTCGGCGAGCTTGGCGCGTTTTACGTCCCAAGCCAGACCAAGGGTTTTGAGGGTAAAAATCCCGTACCAATTCATGTCGAGCTCATACCACTTCAGTCCGTGACGCGCGGATTGCGGAGCATAGTGGTGGTTATTGTGCCAACCTTCGCCAAAGGTGAGAAAGGCCACCCAGAAACTATTCCTGGAAAGATCACCTGTATCGAAGCGCTGCGAGCCCCACATGTGCGTGGCGGAATTGACGAGCCAGGTAGCGTGCATGCTGAAGACGGTACGAAGGAAAACACCCCAAAACACCCAGGGCCAGCCGCCAATGAAATAAAAAATCACCGCCAGCGCAATCGAAGGAAGTGCGTGCCATTTGCTGATCCACAAATGGAATTTATCCTTGCGCAGATCGGGAACGTAGGGCAAAAGTTCGGAGCGATCCTGGTGCATCGCGCGCCCGGTGATAATCCACCCCATATGCGACCAGATGCCGCCATCGTTCGGTGAGTGCGGATCGCCTTCCTTGTCCGTGTTCTGATGATGGATTCGATGGGTAGCAACCCAGGCGATTGGACCGCCCTCAATGGCCAGCGTGCCACAGGTCGTCAAGAAGTACTCAATCCATTTGGGCGTTTTGTAGCCGCGATGCGTGAGCAAGCGATGATAGCCCATGCCGATGCCCAGGCTGCCGGCAATCCACCACATTACAATCGTCAGAATCAACGCCTTCCAGGTAAAAAAGAATATGGCGGCAAGGGCGCAGACGTGCAGCCCAATCATGATGAGGGTTACGCCCCAGTTGATGGGCTGGCGAAACGTACGGTCACGGCGAAAGATAGAAAGTAGACTCATAGGCCTTTAGAGAGTATCACCTAGGGGCAGGAAGACGTGTGCGTTTTCGCACACTTGTGTGTCGAAATCCCTCGTGTCAAAAGGTTTAACCCCTTAGCTACTTTTGCGCAGGAGCGCAGAAAACGCTGGCAACTCAAAAAAAGCAAGCACCTGGATTTTCCTTGTTTCTGGGTGCAGGCAAGAAAAAAAGCACTAAAACGAGAATTCAACTGACACTGTCCGTCTTCAGCGCTATTGAGAGCGACTTCGATTCGGGCTTAGCTACAGTTTGAGGCATCCGGTTCACCTGTTTCTGTGGTTGTGATCGCGCTCGGGCCCGCCCCTGGCAATTAGGTTTGGGCTGCAATAGCCAGACGCGGACTGGCACGCCCGGCTAATTCGTGTAGATGCGCACGTAGTCCACGAGCATCTCGGAGGGAAAGGGCGTCGTTTGATCGGGTGGGCCGGGCCAGGAGCCGCCAATCGCGAGATTGAGAAGAATGAAGCTGCTCTGCCCGCCATCGAAGGGCCAGACGGCGCCGGCGTAGCCATTCAGGCTTGTGGTCGTAAAATTGGCGTAAAGCTGAGCGGGATCGTCCACGTAGTATTGGACGCTTCCTTTGGACCAGATCATCCCGTAGGTGTGCCACTGTGCCGCGGTTTGGCCGTTGGGAAAATAGTAGGTGCTGCCGATCCCATCGGAGGTGAAGCCCGTACCGTGTATAGACCCTTGATTCCAGTCGGGCGACCCGGCCGCGTTGATGCGTTCGAGGACGTCCATTTCGCCGCACGCAGGCCAGTTCACGGTGGCGATGTTACTGCCCATGAGCCAGGCCGCGGGCCAGAAGCCTTGCGCCTCCGGCACCATGGCGCGCACTTCGAAACGTCCATACTGGAAGCTGAAGAGGCCTTGCGACTTCAAGCGCGCCGAAGTGTACACACCGTTCGACGGCTGCTGCGCGACGATGTGGAGATAGCCGTCCGTGCCAACGTACTCGCTCGGGCTTGTTGTGCTGCACGGTGGGGTGGACGATCCCCAGGCGCAGTAGGTCTCGAGTTCCTGATTGCCGAATCCGCTGTTCCCCGTGTCGTAGGTCCAGATGGTGGGATCCGGCTGCGCGTTCGCACCGGTGGTGTTGGAGAACTCGTCGCTCCAGACCAGCGTCCCCGAAGGAATGTTTGGCGCGAATGCCTGCGTCGTGACGGTGCTCGGTGTGCCTTCGGCGATCGCAATCGCGTTCAGCGTCAGGTTTGACGCCACCAGGAACGGAGCAAGGTACTGTGGCGAAGAGGCGCTCGGGGCGCTGCCGTCCGTCGTGTAGTAAATCACGGCACCCGCTGTTGTCGAGGCCAAACGAACGATTACCGCGCCATTCTGCGCGGGCGTGGTCGAAATGGTTGGGGCTGCCGTCGAGCCTCCGCCGCCTCCGCTATTTCCCCCTCCCCCACCGCATCCGTGTATTCCTGCACCCAACACTAGAATTGCCGCCAACACCGCCTTCATATGCATAGCTCCACCTTTAGGAAAACTTGCCACAATGTTGCGCTGCTTTCGTCTATGCAATCGCGGCCGGCTGCCTTAGTCAACCGGAATCTCCCTTTTGACCTCGAAAACGACACCATAGTGCACCCGTCTCGCTTGTTCGCGACACCGTACAACGATTTTTCATCGGGAGCACTCCCGACGGTCTTCATCCGCAGCAGCACAGCCCAAAGTTGCCCCATTTGTGGCCTACTTTTGCAACACCTCTCCCTTGCCCCAGCCAGTTCATAGACGGATTCCGCTGCCGACTGGACCACAATCCACCTGTCCCGTGGGTATCGGTACCGCCTCGGATGTGAACGACCATGCGCTGACTGTCGATGTCGTTGACTTTCAGGTGGGTCAGCTCGGAGTTCCGGGCGCCGGTGGCGTAGAGAGTCATGAGCAGGATGCGCTCGCCAGGAGTGCGCGCCGCATGGAGGAGTTGCGCGACTTCTTCGCGGCTAAAAATCGTCGGCAGGCGACGGGTCTTTTTCGGATAGGGAGTTTCCGCAATGCTCCAGGCTTTGCGAAGAGTCTTGATGTAGAAGAAGCGCAGCGCCGCCAGGTGTTGTCCTACGGAATTCGCTGACAACTCGCGTTTCTCGAACAACTCGGCTTGATATTCGCGAATGTGTCGAGGACCTAAGCGATCTGGCGAACAGTTGAAATGCAGAGCAAAACCTTCTACTGCACGAAGGTGGTCGCGTATGGTATTTTGTGCATAATTACGAAGCTGGAATTCTTCCAGCATCATTTTTTTGAGACGGGTCACAGGAACACCTCCTGTGCCCCACGCTTACATCTAAGCCATCAAGCAACCAACGCTGCACTGCCTCACGCGAAGCGTCCGCCGCCGAATGGCTCCGTCCAAACGCGGTTACCGCACAAGTTGGTCCCAGTACCAACTTGCGTGTTTTGCGGACTGAGCCCTCCACTGCCAGCCTCAGCCAACTACACACATTCAATCCTTGCTGGAAAAAGGGGGGAAGCCTGTAAAATAGGAATTGTGAATTCTGCGGGGAAAAACTCGCGCAAGGAATCTACGGGGCGAAACGTCCGGAGGTCGGTCCTTGGCCCCGGGCGTTTACTCTGGCTAAGCCTAAGTGTCCTGCTCTGCGGTTTTCCAGCCCTCGCTCAATCTCAACAGCCCCCAATCGTCCTGGGAGTGGAGAGTGGTCTACCTGACGTACTGGGAACGGGGTCATCCGCCGGCGAGCAGCTGCCTGATCCGGCTCTGCCAGGAAGCATCAGCGGAAAAGTTGTGGATCGAACTGGAACCGCCGTTGCCGGAGCCCGGGTGAAACTCACACGTGAAGATCAATCTGCAAGCCAAGAGGTGCTATCAGGCGACGATGGGCAATTCTCCTTTGCCAACATTGCCCCCGGGCCCTTCCAGCTCACAATCACGTCGGCGGGATTCGCGACACAGACCTACTCTGGAGTCCTGCGTTCGGGGGAGATAAACATTGTTCCGCAGATCGCCCTGGTTATTGCTACCGAGATCACTGAGGTGCGGGTGGAGCTCTCACCGATCGAACTGGCACAAGAGCAGATAAAGGATCAAGAGAAGCAGCGTGTGCTCGGCTTCATTCCAAATTTCTATGTCAGCTACATCCCCAATGCCGCTCCACTCACCCCGAAGCAAAAGTTTCAGCTTGCCTGGAAGGCGACAATCGATCCCGTCACCTTCGGAATCACTGGGGTCATTGCGGGAGTTCAACAGGCGACAGACCAGTTCAGTGGATATGGGCAAGGCGCAGAAGGTTATGCAAAGCGCTACGGCGCGGCCTACGGCGACGAGGTCACAGGCACGTTTATCGGAGGCGCGCTGCTGCCATCGCTCCTGAAACAAGATCCGCGTTATTTCTACAAAGGAAGCGGCAGCACGCGATCGCGGATTCTTTATGCGCTGGCCAATTCCGTGATTTGCAAGGGCGACAATGGACACTGGCAGGCAAATTACTCGGGTATCCTCGGAAGCCTGGCCGCAGGCGGTATCTCCGATCTCTACTATCCCGCGAACGATCGCAATGGAGCGGGATTAGTGTTTGAAAACACGCTGATTGGGATTGGCGCAAGTGCCGCCGACAATCTGCTTCAAGAATTTCTTTTGCGGAAGTTGACACCGCATGTTCCTAACCAGGCTCCCGCCAATCCCTAAAGTACGATCGACAAGATATCGACCACGCTGGTCCATGAGGGAAACTGGGACAAACGCGTTTCAGCGAGCCGTGGAGCGACGATAAGGCCCCTTCTTGGGGATTTGCCGCGATCGGGAAGGGAGCCAGTTGTTCCGGCCTGCAAAGCTTGGGGCTGCTCAGTCGGTGATTTCCAGTTCAACGGGTTCGCCACGCGAAGAGTCGGGGCTCACCCAGATGTGCACGAGGCTGGGTTCCACGGTGTATTCGTTGTTGATGTTCCACAGCGCGAATGCGTCAGCGCCGAGGGAAAAAGTGACTTTCCTGGTTTCGCCGGGGGCTAGGGAAACGTGTTGGAAGCCTTTCAGCTTGCGAACCGGCTCCTCGACACTGGTGCCTTGCAAGCGCACGTAGAGTTGCACGACTTCATCCGCCGCGGTCTTTCCTGTATTGGAAACATTCGCCGTGACCGTGAGAATTGACTTTGCCTGTGCAGGGTTCTTGCGCAGCTCCGCCTGCTGTGCTTTCGCACTGAGCTTTTTGGAACTGATTTCCGGGCCGCCATACGAAAAATCCGTATAGGATAAACCATAGCCGAACGGAAACTGCGGCGCGTTCTGCTCGTCGATATAGCGCGAAACGAAACGCTCGTCGCCATCCTTTGGCGGGCGAGTGAGATCGCGGTTGCCTGCTGGGCGGCCCGTATTGAGCGCGTTGTAGTAAATCGGGATCTGTCCCGTTGCGCGTGGCCAAGTTACCGTTAGTTTGCCGCTTGGCGTCGAATCGCCGAACAGTGTTCTTACGATAGCCGGACCCGCTTGCACGCCCGGGGACCACACTTCCATGACGGCGGGGACATGCGCGAACGCCCACGGCAGAACCAGCGGACGGCCCGTGAAGAGCAGCAACACGACAGGTTTTCCCGCGGCGCAAACTTTTTCCAGCAATTCCTCCTGACGTCCCGGCAACACGGGATGCGCGCGCGAACCCGCTTCGCCGGTCATCACCGGCGTATCCTCTCCCAGCGCCAGAATGGCTACATCCGAGGCGCGGGCGGCGGCGACGGCCTCCTGGATTTGCGCGTCACTTGCTGCGAGATATTCGCCGCCCACGGTATATTTGATGCGTTCAGCGCCCATCTTTTGCGTCAAGGCGGTTTTCAGCGTCACGACATCCTGCGCATTACCGTGGGCCGACCAGTTTCCCAGCATATTGGCGGCATCATCGGCGGCGGGTCCAATCAGAGCCACGCTTTGGATATCGCTTGCAAGCGGCAAAACCCGGCGAGTTGTGACGAAATCATTTTTCAGCAGAACGAAAGAGCGCTCCGCGGCGGTGCGCGCCAGTTGCAGGCTTTCGGCGGGCAGCGGGCCATGATTTTCGCGCGACTCGTCGGTATAGGGATTGTCAAAAAGGCCGAGCGCAAATTTTACGCGGAGGATTCGGCGCACCGCTTCATCAAGTTGCGCCTGCGTGACTTTGCCGCTCTTGACGAGATCGGCGAGGTTCTCATGGTAGAGATTGCTCTCCATGTCCATGTCCACGCCGGCCGTGAACGCCTTCCAGGCCGCCGTCTTGCCATCATTGGCGATGCCATGCTGGATTAATTCAAAGACGGCGGTCCAGTCGCTGGCCACAATTCCCGGGAATTTCCATTCTTTGCGCAGAACCTCGGTCAGGGTAAAGGGATTTGCGCTGGAGGGCACACTGTTGAGCGAGTTGAAGGCGCTCATCACGGAGGCACCGCCTTCATCCAGGGCCGCATAGAACGGAGGCAGATACACTTCGCGCAAATTGTGCTCGGAGATTTCCGTGGTGTTGTAGTCGCGTCCGCCTTCCGCGGCTCCATAGCCCACATAATGTTTCGCGCAGGCGGCAATGCTGTCGGGAGCGCTCAGGCTCTTGCCCTGGTAGCCGCGCACATAGGCGCGCGCCATCACGCTGCCGAGAAAAGGATCTTCGCCCGCTCCTTCGACGATACGGCCCCAGCGAGGATCGCGCGCGATATCCACCATCGGGGAGAACGTCCAGCGCACGCCGGAGGCGGAGGCTTCCTGCGCGGCCAGGCGGGAGGCTTGTTCCACGATTTGCGGATCCCAGGTGGAGGCGAGGCCAAGCGGCACGGGGAACGCCGTGCGGTAGCCGTGAATGACGTCCAAGCCAACCAGCAGAGGAATGTGCAGCCGGGACTTCTCAACCGCTTCGTGCTGAAACTCGTTGGTGGCCTTCACGCTTTCGAGATTGTAAAGAGAGCCCACCTGGCCCTTGGCGACCATTTCCGAATAGTCGCCCCGCCCTGTTCCGGGGCCGGTCGGCGTGCCGACCGAATACTGCACCAGTTGCCCGATTTTTTCTTCCAGGGTCATCTGGCGCAGCAAAGCTTCTACTTTTTTCTCAATGGATGGATCGGCGAGCGTGGAGCGGGCGGGAACTCCCCGGAAGGTGGTGGGTTCTTTCGGGCGCTGCGCCGGGGTGGAAGTCGAAAGGAAAGACGCGGCGAAGATTAGCAAAGCAAACGAGCGGAGAAATTTGGCTGGCACGGGTGAAGGCTCCTGTCTTTTGGGGGTCACCTCGGAATGCAGCAGAGGAGAGCCACGACAAAATCGATTTATGGAAGCCAAGCTAGCACATTACCGGGAAGCGTTCCAGTTCCGGGATGCTGCTTGATCACGGCAGAAAATCTGCTTGTTCGCGTTCGTCGGTAGTGGGGCAGTTTCCGGCACGGCAGACCGGACATGTCCGGCCCAGTACTCACATGGATGGTAACCACGTTTGAACGTAGTCGCACATTGTGGCGAAGAAGCAATACGGGTATAGTTATGTGCCGTTTTCGTATTAGAAGGAGGCTCGAGCCAATGTATTTATTGGTACGGGGACCTACGAAGCGAGGTCGGCTCTCGGAGGGGTGCCTTTTCGCCGCAGCCCTGGCTTTGAGCTTTTGCTGGATCGGCTGTGGTGGCGGCGGCTCTTCTACACCTCCCGTACCTCCCACGCCTCCACAGGCGCCAGCAGGTTTGGGTGGCTCCGACTACGGTTGGTATTATTTAGCTCCGGGCTGCAACCGGGAGCCTTACGGTGTCGTCTACAACTACAATGCCGCGACAGCGACGATCAACACTCAACTGCAGCAAATGTACAACAGCGGCCAGCGGCGGCTTAGAATACCGATTTATCACGCCCGGGGCCTTGACTCCGGAACCATCATGGATTCGACAGGAGGCAACCTCTCGCCGCAGTTCCAGACCAACCTCGCCAACCTGTTAGCGGCGATAAAAGCCGCTGGATTTGTGGAGATTGAGGTCAGCTTTCATCCCCAGAGCAACAACAACCCCACGGTCTGGACCACTTTCAGCGACGATTACTTTCAGGAGAATTGGAGCCTGATTCAGAATCTACATCCCATCATCGCGGGAGCCGGCATTTCATATCATATTGATCTGATGAATGAAGGTATTCCCCCGCTGGGATGGGTTGTGCTCTTGCAGTATGACCAAATGCTCTGGAACGATTATGTGGCGGAGTTCGGGAGCGATGACACGCTGGGCTTTTCGATCATCGCCGATTCGGCGCATGTAGGCCAAGTCAGTGCGGTCTACGGGCCCAGCCCGTTCGGGAACCAAGGCTCACCACAACTTTTCGACGTACATATCTACGACGAGACCGGAAACAGCTTTGCAACTGCGTTCAACGCCTTGACAAGTCAGGGATTTCAAGGGGTGCCATGGATTATCGGTGAGGCGTTTTACAATGACGCGGCTGAGGCATCGTCACTGCGTCGGGAAGCAGACAGCACCGGGCAGAAGGTGCTTTACTTGACGCAATGGCCCTTAACGTCCGACGAAAGCTGCAGTAACGCCGTGAATGTGGCTCCGCCCATGAACTTTTCAAATTACCAGGCCCAAGGTTTCTGAACCGTAGACAATTGTATCTAATGTCTGAGTGTACCTGAATCAACTTAGTCGCGGAGTTCAGCTTTTGTACACCAAGCGCTCCTCCTTCGACCTATACATTCAAACTTACCAGGCAAGTGGCATTCAATCGATAAACACAAGCGGCTTTAATCAGCAAGGCAGAATGGCGTGCGGGCTTTCTCTTGCAGCAAATTCTTGCAGCAAATTCGTTGTGTATAGGCTAGGAAGAGCGTACGATGCGCAATCTGGAGATTCAAATCGCAAAGTCTGCCTCAATCGGGAATCCTGGATGACACAACATTTAATACTGGGGGGCTGCCATGAAGGGATTGATCGGAGTCCTTGCGTTCTTGTGTTTCAACCCGTGGAGCGGAGCCGCCGCACAGCACGTTCAGAACGAAGGTCTGGTGCGTACATTAGGTCCAGAGTGGAAGTCTCTGTACCAAATCGCCCGGGACCTTAGCTACGATGCCATCGTTTTAGTCCGCAACGGAGATACCATCCACGACTGGCGGGAAATCATACAGATTGAAGATACTGCCACACCGAGCAAGCTTTCTCCTGAAGAGACATTGAACAAATGGATGGCGTTGACGGAGAAAAAGTGTCCGGGGGCGATGGAACTGAAAGTAATCTCAAAAGACGAAACCAGCGTTTTATTTCAAGTGCATACAAACCCTTGCGGGAAGATGCCGGAAGAAGCCGAAATTGGAAGGGTGATACTGGGAAAATACAGTTGGTATGTTCTCGAATACCGCGTGCGGGTACATGAGCTTGCGCCGGACACGCAGGCCGAATGGATTAAGACGTTTTCAGAGGCCACGTTCGATTCCGTCACCAGTTCTTTCGACTCGGCCTGGATGAGTGTGGATGTGGATGAGGTGATTCCCTTCCCCAGGGACAAAGCCTTGGCCGCGATGAAGCCTGCCATGGAGAGCCAGGACTGCCACGTGACAGCGGACTCTGCGGATCACATCGAGTGCAAGCGCCCACGCGGACGCACCGAAGCCGAGCACAGCGGTAACGGCGGCGAGAGCGTAACCGCCGTGCTGGAAGCGCAGGGAGACAAAACGCACGTGGTCATTACGACCGGCCTGGGTTTCGCGGGCCGACAGGGAAAGAGGAATTATTCGACCCCGATCTACGAGGAAATGATGAAGAATCTGCAGAAGGGCCAGCCCTGAAGCGGATTCCGGCCAAATCGGGAATTCCTTGTGACCCGTCAATGAGGGAGTAGCCATGAAAAAGTTGATGGTGCTAGCTGCGTTGCTTTGTGCCGTTTCGTGGATGGCAGCGACGGCCGACGATTCCCACAAAGAAGTGCTGAACTTCAAAATAGGGGATGAATGGAAAGCCGTAAGCCATTCCGAGACGGGCCATGGTCACTCAATCATGTACTTCCGCGAAGGAGATGATGTCAATCACTGGAAAGAGAATTTTACTTATCTATATGGCGTTCGGAGGCGCGGCCTGCGGCCTCCCGAAGAGGAACTCAAGATCCTACAGAGAGACATGGAAAAGCAATGGCCAGGCCTGACGGATTGGAATGTAATCGCGCGGGATGAAAACAGCATTTTATACGAGTGGCATCTAAAGTGGTCTGCCCGTACGCATGAAGAGTGCAACATCACGAGAGTAATACACACCAAGTACAATTGGTTTACCCTAACTTATACCGCAAGAGTGCCTGAACTGACGCCAGAGACGCGGGATCTGTGGATCAAAACGTTTTCGGATGCCACCATCAGCGCCGATTCCAACACGAATCCAGCGCGCTGAACCTATCCCGGTGAGAGCGGCACGCGGACCATCCCTTGCTCGGAAGCATTCTCAGTGCCTGATTAACAAACCAAACATCTTGGTACGGGAACCCCTTTGTTCGATGGAATGGTAGTCTAACCGGAAACTACCCGTTCGCCAGAGGGATTGACGTTACGCGGACGCGGCGCCCCGAAAGTGCTCTGTCACGTTTGAGGCTTTTTCAGCAGCTCATTTACCTTGGCCATGACCTCAAAGGCATCAGCGACGTACAGCACGTCGGCTTTGCCGCGGGCCCAGCCGCAATTGGGATCGAGGTTGATGGCGCGCCGCTCGTTGATGAAGCGCCAGCCGACCACGTGGGGTTCTTCGCCGTGGCAACAGGTGGAGAGGCCTTTGGGGTGGCGAGGGGTGGCGCCGGTCTGGCCCACTTGATTCAAGTGGGTCATGAAACCAAGCACCGCCTGATTCTCACCGCTCAGATCAACCAACGACTTGCTGCCGCCAAGCGAAGCGCCCGAGGCGCGAAGAAAATCCAGGATGAGCGTTTCCGCTTCTTCCGGGTGCGACTTTCCGTCAGGCTGCTTTTTGGTCCAGCCCGCGCCGGCCACGAAGAGCATGGCGGCATCGGGGCGAATGGTTTGCGAGTCGGATTTGGGAGCGCGGATTCCAGAGATGGTGGTGCGCCGAGCATCGGCTGGCAATTCCACGGCGATTTTTTCGATGTTTGCTTTTCCTGCTGCGCCGCAAAACGCCTCGTGACACCCGGAATCCAGAAGCAGAATCCAGGGGCGCGCATCGCGCTGGAATACGCCTTCGATGCGCTGCCGGTAGAACCAGCGCGTGGCGCAGAGCGTGCCGTCAATCACCTGGAGCGAAGTGACATGCGTATCCACGCGGCCGTTGAGGCGATTTGCCAGCGCGGGCAGGGCGCGGAGAAAGCGCGAGGTTGCTGGCGCCAGGATTAAGTCAGCGGAAGCGGCGCGGCAGAGCGCATCGGCAGCTAAAAGGTCACTCGCATAACGCGGCTGCGCAAACTCCGGTCCGGCGACGGCAAGCAGGCGGTGTGCGCCCGCGTTCGCGATGGAATCCGCGGCCGCTTGCACATCACCGCCGATTAGACCGATCGTGAGTGTCGCGTTCAATTCCTTGGCTAATTCGACAACGGCGCCGAACGCTTCAAGTGCCGCCTTCGGCAGTCCATTGCCAGATTCATCGGTGTGCGCGAGTAAAAGGATGTTTTTTGTCATGGCCGCTCCCTCACGCCTTCCCGATCCACGCGACAATTTCCTGGGCAATCTCATCGGCAGAAAGATTTTTGACGATGCGCGTTTGGCGTTGCTGCTTTGGGGGGCTCGCGCTGCGATAACGCATGGAGTCGGCAGCAGGGGCGGCGGTTTTGGCGCGCTGCAACGCGGGCATGATGGCGCGCATGTTGGCCATGCCAATCTGAGGATTGTTGCGCGGCTCGGGGAGATTGCCGGTCGCCCAGCCGAGCAATGCGGGAGGTCCCTGGCAGAGTGAAACCTGGTGGCGGCCTCCCTCGATGCGTTCGAGAATTTCGAAGGAGCCATCGGGTTGCACGGTGAGCTGGTCGACTCCCTGGAACTGATCGAGAATGCCGAGGCGTTCGCCGATCAATTGCATGGTGACGCCCGCGCCGCGCGAAGCCGATTCCCAGCCGCCAAACAAAAGCAGCCGCGAACGATCAAGCCCCGGGATGCCTTGAATGGCTTCGGCGAGGAGCGCGGCCGAAGCGTGCGCATCGGTGAAGCCGCCGGCAGGCCCGTCGATGGGAACGAGTTCAAAGCTGACTTTTTGCGCAATCGTCATCATCACCTGCTGCAATTTGGCTTTGGTGCCAAGGCTGACGAGCCACACTTTGCTTCCCGGCGCGTGCGCGGCGAGGTTCGCGGCTTCGTACAGCGCGTGCGCGGCCCACGGATCGAGCACGGCGGGAAGAAGCATTTCGTTTTTGAGAGCGGGCCCGGCCGGTGTCTCGATTGGTTCGAGTGTTTGCAGCGGATCGGGCACGATGCTGCCGCAAACGACGATGTGATATCCATTGCTCATGCTGGTGAATTCCCCTGTACGTGTATTTTGTTCTAAAACCTAATTCAAAGTGGAATGCAGGCCGCCGGCGCCGGCGCGGAAATCCACGTTGGCGGGTTCGCCGGTTTCTTCGGCGCGGCAATTCCACAAACAAGCGCCGCAGTAAATACACTTCTCCCGGTCAAATTGCGGCACGCCGCTCTCGCCGCGGGAAATCGCCTGCCCGGAACACATCTCCACGCAAAGTTTCGGCTCGCACTTGCTGCAGACGTCCGGGCGAAGGAACGAGACATGATTGGCGTAACCCAGCGGGGCTTGCACACTTCCGCCGGTCAGCAACGCGTCCTGATGCGAGACGAGCAGCTTCCCATCGAATGGAATTTCCGGCCAGCCGCAGCGATTCATGATGTGGTCGTGAAGCGGCAGGCTGCGCCCGGCGGCTTCGTCCTTTAGTTTTTGCAATTCCGTCGGAGGGATGCGCGCGCCAAAGCGTTCTTCCAGAGACGAACCTTTTTTTCGCGAAGACGGTGGCGGAATCACTACGCGCCCACCAGTAAATCCGGCCAGCGCCATTCCAAAAAGTCCACTGATCAATCCCTGCGGGAAGCCATTGCGGGAATCCGCCGCAACCCGGGATTCGCGGTCAACCCAACTGGCCCGACGGCGGCGTACATACGTTTCTTCCAGATTGCGGCGCGTGAACGGTAGCTTCTTCTGGAGCAATTCGATGACAGCTTCCGCGAGTTGCGTGCCCGTGGTCCAGGCTTCATCCACGCCAGAGCCGGAAAGGACATTGGTGCTGCCAGAGCCTTCGCCAATGCGTGCGTAGCCGTCTCCCGCAAGATAAGGCTCGCCGCGACGCCCGGATTCCTGCAGAGACTTTGCGCCCCAGGACTTCAGTGTTCCCCCCTGCAGATGGCGCCATAAATAAGGATGCAGAATGAAGTGCTGTAAATAGCGATAAGCGGTACGGACCGGACTGCGGAACCACGAAGGGATGAAAATGCCCACGGAGGCTAGCCGGTCCGGGTGAACATAGAGGAAGCCGAAAATTTCCGGTTCCGGGAAACCGAATGTGTGCAGAACCGTCCCCGTCTCCAGCCCAGAATTCTCAGGCAGCTCGATCACCATCTTCATGCCCAGCGCCCATTCGGAATGATGGTGCCCGGCAGGCATTCCGAAATGCGCATCGATCGCGCGGCCCACAGCGCCGACGGGTCCATCGCCGACGACCGTCAGCGCGGCGCGAATGTCCATCCCCGGCAGGAAGCCATCCTGCGGTGTGCCGTCCAGAGCGACGCCTTGATCCGCCAGGCGTATGCCCTTCACGGCGCGTTCTTCAATCAGTGGCGCACTCGCGGGCGTGCCAGGCCAGATCTGCAGCAAGCCCGAAGAGGTGAGCTGTTCGCCCACCCACTGATTGAACTGGCCGAGGGAAAGGACAAAACCATCATGCTTCTGCAGGAAACTCGGAATGAGTGGGAGTTCCAGTGCATTTTCGCGAAAGCCAATCAGCGAGCCGAAAGTGCGAATCACTTTGTCCGCAGCACGCAATGCTAGCGAGCGATTGCTGGCACCCGTGGGATCCAGAAGATAAATCAGCTTCTCCTGCCTCACCGGCGCCGCCATGGGAATCTGTGTCAGGTCCAGATTGGGGAAGCTTTGCCGGATACCGCGCCCCCGCGTGACTGCTCCCGAAACGCCAAAGCCCAGGCCATCGGCGCGTTCGTAACAGATCACTTGAAGCGGCGCGCCGGGCATGCAACTGCTATCGAGCCGCGGCGTGCCGTCGGGGTTCAGCAATTCGCGTGAGAGTGTGGTGAGGAAACCGCCCATCGCCGGACCGAATCCGACACACGCGATGTCCACATCCATCTGTTGCCGATCAATGATGGAAGCTGGGGTGGAAGCTGGCGTAGCGGCCGGCTCGGGTCCGACAGGCGTCATGCGGGGTAATCCAACACTTCCGGAATCATGAGTTTCGATACGGCTTCGGCGGCGCGGTCTTTAGCCAAGCGCGAGCCCGTCATGCACGTGGCCAGCTTGCTGTGCAACCTTAGGAACTGCTCGGCGCCATTGCACTTTGCGCAAGGTCCGGCCTTGCTTGGATGCGAGCCATCGCTGCCAACGACGTCCGTGGCACACGCGGCGATTCCCGGCACCAATCCTTCGAGTTCGTCGAGTTCGTCCTGCTGGAAGCAGCCGCGGTAGCCCTCTTCATCCCAGGCCGGGTGACGGTTGTAACCAAACACAAGCTCGGCGCAAATGCGGGCCGCTTCGCCGGCTGCGCGAGTGGTTTGCACGTGGCACAGATCGGTGAGGAAATTCACCAGGCCGGAGAGACCTTCGGCCACGGAACTATCTTGAGGGCCACGACGCTCGAGTTCCAGAACGTCGAGGATCTGGCAGCGCGCGGCGAGCAGCCAACAAAGCGCGTCGGCCAGGGGGAAGGTGACGCCCTGCCGCGCGCTCTGATAAAGCTTGCTGCCATCGCTGTCGGTCGAGTGCTGCAGGCGTTCGAGCGACCACAGCCACATAGTCATGGCCGTCGCCAGTGTGCACGCGCCCGTGCCCGGACGGTCCGAGGCAATTCCTCGCATCTCCCGGATCCAATTGCGGAACTGCGCCAGGAAGACCGAGTTCGTCATGGTCACGGAAAGCTGGCGGCGCTGCACCGCCTCTGGTCCTTCATAAGTGGCTTCGAGCTGTGCGTCCATCCACTTGTTGCCCAGGAAGCCGGGGCAATCTTCCGTGATGCCATAGCCGCCCATCAGGCTTACGGCTTCGCGCATCATCTGCGCACCCCAACCGGTGTTCCACAGTTTCGCGGCAGGGCAGAGAATATCCGCGATGGAATCGAGCGTCACAAAACGCATCAGCGTGTCGGTTTGCAGTTTTTCCTTGCGTGGGTCTCCTGGCATGAGCCGGAGAAGCGCGGCGGCTTCATCAGAAATTTGGCGCAGGAACTTGGCTTTTACGCGCGTGCCAGTCACACCGCGCTCGGCAAGGATGCGCTCGGCTTCCCGCTCGAGCGGGTCCAATTCGTCAAATGCCCGCGCTGCCGCAAACGCCAGGGAAGCGCTTGCTTCGCCCGTGGCCCACACATCTACCAGCCGGTGCAGGGCATCTTCGCGCGCCTGCAAACCCATTTCGTGGCGCACAGAGCCGGGCGTGGCCGTGGCGGCGCCACGGAACCGGCCGCGCTGATAGCGGATGATGGGTTCCACTGCCGAGAGCAGCTTGGCGGCAGTCATTACTCCGACAGTCACGCGGGTGCGGCGGAAAACCGCTTCGATCACTTCGCTATGGTTGTAGCGCGGAATTAGGACGCCATCCTTAATATCGTAGCCACCCACAATGCGGCTGGCCGGAACACGCAGATTGAAAACGGGATCGCCGGTCGAGGAGAGCTGGTGCACCATCTTCTTGGTGGCCGTGCCGCGGTCGAAGATGCCCGGATCACCCTCTTCGAGGATGACCAGGCAACTGCCTTTGATGCGTTCATCGCCAGAATCCACGGCGGCAGTGACGAAGTTCGCGAAGCCGATGTTGGTGATGAACCGGCCGCGCTTTTCCACTTGTAGCATGGGCTCTTCCCCCGGCTTCCATTCGGCGATACGCACCTTGCCGTCAAGCATGCCGGTGTCCACGCCAACGTAGGGAATCGGTTCGGTCAGGCAGAAGGCTCCGCGCCAGGGCTTGCGATCCTCGCCGGGTTGCGGGGGAGCCGCGAGTTTCATGTAGTGATCCTGCTGTTCCGGCGTGCCTCGCTCGTGAATGGGAGACAACGCCAGACATCCGGCGAGGCTGGAGGTGGCCGCGCCCCCGTCCACCCAAGCCAGTTCAAAAGCCACAAGGGCCAGCGCCAGGTTCCGGGGGCCCGCTATGAATCCACCCTGTTCTGGTTCCATAAAGACAGCGGTAATTCCCGCGCGATCAAAAGCTTCCAGCATTTCCGCCTTCGCGGGAGTCCACTCGTGGGTATTGCGGGCGCCGTGCGCTACCAGACGAGCCACCGGGCCCCGGGCAACGGCTCGGACGGACTGAACGAGCATCTGGAGGTCATACCGGTCGGCAAAATTCCATTGAATCTGGCGGGCGGCATCGGAGGGAAGCGTGCGGAGCATTTCTAGTTTGTGGCGAGTGGCGGTGGACATAGATGGAGTCCTTTCGGTGGGAGACTTCACCAATCTGTCAAACCTGGAACACATAGGTCTGTGATATCCGTCACCGGCAACTGTGACGTCCCAAAAACTCTGCGCTTTGCCGCCAGCGGATTTTGGCCCAAAAGCGAGATGCAGGCGCTTCAGTGACCACAAATCAGCTTCACCCAGCGCGTATGTGACTAAAGTGCAATCAATGTTTACAAAAGACATGCTCTACATGTTGTCGAGAGTCACCCTCGGTCGTGACTCCCATCACGGTGTTGCCCCGGCCAGCCGAATAGCATTTGAGTTGTAGTGCGCAGTTTTGAGGTGAATTGAGGACCTAGTCCTCCAGAAAGACTGCGTGTGCAAAAGGGGAGAACGCTGGCCTAGGCTTTCTAGAGAAATTGGATGAGTTGAGTTTGGAAGAATGATCGGGTACCGGCCGTAGGTTCCCAGTCAAGGCTGCAAGGCTTCTGCCAGGGTGTGAACCGCGCGGCCTGCACCAACTCGTAGCGAGCAGCGCCTCGTCCAGCTTCTCCCGCTCCTCGTAGCTCATAAATCGATGACCGCAGTGGGTGTGAATCACGCCCGCGCGTTCCTCTCTGGCGGAAAGGGACGCGCAACGCTGCAAGACTGCACCGGTTCATGACACCGCACACCAGGCTCAGGAGGGTGCGTAAGTACCTGGGAAAGGAGTGCTATGCACGACTCGGTCAAGGAACTTCTCAACGCGGGGGAACGAGCTTTTATTGACCAGGTAATTGCCAGCAAGGACGAGCGCCCCGGCGCGCTGCTGGGCATCCTGGAAGCGGTTCAGGAGCACCACCCGCACAAATACCTTCCCATGGAGACGCTGGAGTATATTGCGTTGAAAACGCAGACGCCGCTCGCGCGCGTCTACAGCGTTGCCACTTTTTACGCCTTGTTCAATCTCCAGCCGCAAGGGGACAACACCATCTGCATCTGTCGCGGCACCGCCTGCCACACCCGCGGTTCCCGGAATCTGCTGGAGACGCTGCGCCTGGAACTCGGCTTGACGTTTGAAGACGAAAGCGACGTGGGTGGCGCCGACAAAATTCTGCAGACTACGCCCGATCATAAGTTCACCGTGCGCACCGTGGCGTGTTTTGGGCAGTGTGCGCTGGCCCCGGTCGTTGAAGTGAACCACCACATCTGCGGCCACGCCAATGTGCGCACGCTACAGCGTGAGATCTCAACGATCGAGCGGGGGAGTGAGTGATGCCGCGAATCCAGGATATTGGAGCATTTACCGCTGTCCGCGAATCAGGGCTCGCGAAACTTGTGCCGCAGGTGCCGCGCATCGCCGTGGGCATGGGTACTTGCGGCCGTGGCAATGGCGCCGAAGGTTTGTACCGCGCCTTCGCCGAGACCATTGACCGCAGCGGCATGAACGTGGTGCTCGCGAGCGTCGGTTGCTTTGGCGCTTGTTTTCAGGAACCACTGGTGAACATTCGTCTGCCGGGGCTTCCGCTGGTCATTTTGCACAAGGTGCAGGCGAATGACGCCACGCGCATTCTCCATGAGCTTTCTCGCGGAAACATCACCAACGACTTGGCGTATTGCAAAGTCGAAGAGTGGGACCACATTACCGCGAAGTTGAAATATGGCCGGGGCTACCCGGAGATTCCCCTGTGGAACGAAGTGCCCTTCTTCAAAGGGCAAAAGAAAATCGTGCTGCGCAATTGCGGGTTCATAAATCCTGACGACATCGAGGAATACATCGCCGTTGGCGGCTACCAGGCCTTATACAAGGTGCTGATCGACGGCCGTCCGGAAAACATTCTCGAACAGATCAAGTCCTCGAAACTGCGCGGACGCGGCGGCGCCGGATATCTCACCGGAAACAAGTGGGAATTCATGGCCAAGGCCAAGACCGATCAGAAGTACATCATCTGCAACGCCGACGAGGGCGATCCCGGCGCGTACATGAATCGCAACGAGATCGAAAGCGATCCGCACTCCCTGATCGAGGGCATGATCATCGGCGGCTACGTGATGGGCGCGACGGAAGGCATCATCTATATTCGCGCCGAATATCCCCTGGCCGTTCACCGGTTAAGCCGTGCCATCGAACAAGCGCGGGAGCATGGCGTTCTGGGCGATAACATTCTTGGCCGCGGTTTTAAATTCAACCTGGAGCTTGTGGAAGGCGCGGGCGCTTTCGTTTGTGGTGAGGAAACCGCGTTGATCGCTTCTCTTGAGGGCTGCGCGGGCCGGCCACGGCCACGTCCTCCGTTCCCAGCGCAGAAGGGCCTGTGGGGCAAGCCCACCAACATTAATAATGTGGAGACCTGGTACAACATCTCTCCCATTGTGACCAATGGTCCCGCCTGGTTCACGGAGACCGGCAGCCCGAAGAGTTCGGGCACAAAGGTTTTTTCGCTGGTTGGTAAAGTCAGCAGCACTGGCCTGGTGGAGATGCCGCTGGGCACTCCGTTGAGAACTTTCATCTACGACATCGGCGAAGGTGGTGTGAATGGCCGCCAGATCAAGGCCGTGCAGACCGGCGGGCCGTCCGGTGGCTGCATCCCTCCGGATATGTTCGATACGCCCGTGGATTACGAGAGCTTGGCGCAACTCGGCTCCATCATGGGGTCCGGCGGCATGGTGGTGATGGATGAAGACAATTGCATGGTGGACGTAGCGCGCTACTTCATCGAGTTCACCCATTCCGAATCCTGCGGCAAATGCCTGCCCTGCCGCGTCGGCCTGAACAAATCGCTACGCATATTAAGCCGCATCACGGAAGGCGCCGGCACCATGCATCACATTGGCCTTCTGGATGAACTAAGCCGCTATATCCGGGAATGCTCGTTGTGCGGGCTTGGGCAAACCGCGCCAAATCCGGTGCTCACTACGCTGCGGCATTTTCACAACGAGTTCGAGGACCATATTGTGGCGCGGCGCTGCCAGGCCGGCGTCTGTGAAGAACTGGCGTTGTCTCCCTGTGAGAACAGTTGCCCGCTGCACATGAACATTCCGCGTTTCCTGCAACTCTACAAAGAGGACCGCATGGACGACGCGTTTGTCTCCGTCATCATGGAAAATCCGCTGCCCGCTTCCACGGGCAGAGTGTGCCAGCATCCCTGCGACGGCCGCTGCCGCCGCCAGACGCTGGACGAGCCCGTAAACATGCGCGAAGTGCACCGCTTCATCGCGGACTCCGTTTTCTTCTCGGACCGCTATGAAGAAATGTTGCAGCGCGTGTTGTCGTACAAACTCGAACCCACGGGCCGCAAGATCGCCATTGCGGGTGCGGGCCCGGCGGGGCTGACCGCGGCGTTTTACCTGGCAATGTTGGGCCATGACGTCACCGTCTATGACGGCAAGGCAGAGGCAGGAGGCATGCTGCGTTTTGCGCTTCCGGAGTACCGCCTGCCGAAAGCGGCGCTGCGGCGCGAAATCGAATTGATCGAGCGCCTCGGCGTGAAGTTTATTTTTAACACCCGCGTCGGTTTCGATGTGGCTTTGAACGACTTGGCCGACCGTTTCGATTCCGTTTTCATCTCCATCGGGACCTGGCGGGAATCCTGGGTCTATCAGCCGGGCACGGAACTGAAGGGCGTCTATCCGGCGCTCCTCTTCCTCGAGGCGGTTTCCAAGGGCGAGAAAGTAGCCATCGGGAAAAAGGTCGCCATCATCGGCGGTGGCAACGCCGCCATCGATTCGGCGCGCACGGCATTGCGCCGTGGGGCGGAAGTCACCGTCTTTTATCGCCGCGAGCACAAAGACATGCCCGCCATTGAGGAAGAAACCGAGGCCGCCAGGGATGAAGGGGCGGAGTTCGTGTTTCTGGCCGCGCCGCACCGTGTCATCGGCGACAAAGCTGGAAACGTGAAAGCCATTGAGATCGTGAAAACCACCTTGGGCGGCTACGACTCTTCCGGGCGGCGCAAGCCCGTGCCCACTGACGAGATTCGCCGCTATGAGTGCGATTCCGTGATTTTCGCCATCGGCGAAAGCGTGGACCTGGATTTTGCGCGCGCTTCCGGCTTGAGCTTGAAAGAGAACGGCACGATTGACGTGGACCGCTATTCGTTGGAATCCAGCCGCTCCGGTTTCTATGCCGGGGGCGATGTAATTACCGGCGCCTCCAACGTTTCTAACGCCATGGCTTATGGCAAACAGGCAGCACGTAACATCGACCTGAAACTGATGGAGTCTGACCGCTGGGCCAGGATCTTTCCCGTGTTCGAATACGGGCAGGATCCGCCAGAGGTTCCGAGTCCCAACCACCGAAACGAAGGCCAAACGCTCGCCCCAGCCGCGCGGGTCCGTTCCAACGCAGAGGTTGTCCTGGGTCTGAGCCATGAAGAGGCGCTGGATGAAACGTGCCGGTGCCTGCGTTGCGACGTCAAAGTCGCCAACGTGAGTTGAGGAAAGGAGCGACGCCTTGCCACAGAAAAAACTTTCCGTGCGAATCGATGGCGAATTAATCAGCGCCGTGGAAGGGCAAACCATCCTGCAAGCCGCGCGCGCCAATGGCAAACACATTCCGACGCTCTGCGACCTCGAAGGGCTTACGCCGGTGGGCGCCTGCCGGCTTTGTATCGTGGAGATTTCGGGAACCGACCGGCTGTTCCCGGCATGCACAACGCCGGTGCAGGACGGAATGTCGGTCACCACGGTGTCACCCAAACTCACGCAATACCGTAGGATTTCGCTCGAACTGCTGTTCGTCGAGCGCAATCACGTGTGCTCCGCGTGCGTTTCCAATGGCCATTGCGAACTGCAAGCCATGGCCACCGAATTGGGCATCAGCACGGTGCGCTTCGCCTACAACTACCCGAAGCTCTCCGTTGATTTGTCGCATCCGCGCTATGTCCTGGACCAGAACCGCTGCATCCTGTGCACGCGTTGCGTGCGTGTCTGCGCCGAGTTGGAGGGTGCGCACGTTTGGGAAGTGACCTCGCGCGGCGTGCATTCCCGGATTATTGCCGATCTCAATCAGAAATGGGGCGACGCCAAGGGATGCACAAGCTGCGGCAAGTGCGTGCAAGCTTGCCCCACCGGGGCGCTCGCGGAAAAAGGCTGGGCCGTCGAGGAGATGGTCAAGAAAAACGCCAATATCAGCGCGCTGGTCCGCCGGAGAGGAGTCCAGGGATGAAGAAAGTCAAAGTAGCGACGGTCTGGCTGGACGGCTGCTCGGGCTGCCACATGTCCTTGCTGGACATGGACGCGGCGATTATTTCGCTGGCGCAGAAAATTGAACTGGTCTACGGCCCCTTGGTGGACGCGCAGGAATTTCCCGAGGACGTGGATGTGACGCTGGTGGAAGGCGCGGTCAGTTCGCAGGACGACCTCAACAAGATCAAGAAGATTCGTCAACGCACCCGGCTGCTCATCGCCTTGGGCGATTGCGCGGTTACCGGCAATGTCCCCGCGATGCGCAATTCACTCCCCGTGCAGCGCCTGCTGCAGCAGGTCTACGTGGAAGGAGTGCAGGCCAGCAAGGTCATTCCCACGGATGGCGTGCCGCCACTACTGAAGCACGCGCGCCCGCTGCGTGAATTCGTGAAAGTGGACATGTGTTTGCCCGGATGCCCGCCACCCGCAAAGTCGATTTCCAGCGTGCTCTCGGAACTTCTGGACGGGCGGAAGCGCGAAACGGCCCTGACGGTGAAGTTTGGATAAGGAGTCTTCCTATGAAGCGCATCACGATTGACCCGGTGACCCGCATCGAGGGGCACGCCAAAATCACGATTCATCTGGATGACAACGGCCGCGTGGCGGGGACCGAGTTCCATGTGACGCAGATTCGCGGTTTTGAAAAGTTCACCGAAGGGCGTCCCTACTACGAAATGCCGGGGATCACGGCGCGCATTTGTGGTATTTGCCCCGTCAGCCATCTGCTGGCTTCGTCCAAAGCTTGCGATGCGATCATGGCCGTGCGCATTCCTCCAGCCGCCAGACAGTTGAGGGAATTGATTCATTGCGCGCAGATGGTGCAGTCTCACGCGCTGAGCTTCTTCTATCTCTCGTCGCCGGATTTTCTCCTGGGCATGGATTCCGATATCGCCGCTCGCAATGTGCTCGGTGTGATTGCCGCGCATCCGGAACTTGCCCGCGACGGCATTGAGCTGAGGAAATTCGGTTTGCACATCATTGAGCTCCTCGGGCAAGAGCGCGTGCACTCCTCCTGGATCGTTCCTGGCGGTGTCGGCGCGCCGCTTACTGCCCACCATCGCGACCGCATCCTTGCAGATTTACCGGCCGCCAAAGCGATTGCCGAGCGCACCCTCGCGTTCTTTAAGGGAGCATTGGACAACTACAAAGAGGAAATCGAGTATTTCGGTTCGGCGCCCACGATGTATGCGGGGCTGGCTGATGATGCGGGGAATCTGCAGTTTTACGATGGTTCCCTGCGCTTCCGGAAAGCCGACGGGGAAATCGCTGCGGACCACATTCCGACGGATGACTACGCCAACTGGATCGGGGAGGCCAGCCTCCGTGACTCGTATTTGAAAGCGCCTTATTTCAAGCCGCAGGGATTTCCCGATGGCGTTTACCGCGTCGGCCCGCTGGCCCGCCTAAACGTAGCCGAGCAGTGCGGTTTCCCGAAGGCGGACGCCGAATTCAAGCAATTTCATGAGCGCTTCGGTTCCCCCGCGCATAGCGCATTCCTGAATCACTACGCCCGGCTGATCGAAATTCTTTGCGCGCTCGAAAAGATCGAGATGCTGCTGAACAGCCCTCAAATCCTGGAAACGCATGTTCGCGCCACCGCGGGCGTGAACGCGCTCGAAGGCGTGGGCGTCGTTGAAGCGCCGCGCGGCGTGCTAATTCATCACTACAAGGTCAATGAAGAGGGCGGCATTGTGTGGGCCAACCTGATCGTCGCCACGGGCCACAACAATCTGGCGATCGGACGCAGCATCCAACAGGTTAGCGAGCATTTCATCGACGGCACAAAACTCCGAGAGGGCATGTTGAATCGCGTCTCCGCCGTCGTGCGAGCGTATGATCCGTGCCTTAGCTGCTCCACGCACGCCACCGGCCAGATCGCTTTGCGAATCCAGTTGCGCGCCTCCAGCGGAGAGCTGCTGGACGAAATTGCCACCTCCTGACGGGTGAGTTTCGCGCGCGTCCTTTTCGCGATTCATTTTAATTGACATTGGATTTTTCGCCGCTTGCAGACGCCGAGCCTGTCGGCGCAGCTCCGTAACCTGCAGGTTCGCTTCCAGTTGGGCGCTGCGAGTCTGCTATGCTGGCGGTCACTGAGGAGTCCTCGAGTGGGAACTCAGATTCAGGCGATGCTTCCCGGCCAGGTCGGCGGCATTATGCTGGCCACGGTTTTTCTTTGCGTCGGTCTGACGAACTGCGCGATTGCCGCAATTCAATCCCGCGGCCGGGTTCGTATCCTGTTTTGGTTTGGAATCTTCAACGTCATGTATGGTATCCGCCTACTGGCGCAGGTTCTGTTGCCACAATCTCTGTGGGACTCCCCGCCCTACGTTATACCGGTTATCACGTACCTGATCATTATTCCCGGCCTGCTTTTTTGGTTGGAGCTGAGCCTCGGAAAATTTCGTCGGCTTTTGCAAATCACGGTAATCGCAGCGCTGGTGATTGGCATTGCCGGGATTTCTGCGGCCTTCATCACCGGGTCGCCCGAAATTTTGGTGCCGTTCAACAGCGCCCTGGCTATATGGACTCTCCTGGTACTCGCGGTGGTGAATGCCGTTCCCAGTTTGGCAAAGAGATACCTGGTCATCCAAAGTTCGATCTCCGTAATTGGCACACTGGTGCTAGCGATTGCAGTCCTGGAATCCAATTTGAAGGTGTTTCTCCCGCTCCCTTCCTATCAGTACCTTGAGCCGCTTGCCTTCGCCGTGTATGTTTTCTCGCTTGGATACGTCGCCGCGGAGAAAATCTTCGCCGACGAGCGCCGTCTGCTCTCGATTGAAAGTGAACTGGAGGTCGCCCGCGAAATACAGAGTTCCATCCTCCCGAGAAGCGTCCCCGAACTCAAGGATCTTCGCATCAATGCCGCTTATCGTCCCATGACCGCGGTGGCCGGGGATTTCTATGAGTTCATGGTGGTCGATCAGAACCGGGTTGGTTTCCTGGTGGCTGACGTCTCCGGCCACGGGGTCCCGGCCGCGCTCATCGCGGCGATGGTCAAAGTGGCGATGCAATCGGTCGCGCCTTCCGCGGATAATCCGCGGGAAGTGCTGCGCGGTTTGAATCGCATTCTCTCCGGGCAACTCCAGGACCAGTTCGTTTCCGCGGCCTATTTATGGCTCGACACGAAGGATCACAAGGCTTTGTACTCGGCCGCTGGGCATCCGCCGCTGCTATATTGGCGGAGCGATAAGCTGGAGCGGATCGAGAGCAACGGCTTATTGCTTGGACTCAAAGCGGATTCTGACTATCCCGTTTGCGAGTTGCCATTCAACTCCGGCGACCGCTTCCTGCTTTATACCGATGGTGTCGTTGAACCCGAGAATGACGCCGGCGATTTCTTTGGCGATCACCGGCTTGAACAAATCGTTCGTGAGAATCGCTCGCGCCCGCCTGCTGAATTGTCGGAGCAGTTGCTCTCCGGGATACGCCATTGGCGAAGTGCTTCCATGCCCCAGCAGGATGACATCACTCTCATCGTAATCGACGTGGTTTAGTTTCGCAGGGAGACCTAACTCAGCAACTCGCCCATCCAGACACAACTAGGGAAGGTTGCCCATTCTCCTGAGCCGCCGTTGTTCCCAAGGATCGACACGCTGAAATTTGTTGCACTGGCTGGAGTTATGGCCACCGCGCATTAGTACTGGGAGCTGAGACTTACATCCAAAGAGAAACCTGCCATTCGCAGGGAATTCACGTTGTGCTCATCATCAAGTAGCGGAAAGTTGTTCTACTTCATGCCGGTTGCTGTCGTTTATGGGCGCATTACATTCCACTGAGGGGGGAATGGATGCCGCTGGAAGTGTGTCCAACCTGCCAGGAAACACTCCGACCTCAGTGCTCTCGTACGCTCTCAGCGGGAGTGCTGCCAGTGAACACGGCGAGAGCATGTTCCCGACGTCGCAGTTCTTTCCGTTGCAATGGAGGATCGATATGAAATGCAAGCAGGTTATTAGCGAACTGATAGGTCTGGCCGTGCTTACGCTCGCGTTGGGTTCTGTATCTAGCGCACAGAATCTACCCAACCTGGATCGGCAAATCACACCACTGGCCCCGGCTGGCGCACAGTTTGTGCCACTGAATCCGGGCCTGAGCGATAACCCGCAGTACCTTGCCGGACAAGCAGTGACGAGTGTCGTGAGCCCGGACGGCAAGACCATGCTTGTTTTGACGAGTGGCTACAACCTGGAGAACTTTACTTCCGGGGTGAATGAAGGTTCAGTGAATCCGGCGGATTCCACGGAATTCGTCTTTATCTATGATATTTCCAAGGGCCTGCCCGTTCAAAAGCAGGTGATTCAGGTTCCGAACACATATAACGGAATCGTTTTTGATCCGTCGAGCACCGCGTTTTACGTTGCCGGGGGAGTGGATGATGACGTCCATCTCTATTCGCTTACAGGCGGAGTATGGGCGGAGCAGGCCGGAAGCCCAATTGCGCTCGGTCACGTCTTCGACCCGGAGATAGCAGGCAGCGGCATCGGTTTGGAAGTCAATGCGCAGGCCACGGGAATCGCCATCACGGCCGACGGGAACACGCTGGTGGTGACGAACTATTACAACGATTCCATCAGCATTTTGTCCAAGTCTTCGAGTGGCTGGGCGCTCACGCACGAACTCGATCTCCGTCCGGGCATAATTAATCCCGCAAACACTGGGGTCGCTGGCGGCGAATATCCGTTTTGGGTGGTCATCAAGGGCAGCGAAACGGCGTACGTCTCCAGTCTCCGCGACCGGGAAATTGATGTGGTCGATATTACTGGAGCGCCGTCGCTCATTACCCGGATTGCGGTACCGGGCGAGCCGAACAAGATGGTGCTGAACGCGAGCCAGTCCACACTTTATGTGGCGCAGGACCTCACGGATTCCGTTGGCGTGATTGACACGAGTTCCAACCAACTAGTGGACAACATTCCGGTCACCGCGCCGCAAGGGTTGCTCCCGGAGTGGAGAGAAAAGTTTAAGGGCAACGACACCAACAGCGTCACGCTTTCCAACGACGAAAAGTTTCTTTACGTTACGAACGGAGCGATGAACGATGTGGCCGTGGTGCAACTGGGCGCGCCGAAGCAAAGCTGCGTCATCGGCCTGATTCCCACGGGCTGGTATCCCAGTTCGGTCAGCGTCAGCCACGACGGCAAGTTCATGTCTGTGGCGAACTATAAATCACCGACCGGACCGAATCCTAGCAACTGCCACGGTCTGACTGCCACGCAATCCGAGCAGTGCAACGCAAGCAATCAATACGATCTGCAATTGATAAAGGCAGGGTTGCAGAGCTTCCCGACTCCTAAGCGGGGAGAGCTTGCACGCTTGACAGAACAAGTGGCGGAAAACAATCACTTCGGCCGGATGCTTAGCAGCGACGAGAAGGACAAGTTGGCGTTCCTGCGAAGCCACATCCATCACGTAATCTACATCATCAAAGAAAATCGCACCTATGACCAGGTGCTGGGGGATTTGGACGTTGGCAATGGCGATCCGGAGATCACGCAATTCGGAAGCGCCATCACGCCGAATCTGCACAACCTGGCAAGCCAATTCGTGGACCTCGACAATTTCTACGACACCAGCGAGGTCAGCATGGACGGATGGCCGTGGTCTACTTCCGCACATGCCACCGATGTGGTCGAGCGGCAAGTGACGGTGAATTATGCGGGACGTGGCCTAAGTTACGACTCCGAGGGCACGAACCGCAACGTCAACGTGGGCTTTCCCACGCTGACGGAACGGCTTGAAGCAGATCCTCTTCTTGCTCTTGTTCCCAACACTCCGAATGTGCTGCCCGGCACGGCGGATACGGCCGCGCCCGATGGGCCAGAAGGAGAGCAGGGCGCCGGATTCCTTTGGGATGGAGCGCTCCGCGCCGGATTGACCATCCGCAACTATGGGTTCTTCATTGACGAAGCGCTCTATAATCTCCCAGAGCCGTACACTCCGTACTCCACTCCGGAGCTTCCAAATCCGTTCGCTTCCTCGACCCAGGTAGCGATCCCCACGAGCCCGTCCCTGGCCCCCTTCACGGACATTTATTTCCGGGGCTTCGATCAGAGCTTCCCCGACTATTACCGCTTCACGGAGTGGCAGAGGGACTTTAATGCTAACTACGCAAGCGGCGGACTTCCAAACCTGTCCTTTGTGCGCCTATGCCACGACCATACGGGAAACTTCAGCACGGCCATCGCCGGAGTAAACACGGTCGAACTGCAGCAAGCGGATGACGACTATTCCGTGGGACTGCTGATGCAGACCATCGCCAACAGCATCTACAAAAATGACACGCTCGTTTTTGTGATTGAGGACGATGCGCAAGATGGCGCCGACCACGTGGATGCCCACCGCAGCATCGCTTTCGTTGTTGGACCTTACGTGAAGCAAGGCGCGGTGGTTTCCAAGAGCTACAACACGCTGAGCATGGTCCGCACGATTGAGGACATCCTTGGAATCGGGCACTCGAACCTGAATGATTCCTTGGCAGTGCCCATGACCGATGTGTTCGACACCAAATTGAAACCCTGGAGCTTCAACGCCGTCCCCTCCGACTATCTCTACAACACCACACTGCCCCTGCCCCCGATGCAGGCCGGACATCACATTCTTTATTCCAAGCACGATGCAACCTACTGGGCGAAAGTCACCGAAGGCATGGACTTCTCGGTCGAGGATCATCTCGATGCCCAGCGCTACAATCGCATTGTTTGGAAGGGCTTGATGGGCGACAAGCCGTATCCATCGGCCCCCAGCGGACTGGATCTTCGCGCAAATCGCGCGGATCTTCTCAAGCGTTACCGAGCCAACTTGGAGCATCAGGCGGAGCAACGCGATGAAAGCTCGGTGGCAAACTCTGGAAGCGGCAAGTAGGAGAAATTTACAAGGGGGCGGGGCAAACCCGCCCCTTTTCTCTCGGACTCAGCAGAGAAGGCAACGCAATGTTGAAGCAGGCTTGCGAATTGGCGCGCGGTTGCGGCGCGGATAATGTCGGACGCTGCAGGCAATCAGCCCAAACGGCCAGAGCAGGGTACTGCGGTAATCGGTGAGAGTCACATTCCAGGTCGGTTTGTCGTGAAAATTCTGGTCATCGAAGATGAAGCCAAGACCGCCAAGTTCCTGAAGAAGGGACTAGGGGAGGCAGGATTTGTCGTCGATGTCGCCGGAGATGGATTGGATGGATTACATCTGGCGCAGGAATTAGAGTTCGATCTGGTCATTCTCGACGTGATGCTCCCCGGGCTGGACGGCTGGCAAATTCTCACTCGCTTGCGTCAAGAAGGGCGGCGCGCGCTGGTGCTTCTTCTGACCGCGCGCGATGCCGTACACGAGCGCGTCCGGGGATTCGAACTGGGCGCGGACGACTACCTCGTAAAGCCATTCGCTTTTTCCGAATTGCTGGCGCGCGTACGATCGCTGCTGCGCCGTGGGCCTGCGCGCGTGCAAGAGCGGCTTCGCTTGGCCGACCTTGAAATCGACTTGTTGCGCCAGCGTGCCACGCGCGCCGGTCAGCGCTTGGAGCTGACTTCCAAAGAGTTCGTGCTGTTATCCCTGCTGGCGCGGCGCGCGGGCGAGGTGCTCTCGCGCACCCTGATCGCGGAAGCGGTCTGGGACATGAACTTCGACAGCGACACCAACGTGGTGGACGTCAATGTGCGCCGGCTGCGCAGCAAGGTGGACGATCCTTTCCCGCTCAAATTGATTCATACCGTTCGGGGCGCCGGTTATGTTCTGGAATCGGAGCAGTAGCCTCTCTCCGGTCACACGCTTGTGGGGAACCTTGGCCTTCCGGTTAACGGCGGGCTACGCGCTTGCAGGTTTGTTTCTGGTGTTCTTTGCCACGGCCAGCCTTTATCTAGTGCTGGTGAAGGAACTGGACAAGAGCACTGATTTGTTCCTCGCCGATAAAGTGCACGTGCTTAGCACCATGTTGCGCGAAAGACCCGACGATTGGGACGCGCTGCGGGAGGAAATTGAGCTGGAATCGGCGGCGCGGCGATACGAACAATTCTATATTCGCCTGCTGGATGAACGGAACACACCATTGTTGACGACGCCGGGCATGGCGGATCAATTGGACCTGGCGCAATTGGCCAGTCAAACGCAAAGCCGCACTGCTCGCAACATTCGGATGAAAGGCAGGGACGGCCGGGACTTTCGCGTGACCAGTACGTCGGCGCCCGTGGGTTCTCCTGCAAAGCAAACTGATACCATTCAGATTGCGATTGATATCTCGCAAAAAGAGGCGTTGCTGGCACGCTATCGCTTTTGGTTTTGGGCCATTCTGCTGGCGACCTTCGCCATTTTTCCATTGGTCGGGTACCAGGTTGCACGGCGCGGCATTCGTCCCGTGGAGGAAATGGCCACGACCGCGCGCCACATCAGTTCGACGAACCTGCGCGAACGCATTCTTCCGGAAGGATATCCGTCCGAGTTGGCATCCCTGGCCAGCACCTTCAACGAAATGCTGGACCGCCTGGAAGAGTCCTTCGAGCGCATTTCCAGATTCTCGGCGGACATTGCGCACGATCTGCGCACCCCGGTGAATAACCTTCGCGGTGAAGCGGAAGTGGCCTTGGCGCGCGCGCGAAGCGCCGGGGAATACCGCGATGTGATTGAGTCCTTCCTCGAAGAAGCCGTGCGGCTCTCTGATCTGATCGGCGACCTCCTGTTTCTGGCGCGTTCGGAGAGCCCATTAACCCATTTACGCCGCGAGCCGGTGGATGTGGGCGAATTGCTGGGCGGAGTGCGGGAATATTACGAAGCCTCGGCGGCGGACGGCGGCGTATCCCTGACCACTACTGTCGCCGACAAACCCGTCATTGCCGAAGTGGACCGCACGCTCTTGCAGAGGGCCGTGGGCAACCTGGTCTCGAATGCCTTGGCAAACACGCCACCCGGCGGAGAGGTCCAGTTGGGCACGAGCGCGGATTCTTCCACGATTCACATCGAAGTCTCCGATACAGGCGTGGGCATTCCAGCGGAAGCACTACCGAAGGTTTTTGACCGTTTCTTCCGTGTGGACTCGTCGCGATCGCAAGGCTCGGGGGGCACAGGGTTGGGCCTGTCGATCGTGCAAAGCATTGTGCAGCTTCATGGCGGAAATGTGGAGATTGCGAGCCAACCGGGACAAGGCACCCGGGTCATTCTCCACATGCCAGCCGCGTGCGCCAGATGACAAAAATGTAATCTCCACGTCATCTTGGCGTTTGCGCTCCGCTACTAGGCTTGCAGTCCTCAAGGTGCACCAAGTTCCTGATGAAGAAAATCCAAGGAGGAGAACCGTATATGTTGCGAAATTTCCCTCGAATTAATTCGAGGAATAACTTACTGCGTCCGCTCGCCGGCCTGCTGGTGGCGGGGCTGAGTCTTGCGGGGCTCGCCGCTGCTCAGTCCGTTGAGTTCCCGACCTACCAAGTAGGGGGGAACCAGAATGGGTCGCAGGGCCCAGACTACCCGTCGACTTTGGCCGGTCCGTGGGTCGTCAGTAGTGGCCAGATCATCACCCCTGCCGGAACCCAGGTCTACCTCGGCATCACCACCCGCGCGAAGGCCGTCGCGTTGAACCCTAATACCAGCACGCACACCGCCGCCGTCCTCCAAATGGGCGCCCCACAGGCCGTCACGGTTTTCAACACCCAGACGGGCGCTGTCGTGCAGACCTACAAACCTTTCGGCAGTAAAAGCGGCAGCTCCACTGGCATCACTTACACGGCGGATGGCTTGCACTTGGTGTTTAGCCAGGACGGCGGTTACGGGCCAGCCTACGTTGCCATCGCCAACGTCGATCCGACGACGGGCATGCTCTCAGACTTCGCCCACGTCAGCGTTCCGCTGGACGTCAACGGTGCCGGCGTTCTGACCAACGTCACCTGCTTCCCGAACAGCCCTCCGGGGACCACGGGCAGCGCTGAAATCCCCTGCGGCCAGACCGTCTCGCTTGTGTCAGATGGTGCACCCACTTCCTATCCGACCGGCATTGCGATCTCGCAGGATGGCAAGACCGCTTACGTCGTGCTGGACAACAACGATACGCTGACCAAGATCGACTTGACCCAGGCGACACCGGTCGAGGGCGCGGAGATCCGTGTCGGTAACGTCCCGCACAGCGTCGTGATTTCGCCGGATGGCAAGACCGCCTACGTCTCCAACGAAGCCGGCCGGATTGCTACCGAGAACGACTTCCAGGAATACTCCAACGGCACGCCGGTCGTCGCCCACTATCCGACTGGCTCCACGTCCACCGGTACCGTTTCCGTGGTTGACCTTTCCACGTTTACGGTCACCGGCAGCATCGAGACCGGTCTGCACCCGACGGGTATGGCCTTCTGGGGCAAGCACCTGTTGGTCGCCAATGCCTATAGCGACAGCATCTCCGTCATCGACACGACCTGCAACGAAGAGGTGCGGAAGATCGACCTCGGGCTGCCGATCAGCGTACCCGGCGAATGGGAGCCGGCGTACGGCGCGGGGCCGAACTCAATCGCCGTCGACACTGCCAAAAACATCGCCTACGTCGCGCTCTACAACGCCAACGCGGTTGCCGTGGTGGACCTCCGCGACAAAGTGTGGAACCCCGTCCTGGGCTTAATCCCGGTCGGCTATGCGCCGAGCTCGGTCGTTCTGGACGCGGCGGACGACGCGCTGCTCGTTGCCAACGACAAGGGCCTCGGCACGACGGGCTTCGGGGTGGCGCCCCCGCCGACGAAAACGGCCGAAAATTCCTATGCAACCTACTACACCGTGTCCGACCTCAACACCCACCAGGATCTTGGCACCGTGAGCATCGTTCCCGTGCCGAAATTCGACGCGTTGTGGGCGATGACGAAGCAGGTCTTCCAGAACAACCACTGGGATCTGTTTGAGAATATCTGGTCGGCCGCCGGGGGCGACAAGCACGCCAGGCCGCGCGTAATCCCGGAAAAGATCGGCGATCCGTCGAAGATCAAGCACGTCTTCGTGATCATCCGTGAAAACCGCACCTACGACCAGATCCTGGGCGACGTGACAGGCGGCAATGGCGACGCCTCCTTGGCAGTCTTCGGCGACAATACAACCTTTGGCAGTGTCACCCCCAACGCGCACGCGCTGGTGCAGCGCTTCCCGCTTCTCGACAACTTCTACGACCCCAGCCGCCAGTCGGCCGACGGTCACAACTGGATCGTCCAGGCCATGGCTCCTTACTCCGACGACATCCAGTCGCCCGACTGGCTCCGCGACTATCCCTCCAACGGCGGCGATGCGATTGCCTACCAGAAGAAGGGCCACCTCTGGGACGTAGCTGCAGAGGCTGGCGTCTCGTTCAAGAACTACGGCGAGTACATCGAGTACAATACGTTCCTGACGCCGACCGGGTCGACCACCGAGCCACTGTGGATCGACTTCTACAACGACGTACAGGCCTACGAGTCTGGCGCTGAGAGCCAGCTATACAACTACAACACAGTCGCTTCGCACTCCCCACTCCCGAACCTGATCAAAAATACGGTCCAGAACTACCCGCAGTTCGATCTGGGCATCCCCGACCAATTCCGCTTCGATATCTGGAAGCAAGACTTTGACAAGGACGTGGCGAACGGTAAGGTGCCCCAGTTGGAGTTCATGTGGATCAGCTCTGACCATACCGGCGGCCCGCCAACCGCGCAAGCCATGCAGGCCGACAACGACCTGGCCCTCGGCCGCTTTGTCGACTACATCAGTCACAGCCCCATTTGGTCCTCTTCGGCCATCTTCGTCGAGGAAGACGACGCACAGAACGGCGTAGACCACGTCGACGGCCACCGCAGCCCCGGCTATATCATCAGCCCCTTCGTCAAGCAGCAGGTGAACCCCGATGGCACCGGTGCTGGGGTAACTGAAGACAGTACCTTCTACACTCAGGTCAACATGACCCGCACGATCGAGCAGATTCTCGGTCTGACGCCCATGAACCAGTTCGACCTGGTGGCCTCGCCGATGAAGACGCTCCTCATCGACAATCCGCCCGCGGAGAACTTCCTGCCGTGGACGCACGTGGCGAACGGGATCCCGCTGACCCAGGGCGTTAACCAGACTCCGACTCAGCCCATCCCGACCGTGAGCGCTGCGCTCAAGGCTCGGGCTGTCGCGAACGAGAGCGCTGCGGTTAAGGCTCTGAGGGCTGGCTGGATGAAGAAGAAGGCGGAGATCTTCGCGGGGAAACAGCACATTCCCGACTCCGAAGATCCGGACACCGTGAACCACCTCGACTGGTACGAAGCCACCAACTTCACGCGCCCCTATCCCGGCGAGAAAAAGGTTCTCCCCGCGAGCGCCTTTAAGAACTCGGCACCAGCCTCCACTGAAGTAGACGACGACTAGAACACGTTCCGACTGCACAACGGCCCTCTCCCCGATGACCGGGGAGAGGGCTTCTTAAGATTGCCGAGCATGTTCGTCAGTTGGCAGGTGCAAATCCTCTTCACGACGCGATGGACGTGAAATGATAGCGAAGTGGAAAGGCGTGGCGGCGAGGTGAAGTCTGAAGAAAGTGCAGAGCAGAAGCGTAAGCCGATGTACAAAAACTGGATCTGAGGCATACGGTGCCGGACGCGCGGGCGTGGGGCGGTTCTACCGAGGATGGTTCAGAGGAAGTGGACTGCTTCCGCATAGTACTGAAGACATTGGGTTTAGCAAAGCATGGAAAGGTGATTTGGTCTTTCTAATATCCACCCGCCGAATTTCGGAGATTATTGCTTACCCTTGAAAAGGGGCATCCCTGCTCCTTTTGAGAATTAACGGTCCTGCTGTCTCTTCTTAACAATTCTGGATTACCCTCCTTTTGCTCGAGCTGCTTTACACTTTTCATGAGGTGCGCCGCGCTTACGAAGGGCATTGTTCGCTCCTGTCAGCCGGTTGATCGCGCGGCCGCTACCTGGAGTGTAGTGGCGGGTTCTCGGGTGGAGATGGCCAGAAAGAGTGTTAGCTGGCTTTCCAGTCTGCCTTGCACATTCGGTCCTCAAACCACCCTTGTTTCCAGCGGCCGAAGGTTTCCCGTTGCCCTCGTTGTTTCAGCGCAGCCGTCGAAGTAAAGCGACAGAGTGTTTGCAAGGAAAGTCAGGGGAAGCACATGCTGCGATATACAAAGCAGATCTCCCAAGTATTCAATCGATTGTTTTTTCCGGAAGCCGCTCAATCGTGGACGGAAACTCAGCTAGTGCGACGATCCGTGACGCGGAGATGCGAAAGCATGATTCCCGTAGCCGTTCGCCTGGTGGCCTGCACCGCATTGGCCGTGCTGGTCAGTTGCTTATCGCTGGCCGCTCAAAATGTGGTTTTGACTGGTGCGCTCAGCGGACGTGTCACTGACCAGAGTGGAGCGGTGGTGCCGGGAGTCACGGTTGTCCTGCAGAATCTCGAGACCGGCTTGAAACAGTCCGCCGAAACAAATCAGGCAGGACTTTACGCGTTTCCAGTGCTGGCTCCCGGCTCCTATGCCGTCACCGTAAGTCTGAAAGGCTTTCGCGATGTCCAGTGCATGGTGCAAGTGCTGGTGGGAAACACAACCTCACAGGACGTCAAGATGCAAGTGGGAGTCGGCGGAGACAAGGTCAACGTGATTGGAACGACACCGCTGCTGCGGCCGACAGAATCCTCAAGCAGCACAGTAATAGAGCGGTCGTTTTTCGACGAACTACCTCTCAACGGGCGTAAGTACACGGATTTTACGCTGCTGATGCCGAACACCAGCCCGGATGGCGACACCGGACTTGTAAGCATTGCCGGACAACAGGGCGGAGAGGACTCTGGATACGCCAACGGAAATGGCTCGACCTCGTTTACCGTGGACGGAACCAATGCCACCAGCAACTACTTCGGCGATATTCTAGGGCGCTATCGCATCCCGTACCTCTACGGAGAGAACGCCATCCAGGAGTTTCAAGTTGCCGTCAGCCCCTACTCGGCAATTTATGGGGGCGGAGAGGGTTTCATCAATACGGTGACCCGGTCGGGCAGCAATGCGTTCCACGGGAATGCCTTCTATTTCAACCGGAACTCCGCGTTTGAAGCCAACGACTCCCTTTCCAAGGCCAGTGGCTTCCCAAAACCGCAAGATGACTTGCAGCAATTCGGCGGCGCGCTGGGTGGACCGATCATGCGGGACCGTATATGGTTCTTCGCGGATTATGAACAGCAATTGGAGAATGATCCAATCTCCGTCATTAACTCGGCGTTGCAGACGACGCCGGCGAACCAAGCTAGTTTTTTGAGTGCCAGTTTTGGAATTCCGGCCGGGACCGTGTTGCCTCTCCCGAACGGACCCTTGCCTGTGCCCGGCAGCGATACAGCGCCCGATCCAACCAATCCGCAGTACCTCCAGCAAGTGTCGAATGTCCTAAACGCGCTGAATTCCAACCTTGGAGTGCAATCAAGAAAACGCAACGACTACGCAATCATGGCCCGGGTGGATTACCAAGCCACCTCACGGGACGGCCTCTTCCTGAGCCTGAATGTGAACCGGTTCAATTCTCCCGGAGGCGTGATCACCGACCCTACCGTGGGGGATTATGGAATCCAAACGCTGGCCAATGCCTACGTGCATGACCTCCAGACCAGCGTGGGATGGACGCATTCGTTCTCCTCGAAGCTCCTGAATGAATTCCATTTTGGCGCTTCGGACGACAACCAGATCTCGAAGCCCACCGGGCTGGCTGGAAACACGCCCACGATATTGCTGGATAAGCCGGCCGCTTTCACACTCGGTAACGCGCCCTTCTCGATTGGCAGGGTTTTTGAAAGGCAGTGGTCGGCGGCCGACCGGGTGGATTATGTGATCGGCAAGCACACGTTGCAACTCGGTTTCGATTGGAGCCGCGCCTGGGATGCGGACAACAATGATGGCGGCGCGGACCCGAACGCTGCAGTGGACTTGGGGTCGTTCCTGGGCAGTTATGAGTTTTCAAACCTGGAGGCCTTTGCGCTCGGACAATACAACATCTTCAGTCAGACTTCGGGAAACCCTACGTTCTCGTTTGCCGTGCCTTCTTACGGATTCTACGTGCAGGACACGTTCCGGGCTTTGCCGAAATTGACGCTGGAAATGGGCTTGCGCGAGGATTTCCAGGTTTACCCACAGCCCGCTGAAAATCCAGCATTCCCCCTCACGGGACAGTACCCGAACCAGTTTCAGCGTCTGGCGCCGCGATTCGGATTTGCCTGGCAGCCGCTCTCAAAGACGGTGGTGCGCGGGGGATTCGGGGAGTTCTATAGCAACATGAACGGGCTGAACTACCGCAACGCCGTGGTTTCGAATGGACTGGCGTCACAGCAGTCTTCTGTAAGTGTCAATTACGGTGTGGGTGCACCGAACCAGCAGGCGCCGACGTTTCCGAGCATCCTCCCCGGTAACTCTCCGCTCTTCACGGCTTCTGAGGACATTTCCTTCGTTTCTCCGCAGTTTAAGGTGCCCTATGTCTTAGAAGGGAGTTTACAGATCGAGCGGGAGATTTTCGAGAACACCACCCTGAGTATTGGAACGATGTGGAATCGCGGGGTGCATTTGTTGTCCGGCAGCGCCTATGATTTGAACCTGAATCCGTTGCAGGGCACGACGACGTATATCGTGTGTCCTCCCAGCGCAACCACCGCGCCCTGCGCCGGGCAGTCAATCACACTGCCGAACATGGACAACAACTTGCTGACGGAGGGCCGCATCAACCCCAATCTGGGTCAGATCAACGAACTGATTAGTCCCGCGCAGAACCAATACAATTCCTTGTTCGTGCAGTTGCAGCGGCGCATGTCCAAAGGCCTCTTGTTGCAATTCTCTTATACTTTTGCCAAGAGCTTGATGCGGGATGGCATGGACTTTAATAACCAATTCGATTTTTCCGATACCAATGGTCCTTCGCTGCTGGACCAGCGGCATAACATCAGCTTTGCGGCCGTCTATCAGCCCGGGCTGGAAAGACTTACCAGTTCGGACACGGGACGCGCGCTGCTTTCGGGCTGGAAGTTGAGCAGCGTTATGAAGTTCTCCTCCGGCCGTCCGTACGCGGGTCTGTTGGCCCCGGCCTGCACCAGTTCCACTTTGTCGTTCAGCAATTGTGACGGCGCCAGTGACAACCTGAATGACACTGCGTTTAACCAGGACACGGCGAACACGGCGGCAGGCATCAACGGTGGTGGCCCCACGCCGGGGATCGGCCTGAATTCTTTCTACGGCCCGTGGCTGCAAAGAATCGACGTTGGGTTGGCCCGCAGTTTCTCGATCAAAGAAGGCAAGGAACTGCAATTTGAATTGCAGGTGTTCAATTTGTTCAATCACGCCAACTACTATGTGCAGAACGGCGACGGGATCAACCAGTTGCAATACAACCCCATCGGGACCAACTGCGGCGACGGCCTGACGCCGAACCAGACCTGCTATCTGGTGCCGAATTCGGGCCCGGGTAATTTCGGAGCGCTGCAGGAAATCAGTCCAAACGGTCTACCGCGTTCATTGCAGTTCTCCGCGCGATTCACGTTTTAGTCTCCGAAGCGAGAGGCACGCAAGTCGCCCGCGATCAGCGTCACTGGATTTCGTTACTCTGCAATCTTCCCTCGCAAGACAATGATCGATGCTTTCGGCAGCGTATACTTCACGTCCGCCCCGCCTTGCAGCGTAGTTTTTGTGGGCGGTCCGTCCGGAACCGCGTGGCCTCCGTTCTCTCCCTCTTGCCATTGATATTCCGCTGGCCCGAACGTGATGCGCTCCACCGGCCCGCTGAAATGGCGCGCGCGTTTCTTGTCTGCATCCGTGAACGCTACGCTCACTTCATGATCGTTGTCGCGATCCTTGTTGATCAGCATTAAGGACCACTGCCCGTCGGGCCGTTCCACCGCATAGGCCGTCACCAGAACATTCCCCGTTTCATCCGTTATATCGCTCGACACCTTGAAGAGCCGGTGTGTCGCATCCACCGGTTGCACCCACTCCTTGGTGATCACCTGAGCAGCCAGATACTGCGGCGGATAATTCGTTACGTGATAGTCCTTGTCCAGTGCAAGGAACTGTCCACGGCCTCCCGGCGTGGGCATGTAGTGAAAATAAAATGTGCCACTCGCGCCTTCCGTCATCATCGCGCCCACGTAGTCGGCCAGCCACAGTGCGCTCTTCACGTCTCGCGGTCCGCCTCCTCCGCCCATGTTTCCTTCGGTCATGAAAAATGGCAGGTTGGCCGGCAGGCCGTTGTCCTTCCACGCTTGCACCACGTGGCTCACGAAGCCCGGCTCCAGGTACAGATCGTTCCAGGACGCCGTGTTTCCCTTGTCCATGAACGGATAGTGTTCGAAAGAAAAAAACGTGAAGTCATTCAATCGTCCGTGCGCTTTCAAATAATCCAGGAACCGCGCCAGCCAGGAAACTCTCCCCATGGCATCCGGCCACACATCCACATCGCCGAATGTTCCTTCAAACGCAGGGCCGCCGAGCTTGGCCTCCGGCACCAGTTTGTGAATTGCCGTGGCGAACTGAATGTACAGCGCGCCATAATCTTCGGGAAGCATGTGCTGGCCGTCGGCTTCTTCTCCCATCTCGATCCACGAAATCGGATAGTGGCGTTTGTAGAGATACGCGATTTCCGACGCCGCATCCTCCGGCGTGGCATACAAGATGGCGATCGGGACCATGGTCGGCAGCCCGCGCGTGATTCCGCTTGTGAAGAACAAATCAAACCCGATTTGGTCCCCGCGCGAGTAGTCCAGGTCCGATTCCGCATGCCAGGGGTCCACCGACGATGGCCAGGTTACGGTCTGCCGCCGGTTGGGCGAATGTTGCACCACGTCATTGAAGCTGCCACCCGCCGATAGCGTCCCCACATACAGCTCGTTGATCGCATAGCCCACGCAATTTCGTTTGTCCGCCGATCCGTGGGTGTCGCAGGTATTCGATGACTCTGTCATCCAGATGCGCAAATAGCGCGCTGAGATTGTTCCCGTGACGAGCTTCAACGTCACCGTGCCGCCCTGCCCCTCGGTGATGTAGCCCTTTGGAAAAGTCTGCCAGGTCCCCTCCTCCGTTCCGTCGTAGAACGGCTCCAGCGTTCCCGTCCAGAATTGCACCGCATAACGCCGCGCATAAGGGTTGGCCCAGGCGATGCGGATCGCGTTCACGTCCACCTTCGCTCCCAGATCGATCATCACCCACTGCGGGTGGAGCGAGTCGTCTTCCCCGGTGAACTCCTTCGTCAGATACGGATTGCTCTTCCAGTAGGAATTCACATCGCCGTCGGTCAGCCGCGACCAGCCGTTGCCATCTCCCCGGCTGAAACCGCGATGCGGCAGCGGGTACGCATACGAGTGCCGGATCATCTCCCCCAGCTCCGTGCTGCCCGTGAAATATCCTTCCTTCTTTTCCGCGTTGCTCCATTTCCCGGCGGCATTCCAGTGCCACGCCTCCACCATCAATTCCGTATTTTGCCGGTAGGTCACCGTTTGCCATCCCGCGTTCAGGATTTCCTTCAGGACGGGATCGCTCAGCAGCATGTCCGTATTCTTGTCCACCGCTTCTTTCGACAGCCGCGCCGTTTCTCTTCCGGGAGCGCCCTCTCCCGCTCGCAGGCGGTCAATGGCTCCGCCCAGCGCGTGGGGCGGGCTGAACACATTCACAACATGGGAGGGCGTTGCATCCACCACAATGTTCTGAGCCACCGCGCCGCTTGTTGCGGCCAGTAAACCGAGGGCAACTCCCGCTCCCACCATCCACTGCTTCATTCCGTTCGCCATGAAAACCTCCTCACCGCCACACTCACGCCACCACGGGAACCCTGCCCCCGCCCATCACTTGCAACAGTTTCCCGGGCACCCTGCTTCGCCGGGCGGGATTCCATTGCAGCATACACCAATTCCTACCACCAGGGGCTCACGCGCTGATATGTTTAAATCGATTCAATGAGACGAACAGCTCTTTTGCAAAAGACAAAGTCTGAACAGTGGCTGCAAGCTTCCGAGGAGCCATCCGCAAGTTCCAAGACGTTGGAAAGGTTGCACAGAAGACGCACGGAGACATGGCCGAACAGACCAGTTTTGCCGGAGTGGCGAAATTGTTTTTTTTATTTGATGAACTGGCGCGCCCGGCCCGATTCGAACGGGCGACCCTCTGCTTAGAAGATAAATCCAAATGTGCTATCTCGTTGCTTTTCCTTGGCTCTGCGTGTTTCTTGCACCACCGTTTTGTATGGTATTCGGGCGTTATTGGACCCAAGTTGGACCCAACTTTTGGGATGAACCCCTAAGATGGCACAGTTTTTTTGGACACAGCTTCCGCTTTCGTAAGAGCGTTCTTGCATCTCCTAGCAGGAGAAGGGGTCTGGGGAAGGGGACGGCATTTGAGTCCCTTTCCCCAGTAGCCCTTTAGAAATCTTTCTGTCGTTCTCCTTGTTCTCAAAGAACACCATCGTTGCGCTTCGAGATTCGGCCGAACCCGACGCCTCGATCTGTTGCTCGAACTCTTCGGGAGGTCGATAGCCCAGCGCCGAGTGCAAGCGCAGCCGATTGTAATACTGCTCGATGAACTCTTCGATATTCGCTCGCAAATGTTCCAGGTCGTCGTAGTTGTTGACGTAGATTCCTTCGCGCTTCAGTGTCTTCATGAAACTTTCGCAACTCGCGTTGTCGTATGGATTCGCCGGCCGACTCATGCTCAAAATCATCTGGTGCTGGCGTAGCACATTCCCGCAATCGCTGGAGGCGAACTGCAGCCCGCGATCCGTAGGGCCGTGCTGGGCTATACTGGCGGGTTCGGTTGCCTTTCTGACAGGGAGGAATCATGACCGTACTGACGCGTCGCGATCTGATTGCTTTGTTGCTGGCGGCACCGGCTGCCGCGTATGCGTTCAACGATGATTCCGGAGACTGGATTTCGCTGTTTGATGGCAAATCGCTGGACGGATGGAAAGCCAACGAGCATGCGGATGCCTTCAAAGTCGTGGACGGGCAGATTGTCGCGCAGGGCGGGCGGTCGCACCTGTTCTATGTGGGCTCCGTGAAAAACGCGGATTTCAAGAATTTTGAGCTGAGCGCGGATGTGATGACACGGCCGAACGCGAATTCCGGCATTTACTTCCACACCGCGTTTCAACCATCGGGCTGGCCTGCAGCGGGATTCGAAGTGCAGGTGTCCAACACGGACGACCGGAAAACCGGATACAGCGAACGGAAGAAGACAGGCTCGCTCTACGCCGTGCGCAACGTGTACAAGCAGTTGGTGAACGACAACGAATGGTTCCGGATGAACATTTTGGTTCGCGGCAAGCAGGTGCAGGTTCGCGTGAACAACATGCTTGTGGTGGACTACATCGAGCCCGACCCACCGTTCCGCGCCGATCTGAATTTTCAGCGCACCATCAACCACGGCACGTTCGCGTTGCAGGGGCACGACCCGAGCAGTACCACGTATTTCAAGAACATTCGCGTTCGCCCGTTGGCCGATAACATCGCACAAATCTCGAGCGAGCGGCCCGAAGTAGACGAGGTATATCGCGACATCATACGCCTAGGCACAGAGAACTATCCGCTGGTGGATTATCACGTGCACCTGAAGGGCGGGTTGACCATCGAGCAGGCTCTGGTGAATTCTCGCCACTTGGGAATCAATTATGGTATCGCCATCAATTGCGGGCTGGGGTTTCCGGTGCACAGCGATGACAGCGTGCGCGAGTACCTGAAAAGCATGGAAGGCCAGCCATGCTACGTGGCTCTGCAGGGCGAAGGGCGCGAATGGATGACGCTGGCCTCAGCCGAATCAGTCGCCCAGTTTGACTACTGTTTCACCGATGCGATGACGTTCACGGATGACAACGGCAAGCGCATGCGACTCTGGATTAACGAGGAGATCGGTGAAATCAAGGACAAGCAGGCGTTCATGGAGATGTACGTGAAGCGCATTGTGGGCGTGATGCACGAGCCGATTGACATCTACGCGAATGCCACGTTCCTGCCGGACCAGATTGCGGGTGAGTACAATGCGCTGTGGACGCCCGAGCGGATGAACAAAGTGATTGACGCAGCCGTGAAGAACGACGTGGCCATCGAGATCAACAACCGTTACAAAATTCCGAGTGCTGCGTTCATCAAGGCGGCGAAAGCCGGGGGCGCGAAGTTCTCCTTTGGAACGAACAACGCCGACGCGAACCTTGGACGGCTGGAATACCCGATCCAGATGGTCAAGCAGTGCGGGCTTGGATGGCAGGATATTTTCGTTCCCAAGCCCGCGGGGCAGAAGCCGATTCAAGTGAAGAAGTGATGCCCGGCCTGGTTGTGGTGGGTATCCTGGAGTCTGGACTAAACTCACACGTAGTCGGATTATCTGACATTTCGAACAATACCAACCCTCTCAAATTGGCTTTGAGCGAACTCCGTCCTTCACTTCTATGAGTGGTTCTATTGGTTTTCTTTGACCCTCGGCGCCGATGACCACGGGGCGCTCCTAACCGAGCGGTCGGATTCAGCCTGACCCATGCGTCTCTCCGATCAATGCTTCGACCATGATTACTTCCGTGAACTCCCTTTTCAGGTAGGGGGAATACCCAATCAAGTGGACGGCGCTCTCGCTCACGCCAGGTCCGATACCGCGCTGTGCCGCGTACGAACCTCAATCCTGATCTGCACACATGAGCCACTTTGGCGAAGTTTTTTGCCCGACGCATTGCTAGATACCAGTATGGACGCCGTCATTTGCCGACTTGCTCGCCGCGAACGAAGTCGTTCCGGAGTTCCGATAATCAACATGAGAGCGAGTGCCGCGAGTGGGCTTATGCCAGCGTGCGCCATCTGTCGGTTCGGGAAGGAAAAGTACAGGATAAAGTAGGCCGCAAATGGGGCGATTTCGGCTAATACTGCTAAGGATCACTCACAGAATCGAGCCGCTTTACATGAAATCGCTTCGAAATCGCAGAGACTTGCAATGAAGGCGTATAATCATGGCAGTTTTCGAAGCCAAAAAGGCAAGTCCAAGAGATAGCTTAATACCGGTCGAAGCCGGTGGACACGAGGAAAAGGTAAGATGTTCCAGTCGAAGAAAACAGGAAAAGCTGTATCTTCCCGCAGGATGCCAAAACGGAGCTTTCGCGGCGGGCGCCTAAGCAGTCAGGTTGCCCAACAACTCGAGGAGATGATCGCAGAGACGCTTCCTCCCGGAAATGTCCTGCTAACAGAAAAAGAACTATCCTCCCAGTATGGTGTGAGCCGAATTGTCATCCGGGAAGCAATGAAAATGCTGGAAGACCGCGGCGTTGTGGAGGTGCGAGCGGGGCGTGGGACGACAGTGATCGCCCCTAACTCAGACCGCGTGAAGGCTTCGCTTACGCGACTGCTCCGAAAATCAGGACCACCCATCCTGGAAGAGATGAACGCTTTGCTTGAACTCCGGGAGGTTTTGGAGGAGAACGCAGCGGCGTTGGCAGCGGTACGGGCGACCCCCGAGGACCTGACGGTCATTGAGAATGCGCTAACCAAGATGAAACAGCGCACGGTGAAGGCGGAAGTGTTTGCGGCAGACCTCGAATTTCACCGTGCTCTGGCGCTGGCCACACGCAATCCTTTTTTTGAAATGATTCTGCATCCCCTTACGGAGGTTTTTCTGAAGCAAATCCAGTTGACAGCCCGGCCGGACAGGGGATGGTCCCTTCATAACCGGGTCTACGAGGCCATCCGGCGCCGCGACCCGGTGGCCGCGCGCGTCCAGGTTCGGCAACTGCTGCGGGAGACGAGGCTAGAGGTAGAGCGCGCACTATCCGGCGGCAAGAGTAACTAGGAAGCTGCCGCGTCGAGAGGCTAATTGCCTTGACGCAGAGTCTTCCTGAAGATATGATCTTCGGTCTTTGCTTCCGAAGGAAATTCAGAAATGAAGCTCAGCGGAAAAGTGGCGGTCGTGACCGGAGCGGGGCGCGGAATCGGTAAAGCCATCGCCGAAGCATTCGCCGAAGAAGGGGCTAAGGTGATTGTGGCGGAGGTAGATGCAGGCGCTGGGGAGGCGTGTGCGTTGGGACTCCGCTGGTGTAATGGGGAAGCCATCAGCATCCCCACGGATGTCTCGATCGCCACGTCAGTGCAGGAGCTTGGCAATCGGGTGCTGGAGAAATACGGGCGGATCGATATCCTGGTAAATAACGCCGCAATCCAAATAAACAAAACCGTTGTTGAAACGACGCCGGAAGAATGGAACCGCCAGATGGCGGTGAATGTGGGCGGCGTGTTCTTGTGCTCGCGGCGATTTCTGCCGCACCTGATCGAAACGCGTGGCGTGATCATTAATCTTTCTTCGGTGAATGCGTATTTTGTCGAGCCGGGGTGTGCCGGGTATTGCACGACGAAAGCCGCGATTCTTGGTTTGACGAAAGCCATGGCCATCGATTACGGGCGCAGCGGTGTGCGCATACATGCCATATGTCCGGGCTACATCGATGCGGGACTTGCCGAGGGATACTTTGAATCACAGCGGGATCCTGCCAAGGCGCGCGCGGAGGCGGGGAACTTGCATGCGCTGGGGAGAATCGGCAAGGCGGAAGAAGTCGCACGCGTTGCGGTTTTTCTAGCCAGCAATGAGTCATCCTTTATGACGGGATCCCCGGTCATTGTAGACGGGGGGTTTGGATCCGGGCTGCCCCCGAAGGGAGACTAGGGGTGCAACTTTCCACCGACCAGATCGAGATCCTGCAACGGACATTTCAAGACTACCGGCCTACCGAAGAGTTTCTGGAAAATCCGATTGTTATGGAACGGGCCCAGGGGCTGTATTACTGGGATTCCGAAGGAAAGCGTTATTTTGACGGGATTGGCGGAGTGTTTGTTGCCAGTCTGGGGCACGGTCACCCGCGCGTGATGGAAGCGATGCGCCGTCAGATGGAACGCATGACGTTCGCGCCGCCATTGCACGCGATTGCCGATGTCACTTTGGAATTTGTGGATAAGTTGGGCTCGATTGCGCCTGGTAACTTGCGTTATGTGAAGCCCTTCAGCGGCGGGTCAGAAGCAGTGGAGTCGGCGCTGAAGTTCAGTCGCCAGTATTTCAAACAGGCTGGACATCCGGGCAAATACAAATTCATCAGCAGATATTGGTCGTATCACGGCGGCACCTTTGGAGGAATGTCCGCGAGCGGAAATGGAATCCGCAAATCCAAATTCGAACCCCAATTGGAGGGATTTCTGAAGGTGTTCCCTCCGAATTTTTACCGGGCTCGCTTTAGTAAATGGGAAGAAACGAACCGCTTCGCCGCGCAATGCTTTGAGGACGTAATCCTTGCGGAAGATCCGGAAACGGTGGCAGGGATTATCGTGGAGCCGGTGGGGAATACCGGCGGGATCATCACCCCGACAAAAGAATATTTCGAGATTTTGCGTAAAGCCTGCACGGAGCACAACGTTTTGCTGATCTTCGACGAAGTGATTACCGGATTCGCCAAGACCGGAAAGATGTTTGCGGCACAAGCGTATGGCGTCACTCCGGACATTCTGTGCGTGGGGAAGGGAATCTCAAGCGGTGCCGTGCCACTAGGGGCGATGATCGCGCGTGAAGACCTGGCAGAAGCATTTCGCGGGAGCAGTTCTGAGAACAACTTTTTCGCTCACGGGCACACTTTTGCGGGCAACCCCCTTGCATGTGCGGTTGGAAACGCTGTGATCGAAGAGATTCTGGAGCAGGACTTATGCGCAAAAGCCGAGCGGCTCGGCGATTATTTGAGGAAGAAACTCGAGTCGCTGAAGCAGTATGGCGTTGTGCGGGAAGTGCGCGGCATCGGGACACTGCTGGGAGTAGAGCTCGTCCGGGATACACAGCGCATGGTGCCATTTCCGGAACTCGGTTTGGCGTTGAAGAAAACAGCAATTCGCAACGGGTTGATCCTGAGAGTGGACCCCACCTGGTTTGCTGTTGCTCCACCGCTGATCGCCGAGGAAAAAGATCTGGATGAAATGTTTGCGTTGCTCGAACAAAGCCTTCGCGAAGCCCTCGGCGAGGTGGGCGGATGAGTTTCGGCCGTTTGCAAAAACTGCGCGATTGGGCGCTCCTGATTCTCTGTAATTTAATCTGGGCAAGTCAATTCGTGATGGTGAAACTGGTGCAGGAGCAGATGGGGCCGCTCTTTGCGGCAGCATTCCCGATTGCATTGGCAACCATCATGTTGGCGCTGGTGGTGGCGTTTCGGGGATCGATCCGGATGCCGTGGAAACACGTGGTGCCCTTTCTCCTGTTGGGCGTGGCGGGGCAGGTGGTCGCGCAGCTCTTCATTACTTGGGGAGTGCGATTGTCGCTGGCTTCCAACGCGGCGTTGTTAATGCTGGCTTTGCCCATTTCGACGGCGGTCATGGCGTTTTTTCTGCTGGGCGAAAAGATGAACGCGGTTCGCTGGATCAGCTTTGTGCTCGCTTTTGCGGGAGTGCTGACATGTTCGGGAGTGGACTGGAAGGAACTGAACTTGCATAGCTCGAAGTATCTGGTTGGCAATCTGCTGATCTTCGCGAGTGTGAACGGGAGCGCGTTTTACAACGCCTATAGTAAAAAGATGCTGACACTCTATGGGCCGCTGCAAGTCTTGCTCTACAGTTATTACACTGCGTTGTTCGTCATGATTCCAGTGACGTTATGGTTGGAGCCTTCGGGGTTGAGTGCCCTGCCGCATTTTTCGGCCACCGTGTGGGTGGGACTGATGATCCTGGCCGTTTTTCAGTACTTCCTTTCGATGGTGATTTTCCTAACTGTGCTAACGAGGTTGGACGCGACGCAGGCTGCGCTATGCAATTACTTAATTCCCTTCTTTGGTGTGGTGATCGCAGCGATCGTGCTCCATGAGCGACTGACCGCATTTATGCTGTTAGGCGGCACTTTAGCGCTGGCGAGCACGATTTTGGTGACGATGTTTGATGCGGCAAACCGTGAAACGTCCAAAGCAGCAGCCTAGGCTGAAGGAGTTTCCCGCCATGGAGAATAGATGCTTCAATGAGGAGGATGCATCTCCTCAAAAACATTGGTGAGATTCGTGCGAATTTTGTCCAACTCTTGGAACACGGCGAGTTCCCGGTCCGCATCTTCTTTGCGCCCCAACTCGCGATACAACAGTGCGAGCCGGTGCCGGACTTCGGGATTGGACGGATCAGACTGCGCGGCGGCCTCGAGGTAATTCACTGCTTCCTGAGATTTTCCTTCGTTTTCTAATAAGGTAGCAATTCCAAGGTTTGCGCAGGTGAGGCGGGCATTTAGCTTTTGCGCTCGCATATAGTGATCAAAGGCTGTTTTCGGATTGGAGCGCAAGAGCTCAATCTGCCCCAACGAGCACTCGGGCCTGCCATCCGCAGGATCCAGAGCCAGCGCAGTTTCAAATTCCCTTTGCGCCTCTGTCATCCCGTGTTCTAAGTGTGAGTATTCCAGCAGAGCTTCGCCGAATTCGTAATGTACTTCCGCTGGGGCGGTGCCACTTTGCAAAGCTTTTCGATACTCTGCAATGGCACCGTCCAAATGGCCGTCGTTCATGAGTTGTTCGGCTAACGCGCGATGCATCTGCGGCGAGTCCGGCGCAGCTATGGCCATTGTGTTAATGGCCTGCAAAGCCAGGTCAGAATGCAAGCGGTAATTGGCGTAAAGCACGTCGAGATTGGAAGGGTCGAGCCGCTGCAGTTGGCTGAGAACCGTGCCAGCTTTTTCCAATTCACCGTTGGCATACCAAATCTCCGCCAAACGGAGTCCTGCCTCCAAACCGACCTGCGGATCCTCCAAATGCGGAAAAGACTCGGAGAGTAGATTCGTCGCCTCGGCGACATGTCCCAAATGCAGTTCACACAACCCGATCAGGGCTTGAGTCCTCCAATCCGAAGGCCGCAGCTTCAGCGCCTCACGAAACTTCTCTTCTGCACCTGCCCAATCTCCCCGCAGCATGGCCAGCATGCCCAAGTTAGCACGGGCTTCCACATTACCCGGGTCGATTCGCAGAATGGATTGGTACGCGTCTACTGCCGCTGCCCGATTGCCGGTGTTCAATGCTTGCGTCGCTTGCTCCGCGTATTTCTGAATCTCAGCCGCGCGCGGTTGTGTTGTTTGGCCCAAGAGTGATGCGGACGACATCGCAATCAACAGCAAGTTGAGATAACAAGCGCGGAAAAGAGCCCCCGCCGCGGTATTGGGACGTGTCACGCGATTCAAATCATGGAAGCTGGTGTTGAGGACCATTTTATTGATACCCCCGTTATCCCAAGACAGGCGCCTGCGCTGGGAATGACCGACGAAGGCGGGCAATGTGGTGCACCATGCGCATTGTATTTTGAGTTCGCAGCCCCGGATAGCCCTATTATCAACATATGTTAAGCCTCTTTGTAGAGAGACCTGCCATTACGAGGTGCTTGTGATGCGGACATGGCCATGGGCCGAAGGGCAGGCCACGCTTCTTGGAGTGCCGCAAGGGACACGGCAGAGGGCCCCAGGGAGCAGGTTTCGCTGGTGAGCGGGGTACAAAAACCCATAGGAGTGGCGAAGCCCATCGACCTTATCGATGTTCTGAGATAACTTCTGTCCTGAAATACTTCCCGGATCACAATCATCGTATCTTCCAACGTATCCCCGCGAGAAATAGAGGGCGATGGTCCCACCTTGGATTCCCGCTCATTTTGCGGTGAAGACAAGGCTAAGGCCGGTCATAGATGCGAAACCGAAGGAGTGCAGGGAAGCGAAAATTCCGCCGATGAAATAATTTCAAAAAAGTTGTTGACAACATCATATGTTTTAATTACAGTGCCGGAAAGATTGAATTTTCGGGGTGCCCTGATCGAAATTCCTGCTTACGAATCAGGCATTCCCCAGTGGGGGCAGAATGATTTCCAAAATAGCAATTCGCTACTTGTTAGTTGTTCTTCTTGGGGGGTTCGCAATTCCCACGTTCGCGCAATACAACAGCAACGTACAGGGCACGGTAACGGACCAAAGCGGCGGTCTTGTGCCAAAAGCGAAGGTGACACTGCACAACTTGGAGACCGACCTAGATGCGGTCACGGAAACAAACGACACCGGCAATTACCGCTTCAACGCGATTCCCCCGGGGCATTATCAAGTGATCGTAGAGGCCTCGGGTTTTGCCCGCAAAGTGACGGCTGTCACCGTTCTTACGAACCAACTGGCTGGTGTGGACGTCACGGTCGCGCCTGCCACAGCAACCGAGCATATAGTGGTGACTACCGAAGCTCCGGTGTTGAACCCGGATGAAACGCGGGTGCAAGCCACACTGCAGCAATCGGAAATCCAGCAACTGCCATTGCAAAACGGGAGCATCCTCGCGGTTATGCGCGTCGCTCCGGGCGTAACCGGCATCGATGAAGACCGCAACCTCTCAATTATCAGTATCGGCGGTGTTAACCCAAATGCCTCCTCCAACGGAAAAAGCTCATACTCCGATTCCTTCACCATGGATGGCGCCTCGATTCAATCCAATTCCTCCGGTGGCAATACGCTCGGCTCTGCGGCCACGGTCGAGGTCACACCCAACTCCGATATGATTCAGGAAGTTAGCCTGGAGACAAACACCTACGCGGTGGACAATGGCGTTGGTTCTTCTCTTCGTGTGAACATCACCAGCAAGGCCGGAACCAATGATTGGCATGGTGACGGCCAGTTCCGTTATACTTCCGCCGGCTTAAACGCGGTTCCCTATACGCCACGAGCCTTGAACGAGGCCCACGTCCCGATGAGCCGTAAGTGGTGGACCGGCACCATCGGTGGACCGATCTGGAAAGACCACACCTTCGTCTTCTTTTCCTATCTCCACCAAACCCAGCAACTATCGACTACATCGGCGGTTCAGTACATGGATCCGCAATTTGTTTCCTGGGCGGCGCAGAACTTCCCGAATTCGATAGACGTTAACCAGTTGATGGTACCCTTCGAGGCCGATAAGGCAACATTCCAGAATGTAGCCAACTATGGTAGTAGCTTCGGGGGAACGGCACCAAACTGTACCTTCCCGATCAAGCCGTCGCAGGAATTCTGGGCACCGGCCACGAGCCAAGTGCCCATTCCATGCAATATGCCTGTGCTCGATAACGGAGTCTTTAGCCAACAGCCCAAGGTGGATGGCTGGCAATTGATGTCCCGCGTGGACCAGTATTTCCGCGGCGGAAAAGACCGCTTCTACGTCAGCTTCTTTAAATCCCCACAAACGTCAGACTTTTTGTGGGATGTTTCGAAATATAACGCCCACACCCCATCTGACACCAAGTACTTCAACATCAACTACACACATACCTTCACGCCCACAATGCTCAATCAACTCTCGCTCAATTACCAGCACTATTCGGGCTCGTTCTCCGGTTCTCAAGCGAACGGCATCCCGTTCCTGACATTGATTCTTGGACTCGGGGATCCTTTCGGCGACACCGGCGGCAGCGTGAACCCATATTTTGGAACACCGGGCTCGCCGTCGAACTCCAAGGAGCAAAACCATGCCCTCCGCGACGACCTGATATGGGCGAAGGAGCGTCACAACCTGAAGTTTGGCTTCACGGCCATCCGCAACGCAACGTTTAACAACCAAGCGGGCTGGCTCTCCAAACCTGAAGTCCCCATCTTCTTGAACTGGAGCGACTTTTTCTTGGACACGCCCGCCTCGTATAGTATCCCGGCGACCTTCAATGCCGCGACAGGGGCATGGCAAGGTTTCGTTAGCGGCGCCGATGTGTGGAACTACGGCCTGTACGCCCAGGACGAATGGAAAATTCGGCCAGACCTTCTTTTGACATTCGGTCTGCGTTGGGATGACTACGGGAATCCAGGCCGTTGGGGCCACGGAACACTGCCGTTTGCGCAGGTCTTTCTTGGGGCTGGCACGACCTATGAGCAGCAGATCGCCGCTTCTTACGTTAAGCCCGTCGGCAATACTTTTTCAGGTGCGATGGACAAAAACGTTTTGCCTCGACTCGGCGTTGCCTGGTCTCCCGGTGGCAGTCACAAATGGAGTATTCGCGGCGGCATCGGGCTTTTCGAAGACCAACTCGGTCTGTCAAATGTCACTTCATCGCTGCCCAGCCAGCCTCCTGAGGCTTTGGGGCTCAGCTTCAGTACCAGCCTGCCGCAATTTCTTGACGCAGCCGGAACCGTGCCTAACCCCTTGGCTACTCCCAGCGCCGCCAACCTGTACGGCAATAATCCTAACGGCGCTGCGCCGTTCGGATTCAACTATGTTCCCATCAAACCGTTGGGGTTTGATTCCCGCGGCGGCGTGATTCAATACATCGACCCCAAGACCGGGGCTGTGACGCTTTACCCCGTCAATGTGAGTGGCAACGACTGGAAGCTGAGCCCGCAGAAGACCTTGAACTACAGCATCTCGGTGGAGCGAGAACTGCCGAGCAACATCGTGCTGGGGGTCAGTTACACCGGTTCCCGTTCGTGGGATCTCTTCTACAGTGGCGACTTCAATGACGTTGTTGGGGATCTTCTCCCGACGGCCACCACATCATGGGGCACGTTGAACCGCCCAACCTCCGAATGGGGGAATGTGACCATGCTCCGCAACGGCTACGACGCGCACTACAATGCGCTCATCATCCTGGCGCGCAGAACCCGGGGCAATTTGACCGTGCAGGCGTCCTACACGCGCGGGGACGCAGAGGGTGATCAGACGGCAGGGGATTCCTATAGCAGTGTTTCGGGACCTTTGCCATTCAACGTAACCAACCGCTTCTCAGCCAGTGCCACGTACTCCCTCCCGACGTATGTAAAAGAGGGCTGGGCCAAGCCGCTCGTGGAAGGTTGGGAGATCAGCGGACTGGGCGTGGCGCAGTCTGGTACCCCATTCACAATTATGACCACGGCGTCATTTCCCGGTTCGCCATGCGCGCCAAGTTGCAGTCCGGCGAGCGACGGCGATTTCCTGGCCAATAACGCAGGTAACGGCAATGGCGGCGTTTCGATCCCCTCGCTTGCCTATAACGTGAAGGGCACGGGCTTCAGCGAAAAGGACTACCTTTACGGAATTGTCCCGACAACAGCCTTTATGGTGCCGACAGGATACGGAACGTCGACCATGGTTCCACAACAAGGTAACGAACCATGGAATATGTTCCGCAATCCGGGTTACTTTGCGATCGACATGGCCTTGAACAAGAAGTTTACCTTCCCCTGGTTCCAGGATCGGAAGTGCTTCCTGAAGCTGGGCGGGGAAGCGACCAATATCTTCAACCATGTCAACTTAGGCCCGGTTCAAAATAACCTCAGTCAGGGTAATTTTGGACAAGTCACTACCGCAAACCAGAGCCGCGTGCTTCAACTCGTGGCACGGTTTGAGTTCTAGGCAAGTTCACCCCCCAACCCCGAATACAGGACGGAACGCCCGGGGGTGCACCCGGGCGTTCTTTCTTCTGAGGCCAACTGTCATGTCAAAATCGCAGCAACGCCTCTTGAGAGGACTTTCGCCCGTGAACAGCTTGTTTATGGCAACACTTGTGTCCGTAACTCTCCTTTTTTGCTTGGCACTCCCTTTCACCGTGATTGCCGCCGATGAGCCATTAACCGGGCACTGGCTGCATGAGGATACCAACCCTGACGGAAACGTTTCCCAAATCGTTCTGATTTTTCACCAGAGCGGTTCCAAGCTGACCGGCAAGGTTGTTTTCTCCTGGGGCGACCTCGGCTTCACGGACGGCACCACGGATGGCCACTCATTTCACTTCACGGTGATGACTCCTGCCGACACCGAAAAGCCTGCCGTTTACGACGGCAAGCTGGACGGAGATGAGATTGAAGTGATCTCCCGATGGCCGGGCAACAACAATACGACGTACCGCGCAAAACGCGCACCGGACTCGACTGGTGTTGCGCCAGCGCGCATACCGCCGCCGCCGCTCCATCCGGTTCCCTACAATGGCTTGGCGAAGACTCCGCCGATGGGCTGGAACAGTTGGAATCACTTCCAGGAAAAAATCGATGACGCGGCCGTGCGCGGTATGGCGGATGCGATGGTTGCGAGCGGCATGCGCGATGCCGGGTATGTTTACATCAATATTGACGATACCTGGGAAGGGAAGCGCGACGCTGCGGGAAATATCCAAACGAATCGCAAATTCCCGGACATGAAAGCGCTCGCCGATTACGTCCACAGCAAAGGTTTGAAGATTGGCATCTACTCCTCGCCGGGACCAAAGACCTGCGGCGGCTACGAAGGCAGCTACGGCTACGAAGCGCAGGACGCGACGACGTATGCGAAATGGGGGATTGATTACCTAAAGTACGACTGGTGTAGCGCGGGGAAGATATACGGCAACGAGGATTTGCAAGCGGTGTATCAAAAGATGGGAGAGGCCTTGCAAGCTTCCGACCGCCCCATTGTCTATAGTCTATGCGAGTATGGCATTGGCGACGTGTGGAAGTGGGGGCCCGCAGTCGGAGCAAACCTTTGGCGCACCATGGGAGACATCGGCGATTCCTGGAAGTCCATGGACGAAATCGGATTCAGCCAGGACAGACTGGCAGAATATGCCGCACCCGGCCATTGGAATGACCCCGACATGTTGGAAATCGGCAACGGCGGCATGACAGACACGGAATACCGCACACATTTCAGCTTGTGGGCGCTTCTGGCTGCTCCGTTGTTGGCAGGGAATGATTTGCGCATTATGTCTGCGGCGACGAAAGAGATTCTGCTGAACCGCGAAGTCATTGCCATCGATCAGGACCCAGCGGGGCACCAGGCCAAACGAGTCTCCAAGAAAAGTGAGTTGGAGGTTTGGGAAAGGCCGTTGGCGGACGGATCTCGGGCCATCGGGCTATTCAACCGTGGAGATAAAAAGGCAAAGGTGGCGGTGAAGTGGTCAGACGTAGGTGTGAACGGAGAGGCGACGGTCCGGGATCTCTGGGAGCACCGAAGCCTTGGCAAAGTGCTGAGCGAGTACGAAGCGTTGGTGCCGGCTCACGGCGTTGTCCTACTCAAAGTGAGTCAGAATTGAAGAGCAGGATTTAGCTTTATTAATTTCTTACGTTGGATGAATTCTTGTGAGCGATGACAACCAACCCAAACAACAAAGCTTGACGAAAGGGTTGAGCCGGCGCGGCTTTTTGGGCTCCACTTTCGCGGCACTATCTCTTACGACGGTGCCGGAGATTGCATCTGGGCGAGAGTTGGACCGTGACCGCGCAGTGCGGACTGACGCAGATGGTGAGCCAGAGGCAAATCACACGACGAGAATCGGCAACTTTCACATGCTCCTGCCTGGCGGTATCGCCTTTATACAAGACGATGACACCGGGATTGTGTTGGACGTGGGAGCAGAAAAAACAGGAAAGCCGGGAGTGGCGTCACCCGACTTCTCTTACAACCTGCATTCCTTTGAGCTTGATGGCGCGGAAGTGATCTTTGAATGGAGCCGGTTGGGAGCGGGTGCGATCGCCATGCGTTTGAAGACGGATCGCAATGTGAAACTCTTGATAAAGTTGCCTGCCAATCCGTGGCGTCCCTTTTATCATTATTTTACTGGGGTCCCCGAAGGCCTCGATGCCTATGCCGTCACCATGGATGGGCGGTATCTGCCGTGGAGCTTACGAGTGGATCCGGCGCCGAACACCCCCGCGGAACAGTTGACGACGAGCGCCACTGTCGAGGTGCAACTCTGGCCGGAGCGTCCAGTACGGCTGGTTGCGGGCTTCGGCGATCTGCCTGAACTGAGCACTGTGGACACTACAATTGACTCCGCCAGCGCGAAATACAAGAAGGAGCGTGCCCAGGCCCTCGGTGACTGGGGAGATTTCGTGGCGGCGATTGCGGACAATCTCAATAACAACCGGCTGTATAGCAGTTTAACCAAGCGCATCGTGAACGTGATCGGGCGAAGCGGCTGGCTGGTGGTATCCGATCCAGATTACTTGCCGCTATTCACTTGGGATACTTCCTTCAATGCTCTCCTGGCATCCGTAGAGGACCCGGCAACTGCGAAAGAGACGCTCCGGGCGGTTCTGGCGTATCAACTGCCAAGCGGCATGGTGCCGCAGCTTTCCGATTGGGTGGGCGGGCAAGGCGGGTTCATCAGCATGAGTTGCTCAAATCCACCGGTCACATCGATGTGCGCCTGGAAGGTGTATCAGCGTTGGGGAGATGTGGAGTTTCTGAAGCAGGTTTATCCCAGGTTGCTCCGCTGGCACGACTGGTGGCCGAAGCACAGCGACGGCAACCAAAACGGGTTGCTGGAATGGGGATCGCTTAGTGGCGGATGGAAGCAAGCCTTGCTGGCTACGGGGTGGGACGACACGCCGCATTTCAACGGGAGCAAGTTCGCAGGCACGCAAATGACCGCCGATGCGGTGGATTTGAATTCGTTGTGGTCGATGGATGCCGAGTATCTGGCAAAGATGGCGAACGAGTTGGGCCGCAGCGACGAAGCCGCGCGACTGCTGAAGGAACATCGCGATGTGAACCAGCGCATGAATGAGGTGCTGTGGAACGAAGAGATGGGTGTGTATTGCTCCCGCCTATGGGATGAAGGTGGAAAGCAGGGAGAATTTTTGACGCGCCTGACGCCGCTGAACTTCTATCCCCTGATTTGCGGCGCCCCCGATGCGCCGCGCTCCCAGCGAATGCTGGCAGTGCTTACTGATCCGAAAAAGTTCTGGGGCCCATGGCTCGTACCAACGCTGCCCTACGATGATCCGGAGTGGCCCAAGCAGGAATACTGGAAGGGGCACGTTTGGGCGCCGGCGAATTACATCCTGTGGCAGGGAATCCGACGCTACGCGACGCCAAAGCACCAAGCCGAATATGCCCGGCGCAGTGTGGATCTGTTCATGCGCAACTGGATCGCACGAGGAACCTGTAACGAGAACTATAAAAGCAGTGACGGCACGGGCGACGATCTTCCTCATTACACGTGGGGCGCATTGCTTTGTCAGATTGGCATCGAAGCCTTGTATGACATAGACAGCGAGGGCCGGCCAGTCGCAATCAACATTGAAGACTTGAAGGAATCGATTGAGCTTCGGAATATGCCGGCAGGAGGGAAACTGTATCGCATTGCTTCAAGCAGAGGAAATGTCACGATTCGTCCGGAATAGCGCAAGCGACCCAGACTACGATCAGGAAGGTTTGTGTTGGTATTGAATGAAAAGGGTCAACTGAATTTTGTACTTCCAACAAGGTGAATTGGAATCTGAAATTGGGAATGGGAATGAGGTCCGAGCGATGCGTCTAATACAGTCCGTGATTCTGGTCGCGGTTTGCTTGTTTCTCGCCGCACTCCTCCCCTTGGCAGCTCAAGATCCGGAACTTTTCGTCTATCACGCCGTCCGCCTCGACGAGAAGGGAAGCATCCTGCCGTGGTACGGTAATGGACCGTCCGAGGCCTACGATCATGACATACGACTCATTTGGAACTTCTGGCACAACATGCGGAACTGTTCCAATGGAGTCCCTTACTATCTGCAGCACCAGGTTTGGCAAGCGGGGGAAGACGATCCTCGCGGTTTGGGTGGAGACCAGATCACCATGGCACTCTCCTCTTGGAATCTTCTGCACGGGTATCTAGGTGATCCTGAAGTAAAGAAAAACATGATCCAAATGGCGGACTACTGGTTAGCTCACGGTTTATCCAGCTCAAACAGCTTGTGGCCCAATCTACCTTATCCCTACAAGATGGAAATTCATGGAGACCGTTACGACGGAGATATGCGGGCAGGGAAGGGCTATCTGCAGCCGGATAAGGCGGGCAGTTTCGGCGCTGAGTTGGTGGTCCTTTATAAGATTACGAACGCTCAAAAATACTTGTTGGCGGCAACAAACATTGCGAACACGCTATCCCGAAACATTCAAAGGGGCGACGCCGACCATTCTCCCTGGCCCTTCCGAGTGAACGCAACGACAGGCGCCGTCTACAAAGACATCCGCAATGGCAAGACATTCGAGGCGTCTTACACGACGGCTTGGACTCCCTCGCTACGGTTATTCCAGGATCTCATCGAGCTAAGACAAGGAGACATTGCCGGCTATCAAAAGGCCATACAGATTACGACAGACTGGCTCAAGACTTATCCACTGAAGACGAATAAATGGGGGCCATTCTTCGAAGATATCCCCACAGCAGACTATTCGGACACGGAACTCAACGCCGATACGCTGGCCTTTTACATTTTGGAGCATCCGGATTGGGATAAGGATTGGAAGCAGCAGGCCCGCGGCATTTTGGATTGGACTTACAACACACTTGGCAACCACGAATTCGGGAAGTGGAATGTGGTTCCCATCAACGAACAAACCGTATTTAGGGTGCCAGGCAACAGCCACACGTCGCGCCACGAATCCGTTGAGCTGCTCTACTGCGAGAAGACGGGAGATTGTTCGCGGAAAGAGGAGGCGATTCGAGGGCTCAATTGGGCGACCTACACGGTGAATTCTGATGGCACGAACCGCTATCCGCATGACGATATCTGGCTTTCCGACGGCTATGGAGATTATGTGCGACACTATCTGCGCTCGATGGCCTCAGCCCCGGAACTCGCTCCCGAGAACCAAAATCACTTACTTAGGACCTCTTCCGTGATTCGAAACATCGTTTATGCCCAGGATAGGATCGATTACACAAAGTTTGATGGCGATTCGACCGAAGTTTTCAAACTGGGAATGGGCATCCCAAAATCGGTTGAAGGAGGGGCCATGAATTGGAAGGCAAACAGTAAAACACTGGTGGTTACCGCAAAGGAGAAGAAAGTCACTATTTTACTTGCCAAGGACTGAGCGCTGGTTGCGCTAAGCTGAATGTCATCCATGGCTGATTGTTTCCAGGAAAGATCCTTCATGAACTCGTCTCTAATGTCTACCATCAAATCCTTTTCAGTCTCCCGGTATAGCATTGCCATTTGGTGGTTTGGCCAAAATGGTTACATTTTTAAGTCGCCGGAAGGCACATTAGTATCTGTCGACCTGTACCTGTCTGACAGTTGTGCTTCGCGGTATCCAAACCTTGATTTGCGTCGCAGAGTCCCGATCCTTATCCCTCCGGAAGCGGTTGAGGTAGACGTGTATGCCTGCACCCACAGTCATCTCGACCATCTCGACCCATCCACAGTCGTTGGTCTGCGAAACAAGGATGCCATCGCCTTCATTGGCTCCGGTGAGTGCGGTCCCTTGTATCAGGGTTCTGACATCGAAGCCGGGCGTATCCATACACTCTGGCCAAAAGCTACGTTCGAATCGCGAGATCTTCGACTCACAGCCACGTTTGCGTTGCCCACGGATGAAACGGACCTGAACCACATTGGGTTCATGCTGCAATTCGGCAACGGCCCGAAGGTTTACATCACGGGCGACACCGACCATCACCCATTGCTCTATTCGGCGGCGGCCCAACAGCCCGATCTAATGATTACTTGCATTAATGGAGGATTTAACAATTTGTCCCACTGGGAAGCGGCCGATCTGGCGGCCAAGATAAAGCCCAGAGTGGCGATCCCTTGCCATTACGATATGTTTCCAGACAACTCCATTGACCCACATCAGTTTCGAGCGGCCCTTTCTCAAGTAAGCCCCGAAACCAGGTATCACCAACTCATTCATGGAGAACCTTTCGTCTTTGAGAAGTCAGGCTAAATAGGGAGGGAGACAGCTCCAGCTCAGGAATTGTGTTCAAGCAAACGCGAATCAGCAATCATTCTCCGGAGGAAGACTTTTCATGCGATTGATCCGTTTCGGCCCCCATGGCCAGGAAAAGCCTGGAATTCTTGACCGCGAAGGAAAGCGGCGCGACCTTTCCGCTCATTTCGCCGATTGGGATGCCAAGTTTCTGCGCGATGCCGGCCTCGAACGCCTGAGTTCATTTCTCGAACTCACGCTGGCTCCGGCACTGCCGGAAGTTTCCGCCGATGCGCGCTGGGCTTCCCCGGTGGCACGCCCCGGCAAAGTGATCTGCATCGGTTTGAATTACTCCGATCATGCACGGGAGTCCGGCATGTCCATTCCTAAGGAGCCGATACTATTCATGAAGGCGGCCAACACGGTCGTGGGGCCCTTTGACGATCTATTGATCCCTCGGGGGAGCACAAAAACGGATTGGGAAGTCGAGTTGGGGGTAATCCTTGGAAAGGAAGCACGGTACTTGCCCGGTGTGCAAGACGCTGCCCAATGCATTGCCGGTTATTGCGTTTCACACGATGTTTCGGAACGCGAGTTTCAGTTGGAACGCGGTGGTCAGTGGACAAAGGGCAAAAGCTGCGACGCTTTTAATCCGTTAGGGCCCTGGTTGGCTTCGTTGGACGAAGTCAAAGACCCGCAAGCGTTGAGCTTGTCACTCGCCGTAAACGGCCAGAGACGTCAGCATGGGAACACGTCCACCATGATCTTCAAAGTGTTTGAATTAGTGCACTATATCTCGCAATTTATGACTCTCGAGCCAGGCGACTTGATTTCCACTGGTACGCCACCCGGAGTTGGATTGGGCATGAAACCGCCTCAGTTCCTCAAACCAGGCGACATCGTAGAACTTGAAATTGAGGGATTGGGCCGTCAACGGCAACTTTGTGTACAAGCGTGATGGGCAATTGGAGGCAAGTTCTATTCCGGCAAGCTCATGTTCGAAAAGGAGACGACCATTCAGAAGCGATTTGAAAAACAACTGGCAATTATTACCGGTGCCGCCACAGGTTTAGGTGAGGGGATCACCAGGCGACTGGCGGGTGAAGGCGCGACCGTCGCGTTGTTCGACTGCAACTCGTCACGCCTGGAACAAACTGTGGCCAATTTCCGTAAGTCGAACCTGGGAGCTCACGGCTATCCGGCGGATGTTTCCGACGAGTCGGCTGTCAAACGGACTATCGCAGCGGTAGAGAAAGACCTGGGGCCACCCGATGTCATGGTCAATTGTGCCGGGATCGTAGGTCCCACAAATACGACGATTATCGATTATCCGGTCGAGGACTACGATCGGGTGTACGCGGTCAATTTGCGTGGTTCTTTTCTAATGACCAAATATTCCCTCATTCCAATGCTTAAACGAAAATATGGCCGCATTCTGCTTATGGCTTCCATGTCGGGCAAGGAGGGGAATCCATTCATGAGTGGCTACACCTGTTCCAAAGCAGGCGTATTTGGTTTGGTGAAAGGTATAGCTAAGGAATTTCCTCAGAGCGGGGTCACTATCAATGGCTTGGCGCCGGCAGTAGTCATGACCGATCTGGTCCGGGGCTGTGCGCCAGAACAGGTGGCCTATATGACGGCCAAAATTCCCATGGGGCGTTGCGGCACCATCGAAGAAGTTGCCGCCATGTCTGCCTGGATCGTTTCGCGCGAATGCAGCTTCACAACGGGATTTGTTTTTGATCTTTCCGGAGGACGGGCCACTTACTAGAAACTATGAAAATCACCAATTATTCGACATTTGTTGTCGGCACACCCTGGCGCAACCTCACATATCTCGTTTTGGAAACGGATGAAGGCATCAAGGGTTACGGGGAGGCCCGTGTCGTTGCCAAGACGCACACCGTTTGTGAATTCCTGAAAGACGTTCGGCGCCATATCATTGGCTTCGATGCTTTGGATATCGAAGATCTGTATCGCCGATTCACGCTGTTTGATTTTGGGGTGCCCGGGGAAGTGGTAATGACCGGTCTGGCGCTGGTCGAGTTGGCTTGCTGGGATTGCATCGGGAAAAAGGCCGGGCTTCCCGTCTACAAACTGATCGGAGGAAAAGTGCGGGAGCGCATCCCCGCGTATGCGAATGGCTGGTACACCGTCGATTTTACGCCGCAGGCTTTTGCCGCGGCTGCCGAAACGGTCATCGCTCGGGGTTACCGTGCGCTGAAACTCGATCCCTTTGCAAACGGTAGCTTGGAACTCTCTCGCGCCGAATACGTGCGAAGCCTGGAAATACTCGAGGCTGTGTTTTCCGTTGCGGGCAGGGAGGTCCAGGTATTTGTCGAAATGCATGGGAGGTTTGCTCCGCATCAGGCAATCCAGATTGCGAGGGCCATTGAGAAGTATGAACCCGGATGGATCGAGGAACCCTGTCGGCCGGATGATCCAGAAGCACTTGAAATGGTGGCGAGACATACCAGTATTCCTATTGCCGTGGGCGAACGCTACTATACGGCCGCTGCTTTTCGTGATCTGTTTCCTCGGAGGTGTATCAGTATTTTGCAACCCGATATAACCCAATCGGGAGGTTTGCTCGAAGCCAAGAAAATCTGTTCCACTGCCGAGACCTATTCCATCGTAATCGCTCCCCACAATGTTGGCGGGGTCATCTCCACGGTCGCCGCGCTGCATCTGATGGCAGGCCTGCGAAATGCCAAGATACTGGAACATTTCAATGATTTCTCCGACACCGAAATTCAAGGCGCAGGAAGTCCTTATCCGATGGTCGAAAACGGCCATTTTTCTTTGCCTACCGGACCAGGGTGGGGCGTAGAACTGGATTTCGACTTCCTGACAGAGCATTCCGCAAAGAGAGAGAAAGAGATTATTCTCGATCCCGGTCTCGATATGTTTCGCAAGCCCGACTGGTTCAAGCGCTCATGAATGACTTCATGACTGCTGCCAGGTCGAGGCTATCCGCTCTTACATGCCCCTGTCCTTACTCGCAATGAACTAAAACGTGATCGTCAGTCCACCATCGACAGTCAGCACGGACCCAGTGATATAAGTCGCATCCGGCCCCGCGAGAAAATAGACGACTCCCGCCACTTCATCAGGTGATCCTGCACGCTTCAGCGGCAGATGATCGTACTTGACGTAGTTATCGTGGAACCACTCGCTCGCCAGTTCGTTTCGACCATCCCCTTTCACAGACATCGGCGTGTCAATAAACCCAGGCGCGATCGCATTCGCCAGAATTCCACGATTCGCAAGTTCCAGCGCCAGTGCCCGCGTGTACTGTGTGATTGCAGCTTTAGCAACAGCATAGGACGAGTAGTTCCGCGCCACGCGCTCGTGATGGATAGAAGTCACATTGATAATGCGTCCGCCAGAGCGCATCAGGGGGACAAACGCGCGGGCCAGGCGTACGGCGCCATAGAACATGAGGTCGAATTGGTGATTCCAAGCCTTAAAATCCGAATCGATGATGGAGTTTGCTTCCGACACGCCCGCACTGTCTACCATCACATCGAGCTTGCCGAATTCATGTGCAAGCTGTTTGGCACCATTCGGAATGTCATCGTCGGACGCTATGTCCATGCGTAGCGCCAGGTGATCGTTTCCCCCCAGTTCTTCCGTAACCTGGTTAACCTTTTTCGCATTTGAACCTGAGACGGCAACGCGCCATCCTTCGCGTGCGAAGCGGATTGCTGTCGCCCGTCCGATCCCCGAAGAGCCTCCAACAACGATCACTGTCTTGCGTTCATCTCCCATAAAGTCGCCTCTCCATGTTCCGTAATCCTGCGCCGGGCTCGACCGAACTCCGTTGTCGGGAGCAGTATGACATTCATGTGGTTTCTTCGCGCACAACCAGCCTGACAGAACGCGGCGGGTGTTTGGCGCACTTCTGCCTGCAAGGAGTGAGCGTCGAATGTGTCGAAGCTCATCGGCCAATTGCGTTGCCCCACAGGAGGGCAGTACTAGCAGTCACGAGCCATCATACCAATAAATTCCTGTTATGAAATTATTTCTTCTTGACAACGTCGTCGCAAAACTATAGTTTTCGCGCCAGAACAAGGATCCGGTGCTCCCCTGTAGGGAATTTTGTGATTCTATTGGGTCTCCAGCGATCAGATTCCCAACACTGATCCTGTTCAAATGTGAACTCCGAGAGCGGTTAATCCGTATGATGTTTGAAAGTCTGCACTTCTGGCGTGTGCGTCTATCAGCTGGACGTGAGACTGCCAAATTCTGTCCGCCCCTCGCCCTTGGGGTGAGACAGCGTGCCCGCGAGATCGACAACATCTTCTAAAAAGGAACATTTATGCGCACAAACAAGCTGTCATATAAGAGCGGAAAGAGTCCTCTTCTGCTGGCAACAATAGTAATTCTGCTTTTGACATCGGCCCCCACGTTTGGACAATCACCTTCGGCATTTGCCCGACCTGCCTTTGGCGTGAACGGGGATTGGGATTACGTCGACCTCATGAAAACGGTAGGTTATTCTGCGCCCGCAAACGGCAATCTGACCTATGACGTGAACGGCTGGCCGACGAGCGATATTGGGGCGACCACCATTATTGACGCCCGCCACAATATGGCATGGGATGGCCCAGACTGGGTGGGTGTAAATCCCGTTGTCGCTGGAACCTATCATCTGAGCTTTACCGGTCAAGCCACCATTACGGTAAACACGGAAATCGGCACCAGCATTGGGGTCTCCGTGCAAAATCAGGTCTATAACGCAGAATCGAATCAAACTACGGCTGAATTGGTCTTGCAGCCAGGCTACTTCCTATTTCAGTTGGCCCTTACCAACACCAAGCGCCAACCTACGGACACACCGGGCACGGGATTTACCGACGCCAGGCTGATTCCGCCCGGTTACGATCCCGATACGACAGACGTATTTACGAAGGCCACGTTACAGGCGTATCAAATTCCAATCGCTGCGAACCGCGTCCCTGACGGTATGAATGATTATTGCTCTACCTATCCCGACAGTTTGGGGAATTGCTTCATTGACGCGGCAGGTGATTTTGCTCCCGCAAAGTGGGCGGACCGTGTTCTTGTCACGGATGCTTTCCAGGGCGGTTTGCCAGCGAAGAATATGAACGGTCACACTTCTCACGGGCAGGCTTGGGAGTACATCATCATGTTTGCCAACGCCACTCATCACGACCTATGGATCAATGTCCCGGTCAACGCGGACGACGACTACGTGACGCAGTTGGCGACTCTGTTGAAGAACGGAAATGCTTACACACCGGGCTTGGATCGTGACCTCCACATCTACGTCGAATACGCAAACGAGGTGTGGAACCCCGGATATAACAACTACACCATTAATTCCGTGTATGCCCAACAGCAACAGGGTTTCAATCCAAACGATCCGGACTTTTACTACACAGAGTTGCCAGAGCAATACGTCCTTCGCACAATCCAGATTGCCAAGATTTTCGAGAATGTCTGGGGAAAAGATGCGATTAACAACCAGATCCGCCCCGTCGCGCTGTGGCAATACACGAATGAAACGACATTCCAACGAGTATTCGAGTGGGTCGAAGCGAAGATTAACGAGCCCGTAAAAAAGTATCTGTACGGCGTTGGGCAAGCTGCGTACTACAACCCTTATTACAACATCAATGTGCCGCAACCCGGCAATCCCGGGAATACCTATCCTCTGGAATATCCCAATGCGTCCTCGGTTGACAATTTGTTTAACGTGATGTGGACAGGTAGCGATCAGGTGCGGCGAGACTTCATCGGATGGAAAGCTGTCGCAGCCTACTTTGGACTGAAGGAAGTGGCCTATGAGGGCGGGCCTTCGCTCATGGACGGGGTGGGCGCAACCGCGGCCCGCGATCCGAGGATTACCCTTAGTGAGGTTCATCACTTCCTAGACAATTGGTTTGCGATCGGTGGCGATGTCGTGAACTACACGTCCATGCGCGGCGGAATCGGTGCCGGGTTGTCGGGCTCGTGGTTCTTATTGGAGTATTACGACCACCCGGATACACCGCGCATGCGTGGAGCGGTGGACATCTTGAATTCGCCTCAACCAGCGCTTACAGCGGGGCATGTCCTGCCTTGGAAGCCTGGACAGGAAGTTGGGATTGACCCCAGCCAACGCGTTCCGGACCCGTGGAGTAACGAGAACACGCCTGGCAGCGGCTTGGACCAAGGGATTCATTCCTGGGATGGACTTTACGACGAGGCACTCTACTTGTTGCGCGCCACTGGTGGTGGAACGTTCAACATCTGGCTTTACGGTGACGCGGATGACACAACAGTGCAAGAGCAGATCAAGGTTGACGATAAACTGCTCGGCACAGTTACGTTTCCGGTCGGCACGCCCGAGTGGTCGACTCCAGTTTCTGTCAACTTGACATCTGGCTTCCACACGCTTTTGTTGACGCCCACAGGTGGCACTGACGGCGCTCAAGTTCACTTTCCCGCGGGTAGTGGCGTGATTCAGATTGCTCGGGTTACCGGGTTTGGAGAGTCCATTGTGCCAGCAGCACCGACCAATGTCACAACTACGGCTGCTTCAGGCCAAGTGACGGTTCAGTGGGCCCCGCAAACCACCGCGCAGAGGTACACGGTAAAGCGTGGCACGCATAGTGGAGGCCCTTACAAGACCGTGGGCACCACAACCGATACCACATACATCGACTTGGTTGAGAATGGGAAGCCCTACTACTATGTGATCACCGCTTTGAATGCGGCGGGAGAGAGTGCTCTCTCGGCGCAAATCCCGGGTGAAGCAACTCCCACGGAAGCGCCTTCCGCGCCCAGTGGTTTGACAGCCCAAGCCGCTGCGGGCGATGGCGCATTCTTGGGCGGGGGAGAAGCGCTACTCTCTTGGAGTCCCGTGCCAGGTGCGGTCGCGTATAACATTTACAGCAGCTCAACAAACGGGGGTTTCACACCGGGAAGTCCCTACTGGACCGTGCTCGGGACGCAGTTTCTTGATGCAGGAGAGGCTTTCTCTTGGTTGGGAGGGCCCAATCCGCCGGGAACCACGTACTACTATGCTGTCAGTGCGGTCAACACATATGGGGAAGGCCCGCTCTCAGCGCAAGTGTCGGTTAATCCGGTTGAGAACGTGCCCCCAACTCCTACGGGACTAGTTGCCAAGGCGGAGGGTAACCATGTATTTCTCTCGTGGAATCCCGTGTTTGGTATGACGCCTTCATTCGGTCCGCAATATAACGTGAAGCGGAGTACAACTTCTGGAGGCCCCTACGTCACGATTTCTAGCATCGCGAGTCCGAACTTCATTGATATTGCTGTCGCTGATGGGAAGAAGTACTACTACGTCGTCAGCGCGGTGAAATCTGTGGGTGAAAGCCCGAACTCGAGCGAGGTTAGTGCCGAGATACAATGACAATCTTTCGCGGGTCCCACGGCTGGCCCGGAATTGAACGTCGGATCCGCGATCTCCATTTCACGGCATACGGCCGAACAAACGGAACCGAACTACCGTTGGCACAGTCAAATGCAAAGGCTGAGACCGGCCTGCCTCTTCACCAAGTACTTGGCCGGGCAGGTGTCAATATGTGCACAGAACCACTCTTCTATTCGTGTTGCTCGGACCACTCCAAGGCCCTTACCGAGGTCATCTTTTCATAGCGGGCGATGAGCTTGGGAGGGATACCGACAGTAGTTAACCACAGATCGAAGTCTTTCAAAGATCCGTAGTTGACATAGCCGCGGCCGCCGGCTTTGGTGTGATCGGCCAACAGGAAACGCCGCGTCGCGCGCTTCAGCATGACTTGAGTGAGGCGTGCAACTTCGGGCGAGCGCACGAAGCACACGCCATTCTCGTCAACCGCGTCAGCACCTACAAACACCGCATCAAAATAAAGCACCTCCAGCAGGCGCTCAGAGAGGCTGCCGCCAAGGAAGTTAGTATCACGGTTGTAGAGCCCACCGAGAATTTCCAGCTGGATTTCAGGGAAGCGAGCGAGTTCCGGGATGACGGCAATGGAATTGGTGACGACGGTCAGAGGAGCCCGCGATTCCAGATTGGAGGCGAGGTGGAACGTTGTGGAACCATCATCGATGAGGATAACTTCGCCGCTTCGCACCAGTTGAGCGGCAGCACGCCCGATAGCGCGCTTCTGATTGAAATTCTGACCGACCCTTTTTTGGTAAGCGGTAGCCATCCCGCTTCGTAGCATGCAACCGCCGTAAGTTCGAATAATTGCATTCTGTTCTGCCAAGGAGTCCAAATCCCTGCGGATCGTGAGTGGAGAAGTTTCAAAGTGCGCAGCAATCTCTTCCACAGTGAGTTCCCGCTGCACGGCGCGCAGTAGCGAGATGATTTCGTCTTGTCTTTCTTTAGGTTTCACGTCTGGATCTCTCAATTGACGTCCGCCGAAGCGGCGCGTTTCACAACTTGGCCTGATTCTATTCGACTTGCACCGAGGTGTCGCGGAGTTTTCTTGAAGCGTCCGCAATCTGTCTGCATTCGGAGTACGAGTCCTTAACGGCGTCATAGAGCCTTACGTACAATCGGAACGCCGCGTCATAGACGTCGGCTTTGATGCGGTTCGGCTCAATGATTTCCTTGATCTTGGACATCTCGCGCACAGCCGAGGGAATATCCTTGTAAACGCCGGATCCCACGGCTGCAAGTATTGCCGCGCCGAGTGCCGCGGCTTCCGACTGAGCCGGCACGACAACACGCACTTTGCAGACATCGGCCTTGATTTGCGACCAGAACCGGCTGCGTGCCCCGCCCCCCAAGACTCGAATCTCTTGTGCACCTGCTCCCAGACGGTTCAGGCCCTGCAGATCGCGGCGAATCAAGAAGCTGATCGCTTCCATGATGGCACGGACAAAGTGCGCCCTCCTGTGCGTTAAGGTTATGCCAAAGAAGACTCCGCGCGCCGTATCATTGTATTCAGGGAAAAGCGCGCCCTGAAGATGGGGCAGCACGATCAGGCCATCGCAACCTGGGGCAACGTTCTCGGCCTCCGCGGTGAGCTGGCCATAGAGGTCGCCCGCTGTCGATGAGAACTCGGTAACAGAAACGAAATTGTCCTTAAACCACTTCAACACGAGTCCGCCGCTTGGATTCCAAGGGAGGAGGCAATAGGTATCGGGCAGGGCATGGATGTGGCAGGGAATCCGAGCTTCCAGATCGAACACGGGCTCGGAGACGGTGGCAAGAAGTGCCAAGACTGATCCAGTGCTCTCCGTAACAATTCCGGGAGCGATGTTCCCGGCCGCAATGGCTGAGCAGACCTGGTCAATGGCGCCAGTGACGACACGGGTGTTTCGGCTCAGTCCGGTTTCCCGCGCGCAATCTTCACTGATCTGCCCAATGGCAACACCCGGAGGACAAATCTCTGGTAATTGTGCGGCCGAAATTCCAGCGAACTCCAACATCTCCTCTGACCAGCGTTTGCTTCTAATATCTAGGACAAGCGAAGAACTCCACTCTGTCTGTTCAGCGACAAAGCGACCACAAAGCCGGTAAAGGAGATACTCCTCCGGCAGCAAAAAGGTCGCAGTTTGTCGAAGCTTGTCGGGTTCATTCTTCGCCATCCAGCGAAACTTCGTGATCGGCCAGATCGGGTTGATGTCAGGTTGGCCGCTGATCTGAAGAACACGGGCGAGGCCGATTGTCTTCAGCAATTCGTCGGCTTCGGGTTGTGAGCGAGCATCCATCCAGACTAAAGCTGGGCGTACCGGCTGACCGGAATGATCAAGAGGAATGACCGTTTCTGTATGACTGGCAACGGAAACCGCCCGAATCTGTTGTGGGTCTCCACCCCATTTAGTCAGAAGCCTGCGAATTGATGCCGCCACCGGTTTCCAGTACGTTTCGGGGTCGGCTTCGACCTTTTCCCCTTGCGGCAGGATCAGATACTCCTGGGTTTCAAAGTTCAGCAGGGCACCGTGGGCATTAAAGAGTGTAGCCTTGGCCGTAGAAATCCCTAGATCCAGTCCAAGCAAGAGCTCCTCGCCCTGTTTCAAGAACATGCGCGCCTCCCTGTTGCGAGCAGGAGTTGATGCGGCACAACTATATGATTATAAAATCTCAGATATTTGATTGAAAAAGTCATATTATGAGGTAATAGTACCATTTTTCCGCTTGACAGACCATAATGTTCACATATACTGCGCACAATGTTCATTCGTAAGGATGGTCAATCCGAAAGATTTTTGCCGTTGGTCGGCTCGTATCATTCGGGGTTCTCTGTATGAATGTCGTTCTTTCGACAAACTCAAAGTCGCCTGCCATCGAATGGGCCGCCGTTGACCTGAAGAAGTACCCGCGGATTGTGAGCGAAGTCCCCGGCCCCAATTCGCGAGAAATGCACCAGCGCGCGGCGAAGATCATGAAGGGCTATTCCAGCCAGGTGACTTTATGCCCTGTGGTTTTTGAAAGCGGTCATGGCTGCACGTTGACCGACGTTGATGGCAACACCTATCTGGATTTCTCCTCGGGAATCTATGTCACAACGCTGGGTCATTGCCATCCGCGAGTAACTGCCGCCGTTCAGCAAGCCGCCGGGCAATTGATGAATTGCCATGATTTCACCACGCCAATTAAATTGCGGCTCCTTGAGCGGTTGCAGGAAGTAATGCCGGGCGATCTTTGCGGCATTCAATTGTACGACAGTGGCACAACGGCGGTGGAGGCGGCGTTGCGTGTTTGTCGAGCGGCGACGAACAAGCACGAGTTCCTCTCTGGCTACGGCGATTTTCATGGGAAGAGCGGACACTCTGTCAGTCTGGCCCGCATGACGCGTGTTAGTGGCGCCACCCGGGCGCCAGGGTTTTATATGGTGCCCCGGCCCAATCCATACAGGCCGCTCTTCAAGAAGATCGACGGCTCCATCGACACCGACGCCTACTTGTCCTTCTATGACGAGTTTCTTTCTGAGGCGACAACTGGGCAAGTAGCTGCGATCGTTCTGGAGCCCATACAAGGATGGGGTGGTTCAGTGCTGCCGCCGGACGACTTCTTTCCAAAGCTCCGCAAGTGGTGCGATGCAAAGGGAATCCTCCTGGTCGCCGATGAAGTTCTCACAAGCATGGGCCGCACCGGCAAATTCCTGGCATTGGAACATTGGGACACGATTCCGGACGTGGTCACCATTGGCAAGGGATTCGGGAATGGATTCCCAGTCACGGCCATGATTGTTCGGAAGTCCTACGCGGATTCTGTGGACAAAATCAGTGCTTCCACCAGCTATGGCGGAAATCCCATGGCATGCGCCGCAGCCCTGGCCTCGATTGAGGCGATCTTCGAAGAAAGGTTACTTGAGAATGCCCGGCGCCTGGAGGAATTTTTCGTGCCACGTTTGGCCAAGTTGAAGGAGCAACACCCCATCGTGGGTGATGTTCGTTGCAAGGGCTGCCTGATGGGAGTCGAGCTGGTCAAGGATCGTCACACCAAGGAGCCGTTCAAAGAAGCTGGCCAACGCATTTACGTCAAGGCTTTTCAAAGGGGCCTGGCGTGGATTCCTGCGGGCCACATCTTGCGCATGAGCCCGCCGATTGTGATGGGCTTGGATGTGGCCGCGAAGTGCATGGAGATTATTGACGAGGCGATTGGGGAAACCGAGAAGGAGCTTGGGTATTAGGCGTCGGGAATCAGTGCGACTGGATTGTCTTGGGACCGCCAGTACCGCTGAACCCGGACAGTATTTGACGGGGTTAGTGGGTGTGCGAGGGGTGGCATGCATAGGCCTAAGGCTTCATTTGTAGGATTCGGCGAAGTCAACACGCCGAAGGAGATCATCGAAAAGAAGTGTCACCGTGCCAGCGAACTGTTGCGCGCGAACGGGATCGAGTTTCATTCCACAGCGCCGGTGACAGATGATGCCGCGGGCAAGGACGCGTTGCGCGCAATTTCGGAGTTGAAGAAAGCGGACGTTGATCTAGTGATCGCATGCGTGGCTGGGTGGATCCCTTCTCACGCGGTCATCCGGGTACTCTCTGAATTTCGCCACTTGCCCGTTTTGCTGTGGGGGTTGTCGGGTTCGACTGAAGGTGGCCGTCTGGTCACTACGGCCGATCAAGCCGGAACAACAGCGCTCCGGCAGACGCTTGAGGAACTGGAATTCAATTTCAAGTATGTGCCCTCATTCCTGGATGCACCACCTCCAATAGTGAAAATCACGAGCTTCGCGCGCGCTGCTGCCGCCGCAAGAGATCTTCGCAATGCGCGGATCGGGTCCATGGGCTATCGCGACATGAACCTATACGCCACGATGTTTGACGGCGTGAGCTTGCGTCGCGCCCTCGGCGTGGAAGTTGAATTTTTCGAGACGCTGGAGATTTTTCAACGCAGCGAGCGGCTGGATCCCAAAACCGTGCAAGCCATCGTCGAGCAGATCCTTCAGAAGTGGACCTTTAACAAGCCGGCGCCCCGGGAAGTTCTGGAAAAGGGCGCGAGGTTTTACCTGGCGATCCGCGAAAAAGTTCTCGAACGCAATTATCAGGGCGTTTCGTTGATTGACGTGGACGGGATGAAGAAATTGCTGAACTTTCCTCCCGCGATGGTTTTCATGCTTCTGGCTGACGAGCTCAATATCTGTACGATCCCCGAAAACGACATCCTCGGCGCCGCAACACAGTTGCTGACACGAGCCTTGACGGGCCAAATGGCAGCCTACTTGGAATTCTACGAGTTTCTTACTAACGGCGCACTGATGGGCGTGCCGGATTACGTTCCCGCGGAGATTGTGGACGGCCCGGTGCGCGTAACACCAAGCAGTTTTGGCGAGCTTGCCGGCGGCGTTTTGAATGTGTCGCGGCTGAAGACCGGACCCATTACTCTCTGCCGCCTCGCCCAGCGTCGTGGGCGCTACGTTCTCCACCTTGTTCATGGCAAAGCCGTCGCTCCGAGGTCTTGGGAAGAAGCAGGTTGGGCGCCTCCTGCGCCGCAACTCCCTGGGCTGGAGTTCGTTCTCGATGGGGACATGGAGGAGTTTGCTCAGAATGTGATGGGACAGCACTACATCCTGAGCTATGGGGACAATTCAGGGGTGTTTGGGGATTTCTGCAGGTTGCGGGGGATCGAACTCGTTCACTGAAGAGTGGGAGCTTCTTCAAGACGAGTGGGTGCTCAGAAAACTCGATTGAATTAGGGGGGAATACTCATGGCGTATAGATTCTGTTTGGTTCTCTTATTAGTGCTTGCATTCTGTCAGGTCGCGACGGCGGACGTGACCGGTACGGTATCGGGAACCGTGACGGATCAGACCGGTGCGGCTGTCTCGAACGCAACCGTAACCTTAACAAATACGCGCACGGGATTGACGCGTACAACGCATACCAATGGAAATGGCGAGTATGAATTCCTGGCCGTGCCCATCGGGGAAGACTATCGGGTGGATGTTGACACGAGTGGATTCGCGAAGGTGGCGCAGACCGGGATCACATTGCTTGTGAACCAGGTCTTCCGCGCAGATTTCCAGTTGAAGCTCGGGGCTGTGGTGGAAACGATCACAACCTCGGCGGCGACCCTGCAGGTGGAAACGTCCAGCACGCAGCTTGGCGACGTCATTGGCAGCGAGAAGATGGTTAACCTTCCACTAAATGGCAGAAGCTATATAGATCTGCTGGGGTTGCAACCGGGTGTGGTACCCATCAATTCAGGTGCGGTCAACAATGATACTACTGTCTCCGGTAATCTCTTCGCCGGCCTGCTTTCCGTCAACGGCGGTCGCGAATCCTCCAACGCCTTTTATGTGAATGGGGCGGACGTGGAAGAGAGCCGCAACAATGGCGCGGCTATCATCCCCACGATCGATTCAATCGCAGAATTCCGCGTTCTCACCAATAGCTATGATGCCGAATATGGGCGGTTCTCAGGCGGCATAGTGAACGTGATCACAAAATCGGGGACGAACTCATATCACGGCTCAGCCTATGAGTTCCTGCGCAACGACGACCTGGATGCGCGAAACTTCTTCAATCCAGCCACTACCGGGGCCAAAGGTGCGCTGAAGCAGAATCAGTTCGGTGGAACCTTTGGGGGTCCTGTCCTTAAGGACAAGCTTTTTTATTTCGTTGATTATCAGGGAACCCGTCTACATGAGGGTCAGACGACAACAGTGGATGTTCCCTCGGCGCAGGAGCGGCAAGGCGACTTCTCTGACACCGCGACCACGGGTTACAGCCCTCTCGGTGGAGTGGTTGGGGGGACCAACGACCCGAGAAGTTTTGCCCAAACCCTTACCCAACGACTGGGATACGCGGTGACTGAGAACGAGCCCTACTGGGTGTCGGGTTGCAACAGCCTGGCAAATGCGCAAGCAGGAATGTGTGTTTTTCCGGGCCAGATAATTCCACAGGCTGCGTGGTCTCCCGCTGCCCTGGGTACGTTGAAACTTATCCCAAGTCAGACGGGAACAATAGGGGGTACGCCCACCTTCAGCACCAGCGCGTTCAATTACACGTTGCAAGACGATAAGTTCGGATCAAGGGTCGACTGGAACACGCATTCCCTGGGAAATTTGGGTTTCTACTACACACTGGACGATGCCGATGTCGTGAATCCCTATCCAACCTCAAACGTTCCTGGATTTGCGTCTACGCAGTCGTCACGCGCGCAGAACTTCAGCCTTCGCGACACTTATACGTTTGGCTCTGCCGCCGTCAATGAAGCGGTCGTGAGCTTTACCCGGTTCGCCACGCCGGGCGCCGTGGCGAAGGAAGGATCCGGAAAGATTTCGAGTTTCGGATTCGTCGAGGGCGGCCAGGGAATCGTGCCTCCCGCACCGCAGTATGAGGGATCCCCTGAAATCGAACTGACGGGGTTGGGGCTCAACACAGGGACATTCCAAGGTACATTTCGGCAGTCGGACAATACCTACGGCGTCGCTGATAACTACTCTCGCATTTCGGGCCGTCATACCCTGAAATTCGGAGCTACTTACCGGTGGTTTCAGATCAACGAACTTCTGACTTACGATCAAAACGGGCAGTTTATTTTTCAAGGCGGGCCAGGCAACGAAACCCAAAATGACTTTGCCAATTACCTGATTGGCGCACCGCAGAATTACTATCAAGCGAGTCCCGGCGCCTTGGACGCCCGCACCCGATACTTTGGGATTTATGGGCAGGACACTTTCAAACTCACTCCCAACTTGACCCTCAACTACGGCCTGCGATGGGATATCACGCGGCCGTGGTCTGACACGCAAAACCGATTGCAGACCTTCGTCGCAGGGCAGCAATCCACACGTTTCCCCGGCGCCCCGACGGGGTGGAATTTTCCGGGTGACCCGGGAGTTCCGAGCACGATTGCACCCACGCGTTACCACGATTTCGCTCCCCGGCTTGGCATCGCCTATTCTCCGAGTACCACGGATGGAATCGCCGGTAAGCTCTTCGGGGGTCCTGGGAAGACTAGCATCCGCGCCGGCGCGGGAGTTTATTACACTGCCTTCGAGCAAATCGCCAACCAATTCGAACTAGGGAACTCGCCGTTCGCGATATTCTACCCGACTCCCGCTCCAATCTATTTTGAGGAACCGTTCGTGGATCGGGCTACCGGACAGAACCTCACACAACCATTCCCTTATGTCGCGGCCACAGGTAACAACGTGAACTGGGCGAACTTCATGCCGGTTTCTGGGCAACAGTCATACCGGCCGGACAACGTCGTACCGTACGTCGAACAGTACAACCTGAATATTCAACGTTCGCTGGGGGGCGGGACGATTGTGACTCTAGCTTATGTAGGTTCGGCGGGACGTCACTTGATCGCGCAGTCCTCTGCCAATCCAGCCAACCAGGCGCTGTGCCTGAGTCTGAGTCAGCCCAGCGAAGTCGCGCCGGGATCGCCCACCTGCGGCCCTGGAAACGAAAATAACATCATCACGGCGGCAAATGGCACGACCTACTATGGCACGCGGCCTTACAACGTCACTTCTGGCCGCCTGTTGAGCCAAGGAGTGCTCGACTTCGGCGAATTCGATTACGTGACCACTTGGGGTATGTCTGATTACAACGCGTTGCAAGCAAGCGTTCAGAGACAGGTCGGGGATCTACAGTTGTTGGCCTCGTACACCTACTCAAAATCAATGGATGACATGTCCGGGTTCACCAATGGCTATATCTATATGAATCCCATCAACCATGCCCTGAGCAGAGGCCTATCGGCCTTCAACATGACCCACAATTTTGTGGTCAGCTATACCTACGCGCTGCCATTTGCGCGATTGGCAGGCCTGACTTCCGGGCCCCTCTACAAAGTCGCACACGGCTGGCAGGTCTCTGGAATCACGCGATTCACTACAGGACTGCCGGTGCAAATTGTGGATAGCGGCGACTCCTCTCTCTGCGGCTGCGATGAAGGGGGAGCGCCTGACTACAACTTTCAACCCATTCAGTTCTATAACCCGCGAACTCACGGCCTGCAGTACTTCTCCACGACACCGTTTTCCGCTCAGCCTTTGGGTCAGTTCGGCACCTCCCGGCACTACTTCTTCCACGGACCCGGCCTGAATAACTGGGATATGGCGATCCAAAAAGTTACGGGAATCACCGAACGGACTTCATTGGAGTTCCGGTTCGAATTCTTCAATGCGTTCAATCATGCCCAGTTCAATAATCCCGGCGGGGATTTCAATTCCCCGGGCACTTTTGGGATCATCACCTCTGCCCGTCCGGGACGGATCGGACAGGCCGCTCTGAAACTCTACTTCTAGGCCGACTCCTAGTGAACTGTTTTCTGGTGCCTGCGCGGAGGTCCCGCGCGGGCACCAGGCAAGATTAATCTTCGCTAAACGGGAGAAGATGCAGGCCCAATGGTTCATCAAAGTTCTTTTGATACCAGTCAGAAAAGTTTCGGGAGGAATAAAATGCGATTCGTTAGTGGGTCTAACGGTGTTCTGTGGATTCTCGTTGGGACGCTATTCCTTGTCGGCTTGTGGGCGATGCCGATAAACGCGCAGACCTATCTAAACGCACAAATGCCCTGGCACTCGGTCGTACTGGATTCGCAGGGACGCATCCTGGCTTGGTACCAACCAGAGAAGAACCTCGGGTATGACCAGTTCCTTAAACTGGACTGGGATTTCATGGAACACAAAATCCCCATTGATACTGTCACCGGCGTGAAGGTATATCTGACCGCGCCCATCTTTGATCCCAAAACGTTGCAGGGAGTCAGTTGGCAGGTCAATCCGCCCAGTACTTTCTCCCATTTCATGGACATGTTATTGGGATGGTATCCCTATTCGGGTGACACCGAGGCAATTGGCGTTTTGCGAGAAATGCTTGATTATCAGCTTGCGCATGGATTGACGGCGGCCAACTGGGAATGGGCCAGCGTGCCTTTCGCCACCGCTTGCCTTCACGATAAGGAGTACGGCCGCTGCCTCTCTGATGTGCCGCGCGAATTCTACGGCGGAATCGAAAGTGACAAGGTCGGAGAACTCGGATTGAGTTTCGTTCAGTTCTATGAACTCACCGGAGACCGCAAGTATCTCGACGAAGGCATCAAATGCGCCGACCAGCTTGCCAAGCATATCCGACCCGGCGACGCACTGCACACTCCGTGGCCTTACCGCTTGGACGCACGCACGGGCAGCGTGATTGCAGGAGAAGAATTCGGCGGCATGATCGTCGCTCCGGTGCGGCTGTTTGATGAACTCGTGCGCATCGGTGCAGGAGACACGGCGGCTTACAAGAAATCCCGCGACCTAGCCTGGAATTGGATCCGCGAAAATCCTCTGAACAAAGAGAGCGCCGCCTGGGACAAGTGGACTGGATACTACGAGGACGTCCCGAAAGATATATACAATCAGAACGACATGGATTCGATTATGACGGCGTATTATATCCTTTCTTATGAAGATCCGGCGAGTGTCGATCCGAACTGGAAAGACGATGTGGGCCATCTACTTGACCGCAGCCGGGAACTCCTCGGTCGTGGCCCCTTTTTTGGTGCCTGGGCGATTGACGAACAATTGCGGCCCGATGGCGGAGTTCACGCCGCCGCTACCACCGATGTACTCTTCGTGCCGCCGGGCGGGGCTCTTCATCGTACCTTTGGCAGGGGCTGTTGTTCGCGTGCGGGGCTGGTTTGCCGGACCTCGCAGTGGGGTGCCGTGAATGGAATGTATTTTGAGAAAACGCGCGATGGTCAGGCGCGCGAGGATGCGTTCCGCTCGCTAAACTATGCAACCTACTTTGTCGAATCTGATGGCAAAATCAACTGTTGCGGGCTAGGTTTTGGCAATCCCTATTGGTTTGAGGACGGTTATGCGGATGCCGGCCGCAGCTTCATGTGGGCCATGGGCGCTATCCCGGATTTTGCGCCGATCGGGCAAGATCATCTCTTGCGTTCCTCCTCCGTCGTGCAGAAAGTGAAATACGGAACGCACTCTGTTGAATTTCACACCTTTGATCGCAGCGGTACATGCGTATTGCGTCTGAGTTTCAAGCCGGTCCACGTTACGACCGGGGGTACGGTGCTGGTCGAGCAGAAAGAACTCACCCAGGATGGCTACACAATAAGCCCAGTCACAGGCGGCGACTATGAAGTGCGCGTCCGCTACAGCGGCTCCAATGATGTGCGCGTTGAATGAGTTGGCCATATTTGCATCATCGCGAGTGGACTCCGTACGGAAATCGAACACGCTCGCATAACGGGATTGCCCAAAGCGTTGAAAACTAGAATTGAACTGGAAGCCTATTGGACAAACAACTCCGGCGCGTACTGACTCTGTGGGACCTAGTCTTTTATGGACTGGTCCTCATTCAACCCATTGCTGCAGTTCCGCTCTTCGGGATCGCGGATAAGCTGTCCCGCGGGCATGTTGTTACCACGATCCTCATTGCCATGGTGGCCATGATGCTCACGGCCTTCAGCTACGGCCGCATGGCCGCTGTGTATCCGGCTGCTGGCTCCGCCTATACCTATGTTGGCCGGGGTCTGAATGCGCATCTTGGATTTCTGACCGGCTGGGCGATGATGCTGGACTATCTGATCATCCCGATCATTAACACCATTTATGGCGCGCTCACGTTGCACCGGCTGGTTCCTTCCGTCCCCTATATGGTCTGGGTACTGGCGCTGACGATCATCATCACCGTGCTGAATCTGCGAGGTATCCGCACCACCGCACGCACCAATGTGATCCTCCTGGTGATCATGTGCTTCGTGATTGGCGCGTTCATGATTCTGGCTGTGCGCTACCTTCTGCATCTGAGCGGCATGAGCGGCTTGTTTTCCGTCCAGCCCTTTTACGATCCGAAGACGACGGATCTGCCATCGATCGCGACCGCTACTTCACTGGCAGCGCTCACCTACATCGGTTTTGATGGTGTCACGACACTTTCAGAGGAAGTCCACAATCCCAAGCGCAATATACTCCTGGCCACCGTACTGGTGTGCCTGCTGACGGGCATTTTCAGCGGCACTCAGGTTTACCTTGCGCAGCGCGTCTGGCCGGATTACACGACCTTCCCCAATGTGGAAACCGCCTTTATGGATATTGCACGCCGCGTCGGCGGCCTCGGTCTTTTCAACGCCATGGCTTTCACACTCATCATCGCGAGCCTTGGCAGCGGTCTGAGCGGGCAAGCTGGCGCAGCACGCGTCTTGTTCGGCATGGGGCGCGATAACGCTTTGCCAAACAAGTTCTTTGCATACATCCATCCGAAGAGCCGTGTGCCGAGCTTCAATATCTGGTTGATTGGCGTCCTTACGATTCTGGGATCAATGTTGCTTGATTTTGAGCGAGCCGCGGAATTGCTCAATTTCGGCGCGTTTCTTGCTTTCATGGGAGTCAACGTCGCCACGATCAAGCAGTTTTACTTTCATCGAGGCCTCGGCGAGAAGAAACACCTGTTTAAGGATGCCATCCTTCCTGGTATTGGCTTTTTGTTTTGCTTGTGGATCTGGTGGAGCCTGCCCCGACCAGCAAAAATTGTCGGTGGAATCTGGTTCCTTGTAGGGATTATCTATGAAGCGTGTGTTACGCGAGGGTTCCGTACGCAACCGGTGGCATTTGATTTCATTGATGCATGATTTTTCTATCTGTGGCGTGCAACTGTCGGCGAGCGCCGCTGGACATGTTGCTTGAAAGGAGTCTTGCAATGAGCGTGACATACCGAACTAACCGGCTGCTTGGACCTGATGGAAAATGTTGTGAAGTGGCCCTGGACCACGGTGTGCATAACGAGCCGAGTTTCCTGGCGGGAATCGAAAACCTCGGAAAAGTTGTCGACCAGTTGGTTTCGGCCGGGGCGGATGCGCTCCTGTTGAGCATGGGGCAGGCCCATTTATTGCAGAATCACGCGGGTCGGCAGAAGCCATCGTTGGTTGTGCGTGCAGATCCCACTAGCTTTTATGGCACTCCTGCACCTTCTCTGCCTTCTTGCAGTCTAGTGGAGCGAGCGGTGGAGCGCGCTGCTACACTCGATGCAACGGCGGTGGTTGCCAATCTGATGTGGACTCCCGATCAGCCGGATCTCCACCGTCAGTGTGTGGTAAATATTTCGAAACTCAAACCAGAATGCGAGCGTCTCGGAATGCCGCTGATCGTTGAGCCACTCCTGTGGGTTCTCGATGAGAAAACGCACGCTTACAAGTTCAATGCGGATCTTGGGCGCTACGCCGCCCTGGTGCGCCAGTCCGTGGAATTGGGCGCCGATCTGGTCAAAGCAGATCCATCGGAGAATCTCTCTGAATACAGCAGGATTATCGAAACGGCCTCCGGAAAACCGGTGCTCGTCCGAGGCGGGTCGCGAATCTCCGACAAGGAATTGTTTGTCAGGACGCGCGCGCTCATGGAACTCGGGGCAGCGGGGGTCGTCTACGGGCGAAACATCTATCAGCACGCAGACCCAGAGAGGATGCTTGCGGCATGCAACGCGATTGTTCATAGGAACGCCAGTGTTGCAGAGGCTGAAGCGATTCTGTCTGCAAGTTAGACTGCGCTCGGGTCCACATGGTTCGCGCTCTGGACTGAACTGCTTGGGAACAATTTCGTAAGTGAGGTACGACTAGGCTTCTTACCGGCGCCTACGCGGTGAATTGAAGCGCAAATGCAATTCCAGATTGTTCTCGGGGGCGACTCAAAGATGATGACAATCGGCCCTTTGGCGTGGCTCCTGGTGCTGCTTCTCCTCCCGGCCCCGCCCGGCCTCCGTGCCGCTTCGCATGTCTGGGAGAAGCAAGAAATTGTTTTCACGTCCGAGGCTGGTTATGCCAACCCGTACACAGACGTTACGGTCTGGGTGGACCTTACCGGTCCCAGCTTTAGAAAGCGGGTTTACGGCTTCTGGGATGGCGAGCGGACCTTTCGCGTGCGGCTGGTGGCGACGGCGCCCGGGACCTGGACTTGGCAAAGTGGCTCCAATCCGCCCGACAAAGGGCTGGCCGGCAAGAGCGGATCGTTTATCGCCACTCCCTGGAATGACGAGGAAAAGAGCAAGAACCCCCTGCGCAGGGGCTTTCTGCGTCCTACTGCCAACAAGCACGCACTGGAACTGGCCGACGGAACACCGTTTTTTGTAATTGGCGACACCTGGTACGCCGCGGGCACTAACCGTTTCCGCTGGTATGACGACGATCAAGAGCGGCCGATCGGACCAACCGCCGGATTTAAGGATTATGTGCGGTATCGCGAAGCCCAGGGCTTTAATTGGGTGAACATCATCGCTGCATTTCCGAACTGGATGACGGATGGGGCGCCCTGGAGTGTGGTCATGAACGATTCCGAGAAGACAACGGTTCGCTCTGCCTGGCTCGAATTCGGCACTGGAAGCGCAAAGAATATGGATAACGAAGGTGGTCGGCCCTTCCTGTTTCCCGGCAAAGTGCCAGGATACGAAAACATGTTTCCCGACGTAGACCGTGTAAACCCCGCGTATTTTCGATATTTGGATCGCAAGATCGACTACCTGAACGAACATGGTTTCGTACCGTTTATCGAGGTCTCCCGGAGAGACGCTAGCCTTTGCTGGAAGAAGTTCTACCAGTGGCCGGATTCCTACTCGCGGTTCATCCAGTACATTTGGTCGCGCTATCAGGCCAATAACGCAGTTTTCAGCCCGATCCATCTCGACATCATCAGCGAGTCCGTTTCCCCCGATGATTTCACAGCCGCCATTCGGGGGGTGTTGGAGATGTATGGACCACCACCCTTCGGCACACTGCTTTCGTCTAATGCTAACCCCTCCACCCTCGAAAACTGGGGCGACGATTCCTGGGTGACTTTGCAACAAATCGGCAACATGCGCGAGCACAACAACTACTGGTACTTGACCGAAATCTTTCAGGCCCCCAATCCGAAGCCGGCGCTGAATGGCGAACCTTACTATTCCGGCTATGTCGACGCACGGGCGCAGGGCGGGGGACGGGGCTACCTGTATGGCGCGCCGGGCGGCACCGAGAAGGACGATCAGTTCGTGCGCTCGTCCATGTACGGGAGTTTGCTTTCGGGTGGGCTTGCCGGGCATGTTTATGGGGCGGAAGGGATCTGGGGAGCAGACATCGAACCGGTTGCTCCAGTCAAGATGTGGGACGCTTTCCAATGGAATTCCGCGGCGCAAATGCGGTACCTTCGCACGTTTGCGTTTTCGATCGGGACGCGCTACCAGGATCTGGTACCCAACGCCGACTTGGTATCTCCGAACAAAACATCCGAGCTCCTCGCCTATGAGGGCTGGGCCTATGCCGCGCGAACGCCAGACAAGAACATCTTCCTTGCATATTTTGAAAGGGGTTGTCGCCGCAGCCAGATCCGCGGCGCCAAACTGAACAGCATATATCGGGCGCAATGGTACAACCCGCGAGACGGGACGTGGCAGGATGCTGGCAATGGGACGCTACAATCGAGCGTCATCGGCATCATCATGCTCCCGGAATTCCCAGCGGATATCGACTGGGGGTTGCGCCTCACCTACGAGGGTCCGGTGCCTCCCTCTCAAGGGCGGGGCGTCCGCGGGCACTGAACCGTCAACGCATACTCAGCTACGATGGAGTCGCCGCTTTGGATGAGGCTCAAATGAGCGGAGGTATTTATGGCTTCACTTACTCTGGCAATCGGCTGCAACCATGTGGGGTGCGGTCGCCTCCGTCGCGGGGCTGCATACTGGGGTTCAGCCATTGAGATCTTCTTGTGTTAAGACAGATATTTGCTGAACAAGTTGAGGTAGATTCCCGAATAGACGTGCATGAAACGCTCAAGGACGCTGATATCGAAAAGGTCGTGACCTTCATATTCAAGCAGACGTTTTGCCGATTTGGGTTTCTTCCCTCTTTTGTGAATGATGTCCAAGAGCCACTCGTGAGCACACCTGTTTCTGAGCGAACGAAGTTGATTCAATTTGCCATACTGCGCTTTCGTCAATATCTGAAGCACTCTTGCAAGTTTTAGTTTTGCTTCGAATCCCAGACGACCACTTTCCAGGAGGTCGTCCAGTTCGCGGGCCACACCTTTCTTCTTGCTCTTGCGATTTTTGGCGTGGGGGTCATGTCCTGCAAGAACTCTCCAGAAAAGGCAGTCGATTAGGTCTTCAATCGCCAAGGACAATTGCAGGACAGTCACCCGGACGGCATCTTCTCTTCGTTGCCGAACTTCAAAGAGATTCTGTTTGGGGTCCGGGTCGCTTATCGGATGCAGAATTGAATGGATTTTCTCTACTTCTTTGAGCGTCTTGTCAATCTGTCGGTGTACTCGATCCATTGAGCCATTCTAGCGCACCGAGCAAGGCTGCGTTCATCCTGGAGAGGATCGAAAAACGAGGGCCTGTGAAAACCTCCGGTGAGCGGCGAAACCGAAGCTTGGTGGTCTGTCCTACTTCTTACGGTGTTCGCTTTGCCAGGACAGGGGAAGTGGCCTATTTCTAATAGTCTCGACAAATCTCTTGTTCGCGTCCTCTTCATCATTAAGCAATTCTTCCTCAAGCTTTTCTATTTCCTTTTTTGCTGTGAAAGCAAAATCCATTCCCTTTCGGAGGCCCACAATGTGTGTCGGACCTCCACAACTTTCTACTCCTCGTTTGACTTTCGATAAAATGTACGTTCCTAGGCTTGCAGCTTCGCTTGAGGTAAGAACTGTACAATGCTCATAGCGGTCGAGCAAGTCTTGGGCGAGCAACACCCCCAGCCCTATCGCTTTGGCTTTGGTTTGAACGCGCGAAAAAGAAGTTCCCTCGTAATGAAACAGCGCGGTTGGCATCTCATCGCCCGTAACGCCTATCAACAATTCAGCAGTTGGCCTTTCCATTATCGGAAAATTCGCCCACCGACTCAGATGAGTATCAAAAAATGAAAGAAGTCGATTCTTCAGACCCTTTTCTAATGCAGGCCATGAACGACGCCTAGAAAAGCCGTCCAGTACATACGATTTTGCGGTTTGAATGTAATCATCATTTCCGGCTCCCGCGATAGCTATGATTACGCCAGCTTGGGGATATATGAAGAGATCAACCTTTCCGTCGTAGCTTTTCATCTCCCCGATCGTCTTTTGCATATCGGCGCAAAGAATTACCCCGTCACTGGCATGGAATCCTAAGGCTATTGTCATGCGCCCTCGTTGATGCTGTTCAAGATTTAGTTTGAGATATCCTAACACCCCCATCTACTAGCGGATGGGGTGGAATGGTGGCAAAGGGAGCCCGTCAGGCAAGAAAAACGAAAAATAAATCGGGCTTGGGTTCCCGTCGAAAGGTAAAACTGAGGTAAAACTTTCGGGGACTCCGGACCTGCGAACCTCAAAAAAGTGCATTCTTATTGGGAAAGTGGCGCGCCCGGCCCGATTCGAACGGGCGACCCTCTGCTTAGAAGGCAGACGCTCTATCCAACTGAGCTACGGGCGCATCCGTGGGTGCTCTTTGATTCTACTGCGCTTGCAATTGCAATTCGAGCCCCAACTCTTGGACATTTCGTGGCGCTCTTGAAGAGAAAAGAGAGCAAACCGCCGAGCCAAGCCCTACCAGCCTCGCTGAAAACTCTCCGCGCGCGGAGCCGCCCCAAAAATCATATTAATTTATTGTAAAACTGCCGGCGCAAAACAGGGCGTAGCCTGCTGCATGGTGGCCTATGGCGTGGTGAACTGTCCCGTCGCACGAATCAGCTCAACGGCGTCGGAACGGCTTGCTGCGTCCACCTGCCGCATGACGCGCCTTAAATGATTCTTTACGGTGAACTGCGATAGATTGAGTGTTGCCGCGATCTCCTTATTCGTCATGCCCTTGGCCACAAGCCGGATGAGTTGGAGCTGCCTGGCCGTGAGGATTTTGCGATCGGCACCCGGCACATCCGAAGCCACGCCTGCTACAAGGCTCTTCTTGCTCAGATGTTGAATCAGATACATGCACAGGCTCGGGGGGCAGGTGGCTTCACTGCGGCTGGCGGCACACACAGCGGCGATAATCTCCGCGGCAGACGCCTCTTTGAGAAGGTAGCCGCAGATTCCCAAGAAGACCGCCTTCAAAAAGACGTCCGGGTCCTCGTTCATGCCGAACAGAAGCACTTTGATCCCAGAGACTTGGTCGAGGAGGTCCTGCAAAAAGCGCACGCCGGGCGTGTCGTCGAAGCAATCTGTCAAGACAACGTCACAATGCGTGGAGACCAGATCATCTTTAACAGCTTCCGAACTGCGGCTCACTCCAACGACATTGATTTCCGAGCGCTTCCTTAGGAGCCGCGCCAGCGTATCCCGCAGCAACCTGTTCTCCGCGAGGAGGTAGACCCTGATCTGCGGGGACATCTTAAGGTGAAACGTTTCTCCCATAAATACCCACCGGGCCACTAGATTTTTGCGAGTAAGTGGAACTCGCACACGCCATAAGGGGGTATAACGAAATACGTTACCGGGCTGGCAACAAGAGTCTAGTCATCTTAGGGGGGCTGTGTCAACTAACTTTATTAATACCCTGAGTATAAAATATGCGATGGTTCAAATCGAAACATCCCATCCCTTCAATGCTCCAGTACTTCCTTTGTGCACCAATTTCCTTGCCTTGGTTGGGGACCAAAGCCGCCAAAATCCGCTGCGAGCTTCTGCAGCAATACCCGTACCCTCTTCCCGCCAATGACGGAAACCAAACACAGCGCATTGAGAACTCCGCTAAGGAATTGACGTCTTTAGTTAGCTTTCCCGGAAGCCCGCAGCAGTGGCAGCAGCGCCTGGTCGATGGCCGCATCCGTGAACTCGCTGAGCTTGACATTGCGATGCAAGCTCCAGTGTTCCACGTGCTCCACGGTCTTGCCAGGAGGCACTTTTGTCATCGGGCCGAGCGTTTCGATTTCCAGAAATTCATTGTTTGTAAAGGTCTCGAACGAGCAGCCAAAATCCGGGTAGGTTTTTGAGGGATCGGCCTGCGTGCGCTTAAGAAAGGCTTCACCGTTTAGCAGGTACGCGGCCCAAGTATCGGCATTAAACGTTCCCAACTTTTCGGCTTCGCTGATGCCCGGGTCTTGCCGCAGCAGCAAATACTTGCGCGTGAACGTCAAGCGCTTGTCGGCCAGGTTGGTGTACGCCCACATCACGAGCGGATTGGTCGCCTCCAGGTTTATCGGATGTTTGCCGCGCGGCGGAAAGCCGGAGATGGCCACCCCACCCGGCGCCATCATCGTCAGCGTCCATGGCGAAAACTCCAGCGTGTACAGCGAACGGTTGGTAATTCGATGCATCACGGTGACGTCCGTGCCGGTCGCAGCCATGCTCACTTCGATCTCTTTCTGAAGCGAGGACAGCGGTTCCACTGGCGCGCGAGCGATCAAGCCGGTTGCCGTCGGGATAATTTCCACCGCAACGTTGTCCGGCGCCCACGTGGCGATGGGATCTTCCGGAGCCTTCCAGACGCGGCTGCCGCCCCGCAATTGAAACTTCTCTTCGCCGCTCTTGCCCAGTTGCTCCGCAAATTCCTTGAACAGATTCTGGCCGCCAACAAATCCAAGGCGAATCACGCGCGGCCCCACGTCTCCAGTCACGATGAGTTCCACTTCGCCGTTGCTGACGCGATAACAATTCTGCCAGCCCTTGTACTCCGTTTTCGTCACCTTCACTTGTGCGCTCATGTTCATCGCCGTTACCGCCAGACACATTGTTAACAGCAGAATCCGTGTCATTCAAGCTCCTCCGTGAATCATCCTTCTTACTTTACATTCGCCCTGCGCGGCCAACGCCATGAGAGCACTGACTTGCTACGCTCGCTCCGATCGAGCCGCGTCCTGCTATGGATTCATTGAGAAGAGTCTACATCACCGCTTTACATTGCGGATGTGGATTCAACGCCCAGGATCTTCAGGCCGTGCCCGCGCTTTTCTCTCCGGTTCGGCGTGAACGCTTGACGCTGCAGCCCAAACCCAGACGCGACCTGCGAGAATTTCCCGGAATTCCCGCCAAGGCGGCGTCAGATCGCTAACAACCAAAGTACTACGCTGATTGGAACTTCACCCGCCCTCGCCGCCAGCAGGCCACACGGTCTCTTCCCACGGTCTCCTGCCAAAGCTCTTGAACCATGCGCATTTCCTTGCAAAACAACAGTTTATTCGACGTTCCCGCGATCATTGGCCCCTCCCGACTTGTTCGCAACCCCACAAACCTTAGTAACTGTCCCCATAGTAAGCTCGGACGGGTGTAACCCCACTGCTCCGAACCCGTCCCTCCGTCCAGTTGTTCGCTCACATCTGCATGAGTTACCACTAACGTAGAAGCGAGTATCGGCGGAGCGGGTGTATCCGCCTTACTTTGGCTATTTGGGACGTTTCCCGGAGCGGCTAGGGCAAGGCTGACGATGAGAGCAGACAGGAGTTTTCGTATGAAGAAACTTAACCAGCCCGAGAAAGGGTTCTCCTTACTGGAAACCCTCATCGTGATCGGCATCATGAGTATTCTGGCTTCCATCGCCATCTTCAAGAGCTTCGGCACGATGGAAAGTTATCAGTCGAACTCCGCCATGGACATCGTCGTAAGCCAGTTGCGTGTGGCCCGCCAGCTGGCCATCAGCCAACGCCGCAACGTTCAGGTCACCTTTAACACTTCGGCTACTTCCCCATCGATTAGCTACACGGTGCTGGCCGGTAACTACGCCGGGAGCACCGAAGTGAATGGCACTGCGGTCAAAATGCCGCTTCCTAACCAGCTCCAATTCACGTCGGTACCTGGTGAAGTGGATACCCCGATGGCGTTTGGCACCTGCGGCGGCAATTTTGGAGTGTGTATCGCGGGGGTCAGTGGCGGCCCCGCCATTATGGGATTCAATTCCCAGGGCCAGTTCACGGACAGCACTTGGGTCAACACCCTGAACGGGACCGTTTTCATCGGCATTCCAAACCAAGGATCCACGGCTCGCGCGGTGACCGTCATGGGCGGAACGGGCCGCGTCCGCTCCTATAGTTACGCTGGCGGAACTGGCGCTTATGCATGGACGGAGTAGGGAGTACTAAAATGCAAAAAGACCGCAAAGCTCGCACACAAAGAGGCTTCACTTTCATCGAGGTCCTGATTGCCTTGACGGTCCTCACCTTCGGTGTTCTCTCCCTCGTTTCTGTTTTCACGCAAGGCCTCCGGGCTTCCTACCAGACCCAGATTCAGTACATCGCACAGCAAAAGGCGCAGGAAGTACTGGAGACAATCTTTACGGCCCGCGACACCAAACTCCTCACTTGGGCGCAAATTGCCAACGTGAGCCAAGGCGGCGTGTTTAAGGACAATGCGCAGCAGCTTTGTGCCTCCGGCCCCGACGGTCTGTTTGGCACGCAAGACGATGATTGTACCAATCCGGACGTAATCGTGATTGGCCCGGGCCCCGACGGCGTTTTCGGGACCGCCGATGACGTGGTCATCAATCTGAACCCCTGGATGACTCGCACGATTGCCATCAGCCCGGTGGCGACCACGCCCAACCTGAACCAGATCACCATCACCATCAATTGGACATTCCAGGGGCAGTCCTCCTCCTTCGTGATGGTCAGCTACATTTCAAATTATTCCTGAGGCCTACGATGAAACTCCAAACAAAGAAAAAAATCGCCGGCTTTACACTCATCGAATTGCTGATCGCCATGACGGTCACCCTGGTCATTCTTTATGCGGCCGTCCTGGCTTTCCAGAACGCCAGCAATTCCAACCAGATCGTCACGCAATCGGCGGATATGACGGACAATCTGCGCGCTGGATTAAACCTGATTCAACAGGACCTCCAGCAAGCGGGCGCTGGCATTCCCGTCGGCGGCATCTCCATCCCCTTCACCCCGAATTCTACGACTGGTTGTGGCACTACGGCTGCCATCAATCGGCCCATATTGGGTGGCCACACTACTTTTCCTCCATGCAATGCCACTATGCCTGCGGTTGAGCCGGGGAATTCCTTGGGACCTGCTCTTACCGCCCCTGACGCCACTGCCGGTACTGCTTCCAATCCGGACCCCAGCGGTATCACCGACGAAATCACCGTGCTGTATGAGGACAACACCCTGAAACTGGACAGCCTCCCCGTTTATGCTGCGGCTACTGGATCATCGCCGGGATGCCCCAATGGCAGCGTGGTGGTGTCGAATACCACTGTTACGATTACCTTCGACCCAACCTGCATCAACCTGTCCACTGCCGGCATTCAGGTTCAGATTGGCGACCTCATCCTTTTGTCGAATCCCAATGGCAACACTCTGCTCTGTGTCACGGGTGTATCGACCGCAAGCAATTCTCTGACCTTCACCGGGGGTGACGCTTTTGGCCTGAATGGCCGCAACAAAACGGACACCAGCGGCACGATCGCTCAGATGGCCAACAGCGGATGCACCTCCGGGGCAAACTCCTGTTTCCCCTCGGTGCTCGCGACCCGCGTCTGGATGGTCACTTACTACCTCGACAATGTCACCAGTCCTCCTTGGGTGCGCCTGGTTCGCCAAATCAATATGCCGGTTGTGGGCAGCACCACCATCGATCAACCCACGCCGGTCGGCGAAACTCTCGAGAACCTGCAGTTCACCTATAACTTCGTGGATGGGATCACTAATCCTTCGAACCAAGTCACGGTTCCCACCGGCAATTCGGAATCGCAGATCCGCTCGGTCAACGTCTATCTGGCGGCGCGGTCAAACTACAACCTGAATAAAGGCACTAGCACTTCGTATGCTCGAAATAACTTAATGACGCAGGTCAGCCTTCGCAGCATGGCCTACGTCGATCGCTACTTCTAAGAGGAGCCGGCAATGCAAACAAAGCACCATCATAAGAAAACTCGCTATCGGCGGGACAAGGGCATTGCGCTTGTCACCTCACTCCTCCTGCTGTTCTTGATGTCCAGCCTGCTGGTGGGCTTCTGCATCCTGCTGATCTCCAACCAGCAGTTGGCGGGCTCCAATAACGCCGACGTGTCGGCTTTCTACGGCGCGGAAGCGGGCATGGAGCAGCTGACTGCCAACATCGGCAACCTCTTCGCTCAAACCTATTCGCCGACTACGAACCAGATCAATGCTTTGACGACCAGTCCCCCCGCTCCCGTCATCCCGGGAATCTCGTACGTCACCGGTTCTGGTCAATCGGGCTATACGGTGACTCTGCCTTCCACCACAACTTACGATTCCAATGGAAACCCCATCCCCGTCGCCTCCACCGTCAAGATCGGCCCGTATGCCGGATTGACAGCCTTTGTCACTGAATACACGCTCACGGTCAACGCTCGCACGACCGCGGGTCGAGAAGTGAAGCTCACGCGCACCACCCAGGCGGTGGGTATCCCGGCCTTTTCCTTTGGCGTTTTTTCGCAGATGGACCTCAGCTTCTTCCCAGGCCCGGATTTCAACTTCGGCGGGCGCACCCACACCAACGGGAACCTCTACTTGGCGGTCGGCTCGGGATCCACGCTCACTCTCTCCGACAAGGTTGATGCGTACAAAGACGTCATTCGCACGGAGCTATCCAACGGCGTCAGCACGGCAACCCTGTACCCTGGCACGGTACAAATCACCACGAACCCCGGAACCGGAACCACCTGCAATGCCTGCAGGACCCTCAAGCAGAGCGAGGGTAGCTGGGACCCGTTGGCGGGCGCCGCGGATGCCAATTGGCCCACGATCTCCACCGGTGCCAGCCCCGCCGATTACAACCACAACCTGATTGACGGTCTGGGAAGCAAGGACCCCACACATTCCACCGGCGCGAAACAGCTGAACCTAGGCATCGCCATTCTTGGAAACGGGACCACTCAGCCGGTTGACCTTATTCGCCGCCCCAAGAGTGGTGAGTCCATGACCATCACGGCAGAGCGCTACTACGATCAAGCCAGCCTGAGGATTCTGCTTTCGGACAACATGTCCGACATCATGAATCTGCCCTGCATTGACGGCAGCAAAAATCCGTTGAATCTGAGCAACATGGCCACTTCAGCCATTGGTACTTGGGGCACCGGGGGCAATGCCGCTGACCCACAACTTACCGCGCTCAACACGAAATTGACCAACAACGGCGTTGCTGCGCTTCCTCTGGCCACCTCTGGCTCGGGCAGTGGAGTCGGGGGCGCTTACAATGCGAATGACGGCTATTGGCAGCCCGCCGGATTCCCCATCATCTCGGGGTACATCAAGATTGAAGAGCAAACCAGCTACGGCAACTCCTCGGGTTGCGGTACTTGGAATGACGTCACCGCGGAAATCCTGGGCTACGGATATGTTGGCCGCAACATTGATCCAGTTTCTCAATCCCTGGATGGCGTCCACCTGAATCCCCAGTGGGTGCAGAACACAACTACAATGCAAGCTGGTCAGGCTCCGAACTATCCCGGTCGCCTGCCGGTGACCCCAGTTTATTCACCGGGCACCCCCGCCTTGACCGAGCTAGCCTCTCAGAATCTGAGCGCAGGCAACCCCACGCTAAAGTATTTCCCTGCCGGGAACTTTACCGCCATTTCACAATCTTCCAACGCCACCACTTACATTTGCCGAGACCCACATCCCTACGCCATCATTCGTCTGGAACGCATTCGCGACAATCCATCGTCCGTCGCCGTGCAAACCGGCAATATTACAGCTCACTCGCCGCTGGTATCCACCACTGCGCAAGTGTGCGGCGTGGATCCGACAACCCCGGGTAAGATGTATACACCTTGGACGCCCCAGGGTTACGACTTCTGGCCCAACGTGCTCTTTGATACGCGCGAGGGCGAGCTTCGCGACGCTTCCATGTCCGCCAACAACTATCCAACGCTTAACGGAGCCATGAGCTATATCGAACTCGATGGCAATAACCTCGCTAACTGGTTTGCCGGCAAAATCAACGGCATCGTCACCACGGGCGGCGCCACCAAGGATCCCAGCAACGCCTCGAACAATTTCGTGGTGTACATCTCAGACCGCCGCGGAAACTACTACGATTCAACTGTCCAGTCACTATCTGGTGGCTGGCCGCCTCTTTCCTTCTCGGCCCACGAAACAGGCGAATCCGGATGGACGGATAACGTCAATGGCAGCACGAGCGTTGCGGCTGGCTGCCCAAACGACACTCTTGATACGGGCGAGGACGAAAACACCGGAACCACATTTGCCGGCTCCTTCTATTATTACGGCGCAGGCATGAGCCATATCCATGACGCGGGCGATACCCTGGCCAACATATTGACGAAGCCCGGCACGCTTGGCGTATTCAACCCCCTTTCCGGGACGGCGCTCACGACAAATGCCAATTGCGCTACTGTTCCTGCATACTCTTCCGGCGACAGCATCTGGCCGATGATGGTGGCGACGAACTCATTTTCCGTGCGAGAGAACCCGCCGCTCTTCTTCCGGCGTGCCGTCAAGATCGTCAACGCCAACAATCTGACTGCCTTGCCCACATGCCCCGGTGGCAATATTTGCGGCTTGTCGATTGCCGTGGAAAACCCGGTTTATGTTCAGGGCGACTACAACGCCAATTCAGGCAACAACGGTTTCAGCGACCCCAATGTGGCTTCTTCCATCAACGCGGATGCGGTCACGCTTCTGGCGAATGAATGGAATGACATCAATACCTTCAGCAGCCCCTATGATTTGAACAACCGCACTGCGGGAACCGCCTACTACCGCATGGCCGTCCTGGCGGGTGTGACGGTGGACTTCCCGCAACCCGGCGGCGCCACCAGCGCCACGGTCCCACAAGACTTCGGCACCAATGGCGGGGTGCATAACTTCTTGCGCTACCTCGAGAACTGGAATGGAACGCTCAATTACCTGGGTTCCATCGTTGAGCTGTACTACAGCCGGCAGGCCAACGGCACTTTCAAATGCTGCAACACGGTGTATAACCCGCCGACTCGTGGTTACAACTTCGATTCGGACTTCCTGAACCCGCTGCTGCTGCCGCCGCGCACGCCTCTGTTCCGCGACGTCAACACCACCGGTTGGACGCGGCTGATGCTGCCAAACCAGTAATTCGTCGCTCTCTACTCATCCACTTTTTCCAAACGTCCCGGTCTTTGGCCGGGACGTTTGCTTTCTTCGCCCACTTGCCCCAGGCGCATACCGCTCCCTTTCGTGGTACCTTGAAATGGTCCGCCTGGACTCGATGCAGGCACTTCGGCGCGAATATGAACCCTCTTGAAACCCTTAGCCTCGTCCTGGGCGCTGGCTTTTCCTCCGGCCTGAATCTCTATGCCACCGTGGCGACCTTGGGGCTGCTGCAGCGCTTTGGCGTGATTCAACTCCCGGAACACCTCCGCGTCCTCTCTCATCCCGTGGTTCTGGGGATCGCGGTCGTTCTTTATCTCCTGGAGTTTTTCGCGGACAAAATCCCCTATGTCGATTCCATCTGGCAGGCGCTCCACACGTTTATTCGCCCGCCCGCTGCAGCGCTTCTGGCCTTCGGGGCCACGGCGGCTGCTCCGGACGTCTGGCGCTGGGGAGCCGCACTGCTCGCCGGAAGTATCGCGCTGACGTCCCACGGGACCAAGGCCAGCGCGCGTGCGGCCGCGAACCTGAGCCCGGAACCGCTCAGCAATTGGGCACTGAGTTTTGGGGAGGACCTGCTATCGGTCTGGGTCGTGTGGTTCGCCACCGCGCATCCCACGGCCGCCATCATCGTCGTGACGCTGCTAATTTGCGTTTCCCTCTTCCTGCTCTATCACCTGTTTCGTTTTCTACGACGTACCTTTTACAAACTCGCCGAAACCTGATTGGACTTTGGAGTGCGGCGGCTTGCCGCCGCTTTTAAGGCGTAAACCCTAAAGCCAAACTGCTACTTTTGAGCGGTCCGTAGCGGCCGCCTGCTGAGGCGGGCGACGTAAGCTTTCTCTTCCATGCGCCCCTATTTCAAATACGTCGCCAGCCAATCCAGAAACGTCTTGTACCATAACTGGCTATTCTGCGGTTTCAGCACCCAGTGCCCTTCATCCGGGAAAACCAGCAGCTTGGAGGGCACGCCCTGCCTCTGCAACGCGCTGAACAGTTCCAGTGATTGTGTATAGGGCACGCGATAATCCCGCTCTCCCGCCACTACTAGCATCGGCGTCTTGTATTTGCCAAGATCCCCCGCATACGTCGAGGGCGACCACTTCTTGTAATTCTCCGGCGCTGTCCACGGCGTGCCTTGCATGTCGTGCTCTTCAAACCACAACTCTTCGGTCGCGTAAATGGAAACCTCGTCGTACACGCCCGCATGGCTGATGATAGCCTTGAAGCGGTCCGTGTGCGTCGCCAGCCAGTCCGCCATATATCCGCCGTAGGAGCCGCCCGCTGCCGCCAGCCGCGTTTTATCAATGAAGGGATATTTCGCGATGGCGGCGTCAACTCCCTTCATGATGTCAACGTATGCCTTTCCGCCCCAATCATTGGTGATCTCGTCCGTGAATTTTTGCCCATAGCCAGTCGAGCCGCGCCGATTGATCATCAGCGTTACATAACCTGCCGCCGAGAAAACTTCCTCATTCCACCGGTATCCCCACGCGTTGTCCCACATGGACTGGGGACCCCCGTGAAGCAGCACCAGCATGGGATACTTTTTCGTGGCTGAGAAATTCGGCGGCCGCACCAGCATGGCCTCCACCTTCGTTCCATCCGCTCCTTCAAACCAGAAGCTTTCCGGCGCGTTCATTTCCAGTTGCGCCAGCGGCGCGTCGTTCTGATGCGTCAACTGTTTCAGGCTGCTGCCATCGCCAGCGGCGACGAACAACTCCGTGGGCATTGTCAGGCTCGTCCGTTCCGTCACCAGCACGCTGCCGTCACCGCTGAACGAGAATGCGCCATTGAAGCCATCAAGCAGCTTCTTCGGCGTCGCTCCTGCCCGCGCCTCCATCGCGTAAATCGGCTGCAGCGTCTCATTTTCCGCCGTGAAGTAAATGGTTTTGCTGTCCGGCGACCACGCCAGATCATGGGCGGAGCGATCGAATCCGGCCGTCAGATCCGTGCTCTTCCCCGCTTGCCGGTCGTACAGCATGATCCTCCACCGGTCGGATTCGTACCCCGCGGTAAGTTGCGCGTGGTAGGCAATCGAATTCCCGTCCGGCGAATACATGGGATCGCCATCGAACCCGGGATTGGTAGTGATGCGTTTGGCTTCGCCGCCGGAGACAGGCACGATAAAAAGATCGGCATTCGTGCTGGTTGCTTCCACCTTGTCCGTCACCGCGGTATAGCAGATCTCCTTGCTGTCCGGCGAGAAAGCGATGTCGCCGGGACCGCCTCGTTCTCCATCCGGCGGGATATCGTAATCGGCTCCGGGCGTTATATCGCGCGCCGGAGATTCGCCATCGGCCGAAATCACGAACAGATGGCTGCGTTTGCCCTCGGACCAGTGATCCCAATGGCGATAGAGCAGGTGATCGTAGATGCGCGCCTTCACTTTGCTCTTTTCCTTTTCTTCATCGCGCTTGGCGTTGCACGCGTCATCTTTGCAGTCCACGTACACGTACGACGTGAACGCGATGCTCTTTCCATCCGGCGCCCACTTCAGAACATCCGCGCCCGTCGAGAGTTGCGTCAGTTTCTTCGCTTCGCCTCCGTCCATCGAAAGCAGATAGATCTGCGAAGTGCCGTCGCGCGCGGATAGAAACGCCATCGTCTTGCCATCGGGAGACCATGCCGGGGAAGAGTCGCGCCCACCTTGCGTTACTTGAAGCGCCTCGCCGCCCGCCGCCGGAATCATCCAGATATTGCTGACGCCGCGGTTCAACTCCATGTCTGGCGTGGACACCGTATAGGCCACCCACTTTCCGTCGCGCGAAATCTGCGATTCGGAGATACGGTGCATTTTGATCAGGTCGTCAAACGTGATGGGGTGCTTTGCCGGAGCTTGCGCCTGCGTTTGTGCTTGCGCGGTCCACGCCACGCACAGGGCCATGGCCAGAATTCCTATGCGCACCAAGATGCGATTCTTCATTACTTCCTCCACACGTACTGTAGTTTCTTCTGCAGTATCCAAAACAGAGCATGATGTCACGATTGCGCGGCGAATCCAATATGAGCAGTCTGGTATCGAGGCCAGGTGCTGCTGCCACTTTGTCATGGCATCACCTCCGCACTGCCAGCCAGTTGATCAGCGCCACCACGCACGTCGTCCCCACAACTGCAAATTCGCCTCTGCCCATTTGTGTCAGCAGCACCAGCGAAAAAATCAGGCTGAGCCCCGCGAAAAGATACGGCGCGGGAAGAAGAAATTGCGCCTGCCGATCGCTGCGCCTCCGCAGGAGCGGCACGGCCACGGCCATTGCTCCATAGACCGCCAGGCGCGACACCGCGGAGAGAACCGCGTTCCACTCGAAATTTCCCAACGCCGCAAATACGAAAACCAGCACGGCATACACAACAATCGAAACGTACGGTGTCCGGTACCGGGGATGAACCGCGCCCAGCAGTGCGGGGAAGTCACCCTGTTCCGCGAGCGCAAACGTGACGCGTGGCGCGTGCAACAGATTTGCGCTCAGGTAGCCATATGCGGAAACCAGCGCCGCCAGCGCGATCGCGATTCCTCCTGCGGGCCCCAGGAATCGCTGCGCGGCATCGGCCAGCGGGCGTGCGGAAGCTCCCGCATCTGGCAAAATGGCCACAACTGTAAATTGCACCGCCGTGTAGATCACACAAACCACTCCTAGCGTCGTGAGCAGGGCGACGGGCGTGTCTCGCTTGGGATTAGTCGTTTCGCCGCCAACGAACAGCGCGCCCTCAAATCCGCCATACGCGTAGACAAGCAGCAACATCGCCTGAAACCAACTCTTCGCGGACGCTGCAGGCAGAGGCGCGACCACGCGAAGTTCCGGCTTGAGCAACAGAGCGAGCAGCGCCGCCACCACAAAGAAAAGCAGGAACCCCACTTTTATCGCGGTGAAAACGTTGCTTACATTTTTCCCGGTTTTCACGCCGACATAATTCAGCAGTGCCAGATGGCCGATCAGCGCACCCAGAAGGAGCATCTCACCACGGTGCGTTCCCAGCGCCGGATAAAACTGCGCCGCATAAGTGCAAAAGAGATTCGCGGCCGCGGCGGGGGCGGCAATGCGCGTCAGCCACGTCAGCCAAGCGACCAACAGTCCCGCGAAGCGCCCCAGCGCGTCACGAGCATACAAGTACAGCCCGCCAGTCTCGTCGTAGTAGGACGAGACTTCCGCGATACATCCCGCAATAATCAGGATTCCCGCGCCTGCGCCAAGGCAACTGAACGGGCTGAGCCTGCCCAACCGGGCCGCCAGGTCCGCGGGCAATTTGAAAATGCTGACGCCGACAATGGAATTCACCATCAGAGCCGTCAGGCTCCAACGGCCGATGGTGCGCACCAGCGCGTGCTGACTTTGCGTCAACCGTGGCCATCCTTCCCGCGAGGCCAGTTCTTAATAATTTATGGGTACGCTGACTGGGGGCGCCTTCATCCGCGCGATTTCTCCCAGCACATCTGTTTTTCCATTCATTGGTTCGAGGTGCGGGTAGCGCTCGCCGCCGTGATAATCAATGCGGCAGGTCTTGAAGTAATCCGCGTTTTCCACCAGCAACTCGATCGGTTCCTTACTGTCTTTCGCCAGCTCGATGGCGTTGTGCAGGAGTTCCGGCGACCACTTGCGGCCATTCACGCCCACCAGATGCATTCCGGGCGCCAGCCCCGCCAGGTCCGCCGGTGAACCCGGAATCACGTCCAGCACGCGGTCGCCTTGATCCCCGCCGGGAGCATGCACGTTAAACCCAAGCGAGAAGGCGAAGTTGGCAATCTGGTTGACGATTTCGTCGGCCTTGTCATGCTCGTTCGGATTTTCGTTGAACACGATTTTCCAGCCCGCATTTTCCAACCCGCCGAGCGGCGCGCCCGGCCCGTGGGAACGCAGCCGCTCCGTAAAGAATCCTCGCCAGTCGTACGGCGCAACCTCGTTCATCCCCGCCACCACATCCTCGAATGTGTACGGCACGACTTTTGGCCCGCTACTTTCGCCGCCATGGAATTTCCGGCAAAAGTCGTCCAGCGATTTTTTCCCATGCGTTTCGCGGCGGATAATCGTGTCGGCTTCCAGCCAGATGAGTGTGCTTTCATCATAATAGTCAGTACCCCGCCGCCGCGCGGTTCCCGCTGCCGGCGCGCCATAAAGAATCTGCGCGGAAATCGCGGTGTCTTGCAGGTCGCGCCAGGTCCGCCCCGGCCAGTTATTTAAATAGGCGGCGGTGGCCGCAAGGTATTCGCGCAATTGTTCCGGAGTCCAGAAGCCGCTGCGCGCCGTCAGCATCACGCCCAGATACTGTGTGAGCCCTTCGTAAACCCACAGCAAATCACCTTTCAGCGGCGTTTGATAATCGGGAGAGACCAGGCCGATGGGGCGGCGGTATTTGCCGTTCCAGGAATGCGTGAATTCGTGCGCCAACAGATCCATCTGCGTTTCGCGGACTCCCGGGTCCAGAAACAACGCCTCGGGCGTGCGGTTGTCGCTGGATTCGTGATGCTCCACGCCGTCGGGAGGCATGGTGTCGCTCAGCGCCAACAGAAAATCGTAGCGGCGATAGTGCCGCGCGCCGAAGAGCGCTCCCGTTTCCGCCACTAACTGGCGCAGATGCATGACCTCTGCGGGACCCGGGTAAAGCGCTCCGGGCCCATCCGCCGCGATGTGAATGAAATGCTCGGGCTTTTGTCCGGGCGCCAGATCGATGGTGCGGAAATAAGCGCCGGTGATTGCGGGAGAATCGATCAGCGTAGTCAACGAAGCCGGAGCGAACTCCACCGTATCCGCATTTCCGCCCGCGACCGGCAAGGCCGTGGCGTACTTCCATCCGGCCGGCAACCGCAAACTCGCCACGTAAGTCAGATCATCCGTCTTTGCGCCTTGGGGATAGAGCGTGACGAGGTACCAGTCCAGCACCGCAATCTGCGCCGTCGCCGCAGGCGTTTCGCGAGATCCGTTCGCCGAGTCGGCCGGCGACAGATAATCCAACTCTACCTGCAGCGTATCGGCACCGCTCGGGACATCCAGATGAAAGGCGTACATGTCCACGTCGTCGCGCCGCCACGCCACTTCATTTCCCGCCGCGCGTATTTTCAATCCGGTCAGATCAACGATGGGCCCTGTCGGTGCGTGCTCTCCTTGAATCCATTTCGGGTACACCAGAGTTAGCGGTCCCGGCTTTACGGGAAACTCAAGCTTCGCGTGAAAAATGTGTTTCGGGGCGTCGCGCAAATCCACGGCCATCTTTACCGGCCCTGGCGTGGACTGTGCGTGAGCACTGTTCATCGCAAACAGCACTGCCGCGATACAAAGGAAGAAGGAACGAGTGCAGGAACGCGTCAACAAGTGGAATCCTCCAAACCCGCGAATGAGTATCGCATGAGAGGCGGGCCGGGAGCACCTTCAGGTGTTACTCCGCGTTTTGCTACAATCACTATATGAGCGCGATTACGCATACCTCTTCGCTTTTCTCCCGCAATCTTCACAAGAATTATCCCGTCGCCGTGCGCGGCGAGGGCAGCTGGATCATTGCCGCCGATGGCCGCCGCTTTCTGGACGCTTCCGGCCAGGCCGCGGTTGTCAGCATCGGTCACGGCGTTCCGGAGATCGGCCGGGCGATGGCGGAGCAGTCCAACAAAATCGCCTTCGCGCACACCTCCCAGTTTCACTCTGAGCCAGCCGAAAAATTGGCGGCGCGCGTGCTGGCCATAGCTCCGAGGAATTTCCACGATGGCGGGCGAGTCTATTTCGTTTCCGGCGGCTCGGAAGCCACGGAAACGGCCATCAAGCTGGCGCGGCAGTATTTTCTGGAGTGCAAGCAGAACTCTCGTTATCGCATCGTCGCGCGCAAGCAGAGCTACCACGGAAGCACGCTTGGCGCGATGTCTGTCAGCGGCAACGTTGCGCGCAAAGCGCCGTATGCGCCGATGATCCCGGAATGGGGCCACGTCGCGCCCTGCTTCTGCTATCACTGCCCGTTTGACAAGACGTTTCCGGATTGCCATCTTGCGTGCGCCGATGATCTCGATTCATTTTTGAAGGCCAATGATGCTTCCAGTGTCGCTGCGTTTATTTTTGAGCCCGTTGTCGGCGCAACCCTGGGTGCGGCGGCCGCCGTGGACGGCTACACCGCGCGCATTGCCGAAATTTGCCGCAAGCACGGCATCCTGCTCATCGCCGATGAAGTCATGAGCGGCATGGGCCGCACGGGCAAGCCTTTCGCGAGCCAGCACTGGGGCCTCGAGCCAGACATTATTCTTACCGGCAAAGGCATTGCCAGCGGTTACGCGCCCCTCGCCGGAGTTCTGGTGGCGCCACATGTTGTCGAAGCTTTTGAAAACGGCAGCGGCGCGTTTATGCACGGCTTCACTTACCAGGCGCATCCGGTGGCCACCGCCGCGGGCAACGCCGTGTTCGATTATTTGGAAGCGCACAAATTGTTTGAGCGCGTGACTCCCGCGGGCGAGACGCTACGCAAGGCGCTTTCCGTGCTGGAAAACCATCCTCACGTCGGCCAGGTGCGCGGCCTGGGTTTGTTGCAGGGCGTCGAATTCGTGAAGAACAAGTCCACACGCGAGCCCTTTGCGAAAGAGGAAGGCATTGCCGAAAAAATTCGCCAGGCCGCGTTGGAGAAGAATGTTCTCACCTACCCTTCGCAGGGTTGCGTGGACGGCTCGCGCGGCGATCACGTCCTGCTTGCGCCGCCCTTCATCATTACGCCGGAGGAGTGCCGCCTGATCGCAGACGCATTACAACACGCGCTTGCAAAGGTCTTTTCCGCCTGAGCGGCACGCGCTACTCTTCTTGCCAGGAAATCATCCTAAGTTAATTCGCTCGCTTATTGGGAGAAGCCTTTCATGCGCCGACTTTCGCCGTTCCTTGCTCTATTTCCAGTTCTCGTCCTGATTGCGATTCCAATTCTTGCGCAGGAAAAAATCGCCGCCAAACCGCGCGCCCGCGATCTTGGTGTGCCCTTCGATGGCACGCCTGGTCCATTCAATGCCATCACGGATGTCGCTGGCGTAACCGTGGGCCACACCACGCTGATCTCCGGTGAAGGAAAACTGGAGGTCGGAATAGGGCCGGTGCGCACGGGCGTGACCGCCGTCCTCCCGCAAGGAAGAGACGGGATGCAGGGCGGAGTCTTTGCCGGGTGGTTCTCGCAGAATGGCAACGGCGAAATGACCGGCACAACCTGGGTGGAAGAATCAGGCTTCCTGGTCGGCCCCGTGATGATTACGAATACGCATAGCGTGGGAGTGGTGCGCGATGCTGTGATTCAGTGGATCGTAAACAACCGGCACATTGATCCCGAAAACGATTGGTGGTCGCTGCCCGTCGTTGCGGAAACCTGGGACGGCTGGCTGAACGACATCAACGGTTTCCACGTGAAGCCAGAGCACGCCTTTCACGCCATTGAATCCGCGCATGGCGGGCCCGTGGAAGAAGGCGCCGTTGGCGGCGGCACGGGCATGATCTGCAACGGCTACAAGGGCGGCATCGGCACTTCATCGCGAAAACTTTCCGTGAAGGACGGCGGTTACACGGTTGGCGTGCTGGTTCAGTGCAATTATGGCGTGCGTCAAAATTTCCGAGTCGCGGGAATTCCCGTTGGGCGTGAAATTTCCTCGGAGGACCCCTATGCGTTCGTACCCTCGGATGTTGCGGAACGCGGCTCAATCATTGTGATTGTCGCCACCGATGCGCCGCTTCTTCCCACGCAGTTGAAGCGCCTCGCTCATCGCGTGACTTTGGGTCTTGGCCGCAACGGCAGCATCTCCGGCAATGGCTCGGGTGACATTTTCATCGCCTTCTCGACCGCGAATCCCATAGCTGCAGCAAAAGATCACGTGGTGGACCTGAAGATGCTGCCGAACGACATGCTCGATCCCGTTTTCGCGGCCACCGTGCAAGCCACCGAAGAAGCCATCATCAACGCGATGGTGGCAGCTGAATCGATGACCGGCAGAGACAATCACCACGTCACCGCTCTGCCCCACGATCAGCTTCGCGCGGTCTTGAAGAAGTACAGCCGGCTGAATCCCTGACACAGCTTTCCAGTGACGAATTTCTCTGAATCAATGCATTTGTGCTTCGCGCGCCTACAGCGCGAGCGGCGCGGTCTTACGCGGCGGATTGAAGAACGGCAAGGGCACAATTTTGGCGGATACGCTTCGGCGTGAAGCCTCCACCGTCAATTCCATGCTGAGCGTTTGGCCCAGCGTGGCGCTTTCCCGGTTCACGGAAGCCAGCGCGATCATGCGCTTCAGCGTCGGCGACCACGTCGTGGATGTCGCCTTGCCCACCTGACGCCCGCCGCGATACACAGGCACGGCCACGCGCGAGGCCGTCGAAGGCACTTGCGGCGCCATCCCGATTTTTTCGTACAGTGCTTCGACTTCGCTCCAATTGATCTCCAGCCCGATCAGCGAACGCGCCGGCCCGCCCTTCTTCGCTTCCAGCGTCAGGGCTTCGCGCCCCACGAAATTCTCCTTCTTCAAATCCACCAATTTGCCCAGGCCGATTTCTCGCGGCGAGTATTTCTGCTCTTCAATCAAGGCGCGTTTGCTGGAAATATAATCCACCTCGATCAGAATCAGCCCCGCTTCGATGCGCGCGATATCCAGGGCCACCATGCCCGCGGGATGAATGTCAAACGGCTTGCCCTTGGCCATCAGTTCGTCAAACACCTTCACGGCATTTTCCCAGCTCACCCAGATTTCATAGCCGAGGTCGCCCGTATAACCGGTGCGCGAAATGTCCACGGGAACGCCGGCAATTTTCCCGTGGGTGACGCGGAAATATTTCAGCTTGGCGATGTCCGCATCCGCAACGGCGTGCAACAGTTTGCCGGACGTTGGGCCCTGCAGGGCAAGCGCCGCAACTTTCTCGGAAATATCTTCAAGCTGCACATCCAGGCCCAGGGCGTTCTGCTGGAACCAGCGCAGGCTGGGATCGGCGGCGGTCCAGCGGTAGTCGTTTTCGCCGAGGCGCGTGATCGTGCCGTCGTCGATCACCTTGCCATGAGGATCGCACCAGCAGCAGTAGATGACCTGATCGATGGCGACCTTGTTGATGTCGCGCGCAATGACGCGATTCACCAGCTTCGTGGCATCGCGGCCGGTCACGTGGTATTTGAACAGCGGGGTGATATCAATCAAAGCTGCGGTGCTGCGGATGGCGTTGTATTCGTGGTCGTGCGTCATTTCATAGGCGCCGACAGTGTAATACCCGGACCATTCCTTGAAATTCAGGCTTTCGCAGAGCGCCAGGGTTCTTTCGTGAAATGCGGTTCCGACGGGCACGTTCCCTCCGATGTTGACGCACGAAAACGCTTGGAGAATCTGGCGGAAGCGCCAGGCCAACTTCGGATTATAGTTTCGAGTTCATGGCGCCCGCAAGCGCCGCTTCGCGCGAAAACCAGAGTGATTCTCTTGTAAGCCGTGCAACCTCTCAGTAGAATGATGGGTTCTTCGATCCATTTCGCTCCTTTCTATATAGCGGAGTCACAACGCATGCCCCAGTTCTATGATGTGGTCGTCATCGGCGGCGGTCACAACGGTCTGGTGAACGCCGCATATCTGGCCAAAGCAGGGAAAAAGGTTCTGGTTCTGGAGCGCCGCGCAGTCCTCGGCGGAGCCGCCGTAACCGAAGAAATCATTCCCGGCTTCAAGTTTTCCGAGCTTTCCTACGTGGTTTCCCTGTTGCGCCCCGAAATCATTCGCGAACTCGATCTCCCGCGGCACGGCCTGGAAATCCTTCCCCTTGACGGCACGTTTTCGCCCATGCTCAACGGCGATTACTTGTGGCGCGTCAACGATCACGCGAAAACGCAGCGCGAAATCCGCCGCCACTCGCGGCTGGACGCGGAGGCCTATGACGAATTCTCGAAGCTGATGACCCCGATGTGCCGCTTCGTGAAGCCGCTTCTCTCCATGGTTCCGCCGGACCCGACGACGCTGAATCCCAAGGACTTGAAGCAACTGAATTTCCTGCTGCAGCGTTTTCGCGAACTTTCCTCCGACGAGCGCTATACGTTGGTGCAGTTGATGACCATGAGCGCGGGAGATTTCCTGGACCAGTGGTTTGAAACGGACGTGCTGAAGGCCACGATGTCCGCTTCCGGCATCATCGGCACGTTCCTCGGAATCCGTTCGCCGGGCACGGCCTACGTTCTTTTGCACCATTACATGGGCGAGATCGACGGTGCGTTTCGCTCCTGGGGTTTCAGCCGCGGCGGCACGGGCGGCATCTCCTTGGCGATCGCTTCGGCGGCGCGTGAAGCGGGCGTGGAAATCCGCACGCAGGCCGCGGTAAGCAAAATTCTGGTGAAGGATGGCCGCGCCACCGGCGTGGCGCTGAAATCCGGCGAAGAAATCAGTTGCAACGTGGTTTCTTCGAGCGTGGACCCGCACCTGACGTTTGAAGTTTTCCTCGAGCCGAAGGATTTGCCTGCGGATTTCCTGGACAGCGTGCGGCGCTACAAATTCCGTGGCTCCTCCGGCAAAGTCAATATTGCGCTGGACGCGCTGCCGAATTTCAAGGCTCTCCCCGGCGATGGTGCGCATTTGCGCGGCGCGATTTCCCTTTCGCCGAAGATGGAATACATGGAGCGCGCCTACGACGATGCCAAGTACGGGCATTTCTCGCGCCGGCCCTATGTGGACATGGTGATTCCAAGCCTCACCGATCCTTCCGTGGCGCCACCGGGCAAGCACGTGCTTTCCTGCTTCGTGCAATACGCCCCCTACAAGCTGGCCGAAGGCACGTGGGACGATCAGCGGGAAGCGTTCGGCGAGAATGTGATTGACACCATCGCCGAGCACGCCCCGAACATCCGCGACATCATCATCGGCAAGCAGTTTCTGACGCCGTTGGATATGGAGCGCGAATTCGGCCTGACGCAAGGCAACATTTTCCAGGGTGAGCTTTCGCTCGAGCAACTCTTCTTCCTGCGGCCGGTGCCGGGTTGGGCGTACTACCGCACGCCGGTCAGCAACCTCTATATGTGCGGCTCCGCGACGCATCCGGGTGGCGGCATCATGGCCGCGAACGGGCGCATCGCCAGCCAGGTCATCCTGAAAGAATGGAAGAAGGCGGCGAACTGACCATGCCCATCGGACAGAAAGTAGTTCTTGTTGGCGGAGGCCACAACGCGCTGATTACCGCGTATTACCTGGCGAAGGGCGGGTTCAAGCCCGTGGTGCTGGAGCGCCGCGAAGTCGTGGGGGGCGGCGCGGTCACCGAAGAATTTCATCCCGGATTCAAGGCTTCGACGCTGGCGCACACGCTCGGGCCGCTGCGCGCGGACGTTGCACGCGATATGCGGCTCGAAAATTTTAACTTCGGCATCTTCCATCCCGACCCGCGGCTGGTTGCGCTGGGGCCGGACGGCAAAGCCATCGTGTTTTTTAACGATGCGGCCAAGACTTCCGGCGGCATCACGCGCATCTCGGCGAAGGATGGCTCCCGCTACACGGAATTTGCCGAAGCGCTGGATGAACTTTCCGGCGTGCTCCTGCAACTCGCATCGATCACGCCCCCAGCCATTGATAAACCCACGCCGCTGGATTATTGGAACCTGCTGCAAACCGGTCGGGGCATCCGCAGCCTCGGAAAGAGCGGGATTTTCGATCTGTTCCGCTGGGGTCCCATGTGCGTCGCGGATTTCGTTTCGGAATTTTTTGAGACGGAATTGCTGCGCGCGGCGGTGGCGGCTCGCGGAATTTTCGGCAACAATTTGGGGCCGTGGTCGGCGGGCTCGACGGCCGTGCTCTTGCTGCGCGCGGCGGCGGATGCCCATCCCATTGGCTCCGCTGCGTTCCCGCGCGGCGGGCTGGGCGAATTCTCCCGGGCGCTCAGTGAAGCGGCGAAAAAAGCCGGCGCGGAAATTCGTACCAACGCGGAAGTACAACTGATTCGCACCAAGGACGGGCGCGTGTGCGGCGTGGTGCTTGCCGATGGAGAAGAGATCGCTACGGAAGCGGTCGTCTCCGGCGTCGATCCGAAGCGCACCTTTTTCCAACTGCTCGATCCGGCGAATCTGGATCCCGTCTTCGCCACACGCATCAAGAATTACCGCTCGACGGGTAAAGTCGCCAAGGTGCACCTGGCGCTCAGCGGGTTGCCGAGTTTTCCTTCGCTTGCTGATGCCATGGGTCCGGACGGTTTGCGACAGGCGCTTTCCGGACGCATTCACATCGGCCCGAACATCGATTACCTGGAGAAGGCGTTTGACGCGGCGAAGTACGGCGAAATTTCCGCCGCGCCGCATCTCGATGTGACGATTCCCTCGCTTCTCGATTCCACGCTGGCGCCGGAAGGGAAACACGTGCTCTCCGCGTATTTCCAGTACGCGCCGTACAAGCTGCGGGAAGGGAATTGGAACCAGCGGCGCGGCGAACTGGCCAACATTGTCATCAAGACGTTGGCGAACTATTCGCCGAATCTGGCCAACCTGGTGGAAGCCGCCCACGTCATCACGCCGCAGGATCTGGAAACGACCTACGGCTTCACCGGCGGCCACATCTATCATGGCGAACTGGCGCTGGACCAGATCTTCACGATGAGGCCGGTGCTGGATTGGGCGCGCTACCTGACGCCCGTCAAAGGCCTGTTCCTCTGCAGCAACGGCACGCATCCCGGAAATGGTCTGACGGGCGCTTCCGGCGCAAACGCGGCGAAAGAAATCATCCACGAATTGCGGTAGCCAACGAGTCATAATTGCTCGTCGGGAGGGCACGGCTTCAGCCGTGCCGTAAAGCACCGGAAATTTAGGGGTTTTAACCCTGAACTACCCTAGCCCGACACAGGGAGCGTTTATGAGGCGAGTTCTAATCAAATCGACTCCACGGGCTACGGGAAAACTTTCGCCGCGTCATTTCGATCCCGCGCACGCGGGACTGCGGAGTAACTTCCATCCCGTCATTCCGAACGGATTCTGCGGAGTATCGTGGCGTTCACGCGCTGTCTGGCGCCTGATTTGATGGACTTCACCACCCACCTTCGGGCTTTTTTCCTCCCAGACATTTCATTTCTGAGGCGTACTCGTCTTGAGCACTTGTTGCTCTACCTGACTCGACCCTAAAGGTGAGATGCGGGCTCGATGCTGTTTTTCGTCATATTCGATTAGCCGTTTCCTGTGCAGAACGCGCAAGATGTTTTTCCGAAACATGGTTAAGCTACTATATTCAACCCAGTTAAACAGTTCCTGGTCCCCTACCCACGCTGGCTTAGAATATAAGAGTACAAGGGTTTGATCGTCCTTCTTCATGCCGGGGTCAAGAACACGTTTGATATGTTCCACCTCCCATACAAGACTGATCTTGCGCTCAACAAGAGCATCAACGGTCTCTTGGGCTTCCTTCGTTGAGATTCCGTGAAAAATCCGGACGAGTTCGGCTAGGATCCAACTAGCCATTGCATACACCGCAGTTGCGTCCATAAAGTTGGGATCGACGTCCCCACCTGCGTGACCGACACCCCGATTGTTTCGGATTTCATACAGAGCCGGGAGTATCCGTGGAATTAGAACGCGCAGGCTTCGATCACCGACTCTGTTCGGTTGCGCAGCAATCTTCTCTAGATCCTGGCATGCTAGCAGCATATTTTTCGGCTTCGATGGTTTTGGCGGCAAGGATCCGGAGAGAACGCCGTTTATGATTGTGTGAACCACCTCACAGAACTTGCCGCCGTTAAGTTCCGACGGCTCCCATCGGTGTTCGGCAAAGTTTGTGACTATTTCTTGATAGCTTTGGAGGAGAGGGTCCCGCAAGCCCGCAGGAATGCCCATCAGCACATTCGATGAATTGAGCATCTATCCCTCTTTTGTTAGCTCCCTCACAAGTTCCGCCCCATGTTTTAACCCAGGTGCAGTCAACTTCCAGCCCTTCTTTTTCGAACCGGCTATCACATTTCCCTTGTCGCGCATATATACCGAATGATTGGCACTGTCGTAGCATCCCAACTCTTCACAGACTTTTCTGGCTGCCTTATCTTCGAAGGCGGCCTCCCCTGATGCCAAAAGACGACTCACACCTAGAAGTACGTAGGCGTTATGGGTCTTTTGTTTGTCATTATTGCCGGGTGCCTGCGGGGCAATAACGGACACGCCCTGGTTCGATATGTCAAAGACGCGTTCAACCTGGGACAACGTCAGCCCGTTATGCTTAATCCATGACGCTCCCTTAGGAGATAGGCCAATCAGAGTTGGATCAGCGGCAGGCCCACCAGTTGCCTCAAGAGTAGGGCTACTCGCCACTCCATCGGTCCCCGATTCTCCAAGCATCATGAGCGAAGCGCGGATTATGTTGCGACGAGTTTCAGAACTAAGGCCTTCTAGAAGGTGGAAGATTTTCCCGGCAATGTCTGGAATATTCGGTGAGACTTTCGTCTTCTTATCCATTTTAGAGACTCTCCTTTTTTGTGCCCACAAAGTCGCCCGCGCGCCCGGTCATACCTTTTGTCTAATCTTAATTTTCATTCGTTGTAGCAGCTCACGCGCCAAGTCTTGAAACTCCATGGCAGCTTCTTCAACTTGGGGATAGTATCCTGGGTTAATTGAACCCTTTAATTTACCCATGGCAACCCCTATTGATTGAGCCTGCGGTGAAAGACTGTGAAAGTCCTTGATCGCTGCGATCTTATTGTTCGTGTGAGGTACCAGTTGGGGATGGGTCTTACGCAAAACGTCAACAATACAGTCGCGGACCCGAGGAGCGATCTTCTTTTCCCAGTATTCGTGTGGTCTCGTGGGAACGCGCCCCGAAGAGACTTTATAGGCGGACGTGATATACCCCAAATATTCGGGCTGCCCCCCCAATAACTGCTTCAGGTCGTGTTGGGACGCTAAATTCCTGACTGTTTCCCAATCACGAATCCAGCGGCCAAGGGAGCGTCCTACTGTGGCCAACGCCCGCAGAGAAAAGAGATCGGCCGCGACAGGTGTAGCGAAGTAGTCAGAGTCCAATAAGATAGTTCGATTTAGTGCTCCTACGTTCGGACCAACATCATAGATTACGAGATCAGCTTTGTATCTCTGCCCGGTACTTCTAACGGTATGTGACAAAGCACACATCACATCGTAGTCCCGCGTTTTCCTCGCAAATGAACCCGTCCAAGCCGCGGGAAGCTCTTCCTCGTAGTCGGCCAATAAGACGTCACCGGCAAAGAGCAACAGATTCTTGCGTATCTGGAACACCTTGACTTCCTTGATGGGTCCTTTGCCGTCTACCACGGGTTTAATTGCTGACCATATCGTGCCGCCTTCTGCGGCATCCGATTGTCCAAGTAGCTCGTCAAGTTGGGATTCCTTCAGAAAGAATGAAGTTAGATTGCATTGGGGGTCAGCATCAATCAACAAGATGCAAAGCCCAAGATCTACCATTGCATCGGCAATATTAACGGCTAAGGTAGTCTTTCCAACGCCCCCTTTATGGTTGAACAACGCGAGTGTCTTCATGGCTGCAAGATTACCACCATCCTTAAATAAGAAGTTATTGATTCGGCGTTCTGACGACATCCTTGCAAGACATTTGTTTTGAGTAACTTGCGAACGAGCGGTCCAATTATGGCTGGCGGATGGCCAAGAGGTGAACTTGGAGTGCCGCACCCTTTGATGTTGGTTCACAAAGGGCGCGGTTTTTGACTTTTCTTTTTTCTCAGGAGCCGAGGCTCTATTCCCTCTGGACGCTCAACGTGGGAACTGAAGCTCCCACCTCCTAAAGAGAGAAATCACCGAGGATGATAGAGGCGATGAGCGAGAAAGACCAACAGGAGAATCGCCAGGAAGATCGCCAACAAGGTTTGTTGGGCAATTTTCTTTATGCGTTTGGCGTTCACGGACAGATACCACCGTAAGCGGCGGGCAATGTCAAGAGGGGGGAGGCAGGAAGTAGAACTGCACAAAGTGTCCTCCGCGCCTCCTTGCCCCGCTTGCCCTGAGCCTCGGAGGGAACCGCGAGGGGTGGCGGCTGGCACCGGGCCAAAATGTGAATCGAACTCTAGGTGCCCCATCCTCGTTTTGTGAGGCTCGCTGTTTGAGTCCCGGATGGGGTTGCGGGAGCCGGTCTTGGGTTTTCTTCCCTCGGCGAGCCTCTGCGTCCTCTGCGCCTCTGCGTTATCTTTAGGTTTTTGTTCCCTGATCGCTGATATCTGATCGCCGATATCCTCTTTTCTCCCGGCAAGTACCAGTTTCGAACGTAGTACCCACAAAATAATGATTGACAATCGGTAAACAATGTGCTAAACTCCATCCGTTATGCTGAGACAACGCCGCCCTGTTCAATGTCGGGTAGCCGTGAACTACCCTCTCATCGCCCCAATTCAACGTTCGTCTTTTCTTCCCCGGAGGCGCGCCGTCAACCCCCTTTAGAATCAACACTTTCAAAACTGTATGAAAACAAACGACTTTATCCCGATTAGAATCAACACTTACAAAAAAAAGGGGGAGGGGGGCAGCACAGGAATCGCCCTCACGGATTACGGAAGCGGTTTCTTCAGCGCTTCCGCAATTCCCGCTTCGGCGAGCGGCCCCATGAGTTCGTAGCCTGCCTTGTTCGGATGCACCCCATCCGGACTCAGCTCCGTCTTCAGGCCGCCTTCCTCATTGGCCATGCTTGTGTAGTAGTCCACATACACAAGCCCATTTTTCGCGGCGTAGTCTTTGATCCACGCGTTCAGCGCCTTGATCTTCGGGGCAGGCTCCAGCCCCTTGTGCCACCAAAATTCGCTCGCTGGCAATACCGAGCACAATACAACTCGAATTCCATTCGCCCGCGCGAGGTCGCTCATGGAGGCGATATTGTTCCCAATCTCTTCCAAAGTTTCCTTGCCTGTGTTTTCGGCGATGTCGTTTGTGCCCGCCAGCATGACGACCACTTTCGGTTTCAGCGCGATCACGTCCTGGCGAAAGCGCACCAGCATCTGCGGCGTAGTTTGCCCCGAAATGCCGCGGTTGAGGTACGGCTTGCCCGGGAAAAACTCCCCGCGACCCGGAGTCGTCGCCGTAGCCTTCATTCCCCAGCCTTCCGTGATGGAATCTCCCATGAACACCACGCGCACTTCGTCGGCAGCTGGCGGCGGCAGCTCTTTGTCGGCATCGCGGTATTTCGCCAGGTTGGGCCAATCGTTGAAGACCCGCTCGAGTTGCGATTTCTGGTACGGCGTCAACTGTTCCGTGGCCGCAGGCTGTTCCGTGGGCTTCGCATTCTGAGCCGGAGCGCTGGGCGCCGTCGCCTGCGCAAACGCCAATCCACAACACAGAAAAGGCGCCAGAATCAGGCAAGAACTGCGAAACGCGAAAGAAGACTTTACGATTCCGGGCACGGTGTAAGCTCCCTCTATCGATTATTCTGCGAATCCCTGACGACCAATTATCAATCGAATTCTGCGGTCCAGATTACATCAGTTGCCGTTCGCACACCATCGGCGGTGACGGGCATCACAGCAAACATTACAGTTGTGTGGCGAAATCTGGACTTACCATCCAGTGGTCGCGCGGCAGCCGTGCCCACGCAACAGGGGAAGCGGCCATCAATTGAGACTGAGTTGAGAACCTCGTGTGGCGTCTTTGCAGACGCTCCCGTCCCGTTCTAGATGGAAGTGTGAATCCATGAAATATTTGCGGCTTTGCGTGCTAGCCCTGTTCGTTTGCCTTCCTGTGGCGGCGCAGCAGACGGAGATCAACCGTTACACCCTCTATACGGGATTTGATGCGATGATCAGCCCGGCGCGCAGCCTCACCGAGTACGGTTTCGACCTGGACTTCGGCGTCACCGTGAAGCCCTGGCTGGCCCTGGGCGGCGATTTCGGCGCGCTGGGCAACAGCATCATCCACGGCTCGGGCACGATTAAAGGGTCCGAGACCGTCTATGCCCCAACCGTGAGCGCGGTCGGCGGCGATCCAAGCGCAATTCGAGTGCCGTTCAAGTCGACGACCTACACCTTCGCGGCGGGCCCGCAATTCTATCTGCGCAAGTGGAAAAAGTTTACCCTGTTTGCGCGCCCCGGATTTGGGGGGATTCACGAGTCCGCGGACCTTACTTTCCCGCCAGAGTTGCCCTTATTGCTCGGTGAACTTCAAATCCCTATCCCGAGCACTCATCAGTCCGACACCACCTGGTTCATTGGCGTGGGCGGCGGCTGCGATTTCAACCTGTCGCGGCGGGTGGGCCTACGCGTCACCGCGGACTACATCAATACGCATCTGTTTTCCAGTTTGCTGACGGACCGGCAAAACTATGCGCGATTCACGATTGGCCCGACGTTTCGCTGGGGAGAGTTGAAGTAGCGCGGCGGCCCACGGGCCGGTGGGAGTAGTAAGTATTCTGTATTCAGTTTTCAGTTGTAAGTTTTAGAGTGAAGAGAGACCCAAGACCCACCCTTGCCCAAACCAAAACCGCAAGGATGGGGCACCCGACATCATTCATGCACTTTCAGGGCGCGCTACGCGTGGGGCGCGAGGCAAGCTGGGATTCTTGGTGGCGCAGTGGGCTGCCGCATGATGGTATCCTCAAGCGAGTTCGCGATGGCCACAATCTCCCGGGCACTCCGATTGGGCTGACTGCCAGAGTTTCAAGAGTGCCGCTGATGGAATTCGGTCCGCAATGTTGCGAACGGAACCGAAGCGCGTCGGATCGCGCTGAGTGCAAGACCAAAAAAAATCTGCAATTTTTTCTTCCCGTGAGGCTTACATGCGCAAGCTTGCGTTACTCTCTCTTTTCCTGCTTGGCAGTGGTTCGGCGCTTTTCGGTAAGACTCTCGTTTTCTGGCAAGAGGGCTTCCCCACAGTGGCCAGCCAGTCTGTTTCGCGCGATACTTTGCTGATGGCGCTGGATGATCGCGATGTCGTTTTCGCGGGCATCGCCGAATTGAACGACGCGGCCACGTGGAAAGATGTGGATTTGTTCGTGCTCCCCTACGGCTCCGCGGTTCCCGCCGAGGCTTGGGGCAGCATCAAGAATTATCTTCGCGATGGTGGCAACCTGTTGGTGCTGGGCGGAGAGGCGCTGCGCGTTCCGGTCACATCCGTCAACGGCAAATTCGTGCCAAACCCGCCGCAAGACACTTACGCGCGCGAATTGGGCTTTGAGCATTCCTACGAAGTTCCCGTGCCTTCCGGCAGTCATTTTGCGTGGAGAGATGGCTACTCGTTTCTGCAGGCGCCGAAAATTCGCGCGCGGGGATTCTTCACCACGGAAGGCGAATTGGAGGGCTTCGGCTACATGATGGATGCGGAGGGCGAGCGCGTGGCGGCGCCGGTAGTGGTCAAAGACCACACGAGCGTCGGGCTGCCGCCGGAGGCCATGCTGGGCTCACGGATCGTGCTCTTGGATTTCGAGCCCGAGCCCGGCTACTGGGAATCGCCCGACGGGCTGATGCTGATTCGCGAAGCGGCAGCTTATGCGCGGCAAGGCGCCACTTCGTTCTGGGTGGAAATGCCATTCTCGACCGTCAAGCCTGACGAACCCGTGAACGTTGTCGTGCATTTGCGCAATGCGCGCCGCGAGCGCCTGGGCCAGCCATTATCCGGCGAAGTGAAACTGGAACTCCGCTCCGGTGAAAAGGTGCTGCAAACCGCGCGCGTGCCATTCTCTGGCGCAAAATTTGACGCGGGCGCCAGCTTTCACACCACGCTTCCACCGGGCTTCTACACAATTCGCGGCGTGTATGAAGAAGCCGGGCAACCGCGCGAGTTTTGCCAGAACGCGTTGTGGGTTGAGGACGAGAAGCTGCTCACATCGGGGCCAGTCCTCGGCGTGCAGGGCGATTTCCTGACGCGCGACGGAAAGCCGTTCTTCCCGGTAGGCTCCAACTATTTCAGCACCGAGGAAAACGGCTGGGATTTTTCGGGGCCGCGCAATGCGTGGGTGTGGGAGCGGGATTTCGCGGAGATGGAAAAGCATGGCGTCAATTTTGTGCGCACGGGCGTGTGGATGACGCATCTGCACTTCGTCGAGCCGCTGACGGACATGGTGACACAGCGCTTTGAGCGCAACCTGGAGGCGTATCTGCTCTGCGCGCGCCGCCACAACATTTTCGTCAATTTCACATTCTTTGCGTTCGTGCCGCACACGGGCATGCGAAACTACTTCGAAGCGGATGATTCGGGGCGGAATCCGTACACCGATCCGGTCTCGATACGCGGCGAGCAGGACTACATTCTTTCCGTCGTCAACCGTTTTCGGAATGTGCCGGGGCTGTGCTGGGACCTGATAAACGAGCCCAGCTTCTCGAATCCCAAGCGCTTGTGGAAGGGCAACACGCCCAACAACGATCCCACGGAAATCGCCGCGTGGCACAAGTGGCTGCAGGAGAAGTATCGCGACGTGGCTATGCTGGCGAGTGCGTGGCGAGTGACGCCGGAAGAACTCGGCAGCTTCGATCAAATCCCGCTGCCCACGGTCGAGAATCTTACGCACGAGCGCTACGGAGATGCCAACCAGATTCGCGCGTTGGACTACAACTATTTCGCGCAGGACGCTTTCTCTGGTTGGGCGCACACGATGGTTTCCACCATTCGCTCCACCGGCAGCGCGCAATTGATTGACATCGGCCAGGACGAAGGCGGCGTGACCGACCGCGTGCTGAACCAGTTTTACGCCACCAGCGGCGTTTCGTTTACCACCAATCACACCTATTGGCGTGACGATGGATTGCTGTGGGATTCCGTCGCCGCGAAGTCCGCGGGCATTCCCAACATCGTCGGAGAAACCGGCTATCAGCCTGCATGGAATCCCGATGGCACGTGGCGGCTGGATGAGTTCACTGGCGCACCGCTTCTGGAACGCAAATGGGCGTTGGGATTTGCGGCGGGAAACAGCGGCGTTCTGACGTGGGATTGGGATCGCGAAACGGATTTCGGCATATTGCGCAGCGACGACTCGATGAAAATCTGGGGAGGGATGTTGAGCGGCGTGGCGCAATTCGCCGCCATGGCCGCGCCCTACGCCACAAATTTAGTTCCGCCGCAGGTGACGATTGTGTTGCCGCAATCGCTACAGCTTTCCGTGTTCAATGGCATGGCGCTGGACGCGCAGAAAGCTTCCGTGCGCGCGCTGTATCAATTTGCACGCGGCGAAGCCTATGCGGTCGGCGAATATCAGACCGCGCGCCTTGGCAATCCCAAGCTGATCATTCTGCCTTCGCCGCTCGCGCTGGATTCCACGGCCTGGGAAGACATCCTTGCCAAGGTGCGTAACGGTAGTGTGCTGCTGGTCAGCGGCCCGTTTGACCGCGACGCGCATTTCCATTCTGCGGGCCGCCGCGAGGAGATCGCGTTGCCCTATGATGACGCCATGCTCACCACGCGTGAATCCGTTTTGAAGTGGCCCGAAGGCGAAGCACGGCTCACCTTCGGCGGAGACAGAACCACCTACGTTGACCGTGCCGTTCTTCCCGGCAACGCCACTTGGGCGGAAAAATCCGTCGGCAAGGGCAAGATCCTGTTCGCGGCATTCCCGCTGGAATTGAACGAAAACCTGGAAGCGATTGGCAGCGTGTATCGCTACGCCATGAAGGTCGCCGGGGTCACACCAATATATTCCGCGGCGGTCAACGATCCCGGCATGCTCATTTGCCCGACGCAGTTTCCGCACGCGACGCTTTACGTGCTCACGTCAGAATCCACGGGGCGCGAGGTTTCCTTCCGCGACCTGAGGAGCAACAAGGAATTCAGCGGGCACCTGGAACCGGGGCGCGCCGCGCTGCTCCTGGTCGGCGAAGACGGCTCCATCATTGCATCGTACAACTGGCCCGCGCGTTAATTTATCAGGCGGAAGCGCCAATCGCGCGTGCGCCTTCCACCTCGATCAGTTTTCCAGAGTGCACATCGTAAATGTGCCCGTAGACCGGGATGGATTTGGGTACAAGTGCATGCCTGCGGATGCGTTCCACATCGTCCAGCACGGCTTGCTTCTGGTCGCTAATGGTAAGCCATTCGATGTATTCGCCTTCACGCGACCCCGGTCCATGGCCAACATCGCGAAAGCCGCTGGAAGTGAGTTCGGCGGTTTCCAGGCTGGACGCAAGAAGGCCGCGCATCACTCCATTGGTGAAAAACTCCATGCCGCAATTGGTGTGGTGAATGACGAAGAATTCCCGCGTACCCAGCAATTTATAGCTGATGACCAGGGAGCGGATGGCGTCGTCGCTGGCGCGTCCACCGGCATTGCGGATGACGTGGGCATCGCCCTCGGCAAGGCCAGCGAACTTCGCAGGATCGAGCCGCGCGTCCATACAAGTAAGGATGGCGAAGCGCCGCGCGGGTGGCATTGCCAGTTTGCCTTTCTCGCCGAAATGCGCCGAATACTTTGCGTTGGCTTCCAGCACTTCCGAAAGAATCTTGCTCATGATGTACTCCTTGTCCTTCTTAGTGGGATGGTTCGTCCGCTCTCAGCTCTCTCGGGGATTGCCCCTAAAAACAAAAAACCCGCGAAGTGAATCGCGGGCTGAGGGTGATCCGGGCCTAGTGATGGCAGAAACTAGCCGCCGGAATCCTCTCGCCCACGATTCCGACAACACGCACAGGGACAACAGAAAGGCGGGCAGGGCGCGGAGATCGTGAGCACAGAAGAGTGGAAGCAGACGAACATGGAGGGACAGAGTACGCTGAGGCAGTATCCAAGTCAATGGGGCTGGTGCGCGCCAGTTTGCGCTGGCAGAAGAACAAGACGGCGCGAAGCGCAGAGCCAAGGATGAGGAAAGAGCATTCTGCGTGGAAGGGAAGTTGCGCTATTGTTCTGGAAGGCGACGGGTAGATTGGAAACGGAGAGAGCAGACTTCATAGAAAAGGATGATGGAGCCCATGGAATACTTGTTGAAGACAGAGCCGTCGGAATATTCCTTCGCGAAGTTGGTGAAGGATGGTGAGGTTGTGTGGGATGGCGTGACGAATGCCACCGCCGTGATGCATTTGCGCGCGATGAAGGCCGGCGACCGGCTGGTGATTTATGAAACGGGAAACGTGAAGAGCGCGGTGGGGACAGCCGAAGTGGTATCGGTGGACGCGGGCGATCCCAAGAAGCCGGTCGTGAAGATCAAGGCAGGGAAGGCGCTGGGCCAGCCGGTGTCGCTGGAGCAAATCAAGAAAAACCGTCTGTTCAGAGATTCCCCGCTGGTGAAGATGGGCAGATTGTCGGTGGTGCCGCTGGCGAAAGAGCAGTGGAAAGCGTTGGTGGATTAGAAGCGTAAGTTGCGACGCGATGAAGATGAGGTGGCGATGTGAAGAGCCGGCGTGAGTGCACCTGTTTGTGCCATAAGGGCGGTGTTGTGATCCACGTTGTGCCGTGTTGCGACGGAATGCCGCTCGGGTACTTGAATAAACGGAAGCCGAAGAAGCCAGTGAAGAAGTCCAAATGAGCTGGCATGTCGAAACAACGTGGTCCCACCTGATTCGCGTCACCGAAGAAACTGCGCGAATTGCTCACCGCTCTCGTCTGCTCAGAAGCGCAATTTCGGCTCAGAAATAATTTCATTTCAATAGACATCCTGCAATATGATGGGCGCGGACATTGTTCGGCGCTAATGCTCCGCGAAACTCGCTCAGGCGCGGAGGACTTCCCTCAAGCTGGCGCTGCAAGGAGCGAAAATGCGTGTTCGTTTTGGTTGTGTGCTGATTCTGTTGGTTTGTGTTTTGAATTTGCCCGGAGCGAACGCCCAGCAGGTTGCGGCGACTCCGCCGATGGGCTGGAATAGCTGGAACCATTTCGCGGAAAAAGTGAACGACGCGGTGGTCCGCGCGGCCGCCGATGCGCTCGTATCCAGCGGCATGCGGGATGCCGGGTACGTCTACGTGAACATTGACGACACCTGGGAAGGAAAGCGCGACGAGAAGGGTTTCATCCATTCCAACGAAAAATTTCCAGACATGAAGGCGCTGGCCGACTACGTTCATGCGAAGGGCCTGAAGCTGGGAATTTATTCTTCACCGGGACCCAAGACCTGCGCAGGCTTCGAGGGCAGCTACGGCCACGAAGAGCAGGATGCGCAGACATACGCCGCGTGGGGAATCGATTACCTGAAATACGACATGTGCAGCCTGGGCGAAATCCTGGCCAAAAACGGCGGCAAGGCCGAATTTCGCCAGGGCATGCTGGACGCCTACAAAAAAATGCACGCGGCGCTGTTGAAGACCGGGCGCCCCATCGTCTTCAGCCTTTGCCAGTATGGCTTATATCAAGTGTGGCAGTGGGGGCCGGAAGTGGGCGGAAATCTTTGGCGCACGACGGGAGACATCAACGACAACTACGGCCGCATGGCGGAAATCGGCTTTGACCAAGCGGGGCTGGCGAAATACGCGGCACCGGGCCACTGGAACGATCCCGACATGCTGGAAGTGGGGAATGGCGGGATGAAACCGAATGAGTATCGCACGCACATGAGTTTGTGGGCGATCCTGGCGGCGCCGCTGCTGGCGGGCAACGACTTGAGCAAGATGACTCCGGAGACCGTGGCCATTCTGACGAATCGTGAAGTGATTGCGATTGACCAGGACAAAGCGGGCAAGCAAGGCGACCGCTTCTGGGCGGAAGGCCCTTACGAGATTTGGGTGAAGCCGCTGGCAGATGGCTCGAAAGCCGTGGCGCTGTTCAACCGCCTGGACGAGTGGGCCGGCGCGGCGACGATGAAAGTAAACTTCCACGACTTGGGATTCACCGGCGCGCCAAACGTGCGCGATGTGTGGAACGCGAAAGATCTGGGGGCGATGGAGAATTATGAAGTCGAGATTCCGGCGCACGGCGTGGTGCTGCTGCGTGTGAAGTAGCGCCTCACCAGTTGCTCTTCGGGTGTTGACGGTCGAAGCTAAATATAAAACTTTGCCAATGGCCAAAGCTCGGCGAGAGGTTTCTTGATACCGCGGCAAACCATGATGGGAATGCCGTCTTCAAAAGGCTGAATCCACGGCTGGGAAAAAGTGTCGGAAACTGAGCAAGACTGAAACTGCCGGGCCACGGAATTACAGTTGCCTCCTACACAGATCAACACGTTTCCACTGTAGCCGTGTGTTCCCCAGAGGAAGTACTGGTTGTGCCCGCTGATTACGGCTGGCAGTCCATACTGGCGCCCAAAGAAATCGATGGCGGCTGCTTCTCCGTAATTCTGCGCGAGGATGGCTGCTTGCGCGCGGTCGGTCGGCGACAATGATTGATAGACGCCCGCGACTTGCGCTGCCAACTGCGGCCAGCCGTGCATATCGGCAAAATCGCCGGGGAGTGCGGGAGCGCGATGGTGTTCGGTGGCGATGGTGTCGCGCGAAAGATGCAACGTGCGGAACAGGTGACCCTGATAACTGGCCAGTTGTGCTTCCGGGAGAACAGGCAACACGAGCGGCACGGTAGCAAGGCCCAGAATGAGGACGGCCGTCGCCAAGACGAGGCGGGCGACTCGCGAGTTCCTTGTCCAACGCTCGAGTACGCCGCCGCCTGCGGCGAATAGAAGAGGATAAGCGTTCGAGGGGTAGTAACTTTTCCCATGGAGCAGGATCATCACGGCAATCAAAATGACGAACGCATAGGCCAGGAAACGCAAGCGCGGGCGCAGAAAAAGCCAGACCAGGCCGATGATCCACACAAAAGCCACCAGCCCCGTAATGAGGATTTGCTGAAACACATACGCCAGGGGACCAAAGACGATGTTTTTGCCTTGCTGCGTGTTGCGGAGAGTTTCCAGCATCGGATAGCCGTAGTGCGCCTGCCACAAGAAATTCGGCAGTGCGATGAGCCCGGCAAGCAGACAGCCGAGGGGAAACCATCGCGTGAACAGGATGCGCCGCTCCGGTGTGAGCAGCAACGCAGCGAGCAGCGCCACGGCAAAGAAGAGGACGCTGTACTTGCTTTGCAGGCAGATGCCGAGGGTCGCGCCAACCGCAAGCCACCAGCGGGGATCCGCCCCTTTCGTCAGGCGCACCACATACAGCGCCAGCAGCGGCCAGAGCCACAATCCAACCATGTCCGGGGAAATTTTCATGCCGAAGTCCATCAGCACCGGTGCGAAGAAAACGGCCAGCGCGGCGATGATCTGGCCGAAAGCCGTGGCGCCAAATTCGGCCGCGAGCAAGCAGCTCACGTAGACGCCGGCAGCCGCGAAAAAGGCGGGCACGACGCGCAACAGGACCAGGGAAATCCCAAACATCTGCGAAGCGGCCGCAAGAAGCGGCGCGACCGGCGGCTGATCCACATTGCCCCACTCGTGGTGGCGTCCACAAATGATCATGTAGAGCTCGTCGCGGAAGAAGCCGTAATGGGGGTTGCCAATTAGATGGATGGCGAATACGGTGAGCGCGGCAACTAAGGGTATGAGAGAACGTGGAGCCGGAGCAGCGGGTGAATCCTGTTGCATGAAAATTGTTTCTCCCTGTGGTGGCGTGCTTGTGCGAATCATATCACTGCCAAGCGTAACGGGGCGTATCAGCGGCGGGAAACGCTCCTGCTAAAAGACGCCGGGGACGAGGCGCTTGGTGGTTTTGCTGTACGCCGCGTAATCTTCGCCGAAGGCTTGGGCCAGGGCGGCTTCTTCGACATGGATGCGATAGAGAAGCGCAACCGTGGGCGGCACCAGGACGATGGCGAAGCTGATCCAATTGCGGGAATGCAAGCCAACCGCGAGAAACGCCAGCAAGAGGCCGAGATAAGAAGGATGGCGGACGAAACGATAGAGCCCGGCGCGAACAATCTGCTGCGAATGCTGAATGGCCACGTTGGCACTGAAGGATTTGCCGAGCGTGAAGATCGCAGTCCAACGGATGGCAAGGGCTGCGATCAGCACAATCACGCCGGCGATTTTCAACGCGTGGGCGCCGCCGAACATCGTGGGCCCGGAGGCTTCGCTGATCCACTGGCACGCTGTAATGGAACTGAAAATAACGATCCACAGAATGATCAGAGAGCCACGGTCCTGCACTTTTCCGCCGCTGCGCCTCGTGCGCGTCACGATGGCGACGAGAATCTCCGATGCAAGCCAACCCCATAAAAGTATGTGCCAAACCAGCGATACGGTCATCGTGATTCCAGGGGCAAGCGCTGCGGAGTGTTTGGATCGCCAGGTTGTAACAAGTCCCACTTGTTGCCGTAGAGATCCTCGAAAACGGCGACGATGCCGTAGGATTCGTGGCGGGGAGCTTCCAAGAACTTAACGTCAGAGGCCTGCATTAGCCCGTAGTCCCGCCAGAAATCGTCCGTATGCAGGAAAAGGAAGACGCGGCCCCCGCCTTGCTTGCCGATCTGCTGGAGTTGCTCGGGAGTATCCGCTTGGGCGAGGAGCAAGCTTGTTCCGCTAGATCCAGGGGGAGCAACAACGAGCCAGCGTTTGCCGCCTGGCCGGGGCGCATCTTCAATGACGCGGAAGCCAAGGGCCTCCGCAAAGAAGGCCAGCGCCTCCTCATAATCGCGAACCAGCAACATAACGTGAGCCAGCAATTGCGGCATGACTCGCAATTATCCCACGGTGCCAAGGTGGCCGCCAGAAGTGAGGTAACGATTCACTTTGCGGTTAGCGCGTCAGTCGGGACTTGATGGATTGAAGGTGTACAACCGCTTCGAGTTCTCTCTGCAATTGTCAGGTGATATGCTCGGGGCATGTGGTGGAGATTATTCGCGTGCGTTGCTGTTCTCTCCTTGACCCTCCCAGTGATGGCACAACAGTCACAGATGGAAGAGTATCTAAACACTGGGAGTGACCCAGAGCGAGTGCAGAAGCTTCTCTCTCTCGGTGCAAAGCGGGAATCAGCAGAATTAACTTCCGGAGACCAGGTGAAATGGCGAGCCATCCGCAGCGACTCACCGCAGAAAATGGCCTTACTGTTCATGCCTTGCGGTTCGCTCTACGCGTCGTTTCTCGATTTGCTTAAAAACACTGGCCAAGGTTGGCGTGTAGTTGATGAGGTCGGCTTTGATTGTCACTACGACAATAGTGTCTCTTTTGAAGTGGCTTCCCTTCGCCGTCCTAGTGTCGATGACGTGCTCGTGCATCATGAATGTGAGGAACACGGGACAGGTTATGTCAAACAGAATCTCAACGTGTTCGTAATTGTTTCATCTAGATTCAAGCTCGTTCTGAATACGGAAGAAATTGTAAGAAAAAGTGGCTGGCCCGGCGGTGGTGAACTCGACCAACAGAGCTTATTTGCCACAATGCCAACCATAGGGGCAGGTTCGGGAGCCATTGAGGAAACACGCAACATCAAAGAAAACGGAAACCTGACCGTTGAGAAAAGGGATTTTCGTTGGTCCAAAATAAGGTTTCGCCTCGTACCTTCCAAGTTCATCAAGGTAAAGCAGCCTGCGTGAAACTAGAGTGAGTTGAACTAAGTACGCATTTGTGTCCAGTTTTCGAGCACCTTGACGATCAATTCTCGATAAGCCAGATAATTGAGAACTGACCCGACAGAAAGGTGCTTGCTTGTTCGAGCTGCGGGAGCGGTCCTATAATTGAATGTTCCAAACCAGGAGGCTGAGACGCTATGGGGACAGCGAAAGCGAAATTGAAGATAAAGGAATTCACGAACGAGCCATTTATCGATTTTTCCAATCCCACAAACAAGAAAAAGATGGAACAGGCGCTGGCGAAAGTGAAGGCGGAGTTTGGACGCGAGTATCCCATGTGGATTGGCGGCAAGAAGGTGATCACGGCGGGGAAACGGAAGTCCACCAACCCGTCGCGGCCTTCGGAAGTGATTGGCGTATTCCAGGATGCGTCGAAGGAACAGGCGATTGAAGCGATTGAAGCGGCGAACAAGTACTTCGACGTTTGGAAGAAGGTGCCGGTGGAGCAGCGCGCGAAGTATTTATTCAAGGTAGCGTCCATCGTGCGCTCGCGGAAATTCGAGCTGGACGCGCTGGTCTGCTACGAAGTGGGGAAAACCTGGTTTGAAGCCGAAGCGGACATCGCGGAGACCATCGACTTTTGCGAGTATTACGGGCGCGAGATGCTGCGCCTGGGTCAGCCGCAGAAGCTAACGCCAATGAAGGGCGAACGCAACTACCTGGTGTACATCCCGCTGGGCGTCGGCGCGGTGATTCCGCCGTGGAACTTCCCCTGCGCGATCATGGCGGGATTGGTGGTGGCGTCGCTGGTCACCGGAAATACCGTGGTGCTGAAACCGGCTTCGGATGCGCCGACGATTGCGGCGAAGTTTGTGAACATTCTGTTTGAGGCGGGAATTCCCAGGGAAGCGGTGCAGTTCGTGACCGGGTCCGGCGCGGCGGTTGGCGACACGATCGTGCAGCACCCGAAGACGCGCTACGTCGGATTCACCGGCTCAAAGGAAGTGGGCTTGCGCATCGCGGAACTGGCCGCTAAACCTTCGCCAGGGCAGATCTGGATCAAGCGCACCGTGCTGGAAATGGGCGGCAAAGACGGCATGATCGTGGACGAAGAGGCGGACATTGACGCGGCGGTGAAAGATACGGTGCAAGCCGCGTTTGGCTATCAAGGACAGAAGTGCTCGGCATGCTCGCGCGCGATTGTGAGCGAGAAAGTGTACGACACATTCCTGGACAAACTGGTGGAGCGCACGAAACAGATCAAGGTGGGACCCAGCGACAACCCCGAGAATTACATGGGACCCGTGATCAATGAATCGGCGATGAAGGGGATTTTGGATTACATCGAGGTTGGCAAGCAGGAAGGACGCTTGTTGACGGGCGGCAAGCGCGCGCCGGGCGATGGCTACTTTATCGAGCCGACGATTATCGCGGACGTGGATCCGAAGGCGCGGCTGGCGCAAGAAGAGGTGTTCGGGCCGGTGCTGACGGTGATCAAGGCGAAGAACTTCGATCATGCGATGGAAATCGCGAATAACACCGAATTTGGGTTGACGGGCTCGCTGTACTCGAAGAATCCGAAGAAGATTCGCCGCGCGGAGGAGGAGTTCCACGTAGGGAATCTGTACCTCAACCGGAAATGCACCGGCGCGATGGTGGGCGCGCATCCGTTTGGCGGATTCAACATGAGCGGAACAGACTCGAAGACCGGCAGCAAGGATTATTTGCTGCTGTTCCTGCAAGCCAAGGCCGTGGCGGAGAAGGTGAAGTAGGAATGAAGAATAGGAAGTAAAGGGAATATAGGAAATAAAGGAAGTAAAGGAAGTAAAGGAAGAACTGACGCGGAGGGCGGGTGAAGAATCCGCCCTCTTTTATTTGGTGGAAGCCTGATCGGGTACCGCGTAACGGAGAGCCTGCAAGATGTCTTCGCGCTCGAGGTAGGGGTAATCCTGTAAGAGGTCACCGACCGTGCGACCGGCACCGATTTGTCCCACGATATTTCCTACGGTGACGCGCATGCCGCGGATACACGCTTTGCCCCCCATAACGCCGGGTTCTTGAGTAATGCGGTCAAATCGCTTCATTTTTGGCTTCTCCGCTGGAGACCAATTTTAGCACGCGATAGAGGGGATAGCTGCAGGCCAGGGCGATGAGCGTGAAGATGCTGTTGGTGCGATCTTCGCGGATGGCTTCGAGCAGGAAACCGATGGAGCCGAGGAGCGCGAGGGCGGTGGTCCACGGATAGCCCCAGGCGCGATAGGGGCGCGGCAAATCGGGATCGCGGGTGCGCAGCAGGAACATCGAAACGAACGAGAGGAGATAGTTGGTGACGAAGAAGAAGGCGAGCATGGCGATGACGCGATCGAAACTGAAAACGGCGAAGGCCACGGCGACAAGCGCGCTGAGCAGCAAGCCAAGCGTAGGTGTGCCGCCTTTGTTGATGCGCGAAACACCGCGGAAGAACAGGCCGTCGCGGCTCATGGCGTAAATGACGCGCGCGCCCATCAGGTGCAGGGCGTTGATGGTGCTGAACAGCGCGAGAACCATGATGGAGCGGAAGACGGTGTCGCCATGTGGGCCGAAGACACGCTGCGCGGCAAGGCCGAGAGAAAAATTGTTGCCGGCAATATCGCTCATGGGCAGTACGTAAAGCACGGCGGCGTTGATGAGGAGATAGATGACAACGATGGAAAAGAGGCTGGCGAAGATGGCCCGTGGCACAAGGTGGCCGGGATTTTTGATTTCGTCGCCGAAGTAGATGACGCCGTCCCAGCCGTCGTAGGTATAGATGGTGGCCTGAATACCGAAAAGGATAGCTGTGATGAGAGCGGCGCCGACAGGGATGACAACAGGAGCGGCGGCTTTGGCGAGTGGGGCAGCTTCGGCGGCGTGACGCACGTGGCCACCAAAAGAGAAGCAGGCAATGACCATGACGAAGAAGGCCAGGCCTTTGAGGAGGGTGGTGAAGTTTTGCACCTTGCTGCCCATGCTGATGCTTTTCCACTGCAGCACCGCGAAGATGACGATCACGGAGACAGCGGTGACCTTGATGCGCAGGGCGCCGTCCAGGACAGGGAAGATGTGCGCCATGTACTCACCGACAACAATCCCGATAGCGCCGGTGGAGCCGCAGGTGGAGAGCCAGTCGCTCCAGCCCACGACGAAGCCGGCATAATCGCCGAGGGCGCGGCGCGAAAAATTGTACTGGCCGCCACTTTTGGGGATGGCGGAGCCAAGTTCGGCAAGCTGGAAAGCGCTGACCAAAGCGTAGAAAGCGCCGAGGAACCACACGCTGAAGTACAGCCAGTGATTGGGCAACCGCGCGGCGATGTCGCCAGGAGTTCGCACAATGCCTGCGCCGATGGAATTGCCCACGGCCACGGCGATACCGAAGCCCACGCCGAGAATCTGCAGGAGCTTGCCGCGCTCCTTGCGGATGCGAACGGAGCGGGCGGTTTCCACGGTGGATGGAGTGTCAGCAGTCGGCGGCAAGGTGCGGTCTCAGAATCCTTGGGGAGCAGGCGCCATCATACGTTCGTGGGGGAAAAAAGCAAACGGGAAATGAAGGTGCGGCGAGTGCGGTTTGGGAATCCGGGAGCACAAACAGGGGCATCTGTACTAAATCGTTGTGCGAAAGGAAGTTCTTCGAAACGGCTTACTTTGCAAAAGCGGCGGCGAGCCGCCGCACTCCAAAAAGGTCTGGATTAGCGCGTGACTTCGAGCTCGGCTTCGTTGTTGGGCTCCGGTTTGGGAGCTTTCTTCGCCTGCGCGTCCAGGAAATCGCAAAGTTCCAGGCGCAAGTTGCCGGGATTGGTGGCATAAGTAAATCCGGTCTCGAAATCGATGATTCCCGAGCGAATCATTTTTTCAATTTCACCGTCAAAATGTTGCATGCCTTCGGTGGTGCCGTCGCGCATGGCGTCAAGCAGCGTCTTGCCTTCGGATTCGCCTTTTTCCACGTACTCGCGGGTGCGCAGGGTGGATTTCAATACTTCAATGGCGGCGATGCGGCCCTTGCCATCAGCGCGGGGAAGAAGACGCTGCGAAAGTATGTAGCGGAAAGCTCTGGCGAGGCGGTTGCGGATCCCGTGCTGATCTTCCATGGGGAAGGCGCCGATAATGCGTTCGACAGTCTTGGCGGCGTCAATCGTGTGCAACGTAGAGAGGACAAGGTGGCCGGTCTCGGCCGCTTCCAGGGCAATTTCGATGGTTTCGCGGTCGCGCATCTCGCCCACAAGTATGACTTTGGGCGCCTGGCGTAGCGCGCCGCGAAGGGCGGCGGCAAACGTGGGCGTATCGCTGTGCAGCTCGCGTTGGTGAATGGTGGCTTTTTTGTGGCGATGAAGAAATTCGATGGGGTCCTCAATGGTGAGGATGTGGATGGCTTTTTCTGAGTTCATCCTGTCAATGATGGCGGCCAGGGTGGAGGACTTGCCGGAGCCGGTAGGCCCGGTGACGAGGACGATGCCCGTGTGCAGCGCGCAGATATCGTGCAACTGCGCGGGAAGATGCAGCTCCTGAAACGTGGGAATCTTTTCCGGTATGACGCGCATGACGATGGCGCAGCTTCCGCGTTGCCGGAAAATGTTGACGCGAAATCGCGCGGTGCTTTCAAGGCCGTACGATAAATCGGCGGAACCTTCCTTTTCCAGTTTGCGAGCGGCGTGTTCATTGTCGCCAAGAAGCGCCTTGGCAATCTGCTCGGTATCGTACGGCACCAGGCATTCCAGGCCCTTGAATTTCAGTTCGACGAGCTGGCCGCTGACTTCCACCTGCGGGGCGCGGCCCGGCGAAAAGATTAGATCGCTGACGTGATCGCGGGACCGCAGCATGGCCATGATGAGTTGAGGTACCTGAAACGTGCGCTGGACGGGCGGCAAAGACGGCGATGTAGACATGACTCCCCGGGGACGTGGTATTTCCGGGCGGCCGCTGGCCGGAGTAAGAAGCGGGACAACAGACGCACCGGATGAGATTCGATGATAACGGCAGGAGGACCGGTTGCGAGACAGGCCCATGGTACAGGTCGTGCCTGAAAGTAACGGGCAGATTTGCAGGTCGCCGGAGGGATGGTGGCTAGCTCATTTGGGGGATGCGGAGATTGGCGGAATCGTCAGCGAGTTCGAGAGCGAGTTCACTTCGCGAGGGCGGAGCGGCGAGATGGATAGAAGCGCAATCGTTGACGATCCACTCGGCACCTTCGGCACGGAGTTCCGCATCGTTGGTGGTCGTGCGGATGGCCAGGACGCGGCAGCCGGCAGCTTTGCCGGAGCGGACGCCATTGGGAGCATCTTCCACGACGATGCATTGGGCCGGAGAAAGGCCGAGCGCGGTGGCGCCTTTCACGTACGGCTCCGGATCGGGCTTGCTGCGCTGGATATCGCTGGCAGAGACAAGATAGCGCGTGAATTCGAGGAGGCCTGCGGCGCGAAGGCGGACTTCGGCGAGTTCGCGAATGGCGGAAGTGACCACGGCGAATTGGCTGGCGGGGATGGCGGAGAGAAGTTCGCGCGCGCCGGGGAGCGCGACGATGTCGGTGACGTCAGCGAGTTCGGCTTGTTCCAACCAGGAGTTTTCGCGGCGATGCACGGCGTCCGACGCTTGTGGCAGAAGCGCCTGGACGGAGGCAAAACTGGTGCGCCCATGCGCGGCCTTGATGACGAATTCGGGGTCCATGCCCTTCTGGTTGGCCCAAGCGGTCCACGCGCGCGCGACGGCGGCGGTGGAATCCACCAGGACGCCGTCCATATCGAACAGCAGGGCAGAGCAGAGGATACGATTCATTGGGCACCAGGGGAGCGAAACAAATATTGTGGCGTGAAAAGGGATGGAGGGGAAGGGCCAGGAATGAAGTCCGTCGCAGTGCAGCGGCAAATTTCTTATTCCTGTTGCGTTCAGGACTTGGACGCCTTCTGCCACAGGCGGAAGCCGCCGAGAAACGCGTTGCCATTGTTGCCGAGCCGCGCGCCGGGGGGAATGCTTTTCAGTTTCTTGCTGTTGCCGCCGCCCAGGACAACGTAGTCGGCTTCCAGAGCGGCCTTCAGTTTCTTGACGACCTTCGCCACATGCTTGCGCCATTTCTTTTTGCCAAGACGCTCGATGCCGCGCAAGCCGAGGTAGTCTTCGTAAGTTTTTCCCTTGCGGTATGGCAAATGGGCCAGCTCCATGGGCTCCAGAACGCCGTCCACAATCATGGCCGAGCCAAGACCCGTGCCGAGGCCGAGAAACAGCATGGAACCGCCACGGTAACTCCCCAGGGCCTGCATGGCGGCGTCGTTGATCACGCGGACGGGAAGCCCAAAGCCTTTGGAGAAATTGAAACCGATCCAGCCGCCGCCGAGGTTGTGAGGCTGGCGCAGCGCATGGCCATTGATGATGGGCCCGGGAAAGCCGAGGGTGACGCGGTCGTAGTCCCAGTCGCGCGTGGCCGCTTTGACCAGTTTGACCATCTTGCCGGCGGTCAGCTTGGGGCCGGAGTCGAATTTTCGCGGCGTCGATTGCCCCGAAGCAAGCATCTTCACATGCGTGCCGCCAACATCAACGACCAGGATTTTGTGGGATTTTGTTTTTCTGGTTGGCGCCATTGCCGATCCTTGGGATGGGGGAGCGTGCCCGCGGAATTCAGTGCGAATCAGGATTCCGCCTCAGACTGCGCCTTTCCCGCCGCCGAAGTCAATAGCTTCGCGGGACGACTGAGGAAAACGCAGAGCTGTGGCCAACTGCCTCTGGAACTGCAGAAAATGAAGTCGGAAAAACGAGGGAAAGAGATTACGACATCTGAGAATTCGAAGCATCTACGTAGCGCTCCACCCATTCGCGTTGTTCTGGTGTGTCAGGAACGGGGCAGCCCCGAGCTTGTTCGATAGCGCGGAAAGCGCCGTCCGGCGATAGACCCAACTCAATGAGCATACAGGCGGCAATAAGCGACGAACGTCCAATCCCCGCTCGACAGTGAATCACTACGGACTTGCGATTTCTTGAATGCTTAACCAATTGGTCTATCAGAAGCGTAAACTCCACAGGATTCGTTGGCAGTGAGCGATCCTCGATTGGGAACGAAATAAAAAGCAAGTCGTTCTTAGCGCACTCTTGAGCTTCAGCAATCAGGCCGAGCTCTTCAGCCTCCCAAGCCGTCAGAGCGGAAACGATCACATCGACGCCAGCTTGCCGGATCATGCGTAGATCATCCGCAAGCCAGTCATTGCCTCGGGGTCGTGGCATGATTCCGAGTCGAACGCCCTGCTGGTTTATCCAATAGAGACTCATGTTGTGGGTCACCTCATTTCAATCAAAAGGGAACTGGGAAGGCAGGCCGAAGGACGCATCAAGGAATAAAGCGTCGTGAAGTGGTTAGAATCAATTTGGGGTGGGAGATGGGATTTGAACCCACGACATTCGGTGCCACAGACCGACGCTCTACCAGCTGAGCTACTCCCACCACTATTCGTTAGTTTAGCATGACCTCGGAGAGCTAGAAAACTTGCCGTTTTGCGGAATTGGCGGCGGAAGGGAAGGATATCAGCGATCAGATATCAGCTATCAGGAATCAAAAGCAGTGGCGAGTGGCGGGTGGTGAGTGGCGAGCAGAAGGAAAGAGAAAGGCGAAGCAGGGTGATAAATTTGCCGGCTACCAGCGACCGGTAAGCAAAGGCAGGCGGCGATCCGAGAGCCGTGGAAGGCAGAGCGCAACTCCGGGTGCGGATTTGGGTTAGATAGGGTGAAGACAGATTTGGAGAGAAGAGGAGTTACCGGAACCCTTTCGCATTGGATAGACCATCCAGCAAAGAGAGCCGGGGAATTGGGGAAAGCGATGAGATACCTAAAATACATGGTTTTGCTGGGAGTTCTTCTGATGGGCGCGAGCTACGCGCAAGCGCAAGTTCGCGTGGGAGTTGGGGTGGGAGTCGGCCCGGTGTACGGCGGGATCGGCGCCGCGCCTGTTTGCGCTTATGGCTATTACGGGTATTACCCATATGCCTGCGCCCCATACGGCTACTATGGGCCGGACTGGTTTGTAGGCGGCGTGTTTATCGGTGCGGGCCCGTGGTGGCACGGCTGGGGCGGACGCGGCTGGTATGGCCGCGGCGGCTACTATGGCCGGGGGGGATATGGCTATAGGGGCGGATACGGCGGCTACAGGGGAGGTTATGGCAATCGCCCAGGCTCTGCCTATAGGGGCGGCGCAGGTCGCGGCTATGCCGGGGGCGGGTTCCACGGCAGTGCCTTCCACGGCGGAGGCGGGTTTCACGGCGGAGGCGGCTTCCATGGCGGTGGCGGCTTCCACGGTGGCGGCGGCTTTCATGGTGGAGGCCACAGGTAAAGAGAACCAGGTCACAAAGCAGCAATAGGAACGGCTGGCAGCACTCGCTGTCAGCCGTTTTGCTTTTGGCGGGTGGATATCGGAGGACACGGACAATGGATATCAGAGATCAGTTCTCAGCGATCAGGAGGCAAGGGGGTAACTAGGCTGCAATCTTGCCTAGCTGGGGTCCAGTATGCTGGACCCCTACGCAGGGCGCTCGCCCTTGTCGTGTCTACTCATAACGAGGAGGAAACGCGGGGCCGGGGCGCGGCAAAAGGGCGCCGGGGACTTGCTAAAATGGGGCAGGGAAGCGTGTCCCCGCGCATGAACCCGCAAGCATCGGATCGACTCTATTTCGAGCTACAACTGGCCTACGCACGGCCGGTGGTCGCGATGCTGGCGGTGCTGTGCCTGATGGAGATGCGACCCGCGCGGGAAGTGGAACGGCCGCTCTCGTTCCTGATCACCTATTTCGTGGCGGCGATGGTGATTGTGCCGCTGGAGCGGGCCCTCCGGCGCTACAACTGGCGGCTGCCGCTGCTCTGCGACATCCTGGTGCTGGTCGTCTTCCTGTACATCTCGCCGGAGCTCCTGCCGGCGTGGTTCCTGCTCTTTTTCGTGGCGTTTGCGGCGGCCTACCGCTGGAACCTGCGCTTTTCCTGCTTCCTGTGTTTCGGATTGTTGCTGCTAGGCCTGGCATTGGACATGCACCGCGGGGCGCCGTCCACACAACCCAGGGACTTGCTGTACCTGATTTCGTTTTTTGCGGCCTCGTTTCTGGGAGCCGCGGGGATGGCGTTCCTGGGAGACCGCAACCGGCGCTTTGCCGCGCAGCAATCGTTCCTGACGCGGGTGGCAAACACGATGCACGTGGACCTGGGATTGGCGGAATCGCTGCGGCTTCTGCTGGAAGAATTGTGCGCGGAGTTTCACACAGAAGGAGCCCTGCTGGCGTTTCGCGATGTTGATCTGGAGCGCATCTTCCTGTGGCAACTGAAATCCGGCGAAAGCGAGCGGCTCTCTCCGGAGAATCTTCCCCTGACGCGCGCGGACGGATTCCTGCTGGATGACATGGAAGCCTCGCTGTGCTGGAACTCGGTGGCAGGGCGTGGCGTGGGGTTTGGCTGGGACCGGCGGAATGGGCAGACGCTGAAAAACGTGCCGCGCGTGCCTGGTCCGACGCTGCAGGAATTCGGAATCAAGAATTTTCTGACCGTGGCGTTTGATCAGGACGAGCATCCGGTGGGGCGGCTGTTCCTGGTAAACCGTACTCCGGGACACCCGGGATTCTCGAAAGAAGACCTGGCGTGGTTTGAGCGCATCGCTCGCCACGTTAGCGTCTCGATTGAAAGCGTTTTTCTGCTGCGGCACTTGCGGGCGCGGGCCATTGAGGCGGAGCGCTCGCGAATTTCGCGCGACTTGCACGACGGCATTCTGCAAACGCTTTTGAGCATTGAGATTCAAATTGATGTGCTGCGGCGAAAGGTGTCCACGCAGCCGGAGCAGGTGGAAGCGGGGCTGACTTCACTGCAACAGACGGTACGAAACGAGGGCGGGGAGTTGCGCCACCTGGTGACAGACCTGCGGCCGCTGCGCGTGCAATCGGCGGACATGGTGGACCTGATGAGGGGATTCGCGGAGCGGTTCCGCAACGAGTCGGGATTAGCCCTGGATTTGCTGATTGATTCGGCGGAATTGCATGCTCCTGACAGGGTGTGCCGAGAGCTTTTCCAGATTTACCGTGAAGCACTCAACAACATAAAAAAGCATGCCAAGGCTTCCCATGTCGTGGTAAAACTGTCGCAGGACGATAGCCGGCTCGCGCTGGTGGTGGACGACAACGGCGAGGGTTTTAGCTTTGCCGGACGCTTCACGGGGGATGAGCTCGACCGGCTGCGGTTGGGTCCGATTTCCATCAAGGAAAGAACGCGCACGGTTGGCGGGGTTTTGACCGTGGAATCAAATCCGGGTCATGGTGCGCGTCTGACGATCGAGGTACCGCTCGGCTGATATGGCTAAGACTAAACAGCAGATTCGCGTATTGATGGCGGACGATCATGCGATCTTCCGCGACGGCCTCCGCAAACTGCTCGACGGCGATGAGGAAATTACCATTGTCGGCGAAGCGCAGAATGGCGCCGAGTGCATCAAGCTCCTCGCTAAACTGAAACCCGATATTCTCCTGCTGGACCTGCGCATGCCAGACAAAGACGGGCTGGCGGTTCTGGAAGAGGTGAATTTTGACCAGATGCCCACGCGCGTCATTGTGCTGACCGCCGCGGAGGATGACCGCGACGTGGTGCGGGCGATGCGCCTGGGGGCGCGGGGCGTGGTGCTGAAGCAGTCCGCCACAGACCTGCTGGTCAAGAGCATTCACCGCGTGCATGCAGGCGAGATCTGGCTGGACAACCGCATGACCGCGGAAGTGATGAAGGCGTTCGCGAAGTCTTCCGAATCCGGGCCGCGGCGAGAGAAACCGCTGCTTTCCGACCGCGAAAAGGAAATTGTGCAACTCGTGGCTCAGGGCTTCCGCAACAAGGAGATCGGTGAGAAGCTCTTCATCTCCGAGCAGACGGTGAAGAATCACCTGCACAATATTTTCGACAAGCTGGGCGTATCGGACCGCCTGGAACTGGCGCTGTATGCGATTCACCATCGCCTGATTGACCATTCGTAATTCTTCGCGGCGCGAAAGCTCCGTTTCCCAACAAGAAAACAAGAGCGTATTGCAAAAGAGTCGCAACTAGTGTTTTTGAAGTATTGCTTCGCCTGCAGCAAATTCGTATTCTCCTGCGAGTTTCTGGGGGGTGCCCAGCGCACAGCGGTTCTCTGACGCTGGCCCATTGAAAAAATAAGAGTGAACCTGCTGCACGACGGAATCAGCGGGCGACGCAGGGGTGTGTTTGCAGGAATCTCGGGTAGAACTCGAAAATCCGATCTCGAGGTGAAGCTTTGAGAACTCTATCAAGATTGTTTTGCATCCTGATGTTCGCGTGCGGTTTCGGACCAAGCTCAGGGGCACAGCAGGTAGCAGGCAGCATACGCGGTTCGGTTGCGGACGCGAGCGGCGGCGTGGTTTCGGCCGCCGCGATCACCGTCAAACAGTTGGAGACTGGTTTCACGCGAAGCACCACAAGTGACGCGCAAGGCAAGTTCATCCTGCTCGAGCTTCCGGTGGGTCACTACAATGTGCAGGTGGAAGCAAAGGGCTTCCAGAAATTCCTGCAGGAAGGGATCACCCTCGACGTAAATCAGACCGCTTTTATTGCTGCCCGGCTGGCCATCGGCACCACAACGCAACAAATTGAAGTGAAGGCTGACGCTCCCATCGTGGAGAGCGTCTCCACGAATCTGGGCCAGACCGTCGAGGAGCGCGAGGTTCTGGACTTGCCATTAAACGGGCGCCACTTCACACAGCTAGGCTTGCTGCAAACTGGGGTCGTGCCCATTACTCCTGGGCTGGAGGAGGCAGGGGGCACGCTGCGCGAAGGCCAGGCTTACGCCGTGAATGGGCAGCGGCCGGAATCCAACGATTTCCTGATTGACGGTGCGGACAATTTCAATACCGTGGATGGCGGCTTTGTGCTGGAGCCGCCGGTGGATGCGATCTCCGAGTTCCGCATCCTGACGCACACCGCGAACGCGGAGTTTGGCCACAGCACGGGCTCAACGACGAATATCGTCACGCGTACGGGAACGAATCAATTTCATGGCGCAGCCTGGGAATTCCTTCGGAACAATGCCATGGACGCGAAGAGCTTCTTTGCGGATAGCGTGGAGCCGTTGAAGCGCAACCAGTTTGGCGGAACTTTCGGCGGTCCCATCAAGAGCGATAAGACATTCTTCTTCCTGTATTACGAGGGCGTGCGCAACCGGCAGGGCGAAACTTCCCGGACAACGGTGCCTTCCGATCCGGAACGGAGCGGCAATTTTGCCGATCAATGTCCGCTCAACAACGGCACCTTCAACTCTCAGGGGCTGTGCATTGACAATTCCACCGGCCAAATCAGCCCGAATGGCCAGCTCTTCAATGAATTCACCGCCCAGCCGATTCCCAATAATCAACTGCCTTTCATCAACACGATTTCTCAAAATCTGCTGCCCTTCTATCCCCACGCCAATTCCGGCCCGTTCACGTACGTTGGCACGCAGACGCTGGTAGCAAATTCGGACCAATTCGGCATTCGCGTGGACCACTATCTGACGGAGCGGGATGCCCTGAACTTCCGCTACAGCTTCGGCCAATCCAGCCAGACCGATCCGCTTTCGACGGCAGGGGCGAACGTCCCGGGATTCCCGGTTGGAGAAGATCAACGGCCGCAGAATTTTGTGGCCCAAGAGACGCACACGTTTTCCCCAACCCTGGTTGGAGTCTTGCGGGCCTCGTACCTAAGAAACAAATTCCTGCTCGATGAACATTTGAATCACACGGATCCTGCCAGCCTGGGATTTACCTATGCGCCGACGCTGGAATCGGCGATTGGACCGCCATTTGTGCAGGTGGGCGGCTATGCCTCGATTGGCGACCCGATCACCGGCCCGCGCAATACCTACCAAAATTCCTATGATTTTTCCGGATCGCTGACGTGGATCAAAGGGCGACACCAGATTAAATTCGGTGGCGGCTATCAATACGACCAGATCAACGTGCTGCAGGGAATCGCCACGAACGGCTTCTTCGTGTTTGCTACCTTTCCCGTGAACAATCCCTTCGCGAGTTTTCTCTTCGGGCAGCCCGTGTTCTTTTTGCAGGGAGGCGGGGACTTTTCGCGAGGATTGCGTGGCCAAGCTTACAACCTTTATGCGCAAGACAGTTGGAAAGTAACCTCGCGTCTGACCGTCAACTATGGCCTGAGGAATGAAGTCCCTTCGCCTTACACGGAGATTCACAATCAGCAGAATTTGTGGATCCCCGGGCGGCAATCCACCGTTTTCCCCAGTGCCCCCGCAGGCCTGCTTTATCCAGGGGACAAAGGAGTTCCCGGCGGCCTGATTCCGACGGAACGTGACGCATTTGCTCCGCGCGTGGGGCTGGCATGGGACGTGACCGGTAAAGGCCGCTTGCTGGTGACATCCGCGTACGGAATCTTCTACGATCCTTACTACACGGGACAGGGCGGGCCGCTGCAGACACCCATCAGCGCGCCGCCGTATCTGCAGACACCGCAGATCAGCACGCCGAATTTCGCCGATCCTTATAACGGACAGAATCCTTTTAATGGCAGTTTTGCGCAGCCGATGACTTTGCTGACGCTGGACCCGAATCTGCGGCTGCCCTACGCTCAGGATTGGAACTTGAACGTGCAACGAGCTTTTGGAAGTGACTGGCTGCTGGAAGTCGGATACATCGGCACCAAGGGAACCAAGCTGCCACGCTTTATCGAGGCGAATCCCGCGGTTTACATCCCCGGCCAATCGACGCAGAACAACGCCGACCAACGGCGGCTGTATTCAGGTTGCACGACCGCCGCAAACTCACCTCCCTGCACGTACTCTTCGGTTGGGGAAATTGCCGGTATCGCGGATTCAACCTATAACGCCTTGCAGGCCAGCTTGCGCAAGCGATTCAGCCATGGTTTGTCCATGCTGGCTTCCTACACGTTCTCCAAGACGCTTGATGACGCCTCCACGTTCAACATTACCGGGTCGGCTTCGCAGAGCGTGGCCGGTGAAAATGACCTGGCCCAGGACCCTTTCGACGTAAAGGCCGAGCACGGAAGGTCCATGTTCGACGCGCGGCACCGGTTCGTGTTGAGCTACGAATGGAATTTGCCGTGGTTCAGCCATGCGCAGAACTGGTACGGACACATTCTGGGCAACTGGCAGGTGAATGGAATTACGACGCTGATGAGCAACACGCCGTTCACCGTCTATGATTCCAGCAATCCTTCCCTGCAGGGAAGCGCGCCGGAAATTTCGGGATTTTACAGCAGCCGGCCGAATATCGTCGGCGATGCAAACTCCGGAACGTGTCAGGTGAATGGCGTGGCAGTGCCCGTCAGGACGTCGGGATGCTGGTTTAATACGAGTGCCTTCCAGCATGCGCAACTGGGCCAGTTTGGAAATGTCGGCCGCAACACGCTGGATGGCCCTGCCTTTCAACAGTGGGATTTCTCTGCCATCAAGTCCATTCGAATCCACGAGGCCATGAGCCTGCAATTCCGTGCGGAGTTTTTCAATATCTTCAACAATGTAAATTTCCGCTTGCCGGACAACGATATCAATTCGCCGAATTTCGGGCAGATCCAAGCGGCGCAACCGGGACGCGTGGTCCAACTGGCATTGAAGCTACTCTTTTAGCCAGACGGCGGGTGGCTTCCTTGGTTCGGACGGTCCGCGAGCATTTCCATTCGCCGAGAGACGGGATTGTGAGCGCAGCGGGCGCCGTCCGCCACGGCTTTTGTAAGCCATGTATACTGAATGAGTTACGGCAGACCCGCTAAACATGAAATGAGGGAACTTTCAGAAATTGGGACGAGGGTTTACCCGTTCTAGTACATTGGTACCTTTTTGGCCGGGAATGATTTTGAATCCCGAGTTCTATTGTTCCCTGGCCTCACCCCGGCTACACTCGTTCCTTCGAACATGGAGGTTTGCCTTGACCGGGTCCGAACGCCGCACTACTCAGAGGTTTTCCATGCGGCTGCCGCTTACCGTGAGATGGACAACGGGTGCGGCGGTTGGCGAAACAATGACGGAATCCCGTGATGTCAGCTCACGCGGGGTTTATTTCTTCCTCTCCAAGGATGTGAAAGAAGGTTCTCCTGTCGAGATTCTGCTGACCTTGCCCAATGAAATTACATTGGCCGGACCGGTGCGCGTGCGCTGCCTGGGGCGCGTGCAAAGGACGGAACCCCGCGATGAAGGCGCCATCGGCGTAGTCGCGGCGATCGAGCGGTACGAGTTTCTGCGCGGCGCCGAAGAGATGTAATTGGCGCGTTTGCGCGAGTAGAGATTCAGTACAAGTTCCTTGCTCGCTCACTGCGGAGGCGGGCGGGAATAGCCGGGGTGCCTCGGCCCCTCAGCGGAGCGCCCCGGCAGTTGTTTGTTTGCGGTGGTGTGGCTGGCGAGGACTACAGTTCTCAGTATTCAGTTTTCAGTTCACAGTCAAGAGAGAAAAACCTACCAACCTGATTTTGTCCTGCAACTCCCCTCTCAGAACAAACTGAGACAGAAGTTGCCAGTTCAAAGTTAAGACGCGAGAATTAACCTGCCTGGTTTTGTCTGGCAAAATCCCCTTTTCAGAACAGAGTGAATCAGAAGTGTCTTGGTGCATCTCAGGCGTGGCGGAGCAGCGCGACACCTGACTCCCACTCTCGCGCCCGCTTGTCGTACCACGCGGGAAACAGTTTACGCAGGATGCGCATGAGTTTCAGGCTGCCGGGCCCGCGATTCGTTTGCAAAGCGGCCTTCACCATTTCCTCAAAACTTGCGACTTCCCAACCACGTTCGCGATAGAACTTGCGCCAATCGGCGGGCGCGAAAGCCATCTTGGCATTGGCGGCCGCGAGATGTTTCCCCCATTTACGTTCAATGAAAGCGAGCACCTTGGGAGACGCGACTTCCACCAACCAATAGCGGAAGTGTGGCTGAGCGTGAAGGTCGGCGGCCAGCGACGTCACTTTATCCTCGTCAAGATAGGTGAGCAGCCCTTCGGACATCACCGCGATACACTGGGCGCGCCGGTTGAGCCCCGAAAACAAGATGCGTCGGCGCTGTTCGTCGCCCAGATGCTCGGTGAAGATCTCGAGTTGGCAATGAGGTACCTCTTCGAAGAGAATCTGCCGCTTGGGCTCGACGATTTCGGGCAGGTCGACTTCGATCCATTGCAATTTGGGCGGCAGGGAGAGTCGATAGGGGCGCGAATCGAGGCCGGCAGCCAGGTTTACAAACATGTCGATTGGTTCGCGCAAAAGCAGGTCACTGATGACACGGTCGAACAGGAAGGTGCGGAGGGCGATCGCCCAGGCATTCTGGTGGAGCGCGCGGCCGATCAGTGCTCCGCGTTCGCCGGCCAGACGGCGTGCGTATGGATCATAAAAGAGACGGTCGGGGCGGTCGGACTCTGTGGCGCGATGGAAGGCGACCCAACGCGCGGTATCAGACACGGAGCGAATGAGCGGTTCAGCCATGGCTCACCCGTGGAGCAGCTTACACGAAAGCTGATGCCAACGCATCCGCGCACGAAGGGTCAAAGGAAAAAACCGTATGGCGCAAAAAAAGCCCCACGCTCTCCCAGACTGGAGAGCATGGGGCGAATACGGAATGCGTAGGGAAACTACTTGGCGTTCTTGTTGGCTGCTTCGGCCGCTAGTTTCAGTTCGCTGTTCACCTGGTCGAGCAGGTCCTTGGCTTTCTGCGCGTGGCCTTGCATGTCCCACTCATTGGCCTTTTGCGCGGCTATGATTTTTTCATAGGCCTGCGTGGAAAGGCGCTGTGCGGCGGCCAGGTTCGGATGGCGCCCCGCGCTGACGTTGTCTTTCGGCTTTTGCGCCAGGAGCGCACCACCGCCAAGCAGAATGGCCACCACGACACCTGCTACGAACGATCTCTTCGTCATTGTTTTCTCCTCGGATTAAGATATGGTTTTTTCAACGAAGCCCAGCGAGTTGGGCAGCAAGCTTCTTCGTTGGGGAATGTATCCACTGTACGCCAAGCGATACAGCAGCCAATGAAGAAAGAACGAGAGTGTCGCCAATCATTAACGCGCCGGGGCCGAGTGTAGTTCAGGTGTCGCCTGTACTTTGGGTCAGGCGATTTTCATGAGGCCATCAGCCATGATGGAAGAAATCCCGATCCCGCCCGGGGAATCCCAAAGGCCTTTTGGTCAACAGGCCATAGGAACGTGCCATGCCGGAAACGCCGGCGAATCAACACAAGGAAGGGACCAAGCATCACAGCGTGGAGCGCGTGGTGGAGCGTCTGGCCACGCCTCAGGAACTCTCTGAATTCGGAACGGTTCCGCCTGATCCAGTAATCGAGTCACAGATTTTGGCGCTGCTGGATGTGGAGATGGCGGAAGGGGAATCGGTGGAGAACCCGATACAGGATCCATTGTTGGAAAAGAAAGAATCTAAGAAACTGGCTGAATTGCGGGAAACGCAGATTGTCGAAGTGCCGCTGGAACGACCCGCAGCGCAAGCGGCGGAGACGGGAAGCGGGCCAACCGGAACTACTTCCGAAAATGTGGAGAACGCGGAGACAAGTTCTGTTGAGCCGCCTTCTGAAGCGCCCAGGGAATCCCGCGCGGTGGGCGCGGACCTGCTGATTTTTGCGGAAGTGCTGGACCAGCACCGCCAGTGGGTGGAGAGCGCGGGCACTGCGGGCGTGCGGGGCGACTTTGCCGGAGCGGATCTGGCGGGCGCGGACTTGACTGGCGTGAACCTGCAAGGCGCGCAATTGCAAAAGGTGAACTTGCGCGGCGCCGATCTTTCCATGTCCAATTTGCGCGGGGCGAATTTTGTGGAGGCGGACCTGCGCGAAGCGAACCTGCTGGGGGCGGAGTTTTCCGGCGCGAACCTGATGGGAGCGAACCTCTATGGCGCGCAAGGGCTGTGGGCCGGGCGTTTGGGCGGAACGAACCTGTTTGACGCAACGCTGCCCGAAGCGGTGGCCGCGCACGACGGGGGAAAAACGATTGCGGAAGCGACGCAATCCGCGCGCGGATTTTACCTGTTGTTGATGGGAATGTGCCTGGCCACGTGCGCGCTGATGGCGATGACCACCGATGTGCGCCTGCTGCTGGATCTTTCCGCAATGCCGACCTCGCAAATCCCGAACATTATGCCGCTGCAGGGCTTCTATCTGGGTGCGCCGCTGCTGCTGACGGTTTTGTATTTGCGCCTGCAGTTCCTGCTGCTGCGTTTGTGGGGAAGCATGGGCGCGCTGCCCGCGGTGTTTCCGGATGGGCAGACGCCAGAGAAGGATGGGCGCTGGTACCTTGTGGGCCCGATCCGGCCGCACCTGCAGTGGTCGCGCGATCCGCGTTCGCCGATTGCTCAGGTGGAAAGCGTGATGGCGCGGCTGTTGGTGTATTGGTCCGTGCCCGCGGTGCTGTTTTTCGTGTGGCTGCGTTATCTGGTGATGCAGGACTACCGCGGCACGCTGCTGCATGTTTTCCTGATCACGCTGGCGAGCGCGGCAGCTTGCGGAACGCCTCGCATCGTGGCGCGGGTGCTGCGGCCCGGCGACTGGAACGATGAAAGTACGCCGCATTTCCTGCACGATGTGCTTTCGGCGGTGCGCGTGCCTGTGGCGGCGGGATTGGTGCTGCTGCTGCTTTCGCTGGGCGTGATTCGCGGATTGCCGGCGGACCCGAGCATCAGGCCAGAGGTCGGCCCGGGCGATCCGCGGCGATGGGCGGCCATTGCGTTTCGATCCGTCGGCTTCCGTCCCTACGCCGATATTACAGAGGAAAGCCTCGATTCAACACCTGTCAAAACATTAGGAAGCGGAGAAGCGGGAGCCAGCGATGCGCCAGGGCCGCGGTTGAACGAGATCAACTTGCGCTACGCCCGGGGTTATCGCGCTGCGTTTCCGAATGCCCGGATGTGGCGCGCGAACCTGGAAGGCGCAAGCCTGTCGGAAGCGGATTTTCGCGGCGTGAACCTGCGTGAGGGTTTGCTGCGCTCGGCGAATCTGGACCGGCTGCAGGCCAGCAAGGCGAACCTGGTGTCCGCGGATGCGCAAGGAGCAAACTTTGCGGGCGCGGATTTTCGGGGCGCGGACATGTCCTACGCAAACCTGGCCGGGGCCATGCTGACCACGGCGAACCTGAGTCATGCGTCGCTGTACTCGGTGAATCTGCGGCAGGCCAACTTGTTGCGGGCGGATTTGTCGCACGCGGATTTACGCGACGTGAAAGCGGAACTAGCTGTGCTTTCGCTGGCGATGCTGGAGCAGACCGATTTCTCCGCGGCCAAGCTGTCGGGCGCGAACATGACCGGGGCGCAGTTCAAGGGAACCATCCTGCTGGAAGCGGACATGTCCAAGACGGATTTGCGCGGGGCCGCGTTCGCGGGAGCCATCTTGCGGCAGGCGCACCTGGACGGCGCGAATATCGAAGGCGCGGATTTGCACGGGGCACTGGGCCTGGAAGCCTGGCAGGTCTGCTCCACAAAAGGCTGGCGCAGCGCGCAGTTGGACTTGGATGTGAAGACAGCAACGGAACAGATGTGCGGAGCGTCAGCGGCCTCTAATCGGCCGTAACCCCTTCATATTTAAAAGGATGGCAGAACTTCAGCGGGTGATTGACGAATTGGCCTGCCAGCACGTAAACTCGTGCTGCACGTGTTCTCGTGCTGATCGAGGGGATGGCCATGCCCAAGAAAGTCAATGCGACCGCCAAGAAAACCAACATTACCTTGAAGCTTGATACGGAACTGCTCCGGGCGATCAAGATTGTCGCAGCCGAGCGGGGCACATCGGTGAGCGCGCTGCTGACGGAAAAGCTCGCGGAACTCACAACAAAGGATGAAGAATACGAGAAGGCCATGAGGCGCGCGATCGCCAGAATGGAGAATGGCACTTTCGGCGGCTGGCAAAAACCCAAGTCGCGAGACGAGCTACATGAGCGGTAAGGCATTCGTTGACACTAACGTATTCGTCTATGCCCATGACCCGCGAGGGGGCGCTAAATCCATGCAAGCCCGCACATTGATAGGCCAACTGTGGCTCGAGAAGCGGGGGGTTTTGAGTACACAGGTTCTCCAGGAGTTCTGCGTTAACGTGCGCCGCAAGTTCTTGCATCCGATGAGCAGTGAGGAATTTGGGGAACTCCTACGCGACTACATGAAATGGCAGACGGTCGTCAACACTGCAGAGTCCATCGAACGGGCGCTGGAAGTTGAGCGGCGATATCAACTGTCTTTCTGGGACGCCATGATCGTGCAGGCGGCGGCGAGCGCCGGGTGTGAGGTGCTCTATTCAGAGGATCTTTCGCACGGGCAGGAATACCATGGCGTCCTGGTGGTCAACCCGTTTGCGAGCTGAACCCGCATCGCCGCCGGTTGGCCCGCGCTGTTCACAAATCACAAGTCACGAATTACAAACCACGCTCGCCAAGTATTACCGTTCATCCCCAAACAGCTTGATGTCCTCGGGGCCTTCATTCAGCGGCATGATATCGCGCCCCTGCACCAGTTGGCGCACCTGCTCGACGATATCGGGATTGGCCAGCGTGGTGATGTCCCCGGTATCCATGTGATTGGAGATGGCGGCCAATACGCGGCGCATGATTTTGCCGGAGCGCGTCTTGGGCATATCCGGCACGATGTGAATGCGCTTGGGCCGCGCGATTTTGCCAATCATAGTTTCGATGGTGGCGGTGACCTTCTCGATGATGGCCTTCTTGGGAAGGACGCCGGGCTTCAGTGAAATATAAATTTCCGGGACGCGTCCCTTCACCTCATCCACCACGGGAACAACCGCAGCTTCGGCAATTTCCTGAATGGTGAGGCAAGCGGACTCAAGTTCCTTCGTGCCGAGGCGGTGTCCTGCAACGTTGATGACGTCGTCCACGCGGCCAAGAATGCGATAGTAACCGTCGGGAGGAAGCACGGCGCCGTCGGCGGCGTAGTATGGCCAGTCGCGCCAATCCTTGCTCTGCGGATTCTTGTTGTACTTCTTGTAGTACTGATTGACGAAGCGGTGCGGATCGCCCCAGATCGTCTGCATAATGCCGGGCCAGGGATTTCGGATGCAGATATTGCCGGCTGCGTGGTCCGCACTGGCCACTTCCTTGCCTTCTTCGTCCCAGATGACCGGATATATACCGAGGCACGCGGGGCCTGCGCTGCCCGGCTTCATGGGATCGAGAGCGGGCTTGGTGGTGCAGAGGAAACCCCCGGTCTCCGTCTGCCACCACGTGTCCACGATGACGGCTTCACCCTTGCCCACGACTTCGTGATACCAGCGCCAAACTTCCGGCTCGATGGGTTCACCAACGGTGGTCATATGTTTGAAGCGATAGTTGTGCTTCTTGGGTTCCTCGGCGCCCGCCTTGCGAAGCATGCGAATCGCCGTGGGAGAAGTATGGAAGATGTTTACGTCCAGGCGTTCCGCAATTCGCCATGGACGCCCAGCATCGGGGAATTGCGGCACGCCCTCGTACAGGACAGTGGTGGCCGCAAGCGCAAGCGGTCCATAAACAATGTAAGAGTGCCCGGTGATCCAGCCAATATCCGCCATGCACCAGTACACGTCCTCGGGATGAATGTCCTGATAATACTTGGCGGTGCCAGTGACGTACGCGAGGTAACCGCCGGTGCGATGCTGGCAACCCTTGGGCTTGCCCGTTGTCCCGCTGGTGTACATGAGGAAAAGCGGATCTTCGGATTCCATCGAGACAGGCGGGACAACGGCGTTGCGGTAGTCCTTCAGGATGTCGTCAACGAAAAAGTCGCGCTCCATAATCATGGGCGCGTCGGAAGTGTACTTGTGGTGATAGCGCTTCCACACGAGCACTTTGTCAATGACCTGGCCTTCCTTCTTGGCAGTTTCCACAGCGATATCGGCGCTGGCTTTGTGGTCCACCCAGCGGCCGTTGCGATGATAGCCATCCACGTAAATCAGCACGCGGCTGCCGGAATCGGCGGCGCGCAGGCCGCAGGCTTCCCCAGAGAAGCCGCCGAAAACAACGGAATGAATGATGCCCAGGCGGGTGCAAGCCAGCATGGTGATGGGCAGCTCCGGAATCATGGGCATGTGGATGGTGACGCGATCGCCCTTCTGAAGACCGGCGAACCCTTGCAGAACCGCGGCAACTTCGTTGACGCGCCGGTACAGCTCCTGGTAGGTGATGACGATGTGATTTTCTTCCTCGGGCTCCGGCACAAAGATCATCGCGGCCTTGTTCTTATACTTGGCCAGATGGCGATCCACGCAGTTATAGCAGACGTTCAATCGGCCGCCGACAAACCACTTCCAGAAGGGCGGATGATTGGTGTCCAGGGTTGTGTGCCAATACTGATCCCAGTGAAGGAGTTCGGCGTATTCACGGAAGCACTCCGGGAAGTTTTTCTCGCTGAAGCGTTCCAGCGCGTAATTGTCGTTCAGATTGGCTTGCGCGATGAACCGCGCTGGAGGCCGGATGTAGGCTTCTTCCTTCCAATGGACGGCAATCTGCGCTTCGGTCAGGCCGTGCTTTTTGGCGCGGGACTTGGCTTCGGTGGGCTGCTTTGCGAGGGTTTTTGGCACGGCACTCACTCCCTTGAAAGATAAAGACTGCAAAACCATAGGGGGCCGAAGGTTACCTGCGAGAAGAATCCCCATGCGCGAAGGCATGGAAACACCGGAAACCGGTGCTGCCCCGAAAAGCCTGAGGCAGAATCATGCTACTTCGCGTGTTCGCTCGTCAATCGGCGCAAGACTTCGCGAAGTCGAGCGGAATTTCTGCCGGCTGCCTGCGCTAGCGCTAGTTTGCGGGCTCGCGTACCCACACTGTCTTGATGTTGGTGAACTCGCGGATGCCGTAAGGTCCCAGTTCGCGGCCGTGGCCGGAAGCTTTAACGCCGCCAAACGGGACGCGAGGATCTGAGACCACCATCTGGTTGATGAAAACCATGCCCGCTTGCAATTCTTTGATGAAGAGTTCGCGCTCGGCGGGGTCGTTTGTCCAGGCGCTGGCGCCCAGGCCAAAGCGGACATCGTTGGCTATGGCGATGGCTTCGTCAATGGATTTTGCGCGGAAAACGCAGGCGACCGGGCCGAACAGCTCCTCGCGATAAGCCGGGGAATCCTTGGGGATATTGGTCAGAACCGTGGGCTGATAGAAATTACCCGGACCGGCAACAGACTTGCCTCCAATGATGAGTTTTGCCCCTGCCTGAATGCTTTTCTGCACGTCGGCATCGAGATCCCGAACGGCATCCGGCGTGGACAGCGGGCCAAGATCCGTTTTTGGATCGAAGGGATCGCCGAGCTTCAGAGCCTGCATGCGGCTGACGAACTCCTTCTCGAACTGCTCGGCAATTTTTTCGTGAACGATAAACCGCTTCGCGGCGATGCAGGATTGCCCATTATTGATGACTCGTGCTTTCACCGCGGTGGCGGCGGCTTCCGCGATGTTGGCGCTGGGCATAACGATGAATGGATCGCTGCCGCCAAGCTCGAGCACGACTTTCTTGATGCGTTTGGCGGCGGAGATGCCAACCTGGATGCCGGCTTGTTCGCTCCCGGTGAGCGTGGCCGCAGCGATGCGCGGATCATTCAGAATGCGGTCCACCTGGGAGGCGCCGATCAGCAGCGTCTGAAAGACATCCGGCGGAAATCCGGCGCGGCGCACGATCTCTTCGATTTTCAGCGCGCATTGCGGAACGTTGGAAGCGTGTTTCAGCAAGCCCACATTGCCTGCCATCAAGCCCGGCGCGACGAAACGGAAAACCTGCCAGAAAGGGAAGTTCCAGGGCATGACGGCGAGCACGATGCCAATGGGTTCGTAGCGGATGAAGCTTTTGGCGGCGGAGGTGGCGATGGGCTCGTCGGCAACAAACTGCGGCGCGTGTTCGGCGTAGTATCGGCATGTGGACGCGCATTTTTCGGTTTCGGCAATGGCTGAGGAGAGCGTCTTTCCCATCTCCAGCGTCATCAGGCGGCCAATGGCCTCTTTTTCCGATTCCAGGATTTCCGCAGCCTTGATCATCCAGCGCGCGCGATCGGCCATGGGGGTTCTGCGGAAACGGTGAAAGGCGGCGGCGGCTTTCGTGATTCTGGCGTCAACTTCAGCGTCGGTGAGCGCGTCGAATTTCCTGACGACTTCGCCGGTCGCCGGATTGATGGTGGCAATGGCCATGGCCTGTGCTCCTCGGAGTGGGTGCGGGGGTACGTTAATCAGTTGGGGATTCTAATGCAAAACCTTACTTTTTTAAAGTAGAGATTTGAAAGACGCAAGAGCATTGCGCGACCGACGCCGATTTTGTCGCACTTATTTCTTTTTTTCTGCCGGAGCGGGTGGTGGCGGAGGCGCGGGCTTGAGGCCGGCGGCGGCCTGCTGGAGTTCGCTGACAGATGCCGCGGTCAATTCATAAAGAGCCGGCTCGTTCTGGCGCCTGGCGATGTAGGAATCGCCGGATTTGGCGATGGCCACTTTTTCGGTGCGCTTGTTTTGATTGGAAATCACGGTGATCTCGATGGCTTCCGAAGTGAAGCCGGAATCGGGGAATTTGCTGGCAGAAAGATCGCGCAGCTTGTCCAACACCGTTTGCACGGAGTCGGGGTCGAGCTTTTTGCCGTCGGCACCCCACCAGTCGGAACCCGAATGCGTGAGGAAGTAAGACTTCGCTCCGTCGTGAATCTCGATCTTGTCTGGTTCTTCGTAGCCGAAGTCGAAAAGCTTCTTGTTGCGGAAATCGTCGATGGGCTTGTTGAGCGAGGTGCCGAGAGACGCGGAAACTTTGAACACGCCGGAAACCACGGAGGATTTGGCGTAGTAATCGTCCTTGGCTTTGCGGATTTGCAATTCCTGCGTGCCGGAAGCGCCGGTTATTTTCGCCGTGACAAATGGGGAAGCGCCGTTGAAAGCCGCAGCAATCTTGGTCGTGTCGTCGCTGGATGAGGTTTCCATCTTGGCGTCCTTCAGCGCGCGGACGAGGTCATCCACCTGGTAGGACTGCACGCGGTAGGGTTTGGGCTTGAGGATCTGCCAGGAGTCCTTTTCGCGTGCAAACGTGATGTCTTCCTTCTTGTCGGGAGATTGCTGCAGCAGTTCGACCTGCGAGACCTTGTCGAAATCAGCGGTCAGTAGTCGCTTGTCGCGAAGGTCGCTGGCGGATTTGTCGAGGCTGGACTTGTTAAAATTGGCGATGGTGAAAACGCGCGGGTCACCGGCAAGCGCGGCAAAGTTCGAGCCTCCCGTGATGGTTTGCCCGCCGACGAGAAGTTTTTGCATGTTGCCCTTCGTCGTGACTTCGATTTGCAGCCCAGGGTCGGTGAGATCGTATTGCGTGAGATCGGCTGCCTTATCGTCCACGAGGCGTTCGGAATTGAGCGAAGAAAGAGTCGACAAAACGCTGCTAACGGCATCCTGGTCGGCTGGCAGCGGCTGCGGCGCGGTGATCTGCCAGGTGCCGGAGGCGTTCTTCGATAGCACGACCTCAGGCTCGCCCTTGCGTTGGATGGCGAGTCGCGAGATTTCGGACTGATTGAGCGAAAGGATTTTCGGAGGCAAGTCGGCGGCAGCTTTGGAAGCATCTTCGGCGGGCTTGTGATGATTGGACCAATACAGCGTTCCGGTAAGAGCAGCAAGAATGAGTGCAGCAATGATAAGGCCACGGAGTTTCATGAGAGAAGATTCCTCGTTAGGAACAAACGGTCGAGCCCGAAGCTAGCGGCGGCGCCACCATACGGAAACTCCTCCAATAATCACGAGCAGAGGGAGCAAAATCTGGCTGGTGATGCGGAGCCAGTTGAATTGCGCCTGCGTCAGGGTGATGCGGCGATCGTCACGGTCCTTCGGGCGAATGGAAATGAGATCTTCGTCGGAAGCCAGCCAATTGATGGCGTTCACAGCGAGGTCGCTATCGTCCATGGAAGGGATAAAAGAGTTGGCGGCCCATTCGGAACTGCCAATCACCACGAAGCGCCCTTGCGAGTTTTCCTTCCCAGTCTCGTAGGTCCCGGCTGCCGCCAGCGGCAGCGGACCCTTCGTATTTTTCGGGTCGTCGGGGTTCACCGCCGGGCTGGTGAGCTTGGTAGTGGCGAAGCTGGAAGGAGACGAAGAGAAGAGTTTTGCGACGCTGGTCTTGGGCGTGTTCTTGATTTGCAGCGAGCGCGCCAACGGGAAGCCCGTTGCGGAGCCGCTCATTCCACTGACGATCGGGTGGGATTCGTATCGTGTCACAAGCGCAACTTCCGGCCCGAGGCCCGTGAGCTGGCCGATGGGATTCATGTCAAGAATGAGGTTCTTGTCGGGAGTGACGCCCCAACTGGTCAGGAGGTTCGCAAGAGCGTCATTATCGGCAATTTGGGCGCGGCCCATCTTGAGCGGAGGGTTCAGGAGAAACATCGCACGGCCTCCATCCTCCACGTAGGCTTTGATGGCGTCCACTTCCGGCTGCGGATAATCGTCCTGTGGCCCGCCCGCAACAAGGACGGTGCAGTCCGAAGGCACTTCCGCTTTCGTGATCAGGTCGACGGACTTGGCTTCGTAGTTGTCTCTGCCCAGCAATTCCTGGAAACGAGAGAAGCCGTCCCTTTGGCTGTCGTCAATGCGGTGCTCGCCGCTGCCGGCAAGGAAGCAGACGGTACGCGTCTTGTTCTTTAGCACGCGGATGAAGGCGCCGGTGATCCCTTCCTCCGTGAGGCTCTTGGCCTCTTCTTTTCTTTCGCCGACCTGAACAACGGCCACGCCATAGCTCTTAACGCCGGCGGCAACGGCGAGCGGGCGATTCTTGTCGGCATCAACGTAATTGACGTGAACCTTGGGAGAAATATTCGCGTAGAGATCCAGCTGATCCTTGGCTTCATGGAACCGGGTGCTCTGGTCGAAGTAAGTAATCGTGGCGGGTTCCTTCAGGCCTTTGACGATTTTGATGGTTTGTTCGGAGAGGCTGTAACGCTTGTTGGAAGTGGTGTCGTAGGACTTGTTGTAGCGATCGGCAAGCGTGTTGGCGACCGCGATGATCCCGAGAGCAAGCAGAATGTAAGTGGTGGCGAACAGCGCGTACTTCGTTTGGCGGGCGTGTATGAATTTCGTGTTCATTGGCCTACGATCTCCAGCGCAGGGATTCCAGGGACCGGGCAGTCAGAAAGAGTCCCAGGTAAATGGCGGTTACGTAATAGACGACGTCTTTCGTGGAAAGCAAACCCTTGGCAAAGGACTCGAAATGGGTGAGCACGGACAGGTAGGCCAGAACGCGCGCCCAGGTGGCGGATTCATAACCGCTGACCCATTCGAGGACCCACAGCAACAGACAAACGCCAAACGTGGCGGCGCCGGCAATGATCTGGTTGCGTGTGAGCGTGGATACGAACGTGCCGATAGCCAGCAACGCCCCCGCCTGGAGCAATAAGCCCAGATAAGCCACCGCTAACGGCTTCCAATCCGGATTGCCGTACTTAAACAGCCAGGTGAGATTGAGCGCGCTCAAGAACAACATGCCGGCATAAAGGATCAGCGAGGCCAGCCATTTGCCAAGAATCACTTCTCCATCACGGATCGGCGAAGTTGCCAGGAGTTCAATGGTGCCGGTGCGCTTCTCCTCGGCGAACAAGCGCATGGTGATCATGGGAATCAGGAACAGGCTAATCACGCTGGCGTTGGAGATGAGTGGGCGGATCACCTCTTCGTTGAGGTTCATGGGGTACATTTGTCCGCGCATTTGCGATTCCACCCCCATGAAAACGAAGTAGCCCACGACGTTCCAAAAGAAAAAGCCGAAGATAATGGCGAACATAGCCAGCAGGATGTATGCGATCGGGGAGACGAAGTAGCTGCCAAGTTCCTTCCGGCAGATAACCCACATATTTCGCATGGCTCTTATTCTCCCGTCCTGGTGGCGATAGTTTCCGGTTGCGCCGCCGCAGCGGATTCATTTGTAGACGTAGCGGTTTCATCGCTCCCAGTAAGCTGCAGGAAGATTTCTTCCAGGCTGACCGCGGCAGTGCGCAGTTCGTTGAGGTCCCAGCCGGATTCAACAATGGCGCGCGCCAGATCGCCGCGAATGGCGCGGTCGGCCTGGCCCTCCACTTCGAAGGTGGAGCGATTCTGCCGGGTCTCCCGGAATACCACGCGGCTGACGCCAGGAACTTGTTCAAGGCGGTGTTGCACGGTGGCGACACTGAGTTCGCCGGTGCGGCCGGCCACCTCGACCAGAACAGAACCAACCCCGCCCGCGCGATTCCGCAGATTACTAACGGAGTCCGTTGCGACGAGCTTCCCTTTATTGATGATGATCACCTGCTGGCAAGTCTGCTCAACTTCAGGCAGGATGTGCGTGCTGAGAATAATGGTGTGATCCCCGGCGAGACCCTTGATCAGGTCGCGCGTCTCGTTGATCTGCTTAGGATCGAGCCCGGCTGTCGGTTCGTCCAGAATCAGCACGTCGGGATTGTGAATGATGGCCTGGGCCAAACCCACGCGCTGACGGTAGCCCTTGGAGAGCTTGCCAAGAACTTTGCTTTGCACGTCGGCGATGGCGCAGCGATCGAGCACGTAACTGACGCGGCTTTTTAATTCCGCACCGCGCAGCCCCTTGATCTTGCCGACAAACTCCAAATACTCGGTGGTGCGCATTTCGGGATACAACGGCGGGGTCTCCGGCAGATAGCCGATGCGGCGCTTCACCTCGAGCGGGTATTCCAAAACATCAAAGCCGGCGATCTCCGCCGTGCCGGAGGTGGGCGGCAAAAAGCAGGTCAACATGCGCATGGTCGTCGTTTTCCCGGCCCCATTGGGCCCCAGGAAGCCGACGATTTGACCTTTTTGCACCTCGAAGGAGATTTGGTCCACGGCCGTATTGCGGGCGTACCTTTTGGTAAGCTGTTTTACGTTAATCATATGATTTAGCTTTGAAACAATGAAGGGTTTCCCAGTCCTTCATCGCAAAAAGAACTCAATGTGCAAAACATAATGCTAAAAATGTGGGGTGCCCGATGTCAATACCCAAGTTGCCCTTTGAAAAAGTTGGGAAACATCGCGCACGTGCACGAGTTGTGGTTGTTTTCGGTGATTTTAGGGAGAATTGAAGCATCATGATTTTTCCCCGAGTGTTTATGGTGGCGACGGTACTGCTGGCGCTTGCCGCACCAGGGTGCAGAATTGCCCGTGCGCAAACTTCAACCGGCACGATCTCGGGAGTCGTGACAGATGCTTCCGGCGCCGTCGTGCCCAACGCGGCCATAAAGGGGACGAACGAAACAACGGGCCAGGCGTGGACCGCCGCTTCCGGTTCGTCCGGCGAGTTTCAATTGCAGAAGCTGCCGCCGGGCTATTATTCGGTGGAAGTGTCGGCACCGGGCTTCCAGGTGTTTCGCGCAAACAAAATCAGCGTATCTGCAGGAGCAGTGGCAAACGTGCCGGTCAAGCTGGCCGTGGAATCCGCGCGCAAAGTGGTAATCGTGAACGGCGAAGCGGCGGATGACTACAAGCCGACGAATGTCGCCATTGGAAATCTGGACAACCAGCCGCTGCAGGAGTTGCCCCTTTCCGCACTGGTGGTGACGCGAAGCCTGCTGGATGATCAGCAGGCGCGCCTGCTTTCCGACGTGGCGAAAAACGACGCTTCGGTCGGAGAAGATTATGCGCCAGTCGGCTGGTATCAGGATTTTGAGATTCGCGGATTTCCGCTGGACCTGGCCTCGGCGATTAAGATGAACGGTTTGTCCGTGGCCGGGGAACAGCTCTTCCCCATGGAAAACAAGGAAGCGGTCGAATTCCTGCACGGCGTGGATTCCGACGAAGTGGGCGTGGCCTCCGGCGGAGGCTTGGTGAACTACGTGACCAAGCGCCCCGCGAGTGTACGCACGCTAAATGTGGCCACCGACCAGCGCGGCACGGCGTACGCCGCGGTTGACCTTGGCGGATTCCTTGGCGAACAACAGCAGTTCGGCATTCGCACAAATCTCGGCGGCGAAGACATGCGCTCCTATGTACACGGCGCGAATGGCTCAAGGGAATTCGGCGCCGTTGCGGCCGACTGGAAAATCAACGCCACCACCTATCTGAAAGGCGATTTCGACTATCAGCATTTGGTGCAACGATCCGTTGGCGGCTACCAGTTGCTCGGGGGAACCACCGTGCCGGTGGAAGTCTCGCCAGACGTGATGCTTGGCTACCAGTGGTGGGCCAAGCCGAACACCTACGACGATTTCAACGCCATCGTTCGGCTGGACCACAACTTCGCCGGCCACTGGCGATTCTTCGTTGCCGGGGACTTCAGCCACACGCTGTTGGACGACAACATTGCCTGGCCTTACGGCTGCTACTACGCTGCTTCCTGCGCCAACAGCACCACGCCGTATTTCTTCAGCCCCACCGGCGATTACGACGTTTACGACTACCGTAGCCCCGGCGAAGTGCGCATCAACGATCAATTCCAGGCCATTCTGCAGGGCCAGGTGAAACTCGGACGCGTGATCAACGACGTCGCCATCGGCACCAGCTTGCAGCGCCGCAGCGTGAATCTGCCCAACCCCGTGTATACGTATGTGGGGACGGAAAATATTTATCAGCCGGAGCAGACCTTTCTGCCCTCGACGGATGTGCCGGGTCCGGTCACGCTGGCGGAAGACACTCACCAATACGGCTTGATTCTGGTGGACCACATTCATTTGCCAAAAAGAATTGATGTGGGCGTTGGCGGTCAATACGACTCGATGCACGACTTTCTGTTTCCCAGTAAGTCTGTGTGGCTTCCGCAATATTCCTTGGCGTACCGCCCCATCTCCGATGTCTTGCTTTACGGCAATTACAGCGTGGCGCTTTCGCTGGGGTTGCAGGCGCCGTTTTGGGCGACCGTCAATCCCAACGCGTTTTTGGCCCCTTTTTTCACGCGCCAGGTGGAAACGGGAATCAAATACTCGCCCGGGAGCCGCATCCTGCTGACGGCGGCTTTGTTCCGCATGCGCGCGCCATTTTTCTATCCCAAGGCATCGGAAGACGGAACGGTAATCGACTTTCTTTCCGATGGGCATGAAACGCATCGCGGCCTGGAATTAAGCGCGCAGGGCAAAGTGAGCAACTGGCTGCGGCTGACGGGAAGCGCCGCGCTTTTGCGCGCTAGATCATCGGGAAGCAGCACGCCCGACTTCAATGACAGGCAAGTCATCAACGTGCCGCGTTTCCGCACGTCTATGTTCGCGGACATTGATGTTCCTTTTATCACCGGCCTGCATCTGCTGCCGGGATGGAGCTACACGGGGCCGAAAGAAGCGACGCGAGACGATTCGGTAAGCGTGCCGGGCTACAACTTATTCAACATGGGCGCGCGGTACACGCCGACCGGTGAATGGAGCAAGCTGACGTTTCGCCTGTTCGCGGATAACGTGATGAACAAGCGCTACTGGAAAGATACGGGCGCAAGTTACGGCGACACGTTTTTGCATCTCGGCGCGCCTACAACGGTGCGGCTGTCCATGGAATACAGTTTTTGAAAGGCAAGGCAAAATAGAGGATTCGCGGAGAAGATTGGGAGCGCCATGGGAATCAGATCGCGAGTGCCGGAATGAGCGGTGAAGTGAAGGCGCATGGCCTGGACGGAAACCTTGTCGAGCCGGATTGGCCGGCACTGAAGCTCGATGAATTGAATGAGTTGCTGCGGCGCTTTCCCCAAGCGCGCAGAGCGGAGCGCATCCTGTCGTTCAGCCCGCGTCCCTTTTCGGCGGCCAGCGTTGTGCAAACGCCGTTTGGCAATGTGTTCGTGAAGCGCCATCATCGCACGGTTCGCGACCGGGAATTCCTGCTTGAAGAGCATCGCTGGCTGGCTTACTTGAGCGCCCGCGATGCTTTGGTGAAAAAGCCGCTTGCTGACAACTCCGGGGAAACCGGCATCGAAATTGGCGATTGGACCTACGAAGTTCATCCGATCGGCGAAGGTCTGGACGTATATGAGATGGCACAATCCTGGACTCCGTTTCTCAGCGTGGGCCATGCGCGCAACGCGGGGCGCGCTCTTGCGCGACTGCACGCCGCTTCCGCGGGCTACGTTGCGCCTGCACGCAAAGCGGCTACCTTGGTCACGAGCTTCAAGATATTTTCGAGCGAAAATCCGTGGCGCGAACTCACGCGTTATATGGAGGCTCGTCCTACGCTTCGTGACTACCTTTCCAATCGCGATTGGCTGGCGGCAGCGCAGGAGACGTTTCTTCCACTGCACAACCGCTTGCGGAAATTCCTGCCCCTCTTTCAGCCGCTCTGGACGCACAACGATTTTCATGCTTCCAATTTGTTCTGGAGCGATGCCTCACCGAATGCGGCGGTCACCGACATTATTGATGTAGGCCTTGCGGACCGCACCACCGCGATTCATGACATCGCCACCGCTATCGAAAGGAACGGCGTGGAGTGGCTGCAAATGCACGACACTGCGCGCGACCCATTCCACCTGGAGCAAATCCACGCGTTATTGGGCGGCTACGAGGAACTGCGCCCCTTGTCGCGCGACGAGGCGGAGGCGGTGCTGGCCCTGCTGCCACTGGTGCACGCGGAATTCGCGCTTTCCGAGGCGGATTATTTCCTGCGCGTATTAAACTCGCCGGAGAAGACCGACATTGCGTACGACGGATACTTCCTCGGGCACGCCCGCTGGTTCAGCAGCGATGCGGGCAAGCGGCTCCTCGAGCAACTGCAGCGCTGGGCCGATTCGCATCCGGGCAATACGAAAAATCACGCGACGATTTCTGAAGAGGTGAAGAGATGATGTCGCCGCTCGAAATTGCCGCGGTGCTCACCAGTGTCCTCGGCATTTGGCTGACCACACGTCGCAAACTCTCCTCCTGGCCGGTGATTCTCGTCTCCTGCGTTTTGTACGCGCTGGTTTTCCGGCGCGAAAAGCTCTACTCGGATATGCTGCTGCAGTTTGTTTATTTTGCTTTCTCCATTTACGGCTGGTGGCACTGGTGGCGCGGCGTAAAGGAAGAAGGCACAGTCAGAGTGGAACGCCTCTCCGCCCGAGGGTTCGCGGCGGGAATGATCATCGGGGCCGCCGGGAGTTTTCTGCTGGGCTACGTCATGGCGCACTACACGGATGCAGCGCTGCCGCATATTGACGCCGCGTTGACGAGTTTCAGCCTTGTGGCGCAATTCTGGTCCACGCGCAAACACATTGCCAATTGGTGGCTCTGGATTGTCGTGGATGCCATCGAGATCGGCGTCTTCGTCTACAAACATCTCTATCTCACGTCCGTACTTTTCGCGTTTCTGATCTTTTTGGCGATCGTCGGATTGCGCGCCTGGCAAAAAGCCCTGCGCGAGCAGGAATCCGCAAGCCAGAACTCGGTTACGGCGGAGATTCCAGCCGCGCTCTTCAGGACTTGAAGCTCGGCGGAAGAAATAGCATCCTCAATCATGGACCCTGCCGCTCTCTCCACCACATCCGCATCTTCTTCGGTGGCCGCGAAGACCATGTCGCGGGTCGGCCATTTTCGCTGGTTGATTTGTGCCCTCCTCCTTTTCGGTGTCACAAAGAATTACATGGACCGCCAGGTCCTCGGAGTCCTGAAGACCACTCTGCAACATGATTTGGGCTGGAACGAAATCGACTACGGCAATCTGGTGTTTGCGTTCCAGGCGGCTTACGCGGTTGGCATCTTGCTTATGGGCCGGCTGATCGATCGCATCGGCACCCGGCTGGGCTACGCCGTGACGATGATTTTCTGGAGCCTGGCTTCGATGGCGCACGCCTTGGGCGGCTCCCTCATCAGCTTCATGGTCGCCCGATCGGCATTGGGCCTTGGGGAATCGGCAGTTTTCCCCGCCAGCATCAAGAGTGTGGCCGAATGGTTTCCGAAAAAAGAGCGCGCGCTGGCGACGGGAATTTTTAACGCCGGCTCGAATCTCGGCGCGATGGTTACTCCCCTGGTCGTGCCTTGGATCACCATCCATTGGGGCTGGCGCTGGGCCTTTGTGATTATGGGCGCGCTGGGATTCCTATGGCTCATATTCTGGTTGCTGCTGTATCGCAAGCCAGAGGAGCATCCGCGCCTCTCGAAGGTGGAACTGGATTACATCCGAAGTGATCCGCAGCCGTCGATGGTGAAAATCAGCTGGGCCCGCCTTATTCCGCATCGGCAGACCTGGGCTTTTATCGTGGCCAAATTTATGACTGACCCCATCTGGTGGTTCTACTTATTTTGGGTGCCCGATTTCCTGCAACGCAAACACGGTCTGGCGCTGATGCAGATCGGCGTGCCCATCATGGTGATCTATGTGGTCAGCGATTTCGGCAGCATTGCGGGAGGCTGGCTGTCCTCGTGGCTCATCGCGCGCGGCAGCAGCGTGAATCTGGCCCGCAAAACCGCCATGCTGGTTTGTGCGTTTTGTGTTGTCCCCATGATGTTTGCCTTACATATCCAGAGTACGTGGACTGCGGTTCTGGTGATCGCGCTTGCAGCCGCGGCTCATCAGGGGTTCTCCGCGAATCTGTTTACGTTGACCTCCGATATGTTTCCTGCCCAGGCCGTTGGCTCGGTGGTTGGCATGGGAGGCATGGCGGGCGCAATCGGAGGAATGTTGATCGCCAAGATTGTGGGATACACATTGCAGTGGACCGGAAGTTACATGATTCCTTTTTTGATGGCCGGTCTTGCCTACTTGCTGGGGTTGGCCGCCATTCAGCTTCTGGCGCCCCGGTTGGAACCGGCCAACATCCACTGAAGGGAGTGTCAGCAGGGTAAAAAAGGTGGGCAGACTGCCCAATCGTGTTTCCAGATCCGCATGTTGCGGTCGCGCTTAAACTTTCATTCCCGCTTCAATCACATCCATAAGGCAGTGCAGCAGAAATTGATGGCCTTCCTGAATTCGCGCCGTATCGCGATGACGGACGACCAGGGCGCTATCTGACAGAGGAAGTGCGGCTCCGCCATCGCCTCCCAGGAACGCAATGGAGGTCATCCCAACCTCTTTTGCGGCTCGCAGTGCTTCGAGAATGTTGGGGGAGCGCCCGCTGGTGGTGAGCGCGATCAGCACGTCGCCGGGTCGGCCGAGGGCCCGCACCTGCCTCGAAAAAACTTCTTCGAAGCCGTAGTCATTTCCAATGCAGGTTAGCACCGAGGCATCCGCGGCCAGCGTGATGGCCGCCAGCGGACGCCGGTTCGTCTTATATCGCCCCAATAGCTCGCCGGCCAGGTGCTGTGCTTGAGCAGCGCTGCCACCGTTTCCGCAGAGCAGGATTTTGCCGCCGCTGTTCAAGGAGGCGAGGCACCGGTCAGCACAATCGCGCACCTGGGCGGACAAGGCGCGCAGCGATTCCAGCATCGCCAGGGAATCGTCAAGAGACTTCTCGAAATCGCTCATGCTCGGGCCAACTCTCCTTTTTGCGAACTCAATCGTTTGCGCATCGATTGCCGCGCCGTCCAGTTACTGTGTGGAGCTCTCGTAGCTGAAAACGTAGCTTCCCGACCCAACTTCTACCACCACGGCGCCATCACTCTGTCGCCACCCGGAAGTTCCCGGGCTCGATGGCAATGGCCTCCCGTTCTCCGTCACCTGTTCCAGCTTCGCTTTGGGCAGGCGCACGGTCGCCGTTGTGTTCGCGGGAACTTCCACGTTCAGCGTCATCTTCCCGTCTTTCAATTCCCATGCCGACGACACCTTGCCGTACATACTGTGCACGGAACCCTTCGCGAAGGTCAATCCTCCGCCCGGGTGCGGCTGAATCAGGATGTGCTTGTAACCCGGTTGCTTGGGGTCGATGTCAATCCCGGCAATCACGCGATACATCCAATCGCCAATCGCGCCATAAGCGTAATGATTGAACGAATTCATTCCCGCGTCCTGAAATGTTCCGTCTGGCTTGATCCCGTCCCAGCGTTCCCAAATGGTGGTGGCATCCTTCGTGATGGGATAAAGCCACGAAGGATATTCCTTGCGATTCAAAAGCATATAGGCTTCGTCAAGATGCCCGTAGTCGCTCAATTCCTTGCAGAGCACCGGCGTGCCGAGAAAACCTGTCGTGAGGTGCTGGAAATGACGGACGTCGGCAGCTAACCGGTCCGCGGCCTGCTGGCGCTGCGATTCCGGCAGAAGATCGAACGCCAGGGCCAACGAATAGGCCGTCTGCGTGTTGGAAGAAAGCCGTCCATTCGGAGTGACGAACTCTTTTTGGAAAGCCGAGCGGATGTGTTCCAGCAGCCCGGCGCAAAACTCAGCGTCTTCTGTTTTGCCCAGAACTTCGGCGGAGGCGCGCAGCAATTCCGTCGAGCGCGCGAAGTACGCCGTCTGAATCAGGTCCTTGTCGGTGGTCGCTCCCGGATAATCCGAATCCGTTGTGGCGAAGGCGAGCCAGTCTCCGTATGTAGCCCCCGTGTTCCAGAGGTACTTTTCACCGGCCGCGCGCCGCATGTATTCCACCCAGGCTTTCATGCTGGGATACTGCGTCTCCAGTACCCGGCGGTCGCCATAGGAGAGATACACGGTCCACGGCAGCACCGTGGCGACATCGGCCCAGCCCGCCGAGGCAGAGCCACCCTCGCGTGTTTTATGCGTGAGCACATTGGGAATCACGTCTGGCACGGCGCCGTTGTCCTGCTGATCCAGGGCAACATCCTTGAGCCACTTGGTGTAAAACGCCGCCGAGTCATGATTAAAAGATGCCGTTCGCGCAAATACTTCCGCATCTCCTGTCCAACCCAGCCGCTCGTCGCGCTGCGGGCAATCCGTGGGAACGTCAACGAAGTTTCCCTTTTGTCCCCAGATGATGTTGTGCTGCAGTTGGTTCGGCATCGCGCTGGAAGTTTCAAACGTGCCAGTGGGATCAATCGCCGAGTGAACCACAACGCCGGTAAAGGCTTCCAGCGGCGGTCCTCCGGGCCATCCGGCGACGGCAACATAGCGAAAGCCCTGAAACGTGAAGTGCGGTTCGAACGTCTCGACGCCTTGGCCTTTCGTGGTGTAGCGAATGGTTTCCTTGGCCGCGCGCAAATTCGCGGTGTACAAATTCCCGTTTTTGTCGAGCACCTCGGCATGACGCAGCGTAATCGTAGTACCAGCGGGCGCGGTCACATGAAATCGCACCCACCCCACCATGTTTTGCCCCATGTCGAGCACGGTGTCGCCTTCCGGGGCTTTAAACACTTTGACCGGCTTGATTTCCTGGATCGCTCGTACCGGAGGTCCCGCCTGTGCAACCAGCGCTTGCTTCGGCGTCTCCAGCAATGTGACGCCCTTCCAATCCTTGTCATCGTAAGTGGCCTCGCTCCATCCCGGGCGCTCCAGGCGTGCATCGTAAGTTTCGCCGTTGTAGATATCGGACATCAGGATGGGGCCGGTCGTCGCCTTCCAGTTTTCATCCGTGCCGATAACTTGCTGTTTGCCATCCTTATACGTAATCACCAACTGAGCCAGAAGAGCCAGTTTCGATCCGTACGAGTTGTGGTTATTCCCCCAGCCCATGTATCCCCGGAACCAGCCGTCACCCAGCAACGCTCCCAGGCAGTTCTTTCCCTGTTTCAGTTGCGCGGTAACGTCATAGGTCTGATATTGAAAACGGAAATCGTAGGCCGTCCATCCCGGCGTGAAATATTGGTCGCCGACTCGCTTGCCGTTCAGTTCCAATTGATAAAGTCCCATCGCCGAGGCATACAACCGTGCGCTGACGATATCCTTCCTCGCCTCAAAGACGCGGCGCAGCATCGGGGAAGGGTTGGACTTCGTTGTATCCTCCTGCACATTGGAAGTGATCCAACTCGCCTTCCAGTCGGAGGCCTGCATCAGCCCCATTTCCCAATAAGCCGGTTCGCTCCACGCCGACGTGTGTCCCTGATTGTCCGAAACCTGCACCTGCCAGTAGTAACGCTGCCCGGTCTGCAAGGCCGGTCCCTCATACACAACGTGAATGGAAGCATCGGAAGTTTGCCTGCCGGAGTCCCAGAGCAATTCGTTCTTCGCCAATTTCGCCGCGGATACTGCCACGCGGATCTGGTAGGCGGTTTGCATCGTCCCTCGTTCCGAGGACACCAGTTCCCAGCTCAAGCGAGGTCGCAGAATATCTATCCCCACAGGATTGTTTTTGTACTCGCAGCGCAGGTTGGTGACGGTCAGCGGAGTGCTGGCCAAGCTCACGCCAGCAAGAAACAGAACGACGATTCCGGCGCATAATGCGGACACTCTGGCTAAGCGCATGGAAACCCCTTTCGTCAGACAGCGATTCATCTGTAGTTCAAATTGGAAATGATTTCACGCTTGATACACGCCAGTATAGGCCTTCTCCCGCCAGGCCTTCAATGCGTGCGGATTGCGCCTTCGACGAGATCGGCTGCCTGTGGGTGAAACGTGCGCAGAACATTCCATCGCTCACGGCCCCAGCGATTGGCACAAAAAGCTCAAGGAAGCGACTGCTCGACGCTCACTGTTTTCTTCAGCTTGATGTCCGCCGAGGAACTTCCAATCATCACGCTAATCTGGCCTGCTTCGACGTCCCACGCGCCCTTCGGCACGTCCCAATAGGCCAGGTCGCGGGCCCTCAAAGGGAATCGCACCGTCGTCTTTTTCCCCGGCTCCAGCCTGATCCTTTTGTAGCCCCTCAGCTCTTCGATGGGCCGTTCGACCTTCGAACCTTGATGCGCCACATACATCTGCACGACTTCATCTCCGGTACGTGATCCGGAGTTGCGAACATCCACGCTGACCGCAATTTCACCGCCAGCACCGATCCGCTCGCCACTCGTCTTCAAATTTGAATACTGGAAGGAGGTGTAGCTCAACCCATACCCAAACGGATACAGCGGTTTCTCCCTGAAGTACATGTACGTCCGGCCATGACGCAGGTCATAGTCCATTATCGGAGGCAGTTGCTCCAGTGACATCGGCCACGTCGTCACCAGTCTTCCGCCCGGGTTGTAGTCACCAAACAGCGCATCTGCCAGCGCGTTACCCTCTTCCTGGCTGTTGTGGGCCATGTGGAGGATTGCATGAACATGCTCCTCGGTCCACTGGATCGCAAACGGAAAACTGGCAATCAGCACCACCACTGTATGCGGATTCACCGCAAACACCTGCTTCACGATCTCTTCCTGTTCGAGGGTGATGGATTTCCGGTCGATGGCTTCCTTGCCATCGCTTGGCAGTGGACATTTCGCCCAGCCCGCATTGCATGTCGGATGATTGCCGACCACCACGATGGCCACGTCGGCGCCGCGTGCAATCTTGACCGCCGCATCATCCGTGTTGTCGTGCGCGAAGCTCACTTGCACGCCGCTGCCAAGCTTATTCTTGATTCCCTCCAGCGCGCTCACTGTGTAAGGAGGTGTTCCGCTGTACCAGTCGAGCGCCACCAGATCCGCATACGGCCCAATGATGGCCACGGACTTCAATTTGGATTTGTCCAAGGGCAGGAAATTCTCCGCGTTCTTCAGCAGCACAATGGATTCCTGGGTCACTTTTCTTGCCAGTTCTTTGTGCTCTTTATTGTCCCAGACCGGCGCATCACCCTTGATTTTCGTATAAGGCACCATTTCCGGCGGGTCGAGCAGTCCCAATCGGATCATCACCCGGTAAACTCCGCGCAGGTTTTCGTCAAGCTCGGCGGGGTTCAAAAGCTTTTTATCGAGTGCCGCGTGCACACCCTCGCTGTAGCGGTCAAGGAACTGATTGATACCCGCGTGAATCGCTCCTGCTGAGGCCTCATCCATGTCCGGGAAATATTTGTGTTCCTTCACCATATTCGTCAGCCCGCCGGCATCGGTGCAGATGATTCCATCGAGTCCCCACTCGAACATGGTCATGCTTTTCAGTATCGGCTGGGCCGTCATGGGGATGCCGTTGTACGCGTTGTAGGCCGCCATATATGCGCGCGAACCGCCGTCCATCACGCCCATACGGAAAGGAACGGAGTAGTACTCACGCAACAGCCGTTCGTCGAAATTGGAAGAAGAACCACTGCGGCCGTCCTCGTTGCTGTTTGCCAAAAAATGTTTCATCAGCGAAGCCGTCAGCCAGTATTTCGGATCGTCTCCCTGCAGCCCTTTGACAAAGGCTGTTGTCATGGTTCCCGTTAGATACGGGTCCTCACCGTACGATTCTTCGCTTCTGCCCCATCGAGGATCGCGGGCAAGATCGGCATTGGGCGCGCGCATCACAATCCCAGCCCTGCGATGCTTCACTTCTCGCCAAACCATGAACTGCGTATCCGTGTTGAAGACGAAGCGTGCTTCGTATCCCTCCGCTGCCGCGGCCTGCCGGATTAAATCCGCATCCCAGGTCTCCGCCAGCCCAACCGCCTGGGGAAACTGCGTCGTGGGCAGAGGCTGCAGCCCGCGTCCCTCCCAATTCCCTGGTCCGCCCAAAGCCACGCCATGCAAGCCCTCCAGATGCGAGGAGCCGGTGATGCCGAGACGAGGCACGCTCGGATCGGTGCTGAGCGCCGCGATTTTCTCCTCCATCGTCATGAGCGAGAGGATATTCTCCACGCGCTTTTCGATGGGCAGATTCGGATTTTGAAAGGGATATTGATATTGCTGGCCAATCGCTGCGCTCGCGCCGAGCAATAACAGGATGGTCGCCGGGAAATACTTTATCTTCACGATGCCCTCGATTCTGAATTCGCAGGATCTCCGCCTGCCATCAGAGTGACGCCCGGATTTGAACCGGGGACCTCCTGCGCCCAAGGTGAGAACAAAAACGCTAAGTGGCTGCTTCGTCCAGCATTTTCCAATTTCAAGCATCACCGTTTTGCACGGTATTCGTCAATGTTTGTTCCCAAGTTCTTCGAATTCAGCCCTTCAGTGAGACCGTTTTCGATGGGCACAGCTCGGTGTCGAGATGTTCTCCAATTGGGGATCGCTGCTCTACGATGAGCGTCACGCGAATCACCGCAAGATTAGATAGCATCCTCACTGCCCGGGATGGCATCTTTCAATCCGATTTGCTTTGGAAGTGAACCCCACTTGTCTTGTATGCGCTGCAATGATGCTGTACTGGTCACGGTGGACAAAGCTAAGAGGTTAAGGTGCTGCGATGTAGAAGTTTTCTTGCCCCCGATGGACTGGGAAGCATTAACATCTTCAGAAAAGGAGATGGCCTTGAGACGAATCTTGATTGCCATAGCGCTGTTTCTGGGCAGCACACCGCTTTTTGGACAGAGTGCGGAGCAACATCCAGAATGGCCTGGAAAGGGTCAACTGTTTGTCGGCACCTGCTACCAGCCGGTAGATCGCTCACGCGAACAGATCCGGCAGGACATCGCCCTCATGAAACAGGCGGGATTCACCATGGTCCGCATGGGCGACCTTTCCTGGGACGCCTTTGAACCATCCGAGGGACAGTTTGAATTCGCGTGGTTCGACCAGATCCTGCAGCAGATGAATCAGGCGGGAATAAAGGTGATCCTCGACATCGGCGGATCGCCGGCGCCAATCTGGCTGCATCATAAGTATCCTTCCGTGAACTTTGTCAATGAGCAGGGCGCAACCGTGCAGCCGGCGGAACGCTACATGGACGATATCAGCGATCCGGCTTATCGCCAGCACCTGATTCGCTTTGCTGACGAGATGACCCGGCACTATGCTCACAATCCAGCACTGGCCGCAATCGGATACAACAACGAGATCGGCAATGGTGTGATGTCTTATTCGGAAGGGGATCGCCAGAGATTCATTGAGTGGTTGAAGGCAAAGTACGGGACAATTGCAAAGCTCAACAAGGCATGGGCAACACAGCGCTGGTCCCGGCACTTGAATTCCTTTGACGAGGTGCAGTTGCCCTATGCGGACGGCCCTTCTCCGCCGGAGCGGTATCTTGATCTACGGCGCTTCTGGTCGGATGCGACCATCTCCGTCCTTGAGGATCTCGAAAAAGTGCGCCAGCGCAACGTTCCCAATCTGCCCGCCGTCTCTAACCTGTGGGACACCGCCGGGCGTAGAGGCTTTGACTACCTGGGTTCATACAAGAAATATGTGAGCTACGGAGCGGAGGGATTCTACCCAGCAAACCCGCTTGACGTCTCCCTCGGCGCGCTGCTCGTAAAGGGCGATCTTCTTACGCCAGCGTGGTTCAACGAATTCACAACCGGCGGCGGAGGATTTTACGGGGGCCCCAAAGGCATCATTCGCATGTGGGCCTATCTGGCCCTGATCGATTATGGACAAACGTTTCTTGCGTGGACCTTCAACACGCACAGGGGTGGCGAAGAGCAGGCCCTTTTCGGGCTACTCGATCAGGATGGCACACCCTCTTGGAAGTACGCGGAGTTCAAGCAGATTGCAGCCGAGTTCTCAAAGCTGCAGCGCTTGGGCTTCCCGCGCTATCACAAGCCGGATGTTGCCATCGCCTACTCGTTTGATAGCAATATTGCATCTCGTCCGCCAGCAAGCAACACAGTTCGGAGCTACTTCAGCGTCAGCTACACCGATCAAGTCGAAAGCGCCGTGCAACCTTTCTTTGAAGACAACATAGATGTCGCCATCATCAACATCGGCCACAGCACTCTGGACTACAAATTGCTGCTTGTGCCCGCGGACTATCTGATGGATACCGCAAGCGCCGAAGCGATTCGCAATTACGTCCGCAACGGTGGCACGGTCATCATGACCGCTATGTCGGCGAAGGTCGATGAGAACAACCAGTGGTTTGATACGCCGCTACCGGGACGCTTGAGCGATGTATTCGGACTGCGCACTTCAGAGTTCTACCGGCCAAACACGCCTCTGGAAATCAGCCTGAATGGCAAGACGGAGAAGGCCAGCATTGGATTCTATGAAGTTCTTGAACCTCGCACTGCGAAGCCCATGGCTATGTTTACGAATACCCCAGAGGAGTCGCCGGCCATCACGGTCAATAACTACGGAAAAGGACGAGCGATCTACGTTGCCGTCCCCGCACAGATGGCGGTGCTTGCTCCGCTGGTGCGCAGTCTCTATGCAGATCTTGCCATCGAAAGGGGACCAGACACCCCCTCAGGCGTTTATGCGCGCGCGGTTGAAGGAAGGACGCTGTACGTGAATACAACTAGTGAAGAGAAGACCGTGCCTATTAATGGGAGCAAGCGCGGAATCATTAGCGGTACCCGGTATGAAGGCGTCATTCGGCTGAAGCCGTACGATGCGGACCTGGTCGAGTGAAGATGCCTTCGTGGCCGCGAGGATTGAAGAGGGCCGGGAAGGAAGCTCAAGTGCAACAGTTCGCGAACGGCAGCGCGCTCGCCGTGAACTGGACTAAGGATCATGCCAGCGCCATTCGTGAGTCTTGGTAGGCGGGGGACAGCCGAATACGGGCGTGCCTACGGTGGCGGGAACATTGCAGGTGAAGGGCACTAAGACTTTGCTGGAATAGGAACAGGAGGCAATTGCAACGTGCGATCGAAAGCCAAGGTTACAATCATAACGCTGCAGGTTTTGTTGATTACGGTACTTTTTTCAGCGTTTCTTTCTGCTCAGACGCAACCTGTTACCGCAACCATTGACGCGTCGAAGACCGGCGCTCCGATCTCCAAATACATTTATGGGCAGTTTCTGGAGCATGGAGGAAACATCGTCAACGAAGGCGTCTGGGCGGAAATGCTGGAAGACCGCAAATTCTACTATCCGATTACATCGAAGCCGCCTGAGGAGCCTCCCGTTCCAGCATGGCGGCGCCGCGGTCCAAGGCGGCATTGGATACCGGTCGGCGCCGACGAATTCGTGACGATGGACAAGGATAAACCCTACACCGGCGAACAAACTCCGCTGGTCAAACTTGACAAGAAAGAACCGCACGGATTTCAGCAAAGTGGCTTGGCGGTGCGCAAAGAGAAATCCTATACGGGCCGTATAGTCCTGGCGGGCACTCCTGGCGCGACAGTGAAGGTGAGTCTGGTATGGGGCGACGGGGCGAGTGATCGCCAAACCGTCGTCATCAGCAAACTTGGCCCCAGCTACTTCAAGTCTCCGCTTCACTTCCAAGCGCAGGCGGACAGCGACAATGCCCGGTTGGAGATTGCCGGAACTGGCACGGGCTCTTTTCATGTTGGGGCGGTGTCGCTAATGCCAGCCAGTAACGTACAAGGTTTTCGCGCCGAAGTGATCGCCGCGTTGAAGCAACTGCACTCCGGCGTCTATCGCTTTCCCGGAGGCAACTTTGTTTCCGCGCACGAGTGGCGCTACGCAATCGGCGATCCGGACAAGCGGCCACCAATCATGGATCCGGTCTGGCACGCGGTGCAGCCCAACGATGTGGGCACGGATGAATTCATAACGCTCTGCCGCTTGCTCGATGTGGAGCCTTACATCACGGTCAATGCCGGTTTCGGCGACGCATGGTCCGCAGCGGAGTTGGTGGAATATACAAACGGGGCGGTCACCACGCCGATGGGAAAATGGCGCGCCGCAAACGGCCATCCGCAACCTTACAAGGTCAAGTTCTGGGGTATTGGCAACGAACCTTGGGGCGATTACCAGATGGGCGCCATGGCGCTCGATCAATTTGAGCTGAAACACAATCTGTTCGCAAAAGCCATGCGGAAGGTGGATCCATCGATCATGTTGATTGCCGGCGGCGCCATGCCGGACGTTATGGCCGGCGCCGATCAGTCAAGGCGCATCAACGGCCAGATTGTCCCTGATTATCTTTCCAAGGCAGATTGGAGCGGAAACCTGCTTGCCCACTGCCTGGACAACATTGACATGCTCAGCGAACACTACTATTCCACCAGCGACATGCACCTCGATCCTAAAACGGGCAAGAAGGTCAACATTGGTCCCCAGCCGCTGGTCGAATGGGAGCGCGCACCCGCAACGCAAGTGCGCGTGAAGTATGAGCACTACCAGGAGTACCTGAAACGCATCCCCGGCCTGCGAGCCAAACCGGTTCCAATCGCCATCGACGAGTGGGCCTACATGGGCGGTGGATTCAACTCTTACAAAGTAGTTCCGGCTTATGCCTGGGCGTTCCACGAGATGTTCCGCCATTCCGATCTGTATCAGTTAGGCGCGTTCACCTTCGCAACCGCAATGATGAGCGAGAGCCGTACCGATGCGGTTTTGAATCCAACCGGTCTCTTGTTCAAGATGTATCGCGAACACTTTGGAACGGTTCCGGTGGAAGTATCCGGAGATTCGCCGCAGCCCAAGCCGATCTACCCGGCAGGCGGCGACCAGCCTGCAGTTAATCCGGGCAGTGATACCTACCCCCTGGATGTGAGTGCGGCTCTCAGTGATGATCGTAAGACGCTCACGTTCGCTGTGCTGAATCCTTCGGACTCCGAGCAGCGTTTGAACCTCTCTATCCGGGGGATAAGGCTCGCAAACGGAGGACATCTATGGCGCCTGGCACCTGCGAGTGTTGACGCAACAATCATCGTGGGACAAAAGCCGGGAGTTGAGGTCCAGGAACAGGAACTGGTATCGGTACCGGATACGATGTCCGTACCGCCCTTTAGCGTCAACATTTATTCATTTGCAAAGCAGTAGTTTGTACCGTCGAAATACGAGAGGGGACCACCGATGACAGCGTACAGATTGTTTTGTGTGATGACACTCGTAATAACCGTTGCTCTGGGACCTCAACTCGCGGCACAAGTGCAGACGGATGTGCCGCCTGTCGTTCCCGATGCGAAGCCGGTGACCGTGGAGCATATTAAAGTCCACGGGACGGCGCTGGAAAACAATTTAGAGGGGGATGCCGTCGACCGCGACGTCTTCGTGTTTTTGCCACCCAGTTATGGCAAGGAAAAATCCCGGCGCTATCCCGTCGTGTATGCCTTGCACGGTTATTCCATCGGCGCCGAACAATGGAGCCACGAGATACACGTACCGCAGACCATAGAAGGCGCTTTCGCCCAAGGCGCTAACGAGATGATCGTCGTCCTGCCCGATTCGAAAACGCTGCACAACGGTTCCATGTACTCGAGTTCGGTAACCACTGGAGACTTCGAGCAGTTCATTGCGCGCGATCTGGTTGCCTACATCGATGCTCATTACCGCACGATCCCAAATCGCCTGAGCCGCGGCCTGGTAGGCCACTCAATGGGAGGCTACGGTGCGAGCCGGATCGGCATGAAGCATTCGGACGTGTTCGGCAGCCTGTACATCATGAGCCCGTGTTGCCTGTCGCCGCGACCGGCCGGGCTGGCGAACCCGGAAATGGTGAAGGCTCTGGAGGCAGTGAAGACGCCGGAAGATTCGGCCAAGCTGCCGTTCTTTCCGCGCGCACAGCTTGCCTCGGCGGCGGCATGGTCACCGAATCCGAAGAATCCGCCGCTTTATCTTGACCTGCCCACGAAGAACGGCGAACCTCAGCCGGACGTCCTGGCAAAGTGGGCCGCGAATGCGCCACTTGCCTTCGTGGATCAGTACATCGGAAATCTGCGCCAGTATCGCGCCATCGCGCTCGACGCTGGCGACCAGGACGGTTTACGAGTCGATACGAACAAGCTGCACGATGTACTTGATACGTATGGAATCGCGAACACGTTCGACGTTTATCCCGGCACTCATACCAGTAAGGTGGCGGATCGTTTCCAGAATCATGTGATGCCATTTTTCAGCCAGAATCTCTGCTTTCAGGCAGCTTGTCGGTAAGCTAAAGTATCGGTAATCGCCTCAAGCAGAATCTGGTCTGCTCGCTGTTGTACTTCTGCAAGCTATCCAATGGCGTCATCGGTAAGTAGACCAGCGAGATAGGAATCAACCACCTGTTGGAGCGCAAGTACGGACACCCCGCGTGCCGTATTCGTGATCCAGTGGTGCACCTCCAACTGCAACTTTACGGCAGCGTCCGTCGTATCAACAAATAAGGTATTGCTGGACCCGAAAGGCTTGCAACGGCGAACTCGGGTTCTTCTCCGCCGCATCGAGGAAATTCATACTGGATGGGTACTATGAAGCACATTCCAAGCATTCTTGCCGCTCTACTTCTGTTATTAATGGGGCTCCTCGCGGGCGGCGCCGCACTTCGCGAATCCATCACCGTCGATGAGGTCGCGCACATCGGCGCGGGCGTCAGCTATTTGCAGAAGTTGGATATGCGCATGAATCCGGAGCATCCCCCGCTGGCCAAAGTTCTTGCGGCCATTCCGCTCGTTATTGGTCGCGTACATGCCGACTACTCGGATGTTTCCTGGACCCTCAGCGGTCGCGGCTTCGTAAGCATGATCGGCGAATGGGTCTGGGGTCATGCTGTGGCGCTCCGCTGGAACGATCCGCGTTCCACAGTGCTTTGGGCGCGCGTACCAATGCTATTGCTCACACTTGCCTTGGGCGTTTTTGTGTACCGCTATGCATCGGAATTGGGTGGCTCCTGGGGTGGGCTTCTGTGCCTGACGGCCTATGTCACTACGCCGGCCTTTTTGGTTTTTGGTCCGCTGGTACTTACGGACGTAGCAATCGCTTTTTCTTCTCTGCTGACGTTGTGGAGTTTTGCCTCGCTGTGGCGCGCTCCCAGCCGCCACGGTGCGATTTTGTTTGGCCTTCTGCTAGGTGCCTCGTTTCTAACGAAGTTTTCGTCCGGCCTGTTGCTGATCTGCTTCCTTGCATACCGCTTGATCCTCCGCATCGCGCCACTTCCGGAAATGCCGAGGGACCGGGAGGAACTTCGTTCGTGGCGTCGTCTCCGAGGCCGCTATTTGTGGAAAGGCATCCTGCTGGCCGCTCTGACGGTGTACGCGGTGTACTTCATCTTGTCGTGGCGGCAACCCACCGACTCGCTGGAAATCCTCGGCCACGGCACTGCGGCGTTGCTCCTGCGACGACTCCTCATGCCGCCGTGGATCTATCTTCGCGGGCTCTTCTTCTTTGCGGTCACATCTTCCCGGCCTACTTTTCTTCTGGGCCACTCCTATCCGCATGGAGTGTGGTTCTATTTTCCCGTGATGTTTGTATTGAAATCGACGCTGGCGTTCCTGTTGATGCTCGTACTTGCAGTCCCGGTTGCGATCATCGCGCGGCGAAAGGGAGGGGGCGCTTCCCTGGTCCCGGCAAATCGGCAGTTCCATTGGCGTGCCCTGTGGGTTTTCCTGGTCGTGATTACCGGTTTCTGCCTGCTGAGCCGGCTGACAATCAGCATCCGCCACTTCTCGATTCCCATTCTTCTGATGATTCTCCTGCTCGCTCCGGTGCCCGCTGCGATTGCAGGGCTTGGCGAAAATGGCTGGCGCGCTGCTCGCCCGGTTGGCGCGGTCTATGTGCTACTGTCGCTTTTCTCCTTGTTCGCGGTCATCCGCGCATACCCAAATTACTTCCCGTTTCTGAACAGTTTGAGTTTTGGCCGCCCTGGCTACGCGATGGTCGACGATTCCAACCTCGATTGGAACCACGCCCTTCCTGAAGTCAACAACTACGTTCAGCAACATGGGCTCACCGATGTGCTCGTTGACGAGTACGGCTTCAATGACCCCGCGGTCTATGTGCCGCAAGCCCGGCTCTGGAATTGCCAGCAACCGCTGCCATCCGATGCGGGCCACTGGGCCTTTGTCTCTGGCGACATGCTCGAGGACGCCCATAACTGTTTCTGGCTTCTGAAGATGCCGCACGAGGCGCTGGCAGGCGGCAGCATGTATGTTTTCCGGCTGCCGGAACCGCTGCCCGGCGTCGGCACGCCGGATGGTCCGCCTCCTGAGTCTGAGTTCCACTCATTTGGCATGCCCATGCCCGGGAATCTCGATGCACGCTTGATTTTCTTGAAATGTATCCGGGATCCGAACCAGCTACAGCCCACGATGGACAACATGGTGGCGCTATTCGCGGCCGAGCAAGCCAAGCGCGACGCCCAGCGCGCCAAGCACTAACAGCTTGCGGAAAAAGTATCGTCCCGTCATTCCGGACGGAGTCTGGGGAGTTAGGAATCTCTCTTTTCTTGGGATTCCGCTAAGGAGAGATTCCTCGCTTCGCTCGGAATGACGAATCTACTCCCTTTTTCCGCAAACTCCTACGGCTCCGGCTTCAGCTGATTTCAGGTCGCGGCCGCCCATTGATCCAGAAATCAATGAGATTAGCGCTGTAATTCGGCGATGGTCTGACGAACATAGTCGGCCCGCGGGTTCTTGGGATCCTCTTGTATGAACAATTGCAATTGCGCGAGCATCTCCGGAATGCGATTCAGGCGTTGGAAAGCGGCGGCGGCGGTGTAATGCACGGTCGCATAGCCTTGGTGAGGCAGGTCGTGGACTCTCTGGGCATCGGCGATGGCTTGCTGATCCTGGCCTTGCAAGTAATCCACGCGAACGCGAAGAGCGAGCGCTTCGACATTGCTCGGGTCGGCGGACACCGCTTTGTCTAAGAATGTCCTGGCCTGCTCCTGTTTGTGATCGGCCACCTCTAAGTGTGCAAGACTCACCAGCGCGGGCACGAAACTGTCGTTAATCTTCAGCGCTTTCTGCAATGCATCGCGTTGCGCCTCGGGTTTTCCAAGGCGGGAGTAGGCGACCGAAAGATTGTAGTAGCCGGAAGCAAACTGCGGATAAATGGCTATGGCTTTGTTGAAGTGCTCGGCTGCTTTTTTCCAGTTGTTGTGCTGCATTTCGGCAGCGCCGCGGGTCAGTTCTTGAGTGGCTTCCTGGGGAACATTGAGCTCGGCGACTGTAACGGTGTTGCCCAAGACGCCTTTCGGCACACCAGAATTGGGTTCTGCGGCCTTTCGCACAGCGATCAATCGGCTTCCAAAGACTTCGCCATCTCCAATATGGACGTCGCTTTGTGTGGTCTCAATACCGTCACCGGACACCACGACGCGGTAATCTCCGGGGGGTAGATCGCGAAAGTCCACCGAACCGGAGGAATTGGTCATTTCCACTTCGACCGGTACGGCGCTGGCCAAGCCTTGCAGGAGCTGAACGCGGATGCCGGACATGGCATGCCCGCCCTCGACAAAGGCGACATCCACGCGCAGTGTGTTCAGGGAATGATTTTGTGGGTTGGCCACGAATTGTCCGTGGACAGGAAGGGCAGCGAAAAACAGAAACAGAGGCAAGCGGCGCCACATCTTACGGATCCTCCCCCAGGCTGAAGAGAAGGGCGGTAAACTCCGGACCGCAGGGAGCCCATATTACATCCAAGGCCTCACGGGAACATAGTTCTTAATCATCAATGTTTTTTCGACAGGTTCGCTGGCAACGGGGTTAGCGGCGTTCGCGGCCAGGATGAAAGCGGTGGCCGTGTCGACCACATATTCGTTCTCATACCAAAGGAAGGGCCAGTCGCTCATAAGCTCGGGGAAGTCCGGCTGAATGATGGTGGCAATTCGGTGCTTGTGCAGGATGATTTCCAGGCCACTCATTTTTTCGTCGCCGAACGCAGGGTGACAGGAATTCTGGAAGAAGAAGATGCACAGGCCGTGCGTCTCGAGAGCGTCCTGCGGTGTCAATTGGAATTCGGGCGAAGCATCGCCGGCCGCGCCGAGACATGCGACGCACAGAATGGTCGCGGACGCGGAGGGAATGAATCGAGCAGCGACCGGCCAGCTCGGCGGTGTTGATTTCATAACAAAGTAGGCGTTAACGTTACCGACAGTAGAAAATGAGCTTTTCCAGTTCGTCTCGTATAGAATCAAATTCGTGCTTCGCTGATGTTTCCCTACAATCGGTTGAAATCCTGACGGACGGCGCGGCGGGAGTGCAAAGGGTACATTGTGAATGTTCGCAGGCTACAGTTAGTTCGCATATTGCCTGGGTTGCTGCTGCTCCTTGTGCCAGCCTCCTTGGTCATTTCGCAAAGCAGGCAAGGAATAGCCGCACCCGCGGCAAAAATCAAGTTCTCGCTGCAGACTCTTCCTTTCCGCCTGGAGTCCGACGAAACTCCCAAATTCCCCCACGTTCCCGCGACCATGGCCGGTGGCGTCGCCGTCTTTGACTACAATAAAGATGGCCGGCCTGACATTTTCTTCACCAACGGCGCTAATATCGAAACGCTGAAGAAAGATTCGCCGAAATACTCCAACCGTCTTTACCGCAATGACGGCAATGGCGTGTTTACGGACGTCACCAAGGAAGCCGGCTTGACCGGCACGGGCTATGACATTTGCGTCGCTGTCGGCGACTACGACAACGATGGATATCCCGACGTGTTTGTCGGCGGCGTTCACGGCAACACGCTGTACCACAATAATGGAGACGGCACTTTCACGGATGTCACCGCCAAAGCCGGTCTAAACCATTCCGTGGATCCGCAGTACGGACCTTTGTGGACCGCCGCCGCTGCCTGGGTGGACGTCAACAACGATGGTCTTCTGGATCTCATCGTCATCAATTACCTGCGCTGGGACTTAAAGGCGGAAACGTTGTGTCCGTTCGCCGGGGCGTTGGATTACTGCAGCCCCGAACGCTATCAGGGCCAGCCGAATCTACTGTTCCTGAACCGCGGCGACGGAACCTTTGAAGATGTCTCCGAAAAATGGGGGCTTCGCGCCCATGTCGGGAAGGGTATGGGTGTGGGCGTCGCCGACTACGATCTCGACGGCCGCCAGGATCTTTTCGTCACCAACGACACTTCCTACAACTTCTTGTTTCACAACACTGGCCAGAAGTTCGAGGAAGTGGCCTTCCAGCAAGGTGTAGCGCTCCCGGAAGATGGAGCGTTTGTCTCGGGGATGGGGTTGGATTTTCGCGACTTCAACAACGACGGGTATCCGGATATTGTTTTCGTCGCGCTCAACGATCAGACATTTCCGGTGTTCATGAACAGAGCGGGAAAGGGCTTTGAAGAAGTTACGCTTCCGACTGGGATGCGCCAACTATCGCGCTCCATGTCTGGTTACGGACCTGGGTTCTTCGATTTTGACAACGACGGCTGGAAGGACTTATTCGTCTCTCGCGGCCATGTCGAATCCATCGGCGCGCCCAGCTACGCAGTTGAACAGTACAACACCGTGTTCCGGAATCCCGGCGCAACGGGAAAGTGGCAAGCCTTAACCGAGGAAGCTGGGTTTGCGGCGTCGCCTCCCGCCCGGCATCGCGGCTGTGCCTTTGGGGACTTCGATGGCGACGGGCGAATGGACATTGTCGTCACTGCTCTGGGCAGGAATGCGGAAGTTTGGATGAATCGCACGGAAAACTCCGGCCACTGGCTGGACATCGCCTTGGAAGGCACGAAGAGCAACCGCGATGGCATTGGCGCCCGGATTAAGGTCGTGACGTCGGCTGGCGCACAATACAATCACATGACCACCAGCGTCGGCTACGCTTCTTCCAGTTACGGCCCCGTGCATTTCGGTCTGGGAGCGGATACCAAGGCCAAGTTGGTCGAAATCCATTGGTCGTCCGGGATCGTGCAGACGCTGCGGGATGTCGCCGGCGATGGTGTTCTGAAAGTCAAAGAATCCGCCACGAGGTGAAATGAGTTTCCAGCCACAGATGTGAGACGCAGGCATTCGATTCGCCGCGCGAAACACTTTGGGGTAGCCGCCGTAATTCTGATGGGATTGGTGTTTGGATATTTGCAACTGCCCGCGTAGGACAGACTCCGAGGATGAGCGCCGCTGGTTCTAGTTCCTCGGGTTCGTGTCAAGTTTCCTGGCGATGTCTTGGTCTCTTTTTTGCTTGAGCTCCTGTACCTTTGCAAACTCCTTCTGCGCCGCAACGCTGTTTCCCATCAGCTGATACACGCGGCCCAGCCGGAAATGAGCGTCCGGCTCCGTCGGATCCAGCTTGGCCGCCTGCCGCAGAACCGGAAGAGCTTCCGCGTATTGCTTTTGGTCCATAAGAATGCCGCCGATATCCATATATGCCAAGCGGACGTTGTCCTGGAGTTGTGCAGCCTGTCGCAATAATTTCAGGGCCTTTTCGTTTTCCCCCCGCTTCATCGCGATGTCTCCGAGATACGCGATGGCATTGGCGTTTTCCGGAACGATGAGTAGTTCTGCCTCGAACGCGGCTACTGCTTCGTCGTATTTCTCGGCCTCCCAGTACAGATGCCCTAACACAAAATGTAAGTTCGGCTCGCGCGGGGAGAGTTTTAGGCCCGTCTGAGCCTCCTGGATTGCCTCTTCCGTCTTTCCCTCGCCGTCCAACGCCTCCGCGAGGAGTAGGTGTACCGCGGAGGAATTGGGATCCAGCTGCTCAAGTTTTTCGAACTCTGCCAGAGCGCAGGGATAGTTCTTGGCCAAAAGGCAGCTCTGCGCCAGGGTCTGAAGCAATTCCTTGTTGTCCGGGTCAGCGTCCACAGCCATCTGCAGATACTTAATGGCGTCTTCGAAGTGCTTGGTGCCGTAATAACTGAGACCGAGAAGCGTGGTCGCTTGCAAACTGTGCGGATCCGCTGCCAGGGCAGCGCGCAATGGTGGAATGGCCGCTTCGAGTTTGCCTTGCTTGAACTCGGCCAATCCAAGATCCAGTTGCACACCCGGCAGCTTCGGGTCCAACGCAATGGCCTTACGGTACGCCGTCGCCGCTTGGGCATATTTCTGCTGGCGAGACAATACGAAACCCAGGCTGGCATAGGCCTGTGCGTCGCCCGGGTTTCTTTGAAGCACCGCGCGCCACGCCTGCTCGGCTTCGGGGAACTTGCCTTGCTGTGTCAGGGTGACGGCATCCGCTGGTGAAGGAGTCTTTGTCTGGGCATGCAGAGAACAGGAGAGGAGCAGAGTAAGGAACAGCACCTTCGCAACCGGCGCGCACTTCCAAGAGCTCATAGGGATTTTTTAACCCAGTTGAGCATAGAAACAAAGGCAAATCCCGCGCACTGCGCCGCTTTGCCGAAGCGAGAGACAGCGATGCACTGGCCGGAATTCAGCGAACTCCCGCGAGGAGATCGACGGTGAGCTGGTCCAGGCGTTCGTACGGAAGGCGCTTCCGCAGTATCGCGTCCTTATCGAAAGAATGCGCCAGCAGATCCTCCGCTCCCGTTTTGGAGTACTTGCCGATTCGTGGAACGTGGTTTCCATCGCGAGAGATATCAGCAAGGATGGACTGGATTTCCTTGTCGGCGTTCCAACGTTCCGCTTTCTCTTTAAGGATCAAATAGGTCCGCATGCATCCGCGGGCGAAGTCCTTCACTCCGCAGCAGTCTTCGGTGCGATAAGCGTGGGCGTCAAAATGGCGAGGCCCTTGATAGCCGACATCCTCCAGAAACTTCACCAACCAGAACGTTGATTTCAAGTTGGCCGAGCCGAAGCGCAGATCCTGGTCGTATCGGCCAGGCATCTGGTCGTTCAAATCGATGTGAAAAAGTTTGCCTGCTTCCCACGCCTGCGCCACGCTGTGAACAAAATTCAAGCCAGCCATCTGCTCATGCGCCATCTCCGGATTTACACCCACCATTTCCGGGTGATCGAGTGTGGAGATGAAACCCAGGTAATGCCCGGTGGTGGACATGTAAAGATCGCCGCGAGGCTCGTTCGGTTTGGCTTCGAGTGCGAAGCGGAATCCATAGCCACGGTCCAGATTGTAATCGCAGAGGTAGTTGACCGCTTCACGCAAGCGCTTGACCGCCTCGTCAGGGCGGCGACAAGCATCCGTTTCGACGCCCTCACGCCCGCCCCACAACACGAATATCTTGGCGCCCAGTTCCGCGCCCAGATCCATGGCGCGCATCGTTTTTTGCACCGCGTAGGCGCGGACCTCGGGGTCGTTCGCGGTAAACGCACCATCGCGAAAAACGGGGTGAAAGAACAGAGAGACGGTGGCCATGGGAACCACAAGCCCGTACTGCTGACACGCTTTTTTGAACTCGCGCACAATGGCATCGCGTTCGGCCGCCGTTGCTTCAATGGGCACCAGATCGTTGTCGTGCAGATTCACGCCCCACGCGCCAACCTCGGAAAGTGTTCCGACGATCTCGACAGGAGATCGTGCTGGACGCACAAAGTCCCCGAACGGATCGCGGCCGCGATTCCCGAGTGTCCAAAGGCCGAAAGAAAATTTGTGTTCTGGTCCAGGCTGATATGATCCATTCTTTCCCATGATTGTCTCCTCATCGGCTTGAATTGGGCAACCGAGTTACCGGTGTTTTTGCCGAAAACCTGCGGTTCGGCCGGCAAGCACATACGATACTGCGACGATCGAACGCCCACGGGTGGAGTACAAACGCTACAGAAGGAGCGAGGTTCGAGGACACCGCGGCCTTATCAGCAAAACCACTGCAAGGAGGACAAAGCCGACGAGCATACTAAGGAGTCCCTGCAAACCGGGAGAGCGCCAGTTCTTGCCTTACGTGTACGTTAACGACAAAAGTATAGTATCATGTGCCCAGCGCATTTCAAGAATTCATCGAACAAATCTTTGTCTCTGGAGGCCACCATGAAGCCCTCCCCGCCTGAGAATGGCATTTGTGCGTCCCGCCTCGTGGTCTCATTTCACTTGCCTTACAGGTCATTTTCGAACGCACACAGGAAGTCCCCGGTGTCGCGTCCATGAAAAAAAACGATTCGGAGGGATGGAAGATATGAAGAAGCAACGAGTACCTGAGTCGCGCAGCAAGAAAACCTTGCCGCCATACAAGAATCCCAGTCTTCCTTCCGCACGTCGAGTAAAGGATCTCTTGAGCCGCATGACACTGGAAGAGAAAGCCGCGCAGATGCTTTGCATTTGGATGCAGAAGGCGCAGACGCTGGTGGATGCCGGCGGCAATTTCGACCTTCCGAAGGCCCAGGCTGCTTTCAAGAAGGGGCACGGACTTGGCCAGGTGGGCCGCCCTAGCGATGCCGGAAAAGGTAAAGACGCGCGCGGCATGGCGGAACTTACCAACGCCATTCAGAAGTTTTTCATCGAGAACAGCCGTCTGGGAATCCCCGTGATGTTTCACGAAGAGTGTTTGCACGGACACGCGGCTCCGGGCGGCACCAGCTTCCCACAGCCCATTGCGCTGGGCGGCACGTTTGATCCGGAATTGGTCGAATCACTCTTCACCATGACCGCCGAAGAAGCGCGCTCTCGCGGGGCGCACCAAGCCCTTACGCCGGTGGTGGACGTGGCGCGCGAACCGCGCTGGGGCCGTGTCGAAGAAACCTACGGCGAAGACCCCTACCTGGTTTCGCGAATGGGCATCGCCGCAGTCCGCGGCTTTCAAGGTGACGCCAGGTTCCGCGACAAAAAGCGCTTGATTGCCACACTCAAGCATCTCGCGGGGCATGGCCAACCGGAATCGGGTATGAACTGCGCTCCGGCGAATGTCTCTATGCGCGTCCTTCGCGAGACTTTTCTCTTTACCTTCAAGGAAGCGCTGAAAAAGGGCGGGGCCATCAGCGTCATGGCTTCCTACAACGAACTTGACGGCGTGCCCTCTCACGCCAACAAATGGCTTCTCCAGGACGTGCTCCGCAAGGAATGGGGCTTCAAAGGCTTCATCGTCTCCGACTATTTTGCAATCTGGGAATTGGGCTACCGTCCCGATACGCACGGCCATTTCGTTGCCAAGGATAAGAAGGAGTCGTGCGCCCTCGCCATTCAGGCTGGCGTAAATATCGAATTACCTGATCCCGACTGCTATCTGCATCTCGTTGAACTTGTCCGCAAGCGCGTGCTCAAGGAATCCCAACTCGATGACCTCGTTGCCCCCATGCTCTTCTGGAAATTTGAGATGGGGCTCTTTGACGATCCATACGTCAATCCGGAGGAAGCCGAGCGCATCGTGGGTTCCGATGCCCATCGCGAACTCGCTCTCCGCGCCGCTCGGGAAGCGATCACCCTGCTCCGGAACGAAGGGAATACCGTGCCCCTCGACCTGAACCGCTTCAAGACGATCGCGGTGATCGGCCCGAATGCCCATCGCAGTCTGCTCGGCGGCTACAGCGGCGTGCCCAAGCACGATGTCACCGTATTCGATGGCATAAAAGCCAAAGTCGGCGGCCGAGCCAAAGTGCTGTACAGCGAAGGCTGCAAAATCACCATCGGCGGCAACTGGAACCAGGACGCCGTCGTTCCCAGCAACCCTGACGAGGATCGCGAGCAGATTGCGGAAGCCGTCGAGGCTGCCAAACAAGCGGATGTAATCGTACTGACCATCGGCGGCAACGAACAGACCTCGCGCGAAGCCTGGGGTTTGAACCACATGGGTGACCGCACCAGCCTCGACCTCATCGGTCGGCAGGAAGAACTCGTCAAAGCCATGGTCGCACTCGGCAAGCCGGTCATCGTTTTTCTGTTCAATGGGCGGCCGCTCTCCATCAATTATGTCAGCCAGAACGTTCCGGCTATCTTCGATTGTTGGTATCTCGGCCAGGAAACGGGCCGCGCCGTCGCCGACGTCTTGTTCGGCGATTGCAATCCCGGCGGCAAGCTGCCCATCAGTTTCCCGCGTTCGGCGGGCCATTTGCCGGTTTTCTACAATTACAAGCCCTCCGCGCGGCGCGGCTACCTCTTCGACGACGTATCGCCACTCTACGCTTTCGGCTACGGCCTGAGCTACACCACGTTCGCCATCAAGAATGTTCGCCTGGCGAAGAAGGTCATCCGGCGCAACGAATCCACCCGCGTCCTGGCCGATGTTACGAACACCGGCAAGCGCGAAGGAACCGAAGTCGTGCAGATGTACATTCGCGATTTGGTGAGTTCGGTGACGCGCCCCGTCAAGGAGCTAAAAGGCTTCCAGAAGGTCTCCTTGCGCCCGGGCGAAACAAAGACCGTTGTGTTGGATATCACGCCGGAGCACCTCGCGTTCTACGACGTCAATATGAAGTACGTTGTTGAACCCGGCGAGTTTGCCATCCTGGTCGGCAATTCCTCCCGCGACATCGATTTGCAGAAAGTGATTTTACAGGTCAAGAATTGAACGCTTAAGAGAAGAGGCCTCACATGACGGAAGCTGCTGCAAGACTCTCTTTCAAAGAGAAGGTGGGCTACAGCCTCGGCGACATGGCCGCCAACTTCGTTTTCCAGACCATGGTCGCCCTCCAGTTGAGTTTCTACACCGACACGTTCGGGCTGACGGCGGCACAAGCGGGGACGCTCTTTTTGGTGGTCGGCCTGGGTGCCGCTGCTTTCAACCCGATCATGGGCGTCATCGCGGACCGCACCAATACCCGCTGGGGCAAATTCCGCCCATGGCTCCTCTGGACGGCTGTGCCGTTTGGCATCATCAGTATCCTTACTTTTACGACTCCGAACCTCAGCCCGGGCGGCAAAGTCTTGTACGCCTATACGACGTACATTCTCCTCAGGATGATCTATGTGATGAACAACGTCCCGTATGCCGCGCTGACTGGGGTGATCACGGGGGATCCTGACGAGCGCACGAGCCTATCCTCCTTCCGCCAGTTCTTCGCAAATAGCGCGGCCTTCATCGTCCAGAGCCTGGCGATTCTGATGGTGCTGTACTTCGGGCGGGGAGATAGGGCTAAGGGCTACCAGATGACCATGGGCTTGTTTTCGGTCCTTTGCGTCATCTTCTTCATCATTACCTTCGCAACCACAAAAGAGCGCATCCAGCCCGACCCGAAGCAGAAGACCTCGCTCACACAAGACCTTGCGGATCTGTTCAAGAACCCATCGTGGGTCGCTCTGTTTCTGGTGACCACCTTCTACTTCATCGCCATCTCGATGCGTGGAAGCGTGATGTTGCCCTTCTTCAAATACTGCGCGGGCCATGAACAGCTCTTCAGCTGGTTTAACGGCTTCGGATTGGGGTCGTTGCTGGTTGGAGTGGCCGTATCGAATTCGCTGGCGCTTCGGCTCGGCAAACGCAGACTGTTCGTTCTTTCCATGGTTCTCGCGGCAGTCTTCAACTTCGCGCTGATTTTCATACCGCCGGGCGCGACCGTGCCCATCTTTATATCGGAAATCCTCCGGCAATTCTCCTTTGGCTGGTCCTGCCCACTTTTGTGGGCGATGATGGCCGATGTTGCCGACTATGGTGAGTGGAAGACTGGACGCCGTGCCACCGCGACGGTCACTGCGGCCGTGGTGTTTGCGCTGTGGGCCGGGCTGGCCCTGGGCGGCGCTCTGGCCGGCTGGCTGTTCTCGTTCTATGGCTACGTGCCGAATGTCGCACAGACGGCGCAGGCCATCCTGGGCATTCGTCTCACGGCGAGCGTTTATGCCGGGCTGGCATTCGTGGCCACGGCAGGCTGCTTGTTCTTCTATCCGATTACGAAAGAGCTCAACCGGAAGATTGCGGACGAGTTGACCGAGCGTCGGAAAGGATACACATCATGAGGGCCATTAGCTGCCGCATTGCTGGACAGCTTCATCACACCTTACTCATGGGGATCTCGTGCCTGGCGCTACTGCTAATCGCTGGCGTTCCTTCAGGCGCTCAGAACCCTTGTCTGAAGGACGCCTTCAAGGGCTCTTTCCTCACCGGCGCCGCGCTCAATCCGGCTGAGTTCACCGAGGCAGATGCTCGCAGCGCCGCAATCATCAAGGCGCAGTTCAACACCATCACTCCGGAAAACGTTTTGAAGTGGGCACTAATCCACCCTCAGCCGGCCAGCTACAGTTTTGACCTGTCCGATCGCTACGTTTCTTTTGGCGAGAAGAACCACATGTTCATCGTCGGCCACAACCTTGTGTGGCATAACCAGACGCCCGCGTGGGTTTTTCAGGACGACAAGGGCAATCCCGTGGACCGGGAGACCCTTCTGAAGCGTCTGCACGACCATATTTACACCGTTGTGGGCCGCTACAAAGGCCGCATTAACGGCTGGGACGTCGTCAACGAAGCCCTCGCAGAAGACGGCACTTTGCGTCAAACGCCCTGGCTGAGAATCATCGGCGATGACTACCTCGCCAAGGCCTTCCAATTCGCTCACGAAGCCGATCCTCAGGCCGAGCTCTATTACAACGATTACAACCTGGAAAACGAAGCCAAGCTCAAGGGTGCTCTGGAACTGCTCCGAAAACTTCAGGCTCAGGGCGTTCCGATCACCGGTGTCGGAATTCAAGGGCACTACCACATGGATTCGCCCACCAACGAGCAGGTGGATGGTGCCATCACCGCCTTCAGCAAACTCGGCCTCAAGGTCATGATTACGGAACTCGACGTGGACGTGTTGCCTCTCGCTCTTCAGTACATGGGTGCAGACGTCGCACTTTCCGCCGAACTCCGGCCCAAGTTGAATCCCTACCCCAACGCTCTGCCGGATGCCGTGCAGCAGGCGTTGGCGCAGCGCTACGCCGGCCTGTTCGGCGTGTTCCTCAAGCATCGCGGCGAACTCGTGCGCGTTACGTTCTGGGGCGTGACCGATGCAGACTCCTGGCTAAACAATTGGCCCGTCAAGGGCAGAACCAACTACCCGCTCCTGTTCGATCGCAGTGGCAAGCCGAAGCCTGCCTTCGATGCGGTAATCCGAGCGTCTGCGGGCCAACCCTACAACTAATACCGCGGGTGAGGTTGTCTCATGGGCTACGTCGCCAGTTGCGACGGGACAGAATCGGGTGCAGGCGTTCAAAGAGCCTTTACAATAACGTTTACGTACACGCAAAGGCTTACCCGCCTGCAGGGACATGGCTCTTCTTGCCCTGCACCGCTGGGCCCAACTGGCATAAAATGGTTGCGGGTGAGGACATGGCAAAGCAGCGACGCGGTATTCAGCTAATTGCGGAAATGGCACAGGTTTCCATCGGCACGGTTGACCGTGCCTTGCATGGGCGCGGCGGCATCAAGGAAGCCACCCGTCAACGCATTTTGGAAATAGCCCGGCAGATCGGGTACACACCAAACCTGGCGGCGCGCGCCCTTTCGGTCGCCGGGGCAACTGCCCGGATAGGCGTATGCATCCCACGCGAAATTCACTTTTTCTATGATCAGTTGTGGAGCGGGGTATTGGAAGAGGCGGAGCGGGTTTCGCAGTTTGGGGTTGAATTCGTAAATCGCCCGGTGCAGAACCTCGGCGAAGGAGATAGCGAGGCTTTCAAGGACCTTATGGCCAATGATGTCGACGGGATCATCCTGACCGCGGGAAATCCAAAAAATCTGAAACCGTTGATCGACGAGGCCGAAGCTAAGGGCATCCACGTAGTTTGTGTATCCACGGATGCTCCTGAGAGCCGCCGGTCCAGCGTGGTCTACGTTGAGCCCTATCTGAACGGGTGCCTGGCTGGCGAATTGATGGCCAAGTTTGTTCCCCCAGGATCGAAAGTGGCCGTGGTTGCGGGAATGCTAATGGCGGAAGACCACCGGCGCAAAGCGGAGGGCTTTTCGGAAACGTTCCCGAAGCACTGTCCTGCTGGCAAGATTGCGGGCGTGATCGAGGGGCACGAAGACGAAGACGAGAGCTTCCAAAAGACTTTTGACCTGCTGCGGCGCAATCCAACGCTGGCGGGGATTTACGTCAACACCGTGAACTGCCTGCCGGTTTGCCGGGCTCTTGGGGCGCGTGGCCTTGGGGGAAAAGTTAAGCTGATCACAACCGACCTGTTTATAGAAATGTCTCCCTACTTCAAGAAAGGCACGATTGCAGCATCGATTTATCAGCAGCCGCACCGGCAAGGACAGATCGCTGTTCGCGTCCTGGCGGATAATTTGATCTCGAAAATCAGCTTACCTCCTGCGGTGCGTCTCAGCCCGGGCGTGGTGATGTCATCTAATCTCCATCTCTTCAGGGAGATACGCCTCACCGAAGCAAAGCGCACGGAGGGGCTGGCCATGGGTTTAGCGCATCCGGCTGCTCAAGCGAAAAACGGAGATTGAGTCTCCACTCGACCGGTCGCCCCAATCATTTTGCACCCCGCGCTACCCCTCCCAACCATTTGCCATTCTGGCGCGTAGCCGTAGCCGGCAAGCTTCGCTCCCAGCCTTTCGATGGAAACCAGTGCAATTTCCGCAACTATATGGATCCCGCGATGCTTCTCTGCCAGGTCCTTACCTGCACTCGCCCCGTGTCAATTGGGCCAAGCGGTGCAGGGAAGGAGGGGCCAGGCTCCCCACGAAATGTAAGCGTTTACGTGTACGTAAACGATATTGTAGAGGCTCTTTGAACCCCGCCACGCGGTCCTGTCTGCTGCAACTGGCGCAAAAACCCGATCTTCTCGAACAAACAATACGCCTCAAAAACTGCGGTTTTTGTCAGCATATTCGTACTATTGTTTAGCCATTGTGAAATTCCGGGGATGGGCCCCAGGCACCTCATTCATAGTACCGATTGCAGCCATCAAAAAAATGCTTGACAAGATGCGAACAGAATGCTTAATCTCCGTGTACGTTAACGGCGATGCCATATCGTCGAGGGGTTAAGCCGCAAATATCTGGTGCTTGGAGGCAGAAATGTATTTTCCCTCTCGGAGTGTGTTTGTAATTCCCGCGAATTGCCCAAGAAATTGGCTGGTTCGCGCCGTCATTTTCACTGTCTTGCTTTTGGGGCTGCCAATTCTTGCGGCGGCCCAGGACGCTACGATTCTCGGTACCGTCACTGATCCGTCGGGCCTTGCGGTTCCCAACGTTGCCATCACCATTAAGAATACTGATACCAACCTGACCACTCACTCTGCCACGAACGGCGAGGGTCAATACGTTGTTCCTAACCTCCGCATCGGCCATTACACGGTCCGGGCGGAAACCCCCAACTTCAAGACTACCGAGGAGAAGGGGATCGTGTTGGAAGTCGGCGACCGTAGACGCGTGGACTTTCAATTGCAAGTTGGCATCGCCACGTCTGTAATTACCGTCGAAGGTGAGACCGCTCCAGTCGCGGTCCAAACCGATACCAACGACATCAGCACCGTCATCACTGGCGCGCAGATCAGCCAGCTTGAGACGAACGGTCGCAGTCTGTACGAACTGGCGAACCTGACTCCGGGTGCCAGCAGCGCGCAGGTTGATTTTCAAACACCAACCCCCATGGGCGGCGACGGCACCATTAGTTTTAATGGCGCGCGCATTTCGCACGCTCTTTACATGATCGACGGCGGCGAAGCGGCGGACCGTGGCGGTTCTGGCGCTATCGTGATGCCATCTCTCGATGCGCTGTCGGAATTCCGCATCATGACGTCCAACTACTCGTCCGAGTTCGGACTTGTTTCGGGCGCGACCATCAGCACCGTCGTCAAGGGCGGAACCGACCAGTTCCACGCTTCCACGTGGTGGTTCGGCCGCAACGATTGGCTGGATGCGCGCAACCTGTTCAATCAATCACCGAGTCCGGTGACGGAGTTGCGCTTTAATCTGTGGGGTTTCAACGTTGGCGGCCCGGTGAAATTCAAGAAATCCGCAACTGCCAAGACATTCTTCTTCTATAACATGGAGTGGCGCCGTGAAGTCACGGGCGTGGCTCCATCCAACCAGGCGGTTCCCTTCGGAAGTTCCTACGGCGGAAATCTAGCCGACGCCGTTACCTTTAACACGAATAGCGGCAACAACGCCCTCTTCTCCACGTATAAGGACCCCACCGGAGTTTCTACCGGTAGTGTCGTCGGTCCCTTCGCCCCCGCCGTCTGCACCGTATCCCCGGCGGTCCAAGCTGAATTCGCAGCGGCCGGCCAGGCTCTAAGCGGCTGTTCCGTTGTGAATGGTGCAACAGTCCCGGATTTCTTCAACCACGGACAGCGCTTTGTCTACAACGGGCAGACGAACGTGATTAATCCGGCGTTGATCGATCCCAATGCCGCCGCTTTGCTTAAGGCGGGGGTCTTCCCGCCAGTAGTCCACGGAGATGCGTTCAGCGGTGGCCAGAACGCCCCGACCAATGTCCGGGAAGAAATCGTGCGGATCGATCATACCTTCAACAGCCACTGGTCGATTTTCGGACACTTTATCGATGAATCGGAGATCTTGCAGACCGATGTGCCGGCACGTTGGGCTTGGGTCAACCTGCCGACTTCCAGCGACACCTTTGGCAATCCTTCCTACAGTGCCGTGGCGCACTTGGCCGAAACAATTAGTCCCACGCTTGTGAACGAAATTGCCTTCAACTACGGCGGGAACCGCATCAATATCTCGCCATTGGGCGTTTACGATGCCAATGCAGCGGGCTTCCAACAGAATCGCCTCTTCAGCGGCAAGAACGACATCATTCCGTCCATCTTCCTCACTGGCAAGACGGGAGCGGTGTTTAACCAGAACTGGAGCCCTTGGGACAACACTGCCGACAGCTACCAGATCCGCGATGATGTTTCCTGGAGCAAGGGATCTCACCAGATCAAGTTTGGCGGGAGCTGGCTCAACTTCCGCAAGGCGCAGCCGTTGCAGGACAGCCCACAGGGGGGATTCCAGTTTAACGGAGGCTTCACCGGCTATGACTTTGCCGACTATCTCCTTGGCCTTTCCAGCAGTTACTCGGAAGCTGCGCTCAAAGACACGCGCCATTGGAACAGCGTTTCCTGGGCGGCGTATGTCCAGGACGATTGGCGCATCACGCGGCGTTTGACGCTCAACCTCGGCTTGCGGTGGGACGGCATTCCGCATACCGCCGAAATCAACGGTCAGCAATCTAACTTCTACTTCAATCTGTGGGATGCGACTGGCGCGGCAGCAGCCTTTGCACCGGGAAGTGGCGTTGGTTTCGTTCCGGGTACCAATGGCAACCAGATCTGCTCCGGAGCTACCAACGGTTGCACTGGCGCCAATCCGTACTTGGCCGCCGGCCCCAACCCGGCTCTGAACGGACTCCTATCCTACGACAACGGCCTCGGCATTGCCGGGAAGGACGGAATCTCCAAAGGACTCGTGTCCAATCACTGGGATACATTTGGTCCACGCGTCGGCTTTGCCTATGACGTTACGGGCAAGGGCAAAACCATCGTGCGTGCCGGAATCGGCGTATTCTACGAGCGCATCCAGGGGAACGACATGTACCAGTCTGGAGCCAACAACCTGTTTGGTGGCAACCCCACACTTAGCAACGTTTCCCTCTCCAACCCCCACGTCAACGTGCAGACCGGAGCCGTAATTAGCGCTGCGTCGCTGCCAGTGACGGTAAACGGCCTAACTGCGCTTGACAGCAAGAACTACAAAATCCCGACCAGCTACCAGTACAGTGCGGGCGTTCAGCAGCAGCTTGCTGGAAAGACCGTGTTGTCGGTGGCCTACGTTGGCAACGTTGGGCGTCACGAGAGCGAAGCCACGGAAATCAACATGCCGGCCTATAGCCTGCTCCCAACCTTCTTCAGCGGCACGCAGAACTTAGGCACCGAAAACCTGTACCGGCCGTATCTCGGCTACGGAAGTATCAAGATGGACCGTAACGACGCCACTTCCGATTACAACTCCTTGCAGATTTCGCTGCGTTCGCAGATTCGCGACTTAACGCTGCAAGCGGCGTATACCTACTCGCATGCCACCGATGCCGCCAACAACGCAAGTAATGGCGGTGACGGAGGCGACCTGGACTACATCACCAACCCCTATGCCGGGTGGAAGTATGACCTCGGCCCCTCGGAATACAATCGCCAAAACATTGCCTTCGTCAACTTCATCTATGACATTCCGCTCTTCCGTAAGAGCGAAAATCACCTTATGAGGACTGTCGTAGGTGGTTGGCAGGTTTCCGGCGTCGTCACCATGGAATCGGGCCTCCCGCTCAGCTTGACCGTCGGCGGCGGCGTGCCTTCCGTATGCGGCGCCGTTGGCACTTGCGGCAATATCCGCCCGAACCTGGTCGGATCCATCAGCTACCCGAAATCGTCCGCGGTTCTCCAGAACGGGGAGGGAACGATGCAGTGGTTCAACCCCTCGGCATTTGCCGTGAACTACTTGCCGGGGGACCCCAGCGTGGCTACGTGGGGCAATCTCAAGTACGACGGAGTATGGGGCCCTGGCCGCGACAACTGGAACATCGCTCTATTCAAGACCTTCGCTTTCACGGAGCGGCTACGTTTCGAACTCCGCGGCGAAAGCTACAACACCTGGAACCATCCGCAAAGGAACGCCGTGGATCTAGGGATAGGGGATGCCGATTTCGGCAAAGTCACCTCAGCCTACGATCCGCGCGTCTTCCAGCTTGGTGCCAAACTGGTTTTCTAAGCAGCTAACCCTCTTTCACCCCAGGGAGGCTGCACTTCCCCCGCTGGCGTCAGGCAGGCGCCAGCGGGGTTTACTTTTTCAGGGATTGATGAAGCGAGTCTCTCTATTTGAACTGCCGACGATGTGATAGGTGTTCATTCAGGCAGCCCGATGGCGGAGTGTCCAGTTGTAGACAGACCGACGCTCCACTTGAGCGCTATCCTATCCCGTAGTTGCAACCTGTTTGGCGGGATTTGACGGAATTCCGACTTCGCAATCGGGCGGCTCTCAATCGGGCCGCCCTTTCCATTCACCGTGCCATTGAACCCTGTTGAAGGCCGCTTCCTAATTCAGTTTCTCCAGCAAACCCAGATTCTGGAGGGCTGATGTCGCGAATTGGATTCCAAATCCAACTCGAAGGAACGCAGCGAAGGTGTGCGTATTGGGACAGCGCGGATGAGCCTCATGTGAGTAAAGTTAGTCCGTTAGCGCCAAATTAGTCCCTTTCATCCGCTCTCTCAGGGGACCTCGAGTGGGTTCCCGCGCTACTGGAGGCGGTGATGCACAAACGGTTCATCCTGGTGCCCGCCATATTCCTGGGTAGCTATGTGCCGACGGGAGCACAAACCCCCTCTCCACAGATTCTCCCGGCTCAAGTACGAGTTGCACCGATCGTGACGATGGTTCCAACGGTACCGGCCCCATTCTTCTTTCCATCCTTCCTGCTGTCCGAGAAACCCGGAAAATCCGCTGCCCATTTTAGTTACCTTTTCGTGCGGTCTTTCAAGCGTAATCAGAGCCTAGAGATCCTTTCACCGATACGCGAGTCTAAGACCTTGTTTCTTACACAGTCGAGCCTGCCGCTCGTGCAACTCTGGGGCGGGCGCTTGCGGCTGGACGGCTTTAAGAGCGACCTTAACATGCAGAACGTGCAACTTGGTCCTTCAGGCGCTGGCGGTCTGCTGGACTATCATCCTCAGCGACTAGGGTATCCGGGCGGCCCGCGTTCGGTCGGGATCTACGGCGTCAGCCTGAGTTTTCACTTTGGCCGAGACGCACAGATAGGACGCCCCACCCAGATATGGCGGTGCGTTGCGCGGATTGCTGGCCAGGTCGCCCAGCCTTGAAGTGCGCCGCAGATACTACTCGTTTTGCCCTTGCGGAAAAGGCGTCATGTATAGTGCAGAATATCGACAGCCAGATCACTCAGCAACAAGACATCTCAGCAGCTACTGGCTAATGCTCGATAAACGCATTACAAAAAGGCGCCCCCTCTCGAGTAGGTCTTGAGCGTTGAACACTCGGCTCCATTGCCCTCAATAACTTGGAGTTAGCCCAAGCTGAGAGTTTGTTATCGAGTTGCCGACATTTGGACTTGCTTGAGGGTCCTAAGATAGAAAGTGTTCTGAATTGTACAGACACGACTTTCTCGCCCGCGTACGTTTGGTAGGAAAGGACCCCCTCCTTCCTAGCCGCGCATCCAGGTGTCAATGGATGGTGTCGCGGCATCAGTTGCAAAAAACCGATGGCAAACCTCGCTCCAAGCCGAGCCTTATCTGTTCAAGGAAGTCTTCGCCCGGAGAGCGCAACTTCCCACAGACGGCGCCCGGTGCGCGTTCTTTTCGTCCACCGTGA